>BNJV01000086.1_pt1 | contig 393232 bp, 441 predicted proteins | sample 8540591 | NCBI WGS metagenome assembly BNJV01 (sample SAMD00202457, study PRJDB9452) | human saliva metagenome | host: Homo sapiens
CGTTTTGAAACTGACTTCGCAAATTCCATCAAAAAGCTAAGTCTCACTAAACTGAGCTGCCGTCTCGTTTGCGTCGTAGTTAAAGACATTTAGCCCATCTTTAAAAGCGATGACTTTTGTCTGGATGAACGTAGTTGCTGGTTTTGCTGCGCTAAAGCTCTATCAGAGCTCATCTCGTTTTATCAGTCGCCAAACTGCCACAAAGCTCATAAATCTTGGCTGGTAAGACCTCTCGTAAAAACTCTTGCATGTGCTTAGCATCTACGCTTTTTATCGTTCATGTCGCCTATGGGCACTCTTTTTGATAGATGCTACCAGCCAAAAGATGTCCTTGCTACTGGGCAGTCGACCTATATGCTGGCGTGTTTCGCTGGCGCTCCTCCCTCCCAGTATGCCGGCACTCGACTCCTTATCAAGCTCGCCTGCGTCGATCTTTACCGCCGTCGATCCAGTTTGAAAGACCTTAAAAACGATCGCTAAAGTACTTTTCTCATTACATTTATGTAGCGATATGTAGCTAAACGTCTGATCATGCTTGTTTTGCGCGCATTTAGATCAGCGCGGATTAACCCCAAGGCTCTCAAGCTGTTTAATGAGCTCATTTTTGCTAAAGTCACGGCTGCCATTAAACGCCATATGATCCCAAAAAAGTGCGCAAGCCCCTGCTCGCCCTCTCTCTCATCAGTCGAGCCTGAGTTTGACTCGGTAAAAAGATGGCTGTATTTTTGCCAGGAGTTTATTCTCTTTTATATAGTATTTAAGCCCGTTTTAGCTCGCCACTAGCATATCTTTGTCATTTTGCAAGAGCAAAGAGACTAAGTGCTAAAGCATAGCAAACGAATTTTTCTCATAATCCGTCCTTTAAATTTTCTATAATAAAGCGGATTTTAGTACTGATACACAAATGCAAGATAAAGCTAGCCTGCTAAATTGCAGGCTGGTTGGGAGAGATGTTATTTTTAGTTCGTATTTTTAAGCAGTGCGTCGTAGCTGCCGTCTTTTTCATCTCATCTAGAGTGATTTATCTTGTCGATAAGCTCGCTCTGCTTATTTTTATCAAAAAGCTATTGAAAAGCCCTCGCTACCATCAACCTCTTTGAAAAATGCCTCTACTTCAGGGTTTTCTTGATAAAAGCCATAGCCGATCGAGCTATCAAGGATGACTGCGTCAAATTGCCAACACAACGCTATAAGTGGCACGAGTATCTTCTGAAGGCACTACTTTTGCGCCATTTATCGCATTGCAGCTAGCTCTTGGATGGTGCCTTGTTGCACGCCTACTTTTTGCCAGCTAGCTCCTCTTTAGCTTTTAAAGCGTCGTTGCCTTTTCTTTAGGTAGATGTTTTCCAGTTAGATGGTATGGCGTAGTAAAATCCAATCGACTTTAGTCTATCCAGGAGTCGCGCTCATCGCACTATGATGCCATTTTATCTTGCCAGCTTTAAGCGCTGGGATGAAGACCATCAAAGCTCATATTTATGATCTTGTGTGAAAAGCCAGCACGCTGAGATTTCGTCTATCAAATCGATGTCAAAGCCTGTTATTTTTGTTGTTTTCATCGATGTATTCAAATGGCGGGTAGTTTGCCGCTGTACCCAGAATGCTAGCTCGTTTGCACAAAGAGCAACAAAAGCTGTCGGTAAAGCAAAGATCTTTTCATGTCTATCCTTTAAGGTGATTTAAAGCCCTAATTATCGGCATTTATCTATTAGGGTATTTAAATTAGCACAATGACGAGAAGGTACACAAGCTTGTAAAGTGTATAGGTACGTGCTCTAGAAAGATTTTGATCAGATTTTAAATTCATGAACAGTAATTTCGGCTCTAAATTTGAGCTAAGCGATAAGCAAAACCAGAGTCTAGTAGTCAACTCTTCGAGAGAATGATATTTTTAAAACCCTAGCAAAATGAGCAGAAAAATAAAGAATAAAAGATTAAAATTAAAAGCTCATGATTTTAAAAGATTAAACCCCAATCCAGCCTAAACCGGGTTGGGTTTATTAAGTGATGGTTGCCTTAAACAAATTGAGTTTGTTTAAACTCTAGAAAGAGAAGTTAAAACCTCTTCTTCTAACTCTTCAACTATAGCTTTAGCCATCTCATCTCCACTTCTGATGTTACTTCGTTTGCTTGACTAGCTATGGATACGTTAGCTCTTTTGTTAAGTGATCTGACTTTGAGCAACTGATTGATTGATCATATTGATTCCATCAGTTTGTTCTCTATAGACTCACTCATCTCATTATTGATTGAACAGAAGCTACGTTTGCATTTGCTTCTATCTCACCAAGTGATGAGTACGTTCAGCTAGTTTTCTACTTCATCAGCCGACGGCAAATCCTCTACCGTGTTCTCAGCTCTTGCCTGCTTCAATAGCAGACAGTAAGAGCAAAAGTCGTATTTGATCTGCTATATCTCTTATTATTACGATGATATTTTATCTCTTCAGATGCCTTAGTTTACATCTTCTGCTTTTTGACTTATTGCATTCATTGAGCTAGACATTTGCTCAACTGCGGCTACGAGATTCTTGTAAGCTATTTGTGCGGATGCTAGCTGAGTTAGCTACTTGTGAGACTGAGTCAGACAAAGTTTTGCTCTTTCTTCAAATATTTGTGCTTTATTTAGGTTGTCATTTAGCATTTTAAGATATCTCTATGCCTAGAGAGTTTTATGCCACTTGCTATCTTACCATCATCATCAAGTCTTTTGTGAAAGTCTTGGTTTTTCATAAGTGTTTAGTAGATCAAGTGCATCTTTTGCCGTTACTTGAGATTGCATTTTAAACAAGTTGTAGATCTTTAAATGTACTTTTTAGTTGATTTAGAGCTGGGTTATTAGTATCTCTTCAACTTGCTTCATAGTTGCCATCCTTTATCTCATTTACAAAAGGTGTTGGCTTTTTGGATGAGCTACTTTGATCTTTCATGCCATCTTCAATGGCCTTTGTGTTTTGTTTAGTGCTCTGCCATTTGACCAAGTCATCTTTAGATGTTATCTCATAAATGGGCTTTGTTTGTCTTGTTGATTTAGTGAGATCCAAGAAAGATAGTGGTCCTATGTTTTGGTTTGAGGATGATTTTTGGGAGGTAAGACGATAGATAAAGCAGAGGCAATGGTCTGAAAATAAGCACCACCACAGCACTCAACAGATGCCATAAGCAAGTGAGTTTCGAATCCTCTAAAAGCTCATCTTTGTCAAGCTCACCAGATTAGATCCAGCCCATACTTTTGATATATTTTGGGCGATCAATGAAATTTCTACCATCTTTATCTAGCGATATGTAGCCGCCATTTTCGTTGATTAGCTTTTGAGGTTTGCATCGCCAACTATATCTTTTAGATTGCCGCTTACGTCTTTGCCGATCTTAATGTCGCGCTTTTCATCAACTAGTAGTACCGCCGACCTATCTTTTGGCTGAACAGTTACTATCTCGCTTAAATTACGCCAGTTGCTGCGATGCCGCCCATTTATCATCTTTTTGAACTTTGTGGTTTATATACATCATTATCTTACCCTGCGTCTTCAGCGTTGATGTCGATTGAAGCAGGCTGCTGCGATCTTTACAAGGCAGTACCACTTGTCATTTTCTGGGTTAATGACCTTTAAAATTTTATCTTCAACGTAGTAGTTTAGAGGTTCTGTCTGAGCCAAAACATTGTTGTATCTAGCTTTAAATAGCCAAGAGTTTGAAAAATAGTCAAACAAGACCTTTCTACCGTGCTAAATCCTCACCATTTTTGACCCAGTCTATTAGCGCTATTTTGGGTTATTTGATAAGAAGCGTCGGGCTAACTCTTATCGATGCTGGATTCTGACGCTATAACTCAACTTCATTGATCACCAAGTGGGGTGCTTTGACTTTCGACCCTGTCCGAGTATATAAATGACTAGCGGCTGACGGGTCCTACAAGACCAACTACACTAACACAAACCAAAAGCGACCGACACTTAGCACAAGTGCCGTTCTCATCCTGGTGACTTCATTGCAGCATTCTCCTTAAAATAATTTACATCTGTGGAAATTAAGTGCGTATCATCTGCTTTGCAACCAAATATTTAGTAATTTTTAAAACCTCGTTGATTTATGCTTTTTCTCTCTAATGCGTTGGCTGTTTATACGCTTGTACCATTCAGCTACCATAAGTATCGACCTGCTAATTTAGAAGTTTCTGTGCATCTTGTACCTAATTTTAGACCAAAAAGATCAAAATCTTTTTCGAAAACATTCCATCTATTCCGTAAAGCGATAGAAATTTCTTTTAAGTATGGTTTGCCTAATAAACCTTCCAGAGTCTGTGCTTTAGGTTGTCTAACAGATTCAAATAAGCTTCGATCATTTGCTCTTCTATGTGCTGCTTGATCAGGAACTGTCTCTCGGAAAGCATCTAAATTGATAATCCTAGCCATGGTTTACTGCAGGAATTTACGAAAAGGTACTTTCATTTTAAATCCTTTTCATTATTTCCCAGTATTGTTAGATGTACAAAGGAATCTTGATCTTTTACAGCAAACAACTCTCGCTACAAAATTATGGTTTAAGTACTTCTTTAAATCAGCATACTTAGCGAGCATTTTGTCAAGTCACACCAGCTTTTGTGCAGCTCTTCGAGTCACGCATCTATCTGAGAGAAGTAAGATCAGTATGTTTTGCCCTTATCAAATGCGTCACAAAGAAACCCTCTGTGCTTGTCAAGGAAGTCTTAAAAACTCTCTGGGTCTGGATGTGTTTAAAACTCAACACCTATCGGGCTATCTGTTAGCACAACATATCGATCTTGCCGGCATTTAGTGACATTATGGCAGAGCTACATTTTCAGCGGGGATTGACTGGGTTGTGATATTTTTAGCTGCCACCTCTTCTTGAAGCGTGCCTGCCAACAGGCGCCGAGTGTACTGCTTATCTTTAAGGTTCCTCTTCGTATTTACATCTGAGCCTTTTTGCGGATAAATAGAATTCTCCTACGAAAAATAATATGGCTTAGTAAAGATCAGCTAAAGACTTTCTTCTCGCATCTGTTGCGCTCATGCTGCCGCTTATCGCGATATCTATCTTGCCAGTTTTAGCGCTGAGATGAGACCGTCAAAGTCATCATTTTGCAACGTCCGAATTTGATCCGTGGTGATCTCGTTTGAGAGGTCGATCTCAAAACCAACGATTTGATTTTTAGCGTCAAGATACTCAAATGGAGGATAATCAGCGCCGAACCCACCTTATAAAACTACCTCTTTGCCAGCTTCTGACGCGTTGCAGCGGTGTCGCTTATCATCACAACCTATAAAAACAGGGCTGCCCTAACGCTAGAACTTTTAATAAATTTTTCATTTACTCCTTATTAGTGATTTGAAATTTTGCCTAAAAACTCTACGCAGACGCTCGTGCTGCGGATTTGTGAAAGACATTTTGGCGTGTCATCGAAGCTGCTATCTTGCCTTTGTCCACTTGGCATTCTATTTGCCACACGTTTCTTGCAAAGCCCATCTCGTGAGTCACAACAAACGTCGTTATGCCCTTTGCTGCGACGTCCTTCATGATGTCGAGCACCTCGCCGATCATCTCAGGATCTAGCGCCTTGTTGGCTCGTCGATAGTATCACCTCCGGCTCCATTGCAAGGCTTCTAGCGATGGCGATACGCTGCTGCGCAACCACCTGAAGCTTGTGCGGGTAAAGCCATTCTTATCGCTACGCCCAACGCTCTCTTGCTGAGCTCATCTGCCACCCTCCTCTCAGCCCTCTCTTTGTCTAAGATTCCAGCTTTTATCGGGGCTAAGTTCGAGTACTGCGAAAGACGTTTTTGTTTTGCACCAGGTTAAAGAATGCTGAAACTTACCATGCTGCTCACTTTTTGGCGGAATTGTTATGTACTGATATCCAAGATATCTTCGACCATTTTATCTTCTGCGTACATACCCTCTGCACTCTTCAAGGCGGTGATACAACGTAAAATGTACTTTTTCCACCGCCACTTGGGCCAATTATCGCTATCTCTTCACGCCTTTTTGATATTTTTACGCTGATGTCATTTAAAACACGCAAATCGCCATAGCTTTTGTTTAAATTTTAATCTCAATCATGGCGATTTAGTCTCTCTCAAAGTAGTTTCACCAAAGGGTGGCGTTAACGCTCACATAATATACAATGCCCGTAAAAATGACTGGCTCTAGGGCTGTACAAAAGACCGCTTGAGCTCTTACTTTGCATCGTGATATCAACGACACTTATGTCAATAACGACTGGGTCTCTTTAAAAGCGAAAATAAACTCATTTTGCAAGCGCTGGCAAGATTTTTAGTAGCGCGGAGCTATCTCACGCATCAGGCGTAGTGCTTTACTCGCCTAGCTGCTCCATCTGACCTTTATCGACGCTATTTATGCCGCTTCTTACGATCTCAGCAACGTATGCCGAGCTATTTAGGTCAGTGCGATCACAGCTACGTGAAGTTATCGCTCCAAGTGGCGAAAATCGCCACTGAAAATATTAGAAGTTGAGTATTACAGGCGTTCCGCAAGATGTCGATATGCTCATCTATGACTGTTAAAACCTTGATATCTAGGTTAATAAAAGCTAAAAATAAATCCAAGTGTGATGCCTATAGCGATGCCACCTATCGTAAGACCAAGTGTTACTCGTAACTTTTGATATGCATGCGATCTCTTGCGCTCGCTGAGATCTCTTCGGATAGATATGTTCAAGTGAGACAATTATTATAAAAATAGAAATTATTTACATTTACGGGCGTTCAACTTCGTCCTTTCTTTAAAATGTAGCCTTAAATGATACGAAAAACATATCATTTTGCTTAAATGAGATTAAGGATTGTCTTAGCATTGGTAAATGAATTTACTACATAACATAAGCGTTTTATTTTTATTTGAAAGGAGATTTTTATGAGCTTTGGGTCTTATTTAGCCATTGCCATCTATTTTGGTTTCTTGCTCTTTATCGGACGATATTTCTACGATAAAAACGCAAGTATGAACGAGTATCTACTGGATAACCGTCAAATGGGTCCAGTCGTCACCGCACTTAGCGCTGGCGCTTCTGATATGGTGGTTGGATGCTGCACTTGGCGTGCGGGAGCATATACGCAACTGGCGTTGCAAATGTCTGGATGATAGCTGGTCTTATCGTGGGAGCTTACTGCAACTACTTATTTCTAGCAAAGAGGCTTAGGGGTCTATACTGAGGTCGCGAGCGATAGCATCACGATACCAGACTTTTTGGAAAACCGCTTTAAAGATAGGACTAGGTACAGGATCATATCTGGCCTTATCATTTTTGATATTTTACCCTCTACGTAAGTAGTGGCATCATCGCTGGCGGCAAGACGTTTGAGAGCTTTTTGGCTTCGGAAGTTGCACTACGGAGCGATCTTTACGCTCATAATCGTAGTCTTTTATACATTTTTTGGTGGATTTAAGGCTGTTAGCACAACTGACGCATTTCAGGGGCTTTTGATGTTTTGCGTCCCTAGTCTCGATCCCAGTCGTGGCATATCTAGTTAGACTTGCCAAGCGATACAAATTTGATAAAAGAGAGATAAGCAGGCTTGATGCAAACCACCTAAATCCATTTAGAGACCAGACTTTCTGGGGCATTTTGGGCCTTCTAGCTTGGGGCTTTGGCTACTTTGGACAGCCACATATCATCGTTAGATTTATGGCGATACGCGACTCAAAAGAGCTTGCAAAGGCAAGAAGGATCGGCATTGGCTGGATGACGATCGGCCTACTAGGTGCAATTATGAGCGGACTAATCGGCTTTGTCTATTTTAGCCAAAGAGGCGGACTAAGCGACCCTGAGACAGTATTTTTTAAAAGCTTGGTGAGCTACTTTTTCCGCCATTTTTTATAGGTATCATCATCTCAGCCGTGCTTTCAGCGATCATGAGTACAATCTCAAGCCAGCTTTTAGTCACTTCAAGCTCGGTCACAAAGGACTTCATCTTTGCCTTTTTATAAAAAGAGGTGAGCCAAAGCACGCAAACAGCGATCAGCCGCTATGCAGTCGTGGTCGTGGCGATAATTGCTACCGTGCTTGCCTTTATCTCTACAGATAACGTTCTAAACGTCGTTGGTAACGCTTGGGCTGGATTTGGCGCGAGCTTTGGTCCGTGACTGCTTTTGGCCTTTACTGGAAACGCATGAGCGCACTTGGAGCGCTTGCTGGTATGATAGCTGGCGGTGCGACCGTGATATTTTGGATAACATCAGGGCTAAAATGCCTATGTTTGTAAAGGTACACCGGGCATTTTAACATCAAGCCTAGCCATCATCATGGTAAGTATCTGGGGCGACGCGATAAACAAAATGACAAGTGAGCCACACGAGCAAGTCATACAAGATGAATTTGAAAAAGATGAAGACAAGGCTTTAGATTTAAGCAAGGTGGCTAGCTTTAGCCACCATCAAATTACTTTTAAATTTTTAAATTGTAAATTTCTTAAAACTAACCCTTGGATTTATGGTTAGCTTATCATGCGAGATAAACTCTTTTTTTGGTATTTCTCACGTCCCGCTCTTGCTATCATCAGCGCATTATCGAGAGCAAAAACGCAAAGTAGGACTAGCAAAAGCTCGCACCCATTTTTTGACAAAGCGTTTCAAATCGTAAAATTAGATTTGCACTCGCTCCGCCAAAGCGTTTGAAAATTTCTATGAGATCAAACTTGCTAATTTTATACATTTTAGTCCTTTTTAGCTTTCTTATCAAAAAAATCTAGCAGGGTGTAGCTCAAAAATAGCGATCTTTCTATGCAAAGTGGGCGTGCAAGCACAAGATCGGTTATCCATTGCTCCAAGTATCGCTGTGCCAAGGCCACGTGAGCCGATGATGGTGGCTTTTGTGGCGTCAAAAACTCGCTCACCAACCCCAAACAATACAAATTTGACTAAAAATTTATAAAAAGCCAGTTAAAATGAAAAATTTTATGGGGAATATTTTTTTAAGAGATTAAATTTACAAGTTTAAAAAGGAGTTAAAGGTGGCAAACCACCTTTAAATTACTCCCACTCGATAGTTGCAGGTGGCTTGCTTGAGATGTCATAGACTACGCGGTTTATACCATTTACCTCGTTTATGATGCGGCGGCTTACATTTTCAAGCAGATCATAAGGAAGCCTTGAGAAGCTTGCAGTCATGCCGTCGCTCGCATCGACCACGCGCACACAAACGGCGTTTTTCGTAAGTGCGGTTATCGCCCATAACGCCAACAAAGTTTACATTTAAAAGTACGCAGAATGCCTGCCAGGTTTTTGTTATACCAGCCACTACTTTTTGGCTCATCGCGCAAGATCACGTCAGCTTTACAGAAGCTAGCTCTAGACTTGGTTTATTAACTTCGCCCATGATGCGAATAGCAAGGCCAGGTCCAGGGAAAGGATGGCGGAAAACTAGCTCGCGGCTTAGTCCAAGCTCAAGTCCTAGCTTCCTAACCTCGTCTTTAAAAATCTCTCTTAACGGCTCTATTAGCTCAAATGTCATCCAATCAGGCAAACCTCCAACGTTATGGTGGCTCTTTATCGTCTTGCTTGAGCCAACGACTGAGCTTTCGATGATATCGGTATAAAGAGTGCCTTGAGCTAGAAAATTTCACATCGCCATGCTTCTTAGCCTCTTTTTCAAAACTCTATAAATGTCTCGCCTATGATCTTGCGTTTTTTTCTCAGGGTCAACGACACCAGCCAAGCGGCTAAGAAAGATCTCGCTCGCATCTATACTAACTAGCTCAACGCCAAGCTTTGTTCTAAATGTAGCTTCAACTTGCTCTTTTTCGTTTGTTCTAAGAAGTCCGTTATCGACAAAAACAAGGATCCAAATTTTTCAGGCACAGCAGCTGCTAAAAGTGCTGCAGTCACAGAGCTATCCACGCCGCCACTAACTGCGCAAAGCACCTTGTGAGTTCCACTGTTTTTCTGATCTCTTCTATCTTGTTTTTAGCGAAGCTTCCATATTCCATGTGCTCTCGCAGCCACAGATATTTAGTGGCAAAATTCTTTAAAATTTGCGTACCATACTCGCTGTGTTGCACCTCTGCGTGAAACTGGATCGCATAAAATTACGCTTATCATCGCCAAAAGCACAATAAGGCGAGTATCGCTAATCGCAATCGCCTCAAAGCCCTTTGGCAGGTCTTTTACATAGTCGCTATGGCTCATCCATACGATTTGTTTTGAAGGTGTATCTTTAAAAAGATCGTGCTCTTTTTACGACGCTAAGTTCAGCCTTGCCGTACTCTTTGTGATCAGCGGCTAAAACCTCAGCACCATGTGTGTGAGCAAGTAGCTGCATCATAGCAAACGCCAAGTATAGGGATATTTAGCTCAAAGACGCCGTTATCGCAAAAAGTAGGCATCTTTTAGGCATAAACGCTAGCTGGACCACCACTTAGAATGATACCTTTTTGGATCTTTCGCCTTTATATCGCTTAGTTTTTGCATTAAATGGCAGAATCTCAGTATAAACTCCCTCTTCTCTAGCCTTCTAGCTATTAGCTGAGTATACTGCGAACCAAAGTCCAAAACTATAATCGTATTGTTCATTTATAACCTTTTTAAAAAGTAGATGTGAAAAATTCAAACTGCACATACCAAACAATGAGTGATACGATGTATCCTAAAACTACCATCCATGCATATTTCATATGCGCACCAAAAGTATAAATTCCTTTTAATTTACCCATTACTCCAACGCCAGCTGCTGAGCCAAAGCTGATCATCGAACCGCCGATACCAGCTGTAAGTGTCACTAGTAACCACTGGCTCATAGCCTCGCCCGCATCAGCTCCCATAGCTGGATTTGCTTTTTAGAACGGCTGACATAACAGGGACGTTATCAACGACTGCTGAGAGGAAGCCAACTCCGATATTTACAGGTGTTGAGCCGAAATTATCATAAGTGACACAGCGTAATTTAAAAATCCAGCAAAGTGAAGAGCACCAACTGCTGCTAAAATTCAAAGAAGAAAAATAGTGTATTGTTCTCGATCTTTGACATATAGTGAAAGACGTTCATAGGGCTCTTCATCTTTGTGAGCTTTTTGAAATAATATGTATAAAAGGCTAACAGTGAGAAGCCAAACATCATGCCCCACATCGCTGGTGAAAAGTAGAAACAACTGGTGCATCATAACTGCACAAAAAGATAGTAAATGCACCTATGAAAATAACCGCTTTACCGCCCTTTTTCATAACCACTTTTTGGCTCATTTACGACGTCAAAATGAGGCGCAGTATTTGGCACGATGCGTGAAAGCAAAACGCTGTCACAAAACCAGCCGATAAATGAAGCTGGGAAAAGTGCGAAAAAGTCTAAAATGGTGACTTGCCAGCTGCCCAAAACCATAAGTGTAGTGATATCGCCAAATGGACTCCACGCTCCGCCTGCGTTTGCCGCTACGACGATGTTTATCGCACCTGCGACTAAGAAAATTTGTATTATTTCTATCTATCGTTAAAAAGAACGGTTGATAGGATAAGCGCTGTTGTTGGGTTATCAGCCACTGGGCTAGCTGAAAAACGCCAAAAATACCAGTTAGCCAAAAATAGCTTTTCTGTGAGGTGTAGCCTTTTTGAAACTAGGGTTGTATTTAAGTGCGTTAAATACATCTCTTTCAACAAGTGCTTCGATAAATGTCATCGCTACCATTAAGAAAAATACGATCTGAGCTATCTCTAAGATCAGATTGATTTACCTCATTTTCTAGCGAATGTACATCCATGCCGTTTATAAGCATATAAACGCCGATTAGCAAAAACATAAAAAGTGCGCGATAAAAACTGGCGGGTTTTGCCTTGTCGATGTGAAGAAATTCTCTTCTGCTGCTATGAAAAAGTATCCAACAACACAAAAATGATAAGCGATAAAATTCCCGCCCGTAGTAGTTAAGTCAATAGCCGCAGCTTCTCCGTCAGCACCGAAAGGCTATAGCAAAAAAACAAGCCTAGGTCCAAATAACCTCATATACTCTCCTTGTAAGATAAAAAGTGCGTATTTTACTTAAATGAGCCTAGAAATTTGGGTTAGTTAAAGTTATTAAGCTTGCATTACTATCTTGCGCCGACCGAGATCAGTACATTGATCTTATCTGTTTTCTCTTTCACAGGCGCATCGCCATAGAATGGATCGTCCTTGTAGCCGCAACCACTAAGTTCACAAAAGAGCGAAAATTAAAAATAAAGATGATAGATTACCTTATGAAAGACGCATTATGATGGTGCTATCCACGAAAATCCTTCTGTATAAAGAAAAATTCAAGCATGGCAGACGAGTGCCGAAGCTTCTTCGCCTCATGGGTAAAAGCAAAGCGATTTTACGCAGCTTTTTGCTACGTTAGAAGGCATTTTTAACCTTCGTTCTCACTCATCCCTCAGGACTTTTGGAGCTTAGACGTGATAGTAGTATAAATGATATAAAAGGGTTATTAAAAACCTTTTACCGATTAATAAAAATACCGCATTTTTGCAAGCGTCATCGAGCCAAAAACCTCTTAGCGAGATCAACTATATATAAAACAAAGAAGAAAATAAAGATTTATCGTGAGTAAGTATCTAAAGATTACCACGCCACAACCTACGCAAGGTCAGAATTCATCACGCCAGCAAGCAAAGGCGGGTTTAAGGTCCCAGCCACAAATGAGCACGAAATTATAAGAAAAGTGAAGGCTAAGAGAAAAGTTTTGTTAAAGAAAAACGAGGCAGGCAAGATGCTGATAGACGAGATAAGAACGCTTCAAACTGAGGCACGGCGTATATCAATATTTTGACGCTCAAAAACAGACTTTGATATAATGTAGGCAAGGCCAAGATTACAAAAACAGGGTCAAAAGCTACTTTGAATTGCCCCAAACTTAGCACCAGCTGAAAAGCTAAGCCAAAAATTTCAAAGAGATGATAAGCGAGGCGGTGCATCTTGAATACATCGTCACACCAAGCAGAAGCAGACGCGCTCATGCCGAGTCATTCATCAACGGCTTAAGCCAAAATACAACATCTTGCTTCGTGATGACAGGACTACCCTTATATCTTTATAAATTTAAACGATGAATTTCGAGGTTTGAGATCACCAGAAGGTGGTAAAGGCTCAAATATACGCTATTTTTGGACCATATTTTAGCGGAGCAGGAGAGCTTCTTGAGGCGCTTTATCTAAAATTCAACCTAGTTCAGAAAAAGTCCTGCATCAAAGGCAGCCTGCCTTTTTACCAGCTAAAACAACTGCTACTATGCCCCGTGCGAGCTAAAATTTCAAAGAGAGCTACGCCAAAATAGTTGCCGATGCCACAGCCGCTTTGCAAAATCCGATCCCGCTAATCGCTCGCCTTGAAGAGCTCATGCTAAACTACGCGCCAAGGGCCGAAGACTACGAGCAAGCAGCCGCGACTAGAGATAAGATGCAAACGCTTAAAAATGATACTGCAAACAAAGGTCGAGGTTGATCTTGCCAAGCTTGAGACTTTTGGGGGCCTACTCAGTCGCTTGCGTGCATGATATGATCTGTGCGGTGAGTTGGCGTGCAAAGTGGCAAGATAACAGGCGTAAAAACAGATATCACGCAGGCTAAAAACGCTCAAAAGATGAGATAAGCGAGGCTTATAAGCAGAGCCATTTAAAAAGCTTTATCGCTGGTCGGCCAATAATCAGCACCAAAATTACGTCCATGAGGGACTTTGAAGATAGCGAGCTTGTTGAAGAAAAGTACAAACGAGGAGATTTGGGCGTCATTAGCATCACTTGCCCAAAAATAGGCGATAAGCGTAAAATTTGCGAGATCGCTACAAAAACGCTGAAGTTAGCATCGAAAAATACCTAAAAACGCACGATAATGAGCTACTAAACGAGATAAAGAGTATTTTAATCTAGCTCACACGCCTTACGTGGTCGAAGCCTACGACAACTCGCACCTTTTTGGCGAGGCAGAGTGTCAGGGGCGATGGTGCGCCTATGAGCATGGCGAGTGGGCGAAGCAAAACTACCGCCACTGCACCTTGGCTCCAAAAACGACTACGATCAGATGAGAGAGCCTCACTGCTAGAGCACTTAGGTTTGACAAGCTTAGCCCGCCTGATCTTTGGGTCATTGACGGGGGCGAGGCGCTTTTCGATTAGCCTGCGAGATTTTGGCAAGTAGCGGCGCAAACGTCGATGTGATCGCCATCTCAAAAGAAAAATAGACGCCAAAGCTCACCGAGCAAAGGGGCGAGGCGAAAGATAAAATTATACAAAAAGATGGCGGCTTTTGAGTCTAGCGCGAGCGATAAAAAGCTGCAGTTTTTCAAAAAAATGCGCGATGAGGCCATGGATTTGTCATCGGTTTTTCACCAGAAAAACAAGGCACGATATGCAAAAGATCAGCGCTAAGACAAGCTGGCGTTTCTGAGACGAGTATCGCAGAAATTAATCAGCTTTTACGGAGTTTTTGATAAAAATCAGCGAAAACAAGATTTAGACGAAGTGGCAAAAATAACAAACAAAAGCGTATCAGCAAAGCTTTTAACGCTCAAAGAAGGAAGGTGAGTGATAATATGACGATAGGTAAAAATATCTGCAATAACACAAAATTCACTCGATGTGATGGGCACTTTGTAGCCTAGACGACTTTTTATCATCATAGCGATCTTGGTGAGCTGAGTCATAACAAGTCAATACGAGTGCAGTAGGAATTCCTACAAAATGCGAGATAATAACACAGCTAGAATAAACATAAAAAGAAAAAGATGGCAGCGCTATTTTACTAAATGCGAGCTTGCAATGCCGCTACTTTTAAAAATGAAGAAAAAGTACCGCCATACTTTTTAGAAAGACAAGACACACTAAATAATCAAGAGTAGTCGCTAGCTACAAAAAGCAAAAGCCTATTTTAAGACTGCCTATTTTCGAGATAAATGCAGGGTATCTTTTTGACTCAGATATACAGGGTTTAATAGACGATGCTTGGTTTTGAAACATCAGCTAAAGTTTTTAAATTACAAAAGATGAACTAGCATATTATTTAAATATTTTTCTCGTCAATGCAGAGAAAAATTATCTTGATACAATCATCACCAATAGCAAAAGATGAAATGATGTTAAGAAAATATGTAAATGAGATAAAAGAAGCAGCCCTAAATCTAAAATTAAACATATTTGTCAAAGAGCTTGAGAATCTGCTAAAAAGTGATAGAAAAGAAAAAGCGCAAAGAGATATCTATGGTTTCCAAAAAGCTAAGCGAAATAGATATAATCGTAAAAATATAGCAAAAAGAGTGTGTATGAGGAACTAGAAAATTTTCTGTTACTACTGCTTTTCATTAATTTCAGCACTATTTTGCGCATATAATGGATACTAAATGCTATAAAGATTTTACAACATTAAATGACCTAGAGAAAAAACTAAATAAACAATCTTTAGCCCTACATGTAGCAAGCTCGACTTTAGATGAGCACGATGCCCTCACAGGAAAGGTCAAACAAACATAAACAAGCTACGAGGCAATACTCTAAAAACACACAAAATTTCATGAAATTCTAAAAAATAAATAATAGTAGTGGTGCGGAATATAAAATAAGTTAAAAAGTGCTTGCTAATTTAAATCAAACGAGATAGGGTTGAAGATTACTTTTATGATTTTTTGAAAAATATAGAATGGTGAAATAAATGCGGACTTTGAGCAAATAATTAAGCAAATTTCGCCACCAAAAATAAAAACTATGCTACTGCATTAAATCAAATTATAAACAACTATCTTTTAGTAAACGATGCTACAAATACTATATGAAAAATATCTTAATAGACAGATCATTGAGTCATATCAAATGACACCGTAAAAAGACAATCTCTACTATATCAATGACAATATGTTTGGTGCTATCGATTTATTGCCAGAAGGTGAGCTAAAGAGAATATATACGATAGTTTTCTCAGCTCGAAAACAATTATAAGAGCAGAAAATTTAGAAGAGGCAGGGCTAAAAGTCATACTATCAGGAAAACTAAGTCCTAATGACATAACATTAATGAAAAACAATATGAAGATGACAATTTCATCTTTTGCTAAATAGTGCTATAAATATACAAAAATGGTTAAAAATATTATAAAAAGATAAATTAGAAGTGGCTTAGTACGTATTGTTTACATTTCTACTTTCAGGTTTTACTCTTTTTATCTTCACTCAGTATTTTTACAAGATTAAAGTCTTAAAGATGTTTGCTAACAAATCAACATACATTAAAGAGCACATCTTACAGTCAAGTGATGCAAACGTAAATATAAATAATGCTATATCAAAACTCATAAAGGCATATGAAGCTTTAAAAAGAAACATGCAAAAGATAATAATTTTTATCAGATAAAAGACAAATACATCTCATCAGTAAGCAAAAAGTTAGAAACAATAAACAAAAGAGTACAACCTCTGTTATGGCTCTAAAAACAGAAATAAACGAAAATAAAAAGCAGGGCATTATTAGCATAATAGAGAAAAATGTAAATATTATGATATCGCTTTTATAATAATGCAAAAATATTTCTAATACAGAGCATAATACAAATGAACATTTTTATCCACAAAAAGCTTTGAGGAGATGCTACAAAACAAATATCATCTACTCGCAAAAATAAAAAGATAGAATTTCATAAGCTATATGATCCGACTCTAATAAATGAGCTAGATGGCGATCTAGAGTCTCTCAAAGCTGCTTTTAACAGTATATTTCAAGCCTCTCTTTCAATGTCCTCAAAATATCAAAATTTGATAATCCAAATTAAAAAGTAAAACAAGAATTTAGCAAAAACGGACTTTTGCACCATAAGCTTTAGCATCAAAAATAACTCGACAGCTATGAGCGAAGAGCAAATTTTGGATATACTCTGATAATAAAACAAGCATGGATAATGATGAGAGCAGATTTTATTTAAAAAATAGCACAGACTTACTTGATAGAAAGCAAACTTGAAATTAGCTCACTTCAAAACGTTGGAAATGATTTTAAGTTTATAGTTATTTTCAAAACTACTCCTAATCACGACTTTAATATTAGTAACGATCATAAACTAGCTTTTCTGCAAGATGTAAGCATTGATATATAATGATTTTTGAAAAACAGTAAAATGAACTAGGTTTAAAGGTGGATATACTTGCAAATAGTAACACCATAGCTGCCAAAAAGTTATGACGCTGTATTTTTAAGAAATACGAGTACAAAAAGCTGACGATATTAAAAACCCTCTTATTTTAAAAAGATCCTCCACACCTCTTGCTATCACAAGACTACTCTTTGCTGATGATCTTGATACACTGTTCTAAAGATATAAATAATAAACCAAAGGTACTAATCTGTGATACAAACAGATTTTATATAGAAATAACAGCAAGTGGTTTAGAAAGATTAGTTGTGAGGGTAGTTGGTGTTTTGCAACAAAGGATCTTAAACAAGCAATAAAAACAAAGGAATGTTTGATCTTATTTTTATAAGTTCGAAGTTATTTTGAAGATGAGAGAATAGCTTTGCAAAGAAGTTTCAATCTCTTGAAAACAGCCACACAAAATACCAAAAACGCCTCTAATTTTAATGCTACTCAAATACTTCTAATATTGATGAAAAATAGCACTAAAGTCCCTTTGATGCAACTATTAAAACACCAATAAATAGCGATGACCTAATACAGCTTTTTAAGTACTCACCACATTTTGATAATCCTATCACAAACAGTACTAAATAAAAGTGAAAACATCATCTTGTTTACACCAATGGAAAATAAAATTTACTAGTTCAGCTTTGGGAGAATTTACATAACACACTAGAAACCGTAAAATAGTTTTGATGAATTGCTAATAAAAAATAAAAAAACTAAAACTTACGGTATTGTTTTGGTTGATGAAAACACAAAAGATTTTGACTACAAAGAGCTAATCAAGATAGTGAGCGAAACGAGACGAAAGCAAGATGATAAATACAAAGCTACTGATCTTTGGTACACAAAAAGAAAGAGTCGACCTTCCTTTTGTAAAAATGTTAGCTGAAAATATAAGTAAAGCAGAACTTTGCAGCAACAGTAAAGAGCACAACGATACTACTACTGATGATAAAACAAAAGACTCTTATGAATTTATAAAATTTAGCTCTTAAACCTCTTTTGCGCTGTTTTTAAAGACATTTACCACGCTGGCTCGTTTGTGGCAAATTTCAGCATACTCTTTTTCGCTTTTCGAGTCATAGACTATGCCAGCTCCAGCTCCGACAAAAGACGTCGCTCAAAGCCGTTTTAGCTGGCACAAAGATGGCTGAGCGGATGAGGGATCGCCACCTGAGCATCGCCATTAAAATGCAAAAATCAATGCCCCCGCCATAGATATTTCGCTCAAAAAATTTCCAAGCTCGTTTATGATCTGCATCGCTCTGATCTTTGGCGCACCGCTTAGCGTGCCAGCTGGGAAGATGCTAGCTAGCACGTCAAAAAGGTTAAGCTCCCTAGCGCACTTGCCATAGACGTCGCTCACGATGTGCATCACTTTTTCAAATTCTGGATATGCATCGCATTTTTCACGACCACACTCTTTGGCTCTGAGACCCTGCCGATGTCATTTCTGGCAAGATCGATTAGCATCTTATGTTCCAGCCAGCTCCTTTTCGTCACTAGTAGCTCATTTTCAGCGCCACATCAGCGTTTGCGTCGCCCCCTCTTGGTCTTGTGCCTGCGATTGGTGCTACAAAAAGTGCTCGCTTTTCATCTCAAAAACAAGCTCAGGCGACGAGCCGACCACATCGCCATAAAGGCGTAGGGAAAATGAAACATATATGGGCTAGGGATTTGCGTTAGCTAGCTTTTTGCTAAAAGTCTAGGCTGCTCATAGTTTGTTGAAAGTATTCAGTAGCTCACAAAGCACCACCTGAAAGACGTCGCCGCTTCTATATGTATTCCTTTTGCTGCTTCAACCATATCTTCAAAGTGTTTCTTTTTCGCTACTAAGATCAGTTTTTATACTAAATTCGCACTCTTTTTCGCCCTTATGCTCTGCTTTTAAATGTAGTAAAAGTCATAATACTCTCTTTATCCCCATAAAAAGTATAAATTTTTACTCATCTTATCAAAGTGCGAGATATGCTTTTAGCGTCAGCGTAGATACTTGGAAACTCATACTTTTTAGCTTTCTCTTCGCCGATATACTCAAAGTATCTCACGCCGTCATATGCAAAAATGCCAAAAAGTCCAGCAAAAGGCGCTAGTGATCTGTTACGATTGGTATCAAAGTAGCTTCTAAGCCCGTAAAGTCCATATCTTTTTTCGTCGATATATTCGCAGTCGATGCCGATTATCGTTTGCGTCTTGTCTTCTAGCGGGTAGCTATTTTTTAAATTTCTCTCTGATCGCTTCATAATAAAAAGTGGTTGTTCTAGAGCATCTTTTTCCTTTTTAAATTTTATTGATTATAAATTTACCAGCTTTACTTTTTAAGAATTTTTGGCTAAAGTGCCAGATTACGCCTTTTTACTATTTTTAAGAGCCCTTTGGCTGAAATTACTCAGTCGAGGGAGAAAAATGCTTTTTGTAGAACTATTTATAATCGGTATCGGCGTTGGTTACATCGCTGGGTTTTTGGCATCGGTGGCGGCACGGTCGTCGTTCCTATCATGGTCGCCTTTGGTTACGACGTGAAAACAGCCATTAGCAAAGTGCATCGTCAGATGATCTTTAGTGCGACGTTTGGCTCGTATCTAAACTACAAAGCTGGGCTTTTAAAGCTAAATCGCGGCGTCTTTTTGGGGCTGGAGAGCTTGGTTGGAGCTAGCTTTGCGGCATCATCGTATCGCACGCGCCTGCACTTTTACTTGAGTCTATGTTGCTTGCGACATTTTGTCTTTTCGCTTATAAAGCTATACTTTTTCGCCAAACAGCGACGCTCAAATGCGAATAATTCGCTCTTTTGCTATTTTTAGTTGGCGTTTTTGTTGGCGTTTTTGCCATTAGCATCGGCATCGGTGGAGCGTCTTTATCGCTCCTATCTTGGTTGGCTTTTTGCGTTATGAGCTTAGCCGTTTCTATGGGCGTATTTTTCGTTATGTTTGCTGCCATCGCGGGCTTCATCTCACTCTCACTAAATGGCCATATCTCATACGCTGAGGGCACATTTTTAGGTCTTGGCTCGCTAATAGGCGCATACTTTGGCACCAAAAAGACGCAACATACGCAAACAAAAACACTTAAAAATGGTTTTTGGTCTTTTACATAGCGATGATATGTTTGATATTAAAAGATATGTTTTTGAGTAAGAGCATAGCTAAACGTGCCACGCTCTGCATTCTTCAAAAAGTAAGCTTCACTTAGTTTAAAAAGCAAGCTCTTTTAGCTCATCTTCAGCTTAAATTACGCTCTTTGCGATCTCTTTTAAGACTGGTCTTGCCGTCAAATTTCAATGCAGCTTTGATCTCTTGAATGCTTAAACCAAAGCTTGCCATTTAGCTCATTTGCTAAAGAAATAACTGGCGAGCTAGCATCCATCAACCAAGATAGGGCCGCTGCCATGGGTTTTAGCCCTAGTAGAGCTCATAAGCAAGTGCAGCAAGCTTTGAGGATGAAAGTCACGGTGTTTTTGATCATTTTACATTCAAGTAGCCCCATAAATGCTTCGCTCTCGTTCTCTCAAGTGCAGCCTTTACTTCACTTAGGTAGGCTTTGCGGATAGGCTTTGCTTGAAATTTCTTGCGTTTTGTCCTGGCTGCTCACTAAAATATGCAAAATAAACCCTATCAAAGCTCGCTCTCGCCAAGCACCGCGTCAAAGTCATCAGCGCCACCAAGCCTTTCTTTTGTGCGCAATGAGGGCTCTTTCTAAAGATCTATTAAACAAAAAGTCGTTTAGCTGCTCTTTTTGATGCGGGTGTTGTAGCTTTGCTCGATGTGCGCGTCAAAGCGGTGAGATACCAGTCGAGCTTGCAAAGATATCATTTAGTGAGAGCGTCTATGACGTAGCAAAGTCCGTGTTTATCGATGTGCTTGTAGAGTATGAAAGTAAGTTGGCTCGTTGCTCACCTCCAAAAAGTCGTGCAAAATGTAATAATCACTCCCTTTGCGATGATGCCTTATGAGGTAGCTGCGTCAAAAGTAGCTTCATGCTGTCTTTATAGACGACGTCGTTTTTGGTTTTGCAGGCTTCAGTTTCAAATAATCCTGCAAAAGTTAGCTCCTCTTTGACGTGGTAGCGACTCTTTATCGCCCTGTTTGCGCTCGCAAAAGAGCATGAGATCGCAAGATATCAAGGCTCTTCCAGCACGGGTAGGTGTTATAAGAGACGTAGGCGATGCCATCTTTGCTAGTAGCGCCTTTATCGTTGCAAGTAGCGCGTCTCTTACGTTTGGGCTCACCCAGCTATAAACGCCGTAAGCGATGATGTAGTCAAACTCGCCAAGCTCTTTTTATGTCGTGCTCATTCATGTGCAAAAATCGCGCTCAAGAAGGGTTGAGTACAAACCCATCTTCTTTGCGATCTTGTTGCCCCTCTTCTACTTGGTGGCTTGAGATGTCGATGCCAACGACCTTTGCCTCTTTGTGAGAAGCTGCAAATGGCGAGATATTGCCACCATATGACGAGCCAAGCTCCAGCACTCTGGCATCTTTTAAATTTGCCGCCTTTAGCCCTAGAGAGTTAGCAACCGCCTCTATCCTAACAGGTGAGCAGTCGCTAAATGCAGCTGAGAAATAAGAATTTCGTCGTAAGCTTTTTGCCTTGTTCATCAGCCGTGCTTTCTGCAACAGTCTCTCATGAACTCGCCAAGTTTATCAACGTCGCTTTGGCTAACGGCGTTGTAGATAGAAACTCTTATGCCGCCAAGATGTCTGTGACCTTTTAGCCCTAGCATGCCCTCTTTCAGCGCTTCTTCGACGAAAACTGGCTCAAGCGCATGATCTTTTTGGTATCGTAAAGCTCCGTTCATATCTGACCTGCTTGATTTTTGGCGTGACCCCACGTAAAAGCCATTTTGAGCTGTCTATGATGTCATAAAGTGTGCTTGCTTTTTGGCATTTATCTTCTCAACCTCAGCAAGTCCGCCAAGATCTAGCAGGTGCTGCATGGTTAAATTGGAGAGATAAATTCCAAAAGTTGGCGGTGTGTTATAGAGTGAGTTTGCCTCTACGTGCGTTTTTGTAGCGCAAAAACATAGGGACGTTTTGGCTGCTCACGCGATCAACTGGGTCTTTTTCTTAAAATGACGATAGTCACGCCGCTTGGGCCTGCATTTTTCTGAGCGCCACCATAAAAGCAAGCCGATACTGCTAAAATCAAGCGGTCTAGCGAAAAAAATCGCTCGAAAGCATCGACAACAAGGGCGATTTGGTCTTTGAGCATACTATACTGCGTGCCGTAAATCGTGTTGTTTGAGCAGATGTAGGCATAGTCGGCGTCATCGCTATCATTAAGACTCAGGGTATGTAAGAAGATATTTCATCCTCACTGCTTGCGACGACATCTACATTTACGCCAAGCACTTTTTGCCCTCTTTGATCGCTTTGTTGTCCAAACCCCAGGTGTTTGCATACTCAACCCTGCCACCTTGATATAAATTCATCGGTATCATGCTAAATTGCAAATGTGCGCCACCTTGCAAAAATAAAATTTCATACTCATCGCCGATGCCGTAAAAGCTTTCTTATCTTCTCCATCGCGCCAAAATGGATCTCCTCAAAGGTCTTGCTTCTGTGGCTGATCTCCATGATCGAGTAGCCACTCGCCTCTGTAGTCGGTAAATTCGGCCTTTGCGTGCTCTAAAAACGTCTAATGGTATCGCGCTTGGGCCTGCGCTAAAGTTGATTTTTCTACTCATTTTTACTCCTTGATAATTGCTTTTTTATGTGTATTTTTGCGAGATAAAGCTCGATCTCATCATTCAATTAAATCCCTAAGATCGGCTCTCTGCCATCTTTTCTAACCTCGATAAGCCCCTTCGTGCTCTCAAAAGAGCTCCCTCATCTCATAAGCCTTCTCAAGCGAGGCAGAGCTGAGCCAAGAAGCAAAGCTTTCTTTGCACAGCGTTTAGTTAGGGCATTTGCTTGTTTGCCACCTCGCTTCAGTACAGCTCGATCCTGGCTTTTTAGAGCGTTTGATGAAGGTAGAAAGTAGTAAATTTAATCAAATTTTGTTTCTTTGTGATCTTTAAATTTAAGGCGCTATCAAGATCGTCGCTGAGCCTATCAAGATACTGGAAAAACGCCTCTTCATCAGGCAAAAAGATCAAGCATGGCTGCGCTGGTGTAAAGCGATCTGCGGTCTGCCACAAAGTCACTTATAACGTAGTCGATCTCGTGTCCGATAGCGCTTATGACTGGCGTTTTTGTGGCGTAAATTACGAGCTAAGCTCTCGTCGTTAAAGCACCAAAGATCCTCTTTGCTCGCCGCCTCCTCTAGCTAAAACGATCACATCTACGCCGTATTTATCGGCTCTGCGCAAAAGCTTTTATAAGCGAGCTTGGAGCACTTTCGCCCTGAGTTAGCGCGTCAAATATATAAATTTCACTTAGTCTCCAGCGGCTCTTTACCACCTTTTAGCATATCCTGAAGCGCGGCTGAAGTGGCGCTTGTGACAAGGGCTATTTTTCTTAGGATAAATTGGTATCTCTGCGCCGATGTCAAAAAGCCCTCGCTTTCGAGGCTTTTTCTTTTAAGCTGCCTAAACGCAAGTTCAAGCTCGCCCTCGCCATCAGGCAGCATAGCACTAGCCACTATAGCTGATACGACCCACTTGGCGAATAAATGGTCACTTTGCCATAAATTTTGACCTTCAAACCCTCTTTTGGCAAAAATTTCACCTTTTGGTTATTCATGCGGTACATCACGGCTGAGATGCTTGACTTTTCGTCCTTTAGCGTGAAGTACCAGTGCCCAGAGGCGTGCTTAATGAGGCGCGAAATCTCGCCACTTACCTCGACATAGTCAAGTGTCGTTTCAAGCAGTGCCTTTGCTTTTTCGTTTAGCTCAGATACGCTAAGCATTGATCTCTTTGACCTTTTTAGCGATAAATAGCGTTGAGATATCCATGCTAAAGCCCTTGCAAAGCTCTATCTCAAAGCCAGCCTCTGCAAGCTCATCGCAAAAACTCTTTGCGTCCAAGAAATTTTTCTATCGAGCTTGGCAGAAATACTCGTACGCTCTCTTTGTTTTTGAGATAAAAAGCCGCCGATACTTGGCAAGTACATCTTTCAGGTAAAAATCTCTTAGCGCAGTTATAAAGCCCCTTTTTCTGGCGTTTGGTAAGTTCAGAGCACGACGACGTATACGCCATCAGCCAAGACCCTATTAAACTCCCCTAGCGCAGCCTTTCGCTCGACCACATTTCTTGCATGCCGTAGCTTATGCTTAAAAGTGAGCCTCACGCGCTTGCAAGCGTTGTGCTATCAGCATAGGCCTCTATAAATTGTGGAAATTTCGCCCTCGCCTCTTTTAGCATGCCGCTTGATGGGTCGATGCCAGTTGAGGCTTTTTACCTCTACGCCCAGTAACTTTTTGAAATTTCACTCCAAAGCCCGCATCATATCGCCAGTGCCGCAAGCCACATCAACGATATTTATGCTTTTATTTTTAAGACTCTAGCATATATCTGCGAGCCGATTTCCTCCAGCTCACATCCACGCCAGGCTTAGCACCCTGTTTGCGACGTCGTAAGTCGGGCGATCTGGTTAAACATATCAACTATTTTTCTTGTTTTTGCATAAATTTCTAGACCTTTATATGTAGTAAAATTTCACTACATTGCGAGATCTTGCGAGGTTGTTTTTATCAAATCTAAGCCGTTTTTAGTTATCTCTTCTCTGGTTTTATAAACGTGTTTGTAGATTTTTGCTCTCTAGCTTTTCTTTACCAGCAGCCACTGGCAAACGCGCTCTAAGATGCCAAGCCAAACGTCATAGTCTGAAGTGCACAGATCTCTTGCATATCTTTTAGCCGCTCTTCATACTTTTAAGCCCGTCAAAATAATCTCACTCAAAAACTCGTAAGTGTATCTCACCTTTTTAAGCTCGATCCTGATCTTATGAAAACTCTCATTTGGGCAGTCTTGATCTAGGCTTTTTAGCCTCTTTTGTGCCAAAACTAGAAGCGTTCTAAGTTTAAACGAGCCAAGTCGCGAAAGGCTTACGTCAAAGGCTTTGATCTATCAAAACTCGCCCTCGTTTAAAAATATCTCACTCTTTTTAAAATGCGTAGTTTTCCTCGTCACTAAGATAGCTTTTTAACGTTTTCATACTCTGAATTGGGAGCCTTTTGCTACAAAAGTAAATTAGCTCATTTGCATGCTTTTGCTCGCTTAAAAGCCAAGAAATATGTCTAAGTCTCGCTTTTTGTTGGTTGAGTTTGCCAAGATTTACAAATTCTCTCAAAAAGAGCGTCCTTTTTCATCAAAAACGCCGTTAAAATTTTAGTAGCGACCTAACCTTTCTCTTACTCACTCGCAGGTTGTGCAGACACTATCTCATCGTGATCTTGCAGATAGTCGCTCTTTAGCCTCTTTATCTCTTTAAAGATACTTAAAACAAAGACCTTAAAAGCCTCGCCGCTTTTTTAAATTGCAGCAAATTGGCGAAATTTCTCTGTTTTTAAAGACATTGTAGGCTCTTTTATAGTCGGTTTGTTCATTTTCGTTTGCGTGAATGGCAAGAAATTTGTTTTATATCTTTTTATCGCAGGTGACATCGGCCTTACAAAACTGCTCCAAAAAGCTGGCAGTTTAAAATATACAGCCTCATTTTCATCAGCAAATTCGATCTCAAAGTGTGCAAAGTCCGTTTTAAGCTATCTTTAAAAACATCGATATTGCAGGGGTTATTATTTAGCCGAAAAATGTATCTATCTTTTGTGATGACGCACCGATGCGGTTTTTAAAAGCCTTTTTAAACTCCGCCTTTTCGCAAAATTCCTCATTTTCTTCTCTTATAAGATCTTTTGCCAAGCTTGAGCGTTTTTATAAAGTTATCCTCTTCGCTTCTAAAGCGGATCTCTTCATTTGCGTGATCTTGGTGTAAAAACTGAGAAATTTCAAGGTGCTTAAAAACTAGCCCAGCCTCTTTTAGAAAATCTAAGATTGAGGAGTACGAGTAAAAGTACGCTCTATCTCCAAACCCACATTTTTCTCCAGAATACTGTTTATTTTAGCGAGTTGGTGCTTAAAATAATGAGAAAAAGCTAATTTTCGAGGCTTGTTTGAGTATTTTATGAAGAAAAATAAGTATGTTGCATAATGCAGCATAAATTACGCCTTATCGGCAGTGTTTACAGCTTTTTCGCATAGCAACGATATTTGGGCGCTCGATGATGTTACCGATCTTTTTCAAGCGCTTCTTGGTATTTGCCAAGCTCTGAGTCATCATAGCTCATATCCTCGACGCTACCGCAGTTTTCACCAAAACCACGTGGATGTGCGGATGCTCGTAAATGTCGTATCTCGCCTTTTTGATTGACGATATTTGCTTCAACCACCAACCCCTCGTCTTTTAGAGTGTTTGAGTTTTTATAAACTGTTGCGAGCGAAACTGATGGATTTTTCTTTTCAAAATTTCATCATAAAGCTCATCGATCGTTGGATGTGTATGACGATCAAAAAGATTACTCAAAAACGCTAAGACGCTGCGGCGTTACTTTAAGCCCAGACTGTTTTAGCAACGATACATGTGCATAATTTTCCCCTATACAAATTACTTTGCTTTTATGCTAGCAAAAGTAATATTAAACGTTTCTTTATTAAATGATATTAATTATTCTCTAGTAATTTTTGGGTAATTTGCTCAGCGCTTATACCAAGGCTCTTTTCAACCTCAGCTGTCGAGCCATGCTGGATAAATTATCATCATATTCAAAGCTAACAACGCTTACATTTGATATGCCATTTTCTTGTAAAAAGGCGCTCACGATCTCGCCAACGCCGCCTTTTTAGCGCTATCGCTAAAAGATATACCACTTTTGGTGCGTTTTTGCTGGTTCACGCAAAAGCTCACTATCAAGCGGCTTTACAAGACTAGATCGACTAAGATCACCTCAAGCTTGCCAGCTAGTAAATTTCTAGCGAAATTTGCCCTGCCAACGCCGTTGCCATAGCCTAAAAATGCGATGTCACTCTGCGTCAGCTAAAATTTCTCACCCTTGCCAAATTCAGAGCGGTTTCGCTTTTAAACTCATCTCTTAAGATAAACGCCCCACGCGGATATCTAAACGCGCTAACGCCCTGCATGAGTAGGTAGCCGATTCCATAACATTTTTCATGCTCTCTTCGCACCTTGGAGCAAAAAGAACCATGTTTGGCACAGCGTTTGAAGAAGCTAATGTCAAAAAGCGCCCTGATGCGTTTCGCCGTCTTCGCCCACGATGCCCGCTCTATCCATCGCAAATGTGATGTTTAAATTTAATATAGAAGCGTCGTGAATGACCTGATCATAGGCTCTTTGCATAAAGGTCAGTATATCGCGACAAATGGCTTAAAGCCCTCTTTTGCCATGGCTGACATCGAGGGTAACTGCGTGCTGCTCGGCTATCGCCACGTCCCAAAAGCGGTCTGGAAACTCATGTATGAGCGCGTCCATGCCAGTGCCTGTTGGCATCGCAGCTGTTACGTCAACGATGTCGCTGTGCTCTCTTGCCATCTTTAAAAGCTGCTCGCTAAAGATCGCCGTAGCTGATTTGTTTGACTGCCTTTTGATAAATTCGCCACTTTTTAGATCAAACGGCCCAACTCCGTGCCAATTTTCATAGTAACCCTCGGCAAATTCATACCCTTTGCCCTTTTGAAAGCGTCTGCACGTGCACGATGACTGGTTTTTCATGTTTTTGGCAGTTTCAAATGTGCTAGAAGCGCTGAGAGGTCGTGCCCATCGACTGGGCCTATGTACTCAAGTCCAAGCTCTTCAAAAACATGCCGGGGTGATAAGTCTGATGCCCTCCTCCATGCGTCTAGCCATGTAGGCTGCAGAGTCTGGCATGTAGCTTAAAAAGCGCTCAACCCTGCCTTTACAGTTGCGATAAAAGTGCCCAGCCATCATCTGGCTTAGATACTTGCTAAGAGCGCCTATTGGCTTGCTTATGCTCATCTCGTTGTCGTTTGGGATGATGACGCAAGGATATTTTCTATCCCCAAGCTCATTTGGCGCCTCATACGCCTATGCCGCCACTTCAGCGAGCCATCGCCTATGACAGCTACTGGCAAGCGCTCTTCATTTTGGTTTGATCGCCTTTTGCAGCGCCAACTGCAAGTGAAATGGACGTTGAGCTATGGCCTGCTACAAAGTAGTCAAATTGCTCTCGCTTGGCTTTAGTGCAGCCACTGATGCCATTGTACTACAGCGTATCAAAGTTGTCCCAGCGCCCGGTTAGCAGCTTGTGCGCGTAGCTTTGGTGACTCACGTCAAAGATAAATGGATCTTTTGTAACGTCAAAAAGTACATACATCGCAACGATGATCTCGACTGCACCGATGTTTGAGCTAAGATGGCCGCCATTTTTACTAACGGTGGATAAATTACTATCTCTGATGTCGTGGCAAAGCGCGTTGGCTCATCGACATTTGAGGCTTTAACGTCTTTATTCATTATTTACCAGCATTTTTAGCTTCTCAAGCCTTGTTTGCATCGTCGCATCGATGTTTCCGCCCTCGCTTATTATCACCACGCCACCTTTGCTTATGTCATCAGCACTACTGCACGTTCGTTTTTCTAAATTGCTCTTTTTAGATGGTCGCTATCTTCTGGATTTACGCGAATTTCTATGTTTTTACGTCGCTTAGCTCTTTTATAAGCAGAGTGCATGGGTGATGAGTCGATCTGGCTGATGCGCGAAACCTCTTTTCTATCACCTCTTTTGCGATCTTTATCGCAGTTTTCCCAAAGCTCATCTTCGCTCTTTTTCAAAAACTCATCAAATTAACGTACTGCTCGTCAAGCTTTGCTAGCTGAAGCACTAAATTTGAGCCTCAAGTTCCTTTTATCTTTGCCTCGTTTGCAGCATTTGTTTGAGCGATGACCTTCGTTTTTGCCATCCTCTTTTTGCACGGATGGTCTCAGCTTCAAAGGCGTTTTTGCCATTCGCTCTCTTGATTTTTCTATTTGCATTTTGAAGTTTGATGATGTTGCTGCTTAGCTCATCTGTCTTTTTAAGCAGCTCCTCGACAAAAACTCGAGTCAAATCCGGGCTGGTGAGCTTGGTTATTTTTGAGGCTGAGGCACAAAGTGATTTTGCATGTTTGCTTGCATTTGGTGAACTGGCTGGCTGAGGCGCAAAAGTCACCACCTTGCTCTCGAAGTACGCTCATTTAGCTCTTCACTAAGGTTGTTCTCTTCTATCAAAACAGGTGCGCTATCTTGGGCTCTTTCATTGCTCCCAAGCACTTTAAATCTATAATTTTTCTATAAAGTGAGCCGGCGAGGTCTCACTTGTTATTACTACTTTTTCATTCTATCATCTCATCTGCTTCGCCAACTTGGAAGACGCCCTTGATCAGCTCAAAGGTTTGTACTACTTCTACAATGCGTCTTTGTGCCTCTTCAACATCTTTTCACGAACAGCGCCAGGTGTTGCATCTCCTCTTTAAAGGCTTCGGCTGCACGCTGAGACATATTTGATAAAAATGTATCCTTAATGCCATCGCTTGAACCCTTAAATGCAACCATAAGGTCTTTTTATCGACATTTTTGAGAATTTCTCTAATCGCCAGTTGCGTTAAGATTGATAATATCTTCAAATGTAAACATAAGCTCTTTGATCGTTGTAGCAAGCTTATCGTCGCTTTGCTCGATGCGCTCAATGGTGCTTTTGCTAGCTTTTTGACCAAGTCTGTTAAGCACCTCTGCCACAGCTCTTGGACCACCAACTTCGACCTTGTAGAGATGTAGAGGCTTTCAAGCTTGCCCTCAAAGTACGGTTGAGACACGTTTTCATTACTGATGGGCTAATATCGCCAAGATTTGCCATCCTGATCACGACCTCACTTCTTAACTCATCTGACTTAGCGTCTCAGCAGCACTACTTGAGTCCATATGAGCAAGGATTAGCGCGATAGTTTGAGGGTGCTCTTTTTACGATGAAGTCTGCGAGGTTGCTGCGGCTTTATCTTATCAAGATAGCCAAAGCTTTTTGAGTTTTCCATGCTTTTTGCAAGCTTGTCCTAAAATTTTCTGAGCAGCCTCTGGACCAAATGTGCGGTATAAAATTTCTTTTGCGTACTCTAAGCCGCCACTTCTCATATATTGATTTGACTGCATTAGTGCGTAAATTCTTCAAAGCACCGCGCCTGCAACTTGTTTATCTATATTTTTGCAGTTGCAATATAGCCTGAAAATTTCAGTAATAACATCAACATCCATATGAGAAAATATAACAGCTGTCGCCTCTTCGCAAGTTGAATTAATAAAATAGCAATCTTTTCGGGCATTGATAGATCATCGTAGATCATCTTTTTGCTTATCATTTAACTTCATCGACATTAAATTCCTTGCGCATGTTAAAGTCACTATCATTTTTAACCATATCTTGAGTAATGCCGCAATCTCTTCACTACGTTCAGAGATAACCGTTCTCATTTTTCTAGCAATACGTCGTATTTTTAGCTCGTCTTCATTAAATTCACCACCAAGATCAAGTTGTTCTTCGACTTTCTTGCGAGCAGCTTTAAATTCTCAAGTGTATCTTCAGCATCAGTCTCGATATCTTCAAACTCATTCTGAGACATGTTCTTCTTCCTCTTTTATCTCTTCAAGCATCTTTTTGCATAAATGAATCGATAACTTTTTGTAAAGATGTAAAAGTAATACTGCAAAGATACTTAAATATCGAAGAAAGGCGCCACAGCTATTCATAAAGCTATCCATTTTTCGCTTCATGCTCACGTCTTTGTGTGTTTAAACTCGAAAGTTATCAAGCTTACCTCATCGCCTCTATTTTGATTGTAGCCGATTGATTGCTTGATTAAATTGTGATTGATTCTCTTTGCTCTTTGGTAAAGCGGGTGAATTCAAAACTCGCCAGTTGGCTTGCCATCACTATCTTTTTGACTTTTATAAATGCCATCTATAACGACAGCTGCGCTCACTCTGTTTATGCTAGCAAACTGCCCTTTGACGTTTGTCACTTTCTTTGAAAATTCGTGGTTTGTCTGCTGCGAGCTCTTGTTGTACTGCTCTTTTAAAAAGTGCTGTCATCTAGTCCTTGAACAGGGCCTATGTTACTAACCGCTACGGTACGCCGCCTACTTCATTTGGAGCCGAGCCTTGGCGCTTTTTCTTCGATGTTGCTCTCGCTTCTTACGACGTTATTTGGGTCATAAACCTCGCTTTTTGTATCTTTTTTATCAAAGTCAAAGTCGATATTTACCTTTGCTACGACCTTATCTGCCCCGCCCACGATAGGAGCTAGGACATTTACGATCTTTTTGCTCGTAATTATTTTCAAACTCGCGCTTATAAGCGGATCTGCTGAGCTATGGCATCACTATCAAACTCGCCATCTTCATCGCCAAAGTGCAACGCCATCTTGATTGACTATCTTGACATTTTCGGTGTAGCATTGGAACAGAGGCCGCCACAAGGTTTTTAATGCCAAAATTGCTTCGCATTTAAACTAACGACTGGCTGAGCTCAACTACGATAGAAGCGGTTGGGAGTGCTTGCCTTTCAGTAAAGACGCTCTCTTTTGGTATGGCTATTCTTACGGTTGCTTTTTGGATAGATGAGAGGCTCTCGATCGTTCTAGCTAGCTCGCCCTCAAGCGCTCTTTGAAATTTAACTCTCTGCTCGGCATCCGTTGCTCCAAATTCTTGCTTGTCAAAAATTCAAAACCGATCTTGCTCTCTTTTGGTATGCCAAGCGTTGCAACAGCGATACGCTCTTTATATACATCGCTAGTTGGCACAAGAATGGTGCCTTCATTTGCTGGTTTACTGCCAGTGCCATCTTTGTTTAGCTGATCGACTATTAAGGCTGGGTCGCTTGGGCTGATATTTTTCAAAAGGACGCTATATCCTGCAAAGCTATCACTTTTTGCTTTTTGTAAAGCGTTAAAAATACCAAAAAGCCCAACCAAAGCACTGATCGAGCTGCCTGCGACGATCTTTTTGTTTTAGTGAAAAGCTTTTGATAAATTGACTTGATGAAGTAATGCCTTAAAATCCATATCCCTACTTTAGAAATTGCTTTAACTCTTCAAAAAAACTCTATCGTTTTTGCCATGCCCTGACCGATGGTGATTCTCACCGCATTTAAAGGCGTAGCTTTTAAATCTCGTAAAATTATACCTAGCATCTTTTTCGCATATCTGGCTTGATTTTTGGCTCGTTAGAGTAAATGTGATGAAATTGTAGCTTGGGATAAACTCTATGCCATTTGCCCTTGCAAATTCCTCATACTCTCTTCATCTGCTCGAAGTTGTTTTGCATAGTTTTTGCACAAATTCATCATCATCAAGTGCTACTACCGCTGCTCTTAGGCTCGGTGTTGTGATGTTAAATGGAGCTCTTAGCTTTGAAAGAGCGCCTCATGATCTCTTCATTGCCACGCCGTATCCACGCGCATGCCGCCAAGTGCGTGAGGCTTTTGAGAAAATGCCAAGATAGATGGCATTTTCAAATTTCACCACCTCAGCTTGGCTTTATCTCTTTTTGCTGTCTTCGATGTAGCAAATTCGTTGTAAGCACAATCAAGCACCACAAGCGTGTTTTTCATCAATGTTTTTTATAAATTATGAGACCTCATCGGCATCGATACACTCACCCAAAGGGTTGTTTGGTAGCAAAGAAAAAGATGACGAAAATTTCATCTTTGTGCGCGTTATACATTTCTAAAAACTCGCTCAAATTATGCTCCACACTCTTTGTGCGGTAAATTACAGCTCAGTTTGTTTTGCATAATTCATACATCGCAAATGTCACGCCAGCCATCAAAACGCCACTTTGCTTGTTGCCTTTGCGTGAAGTGCGTATTCTATGATCTGGTCGCTTCCAGAGCCGATGATTAAATTTTTGCTAGTTACGCCAAATTCTTAGCCAGCCCTCTTTTTAGCTCAAAGTAGCTATCGTCTGGATAGAGATGTGCGTTTTAGCGACCTCTTTTGAAACGCCTCTTCTACGCGTTTGCTCGTGCCAAAAGGATTTTCATTGCTCGCTGGCTTTTATCACATCTTTTGCATCGATGCCAAACTCTCTAACCACAAGCTCGATCGGCTTTCCAGCCTCGTAATTTACTAGATCATCTAAAAGTCGTTCATTCATTACTCTTCTCCGTTTAAATAGCTTCCAAGCCACGTTATCTCCGCGCCGCTCTCTTTTTGCGAGTTCAAAGGCGTTTTACCTTCTCATCGTCGATGTGCCCCTCAAAGTCAAGGTAAAAATTGACTTAAAATCGCGCTGTTTGATAGGACGTGACTCAAGTTTTGTGATATTGATATTTTCATTTTTAAAGATAGAAAGCAGATCAGCAAGGCGTCACGGACTGTGATCAGTCTTTGCTAGGATCGAAGTTTTCGAGGTTTTTCAACCTTGGCGTTTTTAAAATCGCTTAAGATCAAAAATCTCGTTCTATTGCCATATTATCTTCAATAGTCTCATAGACGATTGGCACGTTGTAAAAGTACTAGCTGCGATTTTTGAGCAAATGGCGGCTGATTCTCTATCCATAGATGCCATATATACAGCTGCTGCGGTTGATTTGGCTGGGACAAATTCGACCTCATTTAGCATGTGATCTTCTAAAAGGTACGGCACTGAGTTTGTGGCCTTGCGGATGTGAGTAAAGTCGCTTTATCTCTTTTTGAGTACTCATTTATGCTAACAAAGCTGTGGTGGATATCTGCGTAGAGCTCTGCCACTATCTTTATATCATCAAATTACTCAAACAATCAAGCGTAGCTCAACAGCGCCTATCGGTGTTGTTTTCGATAGAGCACAACGCCATATTTTCGCCTCTTTTTGAGCTAGCTTCGTAAAAACTGCCTCGATCGTAGCAAGTGGCAGATATGCGCTCATCGCGCCAAATCTACTTTGCGCCGCGATGCGTATAAGTGCCCTCAGGTCCCTAGATAGACGATCTTTTGAGGCATCTCTAAAATTCTACTAACAGCAAAAATTCCAAGATAAATAGCCTCGATCGCGGCAGCCTTATTTAAAAGGCTTTATCGCTACTAAAGGCTAGTTAAGCGGTTTTCATGATAGCTCGCTCACGCTCAGGACGATATATGGGCGTCCCAGTCGTTTGCTTTAGCGCCCTATCTGCTCGACAAGCTTCATTCTCTCATTTAGTTTATTTTAAGATGAGATCATCGATACTATCGATCTCTTTTTCTAAAGCTCATTTTAAGCTCTTGCATCAGCGCTCTCCAAAAACTCAATCTCAGGTGCCACGACGTCCTCAAAGCACTCGCGTCTTCTTATCAGCCTATCTTTTGCCATCAAGTACGCAAACTTCAGCGGCTCTGTTTCTTGTGTTGTAGTTTGAACTCATGCTAAATCCATAGCTCCCAGCCCCTTTAACCACGATGACGTCGCCACTCTTGCACTCTGGTGGCTGCTATCTTTTGCTAAAAAGTCGCCGCTTTCACAAACTGGACCGACCACATCGCAAGTGCCTAAATTTTCATCCTTGCCGTCGACAAAAATGTACGTGATGAGCGCCATCAAAAACGGCTTATCACATGAGATCATTCATCGCACCATCGGTGATGACAAATCTCTTTGCCGTTCATTCTCATATAAAACACTTGCCACAAAAGTAGCCAGCATTGCCCACGATGAAAGCGTCACGGCTCGCAAACGACGGTCACATCCTGACCCTTTTAGTGCGCCTAAATTCGTCGTGCGTAGTCGTATAAATTATCTCTTTTTCATCGTTATAGATGATGCCAAGTCCGCCACCGACATCAAAAAGTGATATCGATTTCAAGCGCTCTTAGCTCTCTTAAAAAGCTCGCTTACGATCTTTGCAGCGTCTATTATCGGGCTTAGTGAAGTTGGCTGTGAGCCGATGTGAAAGTGTATGCCAGTTGGCTCAGAAACTCTGATGCTTTGGCGTGGATATACATCTGAGCTGTCTGTGCATCGACGCCGATTGTTTTCATTTAGCCCTGTCGGGATGTATGGGTGAGTTTTGCATCGACACTGGATTTACCCTGATGCTGATCCCTTGCTTTTAACCACTTTTGCTATCTCTTCAAGCCTTAAAAGCTCGGCAAAACTCTCAACATTTATCAGCAAAGTTTCATTTTTCTAAAGCCTCTTTTAGCTCTTCATCGCTCTTGCCAACGCCGCTAAAGATGATCTGATATCTCTTAGCACCTGCAAGAAGCGCTCTTTTGACCTCGCCGATGCTCGCAGTCGAAATCCAGCTCAAGATCAGCCGAAAAGTGCAAAAACGCCGGTGAGTTTGCCTTTACAGCGTACCAAACTAGAGATTTTCTAGCGTAAAATGCGTTTTTAGCGCCTCATAGCGCTCTTTAATGTAGTTAAAATCATAAACGTAAAGTGGGGTTTTGTATTTGCTTGCAAGCTCTTTAAAATCCATAAAATAGCCTTTTTAAAATGGCTTGATTTTTACAAAAAGTTGCCAAAGTTGGCTTAACGATGCGATTTTATGAGATAAATGGCGTATGCAAAAAGCAAAAATAACAGGTAGAACCATGCCGATCTCTGGCAAGATGACTGAGGTTTGAGCAGTTGGTTAAGATAAAGAAGTCCCCAAACTACGAGTGTTATCTCACAACAAAGATAAATGTTGAGTGCGAGGTTAAAAACCTGCCAGTCACTGGCAAATGATAGTAGAAAATTAAACAATAAAAATGGCGCAAAAATGGCGTGATGGCAAGGTTATAAAAATGCAGTCCTTGCACTATCAAGCCCTATGCCTCATTTTTAAATGTCTTTATAAATTATCGCATCAGGTATGTTCGATTGCGAGTTTTCAACACTTGCAGCACTCTCGATGCTCTTTGGTTTTAAAGCCTCTTAACGCATCTAAATTTCTCGCTTTTTACCTTGCTAAAAGCCATTTTCACAAGCTCTAAGCTTTGAGGCAAAAAGGTCTGATTTACATCTTCTAAAACCCACTCATTGTCTTTCGGTTGGCGTGGTTGGCAAATGTTGTCGAGAGCAAGTCAATTGCCATTAATGTCAAGAAATTCTCACGTCATTTTGCCCTTTGCTGGCTGAGTTTAGCTCTTTTATATGATACGGTACCTTCATTTCAATGAGTCGTTTGTGCTTTTTGAAAAAGCGGTGTTTTTGCGATGCTTTTTGATGAGTCATGTGCATAAGCAAAAGGATGTAAATTGGCCCAACGTAAAAATCGTCACAAAAAGCGCGATAGAAATGGCAGCAGAATGAGCTTGTTTTTACTGATGCCAAGAGCATAAAAAGCTGATTAGCTCGTTTGAGCGAACCATATTTACATGCAAAATTATTAGCGCAAAAGATAAGCGAGGTGGCAAAACGTAGCTAATGGCACTTAGTGCAGTAAGGCCAACGTAGAGTAGCTGAAGGTTGGCAGATGGCGGCAGATCTTTTTAAATTTGTAAGCAGATCAATGCCAACATAAAATAGCTCAAGCGCTAAAAATACGATGAAAAAGATTTTATATAGACCCAGCCAACGTATCTGGCGTATAGTTTCATTTGATAAGACCTTTTTTACCGTAAATTCTTGTAGCTTTCGTTGATGTCACTCTTTAGAAGCTCACAAACCGCATTTTTTTGTATAGGCTAAAATTTCCATCTAAAGCCTTTTTCTCCTCGTCGCTAAACTCGCCAGGACCAAGTACAGCATCACCCTCATGTCCGATACCGACGCGCACCCTTTCGTAGTCGTTGCCTGTTAGTTATCGATCGATTTTTATGCCGTTGTGTCCGCCGCTACTGCCGCCTTTTTCGATTAACCGCGCCAAAAACTAAGGTCAAGATCATCGTGGATGACGATTATCCTATCTGGCTTTATGAAAAGTCTTTTTACTGCTTTTTACGCTTTGACCTGAGAGGTTCATAAATGTCGTTGGTTTTAGCAAGATAATGTCGTTAAAGTCTAAAAACTTCGCCTTGAGTGGCTGAGCTAACATCTTTAGGTGAGTCTTTTGGGAGATCTATAAGCATAAAAGCCTATGTTGTGTCTAGTGTTTTCGTATTTGGGGCCAGGATTTCCTAGCCCCGCTATTAGTGTCACAAAAGCCCTTTTTATTTAGCTTTAATAACTCCAAGTACCGCAACACGGTCAGCGTCAATGATAGTAACGCCTTTAGGAGCTGTGATATCACGAACCAAAATCGTATCATCAATGTCAAGTTTGCCTACATCAACGTCAAATGGGATTGGTAAATTTTCAGCCGTGCATTTTACGCAAAAGACGTCTTTTTGACTGGATCAAAACGCCCTTATTTTTAAGACCAATAGGTGTTCCAACTGAGCTTAACTGGGATCATATATTTTGATAAAACGCACGGAAGTGCTACTTTTAGATCTACGTGTTTAGAATCGCTTGACAACATCTCTTTGGTAATCAACAATAACGACATTATAAACTTTTCCGCCTACTTTTACATCAAAAGCAAGGCTCTCTTTTTGCGTGCTTCTTTGATAAAGTCATTGACTTTAAAAAGCAGCTGCAACATTCTCTAATCCTTGCCATAAATGTTGGCGATTAGATAACCATCTCTTCTCAAAGCCTTCGCAGACTTCTTACCGATACTCTCTCAACGATTCCTTCTAACATCGTTTTTCCTTTCATAAAAAAATAGGTGCTGATTTTTATCTAATGCTTTATCAAATTTCACATAAAACATTAAAATTTCTTTAAGCGCGATCACTTCAGGTTGATCTTGCTTGCTTTGAGGTTTGCCAAAATTACACCATTTTCAAAGCTAAAACCTGCCACATTTGAGCTTTTTATCTTAAGCTGCAAATCGCCCCTATTGCTAGCATTGTCAAGCGCTACTTCGGCACTAATTATCTTATTTTCATAAAGCTCAAGCAAGTGCTGATCAAAAGTTTGCATGCCATAAGTATTTTTGACTCAGCTATGGCAAGATCGATCTCGTCAAATTTCTCTTTAGATATGAGCTCTTTTATGCGGGTATTTTTTCTCATGATCTCAACCGCTGGGCGTCTAGTGCCAAAAAGCGTCTTAACTAGCCTTTGTGAGATGACGCAAGCAAGCACTGAAGAGAACATAAGGCTGACCTTGTCTCGCTCGCCTTGCGGGAAGCTATTTACTATTCTATTTGCACTCTCTTTTTGCATCAAGTGTGTGAAGTGTCAAGCACCAAGTGTCCAGTCTCAGCAGCTCTAATGGCAGTCTCAATCGTCTCAAGGTCTCTCATCTCACCCACCAAGATGATGTCAGGATCTTCTCTAAGTGAAGCTCTTAGCGCATCTGAGAAGGTAGTGCATCTGCCCCGATAGAGCGCTGGTTGATTATACTTTTATCGTCGTTAAATACGTATTCAATCGGATCTTCGATAGTCACGATGTGCGATCTTTTTTGTCTGGTTTATGAAAGGTATCATGCTTGCAAGCGTTGTCGTCTTGCCACTTCCAGTTGGGCCAGTCACTGGGATGATGCCACGAGTGGTCTCGGTGCACCATTTTTCTATCACGCTTGGTAAATTGAGATCTTTTTATGGTTTGGGATTCTTTGTTGGGTGACACGAAGACAGCAGAAAATTCCATTTATCTGCAAAACATATGTTTACGAAAGCAGTACTCATCATTTAGTTTATAAGAAAAATCTATATCTTTTTATCCATAAACTCATCAAAGTTAGCTCCCAAAAGCTCATTTGCGATAGCCACTGCGTCACTAGGGCCCCATACTCTTTCAGCTAAGTGGCATGATCTCGCCATTAAATCTGCCATAAACAAGGCTTGCGGATTTTAGATGAAGATCGCTGCCGCCTTTATCACTAAAAAGAGCACAGATATGAGTCTAGGTCTTTTTTGTCATTAAAGTGATTTCATAATGTCGTCAAATGCTGCAACAAACTGCTTTAAGCCGTCATTTAAAAAGCTCTTTATAAGTAGCATTTATGTCGATCTCATTATTTTTATGATGTGAAAAAGCTTAAGATATTCTCTTTGCTAGGGGCATTTTTGCCTCAGCTTTTTCTTTTATACATTCTTTTTATCGTCTCTATTGGAGCTGTGTTTATAGAGTTTTTATGCATTAGCTCCCTGACGTAATAATCCCCTCTTAAGCCACCACCTTTTACGCCAGTGCTTGCAAAAGTGTCCTTATGTTTTCTAAGCCAAAATCCTCAATGATATGATAGATATTTGCAGCGTTCATTATGCCGATCTGCCCTGTTGGTGAGGCTTTTTGCGAGACATTGTCTCATCAAGCTTTCTGTCAAAATCTACTAACAAAAACACTGATCACACCTTTTGGCATCGTCGTATCCACAAAGCGAGCTTGCATAAAGCTTTTGCTACCCTCTTTAAAGGCCTCTAGGCGGTTTTTAGCCTGATCTGGCGAGAAAATGAGCGTCGCATTTACGCTGATACCTCTTGCCATAGGTGCGCTCATCGCTTCATAGCCCTCTTTTTGTGGCTGGGAATTTTTATCATGACATTTTGGCATTGAGATAAGGTTGTGAAGCCTGATGCCCCTCTTCTATCGTAGCAGCTGTTTCGCCACTTTCACTTGGATCAACCTCGATGCTAACAAAGCCATCATCGCCATTTGCGTAGTTTTTAGCATTTTACATGCGGCTATTTTGATATCTTGGGTCGCTTACATTTCATAAAGATCTTTTGGGTGACGCTTGTTGCTATTTTGTATGATCTGTTTGTAAGCAGGGTGATGCAAAAGCTGTTTTAAAGATAGCTGGGTTGCTTGTAGCTCCGTTTATAACGCCTTTTTTTCTAATAAAAAGAGTTGAGATTCGTTTTTGTAAAAATCTCTCTCTATAAAGTCACACCAAAGAAAGAAAATTTAGCTTCATTGTCATACAGTTTTTCACCTTATAAAATTAAATTTCACGCAGATCCTTGACATCCACGCAATGCGTCGCCTCTTTTTAAATTTCTTTTCGCACTAAAAGGCAATTTTTAGATCACATTTTCTAAACATAGACTACGTCATTGGCTCCATCGCCAACGCACATGATCTCACTTTTATCTACATTAATAGCCCCTTTAAGCGATCTATCATCTCGCCTTTTGAGCCACCAAACATCATCTCTCCGCCAACTTCACCTGTTAAATTCCCATCTTTGTGGTGCAAGATATTTGCAAATTGCATCAAAGTTAAGTTTTTCTTGCATCTTATCAGTTGCGATGTGAAAACCACCGCTAAAGACCACAACCTTTACACCTTTTTGCTTTAGAGCAGCTATAAGCTCGCTAGCCCTCGGCATGATGGGTAAGTACACACCATTCATCTACTTTTGAAAAGTGGCATTCCTTTTAAAGTATTTCTACTCTTGCTGTAAGACTTTCAAAAATCAAGTTCGCCGTTCATCGAACGCTTCGTTATGCTAACCACCTCATTGCTGGCGTTATTAGCGGCGGCGAGGATGTCAATCGTCTCGCCGTCCATTATCGTAGAGTCAAAGTCAAAAACACAAAGTTTTATCAAGCTATGCCCTAAAAATCACGCTTTTAAAAAGGCTTTCAACCTTTAAAAATCGTAAGGATATTTTGATCGCGTTTGCCGATACCATATATCATGCCTTTGTCTTTTACCAAAGTCTCTGGCGGCGGATCGATCCTGTGCGATCTATTCTGATAGCCTCCGTCAAGCGGTCTATCACGAAACCTGCGATATTATCCTCATCTTTCATGACGATATATCTTGTACTTGGGCTTTGTTTTTGTAACATTTAGTGAAAAACGCTTACGCAAATCAATAAGTGGGATAACGTTTTCCACGTGAGTTAAAAGACACCAAGAACATAGTCAGGCACGCTAGGAACACGGGTGTATTCAATAGGTTTGATTATCTCTTGGATATTTAAAATAGGTATCGCATACTCTTCCTCACCAACAACAAAGCCTACTAGTTGAACTATATCTTCATTGTTTTTGACTCAGGGCCCGTCAATTTTGTTGTTTTGTTTGCTTAAAAACCTGGTTTAGTTTATCGTTCATCCCCTTACCCCCTAAGCTAATTTTATATTTTTCTAACAACGTTTTCAAGGTATTCTGCTGAATACGGTTTAGTAATGTATTCAGTCATACCAACCTCTACACCGCGCAATCTATCTGTTTTAGACGTCCTTGATGTAACAGCAATAAGCGGTAGGTGCGATATTTAGAGTATTTTCTAATCTCGCCAGCAAGTGTATATCCATCCATCCTAGGCATCTCAATATCAATCAAAATTGCATCAAATGAATGCTCGCCCGATTTTATAACATTTAATGCCTCGACACCGTTAGTTGCTTCTATTATAGTTACTCCGGTTGGTTCAAGTGCTTTTTGCATGATGGTTCTATCCATTTTAGAGTCATCAACAATCAAGACCTTATAATCACTTGGCTTTTTCCTTTGCTTTTGTGCTATCTTCTATTTCAGCTCTAATATCTACCTTGATATCTTTAGCCATCTCCATCATAGCACCAACATCTATAATAAGAGTTACACGCCATCACCTCTAATAGTAGCTCCAGCGATGCACGGGATATTTTGCAAATAATCACCCATTGACTTAATAACGATCTCTTCTTGTCCAACTAATGTATCTACAATGATACCTAGTTTTGCCTCGGCAACACCTATGATAACGACATAAGTATGATCACCGCCATCAAACACTTTTTCAACGCCAAAGACATCTGAAAGCCTAACAAGAGATAAAGACCTCATCTCTTGGTCTTAGAACGTTTTTGCCATCGATCGTGTAAATATCATCAATAGGCACACGAACAGTCTCAAGAACGCTAGCAAGTGGTATCGCATAAAATTCCTCTTGTGTTCCAACAAGAAGTGACTGAATAATCGCAAGTGTGAGTGAATTTACAGCTTCATGACTGTACCTTTTCCAACTTCACTCTCGATATCGATGATACCATTTAGTTTTTTTCAATGTTTGTCTTAACAACGTCCATACCAACGCCACGACCAGATACGTTTGTAACCTTCGCTGCGGTTGAAAATCACGGTCTAAATATAAGACCAAATGCCTCTTTCTCACTCATCGCATCAGCTTCTCGCTCAGTGATGATGCCTTTTTCTATAGACTTTAGCTTTAAGCATATCAGCGTCAAGCCCTTACCATCATCAACTATCTCAACAACGATATGGTTGCCCTCGTTGTAAGCTTTTTAGCTGAACAAGACCTTTTTCAGGTTTGCCCATTGCCTTTCTTGTCTCAGGATCTTCAATACCGTGGTCGCATGAGTTTCTAATGATGTGAACTAGAGGATCCTCAATCTCTTCAACGATTGACTTATCAAGCTCCGTCTCTTCACCTGAAATTTCAAGATCTATTTGCTTACCAAGGTCGCGGCTAAGATCACGTATCATACGTGGGAATTTATTAAAGACTTTAGCTATTGGAAGCATTCTAGTCTTCATAACAGCTAGCTGGATATCAGTCGTAACTAGACTCTAGACTTGAGACTACTTGATTTAGCTCCTCAAGGGAATTTCTCGCCCTCATATCTCTCTTCACGTCATCATAAATTTGCTAATAAGCGGTTTTTACCAAGAACAAGCTCGCCGATTAGATTCATCAAGTGATCAAGTCTTTTGACTTCAACACGTATCGTTTGCTCTTGTGCTACTGCACTGCTGCTACTAGCTGCTGGCACTTTTCTATCAGCATCTCTTTTCTCTACTAGGAGCTGGCTTAGGTGCTGGTGCTGGTGCAGCGCTTGCGGCTGGAGCTATCTCTTCAGGAGATTTTTGGAGCTATGCCTTTTGAAGCACGCCTTGCTTGATCTTCTGCTTTTCTAACTTTTAAAAGTCTCTCTATCTCAGCTTCAACCTCAGAGTCACTTAGCTTTGAAAGCTCGGCATCGCTTACTTCAGGAGCTGCCTCTTCAGCTGGTGTGGCTGGCTCTGGCTCTTTACCGGCTCAGGAGCTGGTGCTGCTGGAGCTTCTGCGGCTGCGCTTGGTGCTTCGCCTTCAGAAAGAGTGAGTAAGTCTTACACAAATATTTTTTAATATCGATGCCAGCAGCCGGAGTCACTACCATTGTCTCTAATACTTTCTAGTAGTCCCTTCATCATATCAACTGACTCAAGAACAACGTCCATAATGTCCGGAGTGATCTTTAGTTCGCCTTTTCTAGCTTTGTTTAAAACATCCTCCATGTGGTGAGTAAGCTCTGTTAAAACATCAAAATTTAAAAACTTGAGCTACCTTTTTACTGTGTGAGCAACGCGGAAAAATTCTATTTAAAAGCTCTAAATCTCTCAGGGTTTGACTCAAGTTCGACAAGGTCATGGTCTATCTGCTCAATAAGTTCGAAAGCCTCTATTAAAAAGTCTTCCATTATTTCTTTCATATCATCCATAATTCACCTCATTTTGCAGATTGAGAATGTGCTTCAATTACTTTTAGCACCTCTTGATAAAATACACTAGCATCAAATTACTGTAAGATACGCAGCGCCACCAGCCTTCTTTACTCTTAATCTCACTACATTCATTACTTAATGAAGAGTTAAATACAATTGGAACCTCTTTGAACCTATCATCATTTTTTAATAGTTGAAGCAAAAGCGATATCCATCCATTTGTGGCATTTCGATATCACTTAAGATAACTCTAAGCTCTTTTGTTAAGTTATCTCCATATCTTTGATAAAAGCTCCTCCATCCTCTCTAAGCCCTCAACGCCGTTTTTTAGCTTCAACTACACTAAGACCCATCTTCTCAAGTGCATCTTTTACTAGCTTTTCTAGCAGTCGAGCTATCATCTAGCACTAGAGCAGAGCCTTTTAGTTTTTGATCGTCTGTCACGTCAAATTCAATCTTTGGTGAGTAAATTCCTAGCTCTTCAACGATGCTTTCAAGATCAAGAATAAGAAGCACTTCATCATCTTCTATTCTTGTTACACCTGTGATCTTGACCTTTATCTAGAGTACCAGAACCTGAAGCATATTTTGCAGGCTCTATGTCTTTCCAGCTTATTCGCCTAATCCTCTTGGCCTCATGGACGATAAAACCGATCAATATACCGCTCAATTCAGCGATAATAACACGTGGCTTTATTACTACACCCTCGGTTGGCTCGACGATATTCATCCATCTTGCCAAATTGTGACAGGGATCACTACGCCTCTTAAATCAAAATCCCTCAATATACTCAGGAACACCGAGAAGCTCGGTAAGATTTGGCATCTTAATGATCTCCCGCACCTTTGCGACATTGACTCCGTATATTCCTTCATATACTTTTGTTTTTCGGCCTTTTTAAAGATACGAAAATCAACAAGTTCCATCTCGTTTGAGTCCGTTTTTAGTACGTTATCTCCAAACATCAATGTCCTTTCAAACTCATTTTTGAGCAATTCAACTTTTGCTGGGCGTATTCTACAACAAAATAACTTTGCTCGCATGCAAAACAAGGTAAAGTTTATATAAGATCTATCGTAAATATCAAATAGCTCACCTTGATGATAGTGTCCCTCTATCACTATACTTGCGTCAAAGCCCTGCAAATGCTTGCTCATTAGCTCCTTAAAGTTTGAAATTTTTATAGTGCAGATTTTTCTTAGTAAGTTTGGCTAGTATCGCTTTTTGAAATTTACTAAAATCCGAGAATTTTATCAAGCGCGTTCATAATTCAAAAACCATCTAAGCCTTTAAAAACCTAAGCGCATACTTATCTATAAAAGGTAAAAATATATCGCCATGCGCGATTTGGACGTGCTCGCCACTTATAGTTCTAAATTCACTGGCTGAGCGCAAATGTCATAGACCTTACCCCCTCAAAGCTAGCCTCTCGCCTTTGTCCCAAAAATCTCTAGTTTTTATTAAATAATTTGAAAGCCCTAAAATCATGGTTGCCCTCGAAATAGAAAATTCCACCTTTTGTGAAATTTTATTTATAAGCCTTAAGTGTTCAGCGTAGAAATTCTCTTGTATATTCGCCCTCGCCCGTTAAAAATCAAATATATCGCCAAAGCAAGAAAATCTGCGGTGGCTCTTTGATCTCTCCTCTATCAACGGCGCGCAAAAATTTCAAAAAGCCATCTCTATTTATATTTTCATGCGCATCAGCCAAAAGATCGCGCCTTCTTTTTATAACGAGGGAACATAGGGTATTCGCTCAAGTACGCCTTTAATTAAAAATTAGCAGAGCCAAAAAGCAGTTTTTAGCTCTTCGCCTTGTCTTTTTAGTCAATTTTCATAGGTTTGTAGCAGATCTTAACGATCTCAACGTCGCTTCTGCCTTTTGGTACATGTAGCGCTACCTCATCGCCCTCAGCCTTGCCTAAAAGCTGCTTTGCAAGAGGAGAGTTTATCGAGATATAGCCCTTGTCTAGGTCACTTTCGCTCACACCAACTATCGTGTAAGTATGCTCTACTTCGGTCTCTTCGTCCATTATCGTCACACTTGAGCCAAATCTTACCCTGTCATGCTCGTAGCTACTTGGATTGATCACTTCAGCATTTTGCCAAAAAGTGCGCTAAGCTCAGCGATCCTAGCGTCTATAAAGGCTTGCTTCTCTTTTGCGGCGTGATACTCAGCGTTTTCTTTTTAGATCGCCATGGCTTCTTGCGATGTCGATCTCTGTTACGACTTTGTGGGCGCTGAACTAGCCTTAGATCCTTTTAGCTCAGCTTCTATCTTCTCGTATCCGTGCATTGTCATTGGTTCACTCATTTTTACTCCATATTTTTTAAAATTTTTACTACATTTTTACTACTGCCATGCCCTAGGTAGGCCCTTAGCTCATCGCAGCCTTTTTACAAAAGTTGCCTATCGCAGCTCTTGTAGGCTCTTAGCAATACTTTCAGCCGTTGCAAACTCTTGGATAAATTCCTCATGAAGCGGCTCTTTGCCCATGAAATCAAACATTATATTTGCAAGTCCTGCGTGCTTGATCTTTACAAATTTTCTAGCGATAAAAACATCTATCGCTTTTTGCCTTATATGCTAGTACAAATGGCGTGCCAATGAGCGCTGCTTCAAGCGTAGCAGTGCCAGAGCAAACAAAGCAAAGTCGCTCTCATACAAAGGCTTCAGGCGTGTTTGAGATGACCTCAAAATCACTCACATCGCCATACATTTCGCCTACTTTATCAAGCAAAAATGGCGGCACGACAAGTAGCCTTTTAGCCTCTATCTTTTTAGCAAGCTCTCTATAAACTGGCATCAGCCTAGAAATCTCTGACCTTCTTGATCCCGCAAAAACGCCACTTTGCCGCTGCTACTGAGCTAGCTTTCTTAAGCTTTATCTCATCCATCAAAAGGATGCCCCACGTAGGTTGATCGGCTATAAAATTCGCATCAAATGGCAGGGATCGAAGCTAGGTTGTCACAGTATCTCTCACAACGCTCACTCTTTTTTTGGCTTCCACGCCCAAACTTGCGGCAAGATATAGTATGTCACGGCTGCTTTTTGCGCCGGCCTCTTTTATCGCCTTTGCAAGCGGCAGATTAAAAGGCTGGACTGTCTATTAGCAGCACTGCATCGGCCTCTTTTGCCATCTGGCTCATCACTTTCATCGCCTTTTTTGCCTTAAAATGAGCGGCAAAACCTCGACAAAGCCCATTGCTGAAAACTCGCTGCTTTTCATATATGGCTTGCCAAGCTCTTCGCTAAAAATTCCCATTGGTTCAAATTTGCCCTCGAAAGTACACATTTCTTTTAAATGCAAATTTCGCCGATGGCTCAAGAGCGGAGACTAAAAATTTCTCATTTACACACTTTCATCAGGTCTTTTTGGGGGCATTATACGCAAAAGTCTTTAAAATTTTAAGAAAGCTGTGATAAAAATCCAACCCTTTAAAGGATAAAATTGAAAAGAGATATGATAACAAAATGACGATGGATTTGAGGGCGGCTGGACTACTTGCCTTAAAAGAAGCTTTAAAACGAGCTAGATGGCGTAAATGTCACGATCGTAGCTCAAGCTCTGAAAAATCAGCCTGCGCTCACTCTTTGACGCTCACAAGACCGCTTAGATTTATAAAACTTGATGATGGCTTTTTTTAAACTTGACGACGCAACGCCTAGCGACTGCGTTTATCTCGCACTTCATGCACTTTATAATAAAAACCAGATCTAGTGATAAGCGGCATAAATCACGGGGCAAATTGAGGCGAGGATATCACCTACTCTGGCACGTGTGGAGCGGCGATGGAGGGCGTTTTTGCAGGGCATTAGAAGCATCGCTTTTTTCGCAGTTTTATGAAAACAACTCACTAAATGAACTTGGCTTTGAGCTAGCAAAAAGATCGTTAAATTTATCGTACCAAAGGTGCTAAATGATGAAATTTCGCTAAATCAAAGAGAATTTTCTAAATGTAAATATCCCAGCCACAACTAGCAAAAATTTTCAAAGGCTACTCTGTCGTGCCAGCTGGCAGACGCACCTACGCCACGCATGCCACGCTTAATCGCAAACCCAAGAGGCATCGAGTACTACTGGCTTGGAAACGCCGCACTTGAGATACGAAAAAAGGCGAGCCAAGCGACATCAGCAAGGTAAATGAGGGCTTTTGCCACGATAACACCCTATAAAACTAAATATGACCTCATACGAGGCTTGGAGAGCTTAAAAGGAAAAATTGATGCAAAATGATAGATTTACAAGGATAAGATGGCTCTTTGGCGAGGATGGTTTTAGCAAGCTTCAAAGCGCAAAAAGTGCTAGTTTGCGGAGCTGGAGGCGTTGGCGGGATGTGCGTGGATGCGCTCGCTAGAAGCGGGATCGGAGTATCACTCTAATCGATAAAGACATCTTTGACGTGACAAATCAAAAACCGCCAAATTATAGCGAAAAACGTGGGTGGCATAAAGGTCGAGGAGTTTGCCAAAATTATCCTTGTATCACGCCTATGCAGACGCTGATCACGCCTGAGTTTGTCGCTGGATTTGACTTTAGTAAATTTGATGTGGTGGTCGATGCGATCGATGATATCACCGCCAAGATCGCTCCCTTGCAAATGCGGTAGATCCCTAGCCAGTTATAGCCTCGATGGGTGGGGCAAAAAGGTTGATCCAACCAAGATCAAAGGTGGCTTGCGTTTGGAAAACTTCGGTCGATCCACTAGCTAGAAAAATATAGATATGAGCTCAAAAATCAGGCTTTAGCGGTAGAATTTGACGTGGTCTTTTTCGGTTGAAGAGCCACTTTGCAAGCCACTTGGAAGCTTCATGGGCGTGACTGCTTGCTTTGGGCTAAATTAGCCTCACTAGCTATTAAAAAGATAGTTGAACAGTAAGCCTCAAATTTACACTCCGAGCAAAATTTCAAAATTAGAGCTGGCTATCGCGGTTTTAAATCGTTAATGGTGAGCCTACGGGCAAAAGAGCTCCCTTTACCAAATCCCAGCTCAGACGACATTAAAGTGGCGTAAAGCACTGCATACAATTAAAAACTCCTGTCAAATTTAAAATTTATGAGCGAGCATATCACGCTTATAAATTAGTGGCAAATGACTATGAGCCCTAAATTTAGTAAATTACTAAGGCGAGTGGTAAGATTTTAAATACGCAAAGTTTGCTTTGTTAAATCAGGTAAGTGTCACGCGAATTTTAAATTTCATGAACGAGTAATTTCGGCCATAGATTGAGCTAAGCTATAGGCGAAGCCAAAAATTTAGTAGTTAATTCTTGTGGATGAGTGAGAGTTTTAAGAATTATGCAAAATAGCTTGATTAAATTTCTAAATTGGTAGAGATTTAGAAATTAAAAAGCCAATAAATTAAACCTTTTATTCAAAGAGAGTTAAATTTAAAGTAGCCAGCTGCAAATTCAGCAGCTAGCTAAAATTTCCAGTTTTTTATGGATGCGAAGGTAGCTATTTAGTGCGCCGACATAGGCCTTAGCGCTTGCCATCATCGTATCGATATCAAGTCCGTGTCCCATTACGGCTGTTTTGCCCTCAAACTCGACTTTTACATCGACCTTTGCAAGAGCGTCTTTGCCCTGAGAAACAGCTGTGACCTTGTAGTCTTTGAGCGTGCCATTAATGCCGCTGATGCGATCAACTACCTTAAATATCGCATCTGCTGTGCCATTGCCAAGGGCTGAGTCACTAACGATCTCGTCGTTGTGCCTGATGCTCATAGAGGCACTTGCTAAGCTGCCACCGCTACTTTGAAGCAAGTCTGTGATCTCGTAAGCTTGCGGGATCTTGGTGATCTCCTCTGCTACAAGCGCCCTGATATCGTCGTCAAATATCTCTTTTTCTTATCTGCCAAGTCTTTCATTTCTCAAACGCCTTATTGAGCGCCTCACTATCAAGGTCAAATCCAAGGCTAGCAAGCTTATCTTTAAACGCATGGCGGCCGCTATGTTTGCCAAGAACGAGCGAGTTTTTCTCTAAGCCAATGCTCTCAGCACTGATGATCTCGTAAGTCTCTTTGTGCTTTAGCACGCCGTCTTGGTGGATGCCACTCTCGTGCGCAAAGGCGTTTTTGCCAACGATTGCTTTGTTTGGCTGTGGCTCGATGCCCTGTGATGCTGAGCGATCAGTCTTGAAGTCGGATAAATTTCTTTTGAGATGATGCCTGTGTAAAGCGGCGCAAAGACGTCCTGACGAGTTTTTATGGCCATCACGATCTCTTCAAGTGCAGCGTTTCCAGCGCGCTCGCCGATGCCATTTATCGTGCCTTCAACCCTGCCTTGCACCAGCTTTTTATAGCAGCTAGTGAGATTTGCTGTTGCCATGCCTAGATCGTTGTGGTTATGCACCGAAAACTACCGCTCTACCACCTATAAATTTTTACTATTTCGCTAATGCGAGCTGTGATCTCCTCTGGATACAAGTAGCCAACCGTATCAGGGATGTTTATGGTTTTTGCTCCTGCGTTTATCGCTGCGTCGCACATTCTTTTTAAAAAGCTCATCTCACTTCTGCAAGCATCCTCGCAGCTAAACTCCACGTCATCACAAAACGTTTTTGAGTATTGCACCGCCTCGACTGCACGCCTGATTACCCTCATCTGGGCTCATTTTTAGCTTATATTGCATGTGGATCGGACTTGTTGCTATGAAGGTGTGAATCTTTTGTTTTTGCCGGAGCTAGTGCCTCGCCAGCTGCCTTGATATCACGCTCAACCGCACGTGCAAGCGAGCAGACAGTGATGTTTGAAGCTTGCTTTTGCGATCTGATTTACTGCGTCAAAGTCCCTCAGGCATTGCCGCCGCAAAATCCAGCCTCCATCACATCTACACCCAAGCCTTTCAAGCTGAAGTGCGATCTGAAGCTTTTTCAGCTGTGTTCATAGAAGCTCCCAGGCTTTGCTCGCCATCTCTTAAAGTCGTATCAAAGATTATAATTTTATTTTTATCCATTTTTTTGTCCTTTTATGATTTTTATATTTAATTTAATGAGTTAAGTAAAGAAGATTGCTACCCTAAGTAGCAGCAGTAGAGAGTTTTTGATTTCGATTTTTGGTAGAAATGTACGCGATTTTTATTATGCTCATTTTCGCTCATTCCTGCTCTCCTGTGATTTTTACTAAACATTATAGCCGCCTAATAATACCATAAAGCATGTAAACACTCATTACTAAAGTTGCACTCTCGAATGGATATAGATAAAGCATAGAAAAAACAACTACAAGTGCTACTAAAAATTCGTATAACATGAGTTTGTTTTCAGTCATCTTTTTAAAGCTTGGGTAGCGGATGTTGCTAACCATCAAGATAGCTCAAAAACTGCTTCAAGCAATATCAAGCACCATTCAAAACCCTCTAAGAACGTGTAGTCTACATAAATGCCGATCCAAAGCACACTGACAATCGCTGCTGATGGTATAGGAAGTCCGATGAAAACATTTGGCTCGTATGTGCCGGTAGTGACATTAAAACGAGCTAGTCTAATAGCTCCAAAGACTACAAACATAGCTGCTATTAGCGCACCAAATCTGCCAAATTTTGCACCAACTGTTAGATAAAATAAAAATCGCTGGAGCCACACCAAAATGCTACAAGGTCTGCAAGGCTATCAAACTCTACTCCGAATTTGCTTGTAGTCTTTTGTAAGTCTTGCCACGCGTCCATCAAGTCCGTCTAAAATCAGTGAAAGAATGATGTAAATAATAGCTTTAAAATAGTTCCCCTGAATAGATGAAATAATGCTTATAACGCCCAAAAAAGCGCTTGCTGCGGTAAATAAATTTGGCAAGATATACATTAACTGCATTTTTGTATGCTATTCATTTTATTTTTCCTCTTCAAAGTATCCAAGAAGTGAAGCAGCTTTTAACGCTCTCGCCAACGCTTACGCAAATTTTAGTATCTCTTGGCAAGTATAAAATCACTTCGCCGCTTCCTAAAAAGCCAAAGTATCTAGAGGCTTTTAGACTGGCAATGTTATAAATTCTAAACTTCTACTAAAAACTCCAGCTATGATCTTCATAGCAATTTAATATTTCCTTTTTCAAAACGAATTATCGCTCTTTCATTTAGCATCTCTAGAATTTTCATAGCTCGGCATAAAAAGAGCCCATGTCTTTTTAACTTCAGTGACGTTGGCATCGCTTATAGCTCTTAGCGTACCTACTCCAAAAATGGTTTTTGAGGATAACTATCTTAGCCACCTCTTTATCATCAGTATTTGAAACGCTGATCTCTTTTATCTTACCATCTATGGGCGAAAGTAAAGGCTAGTTTATCATCAGTAAAAGGCTCTCTTTCAGGGTCTCTAAAAATATAGAGTTAAAAAGAAGCAGTGCTAGAAAAATAGTGGCGCAATACCAAACAATGCAGATATAGCAAAAATAAAATCAAAAAGAATAATATAAATTATACCCTGCTTTTGCGATGTAGCCACTCATTTTTATTCCTCTTTTTGCCTTTCCCTCTTCTTCAAGCTCTACAAGCCTGCTTTCAAGACCATTTTCTTCTTCGTAGTTTTTGATGATCTCTAACTCTTTTTTCCTCGATAGTCTCTTCTTCATAAAGCGCTGAAACCATGTTTTCAATGGCGCCTTTATAAATTCAAGAAGACCAAGCACAGCTGTATATCTCTCATGAAGAAGTGCTTTTACAAACTCATCAACCTTTTCAGCCATCTTGTCGCTATAGTCTTTTTATGCTTTGTCCGCCATTTAAAAATGTCGCGCGTTGCTTTTCAAGCACCATAAGACCAACAACATCACTCATCACCATACATGCTAACCATAGCTTTTATGATATCAGTCGCACGCTCTAGGTCGTTGCTAGCTCCAGTTGATATCTCTTTTATAAATACCTCTTCAGCAGCCCTACCAGCCAAAAAGCACATCGACTTCTGCAAGCAACTCATGCTTTTGCATCATCAAATTTATTCTCTTCAGGCGTATTTAACGTATAGCCAGCGCTGCAAGACCGCGTGGCACGACTGAGACCTTTGTCACTCTTTTGCACCTTTTTGTTAGCTCAGCTATCAAGGCATGGCCGCTTTCATGGTAAGTGACTATCTTTTTCTCTTTTGGATTTACGCGGCGTGATTTTTCTCTAAACCAGCTATCGATCTCTCGACGGCCTCTACCAGATCAGCCTGCTCGACAAAAAGTCTTTGACTTACGTCCTGCAAGAAGTGCCGCCTCATTTATGATATTTTTCCAGATCAGCACCAGCTAAACCAGTAGTAAGCCTTGCGATATCCTCGATATTTACATCTTTGCCGATTTTAACATCTTTCATATGGACTTTTAAGATGTCGCAACGTCCTTTAAAATCAGGCTTATCAACAAGCACTTGCCTGTCAAATCTACCCGGTCTTAAAAGTGCAGCATCCAAAACTTCAGGTCTATTTGTAGCTGCTATAACGATGACTGGCGACTTATCCGCATCAAAGCCGTCCATCTCAGAAAGAAGCTGATTTAGTGTCTGCTCTCTCTCGTCATTGCCACCCATCGGACCAGAATTTCTGCTCTTGCTGATCGCATCGATCTCATCTATAAATACAATCGCTGGGGCCTCTTTTTTTGCATTTTCAAAAAGATCCCTAACCCTACTTGCGCCAACGCCAACAAACATCTCGATAAAGCTTGATGCCGACATAGAGAAAAATGGCACACTAGCCTCGCCCGCAACAGCTCTTGCAAGAAGCGTTTTTACCAGTGCACGGAGGACCAACTAGTAAAAATACCTTTTTGGGATTTTAGCTCCAAGTCTTAGATATTTATCTGGGCTCTTTAGATAATCAACTATCTCTTGAACCTCTTCTTTTTGCCTCTTCTACGCCTGCAACATCGTCAAATTAACTTTTTGGTTTTTTCAAGATTATAAGCTTTTTGCACTTCCCTATGCCTAGTATGCCACCGCCGATATTCTTTTGCATACGACTAGCGATAAACATCCAAATAGCAAAAATATAAACACCGGAATGATCCATGAAAATATAAGATCTCCAAACCAGTTATTTTTCGCTATCAAACGCTGTAAGTTATGCCGTTTTTGCTCAAGTATGCCAATGAGCGTTGATCATTTATTCGCTTTGCGAGATAGATGGTTTGTCATTACCAACGCCTTTTATCGTGGTTTCAGATATCGCAACCTCATTTAGTTGCTTATTTTTTTAGCATATCCCAAATTCAGAATAAGCTATCATCTTGCTTTGAGCGTTGCTGCCAAGTCCAAAAGTACCGCCCTGGTCCGTCGCCACTAAAGCTTCTAAAAAGCTAGAACTATAACTATTGCAAAAATAGCAAAAGATAAAGATAGATTTTTGTTAAAAACCGTTATTATCGCCATTATTTTGGTTATTATTTTGATTATTCATCCATTTCCTTATAAACAAAGCTAACCCAATCATTAGCCTGTTTTATCTCAACTAGCTCCAAATCCTTAAACGTATCTTTAATCCCTATCTTCGTATTTATTCAAAATTCCAGACAATACTAAATAGCCGCCTTTTTTAAGCGATTTTTCAAGTCATTTGAGAGCATAAAAATGACATCGGCGATGATATTTACTACGACGATATCATATTTTTGCTCATGCAATAGAACCTGTCCAGATTTTATTCGTTAACCTCATTTAGCTGTGCGTTACTTTGTGCGAGCTTTGCGTGGCCTGCTCGTCTGTATCGCAGGAATCGACCTTGCAGTCAAGCTTTGCTAAAGCTATGCTTAATATCCCACTTCGCATCCCACATCTAAAGCAGTGTCGCCACTTTTTGCATATTTTTGTAAAAGTTGCAAGCAAGACAATAACTTTCACTGGTGCCCTGAGCCAAAGGCTAGAGCTGGGTCGATTATGATATTTGTTACGCCATTAAGTGAGCTCTTCCCAGCTAGGTCTAATATAAATTTTTATCAACCAAAATGAGAGCTTAACTGCCTTTTTTTATATTCGCCTCAGCCAGTCTTTTATTTTCTTTTTAAATTAAGAAAATTTCTTTTAAATCATTTGAAATTTATACGAACGCTAGAGAGCCCTTTTGCATACTCTTCGACACCCCAAGCTATATCTTTTGAGATCATACTCTTCCCTGATGATGATCTCATGATCTAGCTCTTCTACACAGGTGACCCCGAAAGAAAAAACTAACTCTAAATTTTCATCATAAAAATTTGATGTTTTGATGCTTAATTCGTAGAAATCTATCTTTCATTAACCAAGAACGTCTTCAAGCTTCTTTTTAAAACTTGTGGCGTAAAAAGGTTTAACGATGTGTTATTAACACCTGCTTTTAAAGCTGTTATAACCTCGGCTTTTCCGCCCTCTGTTGTTATCCATTATGATAGGCATATCAACATATTTTTGCTCAGCTCTTACCTTTTTAACAAGCTCAAGACCATTCATCTCAGGCATGTTCCAGTCAGTAATAAGAACCTCAAACTACCCTCGTTTTGTGTCAAGATATTCCAAAGCTTCAAGCCCGTGCTCAGCCTCGAGAATTTCTTGATGTCCTAACCTTTGCAAAGTATTTTTATGATCCTTCTCATTGTTGAGCTGTCATCTACAACCAAAATCTTCACATAATATCCTTTTTAGTAAAAAGTTGCCCTATTCTAGCTAATTAAAATTTATAAAAGCTTTTAACGCTAGCCAACTTGTTTGAAAGCATCTTTCAAATCAAGTCGTCCTCATAATAAAGCTTTTACCAACGATCACGCCAGCTATCTCTTTTGTCTCTTTAGGGTGCCAAAATGTCGTTTATATCGCTCACACCGCCACTTGCTATGGTCTCAAGCTTGCTGCTTCTAGCTATTTGCAAGCTAAAATCAACATTAACTCCGCCAAGCATTCCGTCTTTGTTAATATCAGGTGCAAATCACAGCTTCTACACCCACATCTGCAGTACTTTGCAAGATCGACTGCTTTTATATTTGAAACTCATCCCAGCCTTGCACTGCCACATAGCCATCTTTGGCATCTATGCCAACTACGACTCTGTAAATTCCCAGCCATTTTTTTGCTGTAGATCTGGATCACGAAGAGCAACTGAGCCAAGGATCACCCTGCTAACTCCAAGGTCTAAATAGCGCTTATTCGCTCTTCATCTCTTATGCCGCCGCCCACTTGCACCTTTACATTTAGCAGCTTTCACTATCTTTTTCTATCGTGTTAAAATTATAGCTTCTCCTGCAAACGCTCCGTCAAGATCGACCACATGCAGCCATTTTGCGCCGTAATCTTCAAACCTCTTAGCAAGCTCACTTGGCTCACTGCTATAAATTTTCAGCGCTTTGCATGAGCCCTTTACTAAGCCTCAACTGCTTGCCCCTCTTTTAGATCTATCGCTGGGACAAAATTTCCATCACAACCTCGTAATTTTCCAGTACTTAAGCCCAACCTCATGACTTTTTCTGGATGAGGCTGAAAACCAAAGAGATTTTCATGCTGCACCGCACTTGTAAATTCATATCCATAAGTTGTCTTTGCAAGCGCAGATTTATCATCACAAACCACGTGGTAGCTATGCACAAAGTATAAATACTCAAGCTCTTTTAATCCTAATCTTAAAGGGCTATTTTTGTTTAAACTCGAGTGTGTTCCAGCCAACGTGTGGGATCTTTAGTGGTTTATCAAACGTTTAGCTTCATCAGATTTAACAACCTCGCTGGCAAAGAGAAAGCCCTCATGCTCGCCAAATTAAGCTTTTTCAAACAAAAGCTGCATACCAAAGGCAAATTCCCTATAAAGGCCTTGCCATTTTTACAGCCTCTTTTTATCGCTTCCATCCATGCCATTAGATCGGAGCTTTTTCATCGCCTCGCCAAATGCCCCAACACACGGTAAAAACGATGTGAGAGTGCTCTTTTAGGCTCCCGGGCTCACTTAGTAAAAACGCACTCATGTCAAGAAATTAAAAAGCATTTATCACGCTTTTGATATTTCCAGCACCATAATCAATAATAGCGATCATCTGTTCTCTTGTCTTTTTACGCTAAAGAGATAAAAGCTAAGTGCCGCCATCAGCATCGCCACACCGCCTATTAGATAGATAGCGTTTATGATATTTTCAGGTGCAGTGATAGCAAATTTAAAGACTAGCATGAGCGCCTCGATCGCAAGTGCGATGATGATGAGAGCCGATAAATCTCACCATCGTCTTATAAATAACGCTATTTTCTTCATGATTTTTGCCTAAAACTTCTTCTTCAAATATCGTCTTTACAAGATCAAAAATGGCAAGAGCCAGCGTTAAAATGATGGTTGATTCAGACTTTCTTCGACATTTTATATGCTCAATGCTCTTTGAGATAAAAGCTCTTTACGCCGTGCCAAAACAAAAATGCACAGATCATAAAAAGCGATGCACAAAAGAGCGCATAAACTGTCTTTAAAAATCTACCAAAATGCTCCTCGACAAAGCCGCTATCGACCATATTTAGGATATTTTCTAGGCTTATATCGATGCAAGCGATAAATTTAAGCTCATTTTTTTCATTATAGATAGGCACGCTTGCTGTGACACATAAACCTCCATTTAGACTTGATGGATATGGATCGCTTAAAACGCACCTTTTCTCGCGCACAGCGGTGTAGTAGTAGGCTTTTATTTGCGCGGTTTTCGCCTTTTTGAGATTTTATACTTTTCACTTTGGGCTGATCGAGTCTTCGATCTGTATGCCATTTTCATCTAAGATGTAGAGTGCGTCGCAAATTTTTCTATCTCGTGGCTGATCTTATCAAAGCCAGCTTTTATGTTTTTCCAAGCACACCTCCAGGCAGTCTGTTTCGGTGACCTCTACTAAATAAATAGCAGATATACGCCCTTGCACTTGTATCTCGTGTCACTAAATCTCTAATATCTTTATAACCAAAACTAGCCTTTTAAATTGATGCATGGATTAAACTCTGGCACGATCACCTTAAGAGCAGGTGCTACCTCGTCATCTTCAGCTGCAAAAGCCCATTTTATCTGTGAATTTAAAAGGGTCAGATCATAAGGCTGTGAGTGTGTCACAAAGATCGACTCATACTTAGTTTGAACGTCATCTTTGTTGATAAGCAGCTCCTCATAAAGCTTCTCGCCAGGTCTAAGCCCTACAAATTAGATGCCCAGATGCTCTTTTGTTTGAAAGCAGAAGCATCTTTTTAGCAAGATCGACGATCTTAACAGGCTCGCCCATATCAGCACGAAAAAGCTCTCCACCTTTTTGCGATAGAGGCTGCTTGAAGGACTAGCTGGCATGCTTCAGACGTAAGCATAAAGTATCTTGTGATCTCTGGGTGAGTGACGCTTAGTGGCTTATTTGCAGCGATCTGCGCTTTAAATTTAGGTATGACTGAGCCCTTGAGCCAAGGACGTTACCAAAGCGCACAGACTATCTTCGCAGACACCTGCTTCGTTTAGATTTGGTGCGTAAAGCCTCGCAAACACGCTTAGTTGTGCCCATTATGTTTGTTAGGGCGCACTGCCTTGTCTGATGATATCACGACAATTTCTTAGCACCATATTTTTAGAAAGATCGACTGTATTTTTGTGCCAAGGATGTTGTTTTTCAACTGCTGAGCGAGATTTAGCTCACAAAGTGGCACGTGCTTGTAGGCTGCAGCGTGGATGACGATCTCTGGTCTAGGTCTTCAAAAACCTCTTCAAAGTCTTTTACATTTTGTGATATTTAAGCTTGCTAACAGTTCTTTTTTATCCCTTGTATCTTCGCCTATCTTTTATAAAGGTTAAACTCACTGTGCTCAACCATTATAAGCTCACTTTACGCCATATTTCCAAGCACTGCTATACCAGTTCCCTATACTATGCCGCAGCTCCAGTGACAAGCACTTTTTATCTTTTAAGAAATTGAAATGGCTGGATTAAGGTCTTTGGCATTTCTAGCGAGCAAATCTTCTGATCGAGATATCTTTGATCAGCTCATTTTTCGATAAGGCGAAAAGAGTTTCATATCTCTATGCCATATCCAGTTAGCTCATCAACTAAAAGCTGAAGCTCGTCTTGATCGAGCGCTAGTGCGATGATTAGCAGTCTTTGCGTCGTAGTCTTTTATAGGCTTGGTATATCTTTTTATCTTGAACTAAAAATCCATCGCAATATGCACCAACAAGATCACTTCTGCCATCTACCACACCAACTGCGTAGTAGTCAAGATAAACCCTGCTTTAAAGCCACGTAAGACGTGAAGCGCCTTTGGGTCGCGCCTATAACGATAGAGGCTCGCCTTTATGAGGGTCTGTTTGAAAAGTCAAGCACCATACGCTTTGAAATCCTCAAAAGCCCGATAAGTAGGCACGAGATGAGAAGGTCGATAAATATGACGCTTCTTGGGTAAGGTTTAAAAATCTTGTATGATGAAAAATACAATCGTAAATAAGATCGCCGCGCAAACGTGAGCTAGGAAAAATGTACGAGCTTCATTTAAAGCCAAAAATCTCCACGGTACCCTTGTAATGTTTAAACATCCACATAAAAAGAGCTTAAATACGATCAAAAATCCAGCCGTTACAAAAAGCCCTTGCACGTAGATATCTGGGATGTCGGCGTTAAATCTTAAAAGATAAGCCGCATATATCGAAAAACAAATATAAAAACTATCGCCAAGAAGGAAAAATACGAGCCTTTTTAACTGGTTGTACTGGAAACATTTACGCATTTTCCTTGACTATTTTTATCACTCTTTCTTGTGTCTGCTCGCTCATATCAGCTGCCGCTTGGCGAAGCAAATTCCTCTTGAAAATAGATCTTCACTATATCCATCAACAAAAGCAACGCGCCTTTAAAAGACAGGCTGCAAGTGCATAGGCTTCCAAAGTGGGCGGCTCTCGATATTTGCGTCAGCTAGTGCTTTTATAACCTTTTAAATGTGCATCTTTTTAGCAAAAACGCCAGTTGTAAGCCATCTGTTGCCACGAGAATTTGGCAGCTCTGGCATCAAATTCTAAAATATCGCCAAGCTCTTTTCACCCATTCAAAGACTTTTTCTCTTTTGTTCGACTCTCTTTTTCTAAAACTTCCATCTGAGCCACGCCAATAGCGCCTAGGACGTTGCTTAAGCGGTAGTTGTAGCCATAATCCTTGTGCTCGTAGTGAAGCAGCGGTTTCTCTTGCTTGCGTGCTGTAAAATCTAGCTTTTTCCACAGATTCGCTATCCCCAACCAACATGCCGCCGCCTGAAGTGGTGATGATCTTGTTGCCATTAAAGCTATATGCGCCCATCACGCCAAATGTGCCAGAGTGCCTTGCCACCATAAAAATCCACCAAGTGCCTCAGCTGCGTCCTCAACCAAAGCGATACCTTCGTTTTTGGCACATTCGAAATTCTTTCATCTTTGAAGCTTGTCCGTAAAGATGGGTGACGACTAATGCTTTTGGCTTTTTAGGTAAATTTGATATCGCTTTTTTTAGTAGCTCTGGGCTTAAATTCCAGCTCTCATCGCTATCTATAAAGACTGGAGTTGCCTTTTCGTAAAAGTATAGGCGAGACTGAAGCCATGAAAGTAAAGCTAGAAGCTAGCACAAGATCGCCCTCTTTTACGCCAAGGACGCGAAGTGCTAGGTGAAGTGCCGCAGTTCCAGCGCATAGTGCAAGTGCATCTTTGGCGCCAGTGTAAGCCTTTATGCTATCTTCAAATTTATTGACATATTCGCCAAGTGGCGCTATGTAGTTGCTTTCAAAAACTTTTTATATTCTTGCTCTTTTCCACTCATATTTGGTGGAGATAAAAACCCTATCCATTTTCATACCTTTTCGTGATTTTTGGCGATTTTAGCACTTATTTTTAATTATATCTTAGCGCGCTCACATGCAGGCACGCCATACGCCTTTATGCCGTCCTTTTATATCTCTAACAACTACGCTTCCAGCGCCTATGATGCAGTTTTTGCCGATGCTTATGCCTTGAATGACGCTTGAGCCAATGCCAACGTGCGTAAATTCGCCCACGCTAACGTTTCCAGCAAAGGGCTGCATTTGGGCTGATGTGAGCAAACCATTGCCTATCACGCACTCATGCTCTATCACCGCACCAGAGTTTATGATGGCGCCCTCTTTTATGCGAGCTTTTGCGTTTTATCACGGCATTTGGCATGACAACCACACCTTTTTCTATCACGGCACTTTCGCTCACGACCGCACTTTTATGGATCAAATTACTATCTCAAAGCCAGCGGCCTCGGACCTTTTGGCTGATCTTTTGCCTTGTTTTATTATCACCTATGGCTATTATGATGTCAGCTTTTTCAAGCTCTGGGCTACATTTAAACTCACTAGCATCGTCTAAAAAAACTATCTCATCATAGCCATTATCTCTAGCGATATCAGCGATCCACAAGCCCATGCCCACTCGCTCCGTAGATGTAAATTTTCTTAGTTTTTGCCATTAAATTTTCTCCGTCGTCGCTGCCCCTCTTTACTGACGCCACTTCGTTTTAGCACCTTTTCGATGGTCTGCAAAGCGATCTTTACATCAAGCATAAAGCTTAAATTTCTTAGCGTAATAGACGTCGTATTCAATTTTTCTCCCAGCTTATGGCATTTCTGCCATTTACCTGCGCTAGACCCGTGATACCGGGCGCACGTCGTGGCGATGCTTTGCGTTTCGTTATAGATGGGTAGATATTCGACCAAAAAGTGGCCTTGGTCCAATGAAGCTCATATCGCCCTTTAGCACGTTAAAGAGCTGTGGCAGCTCATCGAGGCTAAGTGAGCGGATAAGTTTGCCATTACCAAGACGCTGATCATCTGGCAAAAAGCTCGCCATTTGCGTCACGCTCGTCGCTCATCGTCTTCAAATTTGATAAATTTTTAAAATTTTTCATTTAGCCCCGGTCTTGCCTGCGTGAAAATGACGTCGCGACTTACCTTAAAATAGATAAAAATCGCCGTTGCTATGATGATAGGCGACGTTAAAAATAAGCAAAAACAAAGCTCCCAAAATGTCAATCACCCTCTTTAATTTCTATACATCTATAATTCCTATAAATTTCTATATATCTTTTGCGATTTGCTTCTCGTCAAACTCACTAACTGCCCAGTCTCTGCCATTTTGCCCAAGCTTAGCGCAAAAGCTCCCTCATCATCAAGCAAATTTTTATCTTACTAGCAAGATCGCTTGCATCTTTTACCTTGCATAAAAGCCCGTTGTAGCCCTCTTACAGCTTCATTACAGCCTGTCACGTCACTTGCAACGACTGCTTTAGCCATGCTCACAGCCTCTAAAACCGTTCTTGGAAGCCCTCTTTGTAGCTTGGCAAAGCCAGCAAGTAAGAGCCTTTTAAAAAGCTGTGGTATGTCGTTTCAAGCGCCAGATATCGCACCTTGCCACCTTTTAAAAAGCTCTCATCTGCGGTTGATTTATTACCAACGCAAAGCCCTCGCCCACAAAGACCAATCAGCAGTTTTTATAGCCATTTCAAAATTTCGCTGCCTCATACAAATCTACGAACGCCCTTGTGCCACATGGCTCTTGCGATCATTAAAATGACTTTTCACCAAGGTCCGCCGCCTGCGTGATAGCTGGGTCACATTAGCAGTATCGACGCCAACACTTTTTATGCGATACACCTTTGCTTTTATCTATCAGTGAGATCAGATAGTCTGGATTCATGTCATTTACGAAGATGCAAGCATCAGCCTTTACAAAGAGGCTTATAAAGGCTCTCCATCAAACAAAACGCACAGCCTTTGTCTTAATGTCATCATCGATATCAAAAGCTGCCAAGGCCTTCATCATTATCACGTATTTTCATGCCAGCGTTTTGCAGCGGCAAATGTGCGAAAGACATTTGACCTGTGAGCGCCAGTTTGCAGCAGGTCTAGATTAGCTCGCCCTAAATTGAGATAGTTTTGAGTTATTTATCACGGTTAGTTTAGGCTCGCCTGTCAAGCTCGTAGGTGACGGTGTAAAAGCTTTGCAAAGCTCATTGGTGAAATTCTCCTTTTGGAGCGATAGCAAAAACCCTCATGCCCCATATCTTTAAAAGCCTGCACGATAGGGGCGTCTAAAAAGTGTATGCTCATATCAGCGTGGCTTAAAAATCCTATCCTTGCCATCTCTACCTCTTTAGCCTATAAACTTTGCGCCCCATCAAGTAGCTGGCTCAAAGACTTTTTGGATCGTATCTTTTCAAGCACGAAAAGCTGGATGTAGGCGCTATTTAAAATGCTCTCATCAGGATGATGAATCTGCCATAATCCCTCATAAAATGAGCGAAAATATTTGAGCTTTCATTATTTTTATACTCTTTTACGTTTAGCTTTACCCAGCCTCGTTGTGAGTCGGTCTCTATGAAAGATCTTAGTGGCAAGACATTGCTCCTCATAGATCAAATGGTGACATCACTTGTTAGTAAATCCGCACTTAGCCTAATGCACCCTTTTCGCTTTGCAGAGATCGCTCTGGTAGTGATAGAAAGTCCGTTGTTTAGGGTTTTTTACCACTCTTTTAGATCGATCTTGCGAACTGCAAAATGGTCGGGAAAATGCTAAGCTATCCCCAGCAGGTAATAATATATCTCTCTGCTCTTTGCTGGTAGGCTGAAATGCCTCTTTTATCTCGCTAAAAACTGATCAACGCTTAAATTCTGTCTTTTAAATTGAGCTGATGTCCGTTAATTTGCTCCTTGAGAAATTTCGCTCAGTATTCTACATCGAGCCTTGCCATATTTGCCGAGCTCATCCGTCGCTTCCAGCGCAAAAACTCACGGCAACGTCCACAGGTGCTTTCCGCCGTCAATTAGCGTCTTAACATCACTGTAATGTCTAATCGGATATCCATAGTCCCACCACGCAAGCGCATCGTAGTCTTCGCGTCCTGCGATGCTTTTTAGCTTTATTTCCAAAATCCTCAACCTCTTTATTTCAAAGACTGGCTCAGCCCCAGCCATAGATGTGAATAGGCGCTGGAGCAAGCACAAGGCTGCTGGAACGCTCTTATTAGATTTGAAAGCGGCTCCTTTTAGCTTTAATTTTGCAAGCACGAAACTCCCACTAAGTAGCCAAAGGCCAAGTGCCATGATGGGCTCGGCGTAAATAGTAAATCTAAGGCCGCTTTTAAGGCCAAAAAGCCAGTGCGAGCATGCCAAGCGAGACGGCCAAATGAGCGGTGCCTTAGCAAAACAGAGCGACGCCAGCCAAGCGAGATCAAAAATGTGATGACATTTCGCTGATCCTCTCGCAAAATAGCGTAAAATCAACGACGCTTGACTCTTGGATGATTTGATTGATTTGACAGTGAAAAGTCATGCCACCAACTCGGCGCATCCCTAAAGACATGAGTGGCTGAAAGTTATCGGATTTTAGCCCACCACGGATAACAAAAGACAAAAGATAATTGCCAAAATGCCAAGAACACTCAATTTATCACCTCTTTTTAAATGACAAAGTGCGTAATAGCGATGACAACGATAAATGCGAGTTAGATCAAGATTTGAGATAGCAAATAAAAAGCAGCGGGAAATTTTACAAGGTAAAAGAGTGGATTTTCCTATCACGACGTAAAAGTAAAAATAGCGGTTAAAATGCTAATAAGCGAAAAGGCGCTCCATATACCACCACATATAACAATAGCGCTAAAGGTGCGTATCAGGCTCTTTGCGTCCTTTTTCTCAGCACTCTAACAAGCCCCAAACGACAAAGACGCTAAGCGGGATGATGAGCTGTCAGTGTCGTAGTAACGCAGCCATCTGCGGTTGTAGTAGCTATTGCGATCACTGCAAGTGCAGCCATGAAGCCAGCCATTTTGCTTTGTATTCGTTTGCGATCAAGATAGCAGGCACAGCCACAAGCGACGAGAAAAATACGCTCATATAAATCATCGCTGTCTCAAGCGGCGCTCAGAAAAGTCACGATCAGTAAGTAAGTGTCGAGGTGGATAGCCGTAGTAGCTATAGGTCGTTTTCTTTGGTGAAAAGCCAGCCAGCATATCCCTGCCCACCCTCGGCAAATGCGTAGCCGTCGTTTGTGCTGATCATCAGCTCGTTGTTCCAGAAAAAGACTGGATACTCGCTCGCCCAAAAGACCCAGTATACCTGCAAATCATGCAAAGAGATGACTGCGGCAAATATCATAAGGTATAAAGGTAATTTTAAAAATACATTTCTATTCATTAGGATTTTCCAAAATTATAAGCTCGCTCGCTATGTTTTCACTCATCACAGTTGCCCGATTATACACCAACATTTTTCAGTACACTTTATTTCACGCTCGTTAAGCACCTTTATCATCGCCTCTTTCATCGCATTTCGTCATCAGCAGGCACTAAGATGCCAAACTCGCTCTGCCCAAAAGCTCCTTTGCACCACTCTTATGCTCGGTTGAGATGATAGTTTTTCGCAGGCAGGGCCTCAAGCAAGACATTTGAAAAGCCCTCAAAAGCGCGGAAGCACAGCAAGCAAGAGGCATTTTTATATGCCTAAAAGGATGTATCAGTGCAAGGCTTTACTCAGCTCGCCTACACCAGGTTGTCTCATCAATTTTGTAGCTCATCTTTTAATGGTCCTTTGCCAAGAATGCAAGCGTGGCGCGGTCGTTAATCGAAGCTATTATTTTTATTAGCATGGCTTGAGTACCCGCTATCAAGGCGGCTATGTTTTATGAAAAATGGCTTAAAAAGCCATCCTCAAGCGGCTCATCTTCGCGAATTTATAGTTTTAGATCAAGGGCGTTATAAAAGCACCTTTGTTTTTGCTTCGCCTGCTATGACATTGCACAGATCCTCTTTTATTGCTGGCTGCATTTTGCGAGGGATTAGATCAGCTTTTTATAAAAGATGAGTGGTAGAAACTCATTAACTCGCCCACTTGGGATCGTCTTTGCCTAGATCGACGGACGGCTTCGCTCGCTGATAACTAGCCTAGCCTTTTAGCCTAAAATCCTAGCGCAACTAGCGATATAGCAGGGGCGGTTCATCAGCACAAACTGCGTATCGATGTTTAGCTTTCTGACAAAGATTTTTATATTTAAAGGCATAGCTTGTTGGCATCGCTAAAAAGTACAGCTTCTTTGTCCGCTCATGAGATCGCTATTTTCTATAAAGTGGATTTGCACGCTTGGGATCTCGTAAGCGATGACCTTGCTCATTACGATGTGAACTTCATAACGTCATGGCAGTAAATTGCCACATTCGCTCAGCGACCGAGGCCCCATCGGTATACGGCTGAATTTTCCTTGCTAACAACCTATAAATTCTCGCCACTGCTTGGTGATATTTTCTGCTAAATAAATTGCCTCACTGGCGTTTTGCTAGTGCCTTACATTACCATCTTTAGAATACATCTCAAGCTTCTCTGAGATGTTGCGTCGCCATACTGAGCCCGTCAATGCCGTCACTGTATAAGCTCTCTTGCCCCACGCTGTCGCTTCTTAGGCCTGAGCGCAGCCTCAGCGCGTCGATTAGCATTTGAAATGCCCGTCGCTTCTTGACTGGTGGTGGTCTGTCGTATCAACAGCAAAATAGTGCGCATCAGACGTGGTAGTGGTTTGGTGGTCACGTTCTTTGATTGATCATGCGCCAGCCAGTTCTCTGGTAAAGTCTCCATGTTTCGACCCGCCACTATCCAGTCATTAACTGAGTTTCGCGGTTTTGACCGGTCGCGCGTATGCCTCATCTCGATCAAATTTGGCTGTGCTCATCTGATCAGCGTCATTTATCTGTAGTGACCCTTCAAAATATCTTTTATAAGCTCTTTTGCCCCTTAGTTCTCGTCATAGCCGCACGGTCGTGGTTGTAAGCTTCTATCAATGTTTCCAGCCCTCGGGGTGGTGAGAGAGCAGCACCTTGCCTTTTTATAAAGCGAGGCGATGTCAGCATTGCCTAAAGCTGGACATCAGCGCCCAAACTTGGCTAGGGGTACCTGGGTGCTCATAACTACCATCTCCAGCGACAGCGGGTATAGCCGCTTTGCTTTAGCTTGCAGCCACTCTTACAAACATTTCGCAGTTTTTGCTTATTTAGCCTGCCAGCAAAGATATTCATTTTCTTTGTAAACCTCTCTGCGCATCTCTTCAAAGCGGGTTATACTTCATCACATTTTTGCAAAATTTCGAGTAATGTCCTAGATCCTGCGTCGCTTAGGACGCTAAGTGCATTTGCAAATGGATAGCTTTATGCGTCTTAGCACCTTAAAACAACTAGCCTTTTGGCGCAAACGAGTAGTGTGTGGCTCGCTTTATAATTATAGGCGTTTTAGCTCGGCTGAACTAAAGAGTACCAAAGAGTATTTACGGCATCTAAAAGGATATCACAGCGTCAAATCGCACCTCTCGTGCATGTGAGCGCTCTTAAGGCACCTCACCTTTAAAACTCTCTTTTTACCTACCAGCAAGCCAAGCTTCATCAGCTCCAACGCCCAAATTTATGAGGCTTTCACGCCACTTGCCAGCTCGTAAAATGACTCGTCCTTATCCGGTTTGACAAGGCTTACATCATGATCCACGCCAAATCTTGATGCGATCACCGCGCAAACCTCGCTCTGCACCCGCCACTTCTAAGCGTTGATGTGACAAATAATACCCCTCATACGCCAGACCTTTGTTTTATCTTTCACTCTAAGCTTAGAGAGTGCCGGTAAAAATGCCGCTCAGGAGCGACCAGCAGTCAGAGAAAATAAACGCTTCTTTACTACTAACGTAATGCTAAGAGCTTTTAAAGATACACCTTGGCATCAGGCCATAGGTTCGCCCGCTATTTTGGCGTAGTAAGCGGCGTTTTATACTGCATAGCCAGAAGGTACGCAGCTCATGATAGTGCGATGTCGTAGTGCAAATTTGGGGTCTTTAATGTAGCGTTTGCATTAACATTTGGCGCGTGTTTGCCAGCATTTAGTCGTCGCACTATCGCTGCCTTTGCGATGCAGTAGATGTAAAGTGGCTTTTAAGATAGAAGACATCTAGCGGATATAAAGCTCATTTTCGCCGCCAGTACCGTCTCACTCAAACCTAAAACCATCTATAAATCTCACGTGAAAAAGCTTGAAAATACTCAGCCATTTATCCGCCCACACAATGATGATCAATCTTGCTCATCGCGCTCTTGCTATATGGCTACCAGCCACGTGACCTCCGGTCATCACACCATCTTTTCGCAGATCGCATCTGCAAAAACGCACGAATACTCGCCACTTTGCAGAACCACCACAGCACTGGGCAATCGCCTCTGGTCAAAAGCTCGTCATCGTCGTCAAGCAAGCGAGACAAACTCGCCTGCTTGCGCTGTCATCAAAGCCGTTATTTTTATTGCCATTTGGGCTCTTTGTGAGCGCTATGCAAACTTAACTCGCGTCGTTAAAACCTCTGGTACCACTGCACTCGCTCGTCATCCATCGCCGTCGTCGGTCTTTAACTATTTCTAAGTACTTATAGCTTTGAGCTAGAGCGCTTTTTGATGGCCCTCAAAAGCTCTGGACGCTTCGCAAGTCGCGGTTACGATGCTGATTAATGGCTCGCCTCATTTGGCCCTTTTAAGTAGATATCCTTCCATAGCCTTGAAGCTTTTCAAGCCGTGAAAAGTATAGCGACACTGTGTCTTTCGTGATGGGCCTCAAATCGCAGGCTGTATCCTCTCACGCGCTGCGCCCTCGATGGTGGAGAGCCACTTGGATCAGTCGGATGCGCAAAAGGTCGCAAAAATACATCTGCATATCGTGGCGCCTACCGCAAATGGTCCCAAAACATCGGTCGTACAGTGTGGCATTTTATGATTTTCAAGCCACTACTGGCGCTTTTTCAGGTTAGCTCGTAAGCCCCCTGCTCTGCACACGCTGAAAACGAGTGCTGAGACACTGCCAGAGTGGCTTGCTCAGGCCACTATCCACTCTTTTGCCAAAGGCGCTAAACCTGCTCGCCCATCTTGCATGCACATATATCAGCATCGCTATATTTTCTGGCATCTTGCTAGCTGCTAAAAGGCTCTTTTATGGCATTATCATCTCCTATCACATCATCTTCAAAGATGATGGCCACTGGCTTCACTCGCCAAAAACGCCTCTATAAAGCCTTCACGTGCGAGCGAGAGCGACAGCCAACCTCTGCTGGGCTTAAAACCTTTGCCGCAAGCTTTAGCATGATGGCGCGTGATAGTGATCTGTAGTACTCGCTTGCATTTGAGCTCCTGCCACTCAGCAAGGCTCATTGGCTCAGCTACGCAAGAGCCATGGCCTCGCTGAAAGCTCGCGCCTTTTTGCATCTTTAGCGAAAGAGATCAGGTACCCTCATCTCATTTAAGACCTTTCGAATTTCTTTAGTACTGCATTACATGCCAAACTATGCCTCGCCTCGAAGGCATTACAACATATCCCAAAACATAAGCTGCGCCGGCGCATATCGCTTGCAGATAGCAAATTACAGCCAGTTATCTAAGCTCGCTGCAGTCCTTGCGGATGCAAACATGCGCAAAGCACGCAGAGCGCACACGGCTACCTCTAAAATAAACCCCGTAAAACGTGGTGAGCCAATTTGCACCTCGATTAAAGCAGGCATTGCAGGAGGTCCAGCCAAGATGCTTATACTCATATGGCTGCGACGATTGACGATACCATAAACGCCGTGAGCCGCTACATTCGGCGGCAGCGATCTGCGCTATGATCGTGCTAACGCCAAGGATGGTGTTGCGACGGCTGGACGGTCGATGAAGCTTGTTTGTTGCGCTATCAGGTTAAAAAGCGGCGACAAAGCTGATAAACACGATAGGCACCAGCGCGGATCATCGAGACGCTATATATACGTCCGAACCTCATCTGCGCTTTTTAAAGGTAGCCAGCGTGTATCAGCCCAAAAACGACGAGAAAAATGCTGCTGAGCGCTCATCACAAAGGCGATCACGCTGACAGTAAGTAATTGCCCTCTTTTATGAGGTCCGTGATCCGTGCTAGTAGAAGCCTTCGACAATTTTTATGCGCAAAGATACCGCTTCGCTGTGCTTTCAAAGCTCTCAAGACAGATATAGGGGCGGCCTTGGCGACTGGAAAGAAGGCCAGTGGCGTTTCAGCATTGACAAAATGTTGCAGATAACAGGGTCCATGCCTGTTAAAAGTATGCGGTTTGAGCGCATTAAAGCTATTCCAAATGCCAGAGCTTAAAAGCTCTTTTATCTTAGTAAAGTCAAATTTACTTAGGCTTCAATTTAGCTCCGGCGTGATGCGAGCTGGACACATAAACTTTGGTACTAGACAAAAAGGCTAGCAACTAGCGCTGCTGAGATGGCGATGTGTGAGATGGAAATGGCTTTAAAGAAAGAAAGCGCTAACGATGAGAGGGCTGCGTAGGATCATAGCTTTCGAGATGGCGTTTCTGGATGAGAGTAGATGAGAGGCTTGTTTTGTCACAAAGCACAAAACCGTCAAAACGCCGTTAAATGGCCCAACGCAGAAATTTATAAAGTAAAAGACAAGGGTCATTCTCACGTCAAAAGAGTACTGCGAGGACATTTAAAAAGCTTTGCATTTAGGCATGAAAAACAGAGCTAGCACCACGACAACGGCGCAAAAGAAGATGTTGCAACGGGACCGATGAATAATAGGTGCTTTGCAAGGTTTCAGGTCTGTGCTACACGCATGAGTTGACTCAGCGCCCGCTGACCGAGTTTATGGCTACGCATTACGGCTGCGTATTAGCATTAGCGTTGCATAAGCAGCAGTCACTACAGCCGTCTTGCCTCATTGCCAAGGCTTTTTGTAAAATAAATGGCGTGCGGAAAGGCAGGTTTCCCATGCCCGTTGATACGACGACAAAACGACGATTGGGCTTATTAGGATTGATTAGGCATTAGACTAACCTGTACTTTACGCCACTTGAGATGATCGATGGTTTTCTCAAAGTATCGCCCGTCCGCTCGCCTCAAATATAAGCTGCACAGTACTGGAGGCATTTTCATCAACTAAAACCACGCGCAGGTCCTCTAAAATAAATAACAGAGAGTTTCTCGCCTTTTTCGTCGATAGTTTTCCTCGTCTGTTGCTGTGGCTCTTTTGCCGAGAGCTTTTGATTCCTTATAAAAGGACTACCGCTCCCTTTTCACCGTTTTGGAGTGATACTTGGCTCTTTTAGCGGCGAAAGATATAGCCATTTCCAAGATCTGTGCCAGCTCCTCGCTAACGCTATTTATAGGGCAATGTAGTACTAAACTCCTCTTGGCTAGCCTTTCGCTCAGACATCGATGTAGCTATCCATCAAGATGCTGATGGAGCGACTATCTCATATCGCTGTACAAGATGGTAAAAACCTCTGCCGCTGTGAAGTAAAATTTGCGCTCAAGCTGACTTAAAAGAGGTTTTGAGATCGCCGTGTTGTGATCTTTTGTGCACCTCTTCTAGCGCCTCTACTCTTTTCCCTCAAACGCGATGTCGCTATACTCGACTCACTACTCTAGCTTAGCTTTGGCATGGGGTTGCCTCATCTTTCTTAATGCAAGGCTAACAAATAGCCGTTTCTCGTACCGCCTTGCCTGCCGGTGATCATTTGGCAGTCTTATCGGCAAAGTATCTTACCGCATATCCATAATCCCACCACGGCAGCACGTAGTCATCGCGCTTAGTAGCTAACTGATCTGGCGCTGCTAGCCTCATCAGTGCGTGATCAAAGTATGCGGTCTTATAAGGTAGGGCGATCTCTGCGAAATTACGATCAAGCGCAGCAGCCGCAAAGATAAAAAGGATACATGCAAGAGAATTTCTAAGGTCCGATCATCAGAGTGGCAAAATGCAAAACCCGTGCTACAAGCGGCGTTATATGCTGTAGCAAATCTAACTCCGCCAAATAGCGATAAACGCCAAGTCCATGCAGTGGCAAGCTAAGTAAAAATGGGCGGGTAAAGCAAGCGCCGAGATATCCAATCACTGCAGCTAGCAAACATAAGGATGTTTCCAGCCATGAAATAGACAAATATAAAAGGGCTGGCAGCTCTGACCTCGTCAATTGAAGTGTGTATCTTCAGCTGATAAAGTGAACGACTTGCAACCCTGAGCTGCTTTTTCAAAACATAATCAAAGCAATCTTTGGGCTGACAGATCAAACCACCGTGTATAGATAGATAAAAATAGCTGTATGAGGTGAAGGAAAATAACGCAAATTTTCTAGGCAGTGAAAGTAGTTTGTTTTATATTTGACAAGTAATGGCGTACAATGACTGTCGCTAAACTGTACAAATCTTTATTTGCAAATGAGTGGATCTTTCTGAGATTGCAGTTAACGATACTTGCTAAACATATATATCGCTTGGTACGGTTTTCTATCTTTGACTTTGCGTACAAAAGCAAGCGTGTGAGAGTGGTGTGATAAAGATAATGCTTAAAAGTAGGCATACGAGCTTTGAGTACCACCGAAAGATAAAGCTACGAGACCAGCAAACGGTACTAAATTTGTTCATTTGCATCAGTCTGATCAAGATAGATGATAAAAAGCGCAAACGTGACATTTAGCATCATGCTCAGTAACCCAAGCGGCGTTCTTACCAAGATAGCTTCCGGCAAGTGATAACGCCTGCATAAATGCCGCCACAGCTCCAGCCTTTTAGAGACTTTAAACTCATTGATATCAAGTGACACCAAGTGATATAAAAGCAAAGGCGCTCATATAAAACATCACGCTTGATCTTGAAAGGCAGTACTTGCAAATAAAAACTATTGTTGAGATTGCGATTAAAGGCTAGAGTCATTTTTGTATGATGAAAACCAGCCAGCATGGCCTCTAGCGCCCTCTGTGTAATAGTATGCGTCATTTGTCGTGGGCATAATTCAGCCAAGTAAAACTTGCATATCCTTTGCTCAATACCTAGCATCCTAGCTGCAACCAAAGCCAGATATGTCGAAAGTGACATGGGATTTACAATTCTATGCTTACTTTGTGCAATTAACTTTACAGCCTAGCGTCAGCCTCTGTATATTTTGGTATCATAAACCAAGTGGCTCAGGGTTGAGCTTTAACCACGTGCCATTATCATGATGCAGTCAGTCGTCTGGGTTATACTCTTTTAACAGATCAAAGCTGTACTCGTTTTACCTCAGCGCTATCAGCCCAAGGATCAGTCACACTGACCTTGCAGCCAAAGTCTTTAGCTCATCACGCCCTTATAATGCGAGTTTCTTTAGACCAGTGCCTTTTCAAATGTTGGCAATTAAGAATGTCGCGCTTTGTTGATAAGCACACCTTTCATTAGTTTACCAGTACTTGATCGGCTGCGCATCTGCCCATATCAATGTTGATGCGGCGACCTGCTAGGATTATTCCCAGGTTGTAGCCTAATTCCCTGAGCTTTGTGAGTTAGTATGGATCACGCCGATGTGGTGACCGCCAACTAGTCCTCGGCGGAAATTTAAGAAATCCTAATTCTAGTACCTGCAGCCCAAGCACGTCTATGGTGTTGATGTGAAGCTTTTCAAACAGCATCGCAAGCTCTGTTTATAGTTGCTGACAGTGATGCCGCGCCAGTGCCGGATGACCTTGCGGCCCTGCCACTTTGATGCTTGAAGCCAGAGCATGTGATGATAGAGCGGTACCCATCGACCTTGTCTGCGATCTCGAGTTGGTTTCAGGATCTTTTGACCTTTGTAACAGTGTGCTCTTTATCGCCCGGGTTTATGCCTGGAGAGGTAGCCGCAGAAGAAGTCTTTATTAACTGCTTCCACCAAGAAGTGGCACGCAATTTCTTCTGTAACGCCCCATAAACGGTGCTTTCAGCACAACGATGTCGCCCTTTTTGAAGCACTTTGCCACGCCTCAGTCGCTACCACTGGGGTTAGATCAGGCGTTTGTTCCATTCATCGGAGTTGGGATTTGCTACGATGAAGAAGTTGCAACTTCTGATGTCATCCACCCTAGGGGCCAATTTCTTTATGCCATTATCGATCGCTTTTTCATCTGGTTCATTGCTAAGCTTCCATTCTGTCATAACCACTTTTAAGCCTTCTATATTTTGCATTTACGTCGTGCCGACTACTGTACCTCACAAAAGCTGCTAGTGGAAGTCCCATATCCAAGTCCTACTACTTATTTTGCCCTTTCTTTCCTTTTTAAAAATTTTTGGTTTATTATTTCTACACGTTCATAATTCCCACCCCTGCGCCCACGCCTTGTGGGGTTATTGATCCTATCGGGGTCAATACTGTGCATCGGTATCTATAATAATGGTTTTTATTTTTTGCCAATGTGCTTATGGCAAATCCCCCTCTGCGCCGCCAATCTATAATAAACCCCGCTTTTATCTCTTTTTTATCTAAATGTCCGCCCTCTAGCATAGCAAATTCAAATCCGTTTGCACTTTAAAAAAAATGCAGCTTCATATTTAAAATAACTATTCGGCATCTTAGACTGGCAGCTCAAAACCTGCCTCGCATCTTTGCCTCGCTTTTTGCCTGCCTCATCGCCAGCTAAGAGCGCAAATGGCAAAAAAGCTATGAGAGATAAAATTTTACCTCACGCTTTGACGCCTATTTGAAAATACTTAACCATGCCTGAAGCAAGCTTTAGCGCGTTATACTGCCGTCCACAAATATCAGACAGCATTTTTAGCCCTCTTTGACCCAAAAAATCAGGCGATCTAAACTCACTCCACTCAGTCACAAGCACCATGAAGCATCGGCACCATTAAGAGCGTCGTACTTATTTTAGCATATTTTATATCTAATTTCGTATATATTTTTAGCTTCTTCGCTTGCTTTTTGATCGTAAGCGACCACTTTTGCGCGCCAGCTTCGTCTCCAAAAGCTTTTATCAAAGTTAGCGAGCTTGGGCCTCTATATATCATCGGTATTTGGCTTAAACGCAAGCAGTGCGATCACGTCTCTGCTCCTTTAGATCGCCGTCAAAGAAGTTATACCTCCATCAAATAGCACCTTTTGAGCCTTATTTCTTGACTCGACATAAGCGTTTAAAAGCTCTGGCCTGCAAAAGCCATTTTGCCTAGCTGTGTAGAGATGAGTGCCCTGACGTCTTTTGGAAAGTTGTGCCAATGCTGCCATATCCGCAGCGCCCGGTAGATGAAGCTTATATCCGATCCTTGAAGTCGCTGCCGATGCCTTTCTTACTAAATGGCATCAGCGCCCACGCGCGCGTTCGCAGATACTTTGCTATCTCGTTTACAAGCTTATTTTGGTTGCCAGCATCGACTTTGCAGCGCATTTTCGTCATCCTCGGCTGATTTTACGTCCATACAAATGAGCCTATCGCGGATTTTTCATATAAACGGCTCATAAAGCTCTCTCATCACGCCAGCCCCACTCGCTACTAGCTCCGATAACTACACGGTCTGGCTTTCAAAAGTCTCAACACCGCGCCCTCTTTTAAAAACTCTGGGTTTGAGACGACTTCAACATCTATTCACATTTCTTTTAAGCCTCGCCTCGATCACCCTTTCGCACCTTAGCTCCAGTGCCCACTGGAACGGTTGATTTATCGACTGGATTAGCGGTTTTGCTTAAGTCTTTCTCCGATCGATTTCGCAACTGATAGGACGTATTTTAAATCCGCCTGTCCATCAGCGCCCATAGGTGTGCCAACTGCGATAAACAGCACATCTGCATGCCTAGCGCCTCGGCTATCTGCGTGCGAAATCGGCGAGCCATTTTGTAGCACTCACTCACGATATCAGCGAAAGCCCGGCTCATATCGGCACGACACCATAGCGCCCTCGATCTTTCATCAACATCAACGCAGATCACGCTGCGCTCATCTGTAGCATAGCGCCACTTACTAGTCCAACATATCCAGTTCCGATTACTGCTATTTTCATGCTTATCCTTACCTCTCTTTTCCCCACTCACGACGGTTTTTATGATGAGCGCTAGATCGTCTCTTTTTGGCTTCCAGCTGTTAGCGAGCGCAGTTTGCTTACGTTTGAGATGAGGATAGCTGGGTCGCTGTCCCTTCTGGCGCATTTAGCACCTTAAATTTACTCCGCTTACTTTTTGCGGTCTCGATGACCTCTTTTTACGCTAAATCTACCATATCCCACGTTAAAAGTTTCGCTGCCATTTTGGCCGATATACTCCAGCGCTTAGTGGGCGTCCGCTAGGTCGCTAACGTGGATGTAGTCTCTTACGCATGTGCCATCTTTTGTTGCGTAGTCATCGCCAGAAGATACCCATGCTCGCGCTTACCGAGGGCAGTTTGAACGGCTACTTTGATAAGGTGCGTGGCGTTTGGATAGTTTTGACCGATAAGCCCCTCCTCGTCTGCGCCTGCGACGTTAGCGCAGCGCAAAATCGCAATTTGAAATTTTCATTTGAAGCGGCGTAGTCTTTGATGATCTGCTCGCTCGCGAGCTTGCTTCTGCCGTATGGATTTATCGGATTTTAGGTGTTGTTCGCTCACCTCTCGCCACGTCTGGCTCGCCATAAACTGCGGCAGTTGAGCTTAAATATAACTTATTTACATTGTAAGTTTTTGCGTATCTTAGCACTCTTGCGACGTTTGCGGTGTTGTTTAGATAGTAGTTTTAGCGGCTCGCTCATGCTCTCAAAAGACCTCAATAAACGCCGCAAAATGGATAATCGCATCAATTTGCCATCATGCGAAAATCTCGCTTAGATCATCCTCTCAATTGCATTTATAAAGTGTAATTCCTATTTTTGGAGTGCCTCAAGTGCTTTTTGTGAGCCCTTGCAGAGATTGTCGATGATGTTATCTCATCTTTTCGCCTTCTGCTTTAAAAGTGCTTTTACTACGTGGCTGCCGATGTATCCAGCTCCCACCTGTTACTAAAATACTTCAAGTTTAAAGCCTTTCATTAAAAGTGTGTAATTTTTATCAAAAATAGAGTAAAGCAAAAAGTAAAGCAAGGTTGGTTTTTGTACATTGCCTAAAAGCTGCAAAATAGATATTTCTCTTTTATAAATTTAAAAATAGACTTACAATCTATTTTTAACTTTAATCTTATAATCCTTCATCACAAAAGGATAAAAATGAATGTCTCGATACGGTACTCGCCTATTAAGCAAGGCAGTGATGCAAAAGCTGCCATAGATGCAGCCGTTAGATCTGAGCCATTCCGAGGATATGGCACGAAGCGCTACTGGGTCGCCGAGCATCACAATATGAAAAACTTAAAGCTCAGCCACGCAGCTCATCATCGCGCACATCTTAGAGCATACAAAGAGCCTGCGTGTGGGCTCTGGCGGCGTGATGCTACAAACGACAGCCCTACTCTGTACTCGCAGAGCAGTACGCCACTCTTGAGACGATATTTCCTAACCGAGTCGATCCTGGCTGGCAGAGCTCGGGACTGACTAAAGAAACAGCTGCCGTGCTGTAGACGAGGCGCAAGAGAGATAGAATGTGACCTGCAGATAAACGAGCTAATGGACTATTTTAACGCCAAAGAGCCGTGAAAGCCTCATCCAAAAATTGAAATTTTCCGCCCATCTATATACTTGGCTCAAGCATATATAGCGCATACGTGGCGGCTGAGTTTGGCCTCCCACCTTACGCCTTTGCGTCACACTTGCACCACGTGCGCTAGAAAAAGCGGTAGATTTATCGTCAGAGTCAAGCCATCCCACTTTCTTGCCACACTATGTCATCGCAGGAGCAAAGATGCTGATAATAGCCCAAAAGTGACGAGCTAGTTAAAGGAGCTTTGGCAACTACTCAAACGCAGTTTTTCTTAAACGTGGTAACTGGCGAAAAAGAGTATTTGCAGCCACCAAAAGGACGACGACGAGGTCTTTGCTGACTCTTGCAAAGAGGCGCCAAAGCTCCACATTTTGGGCCGATCGACTTTAGGCAAATAGAGCTATAGAGAAAGAATCGTCACCGAAGAGATGATGGCATGCTCTTTCATAGGCTCAAAGCAAAGCGTTAAAGAGCAAATGTACAGAGTTTCAAAATAGACTTGAAGTCGATGAAATAATGGCTCAAAAGTTTCATTTTTGATGAGGAGGCGCAGTTTGACTCTTTTAGGGCGTTAAAAGTGAGACCGTAGATAAAATCTAATCCTCTCTATACCCTCAAAAATATAGTGAAATCTTGGCTTGCCATTAGAGGTTAAGTTTGCGAGACCCTGATGTGATGATAGAGCCAATCTTTGGCGGATTTGTGCGCTGCTCTGTCAGCTTAGTCCTGAGCCTATTTTAAAGATAGTGCCCTCTTTTGGCTCGCCAGCTTTTTCTTTATCATCTTTTGCTTTTAAGAGCCTTGCAGGTGAGCGAGCCAGCAAGATTAGCGTATTGCCGCTGCCTTTGTTTATGGAGATCACCTCGCACTCGGCATCTTTAATTTCTTAGATTGAGCGCATTTTTGCTTCGTTTTCGCTCATAAGGCACTTTGGCTCACGCACGACTGCTCCTCGCCACCTTTGCGATAATGTCGCTTTCGTCAAATTTCCCAAAAACTGGGCATTATCGCGCACTTTTTATCTGTTTTTATGATGATTAAATTGTCATTTGGCTCATTTTTAGGGAGCTAGCCAAAACTTCAAGCCTATCAAGCAAGCCGCCACTTGCCTCGGCACGTCAAAACGTGAAATTTAAGCCTACTCCACGCCTTTTCGTCTGCGCTTATCCATCACGGTCGCTTGATTCTTCAAACTGAAGCTCCTTTGCGTAAAGCTCGCCATCAAGTGTAAATTTTGGGAAAATTTTAGTAAAACTTTTGCGGCGCATTTGGCTTTTTGCCCCTGCCTTGAAAGCAAGTACTGCTCTCCGTCCCAGTAGGCACGCACGCCATCAAGCTTTCCTCACCATCTAGCCAGCCTGAGACGTTTTGATCTTTAAACTCGCTAAAGACGCAGCAACTCAAGCTTGTCCTGCCCTGCTCCAAAAGGCAAAGCTAGGGCAAAATGCTAAGAAAGGGCTATACTCTCAATCCTTATGCCGTAAAACCTCGCTATACCACTCGACACCCTAGCCACGCGCGTCATTTACTTTTTGTATTTGGCTTGTAGTCAAAAGTCAGCCACCAAGTCGCTCGACGTCTGCAAATGTGGCTGGCACGTCGCCTGCTTGAAGCGGGAGAAAGGTACTGCTTGATCTCACGGGCCGATCTTTATCTCAACTGCCTTGATGTAGTCCATGAGCTCAACTGGGCTGTTGTTGCCGATGTTATAGACCATGCAAACGGCGCTTTTTGAAGTGGCAGGGTCTGGGTGCTTTTGCGTCCCAAGCTAGATTAGGTTTTTGCGGGATTATCAATGCATGATGATACCCCTTTACGATGTCGTCCACGTAGGTAAAAGTCGCGCTTCATCTTGCCATAGTTAAAGACGTCGATACTTTATCTTTAAGTGCCGCGTCAACAAACAAAAATAGCGCCATATCAGGGCGTCCCCATGGTCCATAAACCGTAAAAAGCGAAGTCCAGTCGTTGGCACATTAAATAGATGGCTATAAGTGTGCGCCATCATCTCGTTGCTCTTTTTGGTCGTCTGCGTGAGGCTTATAGGGTGATTGGACCCCCTCGTGCGTGAGAAATGGCATGTTTTCATTTAAGCGCTAAAACCGAGCTAGAGCTTGCAGACTAACTTGATCTCATTGTGGCGGCAGCACTCGAGGATGTTCATAAAGCCTGTGATGTTGCTGTCGATGTAGGCTTTTGGATTTATGAGCGAGTGAGCGAACGCCAGCTTGTGGCTAGTACCACTACGTCCATTTCTCTTTAGCAAAAAGCTCTTTCATCGTCTTTTCATCAGCAAGGTCAGCTTTTTATACTCTAAAGGTGGATGCGTTTTTGAGGTGATGAGCTTGCCGTAATCTATCTCGCTCACAGTCAAAGCCAGCCGTTTTTAGGCGTGCAAGCTTTTAAGTACGTCGTAATAGTCATTTATCACGTCATATCCAACAACCTCATCTCCGCGCGCCACAAGGGCATTTGTGCAGGTGAAATCTTATAAACCAGCTGTTCCAGTTACTAAAATTACCATATTTTTCCTTTCATTTTGGCTTATTTTTGGTGCAAAAATGTAGGGTATGTGTTTAGATCAGGATAGTCCCAGCAGTTAAACTCAGCGCTCAAATCGTCATTTTTCCTGCCTCTTTGCAGCATAGCCACTCAAGCCCTGCACGCCTCTCCATAACGACCTCTTCGTCAAGTCCAGCCACCTTTCGTGCCATTTACTCTTGCATTTACGCACGCCCAGTGGTAGCGATAAACTAGATCGAGCTTGCTTGTACCTCATCCATGCTGCGAAGCTTTGAGCGGCTTTTAGCCCGCCCTCTCTAAAGACATTCATCACAAACTCGCAGTCGCAAATTTTATCCATCTGACCGATATCTTCTGGCTATGCCAAGCGCCCAAAAGCAGATCCAAAAGCGATCTCATATTTCCAGCCCATATTCACAGCCGTGTCCATATCTGCTCTGTCTTCAACGACCTCTTTTTCTTTTACGCTTAGCCCTTCGTAGCTTCACCTAAAAAGCTCTTTTGCCCAAGCCATATTTTTCTTCGCCCAAAAGAGCTTTCATCACGGATCGTGCAAGCACACATTATCGCTGTAAATGAGCAAACTGCGCGCTTTATTATCTCGTCAATATCTCTTGGTGTAACCTCGCTATTTTCATAGCGAAGTGGCAAGCCTCAAGCACCACTACGCCCTTGCTTTAAAGTAATTTTATGTTCTCATCTTTTTCTTTGTTGCGCTGTTTTTGGCATATCCACACCTCTTTTAAAAATATCAAACACTCCCATTTTCTCACCCAAAAACTCGGCGTTAATTTTTCTTCGTCGAGCTTTACGCCCAAAATTCCCAAAGTGCCTTCCATATCAGCTCGCCGTTTCAAAACAGCTCGCAGCCCCTGTGGCTTGGCGTCATGTTAAAGCTTATGCCCTCACCTGTGCTGATCTTGCCCCTCAAGCTCTAGCCTGTTGCGGTCGATGCGACCCTTACGCCACCAAAATTTACAGCGTAGCTTTAGGGTCGTTTCGCTAGGCTTGGCACGATCTTTCTGGCGTCTTTAATCAAATCTGTTGATAAATGGCACTTCAAATAAGAAATTTCGTAAAATATACGACCTAATGTCCTCGTCTTTTAGTAAATTTGTAAAGACTTCAAGGACGTTTTTGTCAAATTTTAAGCACTTTAAGAAGTCAAAAAGCTAGAACAGCCGTGAAATCTCTCAAGCTTTGGTATGACAAGGGCTGTTGGGCCAAAGCCGAGTGTTGCCATTAGCTAGGGATGTCTGGATCGCCGTGAAGTGCGGCAAATGGTAGCTTGTCGTTTTTGCACCATATAGACTTTGCCGTTTAGCAGGCGCTTATTAGCAAAGTAAAAGCTTCCAGCAACTGGAAGCGTGCTAAGATGCAGCCCGTAACCCATCTTGTGAGCTAGAAATAGCGAGTGCGCTCCAGCATCGACTACGACGTAGTTTGCAGTGATCACCTCGCCGTCATTTATCTTGATGAAAATGTATCGCCAACCTTTTTCATATCGGTAACTTCTGAGCTTAGGCTGATCTCATAGCCATCTCCGCCTACATGAGCGCATTTTGCACGAGCGATGGTGCCACGCCACCAAAGTCCATCGTCGTATACCGCCCATTTTGCGTGCCTATTGCGATGATATTTTCTGGGCGCTCATTGCCATTTGCGTCAAAAATGACGTTTGGCCTCGATCTGCTTTTAACTTCTCTTTGTCATGAATTTCAAGATAGGAAATAACTCCTTAAAGCTCTCGTATCGCTCCTTGATGCGCTCTACTTCGGCATCTCCGATGGCTGAGCGTCATCTTTGATGAGCGAACATATGTTGCCCTCTAAGTTGTATTTTTAGGGGCATATTTTACTGGCATATTTGCCACTTTCAGAGACCTTTTTGCCCTTTTTCTAGCGTGTGAAGTTTGTCTCGATATCGCCGCAGTGGATGGTCTGTGAGTTGCCCTTACCACTTGAATGCAGTGTCGCTACGCCGTCATATTTTTCTAAAAGCGACCTTTTTATATCGCACAAAATGCAGCCAACTCTGTAAGAAGTGCTGTCCGCTAATGCCTGCTCCAACAATTGCCACTTAAAGTGCTTTTGCTCATTTTTCTCCCTGAAAGTTTAGTCGCACAAATGATACTATATTAAATTTAAATCAAACAGCAAAAAGCGAGGCGTGAAAAATAGGCTGTGTAGTGAAAATTGTGCAAGGCTCTCACCTTGCCGTGAAATCCGATTTATAAGACATTTACTTTGAAAATTTCTACCGGCTCAGTCTACGTAGTCTGGATTGCCTGTATAATCAGCCGTTCTTTGAGACTGCGAAGCATAAGTTTTATTAAAGAGGTTATGAATCCCAGCATTTATCTCTAGCCCTTTAACGTACCGCTGCTTGGCGCATAGGTAGCGTAGATGTCGCTAACTGCGTAGCTTGGTATCTTGACATTTTTCATTATCGCCAGCTGATATGGTGTTTTTGATGCAAAGTAGATTAGATTGTAGCCTATTAGCGTATCAATGCTGAAAATGCGTACTCTGCGTTAAATGCGCATTTATCGCCCTGATCTCGGTAGCCGATGATGTTTGAGGTGTAGTGCTGCCATTTGGTTTAGCGACCCTATCTTTATATTTTTACCTTTGGTGAGGTGTAGCTAGCAGCTCAGGCTTAGTGCGTCTAAATTGCCTTGCAAGTAGTTCGACGCCACTTATATCAGCCCCACCAGCGTTTATCCTGACTAGAGTTTGATTTTACACCACCACCTGCTGCGTTGTTATCGACTATTACATACTATATTTTGTCATGAAGTATTTTTGCAGATGAGGCTGTATGAGCTAGCTTCACTTATGTCGCCATGGTATTTAAGACCAGTTTCGTAGCTATTGCCAGTTGTTGCTTTTAGATCTTTTATTTGCCGCCCAGTTTAAAGCCCCTGCCCCTACTACTTCCACTTGCCATCATCGACTCCATGACGTCAGGTCCTCTAAAGACCCTCGCATAGCTTGCAAATGCGTGTAAGCCCTTTAAAATTCTCATAATCAGCGCAAGCGCTGGGGTACACGAGCACCGAGTAGGTATAGCTCTTTACATTTCCAGCTCTGCCGTCATAGCTTTTAGTTCGTGATGAGTATACCTGATGCGCGGAGTAACGGTTAGCGAACCAAAGATTTAGTGCGTCTTCTGCGTATATTGAGTAGTTATCTACCTTTTCTGGGTAGTGATTATCTGGTTTTGTTGACATTTCTTTACTTTGATAAAACTCAGTGCCATATCTAAAAGTCTGCGTCAAAGCGCCGCCTCTACTACACTTTTTAGCCTTTGCATTTATGCCGTTCGTCTCTACGCCCCATTTTGAGCTATCAACCCTTTTGGTGTCTTGTGTTTGTAAGCTGTCACATCTAAATTTAAAAGATCGCTAGGTTTATACTCATATTTTAGCGTTGTTGTGTCGCGCTCATACTTACGGGTTATCTACACTATTTGAGCCACTATACCAGCTGCCACCTCTGCTCTTAAAGGGTAAAGACCCTTCAATCTATTATGCTCTCTTGAGATAGAAAATTTATGCACATCAAGGAAGCTATAACCAAGCTTTAAAGATAGCTAAGGTCGTTGCCGTCGCCGCTCATCTTTCTTTGTTGCCGCTTTTGCCGTAGTCGTAGCCTTTGTGATTAATAGCTGCTATAAAGTCAAGCCCTTCAACTGGTGCAGTAAAAAGCATAAGGCCTTGAGAAAAATCTGCTGTTATTTGAGGCGTATCCTGTCTTTATCTTTGCACCGATCTTCTCGCCGCTTTCTAGCAAGTCTTTTGCATCGACCGTTTTAAAGGCGACTGAGCCACCAAGCGCGCCTGAGCCATTTACGACCGATCTTGAGCCAACCTCGACGTCGATAGCTTTTAGTGAGATCAGGATCGATCAGCAAGTCGGCGTTATGGTGAAAACGTATTTCCATTTTTGTTTTTGCGCCATCTATCGTGATATTTAGACCGCGGTCACTTACGCCTCTCATATAAAATTTTCTTTGATTCATGCCGTTTGTGCCGCCCACATAGACGCCAGGATGTCCCTCATCACGTCTTTTTGCTAGGCCAGCGTTTCTAGTTGAAATTCTTGATGTCATCAACGCCGTATCCGCCACTGCTACTTGTCACTTCAACACCACTTAGCACGCTCTCGTCTGCTGCGTTTGCACAAACTGCCACGCTTGCTGCAAGAGAGAGCTTAAATAAGCCCTTAAATCTCATCTCCTCCTAGTTTGATTATTAAAATTACTATTTTTAGTTTATAGTCTAATCTTTTGAAATTGAATATTATAATTTTAAATATAAATTTTAGGTAATTTAAAAATAAATGCGATTTTATAGCTATAAATATAGAAATCTTGATTTATTATTGTAGAAAAATAGTAAAGTAGGTCTTAGTGATTTTATTTAAGAAAAAGGAATGGCAAGGCTCTCACCTTGCCAAGAAAATTTAGTAAGCCCTTTGTGAGCGTTTTTCTATTTTGTCATTTTCGCCACCATCTCATGGCGCTAAAAGCAAAATATGGGTCGCAGTAGCTCTCTCGCCAAGCGCCACGCCGTCGCAAACATCGCTCAGCAGCAATGCCTCGCACTCACTTGCCTTTTGTGATGAGACCGACTGCAAAGACTCGATTTTGACTGCATTTTTTTCACAGCTTTTGCGCAGCCAGCCTGATAAAGAGGCGTACTTAGGCGCATTATCAACCTTTGCATAGACTCCGCCAGCTGAAACATGGATAAAGTCAGCACCATTTTTCTCTAGCTCACGCGCTAGTTTTTACGCCTCCTCTACCTCCCAGTCGCCCTTAAGCCAGCTACTTGCACTTATCCTCACACCAACTGTGATATTAGCGCCAGCTTTGATCTCTTGTGACATTTCAAGCAGCAGCCTTATGCGGTTTTCAAATGTGCCGCCGTATTCGTCACTTCGCTTGTTCGTGCCAGCGCATAAAAATTGATTTATCAAAATATCCATGCGCCGCGTGTATCTCCACAGCCCTCGTATCCTGCGCTCTTTGCCCTAATGGCCGCATCCACAAAGCTTTGCTTAACGCTTGCGATATCCTCTGCGCTCATCTCTTTTGGCGTGGCGTATTCATCGCTCAATTTGAACCATGCTTGGAGCGATGATGCCCTCACATGTGCCCTTTCTGCCAGCGTGAGCGAGCTGGATGGCCATTTTGGCGCCGTATTTACTGCGGCCTTTTACTAGCTCTGCGTGAGCCCTCGATCTGCTCGTCACTCCAAAGCCCAAGGTCTTTTTAGTGATCCTGCCACGCGCCTCCACAGCCGTCGCCCTCAACGATGATCATGCCAACACCGCCGATCGCCCTTGTAGCGTAGTGGAGCTTGTGAAAGCACCTTGGACGGCCATCCTCTTTTTGACCCTCATACATCACACATCGGAGCCATGATAATGCGGTTTTTGATCCGATGCCACCTATCTTAAGCGGCGTAAAAAGCTTGTTTTGCATGAAATTTCCTTTAAATTTTTGATTATTTTTTAGGATATTTGTTTAAATTTCTGGATTTATAGGAATCTCTATCTTGGTGACTTAGAAAGTTCAGCTAATTTTCAGTACATGAACGGTAATTTCGGCTCTAAGTTTGAGCTAAGCTGTAAGCTAGCCAATTTCAGTAGGTCCATTCTGCGATTGAATGAAAGTTTTAGATTTATAGCAATCTAATCCGTTACGAATGTTTACTTTCTTTGTTAAGGGGAAGAGGCTTGAATTACGGTCTGCTTGCAGTTGCGAGCTCACGATGCAAAGAAGCTCCCTTCCCCTAATAATCCCCTGTCTGCCCGCAGTTAGCGAGACAAAGTCGAGTAAAGCCCCCAACAACGTTAGAAGTGACATGCAATAGCTTGCGCACTGCATGCGTTTTATCATCATGCGAGTGTCAGGCAAATCTAAAATTAATGAGCGAGCATATCACGGCTCCAGATGTAATAGCCTGCTAAGGTAGAGTGAGTAGATTTTAAGTCATAAAAAGCCTAGAAATTTACAAAAATCAATCCTAGTTTCTCCTCCTCTCAAACAAAGAGGCAAAATACTCATCGAGTATTACGCCATCTTTTTTCATATCTTTAGTCTTAGCCTTACGTCGGCGTCTTGCCAAAGAAGCTGGTGGTAGCGCAAACATAACCTTACTCGGCTAAAGTCTCTACATCTTCGCGCCAGCCATCCCAGCGGTAAGCTCGTGATTTAGATATATCGCCACTTAGCGCCCAGTGTAAAAACTGCGAGTAGCCAAGCCGCGTATCTTCCCATTTGGCCGTCATCATCTGCGCGTGCGTAAAGACGCTGCCAGCTTTGCCATCAAAGGCGCACGCATTTACCGCGATCCGCCCAAAACATCATCCGCCACGAGCAAATAGCCGTGCATCTGCGCCTGTTTCGCTCAAAAGCTGCCAAGGTTAAAGCTGTAAATTCCCGCGCTTCATCTGCTCGCATCCTGAGCCGAAGCAGGCGCAGCCAACCACCATCTATCCACTATGCCGCCGCCACCCATAAACAAGCGCTCCCATCGGCGAACGAGTGGTGACTTGAAGCCCTAAAAGCTCACTTTGCGCCCCTGCTCTCATCACGAGACAGTACTATAGCCATTTTTGGCCTCTTTTTAGCCACTCTTCGATCAGCGCCCAGCCCGGCTCATTTGTATCTATAAGCTCTTCTATTGCTCTCATTTTCTGTCCTTGCGATAATCTTGGTGAAAATTTAAAAGAAGAATCGGCGAGTCGTCCCCGCCAAATTTATATCAGTAGATTATTTTGCGTCCCAAGCTAAGATCGTGTTGCCCTCGGCGTCGGTAGCCACGTCACCCATGCCCATGATGTTGTATCCGCAATCTACGTAATGAACTTCGCCTGTTACGCCGCTAGCTAGGTCGCTAAGCAGGTACATAGCGCTGTTGCCGACGTCTTCGGTGGTGACGTTGCGTTTTAGCGGGCTATTTACTTCGTTGTAGCGTAAGATCATTCTAAAGTCGCCTATTCCGCTTGCGGCAAGCGTCTTGATAGGACCTGCGCTGATCGCATTTACGCGGATATTTTTAGCGCCAAGGTCGTGCGCTAGGTAGCGAACTGAGCTTTCAAGTGCTGCTTTTGCAACGCCCATGACGTTGTGAGTGTGGCACAAATTACGGTCCGCCAAGATATGTAAGAGTAAGCACCGAGCCGCCCTCTTTTGGCACCGGTAAGACCCGCGCGAGTAAGGCTTAGTAGCGAATAAACGCTAGTGCCCATCGCTGATGTCAAAATGCCTCTTTTTGGTGATGTTTACAAACTCGCCCTCAAGCGCCTCTTTGGTGCGTAAGCCACAGCATGCACGACAAAATCGATCTCGCCAAAGGTCTTTTTGATTTGATTTGCAAGCCCGTCTGCGTGAGCTTGGTTATTTACGTCAAGCTCATGAGACAATTACTACCAAACTCCTCAAGCGATCGGCTCTACGCGCTTTTAAGAGCGTCATTTAGATATGTAAATGCCATCTGCGCACCTTGATCGTGACAAGCTTTTGCGATGCCGTAAGCTATTGACTTGGCGTTGGCAACACCGACTATCAGACCTTTTTACCTTTTTAGTATCATCATTTCTCCTTTTTAAATTATTTTACAACTTTCCATCTTTTTGCTAGTGTGGTAGCAATTTGAAGAGACCTAGATACTCCTCTGTATCTTTAAAGATATTTTTCATTTTTCAGGCAATTTGACATAAAACGGCTTTGTTATATATCTCGATAGCTATCATAAAATCCGGTTAAATTATCTCTAGCATGTAAAACTAATGCTTTTCTTTCGCCAACTGGGTAAAAAGCGTTGGTTCGCCATCAATAACTTCAACATCAGCCAAAATATTACCTCTATCATAAAAATAGACGATATTTTCCAGCTTTTAGGTACAAAAATCGTATATTCCCAAACATGTAGATTAGGATTAATTCATCATTTATATAATTTTGCGTTCTGCAATATCAGGGCTGTGATGATTCTGGTACTAATCCAAAACCATCTTTATCTGGGAACATAAAAATATTTACAATAAGTACAACCATATGCATATATATACAAAGACCCATATCCATCTTTTTAACTTCTCCTGAGTAGATGTTGTAGGGATCTGCTCTACACTGCATATCATAATACTCTTCCACCTTTTTCTTCGCTTCAGGAGATGCATTTTTCCACTGGTGGTTGGTTATTACAGTGCCCAAAGTACATCCACTAAAAATATTGAAGCAAAAACAAACATTACAAGATATTTTTAATTTCACATAGTTGCCTTTATTAAAGTGAAAATTATTCGCATCCCAGCTGGCTGTGCCTAGCAAAAACCCCATCGCAGCTTTTTATACCTGCGATATCAGCGATGTTTGCTGCATTGACGCTTCCGCCGTAAAGTAGCGGCACGTTTGCCTTTGTTTTTAAAAACTTAGCACTTCATTTATCTGCTCTATGCTAGCACTTTTGCCGGTTCCTATCGCCCAGATCGGCTCGTAGAGCGATGATCACATTTTATAGCCGGTCAATGTTTTCAAGCTGGCGGCTTAGAAGTCTTTTTGGTCGCTCCGCTTTCATTTGTGCTTAGATTTTCTCCTGATGCAGTAGATCACATTCCAGCCATTTTTTGCGGCAAAGTCAAATTTGCTCGCAAAAACTCCTCCTTTCGTTTAAATTCACGCCCTTTCAGGTGGCCGATCAGCACATCTTTTTATGCCAGATCATCAAGCATCGCCTTGCCGATCTCGCCAGTAAATGCCCTCTCGCATGGGTAGAATGTCTGCGCCCAAGCCTCAAAAAAGATGCCTTTTTCGTCAAAGGCACTAGCTGGAGCAAATACGCTCACGTCGTCGTTTGCGCTTAAACTCTATCGTCTGAAATTACTCGCGTACTCTCAAAGCTCTCTCTTGTGTGGTTTGCACTTTAAGTCGCTAGGAAATTTCAAGACCTACTCCTCTTTTTCTAAGCGGCTTTTATGCCGGCAGCTCTTTGCCTTCAATGAGCTCCAAGCTCGCACCGCCGCCAGTTGAGATAAATGTCATCTCATCAGCGTCGCCTGCGCGCTCGACCACGTCAGCCGTATCGCCGCCGCCAACGACGGTTGTCGCGTGAGTGTCGATGATAGCGTGGCTCATTTTGATGCTGCCTTTGCTACGTTATCCATCTCAAAAACGCCCATTGGTCCGTTCCACCAGATGGTTTTGAGCATCTGCGATAACCTCTTTAAATAGCCTAGTCAGACGCAGGTCCTATATCAAGCCCCATCCAGCCATTTGGGATCTCTTGAGCTGGGACGTATTTTACGGCACTTTCAGCTGAAAATGTCTGAGCAGCGACGACGTCTACTGGCAGGTAAATTTTCACTCCTAGCTCTTTGCCTTTTTGTAGCCATTGCCTTGCATCTTCGATGAGCTCTTCTTCAAGGAGCGAATTTCGATGTTTTCACCAAGTGATTTTAAAAATGTAAATGCCCATACCGCCGCCAATTATGAGCTTATCGACGCGTGGCAGAAGGTTATGTAGGGCTTGAAGCTTGCCGCTCACCTTGCTACCGCCCACAACTGCGACAAATGGACGTGACGGATGTTTTATCAAATTTTGAGCGAAATGTATCTCTTTTTGTAGTAAAAATCCCGCTGCCTTGTGCTTCTCATCATAAAATTTAGTGATCGCTTCGACTGATGCGTGAGCTCTGTGGCAAACGCCAAATGCGTCATTTATGTAAAATTCGCCAAATCCTGAAAGCTCTTTTGCCAAAGCCTCGTCATTTTTGGTCTCGCCCTTTTCAAAGCGTAAATTTTCTATCATCAGAAATTTCACCAGCTTTTTAGTGCCTCAGCCTTTGTCTTAGCGTCATTTCCCGATCACATCTTCAGCAAATATCACTCTCTATCAAGCAGTCTTGATAGCCTTTTTGCTACGCCTTGAAGTGAAAAGTCTCTCTTCATAGCCGTTTTTGGACGCCCTAAGTGACTGGCCAAAACCACACTGCAGCCATTATCTAGGCAGTAGCGGATAGTTGGTATCGCCGAGCGGATCCTGCGGTCGTCGGTAATGTTTAAAAATTCGTCCATAGGCACGTTAAAATCGCACCTTATAAAGACTTTTTGCACCATTAAGCTCAAGGTCGTTGATCGATAAAAATATCACTCATTTTTTTCACCCTTTAAATTTCTGTAGCCACGATCTTAGCAAGATCAACAAGCCTTGTTGAGTAGCCCCACTCGTTGTCGTACCACGCAAAGACCTTCACCATATCATCAGCGATGACCTGCGTGGTGTCGCTCGCTACGATGCTGCTAAAAGGTGCTTGTGCAAAAGTCGCTACTAACTCTGTAGTCGTCATCAACGAATAAAAGTCTCTAAATTTGACTCCTGCAGCCACTCTAAATGCCTCGTTTATCTCATCTTTGCTAGCTGGTCTTTTAAAACCGCCGTTAGATCGACCATAGAGAGCGTTTGCCACTGGCACGCGGACTGCTTGACCGTGCAGCTTGCCGCTTAGCTCTGGAAGCACTTTTAGCGATCGCTTTTGCAGCTCCGGTGGTCGTAGGTCCGATATTTAGCGCTGCAGCGCGCGAGCGGCGGAAATCTTTTAGCTGCCCCCATCAACTAGGCTCTGACCATTTGTATATGCGTGGATCGTAGTCATCAGCCCTTTTACGATGCCAATTTATCATTTAGCACCTTTGCCACTGGAGCTAGGCCATTTTGTGGTGCAGCTTGCGTTTGAGACGATCGCCTCGCCTGCGTATTTATCGTCATTTACGCCAACTACAAATGTCGCTGTATCGTCTTTTGCTGGAGCGCTCATGACGACTTTTTGACGCCGCGAGCAAGATATGGCTCACATTTTTCAGTGGTTAAAAACTTGCCAGTGCACTCTAAAAACCACGTCTACGCCGTAGTCTGCGTAGCTAAGCTCGTTTAGATCTCTTGTAGAAAAACTCTTATCTTTTTGCCATTTACTTCTATAAAATCGTCGCTTATCACCTTAACGTCTTGCTTGAAATTCGCCATGCACGCTGTCGTATTTGAGCAAATACCTCGTCATATCCCTTGTTGCGGTGTCGTTAATAGCGACAAGCTCAACATCATCACGCTCTAAAAATAATACGAGCAGCACACCTACCGATACGCCCAAAGCCGTTTATTGCTACTTTAACTGACATCTTAGCTCCTTTTGATATAATTACGCCTAATTCTACAAAAAGATTTACAAAACAAATATAAACAAGGCACTTTAATAGATGAAGTTAGCACTTTTTGGCGGGAGCTTTGATCCGGTTCATTTTAGGACACGATAGCATTGTGAAAATGGCACTAAGCGGCCTTGATATCGACAAGCTCATCATCATGCCAACTTTTATAAGTCCATTTAAGAGCGAGATTTTTCAGCTCCGCCAGACTTCGCCTAAAGTGGATAAGAGAAAATTTGGGGCGGCCTAGAGAGGTTGAGATCTCAGACTATGAGATAATGTAGCCCGCCCAGTGCCTACCATAGAGACAGTTAAGTATTTGTATGAGAAATTCAAGATGAGAGAGTACTTTATCTCATAATAGGTGCTGACCACCTAGCTACGCTTGATAAGTGGCATGGCTACGAGGAGCTAAAAAGTTAGTGCAGTTTAGTGATCGCCAAGCGTAATCACATAGAGATTCCCGCAAAACCCTACAAAAATGGACGTGCACGTAGATGTTAGCTCGTCGCAGATCAGACACCAAAAGGGCTTGATGAGCTGCCTAGCGAGATAAAAAGATGAGATTATAAATTTTTACCAAGGATTAAAGATGCAAAGAGAGATCGATGCAGAGCGTACCGAAAAGTATAGTTAAGGTTTTTAGACGCAAAAAGGCTGAAGAGATACAAGTGTTTGATATGAGCGGGGATGATTATTTCGTAAAGGCCGTAGTTATCGCTACCACGCTTGGTGAGAGGCACGCTTACTCGCTGGCTGAGGATCTAAAAAGAGGAGCTTAAGCCTCTTGGGGAGAATGAGTAGGTACGAGAGCTCGCCTGATTGGATCGTGATGGACCTTGGCGACATTTTAATACACCTTTTAAGCCCAGCTTACAGAGCAAAATCTACAACATCGAAGAGTTTTTGCAAAAGCTAAAAACTAGCAAAGAGTCTTAACAAAAAGACAAGCGATGAGCAAATAAGCCATAAAAAATATAAAAATGCTAGCAAAAATGGCTTTTTGCCCGTCGCTTTAAATATACTCCTATCTATCCCAAATCCCCTAAAGCACACATCGCGACGCAAAGGCAGATACTAGCGGCTAGCTTTAAAACTTTGCACCAATCTTTCAGGGGAAAAATGGCAAAAGATCTAACGCAGATCGCCACTAGGAAAAATAGCGCAAACCATGGTATGCTCTTTGTTTTGAGCCACCACTATTTTTGGCTAATCGGTGAAAGATTTAGCAAAAACAAAAATGGCACAAGCATGATGACGCGAAGCATTTTATGATGACAGCGGTGCTGCTTGCTGCGCTATCAAATGCTGCTGAGGCTGCCACCACATGGGCTACTTCGTGAAGTGAGCCACCGATAAAAAGCCAGTTTGGTGCGGCGTGAGAGCTGAGAATTAGCGATAAATGGATGAGATAAACATACCGATCGTCCCAAAGAGCACCACCGTGCAAATAGCGATAGCAAGCTTGTTTGCGTCTGCTTTTATCTCATTTTGAGTAGCCATGACAGCAGCTGCGCCGCATATGCTCGCCCCTGAGCCAATGAGCACGGCACTATCCTTGCTAAGTCCCAAGGCTTTAGCGGTAAAAAGCGCAAAGCAAAAGGTCGCAAATACCATAAACGCTGCGTATATCACGCCAAGAGTGCCGACACTTGCGATCTCGCTAAGGCTTATGTTAAAAGCCAAAAAGTATGATGCCTAGCCTTAAAATTTCGCTTCCCAGCGATCACTACGACGCCAGCTTGATTTTAAAAAGTGGTTTGTTTTGGTGAAAAGATTTGCAAAAATGGCGCCTAGAATGATAGAGATGATGAGCGGACTAGTGTGAGTAGCCAAAACCGTGTTTGAGAGCGTAAAAAGAAATGGCGCAGATCAGTGCTAAAAACAAGCACAGCAAGAAAAGTTTATGAGGACATATTTTAACCTTAACTCTTTTTAAAAATGCAATTAGCACGTTTGGGTATAATTAGACAGAATTTTATAATGCAAATTTAAAATAAAGATAAAGGGATAGGCCTATGATCATCCTTGGCGAAAAATATACTTTCACCAAACTCGAGCTAGAGAAGCTTAGAAGAGCTGGCCGAGTGAATTTCTTTATCCCTGAAAAATAGCGACGCAAAAGCTCTTCGAAGCGCGCTAGAAAATCCTCATAAAAATCAGGCGATCAAGGCTAATAGTGCTAAATACCAAAAAGCCTGTTGATAGCTAGCTGGTGAGATTTCTCACGCTTTTGCGGTTTAAGACGAAGTATAAAAAGATCAAATTCTAAATGTGGAGAGCTTTTTAGAAATTGCTTACAAAAGTGCTACATCCCAGAAAATGGCGAAAATTTAAACTTTTTAAACGACATCAAGCCTTATAATGCCCTTGAATACGCCTTAAAACGCGTGATCGACTACACAAGCTGCTCACTGCTTCTTGTGATGCTTTTTGTGTCAAAATTTTACGTAAAAAGAAAAGATAGACAGAGCAGTCCCGGCAGCTTACTTCTTACAAAATAGGGTTGGACTTGGAAACAAAAAGGTGAATGTATCACATTTCGCTCGATGGTAGTTGATGCTGAAAAAGATGGAGCTAAATTTGCTAGCAAAAACGATGAGAGAGTCTTTAGATTGGCGGAGTATGCCGTAAAAACTCGCATCGACGAGGTGCCACAATGCCTCGAAATGTGCTTCGAGGGCAGATGCATCTAATAGACCCGGAGACCAGAGCGAAGATACTGGATACATTCTTTGAAAAAGGGATGCCTTACTACAATGAACGCCATCGTCCGCCGGGGATTACCGGCTGGGCACGCAGGTAAAACCACCCTTACGGCGCAAACACTCCACGACGCCAAACAAAAAGCTAATGTATGATCTTTTACTACATCAAGCACTGGTCACTTTGGCTGGAGATAAAGATCATAGCAAAAACTATTGCGATTATATTTGAAAAAAGGGAGTTTAGCCTATTTATTTTTGTGTTAGTTACCCCATTGTAGGCGTAAAATACAAAATAATATAAGCTTTTTAAAAAGCAGCTTCTCTATCTCTCTATCATTACTTCCCACTGGTATTTAGCTGCTTTTACCTTGTTTGAAGATACTGATTTTTACGAAATTCTATAGGTGGCCAGATGGCTCCAAAATACCCTAGTCTCGCCAATAAGCACTAATATTTTCAACCACAATCCATAATCCTGTCTTTTAAGATCAATGGCATATATTGTTTACCTATCCTGTGTCATATATTGCAGTTAAGCATCCTACGCTGCATCTTTTTAACATATCAAAATACAGTACTATCTTTTGTGTAAAAACACCCAAGTGTTCATTATCCTCTCCAACAAGCCTATACGAGCTGTATGTAAATGCAGATCATTATCATGCATAAAATTATTTGGGTCTCAGTTTGTTGCTGCACACATCATCAGAGTCTAAAAAGCTATATATCTCATTTTGCAGCTTCTATAGCCGTATTTCTAGCCACAGCTGGACCGCTATGTAATTTTATTAATTTTATACGGCTATCGTTATCAACATACTTTGTAATTATCTTATTCGAATCATCTGGCGAACAATCATCTACAATTAATGGCTCCCAGTTAGAATATGTTTGTACTAAAAACAGACTCTACCGACTCTATAATAAGTACTTTTCAGGTTATATGACGGCGCAATAGTCGTAACGCTCATTGTGCGCCCTTGTCGTCCGTACATATATATCCATTGCCAAGATGTTACCAGAATAAAAAGACCTAACTTGTTCTCTACTAACACTATCGCTAAAAACTAGTTGTATTTACGATAAATATCTTTATCATATCCCATCAAGTCTAATACAGATGGGAAAATCACTAAAATGGCTATATATATTTTTATCCAATTTATATTTGCTAGTGATATCTTTGCAAAAGTAATATAGGAACAGTTGCCGTTGTCTTTTGGTGAGATTTAGCTCCATGCCATGAGTGCATGGTTGTGCCACTCTCAGCTATGTTAATCCCATGATCAGAGTATAAATAATAATCGTATCGTCAAGAGATATTATAATAATTCTTTAAAGAACCATCCATACTCCATCTTGAGCTGTTTACATATGTATTTATAGCTCTATCTCTGTTACTCCCAATTAACCGACTCCATATTTTCCAGAACAGGCGAAAAGGTGGCTGGATTACTCTGGATGAGTTCATCTTCCATGGAACATGTGAGCCATATTTTACGATATAAATAGTTATGGTCTTTTGATGATAGTATTGTCTTTTATTTTTGGTATCAGCTTTTCTGTCCAAATAATAAAATGGTTTTCTCTCTTTAATAGTAAAATACTCATCTATGTATTCTAGATCATAGCTTGACATAAAATTACCGCAGTTGCTGATACTCCACCTGACTATCTAGATAGTATGTGTAGAATTGCATTTTTGCATATTGAAATATATTAGGGTTTGCCAATGTAACCATTATTATCTGGTAAAATCTCGCATCTGAACACCATTTCTTATTATGTATTGAGATGGTTGCAGGTTATTGCGCAGAAGAAGCTATGCAAACTCACAGCATTATCTATGTATCAAGAAAAGGGTGGTCTGCATGTTAAAATCCATTGATAGATAGATAATCTCCCCTTACACTTTCATCAACAATTAAAATAATATTCTTATGTGCAGCACCGTCTGGACGGATAGTCAAAGCATCCCTTGCTTTAAATTGATATCAAAATAGCCATTATGTTTAGCTGCGTATATATACGCGGGTAGCCTGTAAAAATGGATACTCATATGCTGCATACGCTGACTTATTAAAGACCATATATTATAATGAAAGTGGTAGCATAATAATTGGAATGTAAGATTTAATATCTATAGAGTACTACGTATAATTTTGTGCAAACAAGACAGCTACAGATATTAGCATGTGGTAGATATTATTGCTCCAGAATGGCCCAAAAAGCACCTAATATGAGATGTTTCGCGATAGAGCCAAGTACTATTTGGTGCATAGAAAATTCCAGTACCATTCTTATCAATGGATAATATACAATATCCACATTAAGCAAAATAAATAATGCAAATATCAAAAGTCACAATATCACACCATTTTTCATAAATAAGATAAATATCAGATTAACAAATACAAATAAGTGAAGCAACATATATTGATACTTTTAGCGCCTTACAGGTCCATGCGGTTGGTACAGCACATCCATAATATTAGCAAAATTACTCAATGGATTTATACCAACAAAAACAACAAGCAGACATAAAAATAATAACAAATATTTACTCAATAATGTAATCATAGACCAAATCCTCTATACTATTTAAGTTTATGACTTTACATTTTTACTGTGGCATCCGGGATCGCTTGAGACAATCAACTATATCACACTTTCTAACGATTTTACCACTACTCATCATTACCTATCAACTCTTTTTGCAGTCCGGCCTTAAAATCAAAAGATATGATTTTTAAGAGTTATCAAAGACCATAGCTTCAGCTAGCGCATTTGGATATCCTTCGTATAGATGATGTAAAGCAAAATATTGGCTCTTGATAGATATTTATATGGATTTTCCTATATCCCAATAAAACAGAATCATTTAATCAAGTTCGAAAATCAGCCTCTCAAATACTCGCATAAGCTCCTTCTCCGATTATAAAAGGTAGTAGTTTGATCGTATTTGGCAACATTGCAAACGCTTTTAATAAAGGTACTCATGTCCTTTTTGCTTATCTAGTCTGCCAACATTAACGATAACTTCCTTTTCTCCAGGAAGCAACTCTGTTTCTATCTCCTTGACCGAGCCTAGTAATACTTTTAGCATCATAAGCATTTTTCTATAACTGTAATTTTATCACTATCACAATTATAAAATTGAACAAGCCCTTCTTTAATATCTGCAGGTGCAAGTAATGGCATCAGCCTTATTATAAAAGTGCTTTTATAGCGTTGTTAAAAAGAAATAAAATCATGCTCATCTTTTGTATATTCTTTCACTTATGATGCTTTTACACTAAACAGCAACTTGAGACAAACAATTTATTATGTTTGAGCGGTGTTGAAACGATAAAACAACATCTATATTTAAATCAATTAAGCCTATTAGCCTAAAAACATCTAGTAAAAATTGTTATAAGCTTTTTGGAAAACCTAAATTATAGCTATTTCTAAAGAGATACATTTTTATGCAAGTAGCTCAAACGAGATCTTATTTTCTAATAAAACCAAATATATTTCATATCTAGTATCTTTAGTCAATTCATTGGCTAAAACTGCCATAGATCTCTCAGCACCACCACCATACAACCAGTCGTTTAATAATATTAGCCTGATTTTATCTTTCATTTATCATCCACTGCTTGTACCATAGCTGAAATATCAAGAAAAGCCATAATTTATATCCAGATTTTTCTTCATAAAATTCTAAGCTTAACCACCTCTGCATGACAGAAAATACCTTGATCCTCAATAAAATCTTTATTAGGTAATCATCAACAAAATAGGTCGCCATTCAACCAATCTTCAAAAGGCGGGACAAAGCCCTGTTTTGGACGGTCTAGTAAATTACAGGAATATAATCATATACAATATCTTTTTAATATCCCCTTAGGACCATTTTTCAGCTTTACGCTAGATGGAATTTGTGCTAAATATTCTATTATCCGCTGATCTAAAAATGGCTCTCTAGATTCTAGTGATACAGCCATACTAGCCCTATCTACTTTCATTAAATTGATACATATATGTTTGAAAGTCTATACACATTGACTTATCAAAGTAGTCTCCGCTTACATCCAAATTATCATAAGTTGTTTTGTATTCAGAGCTATAATTTTTATGGATTACTGAGACATCTTCCTTTAAAAATACTGACTTGAAAGTGCAAAAACACTTTCTGTCGCATCAAGTATGTTTTTATAAATTTCTCTAAATGCCAGAATTGTCATTTTTGCCCAGTTAGCTTAAACAAATTACCAGTATTTTATATCTAGCACTTACCAGAAAAGACTTGGCTATTTTTAATAAAAAGATGGAACTTTTTGATGATAGAAGGTATACTTTATTTCCTATAAAATACTTTGGATAACCACCAAAATTTCATCCCCGCCATCACCAGACAAAACAACCGATACATGCTCTTTTGCAAATTTTCGAAACAAAATGAGTCGGTATAGAAGAGACATCGTCCCATCGAGCTCATCATTTATAACACAAAGTTGATCCACTAACTCCAAAACAATCTTTTGAGTAACATAATACTCATAATGCTCTGTGTTTAAGTACTATATCTTTTGCATATGGAGCTTCATCAAAATTTTTATTGTCCAAAACCTATACTAAATGTTTTTAGCTTAGCACTAGAGTGACTGCAATATCGCTGCAACAGCAGAGCTATCATATCCTCCGCTCAAAAATATCCCAACTGGCACATCGGATACCAACCTATATTTAAAAAGCAGATAATAGCAATTCAGAAACCTCTTTTTACCTCTCATAATCTTTGTTTGACTATTGTAATATTCCTCTACGCTCCAATATTGCTTTTGGGTATACGACATAGATTTTAAATCAGAATTCCAGCATATTGCCAGCTGGAGTTTATAGATATTTTCAAAAATAGAGTATGGCGCAGGTATATACGAATACTGAAAATATAAACCAGCGCATTTGGATCAATATCTATTTCTTTAATGCAGATTTTTAGCTCTGAGGCAAAAGGCAAATAAACCATTTTAAAATAATAATAAAATGGTTTCACACCCGCCCTATCTATAAAAACTTTTACTTTTGATCTTTAACATCATAAATAACTAGAGACATACCAATTGGTTTCTTGATAAAATCGTCACCGTATTTAATATATAAATATAGTATTATCTCGGTATCACTATTAGAATTAAATTAACACCATCACCTAAGAGTTCATCGTAAAATTCTTTAAAATTATATATTTCACCGATTATAAAATAATAATATATTGACCAGTTTATCAAACATTGGTTGGTGTCCGTGTTTTTGATAGATCCTGTATCGATAGTCATGCGATGGCCTAGGCCTAAATTAAAATTTCATTTTCAAAATTCGCACCACTATCGTTTTGGACCTCTATGCCGTAAAACGTCTGTCATGTGATTAAATTATCCATGCCCTGTTTTTATTAAAATCGCAAAAATCCAGCCAATCCACACATACTTTCTTTTTCCTTATCATGCTATAAATTCTTATTATAAATTCATTTCCTTAACAAAACTAATATCACATAGTTAAAGACAAAAACAAAACACTACTCACATGGCAGACTAAAGCATTCTAATAGCAACAAAGAGGGTACCCGCTGCCAACAAATACTTCATAAACTCAAAAAGTATATTTTATGACAAATGTAAATTCTCTTTATAATGAATTATCAGCAGATTTGAGGGCTATAATAACACCAGTTCGACAGAGTTACTGAGCTATACCTGACGATACCATACTTACTTGTCAAAGATAATTTAAAGACACAGTTATTAGCACCCTATTAATGATAAACAAATAACATAAGCATATTTTCCAAAGACTGATATAAACTTGAAATAGACCATTAACAAGACTCAAAAATAACAATGGCGATAATATCACAATAATAGAACTTGTTATCTCTATGGAGTTTTATCCGATTTTCCCACCTCCATAAATTATCGAGATAAACTCTTTTGAATAAAAAGCAAATATACAACAACAGGCAATGTTAAAAATATATAAAAAGCTTAATTGCAGAGTAAACACTGCCGCCTTGCTCTTTTTCTGATTACGTGATATGACACCAAGCAAAAGTCGAGACCAAAGCCCATGCCAAGAATAAGCTGAAGCATAAACTAACGCGCTTGTCACTCCATTATCAAGCAGAGAAAGATCCCTTATCCACCACCCATATAGTTGCAGCACTAAAAACCAAAGCGAAAGTTTGGCAATATTTTTGTACATATTTTTCATATATGGTGTAAAATTGAGCCACTAAATCAGTATTTTTGATCTTAATGGCAAAATAAAGCGCAAAAAATATAGTAACAACATATGCAACACTCAAAGATAATGGAATGATAGCAATATCACTACTTATAACAAGATATGCAATAGAAAATATAGCTATTAAAAATCTAAAAAGTTAGAAATAGAAAATAAATTGGTGATCTAAAAAGGATATAAGAGCAAAATACGGAAGGTAGACTATATTCATAGGCAAAAAGTATTTAAGAATTTCATAAGACAAGGCACTTTTCTTATCATCAAAACACAGCGCTAAAAATAGATACTAGATCATAAAAATATATATTGAAAAACTATAATAATCGCTGCAAAACTAAAGAAAAGACAAATATAGAGCCACTTAACTTTTTAAATGCTGTAAAAGATTTTTCTAGATTTTACCAGCATAGGTATCCCAACTACCGAAAAACATGCCCTAACACAAACATAGATACATCAAGTATCGTTAAAAGCCATATGTAAGCATCCATTTGCATGCTTGTTCCAAACAAAAATGCAAACAAAAGGTATTTTTCCGTACCCTATGCCTGAAAATATCTGGTACAACAAAGTACTGATCAAACTCTTTTCTATCGAAGAAGCAAACATTATATTAGTTCACCTTTAGAGATGCCTTTTATATAAAAAGAGATAGCTTTTTAGTGTATTGTCTAAAAGTGAGTCCATCAATGCAACTGGTCTTGGTTGATAGTAATATTGTGCTGGCTGCTCTATATAAAAATCAAATAGCACTATATAAATCTGCAATAACTAAATCTATTGTTTTCTCTATCATTGTTTATAATGGCCCTTAAATCACTTGCCATGCTTCTAAAGAGTCAAATCCAAACTGATCTTGATAAAAAAATGTTTTCCAAAACTGAAAGACTGGTTTATTACGTAGCATTGCCTCTAGTAGTGCTGTGCCAGTCACAGAGCATACCATTATAGAGCTATCTATCAAGTCGCTACTTGATATGGCTAACGAAGATATCTCCACACGCTTTTACAGAAAGACTTTTATGAAATTTACTTTTCACTTCTCTCAGCTAAAAATCGGGATTGCTCTTTGACAACAACCTTAATATCTGGTGTTATATTCATAAGTAATAGATCTATGGCTCGCAGCTGATCTACAAAATATGGCTCTAAATTATTGATTGAAGATTCTGGGTTACTTGCAACGGGAAATATATGAGACTTCTTTGCGCAACTTGTCTATGGTTTTTACTGTTACATATTTTCATAAATATGTACTTTCTTGAGCGCCTATATTTATTTAGTAGAGCCCCAAAAACCGCATTCTAAAACCTAACTATAAAGACATATCTTCTTTTAAATAGTGTTTTTCGTGACTCGGTTATTTTTAAAAATGATATGCTTTTCTAGGTTAGTTCTACCATATTTTGATATTTTTATGGTCATATTCCGTTTGGATTAAATTCAAGTGTAACCTCATAGGCTTTTTATTAGAATATTTTTGCGATAAAGTCACTAACCCCGTCATTGTTTGTAGCAGTACTTTTTATAGTACTCTTCATTAATATTTTTGCAAAAGATCCACCAATGCTTCTTGCATTGACATAGTAAAAGTACCTTTATGTTTAGCTCTTTACACAAGGCGAAGTATCATTCCCTCCACAAATTAGACATCAGGAAATACAATGTAATCGATATCATTGTTGTCAAATACTCTTTCCAGTATTTCTATAAATTACTGACACATTTTTCATCTGATAAGAAGATGGCTTGGTAAAATAAGCATGCTTATCTGTCAATATATACTCTATATAAGCTGCCGCAATAGCCATCAAGGTTTGTAAAGGTAAGTACTCATCAGACATATATTCATTAAAAGTACCAAATAAATAACATATATTTTATTGAATATATCAAGTGTGACAAATATATATTTGTATTTGTCAATACAAACCAATTAACTTCATCATTTTTCTATAAAATTTATTCTTTTTAGCATAGTCAATCAATTCATTAAAAAATATACAATAGACACTCAGGAGAAAAAGAGCTATATTCAATTTCACCCCTTTGATATAAAATCAAAATTAACACCAGAACACAGGGTCAACTTGGTTGACATATCTCATCTAGTCTTCTAAAATCACTATTCATTACCTTATTTAATGTTAGATCATTTAAAAACAGATAATCTCTCCGGTTTCTAAACATGAGTTGTTGATTTTAACTTCATGTACGATACCTAAAGTATATTTTTGAAATAATATCCCCAAAAGTATGCCATGAAATCTCATGCTTAAAAACATAATCAAGACTATTAAAATGTTCGAAAAATTACCAATATTTAAATTACTATCTCAATATCTTCATGATGCATTAGTCGCTCATGAAAATAAATTATCCGCTATCTGTATTAATTTGAAATGATAAAAGTTTTATTTTTAAAACCATTTTTGATATAGGCGTTTAGTATATTATTAAGCTCAGGTATATAATTTTTCACCATATTTATCAGAATAATCAATTAAAGATATGCCGATTGTTTTATGCTCACGATTAACACCATCATCATTCAAAAATACTCTTACTCCAAAAAGGAACCAAAAACTAGATCTTGCGTCAATATAACATTAGCTGTTGTACTTAATAGCTATTTGAAAAAGACAAAGCATCTCTACAATAGACAAAAATGAAAATTTGATAATATCATTTGCCAGTATAGACTGCTTAAAATATCTATTCCTATACCGATCAAAATAACCTTTTTCCAGTACTTTTTGCATATGATACAAAAATGATAAATATATCATCAAAAACTAGCCTTATTACTATCCATAAAAATCGTTCCGCCACCGAGCAAAAACGTCGCATCTATCATCGATATATATAAAGGCACTACTCAGAATTTAGTACTTTATTTTTGAACTATATAATATATCTCTTATATTTGAGTAGTATACATTTGGATACTCTTTTAAGCTATTTGAACTTTTATTCAAGATAGTAAAATTAGCATCCATATCTTTTTCTTTTATACGGTTTATAATAGTATCCAGCAACAGGTCATCGCCCAGATTATTGTATCCATAATATCCGTATATTAAATATTTCATTTAACACCTTTAAAATATATGCTCTCTATAAATGTATATGAAAACATGGCAATCAAAACAGATATCAAAGTAACAAAAATTATCTTAAGAGCAACAGAAGTCTTCAGTAAAGTACTTTTGTTATAAAATAAAACAAACTATATCCAATTGGCACATGTACCAAATATAAAGAGTACGATATATTACCAAAAATATTAATACTCGATTTTGTGCAGTTAAAAATAAAAACAGAAAGCAAAGATTATAGTACATGCTACAGCACTAAGAAAAGAGCTTAAGTCCCTAAAACATATACCGAGACCAAAAATAACAAAGTAACAAACTATTAAAACACCGATCTTTATTTTTATTTGTTGCGTACTTATAAAAAGAATACCTATAGCAAAAGCCAAGTAACAAACCAGCTCCCACTACCAGTAAAAACAACTTAGTATAGTTGACCAGCAGCAAAAAGTAGTAGCAAAATACTCTATCTTTAAAAAATTTAAAATGCCTAGAAAGAAGAAACAAAAAAATAATAAAAATAAAATCTAACCTCAACCAGTAAAGACCAATAGACATTATTCATATAGGGAGCATTTAAAAATCTTTGATATATATTTTGCAAATATATCACGCATACCGTAAACTGGATAGAAATTATGGCATTATCAAGACTATAGCTATACTAAATAGATATGGCGGATAAATTCTTAGTAGTCTCTTATATATAAATGCTATGTCCACGATCTATAGATGCGTAGATCAAATAGCCACTTAGATAAAAATAAAATTACTCCAGTATTTCCAAAAAAGAAAAGGTAAAGATGTATTTCCCTAGCATGGTAGTCGAATAATCATCAAAAACAACACTATTTGTTAAAAATGAGCTGCCAAAACAAATAAGATCGCCATACCTCTCATGGTATCAAATGATAAATTCTATTCACCAACAATACTCGCAAATTTATTTACAACGTCATTAATGTCGTATACATTACCATACTCTTGGCTAAGACCCCAATCACTACATAGATAATCAGCTATCTTATCAGTTTCGTTTAATTCAAAAATAAGCAAGTCCATTTCTTCAGCCACTCTTTTGCTTGCTCCATCTGGGGATATGACCATAATGGGTGTTTTAGAACCAATGTAATCTCAGCTTTGATGGATGCTCTTATGATCGCTTGGGGCATCTATCAAAACTAGCAAATCGGCACTAACCATCAACTCTAAACTTTTAAGATAACTATACTTCCCTTAAATGATACATATTCTGCTATATCATATAATAAATTGTTATGGATCTACCAAAAGCCATATATCTCAAAGATAAAATCTATGTCTTTCTATCTTCTTTTTAGCTTATATAGTGCCTTATATAGTGGCTCTGGTGTTCTAGCACCTAAAACCACCGATATATCGTACTACCTTTTTGTCACCAGATACATTATCTTTTCTTGGATATAGACTAGGATCATTCGAGTGCTCTAAAATAGAAGTTACTAGACAGAAGTGGGTATTTGCTAGTATAAAATCCTTGTGTCTCTATGGAGTAAATATGATTTTATCAGCAGCATCAAAACATTCTTTTCTAAAAGCAACATTTTTGATTTATACCTTTGCTGTAGCCATTATAAATATTATCAGTCCATGGATCAGACTGATGTGCCACCCACCCACATTTAAAATATTCTTTTAATTGCCTGCCAAGTATATTTGTGGACAGAGGAAAAATGTTAGTATTAGGTCAAAATCAGCACTTTTCCCATTATGAGACAAGCTTTGATATGCTGTGCCATTTTTATATTCATCTGGTGTTTTATAAATACTTGGCATAAACCCTACCAATAAAATATTTGATATATATTTATACTACATCTTCATATATATGACCTCTTTTTACTTTATCAAAAATATCTGGGTACAAACTATTATCTCACCGAGGCGTTCTTTAAATTGCAGTTACAACAGTTATTTCGTGTTGTCTAATTGTGAAAAAATACCCTTAACAATCTTCCTATTTGTATGGCTTGCGGAGAATTAAATGGAGGCAAGAAATAAGATATAGTACTTTTTCACTGAGAGAGACTCAACTATTTCGCCAGTAATCTATTAGAGTGTTTTTCCGTCGCCGTATGGATTTTTCAAATTTCTTTTAAATTGTTATACTCCATCAACATTTTCTACAAACACAAACCTCATCTACGATCCCAGTGGTGCCAACAAGCCTCGACAGTTCCAGCCTCTACAGCTTCTGGCCTTTTCTGTATTGTTACGCATAACCAAAACAGGCTTGCCAAAACTTGGTGCCTCCCTCGTGCCGCCACTATCAGTTAAAATAATATATGCCTTAGACATGAGATATACAAAACTTTCGTATTCAAGCGGCTCTATCAAATAAACATTTTTATACCAGATAATATAGCTGGCTCGCATATATTTGGATTAAGATGCAACGGATAAACAAAAATCCATATCACTATATTTAATGGCTAATTCTTTTATTGAATTGCATATATTCAAAAATTATCACCGTAAATTTTTCTCTACGATGGCCAGTTATAAGTATAATATTTTTCTTTCACTTGGCGTGTAATCTAAGCAAGGAGTTGTCTTTTTAGCTTATCTAGCGTAAAAATAGTGCGTCTATTACACTATTGCCTACTACAAAAACATTATCCCTCGTTTATATTTTCTCTTAATAAGTTCTTAGCTTAGCCAGCAAAGTCGGTGCAAAATGATACTTTGCTATTTTGGACGTTAGCTGTCTGTTGACCCTTCAGGAAATGGAGAATAAATATCATAAGTTCTAAGTCCAGCCTCTACATGAGCCACGTCTATCTTTTTATAAAAATGACGATAATGAGGCAGCAAGAGAAGTAGTTGTGTCACCATGAACAACATACTCAATTTTGGCATAAATTCATCTAGTATACTTGATACTCCTGCAGTACTGATGTTAGCTCGTCTCAGTGTTTGATTTTGCCGCATAAGGTCTAGGTCATAGTCTGCCTTGACTCCAAAAAGACATTACATCATCAAGCATTTTTCTGTGTTGTGCAGTTATGCATATTTTTGTATCAAATTTATTATATTTCTTATATATATATTGGCAAGATCTTAATGGCTTCTGGCCTAGTACCAATAATAAATAATATCATTTTTATACCCATTCTCTTACCACTTTTTCTCTAAAACTATCTATATCTTTTAATAGTAAGTCATCAAAAGTATTTTTACACCTCGAAATAGTGGCACCATTTTTTGTACCCATGCCTCTTTTTAAAATGTGCTATATTTATCTGTTTTTCGTCTAAATAGTCTAAAAATCCATCCACTAAGTTATACCCTGCAGGCTGAGAGTACTCCATATGCTTAAAAACCCATATCATGAAAAATACTCAGTAGCTTTTTGCAAAAATGGCGTGATATATAGGATTCTCATATTTGTAAATCTCTGGATCATCTGCAGCACTCATATATACAACAAACTCTCGCTCGTATGTAAAAATAGCAAAGACCTATAAATTGGCGCTTTATATCTTAATCCTATAATAGTAGCATTGCCATTTTGTAGCATTTCATACTGCTTATCAAAGGTTGTTTTAGGTCTTGTTTTCTCTACCAGCAGCCTTTTTGTGAAGCTCTCTATATGCCTCATGGATTTCATGGCTTGGATTTTCTTTTAGATACTACAACAAAATCATATTCATTATTTTTTAGAAATCCCATTTATTAACGGCTTATAGCACTTTCTTAATCTTGTCCACAAGCGCTTTTTCACCACAAGATCAAGCACGCAGTTGCTGCCAGTAGCATCTATAAAGCCATATTTGATAAGATAGTTATATTTGTTAAAAACTCCATAACCAAAGAGTCCAAATAAAAACATTATTTTACCAACATTATAGCTCTTACTTATCTCAAAGTACTTTCTTTAAAAACTATGTCATAAACTCTATCGCTTATAGCAAGCGGAGCAACCGTAAAAATATCCAGATAAAGATATAGAGACGACGCCATTTGCTTGCTCTACTGGCAAAAACAACTTCCAACACACTTGTTGCTCTCAACAACCACAAAGCTTTCATCAGCTAAGTATATCTTTAGAATAAAAATTTCATATAGTCCAGATATGAGTTTAGATATCTTGGGCTGTGAATATTTTCTGAGATATATTCCTGCCATCTAGCTCAACTTCTCGCGATCCTCTTTATGGCGCACTATCATATGCTAAAATCCATCATCAACTACAGATATTTTGACCATTCACATACCTACTCATATCGCTAAGTAGATGCACCAAGGTGCCTTTTAAGTCACTATTGTTTAGCATGCCCCTTGTTCAGACACTGATCTTTATATTTTTCCAAAAAGGCTCTGGCTGGTTATCAAATATACCGCGAGACTTAGTCGCATTTACCTTTATATTCATCCCTTTTAAAATACTTTGCCATATATTTAGTAAGGTGTATAAGTCCTGATTTTATTGCAGCATATTCAACCGGCATAGTCATTGTTGTGTTATTATATATTTCAAATGGAGCAACCACGCCATAGATCGAGCATATATTTATGATATTTCCATATCCTTGCTCTTTAAAAATATCTTGCAAACTGCTGAGATGTGGCAAAATAACCACCCAGATTTAGCCCCAAATTTTCTATAAAGTCACTATACTCAACATCAAAAAAGTGCCTTCCATAGTTCTTGTTTCGAGGGTACGCATTATTTACTAATGCATCTATCCTTTTATACTTATCATGCAAATATTTTATACTAAGCATCCAAAGAGTCTTTAGACGTGATGTCGAGCTCACAAAGTCTATATTTTTGAATTTAGCTCTTTTGGATAACGCCTCTTTTGCCTCTTGTCCTATTTTTCATTTATATCCGCGATAATAGCTATGCTGTTGTTTTTCAACAATAGCTTTTATCATCTTTACCAATAGGTCAGCTCCACCAGTAACTACAACTACTTTATCTTTTTAACACTGCTGTTCCTTATATACCCTACTTTTTAGTTACCCTTCTAAACACTGGCTTGATAGGGCTACCTACTAAATATCTTTCATAGCCTCTCATCAACTGCTTTTTGTAAACTTCAAAAGTTTTTCTAGTGCATTTTTGTCTTTTTTCAAGTTCATTTTCTCCATGGGCATAAGAGAGCGCCAGCCCAAGGAATAAGCACACCATTTCTGATCATTTCTTGAGAAAAGAGTTCTTAGCCCTAAAAGAATTTCTGGCCATTTTTATCAAAGGTCAAATAGTACGGGCTGCACTCGATCCCGCCTGCTACAGAAAATTTCTTTTCGATTTCATATGCAAGCTCATTTTATCATCGAGATTAGTTTTTGTGCCATAGTCCCAAATATACTCAACCACATTATGCTCTTTCATACTTTCATAGCCGCAACAAAAGCACCTAAGCCACTCATCTCTGCACCATGTGTTGTTGATAGCAAAAAGACTCTCTCCCTGCCTTCAAATTCTATACTGCCAAGCTGCATTATCTCTCTTTTCCAGCAATAGCCGCAACTGAAAATCCATTTGCCATTGCCTTTCCGAAAGTGCACAAATCAGGCTTAATGTCGTAATAATATTGAGCCCCTTTTAAATGCCATCTAAAGCCAGTTATCATCTCGTCAAGTATAAATACTGCTCCATTTTTATGACACAGATCTCTTACTTTATGTAAAAAATTATCTTTTGGGTGCTCTGTTGCCGCTGGCTCTAAAATCACACAAGCTATTTGATTAGGAAATTCATTAAAAAGCCTCTCTAGGCTTTCAATGTTATTGTAGCTAAACGTTTTTGTACCTTCAGTATCCTTTTGCGGTATACCCTTGGTAAGCTCTGTAGAGCCAATAAACCAGTCATCATAGCTAAAAAATGGGTGCTCTGCGCATCTTGCAACCAGCTCCCTTCCAGTGTATGCTCTACTAAGTTTGATAGCTGCTGTTGTTGCTGTTGAGCCATTTTTAGTAATTTAACCATATCAACACTATCTATCATATCTATTAATAATTCAGCGGCCTCTAGCTCAATCATGCTAGGGCTTAGTTAGGTTGTTCCACATTCTATTTTGCTCGATCGCAGCTTTGTTTATTTCTTCATTCGGCGTATCCTAGATTACAGCCCTCAGCGCTATCCATAGTCCGAGATAATTCTTCACCATTTTCGTCATATACATATGCGCCTTTTCCCTCTTTTTAAAAATTGTAGGGGCATTGGCTGGATACTGGTCAAACCTCTGACTATAAGTATGCGCACCGCCGTGTATTGCTTTTTAATAATCTATCTTGATAAGTCATTTTTATAACCTTTATAATTCATTATTGCTTCCAATCATTACAAAAATCATCAATATCATCTATCTCTAGTGATTTGTATTTTTGGAACTTCATAGCCTATAGTATTAGCTATGATAAAATGTTTTTATTAAGCAAAACATCTACCTTAGAGATGTAGATGGTTCCTTCAAAGAAATAAACATCTTTTATCTCTTGTCTTCTTAAACCCTCATATCTTTATTTTCATATCCAGAAATTAAGCCTTTTTCATCTTTTTGAGACTAAAAAGCTGGATTCTGACTCTCTGTTTTGGCAATCTCAACAATCGAATCAGCCTTTGACTCTCAGTAAAATCTCAATAGCCCTATCTATATCGCAAACTTCTCTCAAAGGTGATGTAGGTTCCAATAAAACGATATAGTCAAACTCTGTTTTTAATTCATTTTTATAATAATCTATAGTGTGTTTTTATGGCATCAAAGGTTGTGGCGGTATCACTTGCCAACTCACTTGGTCTTAAAAATGGGACATTTGCGCCATACTTTTTGAAATTTCTGCAATTTTCCCATCGTCAGTGCTAACCATGACCTCATCTACATATTTACTTTTTAGTCCAGCCTCTATGCTCCACGCGACAAGTGGCTTTCCGCATAATCCTTTAATGTTTTTCCGAGCAACCCCTTGCTGCCTGCCTCTTGCTGGGTACAATCGCTAAAAACTATTATTTTTATACATTAAAAACTTCTTTATATTCTTCATTTGCTCTTTTGATATTCTTCCATACGTCCGATATCAAGCCAATACTCTCTGATCGGGAATGATATAACATTTTTACTTAATTTTATAAGCTTTTTCAAATAGCGCAGGCATGTCATAAAACTCATTTTTAGGGATCAGATCTAAAATTTTCAGGTGAGAGCATATATATCCCAGCACTTACGAAAAATTTCTGCACTGGTTTTTCTGCGATAGCAGTTATTTTATTATCATTCATCTCTACTACGCCGTAAGGTACCTCATAGTCGTACTCTCTGACGCACATTGTGGCTGTGGCTTTATTTATCATGTGGTAGTTGAAAATGTGCTCGAAAATTTACATTTGTAAGAAGATCGCCATTCATTACGAAAATGGCTCACTTGGACGCTCTTTTTAGCAGACTTAATGCCCCTACTGTGCCCATCCTTTTTCCTCTAAAACATAGTCTATATTTACACCAAATTCTTTTTCCGTCACAAAATAGTCCCTAATAATACTTGCATTGAAATTAGCACATTGTGATATTTACAAAGCCATACTCTGTAATTTTCGACTATCGTCTGAAGAATCGGCTTATTTCCAACCTTTAGCATCGGCTTTGGCATATCTTTGCGTAAGCGGTCTAAGCCTAGTGCCAAGACCTCCTACCATTAGGATAACTCTATTTGTCTTGATCTTTGGCTCAACAAAGCTCTTCTATCTCTTTTTAAGTCTAAAAACTATTCCATTATCATCTACTATTGGTATCTGGTGAAGTTTTTAGATAATGCTATCTTTTGACATTTCCTCTTTTGTACTAGAAATTTTTGCAATAGCCGGCTCTTTAAAAACTATCGTCTCTATAGGACTATCAAGGTCCAGTCCTCTTAATATACCCCTTCTTATATCGCCATCTGTTAGTGTCCCAAGAAGCTTATCATTGTCATCAACAACTAAAGCTATCTGCATAGCTCCGCTATCTATAATCCCCAAAGCTTCCTTTATGGTAGCATTTTGTCTTAGCTTTTATGTTTTCTATGTTTTTCATGTAATTTCCTAAAAGCATAAAACTTTCAGCATACTCACATCCACAAGTTGCCCCCTTAAGGTGGCTAATGCTCTTAAATTTTCTTTCACTTCTTGAAATGGATGTTCCCCTATTTCACTTTTGAAAAAGTCTCATTATTTCTATATCAAGATAATTGCTTATATCCACAAACAATTTCGGCATAAAAGCATCCTCTTAACACCGGGGCAGATTTCTGTTTCACCTAGTACTTCCATCATATATATCTTTTTGATAAATGGATATCTAAATGCCTTTGTGCAGCTATAGCTCGCTTCAGAAAATACTTCCTATGGTCGCTATGCACGTCACTTTTTAAATGGAAGGTATATGATGTTTGGCTTTACCTCACTTATTACCTTTGAGACTTTGCCTATAAGCTCGCTCATACTATACTCATCTACTCGCATTGTATTAAGTCCCAAACTAAAAACACCATCAAATTTATAAGCATCCGAAGCTTGTTTTATCTCATTTTTCTCTAGTAGTATAATAATCGCTATTCTCATCCGTTTTTGTGCAACAAGCCAGTACATTTTATCTCCATCATGCTTATGCTAAGTAGCGTCCCTCCACAGCCCAATGTCTCATCGTCTGGATGAACAGCCACCAAGAATTTGTTTTTCATATTAATATCCTAATTGTAATGGGTCTTCGATTTTTCTATCATAGATTCAAATTTTAATGTTTTAATTATTTTTATATGCCCTTATAGAGCTTTTTTCCATCGCCATAAGAATTTTTCTAAGTTTTTAGCGTTTCTAAAAACCTTTTGATAGTGCTTTATCCAGACTATCTCCAATGCTTTTTGAAATTTGTATCACAGAAAATTACATTCTTATCAGCATACCTTCCAGTTTGCCTTTCAGGCCAACATTTATTGCTGGTATCTTTTAAGCTAGCAGCTTCGCAAATCCCTCAGATGAAGAATTTCCAATAATAAGCTTTGAATGCTTATATATGGACATAAAAATATCTCGCTCTAAATTCTTATAAAAATAAAATTAGGATTTCTACTATATCTATCTATGACTTTCAAAAGCTTTTTGATTGCCTCGGATCTACGACTGAGGATAACTAACAAAAAGTATTTATTTTTTTCTATTTTTCTAAATTTCTTTAGAATATTTTCAAAATATTCATCGACATTATCTAGTTCTTTTTGCTCACAGGGTGAAAAATCATCAAAGCAAAATCATCAAAATTATTTTTATATTAAAGTATTGTTTTATATTGGCTTTTAGTGAGTGGCTCAAAAGATATAAATTTATCTAAAGAAGGATTTCCTATTACAGTACTCTTTTGGGATCTTCACCCATGCGAATTAATCTCAGCCCTATGCTCTTCTATTGTTACAAAATGTACAGTGGCCAGCTTTAGAGGCTGCATGACGAACAGGATTATCTATATAGCCATCTTTTGACATGGTCTCCAGCAAATACATGTATAGTAGGAATTTCTAAATATCCTCCCATTGCATAGATCAAAGTGTCTTCTCTGTCTCCAGCAAATATAATTAGATTTGGATTAAATTTTGCAATCGTTTCTAAACTGTTTTGAAGTAGCAAACCAGCACTTTTCACTCTTGAAAGTGGAGTATCTGAACTTAATAGAGTTTCTATTTCCAGCAATATATTAAGCTCATCTTTCCTAATTTGCTCTACACTATAGCCGAAACTATGAGATAGATGGGCACCACTAACTATGATTCTAAAAATCAATTTCTCTCGTCATTATTAAGTAGCTTATATACTCTGACATTAAGTCATAATCAGAGCGGATTGAACTAAAAGCTAATATTTTTCATCAGAATATATCCGACATAATTAAATCTTAAAATCAACACTATTTAAAGAATAATCAAATAACTATATCCAAAATATAATCAAACTCTTTATTCCCAATAGTCAAGCCACTAGGGCAACAATAAGTTATATCTCCCATTACGATCTAGTGTTGAAAAAGTTTGTACCGCTAAAAACGATATCAACTTTTATCATCAAATTTTTAATATGCTGCAATTATTTCTAAAAATAGCTACAACCTGGCTTATTTAATCGCCAATGCAAATTATCCTCATCTTCTAATGTCAAATGATATTAAGTTTTGAGTGCTCTTTTGTTTTTATTTGTTGTAAATCATCATAAGATAAACTAGACACACAAGCCATCATCAATTATCCATTCTAGCCTTTTTAAAGCCGGAGCCGACTTTTTATTTGGAAAACCATATACAAAGTATAGCCTGAGTTTGGTTGCTTTTATCGTAAACATCATTTGCCTGTTCCACAAAATGCCATATTTTCTATAGCTAGCATCAACCATTGTTGTCATAGAAAGAACCGCATCTATGATTATGCGTAAATTTGATAGGTATCACAGCATAATGCCCAACAAGTTTACTATTGTCAAAATAAAGAGAAAACTATTGGATTACCATTTGGATTATCCATATAAGCCCAATTCCAAAGATTTTCGTCTATCTCATGACCAAAAGGTGTAAAAATAACTCTAAAAATCTGTTCTTTATATTTCAATAATTCATTTTTATCATTAATAGAATCTACTCATTCAACTGGGATATAAAGCTCTGCTTCCCCATCAATCGCAATCTTGCCATCAACTTTACAAATGGTCTCAAAAAACAACTCTTCTTTTTCTAAATCAATACTACTTACAGTAACTACGGCTTCAACTGTGTCATTTATATATATAGGGTCTTTTAAAAATTCAATGACTGTCTGGTATACACGCAACCCCTCTCACAGGGATTTTTGGTACCAAATAGTGCAGAGAAAAAGAGCGCTTATCATACCATGTGCTATTCTTTTTAAATCTAGATGCATAATCTTCGTCCATATGAACAGATTCCTATCACCAGAAAGGCCTGCATTTAACGTCTGCATCAGTTATAGTTTGTGCATAGGTAGCACTCATTCCGATTTTATTTCTTCAATTGGTAATTTGTTAAAACTCATATCAACTCATCTTGTTTATAGTCTTTTTGCTGAATGGGTCCCGATTACCTCATCCCACCTCATCAGAGTTTATACCCATCTCACGGGCGTTTTTACGCAGATATTTTGCTCTTCAAGACTCACCTATATCTCGTTTTTGCCACGATCGACTTTCTAGCTATTTTGATATTTTCGCTCTCGCTTTTTGCTAAAGTGCTTTAGTCCGTCTCAAGCGCTAGCTCGATATTTCTAATAGCCTAACCGCATAGCCGTTAGCTCGTCTGGCTCAAAGGCTGGCCTTGCGATCAGGTCCGGAAGACTCTTATCAAGCGTAAAGTGCTTTTCTATGATCTTTGCGCCCATGGCAACCGCTGCGATATCAACCTCGATGCCAAGCGTATGATCACTATATCCGACCTCAAGCACAAAGGCATTTTTAAGGTTATCATCGCCTTTCATTACATCCTCCATTGGTGTTGGATACTGCGTATTTGCATGAAGAGGCTTATGTTTTCACGTTTCGTACCGCTTTTACAAGCGCTTCTATCGCAGCCCTCCACCTCCCGCCCAATATTGCCGCGCCAGTCGAGAGAATGATCTTTTATTAAGCCCACCCTATCTACTAAGATATGTAAATTGTTATCTCGCCACTTGGGATCTTAAATGTGCTAAGCCCCAGCTCATCAGAAAGCTTTTATGCTGTCACTATCAAAAGGGTTGAGGAGAGAAGTGATATCTTTTGTTTTGCAATAGGCTGATGAGCTCTTTATGCGTATTCTCGTCTAGTTCAAGCTTTTTATCATCTCAAACTGGCTTTCATTTTTATCGGTAGTGATAGCTAGCCTTTTGCGCGTTTTTGAAACAAGATTTTTGAGCCTTAAAAAGTCTGAGATTTCACTGGCATCAGCGCCAGCTGCGCTGCCACGTCGATCAGTTTTTAGCTTGGTATATCACTCATTGTGATTAACCCGCCTCGGCTATGATAAAAACCCTATTTGACATCACTCCTTTAAATTCTAGTTTTACGCCTTTATAAAAGCGTTTTTCTCCAAGCTTCTCATCACTAGTTCCGCCGCCTATGATAGGGATCTCGCCTGTCACGATATACTCTTTGCTGGTTGCATTGCTGCCAAGAGATGTCCCATCTTGCACGACAACGCCACCATTTACCACACTTGCTGTTGAGATATGGCAGTGATCGCCGATAGTTGCGTCACGTTCAACAAGTGCTTTTGTGTTTGTGATAGCAGTTTTTACCGACATTTGCGCCAGCGTTGATCAAGGCATGATGCATCACAACCGTTCCCTCACCTACACTTGCATGCTTTGAGATATACGCAAGCGGTGAGACTATGGTTGGAAGTATGAAACCTATCTCTTTAGCAGTGCAAAACAGTCTTTTTCTAGGCTCGCTACTTTTTATCTGGCCAACCGTCACCCACAGCATTTTTGCATGATTTAAAAATCTCAGCCAGATCATCATCGCTACCGATGATCTCATAGCTAAGCACCTGCCAATATTTTCTGCCGTATCTATGATACCAATTATATTAAATTTAGCTTCGCCTCGATGACATCTATCACACTTTTTGCAGTGCCCGCCACCACCACTAAACTATATCTTGCACGGCTAGAACTCTTGCGCTACTTGGGATATTTACTATCCTATCACGAAATCTAGCATTTTTTAGCTCATCTCTTTGACGGTCCTTAAACATATCAAGCTCATTCATGAGCTGCCAGATAGGACAGCGTAAAAACGCCATTTTCATTACTAAATTTCAAAAACTCATCTCTGTTTTTCATGACTTTCAAAAAGCACCGCGTTTAGCCAAGTGACCTGAGCATCCGCTGGCTCATCTATACATTCACATCATCGAATTGAAAAATACTCTTTTGATAGATCATCGCAAGCTCGCGTTTGCTCTTTAAAAATAGCTCCTACTCAGCTGTGCCACAAGAAGGCCGCGTTTAAACTTGGCAAGCGGTAGTTGTAGCCGATCTCGCTGTGACGATACTCGAAAGCGATGTGGCATCTTGGCCGTTGTGGTGATAAATCGAGCGTGCTTTGCTATCTCTTCATCGTTTGTGATGATAGCTCACGCTCCTCCGCTTGTGACGATCTGTGCCATTAAAAAGCTCATCGCAGCAAGCTTGCCAAAATCCTTGTATGAGAGCCTTTGTAGTGCTGCCGAGGCTTTCGGCACAGTCTTCTCACTAAAACGATGTTCCAACGCTTGCAAATTCCGGCTATTTCATCTATCTTGCAAGGTGGTCCAAAAAGTGTGTCAGCGTGCGCAAGCACGCACTATCCTGCCGCTAGTTTTATTGACACATTTGCCGCCTTTTAGCTCGCAGTTTTTCTCTAAAATGCACTAAGTGACGCTGGCGACATGCCAAGTGTATCAAGATCAACATCCACAAAAACCGGCTTTGCAAAAGGTAGCTAATGGCGTTGCAAGTGGCTATAAAAGTAACTGGCTGGGTGATCACCTCGTCATTTTTGCTCTACGCCAGCTAGTTTTAGGCAGATGTGAAGCGCAGAGGTGCCATTTGTCGTGGCAACTGCACGTTAGCACCTACCATTTGAGCTAGCTTGCCCTCAAACTCATCGACACGATTGCCGACACTTGAGACAAAGCTAGAGTCCGATGCACTCAAGTGAGATATTTTTCTCATTGCCTATACATTGAGGCTCGTGAAGCGGGACTTTGTCCCTTGCTAAAGGTGCTTTTTATACTCCAAAACCTCGTCAAAATCACATTTTTCATCGAGATATTTTTCCTGTTTCTTTATGCATAAATTGGTATGAGCTTGAAAACTTCGCGCAAAACGTCTTCTTTGCTCCATGTCAAGCTTGATTTTTAAATTAAGATATTGTTTTTGAAATTCTAGCTTTTTGCTGTCAAAATTTGCATCATTTTGACTATGCCGATATTTTGAAGTCTTTGCATGTCAAGCTTCTCGCCATCAACAAAAAAACTCCTCATAATCCTTCTCTCCAGTCGTGTCGCTAGGGTGCAAAAAGACAAGGGTAAAAGCCATCTTTTGAAGCACTTTGGCTAGCTTTCTAGCTTCCTCCTCATTTTCACATAAAAATGGCTCATAGCTCAAATTGCAAGTATCGCTTTGGCTATCTCACTAAATGTTATGAGGTCTAAATTCTTTCATCTAATTTTTGGGAAAAAAATATCTCTATTTTCGCCATAAAATGGTACTTTAAAAAGGCAGAGCTCGCTGCCTCTTTTGGCGTTAAAAAGTAGCGTCTGACGTCGTTTGGAGCGACTATGGGCTGAGCCTTTTCTATGCGTTTTTGAAAGCCAAAAAGAAGCGAGCCGTCACTATGCCACGTTTGCAAACCTAGCCATCGAGACGTCGATATTCAAAGAGTGCCTAAACGCAAACATCTCCATGATGCGCTTGCTAGCTCCCATTAATTTACAGGGTTTGCGGCCTTTGTCGGTGCTAACGCAGAAATATTTTTGACTTCATATCGAGAGCTTGAGCCAGCGTTTTATCAGTGTTAAAGATGTTTGTTTTCAAGCATTCTCATGAGTGTAAATGGGTCTTTTTCGCTTCTAACGTGCTTTTAGCGCTGATAAATTTAACACGTAATCAAATCCACCACTTTGCGCCAAAAGTGCGTCAAATTCGGCGCTTGCAACATCTATGGCAAAAGTTTTGAGTCACCATTTATATATCCAAACTCACTTCTTATGTCACGCACTAGCTCGACAAGGTTGTTTTCAGACTATATCAACGACAGAGTTTTTAGGGTTTCTTATAAAGATCTCTTTTGTCACAGCAGAACCTATAGATCCTGCCCCACCGATAGCAGAAAGCTTGAGCTTGAGACTATCTCTTTAGGTCTTTATCAAGCGCTTTTTATATCATCTTCAAAGAGGTTTTTCGTGCGTCCTATTAAGCTTAAGATATCCATTATTGCTTCACTATTAGAATGTCTTCTCTTGTATTATTCATAGGAAGACCACTAGTTGTTCAAGCAAATAAGACTCACAAACCCATAGAACGATACCTTTGAAGTATGGAAAAACTACACTATCATCTATGCAAGTGGTTTCTAGCTTATTCCAACAAACATTTGGAAAAGTTTTAGATAATGACCACTTCATGTGAAAGTCACGACCAGCCTCTGATGATAAAAACGCTTCTTTTTGCTTGTGTTAGAATATCGCCAATCAACAGTCTCCCCCACTCTTCAATAACGCTATACATGTATCTAAAAGTATCTAAATAGTTAGAATGATATACAACATGATGCAAAACAGAGTAAACAATAATATAGTCCACTTTTTGAATATAAGCCTTCGTAATCGTAATCACATGGAAATTCATGAGTAATTTTAATAATAAATGGCTCATTTGGCAAATTATCCAACATCTCTTTTTGAGTCAATTAAATATAAAGTAAAAATTATTTTGTCTAGCATATTCTATAAGTGATTTTACAGGACCAGAGCAACCACACCCTATATCCATTATAATTTTAGTTTTTCATTGTCTGGTTTAATGTTTAACTTTTTTAAAATATCTGGAAATATATTTTTCTTCAGTTCCTTTTCTATATATATCAGGAAAGCCAACCTTTTCATTATCATTTAATGAATTGTCCAAAGCCATATTCTTAAAAATCCTCAAAAACTAAGCATTTTTACATCCTATCTTTTTAGCTGTGATTCCCATTATATTAAATGCTGTTTTTTATTGAGACAGCAACGACTGCAAAGACTTTTTAGTAAGCTATCTTCATTTTTCGTTGCCAACCACACGGTTTTCATTATAGAAATTTATGAAAGCTAGCAGCTAGTGACTTTAGATAGTCTGGTATTTTTGAAGCTGCCTCTGAAAGCAAAAAGCATCCTCTAAATTTCAGGCAATATAAGCGCCTCAAAAAGTAAATTTAGCATTTTCATCTAGGCACTCAAAGTCTGCATTTATTACGTCACTCAACGCTTTTTCCAGCCTTTGCAAAGATCTGATTTATCCTAGCGTGAGCGTAATTTATATAAAAATAGGGTTTGAGCTATCCTCTTTTTTTAAGCTCATCCACGTCAAATTCCAAACTACTCAGTATTTGCTTTACTTATAAAGACAAATCTAGTGCCCTCAGCACCGATCTCACTCGCGATATCGCTCATCAGCACCGCATTGCCAGCGCGCTTGTTCATTTTGTACGGCTTGCCCTCTTTTAGCAAACTAACCATTTGCATAAGTATCACTTCAAGCCTGTTTTTCATCGTAACCATGAAATGTATCGCAGCCTTTAGCCTTGCGATATATCCGTGGTGATCCGCGCCCCAAATGTTTATATAGTGGTCAAAGTCCAAATTGAGTGTTATGATAGATGATGTCACCAGCTAAATATGTCGGTCTGCCGTCATTTTCTAACCACAACCCTATCATTATCGTCGCCAAGTGTGGTTGAAGCGATATAGGTAGCGCCCTCTTTTTCATACATTTGATTTGAGCGTTTTAACTTTTTCTATAGTTGGCACAAGATGGTCATAAAGAGCTTTTTCGCTAGCCCAGCTCTCTATAAAAATGCCAACATCAGCCAAGTCTTTTTTTAATGATCTCAAGCACGATATCGCTTGCCAAACTCAGCAAGTTCAAGGCTTCGCTCTCGTCATAAAAATTTCCTTGCCAAATTTCTCATTTGCAAGCTTTAGCGATATCTAAAAATATAATCCCCACGATAGTATTTCTCTGGATAGGGCGACACTTTCGTTAAAAAGCTGCTCTTTAGCCGCAAGTGATATCGATGTGCCAAGCAGATCTATTTGATTACCTGCATCGTTTATGTAGTATTCTGTTGAGATAGCGTAGCCAAGTCTTTTGCCAAGTCTTGCCAAAGTATCGCCATAAACTGCGCCTCTAACGTGTCCGATGTGAAGCGGCCCAGTTGGATTTGCGCTAATGTATTCTATTAAATAGCTATCTTTTTCGCATCTTCTTTTGCAAAATCTCGCTATCTAGCGTAATTTGGCATTTGAAATTCATCTAAGAAATTCACTCTTAAGCTTGAAATTTAAGCAGCCATTTTTACCGCGCTAGCTTCAACTATCTTGCTATCACTAAACTGTATCAGCAAACTCGCTAGCTATCATGGCTGGAGACTTTCTTAGCTCTTTTGCGAGGCTAAAAAGTGGCGTCGCATAGTGGGCTAAATTACTATCCTTTGGCTTTTCAAGCACAAATTCTCGCTCTAAAACCTTTGAAAATTTCAGCTTTTACTTTATCTTTCAACTCTAAAAACCCTACGCGTTTTTAGTTGTTTCTTCTATCTTTTGACTAGCTGCGCCCTCTTCTTTATGCTCGACTTTTTCGCTCTTTTCAGGGGTTGTGTCCTCCATCTCAGCTTTAAAAGTCTTTATGCCTTTGCCTGAGTCCTTTCGCAAGCTCTGGGATCTTCTTTGCTCCAAAAAGTAATACAATGATCGCTAAAACGATCAACCAGTGGCCAATACTAAAAGAACCCATCTTTTCTCCTTATCAAATTTCCCTTTCTCAAAATATTATCATAAATTCCCGAATTTCTAACAATCTATCCACTCGTCGATGACATTTCTTAAGTTTATCTTAGTACTTTTTAACCTCATCGCTCGAAGGATTGATTTTTAGCCCTTTATAGCTCTTTTTCATATCATCATTTACTAAAAATAATCATACTCTAAAATATGCTCCATCTCTCCAACTGCGTTCATTAAGCGATTTTCTATCGTTTCGTCACTATCTGTTCCGCGGTTTTTCAAGCGTCTTTTTAGCTCTTTTTATTCGCAGTTGTGATAAAAACTGAAGTGATGTAGCTTTTTAAATTTCTCAAGTGCGATATGAAAGCCTTGCACATCGATGTCAAATATCACTATCTTACCAGCTTCAAGCGCTTCTAAAACTGGCTTTTAAACTCGTGCCATAGTAGTTTTTATGCACCTGCGCCCACTCTAAAAACTCGCCCTTTTCTATACCGCTTTTTAAATTCATCTTCTTTTATAAAATAATAATCCACCCCATCAACTTCGCCATCCCTTTTTGCTCTAGTCGTGCTTGAGATAGAAAAATATAGGTCTTTCTCTTCCTTTAAAAAGACGGCCCAAAAGCGTGCTTTTACCGCTTCCACTAGGTCCCTGAAACTACTAAAATTTGTCCTTGCAACTACTTTTTCCTCGAAACTTATATTTATCTTGATGTTCATATCTTTTTAGCACATCTCTTAGCGAGCTCTCATTTAGCGACTCGTGGACGTGTTTTTGTGATCTTTTAGTTAGCTCTTCTTTGTAGTCTTCTTTTGCATCATTTTTGAGCTTGTTTGAGGCATATCTTTTTAGTCCAAATGCCGCCAACATAGTGTTTTTTCATCTATATCATCTATCGATGCCACGTCAAAATTTAACTCACTTGATGCTGCGTCTTTGCTCTCTTCTTGTGCGTCTTCTTCTTGAGCATTTTCTTCTTCGAAAGTTTCATCCGCAAGACCTAGATCTTCTTTGGCTTCTGGTTCGCTCACATCTTCTAGCTCTTCTACTGGCATCTCACTAAAAAGCGTTCTCGCTAGACTCTCAATTCTTTTTAGCTCCTCACTTGAAAATTTCATCCAAAGCCTCTTCTTCTATATCTTCTTCTGCTTTTTCATCATCTACTTGAATTTGCTCTTCATCAGCCTCAGAGATCTCATCTAAATTCTCCTCATCTTTAGGCTCATCTTCTAAATTTAGCTCATTTTCAAGGCTATCTTCATCATCAAATTTAGCTAGCTCGTCTATATTTAGCTCTTCTTGCTCTAAATTTGCAGTATCTATCTCAGCATCATCTAAATTTTTTATTTTTCTTTGTCAGTCTCCTTTAATATTTAGCTCTTCATCAAGTGAATCGATCTCACTAAGCTCTTTTTACTTTGACTAATATCATCTAGCTCTTCATCATTCTCATCTATTTTTTAAATCTCGTAGTATTTTTGCTCAACAATCTTTTTTCAAGCTCGTCTCTAGCTTCTTCATCTACTGGGCTGCTCTCGTCCATATTTTCTATCTCATCAACAAGTGCGCTAAGATCCCCAAAATCACTGCTTAATCCATCTTCGATAGTTTCTTCTACTTTTGGCGTTTTACTAGATTCATCATCTACATTTTCATTAGCCGCTTCAGTTTCTTCACTATTTTCGTCAATTAGTTCAGTATCAGCCTCGTCCAAAACTGATCTCTTCATCTTCTAAATCTCCAACACTAGAATCTTCTAAGTGCTCTTTTTAAAAAGCTCATCATTTAAAAACATTATCATCTAATTTTTTCGGTTTCATCTTCTTTTTGCTAAATTTTCAAAATCTGTGTCAATTTCTGGCAACTCAAAACTTGTAGTTCTTCATAACTTTCATCAATATGTTCAAAATCATCGAAGTTTGCGGAATCATCAAGTCCTAGTTCAGCCTTTGTATCATCACCAGCCACATTAACCGCCTTACTTTCTTCAAATAAATTTATAAATTCGGTAGGGAGGAATGGCTTTTCAAGCATAATGTCAGCAAAATCAGGCTTTATGCCGCCTCTGGGGGCTAGATACATCACTTTTTGGTCAAATTTCTACATCAGCGCTTCCATATCGCTGTCAATAATAATATAGTCAAATCCACCACTTACTGCATTAACATCATCGAAATTCTACATACTCTACACCTATTTTATTTAGACTTAGTGTTATGAGACGTGAAACTGCTGGATTTTTGTTTACGAGCGCAACTTTCATAATCCCTCCTTGAAGCACTTGAAGCTGTATTTTTATGATACACTTTCATTGCTATTTACTTATAATGACGGCATATCGTTTAGAATTTGCATCATCATATCAGTTATTATCTTTATAATGCCAGCAAGAATGGCTATCAAAACAGAAAAAGCCAATCGTTACTTTAATAGGATAGCCGATAACCAATAGGTTAAACTGGGGCATCGTCTTCATAAGCATGCCAAAAATAGCATCTGAAAGCATAGATAACGCAATAATAGGAAAAGCTAGAACAAAAGCCAAACATAAAAGATTTCCAAAAAGCTTTTATAGCATAGCTCATCACACCATTTCTTGGATAAAAATCTCCAAGTGGTATGACAGCGAGAAATTCGAGTAAAACTGCAATATCAAATGATGCCCATCAAGTGCCAAAAAGCAAGAAGAACTATGAAATTTATAAGGTTTGCTATAACTGGAGAGTTTGTGCCAGTTTGTGGATCAAGTACAGATGCCATTGAAAAACCCATGACCATTGAGATTTGTTCGCCTGCCATTTGGAGTATGGCAAAGACGATATTTAGTAAAAGTCCAGCACAAAGCCTAAGTAATGCCTCACTTAAAATTTCTATGACTAAGAAAATTTATAGCGTGTTCATGAGTGTGTGATAGTGGAAAAAATACTATACAAAGAGCAAAAACTAGTAGAGTTTTTACGCTTAATGGAACTTGATTGTGAGAATAAAAAGGGAAAAACATAATGAGTCCGCTAAGACGTGCAAAAGAAGCATAAAAGCAATAACCTTGTCAGCTCCAAGAAACTCGACTAGTTCCATCTTTTTATATTAGCGCCTCATCCATTTCAGCTGGGATCTCAAGCCCCATGAGCTTTAAAACGCTAGGTGCGATGTTATTTAGTCCGCCATTTTTTAGCTCTTTTACACCATCAGCCATCACAAAGCAAAAGACGTCATAGGTTGTAGTGATTTGTCAGTAGCTCGTCGCTGCTATCACGCATCTCTTCGCAGTTTCCGTGATCGCTCGTGATGATCATAGCGTAGTCTCTTGCTTTTTGCGTAAATTTCTCCAAGAGCTCTATCTACCGCTTCCAACCCTGCCTTTTATAGCAGCCTCATAGTTGCCAGTGTGTCCCACCATATCGCCATTTGCGAGTACCACGATAAAGTCTTGCTCGTCATCCATGCCCTTTAGCACGGCTTTGCAAAACCTCAGCAGCGCTCATCTCTGGCTTTTCGTCGTAGGTTTTACTTTTTGGACTAGGGATTAGCACCCTTGTTTCGTTGCTAGCTAGCTCCTCGACGCCGCCATTAAAGAAAAAGTTACGTGGGCGTATTTTTTTCAGTCTCAGCCGTGTGAAGTTGCCTTTAGCCCAGCAGCCGCTATGACCCTCGCTTAGGGTGTTTTTATCTTTTCATTTTTAAATAGCACTTCACAGTAAAATTTGTGCGTCGTGTTTCGGTCATGGTGATTAGATTTTTTTGATAGCAAAAGGTCGCTCAAACTCGCCACCTTTCTCTTCACCCTAGAGCCCCGCAAATCTCTCTTGCTCTATCATTTTCTAAAGACTTTATTACGATCACGCCGTCATCTTCGCCCATGCCACTAAAGCCATTAAAAGCTTGCTGGCTTTACAAACTCATCTGTCACGCCCTCATCGTAGCTTTTTGTAGATACTCACTTGGCGATAAGCTGCTTAAATGTGCCCCCTTTACCAGTTATCATAGGCCTCTTTTACGCGCTCCCAGCGTTTATCTCTATCCATCGCGTAAAAATCTCCCACAAACGGTCGCTACCTTAAATTTAGCCTCCAAGCTTTTTATGAAATTTAGACCACTATTTGGGCTAACGTCGCGTCCGTCGGTGATAGCGTGAGCAAAAACTTCGCAGCCATTTTTGCTAGCAAGCTCGCACATGCCATCAGAAATGCTCCATATGAGAGTGCACGCCACCGTCGCTATAAAGCCCCTATGACGTGAATTCTTTTTGCACCTTTTTAAAAAGAGCCTTTAGCACTTCATTTTTCTGCTATAGAGCCATCATTAAAGCTGCGTGAAAGTCGACCGACTACTGATACAAAAACTCGACCGCTTCCTATGCACATGTGCCCTACTTCGCTATTTCCCATCTGCCCTTCAGGTAGCCCCACAGCATTTCAGAGGTTTTTATGAGTGAGTTTGGAATTTCTTTAAAAATTATCGTAGTTTTGGCTTTTTGCCGCCTCAAATGCGTTAAATTTGCCATTTTTGTTTGATCCTATGCCATCAGTTATTATAAGTATAGTTTTTGAGCCATTTTTAAATTTTATCCTTAAATTTAGATAATTTTTAAGGCCATTATACTAAAATTGCTTTTTAAAAATAAAGGTCCCCTATGTTTTTACTATATCTATGAATTTTTAAATTTTAATATCTTTTCAGTATATCACCGTTCGCGCTGGCATCGCGTTTTTCATAGCATTTATCTTGACAGCTTATCTGATGCCTCAAATTATCGCTTGGGCAAAGGCGAAAAACGCCGCCCAGCCTATCTACGAACTTGCCCCGCAAACTCACCAAAAAGGCTAAAACGCCAACCATGGGCGGACTTGTCTTTGTCTTTACAGCCGTGATCGCTACGATCATCTGCGCTGAAGCTTGATAACGCCTTTTGTGCTAGCCTCGCTCTTTTGCCTGGTTTGCTTTTACTCTGCTTGGTTACAAGGATGACTACAGCAAATATTTTAGGTGCGAAAAACCACGCCGGCCTAAGCCCAAAGGCAAAGCTCTTTTTCAGTTTTTAATCGCCTTTTTGCTCGCAGCATTTCTCTACTTTTAGCAAAGAGCTAAACACCGAGTTTTACCTGCCGTTTTACAAGCAGCCGATCTTTGACATGAGTAATTTTTGCCATTTTTCTTTTTGGACGCTGAGTCATCGTCGCAGCCTCAAATGCGGTAAATTTAACAGACGGACTTGACGGACTTGCCGCCGTGCCATCGATATTTTCACTTTTTAACACTTGGCGTTTTTTGCCACATCTGCGGCCACGCTGTCTTTAGCTCGTACCTGCTTTTTACCAAAGATCGCAGGCGTTGGCGAGAGCGTCGTCGTGAGCCTCTGCGCTAATTGGCTCGCTCATGGGCTTTTTGTGGTTTTAACTGCCATCCGGCCGAGGGTCTTTATGGGCGATAGCGGCAGCCTTAGCGTTGGCGCATATATCGGCTTTTATGGGCGTTGCGACCAAAAATGAAATTTTGCTCATCATCATCGGCCTCATCTTTGTCGTTGAGACACTAAGTGTCATCTTGCAGGTTGGCAGCTTTAAAATTTTAAACGCAGAATTTTCTTAATGGCGCCTATACATCACCATTTTTGAGATAAAGGGCTGGGCGGAAAATAAGATCATCGTGCGCTTTTGGATCATCGCGCTTTTAGCGAGTTTGATCGCACTGACCGCGCTAAAGATCAGGTAGATCATGCGAGCGCAGATAGAACCCTGACTTTGAGAGTGCTAGAAAAAGTATGATGAAGTCTTGGAGCAAATTTCTGGCCTACACCGACTATTGCGATGAGTGGCGATGAGGACGGCGAAGAGTACCGCAAGGTAGAGCAGCGTCTAGCCAAGATAAGCGGCAAAGATATGAGTAAATCTAGCCTGCACGAGTGGTGGGAGGCCGAGGGCGCTGAAAATCTCGCCTTTGACATCGCTTTGCCAGAGCCAAAAGTGGTGCCTGATATAACAAAAGATGAGCTTAGGCAAATCGTAGAGCGTATGTTAGCGCCTGTGCCTGAATTTGATGATGATTTTTTAGAGGCATTTTATGTAAGAGTGACATTTGCCTGCAAAGGCGCTTATTTTGCAGAGTTTTTAAAGCTAAATTGTGCCAAAACATTTAGCTTTGAGCTCTTTGAGCGCCGCGAGATAGAGGGCGTGATGCGTGAGCTAAGTGCTAACGAGATAGTAGAAATTTTATGGGGTAAAAGAGGATAAAAGCATGAGAAAATCACTATTTGGCTATGGTGGCACGACAAAGGCGATCGCTAAAAACTTCGTAAATGACGGACTTTGGGACATCTACGATGATACATTGAGTGAAGCTTCAAAAGGATGAGTTTGGCAACGCTCTTTTTGCCAGTTAGTGATTTGACCCAGCAAAAAGCGGCCTAGAGATACCAAGCCCGGGCATCCCGCCTCACCACGAGCTTATCAAAAAAGCTAAAAATTTAATCAGCGAATATGACTATTTTTATGAAATTTACAAGGCACATCTGCCATTTAACGTCTGGATAAGCGGCACAAACGGCAAGACGACGACCACAAAGATGATGCAGCACCTGCTAGAGAGCAAAAGGCTCAGTCATGGGAGGCAACGTCGGCATCGCACTAGTGATTTAGACCCGCACGCTGTAGGTGGATGCTTGAGACTAGCTCATTTACGCTGCACTACACAAAGCACGCAACGCCCCGGCATCTACGTGCTTTTACCGATCACTCCAGATCATCTAAGCTGGCATGGCAACATGAGCGAGTACGAAAAGGCAAAGCTTAAGCCGCTTGCTAGCATGAGCGAGACAAGCGTGGCGATCGTGCCTGAATGTACGCTAAAACGCCTACAAGGCCAAAGTGATCGCCTATAAAGATGAGAGCGACTTGGCTACAATTTCTGTGGTGTACATTTAGGGCGATATAGCTTTTTAAAAACGCCGTTTTTACTTGATGCGCTGCTAGCACTGGCGGTTGAGAAAATTTCTATTTGATCGCTGCGATGTAGGGTTTTTAAATACATTTGTTATTGAAGCAAAACAAGCTCGAAGAATTTACTGATAACAAGGGTCGAACCTCGGGTAAATGACACAAAAGCGACCAACATAGATGCGAGCATTCAAGCCGTAAAACGCCATAAAGATCACTTCATGCACCCTAATCTTAGGTGGCGACGACAAGGGCGTTAGCATGGATGAGCTCTTTGAGAAAATTTGAAAGGGCCTTAAAGTCGAAAATTTGACGCCATCGGCTCAAACAGCGACAAACTTATGAATTTAGCTGTTAAATTTAACGTGCCTGCCCTAAAATGCGACTTTTTACAAAACGCTGTAAATGAGATAAGCAAAGAGCTTAAAAGTGGCGAGATAGCACTTCTAAGCCCAGCAGCTGCGAGCCTTGACCAGTTTAAGAGCTACGCCGAGCGAGGAGATACATGTAAAGAGTTTATAAGAGCTCTTTAAATCACAATTTCCTCTTAAATTTAACCTGCTATTTCATAAATTTATAGGTATTACTTTGACATAAAACAATGATAATATCTAGCGTATCTTGCTACAATCCCCAAAAAAATAATACTTTAGCTATATATGTTTTATAATTTGTCCGATATGACTTAGAATACAACGAGGAAAAGATGAAAGATAAAAAGCTGGTCATAAAAAGACATTCAGGGGTGAAATTTACGTCATAAGTCAAGATGGAAGCATAAAAATGCTAAAAAGATGGCGATGAAATTTACGCTGGTGAGAAAAATTACTTACTAAAAATTTAGACGCCAAGATCACTTTAGAAGATGGCAAGCAGGTAAATTTAAGCGCTCATCAAAGCATAAATTTAGATGAAATTTTCTAAAATTTCAGCAAAAAGGAGCTGAGGAGCAAAGCGATCACTCTAACGGCTTTGGCGCGAGCGAGGTATATCTTTGAGCATGGCTAGTTTTGCTACAAGCGGACATAGCGCAAAATATCCATCAATTTCACAACCAACACAGATCTTTGGAGCCAAACATAAGTAGCGCCCAGTCAAGAGAGTTAAAAAGCGTCTCAGGTGCTTCTAGCATGCTGGTAGAAAAAGTAGCACCGCTGTGAAGCTAAAAGAAGAGCCATTTATAGATACCATAAATGTACTAAACGTCACAAACAGAGGACTAGACGCAGATATTTGGCTTTTATGACTCAGCTAGAAACCATGGTCGAGGGCTTGATTATTATGATTTGGAGCGAAGCAAAAGCATACTAAAAAGAGTGGAGCGCAAAACCATCACGTAAGTGCGACAAGTACATTTAACGACTTGCGTTATGCAACTGGTAATCAATACATGCCACCTTTTTCATCAGAAGACCTAAATGTAAAAGTACGTAACCGCACTCCATCAGACATCGAGCTTGCTAGGATAGGACGAGACCCAAAATGTAAATTACACCAAAGATAGAATCGATAGAGGGTTTTTGACCCAAATGTTGAACCACCTAATAAAAATGGTCACTATAAATTATTCGAGGTCCAAAATCACCGCAGATGGAGTAATGGTCAGCATGGATGGCTGGATATTTATAAAAACCGTAGTGCTATCGACAAGTTTTATTATGAAACAAAGCAACAAAAGGCAAAGTATTAAGTTTGAATTTGATGGTAGAGAAATTTCATGGCAGCCATTTGCAACAGCAACTAGAAATGGTGGCATAGATGAAGGCAGTGCCATACAGAGCGAAAGTACAAATAGCCTCAAATTTAACAAATGATTATGGATTTTATAAAATACATATAGAAGTATCCGATGAGAGATATAGTTATATGTTTAGAGTGCATCCAGATAGCACTTTTAGTAGAATTATTTCAAATGACCCTGATATAAAACTAGTCAGCAACGCTTATATGGAGCTCTTACTCAAAATCACCTTGTGACAAAAGAGAGTGATACATTTTATAAGGCAAAAAGAAATAAATGGTACAAATTTGACGATAATGCAAGCGATTTTTGATAAGCCATTTGATCTAGAATTGAAAAGGTACAAAAGACGTTGGTAGCAATGATGATGACAGATTTATCTTTAACTCACACGATATCGACGCAAAAGGTGGCATAGATACGCTAGTTTTTACCCAAAACGTGGATCTAACAAAGATAGATGAGCTAGGTAAGCGCCTTGAGAGCTTTTGAGCGCATCGAGCTGATCACACAAAGGCTGTGAAGCTAAAGCTAAATGGGCAAAACATAAGCGACATGATAGACTCCAACCCTACCGAGGGGCCCGATGGCTTAGAGAGCCTAAACACCATCCTTAAAATTTTAGGTGACAGCGACGACGTGGTGCAGCTCGTTGGAAATTTCATAAAAGCTACAAGCGCCGAGGTAGCTGCGCTAAATGCAAAAAATAGCGTAATCGGAGCTGGTTATAACAAACTCGATGAAGTTGGGGGCGAAGCGATCAATCAAGTCTATAGAGGCGAAAACGACGCCAGACAGACGTTTTTTCGTCGAGATAGGCAAAGATGTACATGTTGAGGTGATGTAGTAAATTTACAAGAGTTAAAAACCTCATCCCAAAAAGCCACCAAACTATTTAAATTTTAAGAGATTTTCCGATATTACAATACACACTTTTTACAGGGATGAAAAATGCCATTTCTGACGCCATAAGGATCGGCGTTATCAAAAAGATCAAGGGTGAAGCCATCGCCATAAGTAGGGACGGCACTATGAGGGTGCTGCACAAAGGCGATGAAGTTTACCTTTGGTGATGATATAAAAAAACGAGCGAAAAACTCGAACCTTACCATTGTTTTTTTGATGACGGCGAAAAGGCTTTATGTCGGCTTTAGCTCGGTATTTCACACAATAAATGTCTTTGCTGAGCATAAAGGCGAGCTAGTCATCCCAAAAACGCAAACATCCTTGAAAATCACAAAGAACACGCAAATGACGATGATCAAATCTCCCATCAAGAGCTATCTTCTCACGGCTCATCATCGCACAACTTCGCCTCAGTGGGCAGTGGTGGCATCAAATTGGAACTAGGTGGCCACTCACTCAAATATCCACGACTTTTACACTGGTTTGCGCGCTCTTGAAGCTAGGCATGACGAGGTCAAATGGCCAGTTGGTGAAACTATAAAGGGGCATTTTATAGTGCTAAAAGCACTATAAACTCACAACCAGAGCCAAACATCGTGCAAATCTCAACCTCACAAGCGATACTGGCGAGAAAAAGGGCTTTTTTTAGGAGGAGCGCAGCTAAACTCACTACCAAAAACTCCTGATGGCAAGAAAATCATCACAAGCATAGGCGTTGATATCCCAGACGTTGCTAAAAATGGCGACATCATCACGATAAAGACAAACATGAAAGGCGGTGGCAAAACTAGCAACTACAAAGTAGATACGATAACAAACGAGCTAATCCCAGTTGATAGCACCGGCACGCCCACTGGAGCGCCTCCTATACCTATCGTAAAATGGCAAAGCAGAGATCACTGGGTTGAATACTTTAAACCATGGCAAAACGACCGTGACAAGCTCATACACCACTGGTGGCAGAACATTTTACCGCGCCGCCAACTGCCTATGAGCTAAACGACACGCCAGCCATCTCAAAAGTGACAGCCACGCTTGATCTTGACAAAAATGGCGACGGCGTGATAGATGCGACCGAGCTAGGATATGGCAGCGGCACGCAAACTAGCGGCATGAAATGTATAGTGCCTGACGAGCTTAGCACTGGAGATAAGATCACGTTTAAGCTAAATGAACCGAGCAAACCACCAGTTGAGAAGAAATTTACGCTAGATAAAGAAAATGGCACAGCCACTGACGAGGACGGCAACACCTATACATTTACGACCGATGAAAATGGCGCAGTTAGCTTTAGCGTGCCAAACATCGCAAACATCACAGCAGGAAGCAGCATAGAAACCGGCGTAGTTGATAAATTTGGCAACGTCTCAGCCACAAGCACTATGCCAAGCAGCAGTGTAAGTGACACCGTCAAAGTGACGCTAACAGCTGATAAAAACGGCGATGGGCTGATAAGTAGCGACGAGATAGGGGATGGCACTTCAAAGGTTGAGATAATTTACCTCGCACCATAAAACCAAAAGAGAGCGTCACTATAAACATAGGCGGCTCGCCAAAAGAATTTGTCGTAAGCGACGATGGCACAAGCGTCTATGATAAAAATAACCCAAGCGTAGTAGTGCCAATAGTTAATGGTAAATTTGAAGTGCCAGGCGTAAGCGTGCCAGTAACACCTGGCTCAAGTGTATCTATAAGCACAACGGTTAATGACGAGCATGGCACGCCAAAACCAAATGGCACAAGCAACCAAACCACCCCAAGCGTCGTAGTAACTCCACCTCCAAAATCAGCCAAGATAAGCTTTGTAGATGATAAGCCGGATCAGATGGAAAACCTGATGGAAGGCTTGATACTTCAGAAAAATAGATACGATACTGGCGATCCAACTCAAAACAGATGCCTACATCAAAATTCCCAAGTATCATAAAAGAAGGCGATAAGATAGCCATCGATGTCACCAACCCAGACGGCAGATAAAACGCACAAAGGTTTATACATACACTAACGGCAAGATAATCGCCCCTGACCACAATGAAGTGCCACTAAATGATGGTAATTTTAAGATCACAGTGCCAATAGAGCATGGCAAAACCACAAGCATAACGACGACCATGATGGATAAGGCTGGCAACAAAGGCGAGAGCGATACAAAACGAGATAAAAATTGAATGCTAGTCCGGTGGCAGAAATTTGTAAAAAGATTTGGACGGAGATGGACTTATAGATGACACTGGACCAGTGGCTGTTACAAGCTCAGATGTAAAAAGTCTATGTCCCAAGCGGTACCCAGCCAGGCGATACGCTAAAGATCAGCATACTTGATCCAAATACAAATAAACAATCAACCGTAAGCTATGTCTTAGATGACGATGGCGTGCATATGATAAACAAGAAAAATCCAAGCGATATCAAAGTGATAAATGAAGGAGCTATCACTATACCAGATGTACCGGTAAGTAGCAAACGTCCGACTTTAGTCGATGCGACTCTTATAAAAGATGATGGGAGTGCGATCTCTGGTACTTCAAGTGGCAGGCTATTTGCCTTTGGCGTGCTTGATTATATAGACGATATAAAGCTTGTTACAAAGATCGACAACGCCCCAGTTAGAGCTTCAAAATACTTAGACGAAGAAGATTATGAGCATATTATCACAACAAGTCAGTTTGACTCAACTTCTACCCAAAAAGATAAACTACAATATCGCTCTTTACAAATGACGAACAGCCATATATAGAAATTTGGTATAAAACAAGCCTGACACCATAGTAGATAGCACAACTGGTGAGCTAAAAGGCTATGTGTTGATAGAGATAAAAGATGAAAATGGGAACATAAGCGATAGTTTTAAACTAAAAATAGACAACAACACAGTCGAAGCCAACTTTGAAGCACTAGGCAAAAATCGATAGAACTCACCATATTATAGATGCTACTTATGTTGATGCGTCTGGGATTGAACAAAGAGATGATAATCTAACTATCACAGTTGATCTTGATTCATTGCCAGATATTTTTGCTTGAGTCAGATTTTAATAATATAAAAAAATGGAACTAATAACTACGCTATAAATTTTTGCCGGAAAGGCTTCTCCTGCAAATAATCTAAACGATGAAACATCAAAAAGAAGTGGAAGTTATAGATATAGAAACTTCTGAGAAAAAATATTAACACTTGATGGAAATTTAAACTATTCTGGAAGCTTTAATGCCTCTCAAAGTACTGGAAGTAAAAATTACATCGTAAAAAGGCTAGATGACGCAGGCAACTTAGCAGTGCAAAACCGTAACAATGGTAGCAAAACAAAGGACTTGATGTTGATATGTGGTTTTTATGATTGTACAAACAAAGATTTCATAAAACAACGGATGTATCCCGGACCATTTTTACCAACAGATAGTACAAATTTATTTTTCGTAAAACATCACTTTAAAGAGTGGATGGAGTGGGCTGGCGTTAGCGCAACTACTACTTTTAACGAAGTCTCTTTTATAGGAGGTAAGGACTACAAGCTTTGACTGGACTAGACCATCAAGAGGAGAGCTAAACACAAATGATATGGCAAGAGTAGGACACTCTCCAAAGGCAAACGATACTGATCATACTGGTACGCACTATAATGTAAATCACACAGGCAACTATACATTACTAGAAGCCGAGACGGTAGGAACAGACCTTGTCATGCATATGAGTGGATGGATATATATACAAGAAGATGGCGAGTACCACGTAAGAGCGGACCGCTTTCAAGACTATGTACATATGGAGCTTGAAACTATAAAATAGATGCGCCATGGTGGAGGGGACAACCAGAAGATGCCGCTGGTAATACACTTTGGTCTACAACAGAAGTTAATAGAGTGGGCAATACTGTTTTTGGGATACCCTAATGTAATAACATTAAAAAGGCTTTTATAAGCTAAATATCGACTATATAGATCAAAGAACAGATGTGGATTTAGATATACAGATAAGAAAACATCAAAATCCTATATATACTGATGCTGATTTTAAAACAATAGGCTCGCAAGGTAGTGGTACGTATCTTTTTAGTGATAGCTATGTAAAGGCACTAAAAGACAAAGGATATGTTAGTGATGAAGATGCGGATGGCTTTAGATCAGCACTAAGGGATATGGTGATAATCCAGATGATTTTAACAGAGTCATGCACCTAAAACATAGCGAAAATGGAAGCGGCATCACTGGCAGCAACCTAAATGATGTATTTATCTATAATGGCAATAAAATAGATGCAAAAGGTGGTATAGATACACTTATATTTGTTGATGACGTTGACCTTAGCAAGGTAGAACATCTAAAAGAAAAATATAAAAAGCTTTGAGAAAAATCCAACTTGGCACAGAGGATCAAGCTGTTTCTGATAGCCTTAAATACACAAAGCGTCCTTGACATCATAGACTCAAGAGAAACAACTATAACTGTTGGCTCAGGTCCAGCAAGAAAAGAGATACAAGGTACAAAAAGTATAAACACCGTCCTTAAAAATTTTAGGTGATGACGATGATGTGGTAAAAACTTATAGGGAAATTTTCACAAAAGCCACTGATGAAGAAGTAACGATGCTAAACTGGAAGCACAGTCAAGCTACTGGCGATGAGTTTAACAAAGTAGATGTTACAGCCACAAGTGGTAGCAAGACCTACTCTAATCATAGTAATGTTACAAAATGACACCAGCGGAAATGCAACGATACACGGAATGGATCACGCAGTAAATCAGGTCTATAAAAGGCGTGAACGGTACTGGTGCAAATGCACAGACATTTTTGTGGAAATCGGCAAAGACATACACGTAGACATAGTGCCATAATCACAAATACACTTATAAATTTTGCACTCACTCTTCGTCTAAATTTATCTCAGGAAGCTTTTCTTCTAAAAAACTCTTCTCTTTTTGCTAGCTGAAGTGATCTCATTTGCTTTTTTCAAAAGCCCATCAAGCCCTTTGTTTTGCTAAACGCTCATTTAGCTGCTCTGGCGTATCTTTTACACCATCAAGATCACTAAAATCATCAAATCTCGTAATTCTCACTCTTTTTGAACCTTTATCTCATAGTCTAACTTGCCAGAAATTCTTGCTAGCTCGTCGCTTATCGCAGAGCAAAAGACCTCGCTATATCCCCTGTGAGCGCAGTTTTTAGCTAGAAATTCACTCATCACGTTTAGGTGATTTATGTAGTCATCTTGTAAGATATTTGCCTGCAAAAGCTCAAACTAAAAATAGCCAGTAGGTGTTGAGCACGTCGCTTTCGCAGTACTCGTTTATCTTATCAAGCTCGCCTGCGTAGTATAGCTCAAGCACCTGATCGCCGTGCACGTCGTATTTACCGGTAATTGAGCTAGCGCAAAGAGTATCGAGCTTTAGCCCTCTCACACTTCCAAAATCGCTTATAAAATCAAGCAAATCAAGGTGAAATTTAGGCGAATACCTGCCCCATAATTTTCCCATTTGTTTTTGTTTAGCTCTTTGTTCTCGCTCTCGTAATATGCCGCTGCGTTTAGGTTGTAGCGCATCGCACGCACCATAAGCATTGGCAGGTCAAAGCCACGGCCATTAAAGCTAACAAGCCTTGGGTTATAGTCATTTATAATTTTAAAGGTAGCGATGATCTCGCGCTCGTCCCTTGCCCTCCATCGTGCTAACTTTAAGAAATTTGCCGTATTCATCGGCCATCACCGCAGAGATCGCGACCACTCTATGAAACATCACAGGCAAAAACTCACTCCCACTGGCCTCTTTTGCAAGGCCATCGCCTGCATGCTTTACATCTTCGTCGCTCCCGTCAATGCCGTACGTCTTATCAAACTTGCATCAGGTATCGTTTCTGCAGTCAAAGACGCAGATGTAACTTTTTCGCCATTTTAGCCCTTTTTAAGCATTTTTAAAATCATACCAAAGAAATTTATATTTAAAGTAGCCAATGCAAGATAAAAATCAACTAAAAATAGCCATCGTAAAGCTTTCGGCACTTGGGACATCGTCCATGCAGCCATCGTGCTTCAGTTTATCAAAAAGTACTGCCCAAATGCTCATATCACGTGGCTAGTTGATGCCCGTTTTGCAAGCCTTTTTAAAAGATCATCCCCAATCGACGAACTAGTCGTTTTTGCCGCTTAAAGAGAGCTTTAAAAAGAGCTACAAGATCATAAAAACATCTAGTAAATTTGGACAAGATCATCGACCTGCAAGGACTTTTTCAAATCAGTCGTCGTCGCAAAACTACTTGGCAAAGAAATTTATGGCTTTTAGCAGAGAGAGCGTCAAAGAAAAGATCGCAGCCAGACTTTATAGGCATAAACTTTAAGATCGACTACAACGAAAAATATCATGAGTTAGAAACCTAAGCCTCGTTGGATACGCTCTAAATTTTAGCTTTGACAGAGATGAATTTTAATCGCCCTGCTTTGAAATTTGCAGAAAAGTTCAAAAACTGAAAGCGGCAAAAACGCGTACTAATCGCTGCATTTGCAAGCGAAGAGAGCAAAATTATGACAATGTAAAGATGTGATCAGACTGCTTGAGGGGATGCGAAATTTACCTTGCTACGGGGAGTGAGAGCGAAAACAAGGGCTGAGGCGATCATTTCAGGGCACTAAAGCAAAACTGCTTGAAAAGCTAAGCATAAAAGATATGATAGATTTTTATCGCAAGCTGCGATCTAGTAATCGGCAACGATAGCGGTCTCAACACACCTTGCATGGGCTGTAAATAGGGCCTTCTATCACGCTTTTTGGTAACCGACCAAGCCACCGAAATGCCTTTTGTGACAGAGACAAACCTTGTTGTTGATATGGGCAGGAGATAGATGCTAGAAGCATCGATAAAAACGACTTTTGCATAAGAGAAATTTACCCTGAAACGGTTGTACCTGCAAAAAAGGCTGCTAAATGGATAGGCTCTATCTAGCTGGCTTTTATACCTTGAAATTTCTTATATTTATATTGCTAAGCTCGCTTCAAAACCTACTTGCTAAATTCTTAGCATTTGCGTTTATGAAGCTTAAAAAAGAGATTTCACATCGTGATGACAAATTTAAACCTCGCTTTTGGTGAGACAAAGAGCAAAGAAGAGAAGCTAGAAATCGCCAAAAATGCTACTACAACTTTGCAAAAATATCTTGGTATAAATTTTCATCCTCAATCAAAACACGACAAAACAAAAGATACTTTAAGCAAGTTGTTTTTTAAAAATGAGCACTTTTTGCTTGATGCGATGAAATCTGGCAGGCCTATCATCGTCACAACGGCGCACTTTTGGGCAGTGGGAGATATTTGGTCTGGCTGTCGCGGCTCGCTTTGGAGCTTCTTCAGCCCTTGGCAGAAAGCTTGATAGCAGCGTCATGGATAAAATTTCTAAGAGCAAATAGAGCGCAGTTTGACGTGGAACTCATTGACAAAAATGGCGGCGCAAAAGATATCTTAAAAAGCACTGGAAAGCTAGGCGAATAGTAGGAATTAGTCGATCAAAATACCGCTCCAAAAGATGGCATAAAGGTGCAGTTTTTGGCAAAGACGTGCTTACACGCCAGCTGCAAGCGTAAGCTAGCGCAAAAGACAAATGCCCCTTATCATAAACGCATTTATCTACCAAAAAGGTGAAAAATTTAAATGAAATTTGCTTTGAGCAGCCAATAGATATAAGCACGTTTGACAAAGAAGATGCCGTGCAAAAAGCGACGCAGATGCAGTGCAGTGCGTGCGAAGAGATGGTTAGAGCAAGGCCTGAGGAGTACTTTTGGTTTCACCAAAGGTTTAAGAGATTTTACGAAAATGAGTACAAATGCTAAGCGTTGTCATTTTTGACTTTTAATAGCGAAAAGTACCTAAAAGAGGTGCTAGAGAGCGCTAAATTTGCTGATGAGATCATCGTGGTTGATAGTGGCTCAAGAGATAGCACAAGGCAAATTTGTGATGGCTTTAGCAACGTGAAATTTCACGAGCAAAGCTTGGCTTGGATTTGGCGCGCAAAAAGCAAAAGGGCGTGGATCTAGCCAAAAACGAGTGGGTCTTTGTGCTTGATAGCGACGAGGTGATTACAGACGAGCTTAAAAATGAGATCATTAGCACGTTAAAAGAGCCTAAATTTATGGCTTACAACGTTGCTAGGCTAAATTTTTTCTTTGGCAAAGCGATAAAAAACATGGGACTATATCCAGACTACACGGTGAGGCTTTTTAATAAGTATTTGCCAATTTGATGGTAGAGCTGTGCATGAAAAAGGTCGTTTTAAATGATGACTCACAAAGGCTTGGGACGCTTAAAAATCACTTCTTGCACTACGCGTATGAGAGCATCGAGCAGTTTATCGCCAAAGCAAAATCGCTACTCAAGCATGGGCGCAAAAAGAAATTTACTAAAGGCGCTTACAAGCCCGGCTTGGACATTTTTAAGCTTTACGTGCTGAAAGGTGGCTTTAAAGAGGGCTTTGCTGGCTACGTTATCGCTAGACTTTACGCCCAGTACACATTTTGGAAATATATAAAATGAAAATACTTGTGATTACCTTTGAAACATCGGCGACGTGCTTTTTGACAACGCCGCTCATTGAAAAATTTGCACCACTACTACCCAGATGCGACCATCGACTTTGCCCTAAATAAAGGGACAGAAGCGATGATAGAAGGCAATCCTTACATAAATAAAATCCACATTTATGATAGGCAAAGTGCAAATTCTGGCTTTTTTAAAAAGCTAATGACCGAGCTAAAATTTATAAGAGCGATCAAAAAAGAGAAGTACGATATGGCGGTGCAAACGACCACTGGAGACCGTGGCGTCATCATCTCAAAAATACGCCAAGATAAAAAAAATAGTTGGCTTTTTAGGCAAACACAAGGCGATAAACAAACTTTTAAGCGTAAAGGCAAAATACTACGAAAATTTCTCTCATACGGTTGATCTAAATTTAAACGCGCTAAGGGCTTTGGGCTTTTAAGCCAGTGAGCAAAAAAAGTGAGCGTTTTTTCAGATGAGAGCGTGGAGTATCTAACTTTACCAAAACGCTTTGTGCACGTGCATCTAACAAGCCGCTGGATGTTTAAGTGCGCAAACAACGAGAGCATGGCAGAGCTCATCGACTACTGCGAAAACGAGCTTGGAGCAAAGGTCGTGCTAACAAGTGACAACAAAGAAAATGAGCTAAATAAAGCTTGCAAATGTGCTAAAAATCGGCAAAAGCGAGCCTATAAATTTAGGCGGCAAGCTAAGCTCTAAAACAAACGATCGCTCTTTCAAAGCGCTCAAGTCTCTTTATAGGCGTCGATACTGCGATCATGCACATAGCTGCTGCAAATGATGTGCCAGTGATCGCCTTTTTTTGGCCCAAGTAATGCTTTTGAATGGGGACCTTGGGACAATGGCTTGATGCAAAATGGCTACACAGCGCAAAATGGCATCCAAAGCATGGGTAAGCACATCGTCTATCAAAAGGAGTGGGACTTTGTGCCTTGCGATAAAGAGGGCATAAAAAGAGCACGGCATCGAGAAGACTTTAATGGACTTTAGCGATGAGATGAGGCAGATAAAGGCGCAAATAAGATCAAATTGGAGCTAGCGCAATGAATATCCTCCACACGCAGACGCTTTTTAACTGGGGTGGCGAGCAAAACAAGACGCTAAATGAGATGCGCTTTATGCGTGAAATGGGTCATGAAGTGATGCTCTTTTGCAATCCAAACTCGCAGATCGAAAGCATCGCGAAAAAAAGATGGATTTAAGGTCATCACGCACGAGATGAATAAGAAAAAGTTTTCATAAAAGCGTGCCAGCACTTTGCGAAGCGATAAGATCAAATAACATAGATGTCGTGATCACACATGGCTCGACTGATAGCTGGGTCGGCGCCATAGCTGGGCTTTTTACCGCAAAAGAGGCGTTAAATTTATAAAGAAAGACACAATCTTTTTCCCTATAAAGGGTTTGTTTCAATTTATGCATAAAAAGCTTTTTGACAAAATTTCTATACATTTCAGATAGCGTCAAAGAGTATCTGCTAAGCATCGGCGTTAGCGAAGATAGGCTCTTTTTATGCCAAGCACGGTTGATGTCGAAAAGATTGATAGCACAAAAAGCACTTTTTAGAGATGAGTTTCATATCGCCAAAGATGAGCTAGTCATCGGTACTTTCACCCTCACTTTACCGCAAGAAAGGGGTCTTTGACTTCGCAAGTGCCGCAAAAGAAATTTTAAAGACAAAGGATGCGACTATTGTATTTTCTGGCAACATTAGTGACGACACAAAAGAGCAGATCGTCTCTATGTTTGACGAAAAAGATAAAGATCATCTTCACTGATTTTAGAAATGACGCGGCAAATGTTATAAAAAGCTTTAATATCTATGTATTTGCCTCGCACTCTGAGGGCTTGGTACGGTCTTGCTTGAGGCGATGAGTTCAAAGGTGCCAGTAGTAGTCTATGATAATGCTCCGATGAACGTGCTGGTTAAAGATAAAGAGCGTGGGCTTTGTGCTAGAAATTTAGATGAAATTTCACTAAAAGAGTGCATTTTAGAACTGATAAATGAGCCTGAAAAAGCCGTAAATTTACTCTCAAAACGCCTTCAGTTGTGGATGAAAACTTTAGCCACAAGGCGCTAAAAGAGGCTATAAGAAATTTACTGGAGCAAAAATGAACTACCCAGTTTGCGTGCTAACGATGCACCACTGCAATAACAATGAAAACGACTTTGCCATAAGGCCTGAGCTATTTAAAAACGCTTCTTATGGCTCTAGATGAGGGCTATAAATTTATAAATTATGACCAGTTTAAAGATACCGTGGCTGGCAGAGCAAAGGCTCATAAAAAGAGCATTTTGCTAACTTTTGATGATGGATATTTTTGACAATTACAATATTGCATATCCTATCTTAAAAGAGCTAAATATCCCAGCCGTTTGCTTTTTTGATAACAGATAAGATCAAGGATTTTTAAAAAGGCAGGATTACGATTTTTACTTTTTAAAAAAACACAAAGAGATCGACTACGACAAAGACGCGGAGTATTTTTTAAATTTAGATGAGATCAGGCAGATGCAAGAAAGTGGGCTTTTTTTGAATTTGACAGCCACACAGCGAGCCACTTTTTCTTGCAGAAGTGACGATGAGGCAAAGCTAAGAGAGGAGTTTTCTAGCTCGCTTGCTAAGATAAAAGAGCTATTTCAGAAAAAGAATCGGCTTTTTGCTTTCCAAAAGGGCATTTTTAACGAGCTTTCGCAAAGGATAGTTAAAGAGTATTACGGCTTTGCTTTTTAGCGTGATAGATGGTGGATTTTGCACGGGAGATGATAAATTTAAGATAAGGCGTATCGATATCTCAAACAACGCAAAGAGCGAGAGCGACTATATTTTTAGGATCAAAAAGAAGCTTTTTATCTATTCGACACCAATAATAGGAAATTTATATTCAAATTTTAGGAATAGAGGCTATAAATAATGCTAAAAGCATTAAATTCGGCTTGCAAAAGAGATATTAAAAAGAAAAACGGGTGCTTATCGCTCTTACCGGACTTCATGGTAGTGGCAAAAGCACACTTGGTAAAGAGCTAAGACGCAAAGGTTTTTGGTGACTTTAAACCATATCAGATCGCTGTCATAGATGATGGAGTGATGAGTGTAAATCTCTTTTTATACGCCCAAGAGTAAAAATCAAGAGTGATCAAAGAGATGAACTAAGGCCATTTTTAAATTTATCATGCCATTTGTAAAGGTTGTGATCTACGCAAGCGCCAATCCTCTTTCGCGCATCAGCAAATGCGATATACTCTGCATTTTAAATATCAATGAAGAAGATAGGATCGCTAGAATTTACAAAAAGAAATCCAGCAGAAGATCAAAACAATACACAAAGGCACATAGATAAAAAGAGCTTGATCTAGTAGGTCTTGAATATAAAATTAAATTAGAATTTAAATCACCAATAAAAACGAAATATCTAAAATTGGAGTAAAAGTGAACTATCCTATCTATGTCATATCACTAAAAAGAGATGAAGAGCGAAGGCTAAATTTACAAAAAAACAATTTAGCAGATATGATGAATTTAAAATAATAGATGCAGTTGATGCTAGATACTTTTAGTGCTAGCGAATACTATAAAGCAATGATCGATTGCTTACTAAAATCATGTGACGAAAAGTATAAATTTAAAATACCTCCATTAGTGGCGACTCCGGAGAGCTAGCCTGCACAATGTCACACATAAAAAGCTTATAAAGATTTTTACAAAGTGGCGCAGAATTTACACTTTATACTAGAAGATGATGTTATAGGTGATGATAGTTTGATAAAAAGCCTTTTTTGCTGTGCCAAGATATAAGTAACGACAGCATTTTTGATATGTGGTGTGCAAGATGGACTTAGCAGTAGATTTCGTGCATTTGGTAAAAATAAAGCCGGATTTGTATCTAGTATCGCCCTATTCGTATGCTAGCATTTATAGAACAGCAGCTTACTATACTAACAAAAAAACCAGTGCAAAAAGCTCTTTTGGAGTTTTTATAAAGATGGCCTTTATGGAGCCGATAAATGGGAGGCTATCCTAAGAAATACTGAGTTAAAAATGTACTTTAGCGATATCTTTTTCTCATCCAGATGAGCTTGGCAACTCAGGTCTAGAAGAGCAAAAGAAAGCAAAAAGAGAAGATAAATTCTCTTTTTTAAAAATGTAGTAAAAATCTCTCATATAAAATCTCTAGATCTTACGAAAAGCATCTAACAAAGAATGAGAAAAGTATTTTACTAAATAGTTTAGCCCACTAGGACCTTATAGCCGCGTAGATCGATCCCAAAAAGTCATTTTGGTAGATAAACATAGTCTTTTTAAGCCATTTTTTTCATCACGTTTTGTCACTATTCGTTTTTTATCTCCTCTAAATTACCATCGGCCTTGTTTATGCCGCGTTTCGTTGTGAAAAATGCCTTGTAACCATGCTTTTTTAGCAGCACTTAGATACTCGTCACTATATTTGCCTCTTGGCCAGCAAAGTGCCTCATCCTCAAAGCCAAAGTTTTTTTCTTCATAAATTCACGGCAAAGACCAAATTCTTCATCCAAGCTAAGCTGTCCAAAATATCCATCAAAATGCCCGTGCGTATGCGAGTGAAAATAAAAGCAATCCTTCATCTTCTCAATCTGCTCTAAAATTGAAAATCACATCTTGCGGCCTACTTGGAGCAAGTCTCTTGCACTCGTTGTGATCGACGTTTAAAAAGCTAGCAGGCCTCAACTCGTGGGCCTTTTTGCGCTGCCTCTATCCAGCCAGTTATTATAAATATATTTGCTTTTTAGTCCAAATTCTTTCACGATAGGATAGGCATAGATGTAGTTATCCATCCAGCCATCGTCAAATGTTATGCAAACGCTCTTTTTAGGCACATCAAGCTCGCCTTTTTTTATATGCGATAAACTCATTTATACTTAGTGTTTTTATAGCCATTTTCGGCTAGAAATTTTCATATGCGATCTAAACTCATCCACGCTGCTAGCGATAAATCCGCTCTTTTCAAGCACATGGTGATACATCAAAACTGGTACGCTCATTTTACAAGCTCCATATATAAATTTTGTGTGTTTTCTATCATTTTTTCGATGCTAAATATCTCTTTGACGTACTCTCTGCCAAATTCACCCATCTGCTTTCTTAAATTTCTCATCTAAAATAAGCCTTTCCAAGCACCTTTTTTTAACTCCTCTTTGTTACCATTTTTCAAACAAAAATCCGCTTTTGCCATTACTCACTGCCTCGCCAAGGCCGCCCACATCGCTTCCGATGGTAGCTAGCTTGCACGAAGATGCCTCAAGTAACGCTCCACCGATAGCCTCCATGTCTGAAGGTAGCACGCAGATATCAAGCGAGCCTAAAAAGTCGCTCACGTCGGTTCTGTTGCCAAGCATGAAGATATTTTTTTCTTATCTTTTATATACTCGTGTAAATTTTTATTTTGTGGGCCATCACCTACGATAAAAAGGGCTGATTTTTTTCATCCAGCTCGCTAAATGCATCGATTAAGAGCTTATGATTTTTTTAGCAGCTCTTAGCACTGCAACGATGCAAACACCCACCACATCGTCACTTAAGCCAAATTCTTTTTCATATTTATTTTTAAATTCTGGCGTGTATTTTTTTGCGTATCAATGCCAGTGTAAATTTTTAGTACCTTCTCTTTTTTCACACCTCTTTTGATAAGATCAGCGCAGACTGAGTTGCAAACGCCGACCACTTTGGTGCTTAGGGTTATATGGCAAGGGCGATGTAATAGGTAGCTGCAAATGCCTAGTGCGAACCACATTAACGCCACAAATTTTGCCCACAAGCGCGCCTATGGTGCCGTCTTTGCCTGAGTGAGTTGAGATGATTTTTTATATTATTTTTGTTTTTACAAATTTGCAGATTTCTTTAAAAATTTCAAAGATATTAAAAAGATTTTTTTGAGGTTAAACTCGACAAATTCGCACTCTATCTGCTTTTTCAAGACTTTTTGAGCCAGAATTTAACCCATAAAAAAACCTTAAATTTGCTCTTTATCTAGTCCGTTTATCACGCGCTGCGTGCGGTGCTCTTGCCCACCAAATCCTAAAAGAGCTTTCAAGCTCAAGTATGTTTATCATTTTCTACTCTTTAAATTCTTTTCATTTTTTTGTTTTGATAAAAAGCCATTTATTGTATTAAATATTTTTAAAAATTTTTGATACATTTTCGTATGATTTTTACATTTTTAGCATTTTTTATCAAAAATTCTATGTTTTAGTCTAAGCTTTGAAAAACCAGCTGAGTTTATAATGCTATTAATATCCTCATAAAAAGATCAAGTGCCTTGATATAGCTGTTGTTTTTAAATTTGGTCTTGATGAAATAGCTGGCATATAGACACTTTTTGATCTTTCTAAACTCTAGATCTGGCACCATCTCAAGAGCTAAATTTTTATTTTTTTAAAATTGAGATTATGTCCTCATAGACAAATTTATGATCCACCACAGCTTTTTAGCTTTTCAAAGCCACCTGTATTATTTTTCTCCGATATTGTAGTTATAAAAACGTCCTATTTAGCTTTACAAGAGTCTTTGAAGCGATAACATTTCTCACCACAGTGTGAAAAATCTTCAGCCTGTGTGATCCCTGCTGAAATAAAATTTTCTTTTTGAATTTTTAGTCTTTATCGCCTTGTTTGCAGCATTATGCAAAACTTTGTTGTGCCTTGATGCTAAAAAGCCTTTTTAGATACTCGTCTTTATCAATAATGCCATCCTCTTTTGTCTCAAAATCTTTAAAGAATAGCTTTTTTTATCACCATAAATCTTACACATATCTGTTATCACGATATCAGCATCAAATTTTTCAGCGATACCATAAACAGATGAAGCATAGTCTTTTTCTACGTAATCATCAGCATCAACACAAATAGTGTACTTTCCCTTAGCTAGCAATATGCCATCATTTCTAGCAGCACTTACACCTGCATTGCTCTTTGTTTTTAAAATTATTTTTATCTTCATACTCTTTTTAAAATTTTAGATGTATCGTCACTGCTTCCATCATCTACAACTATGATCTCAATATCATCCATGTCTTGAGATATCAGCAGATCTAAACAATCTCTAATATGCTCCTCTTTGTTAAAAACAGGCACTATAAAGCTTATTTTCACGCCAGACACAATACTTCCTTTTTAACTTTTTGTTTAATTGTATATTATTTTTAGTTCATCAATGATAAAAATACAAGCTTAAACTTTCAAAGGATACGCATGAAAAAAATGACATTATGTCAAAAACTTTACAACTTTTTGCTTTTGATGTTATTCACACTACCTGTTACCGAAGGCTTAAAACAATTTCACTCATACTTTTTGTTTTAGTTGGAATTTATATCTGTGTTAAAGAAAAAGCAATTTAAATTTGATGTTATAAATGTCTCCCTCTTTATCTTTTGTCTTGGCCACTTTTTATAAGTTGCCTTGTAAATGGGGTTTTGCCTTCAAGAGTGCTTGATTCATTAAGATGTATGTTGTTTTTTTCTTTGTAGCTAGAACTGTTGGAACAGAAAAAAATAAATTTGAAAATTTATGTTTTATGCACTATTTGCTGGTTTTATTGTTGCTTTTATACCAGCTTGTATTAAAAATTTACCTCAAGTAATCCAATGGCATTTTTTTGAACTAAAATCAATAGGACATGTAAATCATAGTGCTATCTTTATACTACTAGTTTTTTTGTGGCACTAATGTCAATGGCTAATTTTTAAAAACTATATGAAAAATACATAAGCATAGCAGTAGCTGGGAATTTGTGTGCTTGGTATTATGATAGCTGGCTCTAGAGCCACCATGTATCTTTTACCTGTTATTGTTTTTTGTAATTTTTAATTTATCAAATTTCAAACAAGCAAACTAATATTAAAAATCTCTTGGTTTAATAATTGTATTTAGCGCCATAGCTATTTTTTTATACGTATATATCGACAAATATTACACAAGATGAAAGAATTTACAGCCAACTAACAAAAGGGTGTAACAGGTTCAGAGACAAGGTATCCTATCTTTTGCAAAGTGCCTTTTATACTTGGCTAGAGCATCCATTTTTGGCATAGGATCTGGAGAGTTTAAAGTTATTGATATAACAAAAGTATTTTCCGAGCAACTACGAGGTTCATGTTAGCCACTCACATAATACCTTTTTAACATTTTTTTAACCGAAAAAAAGGCATCATCGCCCTGCTTGCGTATTTAGTATTTCAGCTATCACTTTTTGTAAAATTCATTGGGTACTTTCAGGCAAAATAGCATAGTTTTTTTCTAGCGCTTTTGATACTTGTTTTTTCAAAAACGTAATTTCACTTGTCAACACGACATTTCACCATGAAAACGCACTTTTGATGCTCTTGTTTTTGGGCACTGGCCTTAAGCTCTATCGACCAAAAAGACAACATTTATATAAAATAATATTTATACTTTTTTAAATCCCAACCGTTTAAAAACGGTTGTTTTTTTATATTACTTTTTCTTCATCTCTTCAAGCTCTTGCGCTAGAATTCCCCTGTGTAGCTGCCAGTTTTTATAGTTTTTAGCTACCTCTTTGACGCTGCCACAAGCTATCACTTTACCGCCTTTTGCACCGCCTTCTGGTCCCATATCTACGATATAGTCGCAGTTTTTTTGACGACGTCCATATTATGCTCGATCACAAAGACTGAATTTCCAAGATCAACTAGGGTGATTTAGCACCTTTACTAGCCTATCTACATCGGCAAAATGAAGTCCCGTCGTCGGCTCATCAAGGATGTAAAGCGTATTTCCAGTATCACTTCTACTAAGCTCTTTTTGCTAGCTTCACGCTGCGCCTCGCCGCCACTAAGTGTGACTGCATTTTGTCCAAGCGTGATGTAGCCAAGCCCCACGTCTTGTAGTGTTGTGAGCTTTGAAGCGATCTTTGGCACAGCCTTAAAAACTCAACCGCCTCATCTATGCTCATATTTAGCACTTCGGCGATATTTTTGCCTTGTATACAAATTTCCAAGGTTTGAGCATTATATCTAGCGCCATTACAAACGTCACAAACCACGTTTATATCAGGTAAAAAGTGCATCTCGATCGTGATCTCGCCCTCGCCTTGGCACTTCTCGCAGCGCCCACCTTTGACGTTAAAGCTAAAGCGACCTATTTTTATAGCCTCTAAGCTTGGCCTCTTTAGTCTGCGCAAACAAATTCTTATCTCATCCATCACACCAGTGTATGTCGCTGGATTTGAGCGTGGTGTGCGGCCTATCGGGCTTTGATCAAGATAGATCACCTTGTCCAAATCTCAAGTCCGTTTAAATTTACCCCAGCTATCACTTTTTAGCTCTATTTAGCTGCTCCTGCGCCTCTGGGAGCAAGGTCTGAAGCACTAGCGAGCTCTTGCCAGATCCTGAGACACCAGTGATGCCTACAAGGTTTCTAAGCGGAAAGTAGCGGTTAAATTTGAGATATTGTTGATATTTACATTTGAAATTTTCAAGCCACTTCTCAGCCTTTCTATTTTTTGATAGTCGATCTTTTTCTTGCCATTTATGTATTGTGCAGTCTGAGTATCTGAGCTTAAAAGCTCTTTTGCCGTGCCTGCAAAGACCACGCTACCACCAAATTTACCAGCTCCGGGGCCGATATCTACGATATAGTCAGCCTCCTCTATCGTCTTTTTATCATGCTCGACGACGATCACGGAGCTTTGCGCTTTAACTTACTAAAGTGTTTTTATGAGCTTTTAATGTATCACGCTCGTGCAGGCCGATACTTGGCTCATCAAGCACGTACATGACGCCACTTAGCCCACTTCCTATCTGGCTCGCGATCCTGATGCGCTGTGCCTCGCCACCGCTGATCGTCCCTAGCATCTCGTCCAAGCGACAAGTAGCCAAGTCCCACGTCATACACAAAAAGAAAAAGCTCTCGTTGATCTCTTTTAAGATGGGCTTTGCGATCGCCTTGTCATAGTCGCTAAGATAGGCAAAGATTTTTTCTCATTTGAGAAAAAAATGCGGTGCAGTTTTCTATGCTCATATCCAAAATTTCACCAAGCCCAAGACCAGCGACCTTTACCGCTAGGGCTTTGAGGCTTTTAGTCTGTAGCCATTGCAAGCGTCACAGATTTTCTCACTCATATACTCGTCAAAGTCCTTATAATCCTTCAAAAGCCCATGTGAAATTTTAACCACACCATCAAATTACTCTAAGCAGTTTATTTCGCTTCAAAAAGAACTCAACATCCTTGACGTTTGCCATATAAAACGAGCCTCTTTTCATCTTCGCTAAGCTCGTAATAGGGCTTTTTGATATCGATGCCGTTTTGCTCGCAAAAAAAGCAAGTAAAAAGATTATAGTAATAGCTCATGTTATAGCCATAAAGCAGCTTGATCGCGCCATTTTCTATCGACTTTTCCTCATCGATGATCTTGCTCATATCTAGGCTATATCTTATGCCAAGTCCGTCGCAGTGCTCGCAGGCACCCTTTGGTGAGTTGAAGCTAAAAGCTAGCGGCTCAAGCGGCGTAAATGAAAATTTTGCAGTCAAAACAAGCCATGTGCTCGCTGTAATGTATAAAACTCTCTTTTAAGCCCAGCTCGTCAGCATTTGCAATCTCTATCTCGACCTCGCCAAAGCTCTCATTTAGCGCCTTTTCCACGTCGCTTGCAAGGCGCTCGTGATTTTGCTCATCGATGGCGATCCCTATCAACGATGACCTTTATCGTGTGTTTTTCGTTTTTAGCAAGCTCGATCTCCTCATCAAGCCTCACTACCACACCATCTATCTGCGCTCTCACAAAGCCTTTTTGGCGTAAATTTTCGATCAAGTCCGCCCATGTGCCCTTTTTCTCACGAACTAGCGGCGCATAGATGATCACTTTTGCACCAAGTGGGAGCTTTGAAATTTTCATTTATGATGTCGCTAGCGCTCATTTTTGAGATAGGTTTGCCGCATTTATGGCAGTGCTGTACGCCAACCCTTGCGTATAAAAAGCCCTAGATAATCGTACATTTCAGTGATCGTGCCAACCGTTGAGCGAGGGTTTTTTTGAAGTTGTCTTTTGATCGATCGCGATTGCAGGCGTTAGGGCCCTCGATCTTATCAACATCAGGCTTGCCCACGGTCTAAAAACTGCCCTAGCGTAGCTACTAAGGCTCTCCATATACCTGCGCTGCCCCTCAGCATATAGCGTGTCAAAGGCTAGCGTGCTCTTACCACTGCCGCTAAGACCAGTAAAAACTACTAATTTATTTTTAGGGAATTTCAAGGTTTAAATTTTTAAGATTGTGCTCTCTTGCACCGGTAATTTTTATAGTATCATTCATTAAACGTATACGACCTTTTTGTAATTTTCAATCTGTAAATTTAGTCTAAAAAGTGATAAAACTTTATAAAGTAGTTTAGAGAAATTAAGCGTGCTATGAGAAATTTAAGAGTATATTTATATCATTTTTCAGTTTTTTTGATATTCTACGCCATAAAATTTTATTTAAGGAGAAAAATGTCTGTAAAAATAACCGATATATGCATAAGCTGTGGTTCATGCATCGATGAGTGCCCAGTTTCAGCTATTGTTGATGATAGCGACAACCCAACTGGAGCAGATACATACTATGTTTATTCAAACAAATGCGTTGAGTGCGTAGGTTACAACGACGAGCCAGCCTGTGCATCTGCCTGTCCAACTGATGGTTGCATCGTTTGGGATGCCGTAGTAGCAGGACAACCTTCACGTGATCAAATCGGTGCTGACGCTCGCACTGGCAGCACTCCAGTTATCCAATACATGTACAAATTTAGGGCTCAAATTTGAGCCTATTTTATTTTTAAGCTTTATTTGATATAATTGCCAACTTCATTTAAATAACCTAAATTTACAAGGAAAAATTTATGCAAAGAACACTTTCTATTATTAAGCCTGACGCTGTTAAGAAAAAAATGTTGTTGGAAAGATTATAGATAGATTTGAAAGCAATGGCTTAAGAATCGCAGCTGCAAAGAAAAATAAAACTTAGCAAATGCGATGCAAAAAGCATTTTTATGCAGTTCATAAAAGATAGACCTTTCTTCAACGATCTAGTTGATTTTATGGTAAGCGGACCAGTTGTAGTTATGGTTTTAGAGGGCGAAAAATGCAGTTGCTAAAAACCGCGAGCTAATGGGTGCAACCAACCCAAAAAGAAGCAGCTCTGGCACAATTAGAGCTGATTTTTGCTGATAGCATTGATGCAAATGCAGTTCATGGAAGCGACAGCCTAGAAAACGCTGTAAATGAGATAAATTTCTTCTTTGCTTCAAGAGAAATTTGCTAATTTTGGACTAGAAATTTGATTATTCCGTTTTTCTAAAAATAGCAAACAAAGAGATAAACTTTTGAGCTAGTAAGAAACAATGATCTAATTTTTAGTGGGAATTTTAAAAAGAAAAGACCCTTTTTAGTAAAATGCCAAGGCACTATAAAGGGCGAGATAAAATATATTTGTGATCGATGCGGTGATGAATGTATGTTGCCTATCGATCAAGACGTAGAGCTAAATTTAAGTGATGGTGTCTATAAAGACAGAGAAAATGAGCTTAGTGATACGGTTGAATTCTGATGGCAATATTGATTTAAAAGAAGTTTTTTGAAAGCGAACTAGAAGCTTTTTAAGAGCGATTATTTTTTTATTGTGAAAAATGTAAAATTTATAAAGGAGAGTAAAATGGCAGTACCAAAGCGAAGAGTGAGTCATTCTCGTGCAGCAAAACGTAGAACACATTACAAAGTTACACTTCCAGTGCCTGTAAAAAGACAAAGATGGTTCTTGGAAAATGCCTCACCGCATAAACAAAACAACAGGTGAATACTAAAAATATGATTCGCATTGCTATTGATGCTATGGGTGGTGATTTTTGTGCAGAGCCTATAATATCTGGCGTTATCGAAGCACTGAAAGAGGCAGATTTTTAAAAGCTGTATTAGTTGGCGATAGCAATGCCATAAAACCACTCATTCCACAACCCTATTTAAAAATATAGATCGTATAGAAGCTACCGAAGTCATCTCGATGTCAGACGGAGCCACAGACGCACTAAAAAAAGAAAGATAGCACGATCTACAAAGCTGTTGAGCTTTTAAAAGACAAAAAATGTCGATGCTGTCGTTTCTGCTGGTCACAGCGGTGCTACTATGAGTTTAGCTACGTTAAGAGTTGGTAGATTAAAAATGTATCTCGTCCAGCGATCGCAACACTTATGCCGAATTCAAAAGAGACAGCTACTTTGGTTTTGGACGTTGGTGCAAATGTTGATTGCAGAAGCGAACACTTATTTCAATTTGCCATAATGGGCGAAGCCTATGCAAAAAGAAAATTCTAGGGCAGAAAAGAGCCAAAAGTGGGTCTTTTGTCAAACGGCGAAGAAGAGAGCAAAGGCAATGAAGTCAGCAAAGAGGCCTTTTAAACTAGTTTCTAGGCTTGATAGCTTTGTTGGCAATGCAGAGGGCAATCAAATTTTTGATGGTAGCATTGATGTCATGGTTTGCGATGGTTTTATGGGAAATATCCTACTAAAAACAAGCGAAGGTGTCGCAGATGCCATAGGCAAGATCATCAAAAAGCAAGTCAAAAAAATCACCCCTTGCATGGCTGGATCAGTGCTTATGAGAAAAGTCTTTAAAACCCCTAAAAACAGGTTAGCTACGATGAGTATGGCGGTGCTCCGCTTCTTGGCGTAAATGGCTGCGTCATCATAAGCCACGGCAAAAGCAACTCAAAAGCTATAAAAATGCAATCTTTCAAGCACCAATTTGCTAACTCGAATATAAATAAAGTTATAGAAGAAGAACTTTCACACTTTTGCAAGGTAAAATATGCCAAAAAGCTTCATTGATCTCCATTGCGTCATATGTCCCAGAAAAAATTTTAACAAATTTTCGATTTTTGAAAAATGGTCGACACGAGCGATGAGTGGATAGTGAAGCGAACTGGTATAGAGCAAAGACACATCGCAACGACTGAGATAACAAGCGATCTTGGCACAAAAGCTGCCGAGCTAGCTATAAAACGCTCAGGACTTGAAAAATCACAAATCGACGCGGTAATCTGCGCTACGATATCTCCGGATCATCTTTGCATGCCTTCAACTGCTTGCAAGATAGCTTCAAATTTGAGGCTTAAACTTTTGGCATTACAGCTTTTGATATAAGTGCAGCTTGTACAGGATTTATCTATCTTTTAGAGCTTGCAAAATTCTCTTATCGTAAGTGGTGCTAAGAAAAAAATGTCTTGATCATAGGAGCTGAAAAACTAAGCTCGATAATCGACTACACAGATAGAAGCACTATGCATACTTTTTGGCGACGGAGCTGGTGCTGCTGTAATAAGTGCTAGCGAAGAAAACGAGATCATCGACATCCACACTGCAAGCGATGGCAGACAGGCTGAGCTTTTGATAACTCCAGGATGTGGCAGTGCATTTCCAGCTAGCGATGAGACTCTAAAAATAGACTACATTTCATCCACATGAGCGGAAATGAGGTATTTAAGATAGCGGTTCAAACGCTTAGCAAAAAGCGTGATAGAAATTTTTACACGCAAACAAAATGCAAAGCGAAGATATCGACTTTTTCATACCTCATCAAGCAAATATCAGGATAATAGACGCTGTAAAAAAATAGGCTAAATTTTCACTGACGAGCAGTGCGTTTTTGACGGTTGCAAAATATGGCAACACAAGCTCTGCTTCGATCCCAATGGCGATGAATGATGCTTACGAGGATGGACGCATCAAAAATGGCTCTGTTTTGCTTCTTGATGCATTTGGTGGTGGATTTACTTGAGGGTTCAGCAGATACTACATTTGGCGGTAGAAAATGTAAGCGATCTGTAATTAACCGCTTCTATACCCAAAACTCAATTTAATAAATTTTCTACAACATCCTCTATAAATTTTTAGAAATTTCCATTCATTTTCAAATGCATATTAAAATTACACTGTTTAGAAATTTCTAGATCTATTTAATTAGAATTTAAAATTTTTATGGATATAATTTCGCAATCAATAAAAATTTGATTATTAAGGAGAAAATATGTTAGTAACAAAAAAGCACCTGACTTTACAGCTGCAGCAGTTTTTAGGAAACAATCAAATCGTAAAATGATTTCAACCTTTACAAAAATATCGGCGAAAAAGGCGCTGTTGTCTTCTTCTACCCAATGGACTTTACATCTCGTTTGCCCAAGCGAGATCATCGCATTTGATAAAAGATATGACGAGTTCAAGTCACGTGGTATCGAAGTTATCGCGGTTTCTTGCGACAACCAGTTCTCACACTTTGCATGGAAAGAGACTCCAGTAAATAAAGGCGGTATCGGCAAAGTTCGCTTCCCGATCGTAGCTGACATGACAAAATCAATCGCTCGCGGCTTTGACGTACTTCAGAAGACGCTGGCGTAGCACTTCGCGGATCATTCCTACTCGACAAAGATGGCACAGTTCGCCACGCAGTTATAAACGATCTACCGCTTGGCAGAAACATCGACGAGATGATCAGAATGGTAGATACTATGCTATTTACAAACGAGCACGGTGAAGTTTGCCCAGCTGGCTGGCACAAAGGTGACGCTGGTATGAAACCAAGCACGAAGGTGTTGCTGACTACCTTTCACACAACGAAAAGCAAACTATAATTATTCAAATTTCTAGGCAGCTTTGCCTAGAAATTTCCTCTCTACACAAATTTAAATATTTTTAATATAACTTTATATATGATAGCGATGTTTTAATAAATAACCTTTTTGGAGACCCCATGGAGTTTAAGGGCAGGCAAGAACTTGTCGAAAAATTGCGAGGATTGCATACTTGGTTTAAGAGCTAAATTTATAGATGAGGGCATCACATTTTGCAGACAACTAACCCTTGTAGTGCCACACGAGCAGATGAAAAATTTGCCTTGAGAGTATCTTTGATGCGCTACTCATCCAAAAGCCAAATGCCACTACGATCGCGACGACTTAAACAGCCTAATACCAAAAACTAAATGCAAAAGATGAGCTAGTAAATTTCTTGCTCTTAAACTTTGACACTCAAATTTTAGTCATGCCTGCGACGATGCAGTATATGTGGGCTATTTTGTAAATGCCGTCTCAAGAATGAAAGAATGATATAACATGCAGGATCACCAAGAGCCACGGTAAAAACGATGATCGATACTGGCTCATTTTTCTACGAAGATCCGATCAACACATTTACACGCATGAAAAATGCCAAAGTCCGCCCTGAGTTTTTAAATTTATACGACGGACTAAATATAAAATACGAAGCCGAAAATTTTTAGAGGTTAAAGAAGATAGCGTCGTTTTTTCGCGTAGATATGATGCAGTTCCAGCCATGAAGCAAGATGGCAAGGGCTTTATCCTGCCAAATAGCTTTTTCTCAAAGCAGCTTCGTGCCGATATCGTTGACTACAATATCGCCGATAAAAGCGTCACCCTTTCACATTTCTACGCACAGCGACCATGCATGCAAATAAGAGAAAGTCAGCCCAGCGTCTTGCCAAATCGCTTTACCAAAAATTTTCTCTAAAAAGGAGAGCAAGGCGAGCTTGTTGGTAGCCTCTATGACATCTCAGAGGGCGGCATGAGTATATTAAGCTCACAAGCTCACAATTCTAAAGACGGCGAAGAGTTAGAGGCAAAATTTATGACATCATGCTCTCACCAGATGAAGTAAAACGTCTCCTTAAAACTAAAGCTAGTCACTGAGCTAGCATACAAGGGCTACATCAGATACCGCATGCAGCTAGTTGATGATGACAAAACGATAGAAAGACTTCACGCAAAAGCGCGTCAAAGAGACACTTGACGAGCTTCGCTCGCATAATCCTATACGAATAAGGCAATTAGTGAAAAACCATACAAGCAAATTTTAAAACTTTTTACATCGGACTAAAAAGATAAAGAGCCATTTTTTTATAAAACAAGGACCTGACTACCCATGCAGCCATTATCGGTATGACTGGCAGCGGCAAACAGGCCTTGGTATCACGCTCTTAGAAGAAGCCTGCATAGACAACATCCCCTCATTATCATCGATCCAAAGGGCGATATCACAATTAGCCCTCACTTTTCCGCAGATGAGAGCGGAGGATTTTTGCCTTATGTCGATGAAGCAGAAGCGGCAAATAAAGGTCAAAGCGTGAGAATTTTGCCGCCGCTCAGGCCGAGCTTTTGGAGAAAATGGCATAGAGTCGAGCTTTCAAGACCTTGAGCGGGTAGAAATACCCTAAAAAGATAGCGCTAGCTTTAATATCTACACGCCAAAAAGTTCAGCTGGCATAGGTGGCGCTACTTAGCGACTTTGCCTGCCCAAATATTAGTGACGAAGAAATTTTGTAGCAACTATATAAACTCACTCGCAGCGTCGGTGCTATCGCTTATTGGCATGAATTCTGAGGATATGAGCTCAAAGAGCAGCTGCTAATATCCACTATATTTGAGAGACCGTTAAAAGAGCAAAAAGACGTCAGCATCGAAGAGCTTATTAATTTCAGTAGCAAATCCGCCGTTTTAAAAAGATAGGCGTTTTTGACGTGGATACCTTCTATCCAAGCAGTGAGCGTCTAAAAGCTTGCCATGAAGATAAACGCGCTCATCGCAAGTCCAAGCTTTGAGGGCTGGACGCAAGGCGTTAGACTTGAAATTTTCAAAGATGCTTTTTGACGAAAATGGCAAAGCAAAGTGCAATATCTTTTACGATCTCACACCTAAATGACGCTGAGAGGATGTTTTTGTTACCCTTTTACTAAACGAGATCATCGCGTGGATGCGCGGCACAGAGGGCACTAGCTCACTTAGAGCGATCTTATCATGGATGACATTTTCTGGCTTTTTCCGCCAAATGCAAACCCGCCATCAAAAACACCTATGCTCACACTTTTAAAACAAGCCCTGTGCGTTTGGTTTTGGGCTGCGTATTAAGCACGCAAAAACCCGGTCGATCTTGACTACAAAGGCCTTAGCAACATCGGCACTTGGTTCATCGGCCGTCTCCAAACAGCGCAGGATAAAGCCCGCGTGATCGACGGACCAAGCGGCATCGCAGCCTCAAGCTTAGACAAAGCCTCACTTGAAAATCTCATATCAAATTGAGCCAAAAGAAATTTCTTACTCAAAAATATAAACGAGGACGGCCTAAACGTCATCTCTACTCGCTGGGCACTTAGCTATCTAAAAGGTCCGCTAAGCCGTGAGCAAATTTCCGATGGATGAAAGATAAAAAGAGACTGAAACAGCCAAAATGTAGATAAAAGCGAGATGAATTTAGCGCAAAACCCTATCATCTCAAGCGATATCCACAGCTCTACACCAACTCAAAAAGCCTCACACCATTGCTAGCAAGCGCAAAAAGTGAGAATTTATGATGCTAAAAAGGGCATAGATAGCGTTTGTGAGGTGAGCTATCTTTACGAGCTTAGTGAAAATGACAAAGAGCCAAACTGGAGTGAGGCTAGCGAAGGCATGCACGCTGATGCAAGCGAAAATGAACCAAACGGTGCAAGCTTTGCTGCTAGCCAAACTTACTAACGAGTGCTAAAAATATTTGACGCTTTTAGAGAAAGATTTTAAAGAGTTTTTGTATAGAAATTCCGAATTCACCTTTGAAGCGATGGGAATTTACTCAAAAGAAAACGAGTCAAAAGAGGAGTTTTTATAAGACTTCAAGATAAGTGCAATGAAATTTTTGAGGAGCAAAACCGCAAAACTCACGGCTACACTTTGAAAAAGAGCAAAAAGCTTGCAAGACAAGCTAAAACAAAGCCCTTGCAAAGCTTTGATAAAGAGCAAAAAGAGATGACTACAAGCGGCCTTGACGCAGCTATAAATATAGGCGCAAGCATATTTGGAGCGATATTTGGCAACAAGCTCTTATCTCGCCAAAAACGCGGGTAAGATCGCCTCAAGCGCAAGAAGCGCAAACAAGGTCTTAAAAGAGCGAAGCGACGTCAAACTTAAGCGAGCAAAGCGTAATGATATAAGCTTAGCCATAAGCGAGCTTGAGGAGAAAGTTTGCACAAGAGTGCGACGCGCTAAAAGAGGCAAATGATATTAAAAACATCACGATAAACGAAACGCAGAGTCCGCCAAAGAAAAGCGACATCTACGACGAAAATCGTGCTTTTGTGGAGATGATTTATAAAAATTAGTATTTTTAATATCATATCTCTTCAAATTTAAAAAGGTAAAATATGCAAAAATTTAATACTTTATGCCGTTAGCTACCTGCTTGGCAGCATCCCGTCAGGGCTCATACTAGCAAAAATTTTTCGGACATGTTGATATAAAAAGAGGGCAGCAAAAAGCATAGGCGCGACAAATGTTTTTAAGGGTTTTAAAGCAAACAAACCCAAAACTCGCCAAAAAGCTAGCCATTTTAACGATAGTTTTGACGTATTAAAGGGCGTTTTTGCCACCATCATAGCCTCTTTGCTTTGGAGCTAGCCAAAGCGTGCTGGACGATGGCAGTTTTAAGTGTGGCAGGGCATTGTTTTCTATATTTTTAGGCTTTCAAGGTGGCAAAGGCGTGGCAACCGGAGCTGGCGTGCCTCGCATTTTTCTTACCAGTTGAGATAATAATCGCTCTTGTCGTTTGGTTTTTGGTCGGTAGCACTGTAAAGATAAGCTCGCTTGCATCACTTTGTGCGCTGATAGCTCCTCATCGCATCAGCTTTATCATCCACCCAGAGCTTATGAATTTACACTCACGCACCGATCCTTATCATCGCATTTTTGCGGTTTATAAACACATACCAAATATCGTTCGCCTGCTTTCAGGCAAGGAGCAAAAAGTCGTATGAAAAGCGAAATAACAACGATCATTAAGGATTATACTCAAACCGTTATCGGGATGTTTGACTTTGAGCGAGGTTGCAAAGCAAGAGGTAAAAAGTAAGCTTAAATTTCGCTCGACTAGCTTGAGTTGATTATGTCTTGGTGGCTGATTTTATAAAAAGAATTTTACAATGAGATGAAATTTTCAAAAGCTAGAAGAGTCACTGAGCTACCGCAAAGCGCTAAAAGAGAGTTTAGCTCTACTACTAGCTTAGATATGGAGATTTTTAAAAAGCCGAGTTTTACCAAATGCAATCGTCGGTGAAAAAATCAGCACTGTAAAGTATTGAAGTATCTTGAAATATTTTCGATTTATATACAATCGACCATAAATTACTAGTTTAAGGAAAAAGAAATGCGTATTTTAATAGTAGAAGACGAAGTAACGCTAAATAAGACGATTGCTGAGGGGTTGTAAGGTCTGGTTATCAGACAGATAGCTCTGAAAATTCAGACGCTGAGTACTACATCGGCATCAGAAACTACTGACTTAGTTTTGACTGACTGGATGCTTCAAGATGGTGACGGCGTTGATCTTATAAATATCATAAAACATAAATCTCCACGCACCTCAGTTGCAGTTCTTTCTGCAAAAGACGACAAAGAGGCGAGATAAAAGCGCTTAGAGCTGGCGCTGATGACTACATCAAAAACCATTTGATTTTTGACATTTTAGTAGCTGGGACTGAGCCAGACTACGCTTTGGCGGCACAAATATCATCAAGATGACGAGCTTTATCATCAACCCTGATGAAGAGAAGATCACTTATCTTGGCCGTGACATCGAGCTAAAGCAGGTAGCCATTTGAGGTGCTTACTCACCCTGCAGACACTCAGATCAGATCGTATCTAAAGAGCAACTACTTGACGCTATCTGGGAAGAGCCATGTAACTCCAAACGTTATCGAGGTTGCTATCAATCAAACCGCCAAAAATGGACAAACCGCTAAATATTTCGACAATAGAAACCGTTGAAGAGCGGATGATAGATTTTGCTTTCCCAAAAGCTTAAGAAATAGATTTATACTGCAATTAGCATCTGGTGCGATGATGCTAATTGCCGTTGTTTCGGTGATGCTCTATCACTACATAAAGTTACCGTTTTTCAAAGCGTAGTTAGTGAGCTACAACCAGCAAGCCACAGCTTACAAAAAACAATCCACAAAATTCTCAATCCTAATAATCTAAAAACTTTTACTATAGAAATCCCAAACAAAACTCTAGCCACCGTAAAGCGGGCGAGCTTAAAGGCGAAAAAGCCCTACCTTGTGATGCAAAAAGATAAAAAGATAAGAGTATCAACCACTCTAACAACAAGACTAGATGACAGTAGCTACTGAGTCCCTAGAAAAAGAGACGACGCTTCAAAGCCAGATAGTCAGAAGAAAATTTTTAGATATTATAATCGTAAACGCCAGCTGATACTTTTGGTGCTATGCACTATTTTTATCAAGAATGCTTTTTAATACCTATAGTACTCTTTAAGTCACAAGCTTACAAATTTAGATGAGAAATTTCTAAAAGAGATCGATATCGAGCTTCGCAATGAGTGCCACTTGGTAATAGCATAAATAGGCTAGTACCGTCATACAAACTTTTGTCTTATACCAAAAGAGCTCTTTGTAGGAGTTGCACACGAGCTAAAAACTCACTTGCCGTCATGAAAACCAAAAACGAAGTGACACTTTTTAAAACCACGCGAGAGCGATAAATATATAGAAGCGCTTAAAATCAAACAACGAAGGCGATCAACAGCATGAACGCTATAGATAGGATCAGTCCTTGAGATCGGTCGTCAAGAGGGTGCGCAGTTTGAAGAGCCAGTACACCGACGTGATCGCATTTTGAAAAACTAGGGCAAAAACTACATGAGGTGCTCGCAAAAGGTGAAGATCTCGCACTGGATCTAAAACCCAGAGTAAATCTAAATATCCAAACCGCCTGCTAACTCACATCGTGCAAAAATTTTCGTCCAAAAATGCTGTCACTCTTTCCATAGCACGATTACGATTAGCTCAAGGCTTGAAAAGAGCAAACGATCTATCTGAGGTTGCCGGAAGGCGTGGGCATAGACGAGAGCAGGACTTGTTTGCTCCATTTAAAAGATACGCGGCAACAAAGGTGGTGCTGGACTTGACCATTTCTCGCAAAAGGCGCAGCACAGGCACTTGGCGCTGAGATATCTATCAAAAATAGAGAGAACTCAAACGGAGCAGTTGCAAGCCTCGTTTTAAATTTAAAAGGATAAAAAATGGCAAAAGAGAACCGCAGTGATCGATCTTGGCTCCACCCTATGCGTATGGCGATATTTGAGCGCACATCACGCCTAGCATATACTAGCTGAATATAAAAACCAAAGTGCGACTAGGCGAAGGCGGATACGGCTCAAACAACGAAATTTCAGAAGCTTCAATGCAAAAAGCGATCAAAGCTTTTGGCGAATTTGATAACATCATAAAAAGCTACAAATGCTCTAAAGTCCTATGTGTCGGCACTTCAGCACTTTAGAGATGCTCCAAACTCAGGCGTTTTTGATCTCTCTCTAAGACTTGGCATAAATTGCAAAAGTCATTGACGGCAAAGAAGAGGCTACTTTTTGGAGCGATAGCGGCTAAAGAAATTTGCTTCATAATTCAGCCGAGTGCGTCTATCGACATCGGCGGAGCCTGACTGAGCTTGCAGGATAAGTAACGGCAAGATAGTCGATGTCCCATCGCTTGATATAGGCACGGTGAGGCTAAAAGAGCTATTTTTGATAAGAATTAAAACAAACCACATTTCTATCGCAGATCACAGCGCAGATAGATGAGCGACGTGCGCCCAATTATAGCGATTGAGGCTCTTTAAGAGCGATCTCATCAGCCATACTGAGCACACCTATATCCGCTCTCGTCACTGCATGGCTTTTTGTTACAAGTTTAGCGACGAGCAAACCTACGTCGAGAGCATCGCAAACGTGAGCGTACTTGAACTCATCAAATTCCCCTATAAAAAGGATAGATGCCGACACCATCAGAGGGCGCACATATTTTTCTAGCCATTGCCAAGGCGCTAAACGCCAAAAACGTCATCACAAGTGGCGTTGGCGTAAGAGAGGGCGTCTTTTTAAAAGACTTTTGCGTCCAAGTCTTAAATTTCCGAAAATCTTTAACCCAAGCGTCAAAAGCCTACAAGATCGCTTCATCCTCTCTTGCAACAAAGCCGTGGCAAAATACGCAAAGGATATTTTTGTGGCACTTAAAAGCTTCATGGACTAAATGAGAGCTATCTTGAGACGCTGCTAATTGCTGCAAAGCTCCACAATGTCGGTCAAGAGATAGAGCTTTTACGGTGATCGCAAAAACTCGGCTTTATATCATACTAAATGCCCTAAACTACGGCTTTTTCACATGAGCAAAAGGCACTAATAGCCGCAGTCATCGGCACAAATGGCAAGAAAAATATTTATGAGTTTGAAAAGTATAAGTACTTATTGCCAAAGCACTGAATGTGTGCAGGTGGCTAAGCTTCCATCCTTGCGCTAGCCAAGGCACTTGATATAACCTGTGAGAAGATAAATTTAGCTTTGAGTTTAGCGGCCACACACACTAAAAATAGAGGGTGCAAAAGAATTTTAGCAATGGCAAAAGAAGAGATAAAAAGATCGCAAAACCTGGTAAATTCTTGCCATTTCGTTTTGTAGTAGATCAAAAAGTAGCTGATATTTTTAAAAATGCTAGTGTATTTGGGCATCTACTCGTTCATTCTAAAAAATGAGACTGAGCGACTATTTACTTAAGATAACGAGACAGCAAAATCTATTCACTACGTTAGCAGTTCATGTATTAGCGTATATTGTATACGATTAACAACCTGCATGCCACTAGCACTGTAGGCAAGCATATCACGCTTCTAAATTTAGTAAGCTCACCATGATAGTGAGTAAAAGTTTTCACTTGTAATTGCTTTTATTAAAACAGGTAAGTGTCAAACAATTTTGATCCCATGAGCGAGTAATTTCGGCTCTAAAAATTTGAGCTGCTGTAGGCGAAGCCAATTACTAGTGGTCAATTCTTGCGAGTGAATGAATTCTAAAATTTTACAAAATAGCAAATTTTCTTTTAAAACCACAGACCCTAATTTAAAAACTCTTTTTATCCAAAAGGGAGACAAGGAACTCGAATTATGGTCTGCTTGCAGTTGCGAGCTAGCGAAGCAAAAGAAGTTCTCCTTCCCCTTAACAATCCCCTGTCTGCTTGCAGTTACGAGACGAAGTCGAAGTAAAAGCCCGACGACATTAGAAGTGGCATGCAATAGTGCTTCGCACTGCATGAGTCTTATTTACATGTAATTTGCGAAAATGACAAATCTCTAGATTCTAATTTAGTAGCGAAGCAGGACTCAGTCCCCGCTCATTTTATCTTTGTAGTTATTTAGGCTATTTTGACGCTCTTGTAAAATGAGCCAAGTTTTTCTTATTTTCTTCAAAGAAAAACAGTGAAGTCCCGCTCGTTTTGTCATCTTCCCTCGCCAAAGCTATCAAGCATGACGTTTGAGCTGCCAACTATCACTAGATAGCGCCTATTTTCGTAGCTAGAAGCATTAGCTTGTTTGTGCGGTCAAGGTATTTTTCGTAGATGATATTGACGCCGCTATTTTGATTTTAGCAGCCAGTTCTATCGACTTTGTGTCGTTTTGTGGCTGATTTTGCGGCGTTTTAAATCCACTAAAGTCACTACTTTTTGAAGTGATATCTTTTTAAAAACATATAAAAATATAAGAAGCGCGATGAGTACACTTAGGACGATGAAGTATCTCGAATCAATATTAACCATAGGTTCATTTTTCTGCCTTTGGTGTGCTAGCAGTTTCTATCTTTGCGCTAGCTTGTGGCATATTTTGCACCTGCGTTTTTGTGTTTTAGCGTTACGCGGATGCGAAGTCCGAAGCTGTCAGTTGTCTCTTGAAGCGATTTTACGATGATCGCATCGTTTGAGCGCAAATTTAAGACCATAGAGTTTTGCTTTTGGCTCATCTCAAGCTCTTGAATGATCTTTGAGTTTATGCCTTGTCTCGCGCTTTGATCGTAGCGCTAGAGAATTTGAGTATCAAAGAGGTCGTATCTTTTCACGCTTTTGAAAGATGTTGCCCTCATACGGCGCATCAAAAGCTAAGCATGATATCGACCCCTGTCGGTGCGCTTCATAGATGTTGTATGTTAGCAGATTAGAAGCTCAAATTGTGTAGCAAAAAGCACAAAAATAGTATGCATTTCTCATAAAAGTTCTTTTTGAAGTACTGAATAACTGACTTTGAGTCCAGTACCTTTATTTATCCTGATGGCTAAATTTCTTTCTCATAAACCATTACTTCACCTTTTCCAAAAATTCTATATTTATATATAGCTCCACGCTCTCGCCAGCTGGTTTTTCGAGGTCTATGACCGAGCCAGCTTCACCTAAAAAGCCTCATTTATAGCTAACTGTGGTAGTTCTAGCTGCAGCTATAAAATCAACGCTTATATCCATAAGCTCGTCATAGCTCTTAAAAAGCCCTAGCTGTTCTAGTGTCTCTCATCGCACCTCTCGTCGTTCATTGTATCTTGTAGCCTATTTGAAATGTTCTATTTTTATCTTATATATAAATTTTCTTTTAGCTTTTATGCCAGTACCTCAACCTCGCCCTAGAAAATCTAGGCGTTCCGAGTTTATACATTTGGCTCTTTTTCATTTAGCAGATTTTTAGCCTTGCCGATGATTTGATTAGCTATCTCTTTGCAAAGATCGTCCAGATCGCCACCATCGACATCTTCGTGACCAAAAAGGCATTCATGAAAAGTACTCAAAGTATCTTTTTAAAAATAGATAAAACTGATACTGCTCTTGACCTTATAAACTGGTATGCTAGCCCTGTAAAATCCTTTTACCAAGGCTCTTGCCAAACTCTAAATCCAACCCCAAAGTATCCTTGCAAAGATAGCTCGTGGCTTCATCCATAACTTTTCATATCTCTTCCTTAAGACTTGAAAAGCGCGTTAATTATACTTTTGGCTTTACTAAATTAGCTATAATTTACAACATCTTTAAAAGAGTTTATCGACCTCTTTAACTAGCTCTTTTTCCAGCTAAATTTGGCGCAAAGCTTGGACTCATTTGCGTGCCTATGATCGCAGCGTCAGCATATTTTTTCACTTCACTAACATCATCTTTGTTTTTGATGCCAAAGCCCACAGCCACTGGCAGATCGCTCTTTTTCTTAAGCTCTAGGACTACTTTTTATCCCTATCCTCATCGGCTCTTTTTGAACCGCTAACGCCGATAGCACCTGGCACGTAGATAAATCCTGAACCAAATTTTAATATCTCATCCGCCCCTGCCCCCAGAGGTGACGCTGATAAGTGGCACAAGGCATAATTTAGCTCCTTACACTTTAAAGCAAACTCCTCACACTCTTCACAAGGCAGATCCGGCACGATAGCCACTAACTCCTGCTTCACGTGATCTTTTTAGAAATTGATCAACGCCATAAGCAAAAATGATGTTGTAATAAACTAAAAACAAGTGGCTTTGTCACTTTTGGCTCCTGTAGTCCTCAAAGCTACGTCAAAGACAACGTCGGTATTTACGCCACTTTGAGCTGTCTCAAAGCTAGCTTGCGCGATGAGTTTGCCATCAGCCAGCGGGTCAGAGTATGGGATGCCGATCTCAAGCAGATCAAGCGTGCTCTCATCTACTCTCATAATCTTAGTTTTTTTCTAGGCTTGGATATCCAGCCACGATGTAGCCGATGTTTGCCTTTTTGCCGTTAAATGCGCTTCTTACCTTATCCATAAATTTTTCCTTTTTCGTAGCCGATAACTGTGTTTATGTCCTTATCGCCCCTGCCTGAGATATTTACGACGATGACGCTTTTTATCAAGTTTTTGGGCAAAGTTTCTCCAGATACGCCACCGCATGCGCTGCTCGATAGCTGGGATGATGCCTCCATCTTGCTTTAGAAAATACAACGCATTTATGCACTCATCGTCGGTCACGGCCTGCATATCTTACCCTTTTGATGTCGTTTAGGGTGGGCGTGCTCTGGGCCGATGCCCGGGTAGTCTAGGGCCTGCTGAGATGCTGTGAACTGGCGAGATCATGCCCGTACTCATCTTGCAACACAGTCGTTTTCATGCCGTGGATGATGCCGGTTTTTGCCTTTGCTAAGCGTAGCTGCGTGATAAGGGGTATCTATGCCAAGGCCGCCAGCTTCTATACCTACTAAATTTACGCTCTCATCGTCCAAAAACGCACTAAAAATGCCAATAGCATTACTGCCGCCACCAACGCAAGCGATGACGTAATCAGCCTTTTTGCCATAATTTTCAAGCTGAGCTTTGGCCTCTGTGCCGATCACGCTTTGAAAGTCACGCACGATCTTTGGATATGGATGTGGGCCAACGGCTGAGCCAATGACATAAAAACGCGCTTTCTATCTCATTTACCCACGCTTGTATGGCCGCTGTGGTAGCCTCTTTTTAGTGTTTTTAGCCCGTCTTCTACGCTCACCACCTTTGCACCAAGAAGCTGCATACGAAAGGCATTTAGCTGCTGTCTAGCCACGTCTGTTGCGCCCATATATACGTCACACTCTAAGCCCAAAAGTGCCGCTGCAGTCGCTGTTGCCACGCCGTGCTGGCCAGCTCCAGTCTCAGCTAGTACTCTTTTTACCCATCTTTTTAGTAAGCAGTGCTTGAGCTAGGGCGTTATTTATCTTATGCGCGCCCGTGTGGTTTAGATCCTCACGTTTGAGGGTAAATTTCATGTCCGTAGTACTCGCTCAGACGCTTTGCAAGAGCGGACTAGGCCTGCCAACGTAGTTTTTCAAAAAGATCATCAAGCTCGTCTTTAAACTCTTTTGTTTTTGCGATGCTCTCGCATAAAGCATTTTCTAGCTCATCAAGGGCAAACATCACCGTCTCAGGCTGAACTGCCCGCCGAGTACTCAAAATACGCTTTTTATTCATTTTTATCCTTTGCTTTTTATTTATTCTGTTATTTTATATCCTACAACTTTCAGCCCATTGTGCTATTTTTCACTTTTTCTTTTTGTAAATATTTTTGCAAGTGTGCCTTATTTAGTAAGTATAAAAAGAAAAGTATATCTCTAGCTGTTTTTGTTTTTCCATCTCACTTATACATGAGAAAAATCAAAGAGCCTTTGTCTTATCCTCCACGTGACTTTCGCCATGTAAAACCAAGCGATACATTAAATTATCAAAAATACTCTTGTTGTTTAGCTTCGATTAGCTACTATTGCCTCGTCCCTTGCAATATTCTCTATACCACATTGATAATTAAATGTACCAAATGCTTCTAATACTTTTCTCATATTGTTACCAATATTAACATTTTCTGATACAGAATTATTTGCATAATCATACATTTCGTTCAAAAGAGTTTTATATTCTGAATATTTTTACCAAAATCAACCAATTCATAATTTTTTTAATTCTCTTTGTATAAATATTACTTCTTTTTTTACCATCAACTTCTACTTGTGATAGCGAACCAACGATCTTTTGTATATCAAACGCACTCATCAAATCGTGAGTTAAAAATTATCATCTTGCTTTTATTGCAACCGGTCATAATTTTATGGATTTGGTAATTTAAAAACGACATTATCCCAACTTTATTTTCGAAATCAAAGCTAGAAATCGGATCATCTATAACTATGAATTTTGGTTTTTATAAAAATCTTCTTCATTCTCATCTGAGAAAATCTCGATAAAGAAATAGCTTAATGCAATGGCATTTCGTTCTGCCAGTCGAAATGTCTTTGGCTTTTACTCTATTACCGTTTGATTTTAAGACATATTGTCCTTGCTCGTTTGGTTCACCAGTTCAAGTCTGCCTTCTTTAAAAATATATATTTTAGATATTCATTAATCTTATCTTGAGCTATATTTATCTGCTTATTTTGAGCATTTGGTTTTTGAAATTTTTACTAGTTATACCTCTAGTCGTTTATCATTATGCTCTCTGTTATTATCTAAAAGCCTGCTTTGCTTTTAGCTTTTTCTTCATAATGATTAAAAATCATCTTTTATCTCACCAATAAGCTATTTGGTTGTTTTAGTTTTTCAAGCTCTTGTTTTAGCTCATTTGCTTTAGTTTTTGTGCCATAAAAGTTTGTCTTTTTCTCAAGCTGCTCTAAATGCAGTTTAATTCATCAACTAAGTTATCAAATTACATCTAAAGTTTAAGGCCAAGAAAGGATTTTTGTATCTTTTTGATTTAGTTTTTCAGTGATTTCAGTTTGACAAGTATCAATTTGTATTTTTATGGCATCAAATAAATCTTTATCTAGTTTATCCATATCTGGCAGATTTTTAAACTATTTAGTGAATTCTGAATTTCTTGCTTCTTGTTTTTCCAAATTCCTCTGATGATTTCGTATGTTCGGATTAAAGATTATTTCTAAGCTTGATAAAATTTCATTTTTTATATTCGTCTGTTAGCTTTTTGAAAGCAATATGGGCAAATATCTTTATCACTTTCCATTATATTTTTAGTTATTACATGGTCTGCTTCTGCTATGAGCTTGCTTTATTTCTTCTTCTTTTGGAGTTAATTGTTTTTGTTCTAATTGGTATAATAAAATCTGTTTAATATCTTCAAAAGTAGTTGTTTTTATCTCTTCTGTAAAATTTAGAATTGCTTCGGATATCTTTGTAGATTTGAATTTATCATAAAAAGTTATTTTTCAGCTCATCTGTACTTCATCTGTTTCAAAATGATCTATGATATTTTTGCTAATTCATTGTTTTTATTTTTAAATTCTATTTGTATCTCCTAGAATATTTTTCTCGTTCGGCAAAGTTATCTTTTAAGCTTTTTATTATGTCATACTTATATTTTTCAGGATTATCTGTATTTTCTATATCACTATATTTTTGAAAAATCTTCTTGATATTTACTTTGTCTTCCTTTTAATTTTTGTTAATCCTTTTTGCTTTTTCAAGCTTCTCATCTATATTTTTGCTTTTCCAAGTAAAACTATCGCGTCCAAACCATTATTTTTAATTTTAACTTTACTATTTACATATTCTTCATTAAATACAAAAATATTCTTTTCTGATCTTCATCTATTGGATTTACTACTGCATTACTATTGTTTATAATTTGACTAACAATAAAAAGATTGACTGTTCTGTTTGACGGCATCAAAAAGCTTGCGAAATAGTGCTTTTTACCGCTTCCATTTTTGCCACTAGATTAAACAAAAATCTATGGTACTCTTTCTCAAAAATGTAATTTTACTTCACTTTGAAAGCACTTTCCCTGAATTTTTACGCATCAAAATTACTAAACATTGTATTTACTCCAATGTGTTGTTAAAATTTACTAACTTTAAAATTCTCTCTATCTTTTTGCGCATCTTTTTATGCCGTTTTCGATCCTCGACTTTGGAGTTGATATCGACTAGATATGGCTCGATTTGAGCGCCTCTTTTTGTGTTGTGCTCGCCTATGCCCCCAACCATGCCAAATTAAAGTTAACCTCTTTTTACATTTCCCACTCAAAGCAGTGCCATTTTCCGCCGGCATTTTCGCCCTTGCAGTCAAAAAGCGCCATGTCAAAATCTCAAAATCAACCTCTGGCAAGCTATCTTTCACGCTAAAAACCTGCCAGATCTCAAGCCCTATATCTTTTAAATTTGCGCCTCAAATTTTTCACTCACCACCCATGCACCTGAGCCACGTCAAGACCAACAAACTGGCAATTTCCATTATCTCACAATCACTTTGCTCCGCAAAAACGCCAACTACTTTTTGCCCTTGCTGTGAGCAAATTCGCTATCTGTCTAGTCATTGGCTCAACCTTTCTTTTGCTTAGCAAATATTAGCCCGATAAAATCAACATCCAAAGCACAAACCGCACTTGCCTCATCTGGCGTTTTGATACCACAAATTTTAACTAGCCTATTACGCTTGCACCTTTATAAACTCTTCATGAAAATTATACGCCTTGCCGAGGGTATAGTCTCAAGCACCATTTTTGGCCTCGTCTGGGCTCTTTTGCGCCATCAGCTGCGTGAGAGTGCAAACATCGCATTAAAGACCACTATGTCACATTCGCCCCCTGCTCCTCGCCTTTTTGGCGTACGGACCAAAGTTTTAGCGTTTTTCTTCAGGTGTGCCGCCCTCGAAGTCGCTGTGAAGCGCTCTTTTAAAGCCAAACTGCTCTGGCGTGATGCTATACTCAAAAATCTCGCCATTTTTAGCTCCACAACGCTTGTTTCACTACAAAGCGTGATCTCGTCTAGTCCGTCATCGCCGCGAACGACCAAAGCGTGCTTTCTGCCAAGGATCTTAAGCGTCTGGGCGTAGAGTTTTCAGCACTGGCTATGATAGACGCCAACTAGCTGGATTTGTAAGGTTTAAATTGGATTTAAAAAGCGGTCCAAGCACGTTAAATACGGTTCTTATACCAAGTCTTTGGCGCACTTCTCTACCTCACCAACTAGCGGATGGAAAAATGGTGCGTGGAAAAAGGCTCAAATTACTACTAGCTAAATTTTCGCGCTGTTTTGCCAGTGATTTTCACTTTTACACCTAAAATTTTCAAGCACATCAGAGCTGCCTGACTTGTGAAACTGCCTTAGTTGCCGTGTTTTTGCGACCTTTATGCCAAGGCTTGCAAGGATAAATGCCACTGTAGTTGAGATATTTATCGTCTTAAAGCCGTCGCCGCCAGTGCCGCAAAGATCGATCATAGGCGTATCGTCGCGGTAAGTTTGCGAGTATTTTGAGATATTTTTGCAAGTGCAGCGAGGCTTTTTGGATAGAGGCTCTTTTCGCTAATTAGCACCAAAAAGGGCTGAGAGCTGCACGATCTCGTACTCTTTGCTAGCTATTATCTCGCCAGACCTGCTCCAAAGTCGCTATCATCAAGCGGGATGTTTTTCTTGAAGCTTGATAAGATATGGCTTGAGTGAGCGGGATGCAGCTCTTTTACCTCTTCTTTTGCTTTGTAATTTGCAAAGTTCCAACGATCTTTTTGCCGTATTGCGTGAAGTGGCTCTCAGGGTGAAACTGGATGCAAAGATCGGCTTATCTTTACGCTCAGGTGCCATAACTACGCCATCATCGCTCACTGCATCAGCGCTTAAGCAAGCTGGGAGCTCATCGACATAGAGCGAGTGATAGCGCATAACCTCAAAGCGCTCAGGCAGCCTACAAAGAGCGGCTCTTTGTTTTCACGTCGATAAACGAGGTCTTGCCGTGAAGTGGGTCATCTAGTCTTTTTATCTTTGCGCCAAAAACTAAGCCCTATGGCTTGGTGTCCAAGACAAATGCCAAGCACCGGCACGCCAAGGTTGGCCTGCAAAATCTCCGAGCAAACTCCGCTATCTTTTGGGTGCTTTGGTCCTGGCTTAGGATGATCTCACTTTGGGTTTAGTTTTTGATCTCATCAAGCGTTATCTTGTCGTTTCTAACGCATCTAACCTCTTCTTTTTGTGAGCTCTTTTACGTACTGCTCGACATTAAAGACAAAAGCTATCGTAGTTATCTATAAGTAAAATCAACTCTCTATCCTTTTTGAAGTGAGCGGCTACGCGGACTAAATATTATAAATTTAGGTGAGATTATAACTAAAAGAAATTTTTAATTAGGCTTTTTGTGCGGCTCTCGTAGGCTTTTTAGAGTGAGAGCATATCGACATTTTCGAATTACACAGTTGGCACACCCTGAGCGATCTTACTAGATGAAATTTCACTCATGCCAAGCTTATCCTCGACGTAAAGCATGAGCGCGTCTGAATTTAGCCCTGGCGTAAAGGCAAAGACGACCTCTTTTGAGCCATTTTGCTTAATAGCACTTCGCAGCCTCTCTATGGCGTCCTCGTCGATCTCGTCAAGCACGAGTAAAGGCCGTTGTGAGATGCCATTTTGCTCAAAAACCAAGATATCTTTTGGGCTCTCAACTAGCAAGATGACCTCGCTATCCCTGCTCTCGTCGCTGCAAATGTCGCCATTCATTTCGCTTAGTCACCACAACGCTCACAGCGCTTGATAAACCTCACTGCGTCTTCTATATTTTGCGCGAGTCTTAGCCCTGCAAAGCTATCTTGCATGCAGACAAAGTAGGCAAATCTCGCGGCTGATTTTTTACCGACACCTTGTAGCTTAGCAAATGACTCAGTTAGCTCGTTAGATTCTCTAAACCCCTTTTCATGCGCGTTTTGCCTTTGCTCAGTAAAATTTTAAAGACGTGGTAGCCATCTTCGTAGTCATAAACAAGTCAAATTGCATCTGGCCGGTACTCGATGATGTAAAGTTCAAGCCCCATGCCACTTCCTGCACTCACCTTGTCGCCTCTAACAAAGGCATTTGTAGTAATCGATGAGGGTGATTTAGTTTTTGCCCTAAATTACTAACCACTATAGATTCGCTATCACAGATCAAAATGGCTTTCTTGTCCTCTGCGTATTTTTAGGGCATTGTCTATCAAATTCTAATCGCCAAACTAAAAAGCTGAAAATCCACTCTTAATAAGACGTCATCTCTGATATCACAGCTCACTCGCTCCTCAAATTATCAAGCATGAGCATATCTTGCACCTGCTCTAAAATGAGCGAAAAATGGCACTCTTGATAGTTTAGCGCGTAGCTTTTGAAAGAGCTGCTCGACCTTACGAAATTCATTTATCAGCATCTCGAGGCGCTCAAAAACGTTTATGAGTCTCATCTTTTTGGGTGTCGTTTGCCACCATCTCAGAGACGATCCTGCCCTTGCCTATAGGCGTCTTTAGCTCATGCATGATCGCACGTAAAAATAGCTGCCTTGGGCGAATTAACTCCTCTGATCTTGCAAACGGCGTTATCAAACTCAACTGCGACCTGCCCGATCTCATCTTGCTCGTTTTCATTTAGCCTAGCAGTCATCACCATCTCCATGTTTCCGCTGGCAAATTTTCTGATATCTTTGCTAAGTCTTCTAAGTGGCGAAAAGGCTTCTAAGCACCGAGACATAAAGCGAGATGAGCAGAGCTGAGATGATCAAAATGCCACCCAAAAGTGGGTCATTTACGTGTCTTGCGTCGTTACTCTCAAGTAGCAGCTGAAAAAGATGGATTTTTGATAAGTAGATACAAATCGCCTTTGTAATTAACCGACTGCATCATGCCAAGAGGCGTGTGCTGCGTAAAAATAGCGTTTCCGCTTGTAGTAACAGAGGTGGCTAAAGTACTGTGCCGACATATTCTAGGGTTGAAAATTTTTAAAGTAGTGCTCCAAAATCTCTTGGAGGATTACCACGCTCGTAAAGCGCCACAAGATAGTTCATAGCGCTTGTTGTTTATCTTTTAGCTTCTCAAGCGCACTTTCTTGCTGAATGTTTGCAAATGTCACAAAAGAGCAAGCACATCAGCGAGAAAGCGATGGCAAAGATGATAGTTATCTTGGTGGTTATGGGTATTTCATCCGATAAAGCTTTATATCCTATGCCTCTAACTGAAAATATATGTTTTGGCGCTTTTGAGCTGTCGCCGATCTTTGTTCTAAGGCGTCCGATGATGACATCTAGGCTCTTTGAGTCCTTGTCTTTTAGGCTCTTGCAGTTATAAACTAGCTGCTCGCGAGATACTGGCTGTGCTGTTTGATGAGATAGGTTACATTCATACTCAGCTGGCGTTAGAGCAAAAGCTTCATTATTAAAGTAAATTTCAGCGGCGCTTGTCGTCTATCCCTAAATGCGCTATCAACGACCTCTTCTTGAACTTCGTTTGTCTTTTATATCTTCTAATAAGACTTGTGATACGAGCATACATCTCTTTTTGGATCGTATGGTTTTGGCAAATAATCATCCGCTCCAGCTGAAGTCCAACGACCTTGTCGCTGATGTCACTGCGAGCTGAGCTTATGATGATAGGGATGTCGTATTTTTGGCGATTTTCTTTGCAAACCCTCAAGACCGTCAATGCTGGTAATGTAAGGTCAAGTATGAGCAGGTCATAGTTTTTATGCCGGCACTTAGTCCTAGATATGGGTCTTCAAAGTTGGTCACTTTTTATATTAAAACTATCAAGATATTCAGATAAATTGAGCAGTCTTGGATCGTCTTCTATCATTAAAACGTTAATCATAAATCATCCTTTTCATTGAAAAATAGTAGAGATTATACGGCAAAAATGTAAATTCTTTTTAAATTTAAACTTTTTGGATAAAATCTCACATTTAAAATAAGCTTTAATAAACAAGGAAAAATGTGGAGTTTGATTATTACGAGATCCTTGAAATTTCAAGAAATGCAAGTGGCGACGAGATAAAAAGCCTTTAGAAAGCTCGCTTTAAAATACCACCCAGACAGAAACGCTGGCGACAAAGAGGCTGAGCATAAATTTGAAACAGATAAACGAAAGCCTATCAGGTCTTAAGCGATGAGCAAAAAGCGCTCAATATATGACAGATACGGCAAAGAAGGGCTTGAGGGTAGATTTGGTAGTGGCGGTGGCTTTAGCGCTGATTTTGACCTTTCAGACATTTTTGACTCGTTTTTTGGAGGCGGTTTTGGAGGTGGCTCTAGGCAGAGAAAAAGACGAAGCGAAAAATACTCAGCCGACCTTGAAATTCCTATACCTTAGAGTTTAACGAAGCTGTTTTTGGCTGCGAAAAAGAGATCAAATTTGATCAAAAAGTGCCTTGCCCAACATGTAATGCCACAGGTAGCAAAGACGGCAAAAACAAAACTTGCCAGCACTGCGGCGGAAGCGGCAGGATCACACGTGGAAATGGCTTTATGAATATCGTTCAAGAGTGCCCATACTGCCACGGATCTGGCGAAGTGATAAGCGAGCCATGTCCTGACTGCAACGCAAAAGCTTATAAAATCCAGCAACAAAGCGTCAAGATTACGATCCCGGAGGGCGTCGATAGTGGTATGAGGATGAGGTCGCTGGCAAAGGCAACATCGGTGCAAACGGCGTTCAAGGCGATCTTTACGTGAGCATAAACGTAAAAGAGGACAAAGCACTTCATCCGCCACAATGACGATGTTTATATAGAAATTCAGTCTTTTTACCCAAGCTGTTGCTTGGCGAGCATAAAAATCCCAACACTTCGCGGTGAAGCCGAGCTAAAACTGCCAGTTGGCGCGAAAGATAAACAGCAGATTTATCTTTGAAAATGAGGGCATCAAGGGCGTAAATTCACGCAAAAAGGCAGACTTGTAGCTCGAAATTCTATCCAAACACCTGATAAACTAAGTGACGAGCAAAAAGAGCTTTTAAAACAAACTTCAAGCTAGCTTTGGCATAGTTTCAGGCAAGTCAAAGCACCGACGAGAGCGTCTTTGACAAGATAAAAAGCTGGTTTAAAGGCGACGAGCCAAAAGGCAAAAAGAAAAATAAATTACATTTGTGACGTTAAATTTGGCGTCACAGATTCTTTAAAAATAAATTTTATATCCCTAATTTTTACAAGTAAATTCACACGAAATTTTAAAATTCGTTAACGAGTAGTTTCGGCTCTAAAATTTGAGCTAAGCGGTAAGCGAAGCCAATACAGTAGTCAATTCTTGCAGTGAATGGAATGTAAAGTCTGCAAAAGATAACCAATTGATATGTAAATTTCTTTTTATCAAAAAGGGAGACAAAGGGGACTTGAATTACGGTCTGCTTGCAGTTGCGAGCTAGCGAGCAAAGCCGCCCCCTTATCCCCTTTTTAAATCCCCCAAACCCCTCGCACTTTCAAAGTGCATGCGTCAGTGCTAAAAAGCACTGCATGCGTTTTTCTATCAAGTAAGTTTTTCGCCAAATTTTCAAAATTTCATGAACGAGTAATTTCGGCTCTAAAATTTGAACTAATCAGTAAGCGAAGCCAAATCTTAGTAGTCAATTCTTAGTGGTGAATGGGAATTTGAAAAACTTGCAAAGGGTAGTGAGTACTTCTAAAGCAGGCACATTCACCAGCTGCCGCTAGCTCCGCCTCCGCCAAAACCACCGCCGCCGCCACTAAAGCCGCCTCCTCTGCCACTTGAGCGATCGCCACCATTTGAGCCAGAATTATCGCGTCTAAAGCCCATTGGTAAAGAGCCACCTTGGCTATTTCTCTTAAAAACGTCTTTTTAAAATAAAGAAAAATACCGCAAATATAAAGGCAAAAGCGCCAAAAGATAATAAGGTAGTTTTGCACGCCAAATCCCTGCTCAAGTGCGGTTGATACAAGTCCAGCAAAAGCACGTGCTAAAAGCCAGTTCGCATAAAAATTTGCCAAAAGATCACAGAGGCAAAACAAGAGAGCATGCCAGTAAAAAGGCAAACACGCCAAAAGGCAAGTCGCTAAGGCCGGATTTTGCTACTAAACTCCTCGCCGCTAGCCACTTTTTATGATCGCTAAAACGCCATCTTTCACGCCTTCGCTCATCTTGCCATTTTTTAAACTCAGGTATCATCACGCCATTTATGATCTCGCTTGCCACGGCGTCTGTTAGCACTCCTTCAAGTCCGTATCCAACCTCGATGCGGACCTTTTTCTCATTGGAGCGACCACCAAAAGCACGCCGTTGTTATCTTTTTTTTGACCTAGTTTGTAGCCTCTAGCGATCTCAAGAGATAGCTCTTCAATGCTCCTGTTTTCAAGCGAATTTAAAGTCACTATGGCGATTTGCGTGGTGCTATTTTGCTCAAAATTTTGTACTAAATTGGAAAGCTCATCTCTTTTCGTTTTGTGAAAAAAATATGAGCCTCATCGTTGATCTGCTCATTGAAAAGTGAGAGCAAAAACAAAAGCAGAATGCAAAAAGCAAAAGAGCAAGAGCTTTTTTCATCACTTCTCAAACGAAACTTTTTGGATTTTTCATATCTTCGCTACTAACTTCGATGCCTTGCTTTTGGCTTCATCTCTGGATGAAAGATGCTGGCTATCAAATTACCGGGAAAGCTTCTAAGAGCCACGTTGTGCTCTTTTACTGCCTCGATGTAGTCGCGTCTTGCTACGCTTATGCGGTTTTCTGTCCCTTCAAGCTGGCTTTGGGTGAGAGAGAGTACGATTTGCTTTTTAGTTCTGGGTAGCTCTCGCTAACTGCCATTAGCCTGCCAAGTGCGGAGCCTAGCTGACCTTGAGCTGCCATAAGTGCTTTTAACCTTTGCCTCGTCACTAAGGCTGCTTGCATCGATGCTTACTTGCATGCTCTTGCTTCTTGCGTTTGCCACGTCTTCAAAGACCTTTTGCTCGTGAGCTGCGTAGCCTTTTACGGTCTCAACTTCAGTGGCACGAGATCGGCTCTTCTTTTGTATTGATTTAGCACCTGAGACCACTTCTCGTTGGTGTTTTTCATCAAGCACGACAAATGAATTTGCGTATTTGAAAGCGCCAAAAAAACAAGTGCGGCGATGACCACAACTATGGCTATTAAATTTTTCTCATATTTTCTCCTTTAAAAGGGGTGATATTAGTAAAAATAAGGCTTAAAAATGATGTAAATTGAAGTTAGGTAAGTGAAGTGAGTGCTTAGAGTGCACTCACTTTTTGAGATATAGGTCTGTTTTGGACTTTATCGTCTATTTGTATATGGATAGTTTGTCCGCTTACTTGATCAACGCTTGAGTAGCCCTTAAAGCCGCTAGCATCGTGGTTAGAGTCAGCAGTCCATTTGTGGTCTAGATCAACTTTTGTAGTTGAATTGCCATGCTCATCAACAGCGCCTTTTTATCTTAAGGACAGTGTTTAGATTATCAGTGATGTCAAAGATAGCTTTTGCATCAATTTGATCTCAGAGTTGCCTTGAAGTTGGATATTTTTCAAAGCTTTCAACTTTAGCATCAAGACCAGCCACATGACTAAAATCAACCGTTTGTCCATCAACTATTAAAGTATCACTCTTGTTATCGCCACCTTTCATAGTTGTGTGTTCATTGTATTCAGCTGTAACTGCTTTAGGCAATATAGAAAGTGTCTCAGCTGGAAGTTTAGTCTCTAAGCCATCATGAGTTTTATACGTAGCATCAACTTTTAGTTTGTATTCTGATATTGGATTGATATCAAGCACCTGTTCAAATGCACCATTTGTTATATCTTCACCTGATAGAGTATGCGTTTGTGTCTTAACTTGTGTATGGTTGTCTGGATCAGTATATTTGATCTCAACTGTATCTCCAGCTCTTGCATCTTCGTTCAGATGAGACTTTTTATAGGAGTCTTATCTTCATTCTGAGAATTCTCATAAGTTTGCAAAGCGCCATCTCTGCTTGTATCTTCTGTAAATTGAATACCTCTTACAACATCTATCTTAGCATGTGCTTTATCCTCTGTGCTTACACTATTATTAAATGCATCAGTTAGAGTTACTTTTTGCTACTGTATCTATGCCAACTGCAACAGCTGCATCAAGCTCGAGAGGATTGCTTACATTAAATTTCTTTGGATTGTTATTCTCATCAACAATAATAAAAGGATGATTAGAATCTGTTACATCTTTTTAATGTTATGTTGCCATTGACATCTTTACTATCAACTTCATAATGTTTAATTACTTTAGAGTTATCAGGATTTGTTACCTCAACATCTATCTTATCACCTTTTATCACATTTCCGGGAAGAAACTTTTACTTTTGAAGCATTGCTATCTGACTCATCTCTTGTGATAATGCCATTATCATTTTTTTATCAGCAGCTATGCTTATGTTTAATCCTGCTTCGCTTAATGGAGCAAGTTGTGCTTTAGCCTCTTTGCTAGTTGCAGACATATCATCATCGCCAGCAGCGTTTGTTATTTTTGCAGTTGCAGTGGTTTCTTTGCATGGAGCATTTTTAACATCGTGAATTTTCAAAAAGTATTGTTTGTAAATGGATAAGAAGCACCATTATGATCTAGAGATATATTGCCACTAGCATCTTTTTACGACTTTGAAAGATTCAATTCTAGGTGTTGTATCACCCAGGGTTGGTTAATTTTAACTTCTATTTTTGTCACCATCTATAACATTGTATGGCACTTGAACGCTTATAGTTGTTAATTTTACATCACCATCAGACACAGCTTCATCTCTATCTATCTTGCCATCTCTGCTTGCATCATCTTCTTTAAATTCAACCTTTTAAATTTGTAGCATCAAATGTTTTTAGTTTAGCTTCAGCTGTTTTTTGTTTCTCCATTTATGGTAGCTTCTACTTTAGCTGGATGATCTTTGTCTATATGAACATCTGGTATTTTTTTAGCTTATTGTCTGCTGGAAGCAAATCAGTGTGATTATCTGGAAATTTTAGAGTAATGCGATTGCCGACATTTGAAACAACAGTATATTCTTGTTCTACTCCACCATTTTACTTTGACTTTTATAACATCACCACTATTTACACTTGTTGGTATCTGAAGCGTAGCTGAAGTAGTATTTGAGTTGTCCATCTTTCATAGCTTCTTCTCTATCTAGCCAACCATTTCTATCTTTATCTTCATCGATAAGTAGTCTAAATCTTGTTCCAGTTCCAGCACCAGTGTCAAGTATGATATCACTCTTTGTTTCTACTTTATCAGCACCAGTACTATCAGTTACTTTAGCAGTGATGATAGTCTCTTCGCCATTTTGTAAAATTTGTTAGAGGATATTTAACTGCATTGCCATTTACTATTAGAGGAGCGCCTCCATTATCATTTTGTAACAGTAACAACGCCATTATTTTTTTGTTTTATCGTATAAATTTTCCTCAGGTGCACTATTATTACCTGTTTTACTGTTTATTATGAGCTTATCACCATCAACAAAATTTGAAGGTAATTTAATGGTTGTCATAGTAGTGGTTCCAGTTGCTTCTGCATTACCCAAGATACCATCACCATCATCTGCATCAAAAGTTATCTTCATATCATCGTGAAGTTTTTCGAGAGTGTTATGGTTTTTGTGCTTCAGCTTTTTTTGCCACCGCTTGCATCAGTAGTCTCTGCAGTTACGTTGATAGGTTCACCTGCAATGATCTTCACATTTTAGAATTTCTATCTCGTTTTTATCACTTACGGTTATAGAAGTGTGAGTAAAGTATCTTCTAGCGTAATCTTACCTTGATTATCTTTACCTGTAACCTTATAAGTTTTAGTCTCAGTTGAAGTGCCATTGTTTTATTGTTACATTTACAACATCACCAGCTATAACATTATTTGGCACTTTTACTGCGATTGTAGTCTTAAGTAGATCATTGTCGCCATCTTTTTGCTCTCTGATCTTGTCAAAGATACGTTGCCATCACCATCTTCTACAAATCTTACAGCCATATCGTTTATGCCCGAGCTATCGTAACACTGCTTGAGCCTTTAGCATGTTGGATGCTACCGTCACTATCTACTATCTCAGCTGTTACTTTAGTTTCTTCACCAGTTGCTGTTTTGATACCAGAAAGTACGAAACTTCTACCATCTGTTTCTGTATTTATTTCATTACCAGCACTATCTTTTTACAAAAACTTACCATTCGCGTCTCTTCCAACAGTATATTCTTTTTGTTTTAGGAGTCTCATTTGGCTCATTTATGGTTACCGTTAATTTATCTCCACTTACTGCGTTTTTTAGGAAGCTTAATGGTAACTGTCGTGCTGTTAAGGTTATGGTCGCTGATAGCTTGCTCTCTAGTCATAGTTTTAGCTCCATGAGCTTCTTCAAAAGATAACTTCAGGCGCTTTTTACATACTCTAAGCTAGCTGAAGCCTCTACTGGAGCTATAGGATGTTCCTGTTTGGATTTATATGGGTGATACTAGCATTTATGGTTGTATCGCCTTCGTGTCTTACATTAAATCCTTCAACATTAATAGACCATAGATTAAGCTCCTCTTTTAAAGGAGTGTAATCAACATCACTAAATTAGTATGCTCTACTACTTTAGTTATAACACCTTTATCGTTTACACGTATAGTAAAATCTCTTGTGGTATTTTCATATAATGGTGTCTTGCCACTAGGATCAGCTGGATCCATCAATACTGTTCTACCTGTACTGTCATTAGGGTCTAGCTTAGGGTTTTTTATCAGAAAGTATAAAGCTTATCACCATCATCAACTCTATTTGGCAATGTGATCTTTGCAGTTGTGTGATTTACTTCTTCATCACCCAAATCTTTGTTTACACCATTAAAATTCTTATCAATCTTAGTAACACTCTCTTGTCTTGAAATTTCATGAAGAGTTTTTTGTTCTGATAGTGTTATGGCTAATCCAGTATCAAGTGGATATACATTGTCTGTATCTGACTCTGCACTTTTTGAATACCATTTTTATCCACCACGTGAACACTAGCAGTTGTTCTTACGCTCGGGAATATTTCAAGTGGTACACCAGTTACTTTATGATCTCTAACCATTTCTGGGGTTAGTTCTAGTGTGATTGTTTTTCATGAGGAACTGATGGATTGGTGTTATTATAATTTAACGGATCAGTATAGGTTATGACGATCTTATCGCCAACTACTACATCTTTTTGGAAGTGTTATATCCACTGGAGTGCTTCTGTAATTACCATCTCGTCCATTTTCAAGATCGCTTTAATCCAGTATCATTGTCACGATCTTCAGTAAATACTAAAGTCGGATCTTACATCTGGAGTAACATTATCGGTTGCTATATCGCTCTTCCAAATGTTAGAATTTGTACTATCAGTAACATAAGCATCTACTTTTTGAAATTTTACCCTCAGCAACTGGCATATCAGAGATGATTTTTAGTAAAAGTATTGTTTACTATATCAGTAGCATTGATGGTTATAGGTGGTAAAGGTGTCACTGTACCATCTGGTTTTGTTAGAGTAACATGGAGGATATCACCAAGGATAACATCTGTTGCAGTTATAGTAACTGGTGACTCATTTTGTTTACCATCATTTTTATTTTCTGTATATGTTAAAAACCCATCGTCATTTCTATCTTCTGTAAATTCAACGCTTACACTAGATCTATTTGGAGTTACACTATCCTCACTACTACCACTAACGTGTCCTTGGAGAAATTTGTAATAGTAGCATCTACTGTTGAAACTTTGCACTGGTTTTATAGGTGCGTCAAGCGGATAGCCACTGCTTATGATAGCTGGTGTTATAACTACGTTTGTTACAGTTTTATTGCCATCTGGGTCAGTTACAGTGACATTTAGCACATCGCCAGCTCTTACTGTACCATCATTTGGCACTGTGATAAGAACTTTAGATGTATTTATATCTGTATCATTTCCATGCTCAACTCTACTCAAGGTGCCGTCGTTGTTAGTATCATTTACAAAAGTTACAAGCGGTGCACACGGGATTATAAAAGTATCGTCGCCATCATTGCCATCTCTGTAACCACCTACGGGTTATCATATGAAGCAAAAGCTCTGTTTGTATCAGTCAAATTTCTATAAGTTTCATTGATATTTGAATAGTGTCCACCTTCAGCAAACTGAGCATCACTTTAGGCTAACACCATCTCCACCACCAGCAGCTGCAGCATTTTCCACCAGCAGCAGTCTCTTCAAGTTTTGTTAGATCTCCGCCATTTAAAATAGCATTTTGTAACGCACTTATATCAGCTAGCCGTCACTTCCCTATTGTGCTTTGATTTAATGCTAGAGTATCATCGCCTAATATCGTGATCTCTTTACCATTGTTTGCAACGATAGTTACCTTGTCAGCTGCGTCACTCGTCTTAACGCTTTCGCCCATATAAACGATGTCGCCAACTTTTTAGCTCTCTAGCATTTCCATTTTTGATCAACAGCAACTGCCTTGCCTGTTGAGTGATTTTTACTACTCCGGCTTCCTTTGCCATAAAAACTCCTTATCTTATTTTTATTTACTAAATATTACGCATGATTATATACTAACTCTATCGATATAACTTTATGCGAGAAAATACGACTTTTAAGAGAAAGAGGTGTGACAAATTCATAATAAAAGTCCAAAAATTTATATTGTCAATATTTTGTAAAAAATACGTTTTTATAGGCTTTTTATAAAAATAATTTTTCATAAAATAATAAAAATAAGTATATAAAATATCATCTTTTTATCACAAATACCTATTTTATGGTACTTTTTAATTAGCATGACACTACAATATAACTATAAGATTTGTGAATTGTAAAAATTATCGGATCTAAAATAGCGAAATTTATTTAATATCTTTGTCTGCCTATTAAAAGTAAAGTTAACTTGCGTGTAAAGTTTATAAATTACATTTTTTAAAAATCATACTTTTTTAGTTAGTATGTGGATAAAAAGTCTATGAGGTTATAAATTAGAAAGGGCACTTGGTTTTTAAATCCAAGTGCCCCTTAAAGAGTCTAGTGACTCTTATTTTTAGAAATCAGTTTTGATTTCATTATTTATCTGGATATATATTGTTTGACCTTTTTCAGTTGTACCTTCATACGCTGTATAGCCACTATCTGCCGCTACGTCATGTGTAACCTTCCAGTTGCCACCTTTAACAGTATCATGCGCATCACCATCTATTTTCAAGATAGTATTTTTATTATCAGTGATATCGCACATCTTCGGCTCTAATTGTCATCTCTATCGCATCAGAAGTACCGCCTTTACCTAGGTCAATTCTTTCAAAGTTGCTCACCTTACCATCTAAGCCACTTATATTACTAAAGTCGATATTGTGCTTGATGACAAGCGTATCAGATCCATCTCCACCATCTGATTTTAGCATCATTATGATGAGACGATGAGTATCATTGCCTTCACCACCAAGCAATGCATCATGGCCGCCTTTGCCATCTATGTAGTCATTACCCCTACCACCCAGTATAGCGTCATTACCAGATGTGCCATTTAGCGTGTCACCATTCATTGTACCATACCTAATGTGATCAAATCCTGCGATACCATTCGTATTGATAGTGGTTGTAGCACTTACGCTATCGCCATCTGCATCGGTTACAGAGTATTTTATCTCCACACTCTCTTCTTTGCCTGCTTTGGCTAGATCTGCATTTGGATTATACTCGTATTTTGCCAGTTACCATATCAATAGTAATCTTACTACCTGTTGGTAGCGTAGCTATAAAATTTGAACCGCTATGTGGCATAGACTCGCCACTTATAGTATAACTACCTTCGCCTCCATTTTCTCCTGGTGTATAAGTATATGTCTTTACTCCTCCTGCAGTATTTAGCGTGATGGCCACTGCTTGAACACCCGCACCATCTGCTCCGAAATCTATAGACGTCTTACCAAAAGCATCCGCTTCTTTTAAAGTATCCATGATATTGCCTTTGAAACTCTTAGTAGGGAGAGCTAGCTCAGCAAAGTCTTTGGCATCTATATCCCTTCTCTCTACACCGTCATATGCGATAGGATCTAGTTTATCTAATTTTGCATCATTGCCTAAAAGCAAATGATTCGGCTATGACTTTATTGTTGATCAGCCAGTTTTCCCATACTGCTTTCTCAGCATCATCTATACCGTGATTAATTATAACCCTACTAGTGATGTCGCTAGTAACCCATTTACCACTAGCCCAACTATAATAATGCCTAGTGAAATCGGTGCCTGTTGCATTTGATGTTATATAGTCGCTTGTGCCACTAGCTACAAATTTATTATCTGCTGTATAATCCCAAGTCCTACCATCATATACAATACTGGCCCCTATTTTCAAGGCTACCAGTGGCACTGCCCACTCTAGAGTCAGACATAGTCGGCTCACCATCAGAGACAAAATGCAATCTGTTTTCTACGTCTGCACCAGTTATTTTGCCATTTTTAGCGAAAGTATCTTTTGCTTGCGCTAAAGCTGCATCATAGTTTGTACCACCTTTTTATATCATCTATAGAGCAAGTTAACAGAGGCTGAAATGTTATACTCTCCCCTGACCCCTAACTTTTAATATAAAATTGCCATCATCATCCAGCACAATCTTACTATTTTTATAGTAATTATGGTCAGTTATATACTCGCCATTAGCATTTTTAGACCATATTTTTTATCATACTTTATATAGTCACCACCAAAATATTTGTCAATAAGAGCCTTAGCTTCAGAGATACTCATCCATGTCTGTCCACTAGAAGACTTAAGCTCTTTAGCATCACCTGCAAATGCAACCATGCTAACTTTAACGTTTTTCATCACCTTTTAATGAGTACTGATTGAGCAGGTTCGTTACACCTTCGTGAGCTATCTCCAAACGAGTCTTTTCTACCAATACTGGCCTATCTAGATCGTCAACCCACTTGCCATTTTCAAATTTCTTTGCTCGTATAACTTTTTACCATTTGCATCGACTGCTTGAGTCTGGCTCTTAAAGAACATACTACGTGAGAAGTCAAGGACAAGCGTGACGTTGCTTCTAGGTTAGCTCAAAACCAACAATAACATTTTTCAGTACTATCGCTAGCAACGTAAGGTGAATCATCTTGGATATTTATCTCCACAGCAGACTTAGCTATTGCACCATGAGCATTTGTCGCTTTTATAGGTAGGTTAGCTGTAACTACATCTTCGCCATTGCCAGCAGGATCGTGATCTACTGGTTTTTCTAAAACAACTTTAGTAGCACCAGTCTCTTTATTTAGCTTAACCGTGAGCACTGTTTCACCACTAGTCTCTTTAACGCCGATTATAGAAATACTCTTTCCATCTCCACCAACAGCAGGAACGCTCTTCCAAATTATCTTCTCTCCACCTGATTTTTAGACCACTGTTTGCACCATCAGTGACAGCAAATTCAAACGTTACTTTTGATGCACTAACTACATTTATTGATTTATTATCTTCTACAGAATTTGTAGTGTCATTTGTTCCTTTGTTATCTTTTTATACCGCCAGCAGACCCTCCTCAGATACATTTTAAACTTACTTTTTGCATCTATGCTTATATGATCAAAGTCTACCTCATATATATTATTAGCAGTTACATCTTTGTGGTTACCTTGTTTATCAACTGCATTGTAGACAGCCTCTATCTTACCGTTTGGTTTTATTAGATGTACCATCAGTAAATTCTTCAGTTCTTATATTTGTAAGTTCATACTCATACTTACCATTACCAAGGTTGTTTGTGATCTTAGCATCACCAATCTTTCTGCCATCTACACTAGTAGCTATCTTATCGTTAGTCATATCTACTACGATATCTTTACCTACTACTAGCTCACCCTACTATCTTCTCACCATCTTTACCATCATGAAGCTCTTTTTTTCAGTGATGATGTTGTCGTTACCTTCAGCTGTTTTTAGCTCTACACTAATATATACGCCGTTTTTCATTAGTAGTAGGTTTAGATGGATCATCTTCTTGTTTAGGACCACTAAAATTCTACCTCATATATATTATTAGCAGTTACATCTTTGTGGTTACCTTGTTTATCAACTGCATTGTAGACAGCCTCTATCTTTACCGTTTGGTTTATTAGATGTACCATCAGTAAATTCTTCAGTTCTTATATTTGTAAGTTCATACTCATACTTACCATTACCAAGGTTGTTTGTGATCTTAGCATCACCAATCTTTCTGCCATCTACACTAATAGCTATCTTATCGTTAGTCATATCTACGATATCTTTTACCACTACTAGCTCACCCTACTATCTTCTCACCATCTTTACCATCATGAAGCTCTTTTTTCAGTGATGATGTTGTCGTTACCTTCAGCTGTTTTTAGCTCTACACTAATATACGCCGTTTTCATTAGTAGTAGGTTTAGATGGATCATCTTCTTGTTTAGGGACCACTAAATTCTACCTCATATATATTATTAGCAGTTACATCTTTGTGGTTACCTTGTTTATCAACTGCATTGTAGACAGCCTCTATCTTACCGTTTGGTTTATTAGATGTACCATCAGTAAATTCTTCAGTTCTTATATTTGTAAGTTCATACTCATGCCCTACCATTACCAAGGTTGTTTTGTGATCTTAGCATCACCAATCTTTCTGCCATCTACACTAATAGCTATCTTCATCGTTAGTCATATCTACTACGATATCTTTACCTACTACTAGCTCACCTACTATCTTCTCACCATCTTTACCATCATGAAGCTCTTTTTCAGTGATGATGTTGTCGTTACCTTCAGCTGTTTTTAGCTCTACACTAATATATACGCCGTTTTCATTAGTAGTAGGTTTAGATGGATCATCTTCTTGTTTAGGACCACTAAATTCTACCTCATATATATTATTAGCAGTTACATCTTTGTGGTTACCTTGTTTTATCAACTGCATTGTAGACAGCCTCTATCTTACCGTTTGGTTTATTAGATGTACCATCAGTAAATTCTTCAGTTCTTATATTTGTAAGTTCATACTCATACTTACCATTACCAAGGTTGTTTGTGATCTTAGCATCACCAATCTTTCTGCCATCTACACTAATAGCTATCTTATCGTTAGTCATATCTACTACGATATCTTTACCTACTACTAGCTCACCTACTATCTTCTCACCATCTTTACCATCATGAAGCTCTTTTTCAGTGATGATGTTGTCGTTACCTTCAGCTGTTTTTAGCTCTACACTAATATATACGCCGTTTTCATTAGTAGTAGGTTTAGATGGATCATCTTCTTGTTTAGGACCACTAAATTCTACCTCATATATATTATTAGCAGTTACATCTTTGTGGTTACCTTGTTTATCAACTGCATTGTAGACAGCCTCTATCTTACCGTTTGGTTTTATTAGATGTACCATCAGTAAATTCTTCAGTTCTTATATTTGTAAGTTCATACTCATGCCCCTACCATTACCAAGGTTGTTTGTGATCTTAGCATCACCAATCTTTCTGCCATCTACACTAATAGCTATCTTATCGTTAGTCATATCTACTACGATATCTTTACCTACTACTAGCTCACCTACTATCTTCTCACCATCTTTACCATCATGAAGCTCTTTTTCAGTGATGATGTTGTCGTTACCTTCAGCTGTTTTTAGCTCTACACTAATATATACGCCGTTTTCATTAGTAGTAGGTTTAGATGGATCATCTTCTTGTTTTGGGACCACTACAATTCCCACCTCATATATTATTAGCAGTTACATCTTTGTGGTTACCTTGTTTATCAACTGCATTGTAGACAGCCTCTATCTTACCGTTTGGTTTATTAGATGTACCATCAGTAAATTCTTCAGTTCTTATATTTGTAAGTTCATACTCATACTTACCATTACCAAGGTTGTTTGTGATCTTAGCATCACCAATCTTTCTGCCATCTACACTAATAGCTATCTTATCGTTAGTCGCATCTACTACGATATCTTTACCTACTACTAGCTCACCTACTATCTTCTCACCATCTTTACCATCATGAGCTCTTTTTCAGTGATGATGTTGTCGTTACCTTCAGCTGTTTTTAGCTCTACACTAATATATACGCCGTTTTTCATTAGTAGTAGGTTTAGATGGATCATCTTCTTGTTTAGGACACTAAATTCTACCTCATATATATTATTAGCAGTTACATCTTTGTGGTTACCTTGTTTATCAACTGCATTGTAGACAGCCTCTATCTTACCGTTTGGTTTATTAGATGTACCATCAGTACATTCTTCAGTTCTTATATTTGTAAGTTCATACTCATACTTACCATTACCAAGGTTGTTTGTGATCTTAGCATCACCAATCTTTCTGCCATCTACACTAATAGCTATCTTATCGTTAGTCATATCTACTACGATATCTTTTACCTACTACTAGCTCACCTACTATCTTCTCACCATCTTTTACCATCATGAAGCTCTTTTTCAGTGATGATGTTGTCGTTACCTTCAGCTGTTTTTAGCTCTACACTAATATATACGCCGTTTTTCATTAGTAGTAGGTTTAGATGGATCATCTTCTTGTTTTAGGACCACTAAATTCTACCTCATATATTATTAGCAGTTACATCTTTGTGGTTACCTTGTTTATCAACTGCATTGTAGACAGCCTCTCATCTTACCGTTTGGTTTATTAGATGTACCATCAGTAAATTCTTCAGTTCTTATATTTGTAAGTTCATACTCATACACCATTACCAAGGGTTGTTTGTGATCTTAGCATCACCAATCTTTCTGCCATCTACACTAATAGCTATCTTATCGTTAGTCATATCTACTACGATATCTTTACCTACTACTAGCTCACCTACTATCTTCTCACCATCTTTACCATCATGAAGCTCTTTTTTTCAGTGATGATGTTGTCGTTACCTTCAGCTGTTTTTAGCTCTACACTAATATATACGCCGTTTTTCATTAGTAGTAGGTTTAGATGGATCATCTTCTTGTTTGGGACCACTACTCTACCTCATATATATTATTAGCAGTTACATCTTTGTGGTTACCTTGTTTTATCAACTGCATTGTAGACAGCCTCTATCTTACCGTTTGGTTTATTAGATGTACCATCAGTAAGTCTTCAGTTCTTATATTTGTAAGTTCATACTCATACTTACCATTACCAAGGTTGTTTGTGATCTTAGCATCACCAATCTTTCTGCCATCTACACTAATAGCTATCTTATCGTTAGTCATATCTACTACGATATCTTTACCTACTACTAGCTCACCTACTATCTTCTCACCATCTTTTACCATCATGAAGCTCTTTTTCAGTGATGATGTTGTCGTTACCTTCAGCTGTTTTTAGCTCTACACTAATATATACGCCGTTTTTCATTAGTAGTAGGTTTAGATGGATCATCTTCTTGTTTAGGACCACTAAATTCTACCTCATATATATTATTAGCAGTTACATCTTTTGTGGTTACCTTGTTTATCAACTGCATTGTAGACAGCCTCTATCTTACCGTTTGGTTTTATTAGATGTACCATCAGTAAATTCTTCAGTTCTTATATTTGTAAGTTCATACTCATACCTACCATTACCAAGGTTGTTTTGTGATCTTAGCATCACCAATCTTTCTGCCATCTACACTAATAGCTATCTTATCGTTAGTCATATCTACTACGATATCTTTACCTACTACTAGCTCACCTACTATCTTCTCACCATCTTTACCATCATGAAGCTCTTTTTCAGTGATGATGTTGTCGTTACCTTCAGCTGTTTTTAGCTCTCACACTAATATATACGCCGTTTTTCATTAGTAGTAGGTTTAGATGGATCATCTTCTTGTTTAGGGACCACTAAATTCTACCTCATATATATTATTAGCAGTTACATCTTTTGTGGTTACCTTGTTTATCAACTGCATTGTAGACAGCCTCTATCTTACCGTTTGGTTTATTAGATGTACCATCAGTAAATTCTTCAGTTCTTATATTTGTAAGTTCATACTCATACTTACCATTACCAAGGTTGTTTGTGATCTTAGCATCACCAATCTTTCTGCCATCTACACTAATAGCTATCTTATCGTTAGTCATATCTACTACGATATCTTTTACCTACTACTAGCTCACCCTACTATCTTCTCACCATCTTTACCATCATGAAGCTCTTTTTCAGTGATGATGTTGTCGTTACCTTCAGCTGTTTTTAGCTCTACACTAATATACGCCGTTTTTCATTAGTAGTAGGTTTAGATGGATCATCTTCTTGTTTTAGGACCACTAAATTCTACCTCATATATATTATTAGCAGTTACATCTTTGTGGTTACCTTGTTTATCAACTGCATTGTAGACAGCCTCTATCTTACCGTTTGGTTTTATTAGATGTACCATCAGTAAATTCTTCAGTTCTTATATTTGTAAGTTCATACTCATACTTACCATTACCAAGGTTGTTTGTGATCTTAGCATCACCAATCTTTCTGCCATCTACACTAATAGCTATCTTATCGTTAGTCATATCTACTACGATATCTTTACCTACTACTAGCTCACCTACTATCTTCTCACCATCTTTACCATCATGAAGCTCTTTTTCAGTGATGATGTTGTCGTTACCTTCAGCATGTTTTTAGCTACTACACACTAATCATATACGCTGTTTTCATAGTAGTAGGTTTTCAGATGGATCATCTTCTTGTTTTAGGACACTAATTCTACCTCATATATATTATTAGCAGTTATGCACTTTTGTAGTTTACCTTGTTTATCAACTGATTGTAGACAGCCTCTATCTTACCGTTTGGTTTAATAGATGTACCATCAGTAATTCTTCAGTTCTTATGTTGTAGTTCTTACTCATGCCCTACCACTACCAGGTCGCTGTTTGCAGATCTTAGCATCACCAATCTCTGCCATCTACACTATCTAACTATCATTGTCAATGCTACCATGATATCTTTACTACTACTAGCTCACCTACTATCTCTCACCCATCTTTACCATCATGAAGCTCTTTCAGTGATGATGTTGTCGTGGTACCTTCAGCTGTTTTTAGCTCTACACTAATACTATACGCTGTTTCATTAGTAGTAGGTTTTAGATGGATCATCTTCGTTTTGGACCACTCAAATTCTGCACCTCATATATATTATTAGCAGTTACATCTTTGTGGTTACCTTGTTTATCAACTGCATTGTAGCAGCCTCTATCTTACCGTTTGGTTTATTAGATGTACCATCAGTAAATTCTTCAGTTCTTATATTTGTAAGTTCATACTCATACTTACCATTACCAAGGTTGTTTGTGATCTTAGCATCACCAATCTTTCTGCCATCTACACTAATAGCTATCTTATCGTTAGTCATATCTACTACGATATCTTTACCTACTACTAGCTCACCTACTATCTTCTCACCATCTTTACCATCATGAGCTCTTTTTCAGTGATGATGTTGTCGTTACCTTCAGCTGTTTTTAGCTCTACACTAATATACGCCGTTTTCATTAGTAGTAGGTTTTAGATGGATCATCTTCTTGTTTAGGACCACTAAAATTCTACCTCATATATATTATTAGCAGTTACATCTTTGTGGTTACCTTGTTTATCAACTGCATTGTAGACAGCCTCTATCTTACCGTTTGGTTTATTAGATGTACCATCAGTAAATTCTTCCAGTTCTTATATTTGTAAGTTCATACTCATACTTACCATTACCAAGGTTGTTTGTGATCTTAGCATCACCAATCTTTCTGCCATCTACACTAATAGCTATCTTATCGTTAGTCATATCTACTACGATATCTTTACCCTACTACTAGCTCACCTACTATCTTCTCACCATCTTTTACCATCATGAAGCTCTTTTTCAGTGATGATGTTGTCGTTACCTTCAGCTGTTTTTTTAGCTCTACACTAATATATACGCCGTTTTTCATTAGTAGTAGTTTAGATGGATCATCTTCTTGTTTAGGACCACTAAATTCTACCTCATATATATTATTAGCAGTTACATCTTTTGTGGTTACCTTGTTTTATCAACTGCATTGTAGACAGCCTCTATCTTACCGTTTGGTTTTATTAGATGTACCATCAGTAGTCTTTCAGTTCTTATATTTGTAAGTTCACTACTCATACTTACCATTACCAAGGTTGTTTGTGATCTTAGCATCACCAATCTTTCTGCCATCTACACTAATAGCTATCTTATCGTTAGTCATATCTACTACGATATCTTTTACCTACTACTAGCTCACCTACTATCTTCTCACCATCTTTACCATCATGAAGCTCTTTTCAGTGATGATGTTGTCGTTACCTTCAGCTGTTTTTAGCTCTACACTAATATATACGCTGTTTTCATTAGTAGTAGGTTTAGATGGATCATCTTCTTGTTTAGGACCACTACATTCTACCTCATATATATTATTAGCAGTTACATCTTTGTGGTTACCTTGTTTATCAACTGCATTGTAGACAGCCTCTATCTTACCGTTTGGTTTATTAGATGTACCATCAGTAAATTCTTCAGTTCTTATATTTGTAAGTTCATACTCATACTTACCATTACCAAGGTTGTTTTGTGATCTTAGCATCACCAATCTTTCTGCCATCTACACTAATAGCTATCTTATCGTTAGTCATATCTACTACGATATCTTTACCTACTACTAGCTCACCTACTATCTTCTCACCATCTTTACCATCATGAAGCTCTTTTTCAGTGATGATGTTGTGGTTACACTTCAGCTGTTTTTAGCTCTACACTAATATATACGCCGTTTTCATTAGTGGTAGGGTTTTAGATGGATCATCTTCTTGTTTTAGGACCACTAAATTCTACCTCATATATATTATTAGCAGTTACATCTTTGTGGTTACATGTTTATCAACTGCATTGTAGACAGCCTCTATCTTACCGTTTGGTTTATGTAGATGTACCATCGAGTATTCTTCCAGTTCTTATATTTTGTAAGTTCATACTCATGCTTACCATTACCAAGGTTGTTTGTGATCTAGCATCACCAATCTTTCTGCCATCTACGCAATAGCTATCTTATCGTTAGTCATATCTACTACGATATCTTTTACCTACTATAGCTCACCTACTATCTTCTCACCATCTTTACCATCATGAAGCTCTTTTCAGTGATGATGTTGTCACGTTACCTTCAGCTGTTTTGGCTCTACACTAAAGAGAAACAAACGTGTCTAATACTATTACATCTAATATTACTATTATCAGAATTAGCACCACCCACGGAATTTATAGGAGTGGCAAAAAGCGTAATGGGTATCATTTTATATTCTCCCGTAAGCATAAATGTTGCTCTCGTGGCCTCCCTCAGCAAATCTTGCTTCACCCAAACTCACACCATCGCCGCTGCCAGTATCGCCACCGCCCTGCAGCTGTTTCTTCTAGTTGTGTTGAGTCTTTTGCCTGCCAAGATAGCTTTTTTGTAAAATCATTTATATCAGCTATGGTATTGATATTTTGGTTTTGAATATTTAATATATTTTTGATCAATAAGTACAGTATCATTAGCCAAGATACTAACATCTTTACCGCCATCCATTGCAATCACTGCATTGGAGTTATTTCAATTGTTTTTACTATTTCTCCAAAGAAGATAGCGTCGCCTGCTGTCAAAATTCTTTCTTTTCCGTTAGCATCAACTGCAACAACGGTGCCAGAAACTTGCTTTATTACGCCAACTTGTGTAGCCATTTTAAATCCTTTTTCAAACAATGTTTGCGGCATTGTACTGGAAATAAAATAGTTTTTCTATTGTACTTTTGGTACAACTAAGGGGTTTATTATCACTCGAGAGTCCCATAAATACTATTAATAATATATTAAAAGTTCGTAATTTTTAAAAATATTATGTGTTTTTCTTGTTTTCAACTTTTATTTTTGTAACTATTTTTACTTAAAATTTTTAGTTTATCATGTACTTTTTGACATTTTATTCTATTATGGAAAACTAACAAAAATCATAAGAAAATTATGTGATAGATAATAATTTACTATTATTTTTAACTAGTGGCGGACAGAGGGATTTTGAAACCCTCGAGCCCCGATTAAGAGCTGCACCCTTAGCAGGGGTGTGGTTTCAGCCGCTCACCCATCTGTCCATAAGAAGAAATCGCATTATAATTGAATGCCGCTGATATCTTGCTTAAATTTGCATTCACAGCTCTCACGTAGAAAAACAACATAAATTTTGGTCAATTTTATAAATTTAATCCTTCCAAAGTCACCATTTTAGCTTGGCTTTTGTCTGGGTGCGGAGTGTTTGCGTAATAACAAATCATGCGGTAAACGTAGAGGATACACCTGTCATTGCCTCGTCCAAAGCGCCTTTGTGCGTTCAAACATCCCATAAGGATCCGCGCCCTTTAACGAAACAATGTCAGTGTAGCCCAGCGCCAGTAGATCCGCCTGCGTCGCCTCGCCGTCATAGGGGATTTTCTTAAAATCGCTCAAATTTACCTCAATTTTCTTTTTAACCACCAAACTTGTCGTAGTGAAATCTCAAATTTCATTCGTGCGCTAAAAAGCTAGCTAAATTTCATCTTACTACTACGCTAAGTCGTTATCCAAGCTTCTCGCGAGGTGGTTTTAATTAAAATTATTACGCAGCTATGCTTAAAATGATTTTTAGACCACTTATGCAAGTTAGGGCTAAATTTGTTCCAAAATGCGTTCTGCAAATTCTCTTGGGTTTTGCGTTTTCGTAGATCGGTCTGCCAACGACGATAAAGTCGCTGCCCTCTTGTTTTTGCGCTAACTAAATTTGCAACCCTCTTTTGATCGCCCGCACTCGCCAAAGGCCTAACTCCGGGGCAAAAGAGTTATGAAATTTTGATTTGTCACATCTTTTATGAGCTTGCTTTCAAAGACCGAGCAGACCATGCCGTCAAGCCCCGCTTCAAAAGCTCATCTGGCTAAATTTTCCTAACCGAGCGAGAAATAGTATCGTTATAAACCGCTTTAAAATTCGCTCTCGTTAAAAGCTAGTAAGAGCTGATACAGCAAGCACCAAAGGACGATTTTGCAGCAAACTAAGACGCTCCATAACGGTTTTCATCGCACGTACGCCAGCGCTTGCATGCAATTTATCATATCCACGCCTATCTTTTGAGACGACCCTCAGCGGCGTCTGCCATGGTGTTTGGGATATCATAAAGCTTTTGAGATCAAGAAAGATTTTTAAACTCCCTGCCACTTTTAGCTCCTCTATAATTTAGCTCCGTCTCTAAGATAACTTCTAAGCCCCACTTTTTTAGCCAAAGATCAGCTCCCTTTTTAGCTCGCGCACTAGGGCTAAAGTCCATCCTTGCTCGCCATGTCAAGAGCGACGCAGAGCCTCATAGATCGCCCTTTATCTTATCTAGCACGCCGTTTATACATTTTGGCGCCTGATCGCTTCCAAGCTCCTTTGCAAGCTCGATCGCCTCGTTTATGATGACGGCTTTATCAGTCTGGCTAAATTCATCTCATAAAGCCCAAGTCTAAGGATAGCAAGCTCGTTGCGCCAACCTTGCTAAAGTCGCCGTCTTTTAGGTGTGGCTTTTAAAAATTCATCTAGTTTTTTCTTTATTTGTTAGCACCTCTTTAAAGGTCTGCTGCGCCTCATTTTTTTACGCTCATTTCTTATCTTTTTCTCTTCTAGAAATTCCTCTTCAAACTCCGCAGTTACGGGGGTTTATCTCGTTTGAGTAAAGTAGTGAAACTATGGCTTGTCTCACTTGATGACGTGTGGCCATTTTACTCTCCTAACTTTTTGTATAATTTAGCATCTCAATAACGCCAGTCATCGCTTCAAAGCCCTTGTTTCCAGCCTTGCTGCCAGCTCGCTCGATCGCTTGCTCGATGTTATCTACCGTTAGCACGCCAAATGTGACTGGTTTTGCGTATTTTTAGCGTTACGTTTGCGATGCCTTTGGTGGTCTCAGCGCTTACGTAGTCAAAGTGTGGGGTCGCGCCTCTTATCACCGCTCCCCACACAGCAAACCGCGTCAAATTTACCGCTTGCAAGCACCTTTTCAAGCGCCATAGGTATCTCAAATGCGCCGTGGACTAGCACTAAGTTACATTTTTCTCGTCGCCGCCGTGGCGTAAAAATGCGTCTTTGCGCCCTCTACCAAGCGGTCTGTGATGATGTGGTTAAATCTTGCGTTTATGATCGCTATCTTTTTCGTTGCCTTTTTAGGCCAATTTCCCTCGATTATTTTCATCTTTTCTCCTTTATTTTTATGCAAGTTTAGCAAAAGCTTGTTTTAAAAATAGACCTTCATCAAACTATCTTTAGCATGATGACGCTAAAGATGATGAGCGATAAAAACAAGGCTTTTTTAAAATCTATCTTTTCACCCTCAAAAACTACGCCAACCACGACTGCTCCGATCGCTCCGATGCCTGTCCAGATCGCATACGCCACCGACATAGCTATAGTTTGCATCGCATAGCTAAGTAGCGTTAAAGAAAGAGCGAAATTTCCAAGCAAAAGGATGAATGTGCCCACTTTTTACGCCTGTGCTTTTTGAGAAATCTCGTGATAAAAAGACGCCAGAGACCTCACAACATCCAGCTAGTACAAGCGCTAAAAAAATGGATCATTCTTTTTATGCCTTTTTAGCCCAAGCACGCCTAAAATGAGCGTCGCTATGAAAAAAATAGCCCTAATGAGATTTGGCATGATCCCGCTTGCTACGTAGTCGCTAACGATCTCAGCTATGACGATAAAAACCGTCCCAAAGCCCACAAATACAGCATAAGAGATGCTTACAGGTAGATACTTTAAAGCTTCACAAATGAGACAAAACTTATGCTCACAAGCGCGGTTGTTAGTAAAAAAACTCGCCCTAAATTTGACGCGTGCTTTAGCCCATACGCCCAGCCACACTCAGCCACTGCACCCAGAAATATCCATAAAAAGCCTCTATTTGACATAAATTTACTTCATGCCTTTTATGGTATCAACGATCTCTTTTACATTTGCGCTAATCGCCTTATTTTCAAAGCTATCATCGTTATTTTGTCCAACTAGCCCCTTTAAATTTCCAAAGACTCGAGGTTAAACCTTAGCTCACTAGAGCTATAATGCCTCAAAAACTTCGCCATTTCTAACGACTTCTACCTCGTAAGTAAGGTAGATATTGCCCATCCTGTCGCTTTTTAGCAAAGGTCGCTTCGCCCATAAATTCCCCTGCGGTGAGTTACCTTTATCTTTAGCTCGTCGCTTGAATTTGATCAAGCAAATTTGCCTTAGTAAGTCCCTCTAAAATTTGCTTATTATACTTTTTCTCGACCATTTTTGGGCTTTGGTAGAGAAAGTTTTGTCGGCTCGTGGTGTTGCACATGAGTGCAGCTAATGCCCTCAAACTTATACTTGCACAGCAAGTGGCACCTTTGGCTGAGATGAGCCACAACCTACTAAAAACAGCACTCCCAAAAAGTAGCGCTAAAATCCTTTTCATCATTCTCCTTAGTTTAAGAAATTTAAAATTTCCTCTATCTTTGAGCGTATCACTTACGACCTTTTCAAGCTCGTCTCAAATTTAGCATATTTGGTCCGTCGCAAAGCGCCTCGCAAGGTTTATGTGCGTCTCATGAAAAATCCATCCACCCCAACGCTAGCTGCCGCTCTTGCAAAGATACGGCACAAACCTAGCGTCGCCACCGCTTTTTCGCCAAAGTGCGCTTGGCATCTGCACGCTGTGGGTCGCGTCAAAAATGACTGGCGCAAAATTTCTCATCATCACCATTCTCATATCAACGACTAAATTTCCATATCCAAATGTGCTTCCACGCTCCGTTAGCCAGACGCCATTTGCCTTTGCAACCTCGTATCCATCGCCGCTAACTCCTCTTGTTTCAAGCACCTTTTTAACAGAGTGCTTCATAGCAGATGCCGCTAAAAACTGCCCTTTTTGATATTTACGACCGCTTTTTGTCTTTGCAGCTGCCACGAGCAAATCAGTCTGACGGCACAAAAACGCAGGGATCTGCAGCACATCAGCCACTTCACCAACTGGCTGAGCTTGATAGCTCTCGTGGATGTCGGTTGAAAAATTTTTAAAGCCAAATTCTTTTTCACCTCAGCTGTACTACAACCTTCTCTAGCCCGAGGGCCACGAAATGAGCTAATACTCGTGCGATTTGCCTTTGTCAAAGCTTGACTTAAAGTAAAAAGTCAAGCTTTTGATTTTCATTAAATTTAACTAGCCTTTTTGCCACTTCAAAAACAAAGCTCCTTGCTCTCTATCACGCAAGGTCCAGCGATTAATATCATATTTTTCTCCTTTATTTTTCTTTAACAACTAAATTCCCACTCACCACGACAAGCACGATACCTGCGAGTGCTAGGTGATTTGGCAACGCATCGCCCATAAAATAGCCAATGATGAGCGTAAAAATGACGTCAGCGTAGCTAACCGCGGCGATTACACCAGCCTTTTTGCCAACTGCAAATGCCTTTGTCATAAACGCCTGAAAATAGTAGCCACTAAGCCCCCATTAGCAAGATAAACACGACATTGTGCCAGCTTGGCATAGCAAATTTAGAAAATAAAAAAATCAAGAGGCTCATAGGGTGAAAAACTCAGCCATCCCCTATGCAAATAAGCGGCAAAAACGAGCCCCAAAGCATGAAGCTTAGCACGATCACGTTTGTGCCATAGTCTTTGTTTAGCTCCTTGACACTCGTGTAGGCAATAGCCGCTCCAAGGCCGCTCCAAATGCCGATGATATCGGTTTTATTGATACCCTAAACTTTGGCTGGATAACGAGCAAAATCCCGCCAAATCCCAAAAAGACAGCAAACCAGCCAAGCGAGCTTAGCCGCTCCTTAAACACGATAGCTGCAAGAATGGCTGTGAAGATTGGGTTTGTCTTTTGAAATGTAAAGGCTGTGGCTAAATTTACGTGCGCGACGTTATAGAAAAAGGCAAAAAGCGCCACCGTGCCCACAAAACCGCGAAACATCAGCAAGAAAAAGTGCCCTCCCGTTTGTTTAAATGGAAATTTATAGATGGCGTAGATGACAATGAAAAGTCCGATCACATTTCTAAAAACAACTTCGATAGAAGGCATATCTTTGCTCAGATACTTTGCAAATGCGCCAGTCACGGCAAACATAAAGCAAGCAAAGAGCATGTAAAAAATGCCAAGATGTGAAATATAAAACCTTTTTAACATCGCAAAACCTCTAAATTTGAAGCACTCATTTTAATAAAAAATGGCTTAAATTTTGTTGATTTTTCTTTTTATTTTCGGCGCTTTTAAGCGTAATTTTATACTTTATATAAGAGAGCAAATTTGTATAATCAGCCATCATAAAAAGGACAAAATTTGCAAAAAGTAATATTAGTAGGCAAGCCAAATGTCGGCAAAAGCTCACTTTTTAACCGCTTAGCAAGAAGACGCATCGCCATAACAAGCGATGTTAGCGGCACTACAAGAGATACAAATAAAGCTAAGATCGAAGTTGAGGGCAAAGAGTGTATATTAATCGACAGCGGCGGGCTTGATGATAGCAGCGAGCTTTTTAAAAACGTAAAAGCAAAGACCTTAGCAGAGGCTAAAAACTCAGACATCATCTTATACATGGTCGATGGCAAAATGATGCCAGATGACGAGGATAGAGCCATTTTTTACGAGCTTAGCAAGCTAAATTTACCAATCGCTCTAGTCATCAACAAAATCGACAGCAAAAAAGACGAGCAAAGAGAGTGGGAATTTGTAAGTTTTGGCGCAAAAAACTCATTTGGCATTTCAGTAGGCCACAACACCGGCGTCGATGAGCTTAGCATCTGGCTGGCAAAACACCTAGAGAGAAAGGTGCAAATAAAGGCCGATACGAGCGATGATTTTGATGATTTTTAGAAAACTATAACGACGAGGGCGAGCTAAGCGACGAGATAGACTATGAGAGCAAAAACATCAGAGTTGGCATCATAGGGCGCGTAAATGTCGGCAAAAGCTCACTCTAAACGCCCTGTAAAAAGAGAGCCGCGCCGTAGATTAGCGACGTGGCAGGCACTACGATCGACCCAGTCAAATGAAATTTACGAGCATGATGGCAGAGTTTTTGAGTTTGTCGATACTGCTGGTATCAGAAAGCGTGGCAAGATCGAGGGCATCGAGAGATACGCACTAAATAGAACTGAGAAAAATCTTTAGAAGAGACAGACGTGGCGCTACTTGTGCTTGATAGCTCTGAGCCACTAACCGAGCTTGATGAGCGTATCGCTGGCATCGCTTCGAAATGTGAGCTGGCGTCATCATCGTGCTAAAACAAATGGGACAAAAAGCAGCGAAGAATCTGACGAGCTTTGCAAAGGAGATAAAAGATAGGTTTACCTTCTCATACGCGCCGATCATCAGCGTTTCGGCACTTGGTGGCAAAAGAGTGCATAAAATTTACCCGCTCATAGTTGAAATTTACAAAAACTACACCCAAAAATCCAAAACTTCAAAGCTAAATGAAGTGATCGGCGAAGCAACCAAAAGCGCATCCCACTGCCACGAGATAAAGGGCAGGGTCGTGAAAAATTTACTACGCAGTGCAGTTTAAAACAGCGCCTATCATGATAGCGCTCATAATGAACCGCCCAAAATGCCTGCACTTTAGCTACAAACGCTACCTGACAAACAAGCTTTGAGAGAGCTTTTAGTCTAGCTGGCGTGCCTATCGTGCTAATCCCTAAAAACGTGGAGAGAGTGATGAAGACAAAGAACAATAATATCGTTTTGATAGGGTTTATGGGCGTTGGCAGGGCACCACTGCAAGGGCGCTAAGCAAGGTGCTAAAGACGATGAACCTTGACTGCGACGACTTGCTAGAGAGCTCACAAAAATATGAAGATAAAAGCTATCTTTGATGACTTGGCGAAGAGCATTTTAGGCGGCTTGAAAAAGGATCTAGCTCACTTTAGCCACAAATGTCAAAAATGCGATCATCTCGACAGGTGGGGGCTTTGCAAAAGGTTGCAAATTTAAACAAAATAGGCACCGTGATCTATCTAAAAGCAAGCTTTGATGCGATCATGCAAAAGGCTAAAAATAGCAAAAATAGCGAGAAAAAACTCGCCAAACGCCCACTTTTAAGCGACCTGAAAAAGGCTGAGGCGCTGCATCTGGAGCGAGAGAAAGCTCTATGAGAAAAAGGCTGATTATATCGTTGAAGTGGAGGGCAAACTCCAAAGCAGATCGTAAAAAGAGATAAGGATACTTTTAAAAAGTTTAGTTGCAAAAGTGGCGAGGGCTGCTTGCAACGATAAATTTCAAGATCAGGCTAGATGGCTGTCTGGCGTGGTGTTGAAATTTGTGATGTTTGAGCCAAATTTAACGTTTTGTAGTTAGAAATTTTGGCGAAATTTTGAGATAAATTTTGCTTCACTTGTTCGCAACGCTAAAGCGACAGAGTTGTGCAGAAATTTTAAGTCAAAACTAAACTTGAAGCCAAGCTAAATTTTTAAGATTAGATTAGACGCAAAGTCCAACGTGATGTTAAAATTTAAAACGTTTTGGCGAAGAGTTTTTGTTTAGGCCGAAGCGAAATTTTGTTTTTAAGTGAGGGCTAGCAAGCTAAATTTTAAGATTAGACTAGATAAAAATATCTGCCCTGATGTTAAAATTTAAAAAAGCATTTGGCGAAGTATCGTGAGATGATTTTTGATAGTTGTAGAATCTAAGCCGAGGCTAGACACATAGTCTGCTCGAAAGCTTGAAAATTTCAAATCTCATCAAAAGCACTCGCGAGAAAAAAAAGCCAAAAGGAAAGGATAAGATGAGAGTATTAACCGGCCTCCAACCCTCCGGCAAACTACACCTTGGCAACTATTTTTGCCTCGATAAAGCAGATGGTTGATATGCAAGAGCAAAAACGAGATGTTTATGTTTATAGCGAACTACCACGCGATGACCAGCCTTAGCGACGGCAAGGCACCAAAGCAAAACACATTTGACGCTGCGTGGCCTTTTTGGCGCTTGGGATCGACCCAAACAAGAGCATTTTTCTGGGTGCAAAGCGACGTTAAAGACGTGCTTTGAGCTTTACTGCGTGCTAAGCCAGCATACGCCCTATGGGCCTACTTGAGCGCGCGCACAGCTACAAAAGACAAGGTCGCAAAAGGCCTTTAGCTCGCACCACGGGACTCTTTAGCTATCCGGTTTTTGATGGCGGCTGATATCTTGCTTTTATAACGCGCAGGTCGTACCTCGTGGGCAAAGACCAGATCCAGCACGTAGAGATCGCGCGCGATATCGCGATCAACTGTAACAACGAACATGGCGAGATTTTTACACTGCCTGAGGCAAAGATCGATGAAAACGTCGCTACCGTGCCCGGCACAAATGGCGAAAAGATGAGCAAAAGCTACGGCAACACGATCGATATCTTCGCAGACGCCAAGACGCTTAAAAAGCAAATTTTCGCAGCATCGTGACTGATGGCACACCGCTTGAAGAGCCAAAAGCAGTGGCAAAACTGCAACGTCTATAACATCGCAAAGCTTTTCTTAGATGAGAGCGGACAGCGCGACTTGCAGGCTAGATATGAGCGTGGAGGAGAAGGTCACGGACACTTTAAAGCCTATCTAAACGAGCTTGTTTGGGACTATTTTAAAGATGCAAGAGAGAAATTTGAATACTATCAAAAATAACCCTGACGAGGTGGCTAAAAATTTTAGATCTAGGCGCTAAAAAGCCTCAGAAATGTGGCTCACGCAACGATAAAAAAGTGCGTGAAGCAGTTGAATTTACAGATAAGGAAAAATATGCAAAATTTATATCCATACGCGCAGATAATTCACCTTTTTTGCGCGATCATTTTTGTTGGTTATCTATTTTTTGATGTGATCATATTAAGAGCGGCGAGCAAAAAGATGCCGCCAGAGCTCGCTGCAAAAGGCAAAGCAAGCCATCGGCTCGTAGCTATCAAGATCATGCCTATTTGCGTGCTACTTTTTAGTTTTAACTGGTGGCATGATGATGAGTAACTGGGTCGGTAGCAAGGCTGGAGGCTACTTTGAGACAAATTTACAAGATCGCTTTTTATGATCAAATTTTGCTTAGCGATGGTGATCGTGGCTGCGGTGATAGTAAATTTTGCGCTGCAAACTTTATATTTAAGCGCCCCTAGCCCACTTGGCAACATCCACCCTATCGCACTTACGCTTGCGGTAGCGATCGTCTTGCTTTGCAAAAGTTATGTTTATGGTTTAAGGAGAGGATAAGGAGAGGATCATGATAATTTAAAAACTACTTGAGACAAACTACGATGACTCGTAAAAACTAGAGGGCAAAAACGTTAAAGCTTAGCTTATTAGACGAGCTTTTGCACACTTTTAACGAGCTAGCAAAAGCGCAAAGCACTTGAAAACTTCTAGCGATCCAAAACGCAAAGAGCAAGGAGCTTGGCGTAAAAGCAAGAGCTGGTGAGGACGTGAGCGAGCTTAAGAGTGAGCTCACTTTAAACAAAGCTGCCCTTGCTGACGCCGATGAGATCGTTAAACAATATGAAGAAAAGCTTGAGCAATTTTGATTTTAGCGTGCCAAATATCACCGATGATGACGTGCCATTTGGCAAGGACGAGGACGATAACGTCTGCATAAAAACGGTGCTTGAGCCAACTAAATTGACTTTAAGCCAAAGGAGCACTGGGAGCTAGGGCGAGAGCCTTGGCTGGCTTGACTTTTGAAAGGGCGCAAAGCTCTCAGGATCTCGCTTTACCGTGCTTCGTGGCATGGGAGCAAGGCTTAGTAGAGCGCTTGTTAATTACATGATCGACTTTAACAGCGCGCGCGGCTTTTGAGCTTGTAAATGTCCCTTATCTAGTAAGCTCAAACACACTTTTTGGCACCGGTCAGCTGCCCTAAATTTGAAGAGGATCTTTACAAAGTGCGCGACGAGGACCTCTACCTCATCCCAACCAGCGAAGTGCCTGCTGACAATGATACAATGACACCATCATTGAAGCCGAGCAGCTGCCTATAAAGATGACTTGCTACTCAGCATGCTTCCGCCAAGAGGCAGGCTCAGCAGGACGCGACACTAGAGGGCATGATCCGCCAGCACCAGTTTGAAAAGGTCGAGCTTGTAAGCATCACAAAGCCTCGATCAAAGCGAGGGCGTGCTTGCTGAGATGATATCTTGCGCCAGCGACTTGCTAACTAGCCTTGGTTTGCCTCACCGCCACATGCTTCTTTGCAGCGGCGATTCAGGCTTTAGCGCGGCAAAGACAGTAGATCTTGAGGTTTGGCTACCGTGTCAGGGCAAATACCGCGAGATAAGCTCTATCTCTAATACTCGTGATTTTCAAGCAAGACGCGCAAAAATTCGCTTTAAAGATGGCAAGAAAAATATGCTTGTAAATACCCTAAATGGCTCAAGCTTGGCAGTTGGCAGGACGCTAATAGCGATAATGGAGAACTACCAAAAAGGCTGATGGCACTATAGAAATCCCCAGAAGTTCTTAAAAGGTATATGTAGTGGCTGATGACGAGGTTGTAGTTCTAAAAAGCCACCGGCGAGCAAGCAGAGCAAGCGCCTGAAGAGGCAAAGACAGAGGCTCCTGAAGAGATCGTCTCGCTTGAGAGCATCGCAAGCGATGGCGTGCTGCAAGATGAGAGCATCCCAGAGCCAATACCTGTAAAAAAAAGCAAGAAAAAGCTCTTTATCATCATCGGCGCAGCTGCTTTGGTGCTTGTCATTTTGATCGCTGTTTTGTTAATCGTCTTGCTAAAAAAGATAAAAAGAGGAGATAGACACTACAGCTATCGTAAAAAAATATAGAAAACAACTACCAAACGCAAAAATTTTGGCGCTTCAAAGATCGATGAGATGATAAACAAAGCCAACCAGCTCTATGAGCGTGGCAACAATGAAGCGTTAGTACTTTATGAAAACATAGCTGTTTATAACCAGTCACTTTCAAACTACAACCTCGGCGTTTCGCAGATGAAACAAGAGAAATGCGACGAGGCGATCATCTCGTTTAACAAAGCGATAACCGACCGCGAAAACACCGCAGTGAGCGCCATAAACGCCGCTGTTTGCTCGCTTGAGCTAAATAACACCAAAAATTTCAACTACTATATAGGGCTTGCAGACTCCTTTTTGCAGTATGAAAACAGCTCGCCACTTTATAGCTACTACTATGCGCTAGTTAATTATTACAAAGGGCAATTACTATGAGGCGCTACAAGCTCTCTCACACCCTAGCACAGAGGATTATAAGGGCGAGTATGCCTACTTGAGCGCTAAAATTTTATCGCTTCTTGGCGATGACGAGAGAGCCATAGCTAAGCTTGAGGGGCAAAAGGCGTTTAAAGCTGACTTTTACGCTAGCACAGCTCTACGCAAGGCTTGGCAAATACGACAAGGCAAGGGACTATCTAACAAAGGCTTCTAAAAACACGCCAAATATCGATCTTATCAAGATGACTGAGGCGTTAATCGATCTAAAAACGGCTGATTATGGCGACGCGGCGGCATTTATCAAAGATGTTTATGACTACAACGCCTCGATGCCAAGTAAAATTTACAAGATAAAGACCATCCTCAAAAGCCAGATCTTTTTGACGTTAGCCCAACTCAGGCGCACTTTAGCGACGATATGTTTTTTTGATAGAACAAGACGCTACGAGACGCTCTTTTACTTCGCGCCTTACAAGGTTTTTGATGCAAAACAGAGCATCGAGCAGATAAGAAAAGGCGGTGTTAGCGTCTTTTTAGATGACACCTCAGCGGCAAATGACTACCTTAGCCAAAGTGCCGCCGCCTCAAAGGTCAATGCCAAACTTAGCGAAGCTCATCGCAAAGGCACTTAACTACCGCTTAAAAGAGGCAAACAAGGACTTTGAAGAGCTTGCCAAAGCCTATCCAAACCACTCGATCTTGCAGTATAACCTAGCTCTTAGCTACGCTCAGCTTGGAAATTTTAGCCTTGCTGCAAAGCACTTTATAGCAAGCTATCATCAGGATGTAAATAACCACCTCTCGGGCATCTTTGGGGCTATCTGCATGGATATAAATAGAAATTTAAACCAAAACTAGTTGAAGAGATCGGCGAAAAATCAGAAAACGACAAGAGCCCTAAAGCCTGTAAATTTGATACGCCTCGCTTTTAAGCCTAGTTAGCGGCAACCAAAGTGCGATGATAAGGTGGCTTGAAGAGCCAAAAGAGCCTACAACGCTAAATTTGGCCTTTGATATCATCATCGCTAAAATCTCAAACAACGATGAACTAATGTCAAAAGGCTGATGAGCTCATGAAAATCTTGCCAAACGACATCATCGCAAATATCTTAAACTTTCATCTCTAAAAACAAAGATCAAAAACGTCAAAGAGTATGCAAAAAGCGATACAAACTTTTACTTCATCGATAAAAAAATCTCGACTCAAACGCTTTTCTACCACGGCGCTGATATCATCAAAAAGCAATACATCAAAGCTACTTCAGATCTCAGGCCTGCTAACAAGGGAGCGCGATAAGCTAAGAGCCCAGCTAAAAGAGGCTCCAAAAAAATATAATTTGATCCAAACTCTAGCCTACGTGGATATCTTTACAAACGACTTTGATGAGAGCTATAAGCTTTTATAATGAGGTTATAGATGAGTTTAAGATAAATGACGCTGGCACGCTATTTTTTTGGCCTCTGTGGCTGCCACTGGAGCGAATAAAATAACAAATGCTATCGCACTTTTGAGCTTACAAAGCTAAATGATCCAAGTGCTGTTGAAAAACAGAGCTGCCCTTGGCTTTATGTATCAGCAAATCGATAACATAAAAGCAGCTCTTATACAATATAGCAAAGTTGGAAACGTAGGATATAACAACGAATTTTATGATTTTATGATAGATAACTAGAGAAATTTAAAGCTAGGTCTTTAAATAGCCCTAGCTTTTAGATAAAAAAATAGCTCTAAAATTTAAATATTGGTAACTTCAAGCCTTATCTGATCTGATACTTCACTAAATCTATAAAGCAAATCACCACATTTATACTCTATGCATTTTTCATTGATCTCATCTTTTTATCTTTTTAGACAAGATTTTTCTTCATAACGCCAGAAGCTCTCTTTGCAAAAGCAGTTTATAAGACATGCCCCATGCCGTGAGTTAGAGACTTTATAAATTTACCATCAACCTCGCTCTCATCTTTTATCATATGAAGCATCACGTCAAATTTAGCTTCTTTAAGAGCCTCGTAAAGCTCGGTTTTTATCCTTTGCTTGTGGCAGTCTCATTATCATAAGTGCAGTGATAGCTCACGTAAAATTGGCTTTTGTAGCTACTTTGAACATTTAAATGATCTAAATTTAGGATGTTTCTTATCTCTTCTCTTGCGTCAATAAAAATAATATGGTGATTTTTCATTAAGTGTCCAGTAGGTCTTTATCAAAAAAGTAAAGATATAAATTTTGATACAAAAGTGTCAGTGCCAAAACAAAAAATAGTTAGTAAAATCAATCTCTTTTACCAAAACCAATAAGCCGCCATAAAAAAATATAGCATAAGAGCTATTATCTATCACCGCATCAACTAGCCATGGAGCGATCTTAGCGCACATATGTGCCAGATATCCACCATGTGAGCTACCCTACCATTATCACTGGTAGATGCTCAACTGGCATTATTTATATATTTTTTTGTATAAAGCACAGCATTTAGCACGTCCATTGCTTGCATAACGCCGTAAATTTTGATATTCATTTTTGTTGGAACCATCGTAATGCTAGCATTTAGCCTAAAATCAGCCGGCAAAAGACTCGCCTCTTTTTCGAATAGTTATCTCTTTACTAAGACTTTCATAGTAAATCAACCTTCTCATGACAGTCGATCACTTTTTAGATCGATTGGTAATGTTATACCTATGCTTTGACAGCTCTCTTCTTAAGATTTCACGATCTATATCATCAAGTCCAAACTTTCAGCCCCAAGCTGTGGGCGGTTGCCTATGCAGTGATAATCCACACCAATGCATGCCACATCATAGTTCTCTGCCATGGTTCGCATGAGATGGGCTCTATATCCAGAGTCAGAGTCTGCTCCAAGACCGTGGATGATAACTAAAAGCGCTTTTTGCTTCTTTAACATCGTCATAACAGGCATAAAAGGATAGAGAAGAGTCTCTTTTATGCCAAGCTCCACATCATCACAAGATAGTACTTTCGTAGCTTCCATCAACTAGCATCTTAACTCCCTTTTAAATTTGCTAAATTTCTCTACCTTTTGTGAGACGTTATAAAAAAAGCTAACAATCTGTTTTTGCTAGGCGCTCTTTGAAAAATGGCCAGATGTAGCTTGGGAATAGACATTACCAGCTTGCATGAGCGAGATATTTGTCGCTTTCTCACCGCCATCTTTTGGCGCACTAGCACGCTTACTTGCATGTAGTAAGCATAGCTGTTTGTGCTAAAGTCGTCATCATAATCATCATAATCAAACGGGAAAAACATCGAGTAGCCAAAAGCCAAAAACTTGGTCTGCCAAAGCCATATCCCATGCCCATTGAAAATCTAGGATCTCTTTTGTTGTCCTAGAAAAAGCTTTGCACGTCGCCAAGGATGATGAAGTCGGCATTTTTTGATATTTGGCTCATTTCTAAAAGCCAGCCTTTGCAAATTCGCTTACTCAGCATTTACATCTTGTCCGGTCGCGCTATTTTTTAAAAATCTACATAGACGCTTTTTGTTTGCTTCTCCAAGCGTAAAAAGATCGGATCACTCGTTTTTACCGAGATATTTGGCGTGCTGCTAGCACATCCGACAAAAACACCGCTAGAACAAATAAAAAAGAAAATTTTCTCATCTTCACTCCTATAAGAGCGATCTTATAGCACCTTCAAGCACACTTTTTGGTGTAAGACCGATAAATTTGATCGCATCTTACCATCTTTATCAAAAAAATAGATAACAGGCACGCCCATAACGCCACCAACTGCCTTGCTGAAAGTAATCCACCGAGACCTTGTCGCTTGTAGTTTTTAAAGGTGATGTTGTGCTCTTTTAAGATTTCGATGTCCTTATCAAAGCCCTTGCTAGGTCCCTAAAATGCCAATAAACTGAACCTCTTTGCCATACTCTTTTTCAAGCGCGTTTAGATCAGGGATCGCGGCCTTGCACACGCCACAGTCCGTGCCAAAGAAAAAGAGCATATATGGCTTATCGCCGATCTTTAGGCGCTTTTCGGTAGGGAAAAAAACTGCGTATCGATGCCACTTGAGTCATTTAGCGTGATGTGGTGCTTCTCATACTGCTTTTACGCAGCCCAAAAACTAGGGCTGAGACTAGACATAAAAGTAAAAATTTTATATCGCATTTGGCACCTTTGGATTTTCGATAGTGCGGATATTCTCTAGTTTGCCGTGTCTTAAATAGACGATCTTATCGCCATACTCGCCTAGATCTGGGTTGTGAGTAACTAGAAGTATCGTCTTGCCCTCTTTTCTTAGCTTACAAAATAGATCAAGTATGATCCTCTCATTTGCCTCGTCAAGGTTACCAGTTGGCTCATCTGCTATTAAAATTTTCAGGGTCGTTTTATGAGCGAGCGCGCGATACAAAGGCGTTGTTGCTCACCGCCACTTAGCTGACTTGGTCTGTGCGTTAGCCTGTGAGAGGCCAACTGCCTCAAGGGCCTTTTTAGCATCCTCTTCATCGACTGAGCTGTGATAATACTGCGCTATCATCACGTTTTCAAGCGCACTAAGATATGGCACTAGGTGAAACTGCTGAAAGACAAGTCCGATCTTTTCACGTCTAAATTTAAGCGTATCATCGGCATTTAGGTTGCTCGCATCATCGCCGCCAAGCATATAAACGCCGCTACTTGGAGTATCCATTAGAGAAAGGATATTTACAAGCGTACTCTTACCGCTACCACTTGGTCCCATGACGCTGACCCACTCGCCCTTTTTAACCTCAAAACTTATATCATCAAGTGCTTTTACATCGCCAAAAATTTTACAAATATTTTTAAGTTCTAGTGCATTTTGCATATCATTCTCCTCTTAGTGTATCTGCCATTTTGTTATTAAGTGCCCGCTTAATCGGGTAAAACGCTGCGATCGCTGCAAAAAGAAGTGATATGACCACAGCTACTGGGATGCTTAGAATTCTAAAATCAATACTAGAATCAAATATCGCATAACCTGTAAATTTGAGCTAGTAGATAACCTAAAAACGCTCCAACTAACGCTGAGATAAGCGCTGTCACAAATGTTTCAAAGCCAAATAGCCTTAGCACGTCTTTTTTACTTGCGCCTATGGCCCTAAGAAGTGCGATCTCACGTGATCGAGAGAGCAAGATAGCACTAAGCGTTGTATTTACGCACATTGAAGTAATGAGCAAGATGACAAGGCTAACAAGAGCCATTAAAAGTTTGATCTTTTCTAAGATATAGCCCTCAGACTTTTGAGACCTTTTGCCACTGGTTTTTGCGGACTATTTCATCGTTGCTTATAGTCTTTGCAAGCGATGTTATCTCGTCAAATTTCAAGCACAACAGCTTCAGCATAGTTTATCTTGCCAGCTTTGTTTGAAATTTTCTGAGCCAAAGATAGTGACGTGATCAAAAGAGCGTCCTCTTTATCGCCACTTGCCACTACGCCTTTTATCTTTACATTTATGCTCTCGTTTGAGCCAATGGCGCGAATTTCTATATCATCGCCTGCTTTAAAGCCAGCTTGGCGAGCAAGATCGACGCCTATTAGAACGTTTTTATCGTCAAAATCGACATTTATCATCCCTCCATCTCTAACATCTAAAAACGGCTTAACCTTTTTAGATTGCTAAATTTTGTCCCCATGACGATGGCATTTGTTGGACCGATATTTGCCTGAGCAAAGAGATATCCACTCTCGCCTAAAAGCTTATCTTTTGGCACTTTAGCGATCATTTCGTTATAGGTTTTTTCGCTCATATCATCACTTGTCGCCATATCTTTTGGAGCAAAGATCATATTTGCACCATAAGTTTTTAGCTCGCGTGAGACCTTTGAGTCGATGTCCAGATAGACATTGACAAATGCCGCACACACGCACGCTCCAAGCAAGATAGAGATGACAATAACCATAACCCTTGATGAGCCATTTTTTTAGGCTTTTTGTAGATCAGGTTGTAAAAGAATTTGCTATTTGCGGTCATATAGCACCTCCGCAGGTAGTAAATTTATGACGTTTCTCATTGGCATTAGCGAGCCAACGACTGAGATGAGCAAGGCAAATGCCACGCTAATTGGCAGCACGATCCATGCTATGCCTATGCCGTGAGAGAAGATGATGTAAGACATCACGTAGCTTAGCGCGTATCCTAAAAATGCTCCCGTGATACCCGCAAAAAAGGCAACCACAAGGCTCTCGCTAGCAAAAAGGGCGTAAATTTCAAAGTTACTTGCGCCTATGGCTTTTAAAAGGCCGATCTCTTTTTTACGGCGGTAAATTTCACTTGTCATTAGTGATGTTATACCGATAGCTGAGACCACAAGAGCGATGATACTAACGATGCCCATTAGGCTTTGAATTTTCTTTTACGATATTACTCTCAGCATCACTTACTTGAAGGCTAGCTTTTTGCGCTAACATTTGGTAATTCTTTCTATCTGAAATGCGATCGAGCCTGCATAGGCTGAGCAGTACCATTTATCGTACTCTGCGCTATCAAGGTTGTCTCACTTTCTTCTTGCTTTTAGCGATAGGTCATTTTCTGGGATCGTCATGGCTGAGACCTCAGCTTTTGTGTATGAGCCAGCGTGTCCTGAGAGATCGCCAGCAAGTTTGAGCGAGCCTATTAGCTTATGTGCTTCATCGCTTGCCCCTTTTAAGATGCCAACCACGCTAACCTCTTTTGTGCCGTTTTTGCCTACAAGGCTAAGCTTGTCGCCAACTTTTGAGCCCTTAGCCTTTGCAAGCTCATCTCCTACTAAAATTTCATCCATGCTCTCATCTTTTGGCCAAGCGCCCCTCAACACCCCAAAATCCATACAAACTCTTAACGCCTGTAGCTAAATCCCTGGCTCATCTTTTTAGCCCGATATTTTTATCAAAAATAAGTCCCCTCAAAGCTAAACTCATCACTTTTTCATCTTTTGACCTTTGTCTCTAGAAACGGCGCAAAAGGCAACGATATTATTTCTCCAAAAGATCTCTTTTATCTTGTAGATATCAGCCTCTGGGAGTAATTTGTGATTTTAGTGGGGTGAAATTTTTACCCTCTATCTCGATGCTTAGGCTCTCACCGCGTGGTAAAACGACGATATTTGAGCCATATCCTCTAAGCTCACTTGCCACTTGATCGCCAATTTTTAGCGTGATATTTAGCATGCAAGCTATCAAAAGAGCAGCTAGCAAGATGGTGATAAACGCCATCGTCTTTTGCACCTTTGAGCCAGTGATCGAGCTTTTTATCATTCTTAGTTGCATATTTTTTTCATTTTAACGTTCCATTTGTTTCTGACATATTTTTCTGGATTTGCTTCATTTCGCCTGAGTTTCATTGCTCTCAAAGAAATATGTGCGTCCGTAGTATAAATATGATCTTGAATCAAGATTGCTCACCTTTTTGCGACTAACTGGGTCAAGCACCATCTTTTCAACGACCTTAGCTAAAGTAGTTTGCCCCTGCGACGATCGTTTTTGTAATCCACTATGATATTTTTACCATCAAAGGTAAATGCCATAGGGATCGGGTTACAACCGCCCTCTTTGCCAACTGACGGTAAGAAAGTATTCTAACATTACAAGAGATACAAATAAGATCATTACCTTTTTTATGTAGCCCATATCGCCGCAAATCATGCACGAGTCAAAGACGATGACAGGAGATGGGCGGTCGCCAGCGGTTTTAGCAAGAAAAATCTTATCTGCTTGCCCTCATCTGTGATGTAGGCAAATCTGTGAAGTTCGTTGTCTTTTAACATATCAACATCAAATATAATTTATCTCCCACTGGCTCAACCAAGACTGGCTCTGGAAATTTGAGGTGGGCGAGATGCGTAAAGGTCAAAATAAAGAGAAAAAGCCAAGCGCTATTAAAACGCTACAAAAATGCAAATTTTGCATTGTCAAAGACATTTTCTCTAATAGCTTTTGTAAAGCGGTATTTGATAGAGCCAAACGTACTCTTTATCGATACTTTTTGGCATAAAGCAAAGCGCGATGATGCATAAAAGTAGGGATCACAACTATATAAAAATAGGCATAAAATTCTGTGACGTAGATGCCTTTTTGCGCTGATAGATAAAATTTGAGAATTTAGCTCGCTACTTATCTTTAAAAGCGCCTGCACGTAAAAAGCTCGAGTGCAGTTTGCGAGCTTCTATCGACTAGCAAAAATACTAATGTGATAAGAGCTGTACTTAGCTACTGATGATGGGATGCTAGCTTTTAAATTTGAAATGAAGAAAAATAAAAATAGCATCAAGATCATCGCAAAGATCATCAAAAGAAGCTAATGACTGAAAGCGTGTCAAGCAGCTCGCCACCAAATAGCGGGAACAATGCGCTACTTGAGCTATAGCCAAAGCCAAAGCCGATGCCTAAAATAAAAAAACGTTACGATTTTTTTGCTATCTTAAGCTCGAAAAATATCCATAAAATGCTAATGAGTAGAAAACCAGTGTCACAGAATCTATGAAATACTTTAAACTGGTCATCAACAAGCGCATGACGAGCAGCTTTAAAGATAAGCACACCAGCAACAACGCCAAGAAATGACGGTAAAAAGATCGTTTTTAAACTTTTGCCATTGTTATTTAAGGCAGCAAAAAGCGTAAATCCAAGGAGGGCTAAAAAGACCTGATAGAAGTAAATTGACATAACTAAACCCTATGAGAATTTTCTAAAAAGGGGCGAAAAACGCCCCTCAAAGTAATTATTTAACAGGACCACCTGTCCATTGAAATGTATAAGTTGTTGTGAAAGGCTCAAACCATTTACCAACACCAGTCTCTTTGTCAGCGTGGCGACCAAAACCTTGTTTTTTTCTGGATTGTCGATGTGAATTAAGCTCATAGTTACCAACACCTGTATCCATTTTTACGTTAGCACCGTAGTGTGGGCCATCGCTTGCAAACCATAGGCATAAATGTACCTTTTTTTAGTTTTTACCATTATCAAGGTTTTTTTAGCTCATAGTTGATCTTTAGATATGGGATCCACTCACCTTCGCCAAAGCCGTTTTTGTTGCCTTTTACAGCGTGGATGTCAGCTTCTAGGTGAAGATCAGCTAAGCTTGGAGCTAGATCAACGCCTTTTGGCTCCATGTCGATTGGCTCAAGATAAACAGCAGCTATCTCCATGCCATTAGCCTCTACAGGCTCGCCGATTGGGTGCTCTCCAGCAAGTGCAAAACCAGCTGCTGCTTTAATGCTAGAGCTGAACTAATAATTTTATTCATATTCTCTCCTTTAAATAAAATTAATTTTTATTTTGTTTTTGATTTCATGATAACAATGCCTATAATTAGGGGCAAGCACCATAATGATCTGAGGTACTAAGCTCTCGTAATATGGCATAAGTCCCAGCCAGTCTCTCATCCAGTCAGGAAAAATTTAGTCCTTTTTATGATAGTTGGGATGGTACTTGCCCTCAACTAGCTCGCCAACGCCCTTGCCAACAAAGACGATCGACATATAAAAGATGATCGCTGATGTAAATATAAAAAAATTGTTTAATAGGAATTTTAACAGCGAAAAGTACTTTTAAATAAGAAATAGACTATCAAAAGAACGATAAGGCTCTACGACAAAGCCAGCTGCGATCATTGAGTAGCCAGCTGAGTCTTTTGCGTCAAAGATAAGTGCTTGATAAAATAGCACTGTCTCAGCGCCCTCTAAATACCGCTAAAAATACAGTCCACCAAAAGCGCTGTGCTTGAGCCACTTGAGATAGACTCAGATACATGTGATTTGATGTAGTCGTTCCATTTTTTTAGCGCCAGCATTTGAAAAGAAGCCAGAAGCCAACGTAAAATAGAAGTCCCACTGCAACAAGCATCGTGATGCCTTCCATAAGCTCTCTTTTTGACCTGCTGCCTCGCCAAAGATGATGTTCATTATCCAAGCCATAACAAAGCTTAAGATGACAGCCACGCCAACTGAGCTATATACGACTTTTGCCCATAGCTTTTGCATTACCAGTTTTTTACAAGGTATGCAACAACAGCTGCAACGATGATAAGAGCCCTCAAAGCCCTCTCTTAAGATGATAGTTAGCGCCCAGATAAATAGCGTCCAAGGTGAGCTTGAACCGCTAGTTTTTCTCGAGTGCAGCTGCTAGCTGAGATGACATCTTGCTTGCACTCTCTTCAAGTGTTTTTTCGTCTGCGCCTGATTTCATAAGGGCTACAAGGTTACCAAATGTAGCTTCGATAGCTGTTTTTAAATTTACATCTATCGCACCTACTTTGTTCTCCATGCCGCTACCTTCAAACTCATCAAAGTAGATATCTTGGATATCGCCCATAGCTTTAGCGCTATTGCCACCTTTGTAAAGCGCGATGGCTGCTTGAATTTTTGTCATTTATGTTTTTAACGGTTTGAGTGTAGTCTGTGCCACTATCTTCGCTGCTATCGCTAGATGCTGCGCTACTCATATCAACTTTTGCTAGTTTTACTGTCTCAGCTGGGAGTTTCGCAACAGCGTCATACGCTAGCTTTTTGATCTCTTCTAGCTTTACTTTTAAAGTCATCTTTGCTTATGCCATTTGTGATGCCGCTTATTGCTTCACCCATCTTTCTTTTGGATGTCAGCATCTATGCTTTTTACCATTTTCTATATATTGGCGAACAGCGATTTCAAGTTGAGTGTTTCTATAATCATTACTGTAGCATCTTGGATAGAATTTTTTTAGCATCATCTTGTTTGTCGCCCTCATAGCTTGATATAGCTTTATCCAGAGCAGCTGATACTCAAATGCCACCTTCCACTCAGGGATAAATTTAGAAGTGTCATAGCCACTTGCAGCAGCTTGTGCTGGGCTGTCTGAGTACTCACCAACAAGCTTATGTCCATTTAAAATAACTGGCAAAACTTCAGCGATTTCGCTATTTATCTGATCTATTCTTTTTTGCACATCATCTGGTGCTTCGCCAGCTTTTTATCGCCTTTCTGATCTCGCCAAACTGCTTCTCCATAGAGTAAGCTTTTTCTGACCTAAATTTATTCTGATGCCAGCTTCGACATCTTCAAACAGACCAAAATAAGCATTTTGAGTATCGCTAACTGCTTGCTCGACATTGCCAGCTCTATACTCTGTTATTACTTTTTGTAATGACTCTTTTATCTGAGCTGCGACTTGTGTGTAGTCGTCATTTTTGCACAAGCCAGATAGGCAGGAGCATGATAAGCATCAATTTAGGAAATTTATTCATTAGTTAAACCACCTGTAAAATATATTTTGCCCGAATATTAGCCAAGCCTTTACTTTGATTAAAATAAAAACGATTATCATAAAAAGAATGTAAATTGAAAGCGTAAATAGTATTTTTTTACAATCTAATAATCAACTTTACGTAAATTTAGGGCTTTAGAAGATTAGATCAAAATCTCATATCGAGATAAAAAGTTATATTTTTGCTAATTTCAATAGATAAGAAAAATTATTGATGAAATTTTTAGATTATAAAAATCATAAAAATAATTTAAATTTTATAGAATTTAAAAGGAGAGCAAGCGCCCTCCTTAGTGTTATACGTTTAGTCCTGTATTTCTTAGCATAACGCGTTTGCGATATACATTTGAAACCTCAGCAGCGTCGCCAACTAAAAAGTGCGTTTGTAGAACAGATAGCCGCACACATAGGCACTTTGCCCTCAGCCATTCTGTTTTGACCGTAAAGCTCTCTCTCCTCGTGTGAGTTAGTTGGCTCTGGACCGCCTGCACACATGGTGCATTTATCCATTACGCCTTTTACGCCAAATGCCCCGTCTTTAGGGAACTGCGGCGCACCAAATGGACAAGCATATAGCAGTATCCACAGCCTATGCACTTGTGTTTTATCGTGAAGCACGATGCCATCAGCTCTAATGTAGAAGCAATCAACGGGACAAACTTGCTCGCAAGGCGCGTCGGTGCAGTGCTGGCACGCGATAGTAGTTGATACCTCTTTGCCCTCGATACCATCGTGAAGCGTGATAACCTTTCTTCTATAAATTCCCTACTGGAAGCTCGTGAGCAGAAGAGCAAGCGACTTGACATCCAAAGCAGCTGATACATCTATTAGTATCTACAAAAAATTTCATTCTTGCCATTTTTCTCTCCTTACTCTTTACCTAAGGCGTCTCTCTCGACATACTCGTGATAAAACGATGTTTTAAAGGTGTTCTCTTCAGCTTTTTCTATGCGGCAAAGACCTGCGTTAAATTCTGAAATTTGAGTAACAGGGTCAAATCCGTAGTTAGTAACTGTGTTAAAAGCTCTCGCCGATAACATAAGGCTTAGTGCCCTCTGGGTAGCGAGCTGAGAGATCGACACCTTGCATAACGCCAGCGAAGTTGTAAGGCATACAAATTCTATCTGGAGTGACCATATAGCTGTGGTAGCATCTACTTTGATCTTCGTGCCTTGTGGGCTGTGGATCCACATCATATCGCGATCTTTTATGCCGTATTTTTAAAAGCAAGCTCAGGGTGAACGTTAGCAAACATCTCAGGTGTGATAGCTGAGAGGTATTTACTAGTTCTTTCTATCATTCCCGCACCACTTAAATTTACGACGCGTTGCGTACTAAATACGATAGGAAACTCTTTTGACCAGTCTTTTGCTTGTTGCTCTGACTTAAATCTAGTAGAAACACGGAAAATTTCTAGCCCTGATCATCAAATGTCGGATACTTTTTGGACAAGATCCCAGCGTGGTGAGTGGATAGGCTCTCTATGTTTTGGGATAGGATCAGGGAATTCCCAAACGATAGCTCTTGCTCTTGCGTTACCATACGGCACGACGCCTTTTTCACGGCATTTTTTTCTAAGATGATGCCACTGTAATCCATGCTCCAGCTTGGTCCTATCTTAGCCTTTCTCTTCTAGTTAGAGTGATGCCTAGGACTTTTTCTATATTATCTTTTGTGATTTGTGGATAGCCACCTTTTATAGCTGAGCCAACAAGAGTGCCTCTTCACTAGCTAGCTGACTAACGCCGTTATGCTCTCAGTCCAAAGCGGTTTCTAAAGCCAGAGCCGCCCTCTGCATAAGGCTTGCTCATATCATAAAGCATCGGTGTGCCGTGGTGTTTTTTCATCCCATGCTGGCCATGGCTTGCCGTAGTACTCGCCTTTTACTTCGCCGCCAAGACCTATTAGCGTATCTGGGTCAATTTATCCCAGTTTGCTTGGTGACGTCTAAACATCTCAGCAGTTCTGCCGCCATAACCGATAGAATTTTCCAACCCTTGCTATCTCGTTTGTCGCATCATCTGGCCATACAAAGTCATCTTTTACTTGTTTTAGCTCTCTATCTACGACGGTCATCTTCATGCCTTTTACATATTCATCGTAAAAAGCCACTTCTTAGCAAAATGCAAACATTACTTCGTGATCGCCCTTGCTCTCATAAAGTGGATCAACGACTTTTTGTTCTCCACTGACCTGAGCGGTTTGTAGCGTTTAGGTGACCTTCGTTTTCAAAAGGCAGTTGCCACTGGCAAGATATAAACGCCATCTTTTTCTATCTGAAAGGATAGAAATTTTCATTTACAAATGGCTCGGCTACGACGATCATATCTAATTTTGAAGCTGCTTCTTGAATTTTAGCTAGGTGCGCCATAGATGTAAGACCAGTTCCTTGAACCCAAAGAACTCTTAATGCACCACTGCTAAATGTATTTTCCTCTTTTAAGACGCCTTGCCACCATTTTTGAAAGTGACCAGCCTTTTTCATTTCTCCAGTTTTCTATCCTCTGGATTTTTAGGATCGTGGTAATAATACTCTTCAAAAAAACAGTGTTTTTAACTGGTGTGCCGCCTTGTTTTTGGCTCTTTTAGTTGAGACTGCAAAGCGTTTGATAAACTCGTCATAATCAACACCCCAGCCTTGGCAGTAGTACTTCCAAGCCGCGTCAGTTAGTCCGTAATACATCGGCAAGCTATCTGAGAGGTTGCACATATCGGTTGAACCTTGAACGTTGTCGTGGCCACGGATGATGTTACAGCCGCCGCCTCGGTTTGCCCATGTTGCCTAGGGATTAGTTGAAGGATAGGTAAAATCCTCGTATTTGAGCTACCAACTGAGTGCTGAGTGATACCAAGTGCCCAAACAACCGTGCCCGGTTTTTGTATGAGCTAGATATTTGCAGCCTCCATTAGCTTATCAACTGGCACGCCTGTAACGTCAGATGTGACCTCTGGTGTCCAGTGCTCAGCCTCTTTTGCTATCTCGTCGATACCGTAAGTTCTATTTTTATAAATCTTTATCTTCCCAGCCATTTTTTAAGATGATGTGGATAAGGCCATAAACAAGCGCTATATCAGTGCCTGATCTTTGTCTTAGATAAAGGTCAGCGTGAGCAGCTGATTTTGTAAAGTCGGATCAGCTACGATCACTTTTGCGTTGTTTCTATCTTTTGCTTGCAAAAGTGTGCTTCATGCCGCCAACTGGGTTTGCCACAGCTGGGTTTGCACCCTATTATAAATATACATTTTGAATTTGCAGCCATATCTCCAAAGTGGTTTGTCATCGCGCCATAACCCCAAGTATTCGCCACACCGGCGACTGTTGCGCTATGTCAAATTCTTGCTACGTGGTCGTTGCTGTTTGTGCCCCAAAACGCAGCAAATTTTCTAAAGTAATATGCTTGTTCGTTGTTAAATTTCGCAGATCCTAAGAATATAACGCTATCAGGACCATCTTCTTTGCGGATCTGAAGCATCTTATCGCCGATCTCATTTACAGCTTGATCCCATGAAATTCTCTGCCATTTGCCATCAACTTTTTTCATAGGATATTTGATGCGTTGTTTGCTGTGTGTAAGGTCGATCTGATCGATACCTTTTGAGCAGTGTGAGCCTTTGAGATATCGGGTGAAACATCGCCATATCTTGACGAACCCAAACACCATCTTTTACCTCAGCCTCGATGCCACAGCCTGCTGAGCATATAGAACAAATAGTTCTAACCTTTTTTTGAGCCGTGGAAAGGATATTTTTATCTCCTCTGCGCTAGCGTGTCTTATCGTATCATTTTTGTCCAAAAGCTATTGTGGTGCCAGCACCAAGTGCGGCTAGCTTTAAAAATGAACGTCTTCCTATACGTGCATCACTCATGGTTTTCTCCCTTAGTATGCGATTTTATAGTAGGTTTCCCAGTTTTTTTGCTTTTTTTATAAAGCACCTCTTTTTGTTTGACTTGCCTACGACAACGCCATTGTCATCAGGAGCCAAAGTCATCACTAGTCACTTTTTGCTACGGCTGAGACTGCGAGTACTCCGCCGGCAGCATTTCGACTTTTAGAGATTTTTGAGAAAAATCTCTTCTTGATCCTTGCATTTTTTCTCCTTATGCCTCAAAGTAAATCTTTTGAGAAATTTGGTTCAATAATATGTAAATTTGTATATTTAGAATTTCTAAAAATATCGTCAAACAGCCTATTTTAGGACATTTTTAGCGCCCCTAAAGTTAAACTATGTAAATTTAGCATATTTCTAAGTTAAGCAAAGTAAATATAAAAGTTTAATTAAGAATGTTAAGTATTTATTAAAAATATAGTTAAATATACTTTAAATTTATAAAAATTTATTTGTAGTAGAAATTCTAGGAAAGCCTCTAGAAAAATGTTATTTTAGATCACTTTTTATTTACGATAAATGGCACTGATCTAACGCCAGCTGCAAAGTATTTTTGCGCAGATTATCGATCTTTGCGACATCTTCTTTGCTAACGCTCTTATCATCTACATTGTAGTCTTCAGCGTAGTATTTTCTTAAAATTTTAACCTTATCACTGTCACTCTTAGCAGATTTTTGCATCTTTTGTAGATTAGCGAGCTTTTTTTGAAGTGATGAGATATCATGGACTGGAGTTAGGACGATCTCACGTTGCTATCTTTTAGCGTTGTCTCGATCTTTGCTAGCTCAGCTCTGCAGTATGGACACTCAGGGTCTGAAAAACATTATGATAGTTGGCTTTTTAGGGTCGCTACCAAGAACGATGATGTTTGCCTTGTCCTCATCTTTATAAATTTTAGAAATTCCCTTTGCGATGACCTCTTTTTCACTTCAGCGAGGTATGATTTTTGCTCTTTTAGATCGATCACGTCTGGGAAGATGAAGTCGCCTTTTGTAAAATACTATCTCATCTTGTGAGTTGCCATCTTTGCTTAGTTTTACCACGACAGCTTCGATGTCGCCTGCCACTTTGTGACGATCAGCTACCTTTACTTTTTACGCTGCTATCAACCATTTTGAGAGTAGAAGTCCTCTATTTGCTTATCGCTTGCTGCCATTAGGCTAGTTGCCGCGATGATTGAGGCTAAGATCACTTTTTCATTTTTATCCTTTTTAAAAATTTGGCGGATTATATTTGCTTTTTGTAAATGAATACTAACTGCGAAAAACCCTATCATTTCCTTGCTTCATTATGTCACTCTCAAGATCGAGCTGCTCAAGGTAGGCGATTACATATTTTCTACTTAGAAATTTGAGCGCATCCTTGGCGTTTGTGACATTTACAAAGCCTTGATTTTTATGATCTCTCTTAGTTTATCAAGTGCCATTTTTAGTGAATTTCTGGTGATGAAAAGGTTATGCTCCAGCCTTATGACCCTACCCATTGCGGTGAGTTTTTTTAAGAGCGTTATCGCCGCTAACCCTATCGATCTCTAACTCATCATATATATTATATGGCGCTGTTGGGAGCTAGCTTGCCACTTTCTAAAAGTACCTCGTAATTTTCTCTTCAAGCCTTACTTTTAGCTTTGCTAAGATCAACGCCTTTTTGGTATAGACACCGCTATCTTTTGGCGATCAATTTGCACTTTCAAGCTCGTCAAGCGCTTTTTGGGCTAAATTACTTGCTAGCCCAAGCAAGTTTTAGGCTGATACTTTGAGCTGAAAAGACAGCAAATTCGTTCTTTTTCTATCATAAATTTAATGGCTGATTTTATCCGCTCAACCGCGCTTAGATCGTAGATATTTAAAAGCCTTTTCATCGACAAAAACATTTGAGACTTTTTTTGGCTACATTTACGGCCTCTTCGTGATTTAGACCAAATCTTTGATAAGAAGAGATGATGCCAAAGCCATTTTTGTGAGCCTCTTTTAAGATAGAAAAAGCTTCAACAAAATCATGCTTTAAAAAGCGAGGCTAAAAAGAGACTTTGCCAGCCTTTTTTTAGTGGCTCAAGCACAGGGTTTAGCACCCTACCACCGCCTATCACGCGCGCATCTGAGATGAGCACAAAGGCCCTCGTCAAATTTCAAAAACATATCGCTTTGAAATTTAAAAGCTCACAAAGTAGCTATTATCTTTTTGGCTTAGTATTAGCACCTTTGCAGGGACGTTTTTAGCGCCCACGCAAAATGTCACGCTTTGTGAATGTATCAAATTCTTAGCAGTTACGACTGCATCAACCTCTCTAAATCCCCTAAAAAGCCCTTTTTGCTAAGCAGCTGACCCTTTTTTAGCTCGCTAAGCTCAATGCCAGTTAGATTAAGCGCCACGCGGCTGCTAACTCCAGCGCTATCAACGAATTTATCGTGGCTTTTGCACGCTTCTTACTAGTACCTCTTTGCCAGCGTCGTAGTTAAAAAGCTTATCGTTTTTACTAACGCTTCCCTCTATCACGGTGCCAGTTACGACATTTCCGATACCTTTTAGGCTAAAAACCCTATCGATGTAGTATCTAAAAACGCCCTCCTCATCGCGCTTTTTGGCTCTTAGCGTAAAGAGGTAGTTTCTAAGCTCATCGATGCTCGCCTTATCCTTTATGCTAACGGCGAAACATTTCGTACTTTGCAGGTTTTTAACTTTAGAAATTTTCATCTCTTATCTCTTTTTTTCTTAAATTTATGGTGGCCTCATCCACGAGATCGCACTTTGTAAGTGCCACGATTATAGATTTCACGCCAAGGAGATTTAAAATTTCAAGGTGCTCCAAGCTTTGTGGCATAAGCCCGTCATTTGCCGCCACCACAAACAAGCACGCATCAAAGCCATACGCGCCACTTATCATCGTTTTTATGAGATTTTTCATGCCCCGCACGTCGATAAACGCGATATTTTCATCATTTTTGCTTAAATTTGAAAAGCTTAGATCGATCGTTATGCCACGCTTTTTCTCCTCTTCAAGATTGTCCCCTCAAAGCCGTTTAGCTCCTTTATAAGCGCGGTTTTTCCGTGAGTCGATATGCCCTGCTGTTCCTATTATTAAACTCATTTTTCTTCCGTTTCATTTATTATTTTTTTATTAGCGTCTCTATGTCATCATCAAGAAGCGATCTAAGATCTAGCATCAGTTTGTCATTTTCTATGCGTCCGATCACCTTTTTGCCTAAATTTTAGCTCGTTTTAAATTTGCATCGCCACCAAATACCAAAGCCACACTTGGGATCTTTTTATTTGGCATCGCCCCACCTCCACAAAGGTTTGTGTGCGCACTATTTCAAGCGGAGTTTTTAGGCTTTTTATTTATATAAATTTGCTAAGCTTTTCAAGCTCTTTTACGCTTTTTGTGAAGCAGTTTTTGCGTTGTGATTAGCTCACACTCTTTGTTTAGATAGGCTTTCATGCTCTCAGCCAAAAGCGAGATGATCACTTTATCGACGCGAAGCATCCTTAAAAAGCTGGTTTTTCTAAGCTTTGCGATGAGCTCTTTTTGCCGACAATTATGCCACACTGCACCGCGCCAAGCAGCTTGTCACCACTAAAACTAACTAGCGAAACATCTTTTAAATTTTTTAGATCTGGCTCGTTTTTGTCTAAGTTAAATGGCAAATTTCCGTAAAAACCACTGCCAAGATCAAAATAATCTATCAAATTTTGCCTGCTTGCTAGCTCGCTTAGCTCATTTGCCGTGGTCTCTTCTGCTAAAGCCAACGATGTCAAAACTTTGATCTATGAACCTTTACAAGCATCGCCGTCTCGTCACTTATCGCCTCTTCGTAGTCGTTTAGCCTAGTTTTGTTTGTAGTGCCGACCTCTTTTAAGATGCAACCTGCATTTGCCATCACCTCTGGCACTCTAAAACTGCCGCCGATCTCGACTAGCTCGCCTCTGCTAACGACCACTTCTCTGCCCTTTGCAAAGGTGTTTAGCACTAAAATACAGCACTTGCGTTGTTATTTACAACGATGGCGTCCTCAAAACCAAAGGCTCTTGCTATTAGCGAGCCAACGTAGTCGTATCTATTGCCGCGGCTGCCTGTTTTAGGTTGTATTCAAGGTTTGAGTATCCTGTGATAACAGGCATTGCCCGCTTTAAAATTTCTTTATCTATAACGCTTCTAGCGAGGTTTGTATGTATGGTGACACCGGTTAAAGTTAGCACTCTTTGAAGGCTTGCTTCATTAACATTATCAGTACTCATCTAGGATCACTGATATCTCTTCGCCACTAAAGCTAGCATTTTCATTTAGAAATTTCTAGCTCTAACCTCATCTAAAATTTGCCTTGCTAGCATAGTGACTAAACTCGTGTCAAGCCCCGAAAATGCTTCGTTTTTATGATCTTATCAACTTGTGGGATATTTCTTAAATCGTTCAATTTGCACTCCTAGTAAGTTAGTTTTACCAAGGCGTGATTTTAACATAAAAAAATATTATAAATTAAAACTTAGAGCAAAAAGAGCATATACATTTCAGAGTCTATTAATCCCATTAATATTAGAATAAGCCTGTTTTTGATAATAGGAGAAACAATGAAAAGATTTGGCTTTTATAACGATTTTTGACGATGCTTTGATGCTAAATGAGCAGATAGAGATCAACAACGAAAATGGCGACTATCTAGTCTCAAACTCACCAAAGCTAAAAGCAAACATCATCGCACCTGAGATAAATTCTACCTTAAAAATACCACCGCAAGCGTCTTAGAAAAAGCCAAAAATACCCTTTTTACTCTACGAGGCAAGAGCTAGCGCCTTTTGATATGGCAAAAGATGTGGATTACGAAAAAGAGGTCGGCAAAAATGTTGTCATAGTAAGCAACTCAGGCCGCGAAGAGCTAGCAAATTTACTAAAAGAAAATGGCTACAAAGTGATCGAGCTCACGCACTTTGAGGTTAAATTTATATATGGCGCAGCTGGCGAGCTAAGGTTTTGGTGCTAGAGCAAATGATGAATTTGAGGTTGATTGCGACTTTTCTTGGTTGAAAAACGCAAGGATTATATGCTAAAAGCAAAGCGGCTGCTACGAAATTTCAGGGCTAAAAGATGAAAAAGTGCTTGAAATTTTAAACGCAAAAAGCCCAAAATCTAGATACAAAAGCTTTACGCAATACGACTCATCAATCTGCCAGTATCACGAGCGCAGGACTGAAATTTGCGGTCGTTGCGCTGAGGTTTTGTCCCAACGGTTGCTATCTTAAAAGAGGACGAGACAAAGCACCTCGTCTTTTTCAGCGATAGACTGCACAAACTGCGGAAACTGCATCAGCGTCTGCCCCTAGCGGCTCGCTAGACTCAACGCTAATGCCACAAAGCTCATTTGCCACTATCGCTAAGCTTTTACAAAGATAAGGTCGCTCTCATCGTATCTGAAGAGATAAATTTAGAAGAGCTTAACGTGAGCCTACCGCAAAATGTCCTACCTTTTGTCATCCTAGCCCCGCATCTGTTAAGCCAAACGCACTTTTTGACGCTTCTTCAAGAAAGTGGCGCAAGTGTGATTTTTATATAGCAAGAGCCTTGGCAAGGGCGAAAAAGACGCCATTAGCATATTAAATCAAATTTATGAGCTTAAATTTAAAGAGCAAGCGATACACCACGTAAAAAGACAAGGCTAGCCTTTGAGAGTGCGCTAAAAAGCCAAACTAATAGACGGCTCGCAGCACTCCGTAACAGAATACGCGCTGCCAAAGAGAGAAAGTATGCCAAAAGGCTTGAGTTTATCGTAGGTAGTGACGATCTTGGCGTGGTAAAAAGCGGCGAGATGATAAGATATGGCGAGGTTAAGATAAACGCTGAAACTTGCACGCTCTGCCTTTAGCTGTGTTGGAGCTTGTAACGTAAGCGCTTTGGTGGCTGATAAGAAGACAAATTCGATTTTATTTAACCCAAGCGTCTGCACCGCCTGTGGCTACTGCGAGCTAAGCTGCGCTGAGAAAAACACCATCTCGCTTGAGGTCGGCAAGCTTGCACTTAAGCCTGAGAGCTTCGTTTATAGCGAGCTTGCGCACGATGAGCTATTTGCTTGCGTGGAGTGCGGAAAAGAGTTTGCGACTAAGGCGGTCGAGAAGATCGCAGCGATCATGCAGCCACGTTTTGGCAACGACAGAGCCAAGATAAAAGCTCTTTACTGCTGTGCCGACTGCAAGGCAAAGATCATGGTGCAAGCCCAACTAAACGCGATGAGAGAGGATTTACTAAATGGATAAGAACATCACAAAAGCAAGGGCATATTTTTACGAATTTTTAGCTTATCCGCTATTTTTTCACACGAGCGATGAGAAATTTGCAAGGTGGAGAGCAGCTTAGCTACCTAGCGCAAAAATCTTTGAGCGAGCAAAGCGCAGAGGCATTTAGCGATTTAGAAGAATTTAGCTTTAAAGAGCTTGTAAATGAGCAAAATGAGGTTCTTTTTGGCTTTACAAATATCCCTTTAAGCGCCTCATTTTATGAAGAGGGCAGAGACAACGGCGCGGCTAGACTTAGGGTGATACACTGCCTAAACCTTAGCCCATATAGGCGTGATAAGGAGCTTTGCAAAGACAGCGAGGACTACGTTGGCTTTTATATTTTTTAGCGATGGCTACAGTTTTTAAATGATGAATTTAACGGCGCAAAAATATCAGCAACAAGCTCTTTTAATGAAACTTTAAATTTATTTGTAGATGAGTTTGGCTCACTACTTTTTAGCTCATAAAAGTGCACATTCTTCCGCTCCTATGCGCTCATTTTAAAAGACTTCATCGAGCTTGAAAGAGCTGTTTTTAAGCGTAGAAGCACCAGCCAAGCCACAAGGCGATAGCGTCGCTATGGCAGCACTTAAAAAGAGCCATTTCAAAGCAAGATGCCAACTATTAAACCAAGCTTCACTGGGAGAATTCTCCCCAGTCATCTCACACGAGTTTAAAGACTAGCTCAAATTCACTCTTAGCCCCGGCTAGGAGTAAATTAACATCCGCTTAAATCCCGCAACTATTCTTGATATTTTTAACTATCTTAGCCCTTTGGTAGATAAATTCTTTGTACTACAAAGGATTTTACAATGGTAATGACACACTACATGGAGCTTTTTATCGCTCGATCAACCTTACAATCTAATCCTCTACATGGTGATACCTATGGGGCTTGCGGAGCTTTTTAGTGGCGATGGAGTCACGATGTATCACATGGATAGCGGCAAAAACGCTGGCTTTAAGACCGTTAGCAAATTTGTTGGCATAGTGCTTGGGGTCTATTTTACAGCTCTTGTGATCTACTTTTTGCAAAAATTTATCCAACCATAAAATGGCGCGGATATGCCGATGTCATCGCTATCTACTCATATCTCATCGGCGTTATCCCACTTCTTGGCATCGCACTTTTTTAGAGCTACTTGATCTATAAAAACGCAAGCCAAAAAGGCAAAAGCTAAAGCTTCACTTTGCCTGCTTATCTTCTTCTTGATCGTTGGACACGTCGCTATGATATTTGGCATGGTTGATCCTACCATAACAGGCTGCAAGGCTGAAAAACGGTGCGATGGATATGCAGATGAATATGCCAATGAACATGCCAACAGATATGCCGATGCATGATCACCACAAGATGATGATGCATATGCAACAGATGAGTGATGATAACTCAACTAACATGCATATGCATCACTAAAATTTTTATAGCTTCTTGGTGCCTACCATGAAGTTTATAAGAATTTAATTTCTTTTTCTGCTTTTAACAATCTATCTTCTTTAAAAAATTTTTCGGAGTGATTTTTGCTCTTTTTGGGACCTATTTTGTAGCTTATAAATTTAAGATACCACTTGATATCTTGCTCGCTTATATCGCGACTTTTGGCATACTGGGCTAAGATGTAGTTTGGGATTTTACATTTTTTGCAAAACTACGACCAGTCTTTTTGTAAAACGAGCCATTTTTACGTAAGAAAACCTACCAAAAACAAAGGGCAAATTGTCTTTTTCGTGCCAATCGACCAAGGTCAAAAAGCACTCTTTGCCCTCGCTTAAGTATGCCTTTTAGCGCCCTGTCACCTATGATCACCTCGCCATTTAGCTTAAGTACCTTTAGCTAGGGGCGTTTGAGCTAGCTGAGGCAGGATCTGGCTTTAGGGCTGAGTTTTTGCGCACAAGCACGCTTTTTTACATCTTTTTGGCGACTATTCCAGTAGTTAGCTTCTTTAAATTTGCCTTTTTGCTAGCTATGCTTGATATGACCGCAGCGTCGATCTTTCTGGCGTTTAGGGCTCTATTTAGCTTTGCTTTGGCACGCCTTTTTAAACTCGATCACCTTTTTTTACCTGAGAGCTTAGTGGGGCTGATTTTAAAAAAATACGTGAAATGGGGAGTAAATTTAGATAATCAATCTTTCCAAATATCATTTTTCATCTTTTAAAGGCTCAAATTTAACTAGCTCATTTTCACTGCAAACATCGCGAAATAGCTGGATTAAGCTCTCCTTTGTGGCACTATCCAAAGCATTTTCGTTTTTTTAGCTTTATAAGCGTTGGCTCATTTATCTCGCAAAGGCAGTCAAAGAGCGCGTCTAAATTTTTGCCGTAGTACTCTGGCAGGTCAAATTTCTTAGCAAAATACTCATGCATATTCTCTTTTTCGAGCATTTTTTTGGCATCTAAGATCACGCTTTTCATTGCATCCTCTTCTCATAAAGCAGGTAAAAATGCTCGTAGTGATCAGGGCGTGTAGTAGATAAGCCCGTCGTTTGAGTATAAAATCCTCTCAGCGCCGCGCCTGCCGCCATTATAATTCACATCGCACTCAAACCACTTTCTACCATCAGCCTCAGGTAGCTCTTTTCTCTATTTGAAAATCTATCTCCACCCTATACTTTTTGCCGCCGCTTATCTGCCATAAATTTCCGCTTTTTGCGTCCCAGCCAAGAGCCATTGCCTCTTTTTAGTTATGAAAAGTCTTTGGTAGCTTGTTAAATTTATAGATATAAAGTGCGACCTCATCTTTTTGAGGTGTATGAGCCGTTTTCTGCGAGGCTCTGGCTCTTTTGCCCCTCTTTATTAGCTGTTCAAGTAAATTTGAGGCGTTTTTGTTTGCTTCGCCGCCCTCTTTTGAAAAGAAGAAGGTGCCGATGATGATAGCAATGACAAAGGCAACTCAGAGCTGGCAAAAGTCTTTTTTGTTCAATTTAGCCCTTAAAGAGTGTTAAAAACTCTATCGCCAGCATCACCAAGACCTGGTACGATGTAGTTTTTTCTCGTTTAGTTTCTCATCGATCGATGCCGTATAGACCTCGACGTCTGGGTAAATTCACTAAATCTCTTTAACCCCTCAGGTGCGGCGATGATAGAGATAAATTGATCTCTTTAACGCCCTTTTCACGCAAAGAACTTAACCGCGTCTATCGCCGTGCCACCAGTCGCAAACATAGGGTCGATGATGATAGCCATGCGCTCTTTTGCGTCTTTTTGAAGCTTTTGCATAGAAAAACTCAGCCTGTGCTGTCTCTTCGTTTCGCTGAAAGCCCAAAAATCCCACACTCGCATCTGGTATGATGGTAAAGACGCTATCAAGCATGCCAAGAGCAGCCCTCAAAATAGGGCATATCATCACCCTTTGTAGTGAGCCTTTTTGCGTCTGCCAACGCAACTGGTGTTTGGACTTTGACATCTTTTTACCTTTACATTTCTAGTCGCCTCAAAGATCATAAGGTAGCTGATCTCATCAACTAGCATGCGAAAACTGAAAAAGGCTGGGTGTTTTTATCACGTAAGATTGTTAATTTATGCTCGATCAATGGGTGTGAGATGAGCTTCACGTTTTGCATTTTTGTCCCTAATGTACTGTTTTTACAAGGTTTGTCTTTTACAAAAATGCCAAGAGGAGAATTTAGCCCGTAAATTTGGGCTAATTTGATTAAAAAAACCTTTTGCAAGTTTGGCTTTGTAAGCCTCAACATCAAAATCTTTTACCTCGCTACGCCATCTTCAACTGCAGCTTTTTGCAACTGCTGGAGCAACCGCTGTTAGCACGCGTTTGTCAAATGGTTTTGGGATGATGTACTCTTTGCCAAATTTTAGCTCGCTAACGCCACTTGCTTTTAAAACTTCGGCTGGCACTGGCTCTTTTGCAAGCTGTGCAAGTGCTTTAGCTGCTGCCATTTTCATATTTTCAGTGATCTTTTTAGCCCTAACGTCAAGCGCGCCTCTAAAGATAAATGGAAAGCCCAAAACGTTATTTACTTGGTTAGGATAGTCGCTTCTGCCTGTGCCCATCATAACGTCATCTCTTACAGCTACGACGTCCTCTGGGAAGATTTCAGGCACTGGGTTTGCCAAAGCGAAGATGATAGGCTCTTTGTTCATCGACGCAACCATCTCTTTTGTCACAACGCCAGCTTTAGAAAGACCTAAAAACATATCAGCGCCCTTTCATCGCATCAGCCAAAGTCCTATCCTCAGTCTCAAGCGCAGATCTGACCTTTTCTGGAGTTAGGTCTGTTCTTTTTGAGTGGATGACGCCTTTACTATCTATCATCACGATGTGTTTTGCGCCAGCGCTTTTATACATCTTTGCGCAAGCGATGCCAGCTGCACCTGCGCCGCTAACTACGATCTTTATCTTAGATATATCTTTGCCAGAAAATTTCCATCGCATTTATAATGCCAGCGCTTGTTATCATCGCTGTGCCGTGCTGATCGTCGTGCATTACAGGGATATCGACTGCTTCTTGAAGCTTTTCTTTCGATCTCAAAAGCACTTTGGAGCGCGGATATCTTCTAAATGTATACCGCCAAATGTAGGAGCTAGAGCCTTGCAAATCTCAACGATCTTATCAGGATCATGCTCGTCTAGCTCGATGTCAAAGGCATCAACGTTTGCATTTCTTAAATAGCACCGCCTTGCCCTCCATAACTGGCTTACCAGCGATAGCACCGATGTCGCTAAGTCCAAGAACAGCCGTGCCATCGGTGATGACAGCCACCAAACTTTGCTTTTATTTGTATATTTATAAGCTAGCTCAGTGTCTGCATTTATCTCACGGCATGGCTCAGCAACGCACGGTGTATAGGCCATTGAAAGGTCTCTTGAAGTCTCGCAAGGTGTCTTTACCCTGATCTCGATCTTACCGCCGATGTGGTAGTTTAGTGCCTCTTCTTTAGTTACATGTGTCATTTCTCTTCCTTTTAATCAAATTTTTGTATTCTGTTTTTTTGATCTCGTTGCTACCTACTACTTCAAGCACTTCAAATATACTTGGGCTCACGCTTGAGCCAGTTAGCGCTATCCTTAGAGCCTGAGCTAGGTCTTTTTAGTTTTAAGCCATTTTGCTCTAAAAGATTTATTAGTTAGCTCCTCATAGCCCTTTGCGTCAAGGTCACGGTCTAAGTTGAGCAATTCGCCATTTTCTTTGCTATTTTTCATTTATAAATTGGCCCAAAGCTTTCTCGTCGTAGCTTTTTTTGGAGCGTTGATGATGGCATTTTGCGCTGTTTGCCATTTCAATTAGGTGTCTTTTGATCTCTCACGGAGCGAATTGTAGAGTAGCTCGCCCTTTACCAAAGCCTTAAAATCCACGCCAAACTCGAGCATATCGTGTGCTAAACCTCTCGTAAGGCAAAGTTTTTATATAGTGAGAATTTAACCAGTCAAGCTTTTGAGCGTTATAGGTGCTTGAACTTTTGTTGATATCGTTTGGATTAAAGTATTTGAGCATATCCTCGATAGTAAAAATCTCATCATCGCCGTGGCTCCAGCCAAGACGAACGAGAAATTAAGAGCGCTTCAGGCAAGTAGCCCATCTTTTTATACTCCATAACGTCAGTCGCGCCATGCCTTTTGCTAAGCTTTTTACCGTCCTCACCGTTTATCATAGCGACGTGATAAAATTTTGGCACCTTTAAAAGCCAAGTGCCTCGTAAAGAACGATCTGTTTTGGGGTATTTGAGAGGTGGTCATCGCCGCGAATAACGTCAGTTACGCCCATTAGCGCATCATCTATCACAACCGTGAAGTTATATGTTGGCGTGCCGTCGCTTCTCGCGATGATGAAGTCGTCAAGATATCTTCAACCTTAAAGTTAACCTCGCCCTTTGATGCCGTCATGTATGACAATCTCGCCGCTAAGCGGGGCTTTTTATACGGATGACTGGCTCGATACCAGCTGGAGGCGTGCCAGTAAAATCTCTATATCTATTATCATATTTTGGGCGCTCTTTTTCTTGCCTCTTGGCTGGCTCTAAGCTCCTCAAGCTCCTCTTTGCTCATGTAGCATTTGTAGGCTTTGCCCTCATCAAGCAGCTTTTTAACGTACTCTTTGTAAAGATCAAATCTCTTTGACTGATAGGTCACTTCGTCGTCGTGATCAAGCTTGCACCAAGCAAATGCCTCTTTTATCGCTTGCGTGGCTTCTTCTGAGTTTCGTTTTAAGTCAGTATCTTCGATGCGAGCAGAAATTTTCCATTGTTAGCTCTTGCGTATAAATAATTATAAAGAGCTGTCCTAAGTCCCGCCTATATGTAGGGTATCCAGTAGGCGACGGAGCAAATCTAGTAACTATCATTTTTGTGCCTTATTTTTTTATGTTATAATTGCCCAAAATTATATTTTACTAAATACTTAAATAAAGGTTTTCATTATGAAAAAAATTGCTCTTTTTGGCTGCTGGCGTGTTAAGTGCCTTTAAATGTATATTCAGCTCAGATGATAAACGGCATCGCAGCTATCGTGGAGAACGAGCCTATCACGCTTTACGAGGTTTATAGCTTGAAGGAACAGCTAAAGACAACAGAGCAGGACGCTTTAAATTTGCTTTATCAGAGATAGACTTGAAGATGCGCAGATAAAAACACCATTTAAGCGTGACACCTTTTGAGCTAAACGACAGGATCGAGGCGATCGCAAAAGCAAAATGGCATGACAAATTCGCAGTTTAGAAGCTCTATCCAAGCTCAAGGCATGGACTTTTTGGACTTTAAAAACAACCTAGAGCACAAGATGCTTCAAGAAAAAGCTCTATAAAAGCATAGCTGCTGAGGCTGGCAAAAATATAAACGAGCAAAAAGCAAAAGCGTATTTTGACGCTAATCCAGATCAAATTGAGGTCTTTTAGCACCGCTAGAGTCGTAGTTTATAGAGCAAAAAGACCCCTGAGCTGCTTGAAGCTCAAAAGACAAGTCCAAAGCTACTAGACGGCGTGCAAACGCAAGAGGTGAGTTTAGACTACCAAAGCATAGATCCAAGACTTGCTGCGATCATCTCAAGCACGAATAACGGCGACTACACACAGCCTTTTGCAAGGACCTGATAACTTTGATATGTTTTTAGTAAAAGAGAAGATCGGCTCATACACACCAAGCTTTGCTGATGTAAAAGATAACGTTATAAACGAGCTTTACCAAGGCGAGCAAGAAAAATTAATGAGTGATTACTTCGAAAAACTCCGCGCAAAAAGCAAAAATTCAAATCTAAGATAACTTCAAACTTTAGCCACTTTGGTGGCTACATTCTCTACCTAATTTTTAACAAAACTATTTAAATTTTAGCTATGTAGCTACGGTAATTTGTTGTTACATTTATTATTCTTTAATCTCATATTTATATAATTTTACAAAATAATAATGATTATTAAAATAGGAGTATATTATGAGATATAAGTTATCCGTTGCACTTTGCACTAACTCTTAGCGCAAATGCACTATTTGCAGCCAATAGTACCAATATAAACAAGACAAACGATGCAGCTACTACCCAAAAATGACACTAGCCTTGCAGAGGTGCAAGTGGTGGGTGATCTTTCAAAGACTGAAGGCACTGGCTCATACACAGCCGATAGGATGAATACCGCAACGGGACTAGGGTCTAAGCATAAAAGAGACACCACAATCAGTCTCTGTTATCTCAAATCAGCTCATAAAAGATCTAAATTTAAAAGATGTAAATTCAGCTTTGCAATACGCCCCTACGGAATTGCTGTTAGAAACGATACTGGACGCCCTTAGGATAAGTCACGTGGCTTTGATGTAGATAACATACAAGAAGATGGCATCGCATCATCAGTCTCCTCATCAGTTCAAGGACCGCTTGGATATTCTAAAGAATTTACAGATCTTGGGTTTTACGATAGAGTCGAAGTTTTTAAGAGGTGCAGCAGGTCTTACACAAAGTAACGGCGAGCGGTGGTACTGTAAATTTAGTCCGCAAACGCCCAACTAGCGAATTTGCTTTTAACACAAGCCTCAAATTTAGGGTAGCTGGGACAACTACCGAGGTACGTTTGATGTTAGCAATGCGCTAAACGAATCTGGCTCAGTGCGAGGAAGGCTGATCGGTGTTTTTAAGTAAAAATGGTACATATAAGCACCACCGCAATGGCTGGCGTGGAGCGCTGGGCGGGATATTTGAGTTTGATCTAACCAACAAAACACTGCTACTGCTGGGCTTATCTGGCAAAAAGACAAGCTGAGTGTATGATATATACGGCGTACCTGCACTTGATAAAGATGGCAATAATTTAAAGTTAGATAGAAAGAGCTGTTTTGGTGCAAACTGGAACAATAGCATTTATGAAAAATATAATGCCTTTACAGAAAATTTCTCATCAGTTTAATGATGACTACAAAGCTTACGCAAAACTAAAACTATACAAAAAAAGTGACGGCGTAATAGAGTGGCTCAATGGGCGGAACAAATCCATATGATCCAGTAGCGCCTACTCCTTCTCATGATATTCGCTTACAAAAATACGATAATGGCTCAAAAGAGGTCAATCTAAAGCTTGGAGTAGATGGAAAGTATGAGCTTTTTGGACAAAAACATGACATCTTCGTAAATGGCTCACTTAGCAAGGAGAAAATTTGTAGAGCATGATATCAGAATGCCAAGTATATCCTTAGCATCACTTGGACTTGGCATATATAACTGGAACTCTTCAGCCATAGCCGAGCCAAACTGGGGTGGGAACAATCAACTTTAAATAAAACTTTTACAAATACAATTTACCAGCAAGCTCTAACAGCTGGCACTAGATATAACTTTAGCGATGATTGGCATTTTAATCCTTGGCGGAAGATTTGCTAGAGTAAAATATGACAGCTTTTAATGAAAATCATAAAACTGGTGCAAGATCTGCAAACTACCTATATCACAAAATCCAAAGTACTTTCACCTTATGCGGGTTTAACATGGGACTTTTAAAAGATCATAGCTGGTACGTAAGCTACGCTGAGACTCAAACCTCAAAGCGCAACTGATGCAAGTAAAAATGTCCTTGAGCCAGTCGTAGGATACAACATAGAAACAGGTGTAAAATCTGAGTTTCTAGGAGGTGCGCTAAATACAGCTGTTGCACTCTTTCAAATAATCCAAGAAAATAGAGCCATAACAGATCCAAATAATTCAAACTACTCTATCGCAGAGGGAAAGGTACGAAGTAGAGGTATAGACGCTGAAATTCAGGCTCGATAACTGAGAGGTGGAGCGTGATGGCTGGATATACTTTTAATAAAAAAGCGAATATCTAAAAAGTGAAAGAAAAAAACATCATCAAATGTTGATTACAACAAAGGGCTGACGCTAAAAAGTATGTCCCAAGACATATGTTTAAACTCTATACAAGCTATGAAATACCGCTTGTTGGCACTCAAAAACTAAGCATCGGCACGGGAGTTAGATACCAAAGCAAAACAAGTGGTATCTATATGAAAGACAATATGAGTTCAGGCTCAGCCATAAGCTACTACGTACCAGAGCAAAAAGGCTACGCACTTTGGGATGCAAATATCAACTACTTGATAAATGACAACTTTAGTGTAGGTCTGATCGTTAAAAACATAACTGATAAGAAGTATTTTTACAATACACATAATAGAACCGCTGGTATGAATAATTTCTACGGCGAGCCTAGAAGCTTTTATGTTAAGTTTTAACTACAAATACTAAATTTAATCCCCAAAGCTTTTTGGCTTTGGGGGATTAAATTTAAAGGAAAAATTTGAAAAATTTCTAAGGCAGTTTTTTTGAAATTCAGCTTGGTTTTTGGCTAGATAAAAAGCCTTAAAAGCATGGATAATCCTTGCTTTTGATGATATTTGCAAGCCTTGGCGTGACAAAGATAGCAGTCTTGATGAATGAGTGGGAAAAACGATTTTTATGACGCACTAAGCGCATTTAACAAGAGCCTGATCTTACCGCTTATGGGAGGAATTTTTACTCTACACGCTATTTATCGTAGTTTTCATAGTTTGTGGCAGCTACTTAAAGAAATTTCTCATCATTTCTTGGCGAGAGAGCCTAAGCTCAAAGCTAGAAGATCTTTGGCTTAAAAATTTTAACTTTTACAAAGGTTACTCTTATAGATGCAAAGTTCGACAACCCTGATCAAAGGATCGCCGAAGATAGTCATTGTTTGTTCAAAGTAGCGTAAATTTGGTCAAGTCCTTCGTCTATAACATCGCAAAATTTAGTAGCTTTTGTCTTTATACTTTGGCAAGCTTCTAAAATTTTAAAAGGTTGATTTTGGTGAAAAATGCATTTTAGAGATAAGTGGCTTTTAGTCTATATCGCCATCATCTACACGCTCATTTGCTCGCTCATCAACTCATCTCATCGGCAGAAAAACTAAAGCCACTACTTGATAAACAGCACCTTGAAGCAAACTATAGAGCAAACCTGCTAATCCTTAGGGAAAATGCCGAAGCAGCTGCCTTTTTGGACGGAGCAAAGAGAAAAAGGAAGATTTAGAGAGCTTTTTAAAAATCGTAAAAAAACTACAAAGATATCATCAACACCGAGTTAGACTAGAGTGCTTTAGCGCTAGCTACCTAAAGGTGACAAATCTAATACCAATCTTTGCCTCCTTGCCGCTTTTATCTAGCTGGCACTATGAGTTTTAGCGACATGATGCAGGCGAGAACGGCATTTTATAAAGTTCAAGACGGTCTTGCGTGGTTTATGGACTACTACAAGCAGATCATGGAATTTGCCGCTAGCGTAGAGCGTATATATACTTTTTGTGAGTGCGCTTAACAGCACAAAAGAAAGCAATGTTTTTTTGGCAAAAAACGACGATGCCATAACATGTAGTAACGATAAAAACTCCAAATGATGAAGTTTTATTTAAAGATTTAGCTTTAGTTTAAGCCCACGGAAGATGGCTAGTGCTAAACGCAAAGAGCGGAGCTGGCAAAAGTACGGCTTTTTAGATACTTTAGCAAATCTTTGGCAATACGGCAATGGCGAGGTAAAGATGCCAAAAAGATGGTGTGATGTTTGTGCCTCAAAAAGTTATTTAACAAAAATCAAGCCTCAAAGAGCTTATCTCGTACCCAAATGAAAAACGCTTTAGCTGATAGTGAAATATTACGAAATTTAGACAGAGTTGGACTAGGCAAATTAGAAATTTAGACGAAGTGTTAGACTACGCAAAGATAATGAGTGGTGGTGAAAAAAAGAGACTAAATTTTGCTAGAGTTTATCTTTTAAAAGCCAAAATTTTTATTTTTAGACGAAGCAACATCGGCGCTTGATATTGCTTCAGCGACTGAAAATTTTCGACAAATTTAAGAAGTGATTTTAAAGAGCTTGGCGTGATGATGATCACACACAAAGTGAGCTTTTTAGCCTTTTTGATGAGGTGGTAAAAATTAAGAGTGAGTAAATTTGACTGCAAAAGCAGCCAATGAGTTAAGCTTTTTAGTGAAAAATCCAACGTAAATAGCGTATATAAAAACCTGTCACTACGGCATACGGGGCAAAAGGTGTGATGCCAGCCCCTGAGCTTGCTAAAGCACAAAGTTATGACTTATAGCAGCTCAGCTCCCATGCCTAAAACAAATACGGCTGAGCTTTTAAATTTCAGCTCCCATTTGCACTAGATGTTTGCCGGGGCAGCCGTAGCTTAGACTAAAGCAAAAGACCAGCTGAGCTCATGCTAAGAAATTCCCAAAGCATATCATTGTGAGCGATAGGTTGAGCTTCAAAGCCAAATTTGTATTGATTTAGCACTAAATTTGTGATGCTTGCGCAGACGATGATAGAGATGACGCCATAAAACATCGAAAAGTCACGCTCAAAGTATTTTGCTTGATGCGCCAACTGAGCAAAATTTTACTTCTTTGCATAAATGCACCGATGATGATGGCACAAATAAGAGAGATAAATAAATTTGCATGCTGTGAGCCTGGACCTTTTTCTGAGCTAAATAATGCGCCATTTTCACCAAGTTTTAGCCCAAAGATAAGTGCTATCAAAAGTAAAATAGCAATGATTAGTGGTAAAAATCCTATCGCCTTTGCAGTGGTTTCACTCTCAGGCAAAACGTAGCCGTTTTTCTTAAAAGTTCGTCCCACAAAGACGCCAGCAAATAGGTCAACTACGCCAGCAACAGCAGTCATATCTCCGCCTCCAAGGCGCAAAAACGCCCTCCAAGGGCAGCCTAAAAAATATAAGGCAGCCTATCATCGCAAAACACGCCTAAGAAAAACCTAGAAAATGCCGCACTACCAGATACTGGAGTGAAATTTCTACTCCAAAGCATGCTAGCTAGAAAGCCTCCGATGATAAGCCCTAAAATTTCAGGCCTTAGATACTGCACGACCTTTGCACGGTGAAAAGCCAAGCGCACCCATGCTATCTCGTAAAAAGCAAGCCGCGCAAACGCCCATGTTTGCTGGGTTGCCAAAATGAACGAGCACTGGAGCAAGTATGCCAAGGCTCGCACCTGCGATGATGTAAAGCAATGTTTTGTTCATGTAAATTCCTGTGTAAGAGTAAAAACCAGACTGGTTTCTTAAACGACATTTTAATAATCATTAAATAAAAACAAAGATTAATTTTTTAAGAGCAAAGTGGCTAAAATATGCACTCATAAAAAGGACAAAAATGAAAGATTTTTATAGAGCTATGCGAGATAGCCTGAAAATTCTAAAAGATACGATAAATGCGTGGGAGAAGGTCGAAAAAGTAGCCATCACGGATGCGCTTGATAGAAATATCGCCTACGATGTGAAAGCTACTGAGAACTACCCAGCAAAGCCAGTTTCGGCTATGGACGGCTACGCTTTTGCGCTTTAAAGATGGCCTAAACGAGCTTGAGCTCATCAGCAGACCTTCCAGCAGGTAGTGACAAAGGGCTACATGTAGAGGGGCAGCAAATGCGTCAAAACCTTCACCGGCTCGCTAATGAGCGAAAGGCACCACACTCTTGTGCCGGTTGAAAATGTCGAGGTAAGCGCGGCTCGAAAAATAATCATCAAAAAGAGCGTGCCAAAAAGGCTTTTGCTAGTGCGAGCAGTGGGTGAGAGCTACAAAAAGGCGTAAATGCTAATAAAAAAGGCACACGTTTAAGCTACGCTGAGATAGCGCTTCTTGCCGAGCTTGGCGTCTTTCACGTAAGCGTTTTCATCCGCCCAAGAGTGGCGATACTAGCAACTGGCAGCGAGATAAAAGACCTTGGCGAGCCTCTTGATAGTCCAGCGCAAATTCACAGCTCAAATCACGTAGGCATCGCTATGCAGATACGCAAAATGGGTGCGGAGCCGATCCTTTGTGAGATCGTAAGAGATAAGGCCGAGCTTGTCGAAAAAGCGATCATAAATGCGCTAAAATCAGCCGATATCTTGGTGACGACTGGCGGCATCAGCATGGGGAGACTATGACTTTGTAAAGGGCGCTTTAAATGAAAAACTTTAAGCTCATCATCGAAGGCGCTGCGATAAAACCGGGCCGCCACATCAGAGTGGCAAAAATCAGGCGACAAATATATTCGCTGCCGGGATTTCCGTATTCGGCGATGGTTATGTGCGTGCTTTACGTAAGAGTGCTTATAAACACTTGGTTTAGCCAAGAAGAGCCAAAAGATCACGGCGATAATGGACGAAGACTACAAAAACGCTCGCCATTTTTGGGAATTACAGCAGTAGTAGAAAACAGAGATGGCAAGATCTTTGTAATTTCAAAACGGCAGCTTGGTAGCTCAGCGATCGTAAAATAACCTAACAAACGAAGCTGCACTGCTTATCATCCCAAAAGAAACAGAATTTATCGCAAAAGGTGAAGTGGTAGAAGTTTTAAAGATGCCTTGCTAGGAAATTTTAAGGAGAAAAGTTGGACGCATTAGAACTTCAAACAGCCATAGTTTTATAGCTATGGCTACGATCGTTTTCTAGTATAGATTTTGCACACAAGCATGATGAGAAAGAAATTTCATTAAAGCAAGCTGTTATTTGGTCTATGGGTAGGCGTTTCTGGTACTTTTTGGCATATATTTGTATGTTACGCGAGGTAGCGAAATGGCGAGCCTTTACTTTGCTGGATATGCGCTAGAAAAGTCGCTATCAGTAGATAATCTCTTTGTTATGATGGCAATATTTTCATGGTTTAGTGTACCAGAAATTTACCGCCACAGGGTGCTTTATTTTGGCATCATAGGAGCTGTGATTTTTAGGCTCATCTTTGTTGCTATTGGTACGACACTTTTGCCATCTCACCTTGGATGGAGATGGTATTTGCCGCAATGGTTGCTTATAGTGCTGTCATGATGATGAGAAAAACGACGATGAAGAGGTGAGAGAGGATTATTCAAACCATATAGCATATAAGGCTGTTTACCATTTTTTCCAGTACTTCCTAGGCTCTTGGGGCATAGTTTTTGTTAAAATGTAGTGAAAATTTCTGAGCAAATTTCAAGTAGTGAAAGAGCAAACTTAGACACCCAGATCTCAAAGCTAAAGGCTACATGGATCGCGACACCGCTATTTTTATGCCTTTGTGATTGAGCTAAGTGACGTGATGTTTGCCTTTGATAGTGTTCCAGCTGTCATTGCCGTTAGTAAAAAGACCCTATCATTGTCTATTCTGCGATGATATTTGCGATACTGGGGCTTAGAACACTTTATTTTGTACTTGAAGCACTAGAGCTTTTTAGTGCATTTAGAAACAGCGGTGATCGTACTTTTTGTTTTTCATCGCAGCAAAAACTACACTTAAAATGCTTCGGCCCACATTTTCATCATGGATTTTGAAATTTTCAGCTACAAACTAGCCTTTTTGTCATTTTAGGCATTCTTGGAACTGGGATAATAGCGAGTCTGTTTAAAAATAATGCGCCGCCACTCAAGATGTGCAGCAAGCGTACTGGCTACTTTGGCTTTTTAATAAAAGCTTGCTCTAGATCAAAGATAAGATCGTCCGCATTTTCTATACCGATAGCAAAGCCTTAATAACCCATCGCTAATGCCTATCTCTCTTGAAGTGCCTTTGTCGTAAGACTCGTGCGTCATCGAGGCTGGGTGGCAGATGGACTCTCAACTCCTCCAAGGCTAACCGCTAGGTCAAAAAGCTCTAAGTTTTTAACAAAAATATTCTTATCAGTAGCCATCTTTTAGCTCAAAAAGATATCAAGGCACCGATACCGCTTTGTCGCTGCTTGTACAGCTTTTTCCTCTGCTGAGTATGAGCCAGCGTAGTGTAGAGCTTTAACAGCATCACTATTTTTAGAAAATCTAGCGATCTGTAGTGTGTTTTTGGCTTTGTCTATCAAACCTCACGCTTAGTGTTTTTAGCCCTTTTATCAAGCTATAAGCTTCGAGTGGGCTAAGAGTAGCGCCAAGCGTATTTTTCATAAATGCTATGCGCTCAGCCAGCTTTTTCATCATTTGTAGTCACAACGCCAGCGATCACATCCGCGTGGCCACCGATATACTTTGTCGCGCTATAAACGACGATATCAGCGCCAAATGAGGCTTTTTGATAATAAGGCGTCAAAAATGTGTTATCAACCACCACAAGCGCACCCTTTTCATGCGCGAGCTTTGCAAGACGTGCGATGTCGGTCACTCGCAAAAAGTGGATTTGATGGAGTTTCAATAAAGATCATCTTCACGTCATCGTCAAGTTTTGTTATTTTGTTTAGATCATCTGCAAGCTCAAACTTGATACCGTAAGCGTCAAAAAGCCCGTTTGCATATCGATATGTGCCGCCATAGACATTGCTATTTAGTATCACCTTATCGCCGCTTTTTAGCAGGCCAAAGACTGCACTAGTTGCCGCCATGCCAGAGGCTAGAGCAAATGCAAGTTTTGACTCTTCAAACTTTGCAAAAAATCTCCTCAAATGCATTTCTAGTTGGGTTTGCACTCCTTGAGGTAAACCGGGACTCAAACTCACCAAGACCCTCTTGTACAAATGTCGTAGCCAGATAAATAGGCGGTACGACCGCTTTGTGTGGGTTGTTTTTGGCTTCTAGCCTTTTACTATCAGTGTGTCTACTTTCATATTTTTCCTTCATTTAAAAATCCATAGCCGAGATAAATTGCGATGCGAGGCAAATCGCTACTAGTATCCTCACTGCTACCGTCAAATGCGATATTTCCGCCCTCTAAAAACAAAAATTCTATCCGCCACACGCCTTGCAAACGCCATGCTTGTGCGTGACGATTAAGAGATTTATGCTCGTGGCTAAGCTCACTAATAACTTTTAAAACCTCTGCTTCAAGCTCTGGATCAAGCGCGCTCGTAGGCTCGTCGAAGTAGCAAAACGACGGCTTCATCGCAAGTGCTCTCGCTATTGCCACGCGCTGGCTCTGTCCGCCCGAGAGTCTGCTAGGATACTCGTGCTCTTTGCCCTTTAGTCCAACTTTTTCAAGCAGGCTAAGAGCCTCTTTATTAGCCTCTTCTTTTGGGATTTTTAGCACCTGTGTTGGCCCTTCGGTGACGTTTTTGCAGCGCACTAAGATGTGGGAAAGAGATTAAAGCTTTGAAAGACCATGCCTGTTTTTCACGAAATGGCAACATATCTTTTACTGAAATTTTCTGTGCCATCTATCTTTTTCATCTCCAAGCTCCAGCTCACCACTATCTGGGATTTCCAAAGCAAATTTATACATCTAAGAAGAGTTGATTTTGCCAGAGCCAGAGACTGCCTAGTATGACCGTGGTTTGGGCGTCTTTAAACTCTAGTAGATCATTTAGCACTGTGTTTGGCCAGATTACATCAAATTTTCTAAAGCTTTATCATCATACATACCTTTGAAAAATCTTTTTTCTAATCTAGCTTGTAAAAAGTAAGAATTGTACATACCACAAGATAATAAAGTGCCTGCTAGCACATAAAGAGTAAGTGGATCAAATGTCCTTGCAGCAATCCTTTGAGCTACCATAAACATATCAACCATAGTAATCGAAGCAGCTAAAGAGGTGTCGCTTGCAGGCGTACTTATAAATATATTTGAAAGAGGAGGAAGTGAAATTCTTGCAGCCTGTGGGGCGATGATGCGACGTAAAGTTAGAGCGTAACTCATGCCAAGCGGTCGCCGCCTCCCACTGCCCTTTTGGCACTGAAAGTACAGCTGCTCTAACGGCTTCTGACGCATAGACCAATATTTTAGGCTAAAAGTGATGCAGCCACTCCAAACATCAAGCGCGATACCAATTATTGGAAGACCAAAATAAACAATAAATAGTTGAACCAAGAGCGGGGTCCCACGAAATATCCATATATAAAATTCGCTCACCTGCTTTAAAAAATTAACATCAGCTATGCGAAATATCGCCGTTAGCACCGCTATCACAAGCCCTAGAAAAAATGAGACCACTGTAAGTGGCAAGGTAACTTGCACCATCGCCACTGCCATAGGCCAAAGCAGTCTCAGTACTAGCTCGCTTTATTCGCTCAAACTCGCTCATTCAACTTACTTTTGTGATATCTTTGCCAAAATATTTGACAGAAATTTCAGACAATTTTCCCTCTTTTGAAAGTTCATCAATTGCTTTATTTACTGCATTTACAAGCTCTTCATTGCCTTTTTTAACTAAAGCTGCAGAATAAATAGGCTCACTACCTTTAGCCGCTATTTTTAGAGGTGCATTTGGGCGTTGTGCAATGTAATCATAAAAACGTGACAGTATCGTTTATTGTAGCATCAGCTCGTTTAGCGATAATAAGCTCTACGCCTTCTACTAAAACCATCAACTGTTACGATTTGTGCACCATATTTTTGTGCGATACCAGCCCAGTTACTAGTGGCAGAGTGCGCACTTTTTTTACCTTTTAAATCAGCAAAATTTTTTATATCATCATTGTCTTTGCGCGTAACAAGCGCAGCATATGCAACTGTATAAGGCAATGTGTAATCATATTTTTTCTTACGATCTTCTGTAATACTAACTTGATTAAATACTATATCAGCCTTATTTGCATCAAAAGCTGCAAGCATAGCATCCCATGGGGCTTCTACGATCTGGTTTCAAATTCAGCTTTTTAGCCACTTCACGCGCTATATCTACATCAAAGCCTGTGAGCTTATCACTTTTGTCATGATAAGAATACGGAGAATAAGTACCCTCTGTTGCTATTTTAAAACACCGTTTTCGATAGTTTTTGCATTTGCGTTAATTGCTAGTACTAGCCCAGCAACAGCCAAGATTGAAGATTTTAATATTTTTCATTGATTATCCTTTTTAAATTTATATTGTTGGCTATTCATCTAAAAAGGAAAGTATAAAAAGCGGATAATTCTTTTTAAATGTTTAGCGACTTGCTAAGCACTTAAAAAAGGAAATTTGTAGCTAGCGCTCAGACCTTTACTTTTGCAACACATGTCGCACATATCGTTTTTCATGAGATACCTTTCGTGTGAAATTGACGGTAATTTTACTTAGGAAATTTAAATAAAAGTAAAATTACCTTTATAAAGTGACTTTTAGAATTGCTAGAAATTTAATTTACTGCATATTTATGCTTCCAGCTGGAGCGGGCATATCGCCTTTTTCATCTACAAATGGAGGCCCTTTTTGAAGTAGCGCAGTCACTTCAGAGGCAACCTTTGGATCCATTTTGGCCATGATGGTTGAGATCTTTTTGCATCAAGGGCGTAAAGTATGGTAGCAGCGTTTGACCTTGGCATTTGCGAGCACTTCGGCTGCTGCGCCATCTTTCATTTTGGCGTAGGATTCATTGACCTTATCGGTAGTCATCGTGCGAAGCTCTTTTTAAGTCTTTCTCATTTTTAGCGACAACTTCGTCGATCTCTTTGCGTTTTTGCTCAATCACTTTCATCGTCGCATTCAGATCAGCCTCTTTTTGGCAAGCTTTTTGTTGTTCTCTTCATAAGCCGCAGCCGAGCTTGCTCGAAAGACCTCTAGGGCTTGGCGCTGCTCGTCGATGATCTCAAGCTCCTTTGAAATTTCCTCTTTTCTAGCTTCAAAGATCTGAGTGCAATCAACCGGCACTTCAAAGCAAAATGCAAAGTATGACCATAAAAAGAGTAAAACAGCTCTCATCACGCCTCGCTTTTGGCTGCACATTCATAACCGCAAACTCATCAAGAGCAAGCGCTTCAGCCTTTTGTATGCGTTTTATCTCTTTTCGGTCTTCTTTTTCTAGATATTTCATCTTTTTCATACTCTAAATTTGCATTTTTATATTTGTGCTCGTAGTGCAAGACCTCTTTTTTTGCTATCTCTAAGCTCTCTTTGCAGGCGCTTAGCTCGGCTCTTGCTATATTTATGAGCTCTAAATTTCTTCTCTTAGCTCGCCTATGTTGCCACTTTTTGGCAGGCTAAATTCGTTGAGCTTGGCTCTTAAGAGTGCTATTTTTCTTCAGCATTTCTTACATTTAGCCTAGCAACGACGAGCTTAGCCTCTACCTTATCCATCTCCTGCTTTTTGACGCGGACGACGGAGGTCGGTACTTTTCATCTAATGATCGTATCGCTTCTCTCAGGGCTTGTTGAGATATAGCCGACCTTTACGCCAGTTAGCTCCTCGATACGCTCGATATATGCTCTTGCGTTTGCTGGCAAGTCTTCATATCTGCTGATGCCCTTTACGCTGTCCCAGCCCGCAAGCTCTTCATAGATAGGCGTTGCATTTTCAAGATCTGTTGGCACGTAGTCGATCGTCTCGCCGTCATATTGATATGCTTTGCAAATTTTTACCACCTCAAAGCCATCAAGTACGTCAAGCTTCATAAGCGCATAAGTATCGACGCCATCAAGCCTTGAAGCGTATTTTTACGCTACTGCGTCAAACCAGCCACAACGTCTGCGGCGGCCTGTTGTTGTGCCAAATTCTTTACCGATCTCACATCTTATCGCCGTTCGTGCCTTTATCTTCAGTTGGGAAAGGTCCGTGTCCTACGCGAGTTGTATATGCTTTGATGACACCTATTACCTTGCCTATCTCTTTTGGATTTAGTCCAAGGCCTGTGCAAGCGCCAGCGCTTATGGTATTTGAGCTAGTTACATAAGGATATGTGCCGTGATCGATGTCTAAAAAGTGTGCCCTGAGCGCCTTCAAGTAGGACTTTTTATCTTCATCAAGCGCTTTCCAAACTAAATTTGTAGTGTTTGCGATAAATGGAGCAAGAACTTCTTTATATCTTTTTAGCTCTTCAAGTAGCTCATTTTCTTCAGGTATCTTTACGCCAAGAGCGTCAAATACTGGTTTATTTGTTTCAAAATCATGCATCAAAGCATCACACAAGCGCTCTGGCTCAAGTAGCTCGCCAACTCTGTGGCCGCTTCTGCTTATCTTGTCTGCGTATGTTGGTCCGATGCCTTTGCCAGTCGTTCCGATCGCTTTTTCACCTTTTAAGCGCTCTTTTGCTTGATCGACTTGACTGTGGTAGCTTAAATTTAAGTGCGCTTTGTCGCTTATATAAAGTCTGCCCTCTAAGTTGTCAAATTGCGCCATCTCAGTGATGAGCACCTCTGGAGAGACAACGACGCCGTTGCCGATGATATTTATGATATTTTTGTGCAGAAATTCCGCTTGGGACAAGGTGAAGTGCGTATCTTACGCCATCGACCCAGATCGTATGACCAGCGTTGTGGCCACCTTGAGAGCGACAAATCATGTCATAGTTTAGTCCTAGCATATCAACTATCTTGCCTTTACCCTCATCACCCCATTGAACACCAACTACTAAATCAGCCTTTCTCATTCTTACTTCCTTAAATTAATTTTTTCTTCTATCAATGCATCAGTATAAACAGCGAACCCGCTGCTTGAAATATCGTCTATTTCATAGTTTCCACCACTTGCTAAGATGGCGTTGTCTTTTTAAAAATCTAAAAAAATAAACTATCATAATATCTCATTTTTGAGTAATATAGCGGAACTATTCTTAATACTTTATATTCTAGTGATTTGGCTACGCTTTGTAGATTTTTAGCGCCTCTTTTTAGCTTATCAGGGACTAAATTTACTATCTCATCAAGCTCGCTAGCGTCCTTTAAAAGGCTAGTTTGCTAAGCCATGGCACGTTTTTGAGCTAAAATTTTTTCTAGCCATGAGTTTTCAAAAATCTCTATCTCTAAGTTTAAAATTTCGCAAATTATCCTTGGGATTTGCATGTTGCTAAGCTGCAAACAAGCGCCGATCTCAAGCTCGCTAAAGAGCTTTACTACTATATTTATGCTCTTTAAAATGTCGTTTTCGCCGATAAGCTCAGCGCCCTATTTGATAAATTTCTTGGCTTGGATAGCGAAAGACTGGCTGGATGTAAAACCACCTCTTTGGCTCGTTTGCTTTTAAGCCTTCTAAGCACGATCCTAACGGTATCAACCGTGCTATCAGCCCTTAGGCTTATCTCGTGGTTTAGACTGTCGCTAAAGCGTAAAAGGTTTGTCGCATCTACGCTTAGATGTTGATGATACGAAAAACGGCGTTACGATCTCGCTAAAACCTTCATCTTCTAAAATTTCACTCTGCTTTTTGCTCGATTTTTCTCTTTTAGTTTTGCACTTTTTGCAAAGTAAAGTTTTACTTCCTACAGGTATCTCGTGCTCATAGATACTTAAGGCATTTTCATTCATTATGATCTCCATTTAATTTTAAGACACTATCAGATAATTTTTATTGCATCCTTCGCTAAATTTACAATATCTTCTTTCTCTTCTTTTGAGATTATACCATCTAAAATTTCAGCTAAATTTACATCTATAATATTATTCTTATAGTTCACTATTTCTAGTCTTAGACTTATTTTTATTGTCACGTTTAAGAGAGATTTATCACACGATACATAAGCTCTTTTGTACCAACAATTTTTGTAAAAGCATCTCATAGTTTTTCATCGTTTTGATAATCTTTCATATCTGAATATGAAGGTAAAATAAATTTAAATTAACCACTTCATCCAAACTTAACTCAGTAGCAAAAACGTCCTTGAAAATCTAGTAAAACCAAACCTAAAAATATTTCAAACATGCTTTCGTCTTCTATATTTTTTTATCATTGCATCAAGCTTTAAAACGTACTTGAAATATACCTTATCATGCGCATAGTCTCAAGTGCTTCCTTCGAGACTAAAATTTCGCTTACAAAACCTTTTATCAACATTGAACCTATTCGCTTTTAGCATACCCAATGCTTCAATAGAGCCTGAATAAGAGGCAAAGTCATCTAGTGAAAAACTTACTCCCAGCTCTTTATAAGCATCTATATAATTAGAAACGTCGTCTCAAATTCGCTCCATTTGCAGCATCCACTATGTCTATAATGAGCCCACTTGCGTCTAGATTTTCATCTTTTTAAAATTTCTTTAAATTTTTCAAAAAATTCTGCTGTTAATAACTTTTTAATGCCTAAAATTTACTCTAACCTTTGCATCTATTCCCTCTTTTAGCCATAATTCCCTAGCCTTTAGAGCATTTTTAATGCAAATAACGCAATTGCAATAGCTACTTTTGATGCTTTTAGTTAATGGAAGAAAATCGGATGGTTTTTAATATCTTATCTCCATTTTTCCATCTAATAAATGCTTCAAAAACTAATAATTTTTTCAGTTTTTATATCAACTTCTGGTTGATAAAGCAAAAACATCTCACCAGCTTCAATGGCCTTAAGAATTTTTGAACCATCTCTATATTCGTTTTTAAAATAATTATCTTTCTTTGCGTTAAACAAATAATACTTATTTTTTTACCATCAAGTTTTTGCTTGATACATAGCCCAGTCCGCCCTCTCAAGCAAGTCATCAGCACTTAGTGCATCACGACTTAGACTAATACCAACACTAACGCTAAGTTTTATATCACCCTCTTCAATAGATTTTCTTTTCCCTTTGCTATTCTTAAAAATATTATCAGCTGTTTCATATATTTCACCAAGATTTTTCATAGGAAGCAATGCCTATAAACTCATCTCCACCAATTCTAGCAAAGACACCCTGCTTTGGAAAGATTTCATCTATTTTTAGAAACTTCTACTAATAATTTATCTCCGACTTGATGACCATATCCGTCATTTACCGATTTAAAAGTCATCAAAATCAACATAAAAAGGCAGCTATTTTAATACCTTTGTTTGCTTGCTTTAAAAACTTTCCAATTTATTAAATAATAAAAATCTGTTAGGTAATCCAGTTAAAGGATCATGGTAGGCGATACATTCTAAATACTCTTTATTGTAACGCTCATCGTTAGTACTTGAGGCTAAAAGCAAATATCCCTCATGCTCACTAAATGCATTTTAAAAGCGCACTGACACTTATAACCTCGAGTCTATTTTTTTGCTTTGAACATCATAAACAAGACCCTGCCAATAGCCTTCTTTTTAAGTGATAACAAAATCTCATTCTAATGTCTTTTAGTCCTGTTTTTAAACTCGTTATATCTCTAGAGCAAATTCTATCCAAGAAAAATTTCATCTTTTTTAGCATTAAAGGTATCAAAAATGCATCATTTGCATCCACTACTCTTAATTCATCATCAAGCATGACAATTTGTTCTTTTTGAATATGAAAATATCTTTGCCAAAGATCCTGATAAGTAAAAAAAGCTATTTTTGCATACTAAGATCTTGCATTGTACCTTTTATAACACTTACCTCATTGTTTTTCAAATGATATTGCTCTGGCTCTAATCTTCACATAAATAATCTCTTTATCAGCTCTATAAAGACGTACTTCACCATCATACTCATCATCTTTTTTATAAGATCAAAAAGTTTTTAAAACTTGTAAATTCATCAACAAATATAGTCTTAGCACGTTCAGATTACACTCATATCCCCTGCTTAACGTATAGCCAAGTGACTTGGCAATTGCATTTGGTATATAAAGTGTGTCACTCTTTTTGTCCCATGAAAAGACAAGTGCTTCACTTGCCCAAAGAATGACTTGAAATTGTTTAAGCTCTATATCATATTTTTTTCTTGTAGCTTTAAAACATCACTTAAATCATTAAAGAAGTACATGATTCTCTGCTCTTCACCATCGTTTGAACCTACAATATTTACTTTTTACTTTAAACGGTGCTTTTTTTATTTTCATTTGTTTGCATATTAGTAATAATGTTAATTTCACTATTTTGACTACCATTTTTCGAAAAGGTACTAGCCTCAGTCAAAACACTAGTGACAAACTCATCAAGACTCTCAGGGCTTAGTAAATTTTCTAAATTTATAAGTTTTTCATCTTGTGGTACTTTAAAAGATAGCATCAATATTTTTAGTACTTCTTGTAATAGAAAATGGATCGTCTTTCAAAGCCTCTGCTATTACATTTGGTGACAAAAATGTATAGTCATTTTAACGCATCATCATCTTTTTTGTGTAATTTTTTTCCTTCATCTAGCTCTCGTATAAGCATAAAGTTTAGTCTTGCATCTCTTAGTTTTAACTTGAGACTCTTGCAAAAATCCTTCTCGAACATTGCCATCTTTTTGTTTTTAGCTTTATTTTTAAAACTCACATCACTATTTTGCGCATCTTGTTTGGTTTGCATAAATAGTGCGAAATCGATCATCAATTAAATCACTTAAATTAACTTTATAATCTCATCTTTTGTATAGCCAAACGAATGCAAAAAGGCATTACTAGCATCTATAATATCGCCAGTATATGCATCATAAACTACTATTTTTTAAAAACTTTGTTCAAATATATATCCAAATCTGCTCTTATATTTCTCCATTTCATCAGTAGCTCTAATAGTCTCAAGCTTTAATTTATTTATACCCTTTTCTTATATCTTCAAATTCGATTACATTAAGACTTTGCTTTTATCTCATCTTCATTACCATCAAGGGTGTCTTTTTAGGCTATTTAGAGCCGGTAGAACTTTACCTTTTTATAATTTTGCATCCATAAACCAAAATATAGAAAATCCTACAAAACATATAAATGACAACCAAACCAGTAAAAACTGCATAGTAATTTGAAAAATGTTTTGTCGAAGCAGTAATAACAAATATATTATATTCTTTCATGTAGCTTATTAGATAAAAAGTTCATATGTTTCAAAGAATAAATTATCTTATCTTCTTTAAACTGCTCCCAAGACTAATATAAGGATCAAATAGCGGCCGATCAAATTCTTTATAAAACTTATCTCTCGAAAAATTTTCATATTCATCTACTAGATAAGTATAGGCTTTTTATCTGTTCATCATAATCTACATCAACACGACTTTGCAAACGCTTTTGGTTAACTTGAACCAATATTTTATTCCCATTTTTTTAGTCCATAGGCTATATAAATTCCCTTTACATACTTATTTTTGTAAACACGATTTGAGATAATAATCACGGGATACGCATCATTTAACCAAGGTATATTATCTACTGTTATGTCGCTGGCCTCATCAAATTTTTCTTGAATATAATAAATTCAAATCTTTATCTAGTATATAAAATGCCGAATAAAAATCATTTTGTAGTATTTTTCATCAAATAGTGCACTTTTCAAGACCAGCCTCTATTAATTTTTGACCTTAAAAATATCGTTTTTACCATAGTAAAACTATTTGAGATTGATAACTTTACTTTTAGAGTTAATGAATAAAGATCATATTTTACGTCACTTAAACCAGCTACAATAACAAATAGTGCCAAAAATAGAAACGAAAAGTAGTAGTAAAACGATCTTTGCGTAAAATCTTTTGATTATCTGCAAACTAGATTTTGGACTATTAAACACGGCAAAGACCCTCGCTAATTTAGGGTTTAGCGTTGATTTTTACCCCATTTTTACTTGATTTGGGTTTATAAATATAATACTTATTTAAATTTTATTGTTTTGCTTTTAATTTGAGCCAAATATCGCTTTGAAATTTGGCTCGTAATTCTAATATATCCAAGTAACTACTTCAGATCTTTGTCTGCGTAGTTTTTTCTGGTTGTGGATTTAGACGGTAGCCAAATGGCACTACGATAGCCACTCTTTTTTCGCTCTCATCAAGACCTAAAATTTCATTTAAAGCGTGCCTGTCAAAGCCTTCGATCGGGCAGCTATCTATGCCAAGGTTTGCGGCTGCGTTCATCATATTTGTCGCAGCTATCATGCACTGCTCGTGTGACCACTGAAAGGTTAGCTCGTCGTCATTTTTGTAATTTGATAGCAAAAAGTCGTGATAAAATTTCTGCCTCGCAGCGATAGCTTCAGGGTCTTTATCAGCCCTTCTAGCGATCATTTTATCGATATAGCTACTACCAACTTTTACCTCTTTGATCTTAGCTAAAATGACAACCAAATGCGAGCAAGAGGTGATTTGCGCCTGGTTCCACGAAACGGCTTTTATCTTCTCTCTAAGCTCTTTGTTTTGCACGACCAAAAAGTCCCACTGCTCAAGCCCAGTCGAGCTTGGGCTTAGCCTGCCAGCCTCTAGGATAAAGTCAAGTTCGCCAGCGCCTATCTTTTTGCTCTCGTCAAAAATTTTGCAAGCGTGACGAAATTTTAAAATTTCAAGATAGTTCATCATATCTCCTTTGTTAAATTTCTTGACATTATAAAGCGACTAGGTAAATTAAAAAGGTAGCCAGACTTTAGCTGGCTTTAAAATAAGCTAATTGAGCCTAGAGTTGGTTTAAAAATATATCAAACTCGCCTTTTTGTATCGCCTCTGCGATGATGGCTGAGCGCTCATAGCCAGCCTCTTTTGAAAGCGCTTTAGAGCTAGGCTCGCATCGTTCTCGCTAACAGCTAGCAAAAGTCCGCCGAAGTTTGCGCGTCATATAGCAGATATCAGCTTCTTTGCTCACAAAGTGCTTTGCAAATTCGCGGTTTTTGTAGCTTCCCTCTGGGATGATGCCCATATCGGCAAACTCTTTCGCGCTTGCGATCACTGGCACATCTTTTTCAAAGACATTAAAGCTGATCTTATCGTTTAACATCTCGCTTAAATGCCCTAAAAATCCAAATCCAGTCACATCGGTAGCGGCATAAACCTTGATGCCACTAGCGCTTTTAGAGCGTAGAAATTTAGCTGAGCCATGATGCCTGCGACCTCATTTATTTGTTCCATGCTTAGTAGATCAGCCTTGATCGCTGTGCTTAATATGCCGCTGCCAAGAGGCTTTGTAAGGATCAAAACGTTGCCAACTTCTGCTGTGTTGTTTGCCCAGAGTACTTTGTGGGCTCACCTTGCCAGTCGCGCTTAGCCCATAATACATCTGCTGCGTCTCTATCGTATGTCCGCCAACGATGACGCCGCCACACCTCTTACTTTATCGGCTCCACCTTGCAGATATTCGCCCAAAGTACCAGGTGCAAGGTTGCAGCTATCAAAAGCCGACGATATTTAGGGCGTTTATCACCTCGCCACCCATTGCAAAGACGTCGCTTAGGCTATTTGCAGCAGCGATCTGACCGTAGATAAATGGGTCATTGACTACTGGCGTGATAAAGTCAAGCGTCTGAACGAGTGCAATATCGTCTGAGAGCTTAAAAACGCTCGCATCTTCGTTTGAGCCGATGCTTGAGAGCAGGTTTGGATGAGATAAATTTAAACTACTAATCGTTTTGTGAAGACCCGACGGGTCAAGCTTTAGCAGCTCAACCAGCGGCTTTTAACGAACTGCGTAAGCTTTTTGTCGTGATAGATCATAGTTTGATTTGCTCGTGAGTTGAGAGTATGTCGATGATCTCATAAGCGTTTGAAAATTTCGCCAACTGCAAGATCGCTTACTGGTTTATAAGCCTCCAAGCAGCTTCCGCAGCTTAAAAAGTGAACGCCAGCAGCTTCAAGATCTTTAAGTGGCTTAAAGCTTGGATGTGAGCGGTTTGTCGTCATCTTAACGGCGTTATTTACGCAGATGATTATCTTTGGTTTCTTCTCTACTTGAAGAAGTGCGCCTGAAATGTTTTGATAGCACCGTATGCCAACTTCACCGCTACCTGCGCGCTCTTCGTTTAGATAGAGCACTTTTTCATTTTTTGGTGTTATGTCGCAGACAAATTCATCAGTATGCAAAGCTCAAGTGCGCTTTTGCCCTTGATGGCTAAAAGATTACTTAGTCTCATTGCCATTGCTTTCAGGCTCAAATCTTATATTTTGATTTTTCAAAAATCTTGAGATATTTTCTTTTGGAGCTAGGGCATTTACGATGATCTCTAAGCTCTCTCCCTCATTTAAACCCCTCAAGCGCGTTTTTAGTCATGATGACTGGTTTTGGGCACTCTAAAATTTCTGCAATCAATTGTTCTTGTCATTGTTTTTCCTTTGTGATTAGTATTTCAAACCTTGAAACTGATTTTGGATTATAGCTAAAAATATTAATTTTTAAAAGGATTTGTGCTTTGAAAGTGCTATAAAAAGAGTTTGACCCTGCGTAAGTCGCAAGGTCAAGGCTAGTTATTTTAAATTTGTGTAAGATTTCTCGTAGTCAGATACTGGGATCTTGTTTTTCTTTAACAAGCTCTTGATACCAGTAGTGGTGAAAGCACATAGACCTCTTCTTCTTCTTTGTATCCAGTGATCATCGACCAGATAGCGCCATGTATAGCGATCGCAGCCATATAGATATGAACTAAGAAAAATACCGCACAGACGATACCAAGGCAGTTGTGGATAACGACGCTATATCTTAAAAGATCGATTTGTTGGATACCAAACCAACTAGCAACTGCTGGCTCTTTGAAGTCTTGAAAATACATAATCGCACCAGTGATGATCATCACGATACCACCGAGGATAGCGATCCAATACCATGCTTTTTGTCCTGCGTTAAATTTACCAGCTGGCACTGGTCTTTTTCTTCTTTGATAGATAACCACCAACTATCATCATCCATCTGATATCATAAACAGCTGGAAGCATTCTGATAGTCCAAGCAAATAACATAGGAAGCACAGAAATAGCAAATATAATAGTCGCTATATCGTGCAAGTATCTACAGAAACGCACAAATGTGCCACCGCCTAACTCTGCACCCCACATGATGATGATACCAGTTGGCACCAAGATGATCCAAGAGATCGCAGCTAAGCCGTGAGCTATACGTTCGATTAGCGAAAATGCAAATACTTTTTTTGCCCTCGTGACTAAAGTGTTTTGGTCCGATGATCAAGAAGTGTAGCACGAACGCGCCGATAACAGCTAAAAATGATAGAAAGTGCAGCTATCGCGAAGTAGTCGTTGCCTTGTATAAAAAGTAAATATCGGGCCCCAGCCATGCTCATAAAGGCTTGATATTTTTCTATCCTCTATGCTGCCCAAATGGTGCTGTCAAATTGATTGACACCAGTTGGTCCTTCAATAGCCATTGCCGCAACGGACAATGTAAAAAGTAGAGTAAGAATTCTCGTCATTTTATTCCTTTATTTGCTAAAGCTTAAATGATTTAAGCTTTGGTTAAATATGCTAAAATCACACAGCTATGCCGTTTTGTGGCTATTATATCAGAGCTAATCACAAGCAAACCTTAGCAAAAAGATTACTAAAATTTTATAAAAACATTTAAGTTTTGTTAATTTTTTATCGTTTTTTGATCTGAAAAATTTAGCTAAAATAAAGCCAAATTTTAGTTCAAAAGGACCGCACTATGCATCTTTTTGCCTTATATTTGATGACTATGAGACACTTGATCTCATGGGGCCAGTGGAGTTTTTGGCAAGGGTGCCTGAAATGAAGATAAGCTACGTCTCGTTTGATGGCGGGATAAAAAAAGAAAGCAAGCAAGGCTTTTTATAAAGACTAAAAAGCTTAGTGAGATGCCAAAAGAGCGTTTTTACTACTCCACGGAGGTCAGGGTACGAGGACGCTTGTAAATGATAGTGGGTTTATTTTGAGACTTAAAGAGTGCGTTTTGGCTTCACAATTTTTGCCTAAGCGTATGCACAGGCTCGGCGCTCATCGCTCGCACAGGAGAGCTTGACGGACTAAAAGGCTACCTCAAATAAAAAGATCGCTTGAGTGGGTGAAAAGTTGCGGCGAGGCGGTAAAATGGCAAGAGCACGCCAGATGGGTGAGGGCAGGTAAATTTTCACACAGCTTCAGGCGTGGCTGCTGGCATGGATATGGCGCTTGGTTTTATCAGTGATCATTTTGGCAAAGAGCTAGCCCAAAAGATCGCAAACGAGACCGAATACAACTGGCAAAAAGCTCAAAAATAGATAAATTGCTCAATTTATGGGTATTCAAATTTGAAAGGTGGCTTGTGACCTTTTGATAAAGTCAGAAATCTACTAAATTTTAAAAAGGATAGCAAGCTAAGATAGCTTTAGCAAAAAGTGTCAAGATAAATTTTTGTAGAGAATAAATTTAAATCATTTTGGAGCCTAGCTATAAATTTACTCAAATTAGTAAGTTTCAAATTTTTGAAAAATAGCTTCAAGATAAATTTCAAATTTAAGCAGTTTAAGCTGTTTTTCGAAATTTGCAAGCCATATACGTTTGACCCTAAATTTAAAAAGCCAGATTACCTTCAAAAACTCAGCCTAGTTTCTGCGCCTATACTCTTCGTATCCAAATTCACGGATCATCTTTATCTCGCCATTTTCTTTTTAAAAGAAGAAGATCAGGCAGTTTTATGCCGTTAAACGTCGTGTTTTTTAACGATGGTGTAGTGGATTTGATCTTCAAATATGACGCGGTCGCCGATTTGTAGCTCGCTATCAAACGTTATACTCCGCATCGCCCGCTTCAAGCCCCACTATATCGCCAGCTGGGCAGGGTATTGCCGCCAAATCTATAAGCGATTGCCATTTTCACTCTCGCCTCTAACGGCTGGGCGGTAAGGCATGAGCACGGTATCTGGCATGTGCGCCTCAGCTGAGGTGTCAAGGATGGCGATATCTTTCTCGTTGTGCACGATGTCAAGCACGCTGCTTATCAAAAAGCCAGTCTGCCAGCCCACAGCCTCGCCGAGCTCCAGATAGACCTCTACGCCGTATTTTTCGCGAAAGCGCCTAATTATCTTTATAAGCAACTCCACGTCGTAATCAGCCCTCGTGATATGGTGGCCGCCGCCCATATTTATCCACTTCATCTTTGGTATAAACTCGCCGAAATGTACTCCTCAAATGCCTCCAGCACGGTCTGCAAGCTGCTCGCACTCTCCTCGCAAAGCGCGTGAAAAATGAAGCCCCGTGATGCCATCAAGAAGCTCTGGCTTAGAAATCTGCCCTTGTGATGCCAAGCCTGCTACAATTTACCGCATGGGTTGTAGCTGTCAGTTGGCGCTAGTGAGACCTCTGGATTTACGCGCAGTCCGCAGATGATGCCATTTTGCAGGGGCAATACCCTTACATTTCGCCACTGAGCAAAAGAGTTAAATGTGATGTGCTTTGAAAATTTTTAGCATTCATCAAAATCCTCATCTTTAAAGGCTGGGCTATACGTGTGGATCTCGCCTTTTACGTATTCGCTTGCAAATTAGCCTCGTGAAGCCCACTGCAAGTCGCTCCGTCAAGGTATGAGCCCACCAAGTCCATCACTCCGCTAAATGCAAAGCCTTTGAGTGCTACTAAATTACTTAGCTCCGCTTTGCTCTTTTACATACTTTTAAAAAGCTCTAAATTTACACGTACTTTGGCCTCTTCGCAGACGTAGGCTGGGGTTTTTATGCTTTTTAAAATTTTCGTTCATCTTATATCTCTTTTGCAAATTTTTCAAATAAGTATATCTAAATTATTTTTAAGTAAAATCAGCAAAAATTACCAAAAGGATAAAATGTGGTAGAGATCGAATTTCTTGGGCCTATCGGGCTTGAGAGTATAAAAGTAGAAGCATAAAAGTCGAGGCGAGGTAAAAGCAGCTTTAAGCGAGAAAGAAGAGCTTAAAAAGTGGCTAAACATCTGCGCTGTGGCTGTAAATGACGAGATCGTAAGTGATATAAATTCGCTCTAAAAGAGGGCGATAAAATTTCTATCTTACCGCCAGTTTGTGGAGGCTAAGATGCAAAGTTATAATGGAAGCTTGGACGTTCAAAGCATCACAAACGAGTGGTATGATAAGTTTAAAGATAAAAAAACTGCGGTGCGCTCATCACTTTTGTGGGTATAGTAAGAGAAGAGGGCGGTATTTCGGCGCTTAGCTTTGATATCTATGAGCCGATCCTTAAAAAAATGGCTAGATGCTTGGCAGGAGCGAGCCAAAAAGAAAATGCTTACGTGCTCTTTGCTCACTCAAAAGGCGATGTGCCAGTGCATACGAGCTCTTATGTGGCAGGTGTAGTAAGCCCTCAAAGAAAGGTCGCGCTAAGGCTTATAAACGAGTTTGTCGAGGACTTTAAGGCAAATGCGCCGATCTGGAAATATGACGTGATAAATGGCGAGAGATTTACGCCAAAGAGCGCAGCCAAGCTATAAATGGCGCCGGACTTTTTGGCATAAGAGGGCAAAAAAATGATAACCAAAGAGAGTAAAAAGATGTTTTTGGGCGCTAGCCTTTTGGGCTTGGGCTCTTTGTCTTTAGTATCGTTGGATACTTTTATCTTGATCTTGGTACGCCCTCTCTTTTTGGTGTCATCGTTGGCGCCATTTCAACCTTTTTGCGTGAGAAAGATCTTACAAAACAACTTTTTTTGAGATAGATGATGATGGATTTGTCATAAAAAAAGGCTCAAAAAAATATCAGATTTTTCTTCAAAGATATCGATGAGATCGCCATTAAGAGCTTTGGCGATAAGAAAAAGTCGATGCGCTAAGTGTTAAAGTTGAGAAAAATCGCCTAGATAGAGATGCTTGTTTTGGGCTAGTTCAGGCACTTGGCGATGACATGATCGTTATTTTTTTGACAGATATGAGCTTTCGCAATTTACACTTTCAAAGAGCTTCGAGATAGGCTTGCTACATCGAAAGATAGGGCATAAAAAACCCATCTTTAATCTTTAATTTTGCAAACCTATTTATTTAAATAGGCAGCAAGCCAACACAAAAATACAAAGACAAAGATGATGGCTGACATGATAAGTGGCGTCGTGGTCGTAAAGAGCGCTAGCATGGCTGATGAGACAATACCACTTCCATATTGCAGTGAGCCAATGAGAGCATTTGCTCTGCCTTTCATCTCTTGAGGTACTTGATTAAGAGCGGCTGCGTTTGAGCAAGAGGCGATGATACCGTTCATACTAAAGACGAAAAACATAGGTATGATAACGCCCCAAACTCCGGCGATACCAAAAATGTAAGCGCTAAAAGCAAAGCCGCAGCGACAAAAAGCGACTGTGCTTGAGGTGATAAGAAGCGAATTTGAGGCTAAACGTATTGACCAAGCTCTTGTTTAAAAAAACTAAGCGCCGCCACACCAAGTATATTTACGCCAAACAAAAAGCCATAGTATTTGCTCGGTATGCCAAAAATAATCTATATAAAACAAACGACGATCCCGTGATAAAGGCGTATACTGCGATGTAAAAGAAAGTTATACTTAGAGTGTATTTCATAAATTTAGCATCTTTTATAAGCACAAAATAGCTCTTAAACGAGTTTATCATCGGCTCTTTTGAGCGCTTCTGCTGCGGCAACGTCTCTGGCAAGAAGAAGATAAGGATAAACAAAAAGCACTTGCAGCTGCCATTAGCCAAAAATATCCAGTGCCAAGTGCCAATCTCTAGTAATGCGCCGCCAAGTAGCGGTCCTATGATAGGAGCTGCAGCCATAATGATGACTAAGTTTGAAAGCATCTTTGCAGCTTCGCTATTTTTCAAAAAAACATCGCTGATCATCGCACGGCTAAGCATAGGTCCCACGCACGCGCCTGTGGCTTGAAAGATACGCCAGATTATCGCTTCGCTCATGCTTTGTGACATGGCACATCCGATGGAGCCAACGACAAAGAGCGCCATACCGATAAATAGCGGGAGTTTTCGCCCCTATCCTGTCGCTAATTGGTCCCCAAATGAGTTGCGCGATGGCAAAACCGATCAAAAAGCCAGTGATCGTTAGCTCCGCATCGCCATTAAGCTGTCGCTCCATCGTAGGCATGGCAGGTAGATAGACGTCCGTTGATAGCGAGGTGCAAGCCATTAGACCGCTTAGGATGACTAAAAACCAGATAGATGTTTTTTTGTTGATTGCAAGATTTCCCCTTTTTAGCTGCGACTAAGATTTTCGTAGATATAGCATAAATTATAAATTACAGCAACAAGCGCCCAAAACTAGCTTTGGGCGTAAATTTAGGAATAGCTTTTGGTGGAGTGAGGTAAATTATCAAGATTTTTGTTTGGCGAAGAGATTTAAGTTAAAGGCAAAAATTAGGCGAAGTGACTTTTATCTAGACGAGATGGTTTTTAATACTGAGGCAAGGGCTGTCAATCTAGTAATGACCAAACAAAATAAAATTTAATAGAACTCAGGCGAAGTATCGTGAGATGGATTTTGGGCTTTGCATCCCCCAAAGGTCGCAACTGCTAGCAGAAGCGAAGGAATTTTTATCCTAAGACTAAACTTCTACTTGCGGTTACGAGTAAGCACAAAGCAAAGATGATCCGTCTAAGGGTTACATTAACAAATTGAGGCGAAGTATTTTTCGCTTAGACAAGGCGAAATCAATTTTTAAGCGGAGCGTATATGTGATACGTGAGCATTAAAAATCGAATTTCAACGAAGTATAAGTAGAAAAGACAAGCCTAAAAGAGTCTAAATACTAAACTTCGTATCTTTCGCTCGGTTTCATTTCAATTACCTCCCACGGCAACCCCTGCTTATTTAGCTCGTCCATGAAAGGTTTTGCGTCGAAATTCTCCATATTAAAGACGCCTTTTTCCACTCCAGATGCCTTTTGCGACCATCATTGAGCCGATCATCGCTGGCACGCCTGTGGTGTAGCTAACAGCCTGCGCGCCTGTCTCGGCGTAGCAAGCCTCGTGGTCGCAGACGTTGTAGATATAGACTTGGCGCTCTTTGCCATCTTTTTAGCCCACGTATCACGCAGCCGATGTTTGTTTTGCCTTTTTGTGCGAGGACCAAGGCTTGCAGGGTCAGGTAGAAGCGTCTTTAAAAACTGGATCGGCACGATTTTCATGCCGTTATGCTCGACCTCGTCGATGCGCAGCATTCCCACGTTTTTCTAGGCACTTCATGTGGGTTAGGTAGCTTTGTCCAAAGGTCATAAAAAGCGAATTCTCTTTAATCCTTTGATGTTTTTAACTAGGGCTCTCTAGCTCCTCGTGATAGAGCAGATAGCTATCTTTGACGCCTACTTTTTGGGTAGTCCCACTTAAACATGATCTGCATCGGCTTTGTTTCGATCCATTTGCCAGCCTCCCAGTAGCGGCCATTTGCGCTAACTTCGCGTAAATTTATCTCTGGGTTGGAATTGTCGCAAATGGATATCCGTGATCGCCAGCGTTGCAGTCTAGGGATGTCGATCTCGTGGATCTCGTCAAATAAATTTTTGCTGTGCATAGGCGCAAAATACGTTTGTCACGCACGGGTCAAAGCCAGAGCCAAGAAGCGCCATGGTGCCAGCGTTTTTTTGAAGTCGCCATCCTTTGCCCACTGAAGCTTATACTCACATCTTTGCGGTGTCTGGGTGCTCGTAGTTTGCAGTGTCGATGTGAGTATGCCAGCCTTTACGCAAGCGTCCATAAGGGTTAGGTCTTGATACGGCAGCGCGACGTTTAAAAAGCAGATCAGCCTTTGTTTTGTTTTGATGAGCTCCACTACGGCCGCTGTGTCGTCAGCGTCGATTTGCGCGGTGTTTATCTGCACGCCAAGGCGATCTTTTATACGTTAGCTATCGCGTCGCACTTGCTTTTTGTGCGGCTTGCTAGGGTGATATTTGTAAAAACGTCCGAGTTCATCGCACATTTTACGGTTGCGACTTGGCTCACGCCACCTGCTCCGATGATTAAGATATTTGACATTTTTGGCTCCTTAAAATTTTAGTGATTTTAGCAAAGTTAATATAAATTTCTAGCTTCAAAGGTAAAATGAGCCAATTTTAAAGGTAAAAAGATGAAGAAAGAAATTTCTGCCATTTTTAGCGCCTATTTGCCTCTTTGCAAGTAGCTGCGACGAGCTAGTGCAAGAAAGCGTAAATGAGTTTTATAAAAGTGATAGAAATTTGGAGAGAGCCATAAATTGAGCCGAGCAAGCGACTGATGTCTGCTTAAAAGAGGGACAACACCGAGCAGGCGATCACTTCGCTAATAAATGGCGCCAGCATTTGCATGGTAAATAAAGAGCCTCAAAAGGCACTAGAGCTCTCGCAAAAAGCACTAGAGCTCGCGGCAAACGTTAGTGACAAACTGCTACTAGCTCGCTCTTATCAAAAACATAGGCGCAGCAAAAAGGCGCTATGCAAATACGACGAGGCGCTTGCTAGCTTTTTCATGAAGCTCAAAAATGTATGACACCAACTCAAATACGCCGATGCGTGACGAGCTGCTTTGCATAAAGTCCATCGGCAGCACCTACCATGAAAAATGACTTTTGCAAAAGCCTACGAAAAACCACATTTTAGCGTTAAATTTACTTGATATCACGCCAGATCTAAGCAACAACGAGCTTGTGCGATCAGAGCTTTTTAATAGAGGTCGCTAACGACCTAGCAAAGCTTGATGGAAAAGATCAAGCCGCCAAAAACTACAAAGAAGTACTTGAAATTTACAAAGGCAAGGAGCAAAACCCGCGCGCGCTGGATCTTTTGGAGCGAGCCAGCAAAGGACTAAAAAGAGCTTAACTAAAAGTTTTTCTTTAGACTTTTTTAGCACAAAATTTGCAAGCTCCAGCCCCTTTGAGCGGTGAGAATGTACAAGCTTTGTCTCGTTATCTAGCTCGCTAAGCGTCTTAGTAAAGCCATCTGGGATAAAGAGTGCGTCATAGCCAAAGCCGTTTGTGCCGCGCTCCCGGTTAATCGCCTCACCATACATAAAGCCATGCGTCGTGTAGTCGCCAAATTTCGAGCTAATAGCGATACAGGCGGTGTAGTGAGCTGGTGAGCTCTTTAAATTTAGCGCCTTTAGCTTGCTAATCAGCTTTGCTCTGTTGTTTGCGTCATTTGCGTTTTTGCCGCACACTTTGCCATTTTCATCAAGGTCAAAAGTAGCGCGCAGAGTAAACCCACGGCTCGCCACCAGCGCATCCACGCTGATGCCGCTATCATCGCTAAGCGAGATAAACTCACTATCAAGCCCTTGCTCTTTAAGCTTTGCAAAAACTGCTCTTGACTTTATGAGCGCATTTTGCTGAAAAGTGCTGCCATCTTCAACGATCTCAAATGGCTTTACAATCTCGCTTAGAGCGTAAATTTCATAGCCTTTTTAAAAACTCTTTTTATCTCTTTTTACTTTGTCTAAATTGATGTCGTAAGCACAATTTTCATCGCAAAAACTCCTTGATTTTTTTGGGCGTATTTTACAAAAAAGTAGATTAAATTTCTAAATTGAAATTAGTGTTAAAATGATAAACTTAGTCCTTTTTAAAAATAAGGGAAAAATTTATGTTAAAAAGCGTTTTTGCCACTATCTTTTTATCGTAGCTAGCAGATTTTTGGACTTTTCATAGTCCTGCCAGTTCTTAGCCTTTACGCGCTCAACGTAAGCGGCGCAAATGAGTTTTTAGTGGGGCTAATAGTAGGCGTCTATGCGATCTCACAGATGATATTTCAAGTGCCTTTTTGGCGCTCTCTCAGATAAGATCGGTCGCAAAAAGCGCTAACCATCGGCCTTTTGATCTTTGTGGCTGGCTCTATCGTCTGCGCGCTGGCAAGTGAAATGTACACGATGCTTTTTGGTAGATTTTTACAAGGCGTGGGAGCTGTGGGAGCTGTGGCAACAGCGATGATAAGCGACTTTGTAGCTGAAGAAACCGCTCAAAAAGCCATGGCGATCATGGGCGCTTTTTATAGGGCTTAGCTTCACGCTTTCGATGGTGCTTGGACCGCTTCTTGCTAGAAGTTTCGGGCTTTCAAGCCTCTTTTTATCTAAGTGCCGCTCTTAGCCTACTTTTGTGTCGTGCTGCTCTACACCGTCGTGCCAAAAGAGATAAAAAGTGAGCGCAAAAGGCTGAAAAAGGTGCCATTTGGCAAGCTCTTTTTACAAAAAAGACTACATGATCATACATTTCACCTCTTTCATGCAAAAAGATGCTCACGAGCATCGCATTTTTGGTGATCCCGATCGTTTTTAGTAAAAGAGTATGGCTATGAGAGTGGCGAGCTTTACAAGGTCTATACACTTGGCGCTGTGCTTGGCTTTTTAGCTATGGGGTTAGCTGGCGCTTTGGGCGATGGCAAGGGGCTTAGCAAGGTCATCTTGATAGCTGGCACGCTGCTTTTTGCCCTAACCTACGCCATTTTTGCCTTTAGCTTTACGAAAGTATCTTTGTGGTTGGCATCGCGATATTTTTTTATAGGCTTTTAACCTTCACGAGCCCATCATGCAATCAACCGCGACCAATTGTAAAAATCCTCACAAAAAAAGGCACTGCTCTTGGCATCTTTAACTCATTTGGCTACTTTGAAGCTTCGTTGGAGGCGCGTTTGGCGGATATATCATGCACGCTTTTAGTTTTAAAGTGCTTGCCATCATCTGCGTTACGCTTTGCGTCATCTGGCTTGTTTTGCTATTTAGCCTAAGTGATCCAAGACTTTTAAAAATATCTACCTAAGCCCAGAAGCGAGCTTAAAGTTTAGAGCTACTAAACAGCCAAAAAGGCGTGGTGGATTATTACAAAAACGAGAAAAATCAAGTGATCACTTTGACTCTCGTCTAACAAGCGAGGCGGCTTTAAAAAGAGTTTGAAGTTTTGATCACGACGTCGTCATCGTTGGTGCTGGCGCTAGCGAGCTCTTTTAGGGCAAACCGTTAAAGGGCAAAAAGGTTGCCATTTTAGAGAAAAACAGTAGCGCTGGCAAAAGATCTTAGCAAGCGGGGGCGGCAGATGCAACATCACAAACCGCTTTGTAAGCGCTAAAAACTACCTTGGCGAGCAGAAATTTATAGAGCAAATTTTAAAAATACTAAGCCCTGATCAGGGTTTTGAAAATTTTTAGTGAGCTTAAGTTTAGCGAGCAAAAAGCAAAATCAATTTTTCTGTGATAGCGGTGCAAAGAGCGTTTTGAGCCTGCTTTTAAAAAGGCAAAATGCAGATATTTTTTATAACAAAGAGGTTCTTGGCGCTAAAAAAAGTAGATGAAAATTTTTGAAATTTACGACAAAAGATGAGAAATTGGAGCTAGAAATTTGGTCATCGCAAGTGGCGGACTAAGCTACAAAGCCCTTGGTGCAAGCGATATTGGCTACAAGGTAGCTAGCGAATGTGACCTTGAGCTCTCAATGCCTGCCCCTGCTCTTGTTGGCTTTAGCGTGCAAAAAGATGAGTTTTGGTTTAAAGAGCTTAGTGGCGTTAGTCTAAGCGCAGATGTAGTGATAAATACCAAAAATGAGAGCTATACATTTAGTGGTGATCTGCTTTTTACGCATAGAGGCATAAGTGGTCCAGCGATACTAAACGCCTCACTCTTTTTGGCAAAAAGGGGCGAGATTTGCATACATTTTTGCTCAATTTAGTGAGAAAAGAAATTTAGTAAATGGCAAAAAGCAGCTTAGCTCGGTTTTGCCTTTGCCAAAGAGATTTGTGCTGGAGTTTTTAAGAAATTTCTGGTTTAAAAGATAGAGCTTATTATGAATTGAATGATGATGAAAAGAGCATCATAAAAAAAGGCTTTTTGCATATCATTTTTGCTCCAGCTGGGACATTTGGCTTTGAAAGGGCTGAAGTTACAAAAGGTGGCGTAAAAACTAATTTTTTAGATGAAAAATTGAGAGCAAAAAGCGTAAAGGGCTTTACTTTATAGGAGAGGTTTTTAGATATCACTGGTATGCTTGGAGGATATAATCTGCATCTAGCCTTTGCAAGTGCTCTAAAGGTAGCTAGCGCTTTAAAAAAATAGCTAATCAAATAGAAGTGAAATTTAGCTAGTGGCAGCTAAAACTGCCACTCAATTTATTTTTCTCGCTTAGATACTCTTGCAAGCTTTTTACTTCAAGTGCTTTTGCCAGTTTGAGACTGTGCTTAGCGACTTAGCAGCTGCAAGTGCTGCACGGATAGTTGTGAAGTAAGGGATCTTAAATCTAAGCACATTTTTGGCGTATCTTTTTTGCCATCATCCACGCTTGATTTAGTATCACTTGTGTTTATAACAAGTGCGATGAGATCTTTTTTTCGATACCAACAAAAATCTCAAAATCTCTAACTAATAAAGTCTAATACGAGCATATTTATTGCATATCTTACTAATAAATTTATCTAACACAACAAAAAAATGCAGAATTTATTAAAAGCAAGAATTATCTAGATTGATAAAATAGTAGCAGAAAGATTTTTGATATGAAATTATAGAAATTCTTTTTGGTCCATCAAAGCATTTTTGCAACAAGTTAAAACAAAAATTTATGAATAAATTGAAGTTTAAATGGTATCAGACTCAGGAGCCTTAATAAACTTTCACTATTATGCTTCTTTTGATAAAAGCTGACAGCATCATGTGGATTTGCAAATATATGCTCGCTAAACTGCCTCAAATCAAACTCTTTGCCATATCCACATGTAAGGCCAACGCCCGTTATAAGAGCAGCCTTTAGCAGCCTTTTAGATCCATGATGGTATCGCCAACCATAAACGCATTGTCTTTTTCTTTGTCTAGTCTCTTTTAAAGCTAAACTTATAGGTTCTGGATCTGGTTTTGGATTAACGACATCATCTCGTCCGACAACTGTTTTTTTATAAATTTTCATAACGCCCAAATGTTCAAGTAAAATGATAGAAAGACTTTTGATGTCTTTGTCGTAACAACACCAACATCAGCAAACGTGCTAGCTTCATTTAAAGCATCCATAGCATGCGGCAAAAAGCACAGTCTCATCTAAATAGATCTTCTCGTAGCAAGCTTTATACTCTTTTTACATATTCACCTATTAAATTCTTTTTGGCACCGAGTTTTTTTCAAACATTATTTCAAGCGGATATCCTACTAGAGATTTTTAGTGCATCATGATCAGGTTCTTTCTTGTCGTGAGCTAAAAATGCCGCATCAAAACCTTTTTAAAAATAGCAGAAGTAGAGTCTATAAGTGTGCCATCTAAGTCAAAAAGTATAGTTTTTTTCATGATAATCTCCGCAGAAATAAAAAAAGGGCTCAGCCGAAGCCAAGCCCTAAAAAGTAATTTTTAAATAATAAAATTATTTATTGAAAGTAGCTTCAACACGTCTGTTTTGAGCGCGACCTTCTTTAGTTTTGTTTGTAGCGATTGGTTTAAGTTCGCCGTAACCAACTGTAGAAAGTACTAGCTTTTTCTACGCCGTAACCAGCAAGAACCTCAGCCACTGCTTTTTGCTCTTTTTTTCAGATAGTTTTTTTGGTTGTAAGCTTCTGCACCTACACTATCAGTGTGACCAGCAAGTACAACTTTATAATCTGGGTGTTCGCCCATAAAGTCAGCTACTTTTTTGATCTCAGCTGCATATTTTGGTCCAACTTTGTAGCTATCAAATGCGAAGTTAACATCTAGGTCTCTAAGAACGATAACTTTCTCGCATCCTCTTTCGTCAACAACTACACCAGCTGGAGTGTTAGGGCATTGATCGATATCATTTGGCACGCCATCATTGTCATCATCAAGAACTGCTGCTGGAGCTGCTGCTGGAGCTGCTGGAGCTGCTGCTACAACTGGAGCTGCTTTTGAATCAAGACCGATGCCAAAGCCTAGTGAATAGAATAGGTTGTGATCAGCGTGCTCAAATTTGATAGCGTCTCTTGCCTCTGCTTTAAGAGCAAATCTATCAGTTACTTGGTATCTTAAACCAAGACCATATTGACCAAAACCACCATCTTTATTTTTCACAAAAGCGTTTGGTATATCTTCATAACCAGCACCGATTAAACCATATAGGCTAACTGGTCCAAAGTCAACGATATCTTTTACAAGGTTTGCGTGGTATCTAAGAGCTCTACCATGTCTTACAACGTCGCCTGTTCTCTCTTTAATTTTTGAGAGTAATCAACACCAAGTTCAACTTGATCAAAGAAGAAGTTCTCAAGGTTTCTAGCCGCTCTAATACCAACAAAATTGTGGTCTTTTACACGTAGATTTCCTTCTGGATGAACACCACCGATAGTTGGAGTGATCTCATAGTTGTATGCTGCGTTAGACGCAAAAACCGCTGTTGCGGCAACCATAGCTAAAGCAATCTTTTTCATAATAGAAATTCCTTTCAAATAGGGATTTTTTTAATGTTGACTATAATTTTACCTAAATAAAAATAAATCAACTTTAAATTATAACCAAATTTAATGTAAATCTGAAATTTACATAACCTACATTTTGCAAATGCAAAAAGCACTTGCAAAAACCATTAACGTTTAGAGAATTGTGGGCTTCTTCTAGCCTTTCTTCTACCAAAATTTCTTACGTTCAACAACACGAGAATCTCTAGTTAGCAAGCCTTTTTGGTTTTAAGCGCTGCTCTAAAATCAGCATCCATGTCAGCTAAAGCACGTGAAATGCCGTGTCTTAAAGCCTCAGCTTGTGCTGAATAACCGCCACCCTAAAGTTGTAGCTACTACGTCTATTAAACTCTCTTGTTTTTGTTACTAAAAGTGGTTGAATAACTTTAAAGCTTGATAGCCTCGTGACCGCCAAGCCAAGTGTTAAGATCCATACCATTTACTACGATTTTACCGCTTCCAGCTTTTATCCAAACCTTTGCTACGGCAGTTTTTTTCTTTTACCAGTTGCATAAACTTTTTGCCATAATTATTTTTCCTTCTTTTTTTAGCTATTTGTGCCGTATGAGGGATGCTCACTGCCAGCATAAACTTTTTAGTTTTTATCATCTCTCTTCCAAGTTTTGTCTTTGGAAGCATGCCACGAACAGCTAATTTAAATAGTTTTTTCTGGCTTATTTGCTATCAAATCGCCAAATTTCTCGCTCTTTACGCTGCCAAAATATCCTGAGTGTCTGTGATAAAGTTTATCTTCAGCTTTGTTATTACCAGTAAATTCTACTTTAGAAGCATTTATGATGATAACATAGTCGCCACAATCTACGTTTGGCGTGAAGCATGGTTTGTTTTTGCCACGAAGTATAGTTGCTACCTCAGTTAGCAATCTACCAAAGCGCTTACCAGCTGCATCAACTACGATCCAGTCTCGCTTAACTTCGTTTGGCTTTTGTTATTTTTTGTCATTTTCTTACCTTTGCCAAGTTAATTTTTTTGAGTTGTGATTGTATTTAAACAATGCTTTGACAAAGCTTAAATTAAGTAGCATTTAAACTTCAATATATGAAAGTTTTGCCTTCAAGTGCATAGAAAGATGACGGCGATTATACTATGTTTTTCATAAATTTAGCGAGCGCATCTTTATACTCTTTTACCTGCTTTTTGTTCTCTTCTATATTTTTTTATCTGTCGTTTTATAATCAATCACGCACATTCATCGCTCATTAAAGCAAAAAGATCCATCTGCTTTTAGCTCATTTTTCACTTTAAATGGCTGCTCTTTATAAATTCTTTTGCCTTTTATACACTCTATACATTTTGGCTCTCTTATAAGCATTTTTTTGCCCTATTTATAGGCATCTTCAAGGACTTCAAGTGGTAGCAAGTATGAGATTTATTTAGCATCAAATTTCTAGCTTTTTCTAGTGAAATTTCATCAAATTCTCGCTCATCTCAAGCAGATAGTGAAACGCAAGACCAAAATATATCGCACTTACATTTTTACCCACTCGTCTTTTTGCTCTTTTCGCCTCTACCTCTTGCCTCTCTATCTTTAAAATTTCAGGCATTTTTTTCATCTTTTTTTGCCTCTTTTTGCTCAGCTCTTGCTAGGCAAAATTTTGCCAAAGCTAAACTCTTTTAGATCAAGATAGTCATTTGCTTCGCTCTTGTCGCTTCTTGTGTAAAACGAGAAAAAGCTTGGGCTATTTCCGCTTGGGACAGCTTGTTTGATGATGATGAGCGACTTTGTTGCCCTTGTGAAAGCGACGTAAATTTTATTGATATTTTTCTTGCTTTTTCAAGCTCCTTTCATCTGCTCCAAAAACGCTTGCATAGTCGCTATCGAAATTTTTCTCTACCTGAAATTTTACTCTTTACGATCCACTCGCCCTTTTTCGTTGTATTCGGTGATGAAAGTGAGTCATCACCCCTGCCCTTGCCCATCATGTCGCAAACTATGACGTGAGCAAACTCAAGCCCCTTTGACTTATGCACGGTCATCACTCTCACGCCGTCGCTACTTTTTGGGCTGATTTTAGAGCTAAAAGTTTCTCAAGATTAAATATAAAATCACTTACATTTTTATACCCCACGCTTAGCTCAAAAAGCCTCAAGATATCAACGTCTGCCATGCTTTATGCCTAAAGTCTAGCTAGGTAAAATAGGCTATTTGTCGCGCTCACTTCTGGCTTTATGTTTAGTTTTTGACATTTGCATTTACTAGCGCTTTTACATTTTTTTCATAAATTCTTCTTCAAATAGGCAAAATTTCGCATACTCGATGATCGCTGCAACAAGCGGCGTTCTTTTTAGCTCAAAGTGCCTTCATTGACGCTTTTTATCCCTGCACTACTAAGCACTTCTGAGATGAGGCTAATGTCGCTATTTTTTTCCAGCAAAGCACGGTTATCTCGCTTGCATTTACGCCAGCTTTTAAAAGCTCTTTTGTCTGCGAAACGACCGCACCTGCGATATCTTCATCACTTAGCACACGCAAGTAGCCGTAGTCGTCCTTCTCTACCTCAAAATAGTCGCACTCGCCGCTTACCTCGTAACTAGCGTCTCATCTTTTTTTAGCTGGCTCTTGTGGCTCAAAGCTAAGCCCATATCTGTGATAAATTTCTTCAAAAACGGCGTTATTAAATTTCACCAAAGCCTTTAAACTGCGGTAGTTGCTTGGCAAATTTTCTATATCTATCTGACTAAAATCATCTCCCAGCTTGTCAAAAAGCTCCTTTTTGCCACCCCTAAATGTATAGATGCTCTGCTTCGTGTCGCCCACGTAAAAGAAGCTTCCAAGCCCATTTTGTCCGTATCCAGAGACGATTTCAGCGATTAATGGCAAGATGATCTCGTACTGGATCACGTTTGTATCTTGAAACTCATCGACTAAGAGGTGATTTATCCTGCCATCAAGCCTAAAATAAAGCGCCTCTTTATCTAAGCTTTGCACCAAAAGCTTAAAAACCAGCTTGTTTATATCAGCAAAACTTAGCGCATTTATCTCTTTGTTTAGCTCCCAAATTTGACGCCTTATAAAGCTTTTAAAAAGCTTACTAAAGCCACTTAGCCTATACTTTTCGACCTCTAAAATGTAGTTTTTCGCTGCCTCTTTTAGCTCAAAAAAGAGCCTATCAAGCTCTGGAGTGTAAATTTTGCTAAAAGTGCGGTAGTCTAGGCTTTCTCTAGCAAAAACCTTACTCTTAAATAGCTCAAATAAATTCTGCTCGCCAAATGTCTTTTTAGCCGCATCGCTAGCGCTATTTTGCAAGGCTATATGCTCATTTATCGCCCTTTGCGCCGCCCTTACCTTGCTATCATCTGGATAGCTTGCGCCACTATCTTTTTAGCTCGCCGCCAAAGCTTTCATAAAATTTCGCCAAAGTCTGCGAAAAGCTAGCCTCTTTTTGGCTTGAAATGATCATCATTAAGGCAAGCTCACTAAGAAGTTTTTTATCCTTGCTCGCCTCTTTTACAAATTTTTTCCACGCCATATCTTGCAAGCTGTCTTGCACGCTGTAATCAGGGCTAATGCCCTAAAGTTTTGGCTCAAATTTTCTTCAAAATCCCAGAGAAAAACGCATCAAATGTATAAATGCAGCTCACTTTGCAAAAAGACGCTAAGCCTCTCATCTCGCCTTTTTTAGCGCCTCATCTTGGCTTATACCAAGCTCCGCGCACACCGCTTCAAGCTCGCCTTTTTTTGTTTTGCAAGTCCAAAAAAAGTGGCGATTATGCGCTCTTTCATCTCGTTTGCTGCTTTTTTTGTAAAAGTTAGAGCGACGATCTCGTTTATATTTTTCGCCTCGAAGCACCAAAGCGATGTAGCGAACGCTTAGCGCAAAAGGTCTTACCGCTTCCAGCACTTGCTTTTTAGGGCTAAAATTTCTTTCATAACTCTCTCCTACAAAGTGTGACGTATTCGCAAAATGCGCAAGCACCGCTCTTTCTTTCAAAAGTTTATCTTGGTTTTGTTTATGGTTTTTAGCTTTTCTATCTCGCCGCTTAGATCCTCTACGCTTTTTTAGAGCTAACTAAGCTAGGCTCGTTTTTTTAGGGCATAGTAGGCACTTCGCGCCTTGCCGCCGTAAAGCGCTTCGTAAAAGGCAAGCTGGAGCGAGTTACATTTGCCTCGCCCGTTTTATAATCAAGTATAAGCACGTCGCCATTTGCGTCTGCATCGATCCTATCGATAAATCCCTTTATCTGCACGCCACAAAACTCGCTTTTGCACCTCTTTTTTTCGCACTCAAGCACCCTAAAAACCAGCCCTTAAACGCTCGTTTTTCATACATTCATACTCTTTAAAGTATGCGTCCAAATTTCAAACTCAAGTGGCGTAAGATTTTGCTTTCGCTAGCATCTCTTTAAAAACAGCTAGATCAAAGGTGTTATTTTGCTTATAAAAACTCACTCGTATAGTATTCAAAAAGTGCGCTATGAACGCTATTTCCTTGCTTTGTGCCAAGCTCACTTGCAATAGCTTTTGGCGCATCTATGTGAGCTATCTTTTGTGTAGTAGTATTTTTCTTGGGCAGGTTAGAAATAAATTGGCGTCGAAAAACGAAAGTGGGTTTGCGAAGAAATCATGCTCTAAAATAACCTCATCATCACTTAAATTAAGCTCGAAACTCCTTTTTAAAAATAGCTTTAAATAGGCATCATCGCTCAAATTTCTTTCATCTTTTTATAGTTTTGAAAATTTTTTAAAAATCTTGAAGGTATGCTCTCTTCATTTACGCAGCAACTTATCGCCACTTTTTTGGCGTTATTTATGAGGCTTTCGTAGTAAAATCTCTGCAAATTCTCGCGCTCAAGGTAGCTTATAAGCCCAGCTTTTTGCCTCACTTTTGAGTTTAAAAACATCTCGTTTGCGCTTCTTGCTGGGATGAAGTTATCGTTAAAATCAACTATGATAACGCCATCAAATCTCATCCCACGGCTCTCTAGCATGCCCATGACGCTGATCTTTCCGCCGCCCACGTCGTCGATGCTTAGGCGCGAGATATTTAGCAAGAAAAATCTCACTTAGCTGCTTTAGACTAAAGCTAAAATACCTGCATACATTCTCCATCCTAAAAAGCTCAAGTGCGAGCTTCTCTTCGCATCTTGGCTCATTTTCAAGCACCAAAAGCTCATCTATTAGCTCTTTAAATTTAGCAAATTCACACGCCTCAAAATAGCTAGCCCTAAATTTCTCAAAAAGCTGCTCGCTCACGCCAAATTCGCTCAAAAATAAAGCCAAGCTCCTCGTAGCTCTCACACTTGCTTTGATCAAAAAACTGGGCTTGCCTCTTCATTGATCGCTCTTGTGATGTAGTAAAGCGCTTCGTAAAATTTGTATTTTTTTAAAGCTCTCACCCATGGCGTAGTTGAAAAAATTACAGCGCTATCATGAAGCCTTAAAAATCTCGCTAAAAGCCCTCATCTGGCAAGATCACTGCGATATTTTCAGGCTTTATCCCCTCACGCACAAACTCGCTCGCCTTTGCCATAGCGTAGGCGCACTGCAAGCTTCTTGTGGCGAAATTTCTTACTAAAACTGGCTCAGATTACGCTGATATTTTCTAGGCAAACTAGCTCATTTGTATTTAAATTTAGCTCATATTTTTTTATAGTTTTCAAACTCGCTAATGGCTGAAATTTGCCTTATCTTTTCGATTAGTTTTTATTAAAAAAACGCTAGTTTGAAAGATGATCTTTAGCGTGGTTAGTTTTGAAATTTTTTTCTAAAATTTTCCCACTCAAACTCGCTTAAAATGCCATCAATGTGCAGTGAAATTTCACTAAAACTTTTTATGTAAGCTTCATTTATCGAGTAAATTTTTCGGCAGGGTTATATCATCATAAAGATCTTCTTTATCAAGCAAGCTCTCATACTCTTTTTAAAAACCGCTTCAAGTATGCTTAAATGCTCCTCAAAATCAGCGTAAATGTCGTTAAATTTTGATCTCTTCAATGCTCTTTTTACTGATGGCTAGCTCTTTTAAAAAAATGAAAAAAAGATAGTCGTTGTTTTTCAAAAAAACTCAAAAAAACTCAGTTGGGATTTTAGCACCGAGTTTGCCTCTTTGACGCTGACACAGGCTCTGTTCATAAGCACCAAAGCGTAGGTGCTATCGCACTCAAAGCGGCCATTTTACAAAAAAACGGCCTTTTTATAAAAACTCTGCGATGCTTAGACTTTTTGGGATTAGCTCGTCATTAAAACCAGCGTTAAATTCCCTGATCTTACGCGAGTTTGTAAAGACGAAAAAGTTGATTTAGATTGTGCATTTTTCTCTCTTAAATTACTAAAAATGATAGCCAAAAAGCTGATAAAAGAGCGCTTTTTCTCACTTAAGCTAAGCTTTGAAAATTTTTCTAAATTCATTAAAATTTTAAGCCTTAAAGTGCTGGGGGCTACAATTTCAAAAAGGAGCAAAAAAATGCATAAAGAGTTAAACAGATCTGGCTTTTACTACGGCTTTCCAGTTTTGCTTGCCACCACAAAAGATCAAAAAGGGCGAGATGATACCGAGCACCCCCAGCGGCACGCGAACGCGGCTGATTTGCATGCCGTTTGGATGGCTCCAGCCGCCTAGATTTTCGCCTACGACCTCGGCAAAGCCCGCCACCTCGCGCACACTCTTCGTCATAGCCTCGATGCGGGCATCCGTTAGTCGCAAACGATCAAGCAACGCCAAGCTAAGGCCCGATTTCTCGCCGTTTGCAAGGTCTTTGGCGTTTGCCGCTTTTATAGCCTCTTTTTGCGCTAGCAGCTCGTCCGCCACGGCGTTTAAAATTTCAAACTTAGCCCTGCTATCAAGTCTCAAAAGCTCGCCGCAAACAGCCTTTGCGCGCTTACAAATCTCTAAAATTTCATTCATTTTCGCTCCTTAATCTATAAAAACCGTGCGCAAGCGTCCCGCTCCCGCAAGCGCGGCACGGCAAATTTTAGAGATGCGTCTACTAAATTTACCTTTAAATTTGACTTGATTATAGCCAAATTCGCCCGAATTTTATGCGAGCGTAAAAATACGCTATAATCGCCAAAATGTATAAAAAGGAAGCAAAATGGGCGGAATAAAAGAGTTTTTTTAAAACACGAAGCCAGCGGCGGGATTTTGCTGATGGTCGCTACGATCGCGGCGCTACTGTGTCAAAAACACGTTTTTTTGAGCGATTTTTACAACGAATTTTTAAAGACCAAATTTACCGTGAGCTTCGGCGAATACGGACTAAGCAAACCCCTGATCTTGTGGGTGAAACGACGGATTGATGGCGGTATTTTTTTCTTTCTCATCGGACTCGAGCTAAAGCGCGAGGTTTTGGAGGGCGAGCTAAAAAAATCCGTCGCAAAATCGCGCTGCCTGCCATCGGCGCGGCAGGCGGCCTGATAGTGCCCGCGGTTATCTTCTATCTTTTTACGAAACACGACTCCTTCGCGCTTGGCGGCTGGGCGATACCGACGGCGACGGATATCGCGTTTGCTCTGGGGATTTTTGAGCCTACTTGGGCCTCGCGTACCGACTAGTTTAAAATTTCTTTTCCTCATGACGCTAGCGATCGTCGACGACCTTTGCGCGATCGTGATTATCGCGCTATTTTACACGAGCGAGCTTTAGTGCCCAAATGCTTGCGGTAGCGAGCGTTTGCCCTAGCCGCGCTTTTTGCACTAAACAGACTCGGCGTAAAGAGCAAGGCGGCCTATCTAATCGTAGGCGCGGTGATGTGGGTAGCAGTGCTAAAATCAGGCGTTCACGCCACGCTTGCGGGCGTCGTGGCGGCCTTTTTCATACCGCTTAGCTTTAAAGACGAGGCCGGCAAATCTATGCTAAAAAAGTATCGAGCACGACCTGCACGGCTGGGTGGCGTTTGGCGTGCTGCCGATATTTGCCTTCGTAAACACAGGCATCTCGTTGCGAGGCGTCGGACTGGACGAGATTTTGTCTCCGGTCGCGCTAGGGCACGGCGCTGGGGCTTTTTCGTCGGCAAGCAAGTCGGGGTATTTTCTTTTTAGCTTTTTAGCGATCACATTGAGCTAGCCAAGCTACCAGAGGGTCAAATTCATCCAGCTTTACGGCATCGCGGTACTTTGCGGCGTGGGATTTACGATGAGCCTTTTCATTAACAGCCCTAGCCTACAACGACACGGACGCCTTTGCCTACGCCGACAAGCTTGCTATCTTGCTAGGTTCGGTAGTTTCGGGCGCCGCCGGGTTTATATTGCTTAAATTTAGCGCCAAAAACCAAAGCGCGCGCATAAAATAGTGCAAGATACAGATAGAAACGATCGTCGAAAAGTGCGAGATAAAAGAGTGATTTTGCATCGTTACTTGCAGGATAGTTGGCATCTTTGTGGATGAGAAATTTGTTAAAAGATGAAAAAGCTAGATACTAAAAAAATACTCGCCTCTAATCTATAAATTTAAAGAGTATGTTACAACTGGCAAGCGTTTGGGATTAAATTTTGGTTTTAAAGAGGTTTGATCTGGCGTTTTGGCTGGCTAGAAAGCGAAAATTCAAATTTGATTTTTGACCTTGGCTAAAAACTTTTTAGATGCAAATTTAACTTACTTTGTGGCGTTAAAATCAAATTTATAATATCTCGTATCTTGCTTGTCGCTTAGCCTTAAAAGTAGCTGCCACCTGCCCTCTTTTAGGCCAACACTCTCGCTTACAAGCTCATTTTCTTGCCATGAGGCGCTTAATGTTTTGTTATCTTTGTTTGTTTGTGGGCGGGTTAGTAAAATTTCATAGCTAAGGCTTGAGTCTCGCCATTTTTTTGGCGTTAGGAGAAAATTTAAACTTACCCTTGCAAACCTTTAAATTCTGGCTCAAATTTAAGGCCAAATTTCTCATCAAACCTAGCCTCGCTCTCTTTTATAAATGTGATGTTTTCATCGACGCTTTGGTGACTTTGCATATAAGCGCTATCCATCTCGACTGGGTTGTTGATCGCAACAACGATGGTTGCGGCGCAAGCCAAGATGATAGCAACTATGCTAAGCACGATGCCATAAGGCCAAAAGCTCTTTTTAGCCATTTTTTTACCTTTTTTTATAAAAGATGATGAGCACAAAAAATGCTATCAAACCGTAGATGAAAATTCGCAAGAAATTTAAGGTCGTTTTGTTTGAGCTACCGATGCCGCTTTCTAGCTTTAAATTTAAGCTCTCAGCGATCTGCTCGGCGATATCAGCGTAGCCGTTTAAGATAGCAGCGTTATAGACATCTTTGCCGTTTTTTGAGACCAAAATGGGGATAATGGTGCCTGATTCTGGATTTACACTTAGAATTTGCTCTTTGTTAAAGAGCTTTGAAGTGTTTGTATCGCTAAAAATTTCAACCTTTTGCTTATCTTTTATGAGTGCTAAAAATACAAAAGGGCGAGCTTAAATTTCTGCTCTTTAAAAAGCGCGTCCAGCTCGCCATCTTTATATACGCCAACTACTAAATTTATGCCGCTTTTTTGATAAAGCTCGCTGCCGATCTCATTTAGTTTTTGGCTCACTTTTTGGCTTAAAATTCCATCATCATTGATAACAAAATTTGCACCCCAAGCCAAATTTTGCCAGAGCAAAATGATAAAAATGAGTGCAAATTTCTTCAAATTTAACCTACAAATAGGTGATTTGGCGTAAGTACTGACCAGGGCACAAATGGCGCCTGCGACGACTATTAGCAGGATAATGGCTTTTTCTATTATGCCCTAGCATCGCTACTCCTTTACAATGACGTGTTTAGCGTTATCTACGCTCTTCATCTCGATGCTAGCTGCATCTTTTTAGTGAGTAAGGCTTGGTTGCGACCTCTTTTTGCAAGCCGATGCCAACGTATGTAAGCACCGCTAGGATGAGAGCAAAAGCACCACCGCTATTAAAAATCCGCTAATGCCGTTTAAGGCAAAGATGTTTCTATTTTTATTTTCCATTATTCGCCCTTTGATAGCGATATGACGTACTCGCCAACTGCTTTTTGCTGGATATCATTTAGCCTGCCATCATTAAATTGGGCATAGTGCCGATCGCTCCTTTTTGCCACGATTTAGCACGTCAGCCACAAAAGCTAGCCGAGCCATATTTGCTAAGATCAACCGACATGCCATCCATGCCCTTGCCATCTTCGCCGTGACACGCCGCACATGCAGCGTAAAGCTCTTTTGCCAGTGGCTACTAAATTTTCATTTTTAGTGCTTTTTATCGCGCTTATCTCTTTAGCTACGTATGCTGCGATCGCCTTTGCACCATCAGCGTCAGCTAAACCTGCTGGCATCTCGCCCATAGGATAATCAAGCCCTTTTGAGCCATTTAGTATAGTCTCAACTATGCCTTTTTCGCTACCCCAAATTTGTAAATTTGCAGCCTTGCCGCCTATGCCATCGCCTGTGATGCCGTGACATGCTGAGCACTGCACGAGATATATGCTCTCGCCCATAGCGTGAAGCGTCTCTTTGCTTGGATTTGCATACTCTTTTTTTCAAATTTAGCGTTTGCTTCTTTGACCTCTTTGTTGTACTCGCCGATTTGTGAGTAAAGGAGTAGTGGGTAGCCCTAGCAAATAGTACCAGATCGCCCAAACTAGCGCTAGTAAAAAGACGACCGCCCAGCCAAGTGGGACAGGGGTTTTTTTGTACTCACCTATGCCGTCCCAGTTGTGCTCGCTAAGCTCAACGCTCTCATCTTTTTAACCTTCATCTGCCCCCACATACCTACCAGCCACAACGATGGTAAGCACGATGATTAGAGCCGCTCCTATAAGAGCTAGTAAATTTACATTATCTTCTAAACTGTAGCCATTGCATACGCTCTCCTTTGTAGCCTTACGCTCTAAAATTTCGCCACCGATCTCATCGTTAAGCGCTAGTTTTTGAGTACTTCTCGTAGTTTCTTCTGCCAGTTTTTTTCGCTCTTATAAAGATGAAAAAAATAAGCATACAAAGTGATCGCCAAAAATGCTGTCAAGAAAAAAATAGCCATAAGCTTGAAACTCTCTAATGTTCTCCATCTTACGCTCCTACTTTAGGCTATTTAGATAAGCGATCAGTGCTACGATCTGGCGAATTTCACCTTTTTGCAAAATGCACTTTTTACCTGCTCATCTTTCATATTTTCAACGATAGCTGCAGCCTCAGCCTTGACGTTAGCATTTGTCTGCTCTAGCGTGCCAAGAGCTGGCATATCTTTTTCGTCATAAGGCGTGTTAAAGACCTTTTTAACCGTTAGCGCTTCAGCGTAAGCAGTCTCTATGTCAGCATTTTTCTTAAATAAAAAAATGGATATGCTGGCATGATCGAGCCCGGCACTACTGAGGCTGGATTTGGCATGTGATTTTTCATGCCAGTCAGTCGTTCTATAGTTGCCCACACGCATAAGATCTGGACCTGTTCTTTTTGAGCCCCAAAGGTGCGGACGATCATAGGCAAATTCGCCACTTAACGAATACATGCCGTATCTATCAGTCTCAGCTTTAAACGGACGGATCATTTGAGAGTGGCAAGTGTTGCAGCCATTTTGCATATAGATGTTTTTGCCAGCTAGCTCTAAAACGGTGTAAGGCTTTGTGCCCTCAAGCGGTCTAGCTCTGTTTGCAAAAGTCTGGCAAAATTTCAACTATGCCAGCGTAAGCGATGACTATAAAGACGCAAACCGCAAAAAGAATGGATTTTTTCTAACCAAGCAAACATCACATCACCTCCGCGCTAGCTTTTTGCCCCGCCGCCCATTGGCGAAGCGCTTTTTTGGCTCTGCTAAGATAGCTTTAGCAGAAGTTGATTTGTAGATGTTATAAGCAAACATCAAGAAGCCAACTAGATAAAGAAGTCCGCCAATAGCCCTTATATAGTAGTATGGGATAAGCACAACTACCGTATCTATAAACGAGTAGAGTAAATTTCCGTAGCTATCAGTCGCTCTCCACATCATACCTTGCGTGATACCAGCGATCCACATAGATGCAAAGTATAAAACGATGCCTGTTGTTTGTATCCAAAACTGAGCTTCCATTAGCGACTTTTGAGTACATTTCACGCTTAAACACGCGCGGTGTCATGTGATAAAGTGCCGCCATGATCATAAAGCCAACCCAACCAAGAGCGCCGTCGTGAACGTGTCCTGGTACCCAGTCAGTAAAGTGCGCTAGGGCATTTACAGACTTGATAGAAAGTATCGGTCCTTCAAGTGTCGAGAAACATATAAAATGTCGAAGCTAGAACCATAAATTTGATAAGCGGACTCTCTCTAAGCTGCGCCCACTCGCCCTTCATCGTAAGAAGGATGTTTATCGCTGAACCCCATGAAGGCAGGATCAAAACGATAGAAAAAGACTGAGCCCATAGTCTGCATCCAATCAGGCGTAGCAGAGTAAATGAGGTGGTGTCCGCCAGCCCAAAAGGTAGATAAACATCAGACCCCAAAATGAAAATAGCGATAGTTTATATGAAAATATCGGCTGACCGCTCTCTTTTGGTAAGAAATAATAAATTTGAGCGATGATCGCCACTGTAAAAACGAATGCAACCGCGTTGTGACCGTACCACCACTGAACCAAAGCGTCGTTTGAGCCAGCATACATAGAGACAGAGTGTAGCCATGAGCCATATCCGCTAACAAGTCTTGTTGGAACTTCCATGTTGTTAAATAGATATAGCATCGCAACGCCAAGAAATGTAGCGATGTAGTACCAAACTGAGATGTAAAGTGTCTTTTTCGCGGCGGATACCGATGAGGCCAAATATACTAACACCCCAAAGCACCCAAACGACGACTACTGCGATATCTAGTGGCCACTCAAGCTCGGCGTACTCTTTCGCTGTGCTCTCGCCCATAAAAAGCGTAACAACAGCCAAAACCATAACAAGCATATATAGCCAAAAGTGAAGCTTTGCCGATAAACATCAAAAAAATGGCGACTCGCTCATCGAGACCTTTAAAACACGCTGTCCGATGTAGTACCAAGTGGCAAAGATGCCTGAGAGCATGAAAGCCAAAAGATGATGCCATTAGTATGAAGAGGACGCAACCTCCCAAACGCCGAATATTCGCCGGCTATGTAGTTAAGCTCTGGACAGGCCATTTGAAAAGCTATAACTACGCCAACAACCATGCCTATGATACCAAAGAGTATCGTGGCAAACATAAATAGCTTTGCTACACTATAATCATAGTGTAGTAGCTGAGATGGTCGCATAAAATATCCTCCTAGTTAAATTTATATTAATGATTTGTTATTTTTAGAGTATAAGGACTATAAAAAAACTTAATTAATATAAATTCTCATTAACTAAGAAAGTCTTCTGTCTATTTTGTAACCAAGTCCGGGACATTTTTTTATAAAAGTTGTTGCCAACTTTATCTCTAACACGCTTAACAAAGGTTCTAATAGCTGCCTCAGTAACGCTCTCGCCAACCCAAACGACGCTTTTTGATCTCATCGTGAAGCACAAGCGTACCAAGTCTTTTTATCAAAAAGTGAGATAAATGCAAGCTCTTTTTAGTAAGTGAAAATTTCAACACCATCTCTGATAAGTACGCGCTTGATCTTGTTAAAAGCTATATCCGTTTGCAACTTGGATGATATTTGCAGTTTCTATCTTGCTTTTTGCGACATTTTCTATCGTTTTTAAAAGATCATCTGCCATGATAGGTTTTATGAGATACTTATCAACGCCAACATCGATAGCCTTTAATAAAGTCTCTTTTTCGCTATGCGCACTTAGGACGATGACAGGTGTGTCTTTAGAAATTTCTTTGATATATCTTGTCATATCAAGTCCATCACTAATTGGCATAAATACATCTGTAATTACCATATTTGGGTTGTATTTTTTTAAATTTTTCAAACCTTCATCACCATTTTTGAGCAGTAAAAACTTTCTCAAAATTGTCACTTAACACATCGTGCATGATCTTTTGCTGTCGCTATCGTCTTCGACAAGCAAAACCGTTAGGTTCTTTAAAATTTTATTCATCTATCTCTCCTTTGTGTGGTAACTTTTATTAAAAAAACAGGCTCCATTATCGCTGTTGCCCGCTGTTATTTCTGCGTTAAATTGATCGATTATTTGCTTTGACATATAAAGTCTAAGCCAGTGCCTTTAGCTATCTTCTTTGGTGGTAAAATATGGCTTAAAATATCTCATCTATCACATTTTTTTATCTATGCCACCACCGTTATCTTCTACGCTTAGGTAAGCAAATTTCTTTCATCGCTATCAATCTTTATTTTTTTATATTTTTATCTTCTATCTTTTTGTAAATTTAGTGCGTCTTTTGCGTTATTTAGTAAATTATGATGACTTGCATGAGCCTATTTTTTGTGACCATAAATTTTTAGAGTCCCCTAGCACCTCAAGCTCTATATGAATGCCCTCTTTTTTTCATCACGCCTTTTACGATCTGTATCGATGCTCTAGCTGCGTCTGCTAGGCTAAATTCTTGCGAAAGTGTGTTTGGATTTAAAAACGAGCTAAACTCATCAGTAGTTTCTGACATATATTTGATGATCTGCATAGCCCTCTCATAAGAGCCGATAAATTCGCCATCTTCGCTACCTGCGAGCTTTTTCATCTTATATAAAACTAAAGCTTAGCTCATTTAGCGGCTGCTTCCACTGGTGAGTTATATTTGCCATCATCTCGCCCATCATCGCAAGCTTAGCAATCCTCATGCCATCGCTACTTGAAAGGAAATTTTCATCTAAATTTAAACTAGGCATTTGCTCTATATCCTAAAAAAATGATAGATAAAGTCCGTTTAAGATCATTATGCAAGCTGAGAGCTTAAACATGATCTCTTTAAATTTCTCTTAGTAAGCCAAAAACAAAGCTAGCTAGCAGCATCGCTGGCAAGGTGCAAAGCCCAAAGATAAGCATTATCAAGGGATGCGTCAGCCACATTTGCGCTTAAAACTCAAGCGCTAAGAAATAATAGACCACGCCACAAGGCAAAAGACCCATTTAAAAAGCCAAGTAGCAAGAATTGCCAAATTTCTCTTTTGCACGCTTGTTTTTGCCATTTTTACTATAAGTTTAAGTGCTTTTTCATTTCTCTACAAATTTAAAAGCTCGCCCCTAAAAAGCAGTGCGATGCCAATAAATGCGATCACTAAGCCAACTATGAAAAATATCACGCCTCTTGCTTGCATACCAAAACTAATAGGCTGCTCCAAAAGCACCAAACAAAGCTCCCAAAAGCCACATAAGCAAAAATTCTAGCTAGGGTTATAAAGCGCGCTTAGCATTAAAATTTCACTCTTGCTTTTACCTTTAAAAATAGAGCTTGCAAGCTCAAAAACCCGCTACACATGCCGATGCAATGACTAAAGCTGCTCAAAATCGCAACTGAGATAATCATGTAAAGGCTTATGTTTTGCATATTATAAAAATTTCTAAAAACTGCTTAAATATATATTTGCTCTCGTTAGGACCGCTGCTTGCTTCTGGGTGATGTTGCACCGAGAAGATCGGATAGTCCTTGTATCTTACACCCTCGATCGTGTTGTCAAACAAATTTCTATGTGTCACAACCGCTACTTCAGCGATGCTCTCTGGCACGTTGTAGTTGTGATTTTGCGTTGTTATCTCGATCGCTTTTTGTCTCTATTAAGACTGGATGGTTTGCTCCATGCTGACCAAATTTAAGTTTATATGTCTCGTATCCAAAAGGCATTTGAAAGCAGCTGATGTCCAAGGCAGATGCCAAATATCGGGATTTTTGCCTCTATCATCTTCTTAATTTCGGCGATTTCAGCCTTTTAAATTCTTTTGGCTCGCTCGGACCATTTGATAAAAATACCCCGTTTATCTCGCCATTTTTTAAAGTTTATCTATCAAAACTTCAGCCTTAGTATCGTGTGGTACGACGATGACCTCAAGGCCAGTTTCGCATAGCTCATTTAGGATATTTCTCTTTACGCCAAAGTCAAAAACAGCTATCTTTTTGCCGATACTTTTTAGCGGCTTATATGACTTTTAAATTTCTATCCCAAGCGCCTTTTTTTGTGCTCGTACTCATCCATTGCGCTGACTGTTTTTACGTAGTTTATATTTTTCTATGCGTCCGCTACTTTCAAGCCTGCGTTTTAGCTCGTCTTTGTCGCTTATCTGCGTTGAGATGTAGGCCATCAAAGCGCCTTCATCACGTAGCATCTTTGTCAAATATCTAGTATCAACGTCATAAACGCCAAATTTGCCCCTGCTCTTCGAAAAATTTGCCTAAAGATTTTTTTGCGAGCGGTAGTTTGAGGGATTTCATTGTAGTTTCTCATTATGACGCCACTTGCATGAATTCTAAGGCTCTCCATATCATCTTCATTTATGCCAACGATACCGATCTCTGGCATAGTAAAGACGATAAACTGACCAGCATAGCTTGGATCGCTCATGATCTCTTCATAGCCAGTCATAGAGGTATTAAAAACGAGCTCGCCTGCGCACTCGCCGTGAGCACCAAAGGCTTTTTGCCTCTAAAAACGCCGTTTTCAATGTAAATATAAGCTTTCATTAAAGCATTCCTCTTTTTTTAAGCTCATCTTGATACAAACGCTCGAAAAATCAGGTCATATTCGTCAGTTCCAGGGATAAGTTTGCGTTTGTAGTTTTGCATCATCTCATAGACGCTATCTTCTATCTTCTCATAGCTTTTTAGATACTCATCTATCGAGCTATAAATGACATTTTTCACGCGGTTTTCTGATACGTTATACTCGACCAAATCGCTCTTCCAGATAGCTTCAAGTATCTTGTGAGCGACATTGCTAAATCTATCTTCATGAGTTAAAATGACGTCAAATTCGCCAGCAAGTTTCTTTTTAACGAGCCAAAAACATATTTTTGCGGTCGATTTGCATAGTTTGCATCTCGTCCTCGTTTTTCTCTAAAAGCTCATTTACTCGCTCATCTAGCGCTCTTTCTTTTTGAACGTCAGTAGTTAAAATTTCACTTGCTTTTTGCTACGATTGGCTCGATACCTTTGTTTAACTTTACAAAACCACAGTTTAAAAAGATCTATTGCTATTTTTATGTGAGACATAAGGTACGTGTGGAAGTTTTATACGCATTTTTAAACCTTTAAATTTTTATGCCATTGTAACTAAATAAAGGTAAAACTTTACTTTGAAATTTTAACGACTTTATCATTGTCACTTCTTAGAAAATAAATTTCTCTTCGTCCGTCATAAAGGACTTTGCCGCTTGTTTTTGCTCGCTTTGCAAAATTTGAAGATAGATCCATCTCAAGTGGCTTACTCATAAAATAAGCCCTCGCCCAAGCTTCGTCCAAAATCAGGATACCAACTGAGTGCGCAAAGCACAAGCAGAGCAGATAAAAGGCTCTAAAGTATTTTTCTAAATGGCGCGTAAAAAGAAACAATATCCAAATATAAAAAAACACAGGTAAAAGCCACAAAAAGGCACGTTATCCACAAAAATCACATTGAAATACTCGTTTATGCCGTAGTGTGAAAAAGTAGTTGTTGTAAATTCGACAAATAGCGTAAAAATAGGAGCGAGAACAAATATAATGCCAGTAAAAATGCATTGAAAATTTCTCACAAAGCTCTCCTCGTGGGATTATATTACATTTAGCTTTATTATTGCTCTAAATTATTAACTAAGATATTTTAAACTCCAAAATGTCACAAATTTTTCCAAATAATGAGGGAGTTAAAACGATAAATTTTAAATTAGTGTGACATTTTTTAGATGAAAAATAAAGAGATTGTTTTGAAACTTTTAAGGTAAAAAAGAGAATTTTAATTTAGCCTTTGCCATAAAAAGCAAAAGACTAAAAGGGAGTTTATAAGCTTTTTCTTCATATCAATTTGATTAGCCATGAAGCCAACAAGACCAACAAAGAAAAGACCACCGCAGATGTTGCCAAGTGTAACTGGAAGCAAGTTTTTGCTTAAGAAATTGTCCAGTTGATGACATCTAGTTTATCAGCTGTAGTGTGAAGTAAAGCTGCTGCAGCGTTGATATCGCCACCACTTGCTGCTATATAGTGAGCTTTAGAGATGATAGCTTCAGTGATGATGAACATATTTGCAACGCAGTGCTCCATTGAGCAAGCAACGAATGCGCCGATCATCCACATAATGGCAAAGAAAGGGTACCAGATAGGTTGCTCTCGCTTGTCGCAGTCCAGATAGACATACAAACAAAGACGTTACAAAAAGATACCACGAAGAAATAGCTCATGAAATGGTGCTGTGATCTTGCCAATAGCTGCTGGCACGAAGTGTTGCAAGATGTAGCCGTCGTATTTTAGTGGCAAACCAGAGTAGTAGTACATATAAGCGATCAATGCACCGCCAACGAAGTTAAATATCCAAACAATTACCCAGTAGCTTATGGTTTTGCCAAGTGGCAATTTGCCCTCATACGCACTAACGCCGCTTAAAACAGAGCTAGTAAATAGGTGACCGCCATAAAATACAACCATCATGAGGCCGCAGCTAAAATGTGATACCACCGATGAAGTTTGAAAGACCGATAGACTGTTTTTCAGCCATACCAACTGTTGAGTGAGCCCAGAAAGATATCACCCATTGCAATAGCAGCTCCAGCCATGATAGCAAGAAATATAATGCTTACAAGTGGTGTATGAGCTTTATGCTCCATAGAACTTGACACCGCTTGAGCGGTTTCTGCCGGATTTAACATCACGTCTCCTTTTTATTTAACCTTCTTTGATCTATAAGAAATAAAAGCAAAAGAAGAAAGTGCCAAAGATAGACATTTTGAGCGTCAGAACTTTAATGTCTAAAAGCTTATTTTTTACACTCAAATTTCAAATCCAAAACGATCAAATTATCTTTAGCAAACCCCAGATCACATTTAGCTCTTTGCTAAATTTGAACTAACTACTTTTCATCAATCTCACAATTCTAAAAAGCTTTTCTGCACTTTTTTAGCCTGCTCGCTTAGGCCTTCTTCAAAAGTCAAGGACATTTTCAAGCAAGACACTAATGCCAAGAAAAAGCGTCTTTGGACAAATTTCTACGCAAATAGCTTAAAAGCACTGGCGTTGGGAGGTTATGGGTTGAGTAGATGTAGTCTCTATCGTCACTTAGGTCAAAAACTCTATCTTATCCTCATCAAAACCGCTCATCGCATCGACTACTATCAAGATATCAGGTGCAAAATCTCTAATAGCTGAAAATTCATTCTCAGGCACATCTTGCCCAAAAAGACCTTTCCACTCTTTTAGCTCCTGCTTCACGATGCGGCCGACTTCATTGCCCACATCATCATCGCCACGCATAGGATTACCGATGCAAAGGATGGCCTTTTTCATCAAAAGTCCTTCCCTAGCACGATATATCCCTCTTAAACTGCCAAAATTCTTTAGCTTACACTCACAAAGCTGTGGCAAGAGTCTAGCGATATGCTCAGCGTACTCAACTTCAAAATACTTGCTACTTTCCGATCTTAAATTTCACATATTCGCCTGAGTTTTTGATCATCTCGTCAAATTCCTCATCGCTTAGCTCTAAGATCTTCTCGCTAAAATCAATCGTACCAACGCCGTGTCCCCACGCAAGTGGAAAACTTTTATCTCTTTAGCTCGCGTGGAAGCTTTCTCGTTGTCGTCCATATGCCTTTTGTAAAGCTTATAAACTTGAATCATCTTTTACTCCAAACCTCGCTATCAACATCGATCGCAAAATTTTTACCAGCTTTTGCGTATTTTAGATAGATGTCATTATGCAAAAGTGCCATACACTCAGCATATCTAGGATCATCTTCTTTTTTGATAGCTGCTACAACCGCTTCACGTGCAAGCTCTGGGTTATGGATATCTCTTGAGGCTTGATAGCGTCCATATATTTTTCAAATAGCGTTCTACCAAAGATATAGCTCATTAGCCTTTTACTTTCAGCTTGCAAGTCACGTTCAAACAAGATATCGCCCATTACTGACTTCTCAACTGGTGGAGGCGTAGTGCTGTCATTTTCATAGCTTTTTTTGTGCAATTTTTGATCGATGATGCCAAGAGCCATACCAAGACCATAGATAACACTTGCTGGGTGTGGAGGGCATCCTGGGATATAGACATCAACTGGGATTATCTTATCTATACCACCCCAAACGCTGTAAGCGTCGTGGAAAATTCCACCTGTGCTACCACAAGCGCCAAAAGCAACTACGATCTTAGGATCTGGAGCTGCCTCGTAAGCACGAAGAAGTGGGTAATACATCTGTCTTGTGACTGGTCCTGAGCAAAGCAAGATATCAGCGTGTCTTGGGTTTGCTACAAGCTTTAAAGCCAAAAGCGCTCTGGATCCCACATCGGAGTGATAGCAGCGAAAATTTCGATCTCACAACCATTGCAGCTTCCGCAGTCGATCCTATAAACGCTAAAGCTTCTTTTGATATTTTTTAAATGCTCTAACTTTGCAGTTAGGTCATTTGCTGTTTTTATGTCCTCTGGGACTTGATATAGACTCATTTTATAGCCTCCTCAACGCCTTTTAGTTAGCCTTCTCAGCAGATTGATTTTTCTTGCACTCTGGGCAGATAAAAGGTACTCTTTTGCCTCTTCAAGTCTGCTCCGGAGTAAGATTTGCTATGCCAAGCTTTTTCAAGAGTGAGATATAAGCCTTTTTGGCGTAAATGGCTTTGCCGCAGCATTTGCAAGTTTGCATCTCAAGCTCGCCTCTTTGTATAAGAGCGCTCTTGTCACATTAACCGCAAGCTCAAAGCTATCGCTAAGTCTTACAGCTCCAGTTGGGCAAACCTCATCGCAGCGTCCGCAGAATATGCAGCGACCACAGTCAAACTGCCAAACAAGTCTTGTTTGCTCATCGTTCATCTTAAGCTCTATTGCGTTACTTGGGCAAAAGCGATACCGCAAGCTGCACAACCCTATACAAAGATCGTACGTATAGTCTGGCTGACCGCGGAAATTCTCAGGCACAATATATGGCTCAAAATGGATAGGCGTATGTCGCCTTTCCATATTTTTCTGTGATGTCAAATAACTTCATCATCTTAAATCCTTCTTACTAACCCCGCCATCTTGACAGTAGTTTTTAAGGTCTTTTTCTGTTAGAAATTTCTTTACTTTTTAGTCCTTACATCAACCAAAGTAACACGCTCGGTGCATGAGTAGCAAGGGTCAAGTGAGCAAACGATAAGTGCAGCGTCACTTATATTGTTTCCTCTAAATTGATACCTTAGGCTTGGCCAGTTGTTATATGTCGCAGCCCTACATCTCCAGCGATATACTTTTTGAGCGCTACCTTGCATGATCCAGTGAACGTTCTCACCACGAGGTGCTTCATCGCGACCAAGTGCGAAATTCTCGGGCTTGATCATAGTCACAGGATCGATCATGATCGGAGTTTGAGGCATCATCTCAAAGCATTGGCGGATGATGTGGATAGAGCTTTTTAGCTCTTTATATCTAACCATCTCACGAGCAAAAACGTCGCAACCATGCTCAACTGCTACTTCAAATTCTATCTGTTTGAAGAAGTCGTATGGGTGATCGTAGCGGTTATCGCGTTTAAAAGCCAGAGCCTCTCATATTTGGACCAACTGGGCTAAAGTCACGTGCTATTTGACGGTCTAGGATACCTACACCTTTCCAGCGTCCGATTTGGCGTTTATCTTCCAAAACTGCATCCCAGATTTCTGAAATTTGAATGTCAAGTTTGTTGATGATCTCTAAACCTTTTTTGATCTCATGGTTTGTCATATCACGTCTTAAGCCACCCATAACGACGTTGCCGTATGTTTTACGTCCGCCAGTTACAAGTTGAGCTAGCTCCATAGAGTACTCACGAACCCTAAAGATATGCATGAAAGCGTTGTAGTTACCAGTAACCTCACAAGCTAGACCGATATTTAAAAGGTGGCTGTGAAGACGCTCGATCTCAAGACAGATGACGCGTATAGCTTGAGCTCTTAGTGGGATTTCAAGCTTGATAGCTTTTTCTGCAGCTTCGATACAAGCTATAGCGTGAGCATAACCACCATTCCCGCAAACGCGCTCTGCAAGATAGCCCATTTGATCATAGTTCATTCTGTTTTCAGCTAGCTTTTCCATACCGCGGTGTTGATAGAATAAGCGGTAGTCAGCGTCGATGATCTCGTCACCGTCACAGAAAAGTCTAAAGTGACCTGGCTCATCAGATGTAACGTGTAGTGGTCCAAGTGGAACATCAACTACTGCATCACCTGTTGGGAACAAAAACTCCGCATCAGGCTCATCTCTATGATCTACTGGATCAGGGCGGTAGCGGTAGTCCATAGCATCTTTTTCTAAGTGGGTGAAGTCCGTCTGGCCAGTCATCACTTAAAACTAGACGTCTTTTATCAGGCAGACCCTCAGCTACTAGACCAAACATATCATAAGCTTCTCTTTCATACCAAACACAAGCTGGTACAAGTGGAGTAACTGATGGGAATGTCGGATCGCTTCCCGGATAAGGGTTTTAACTGTGATAAAGCACTTATCCTCAGCTGCAAAATCATCCGCCTCAGTCATCTTGCTACCTTCCATTGAGATAGCATAGTAAAGCGCATAGCAGCCATTTATCTGGCGCTCGTCGTTTGGTATCATGGTGCTTATAAAGCCACCGATATCATAATAAAGTGTTTTAACAGCTAGTGGAAGATCGTTTCTATCAACTAAAACTGTGATCTGATCGTCTGCTTGACGAGTTACCTCTAGAAATTTTTACCTTTGTTTTTAGGATTTCAACACATTTATCGCCTCTCATTTTAAAGCTCCCATCATTATATTAACACCGTTATTTACTAGCGTATAAAAGCTATCTACGTGCCATACGCCAAAGATTATGATAAGGGCACAGAGTGCTATAAGAGGTGAATTTTTCAAATAAACTCATCTCTTTATTATGAACAACCACACCTTTTGGCTCGCCAAAGCTTGCCATGTTAAAGTGCGCAAAGTCAGCTATGAAAAATAACTGCAAGTGCAATAGCAAATAGCGCAACTGCGATGTATTGACCACTTGTGATAGCTCCAACAAAGACGTTATATTCGCTAACAAATATAGCAAACGCTGGAACACCAACTAGTGAGCATACAGCTGCGCCAAACATAATAGTTGTAATAGGTGCGATCTTAACCATGCCGCCCATCTTACTCATATCTTTGTGGCCGTAATTCTTGCTATGTTACCTGTTGAGCAGAAAGCCAAAGCTTTTTGTGAAGCTGTGAGCTAAGCAGTGGAATATCGCTGCAAATAGACCACATTACTGCCAACACCAAGTGCAAATGCGATAACACCCATGTGAACGATTGAGTGGTATGCAAACATTCTTTTTACGTTGTGTTGTCTTATTAGGAAAAATCCTGCTACAAAAAGTGTGATAGTTCCTGATACGATCATTACGCCTTCAACAAAGCTAAATCCAACTGCTTGAGCTGTGATAGCGTAGTATCTTAAAAGTGCAAGCATCGCACATTTTAAAAAGTACGCCTGATAGCAATGCTGAGATAGGTGCTGGACCTTCAGCGTGAACGTCTGGCAACCAAGTGTGAGTTGGAGCAAGACCAGCTTTTTGTACCAAAAACCAATTAGCGCAAACACAAAAGATAAGTTTTGCTGCATCTGGGTTTTAGATTTTTAGCGTTAGCCATTATGTGAAAACTGCATAGAAGCCTCTCCGTCTCCCTAGTGTGCTATATGTAGCTGAGTATAGAGAACGGTTGCATAAAGAGCAAATGCAAGACCGATTGAACAAAGAACGATGTATTTGTAACCACTCTCTGTTGATTTTTTGATCTTTGTGGATAGCAACCAAAAACAGAAGCTAGTGTTGTAGCCTCGATAGCTGCCCACATAAACGCAACGTTGTTGCAAATAACGCTTAAAGTCATTGTAAAGATAAATACATGGCTTAGTGCGTAGTATTTTTTAAGATCACTTAAAGTGGATGTGTCCATCTTCAAGTTCCCATCTCATATAGTGGATAGAGTAGAAATTTTACTATAAACCCAGTTACAGCGATAGCACCAAGAAAACACAGCCCTAAGCTATCTAAGAATAAAAAGTTTATCAAAACTATAAAAAGTTCCGCCACTTAAAACTTTAAGAACATTGTTAAGTAAAGCCACTGATGTCGCAGCAGAAAACAAGACATGAAGTCCGCTAAATGCTGCATAGTTTTTAGGACTTAAAAACAAGATCAAAAGCACCAAGGAGCGGTATGATAAGTATTAAAGCTAAACTATCCATCTCTAACCCCTTAAAGTTTGAAGCTTTTAGAAGTATCTAAGCTATCATAAGCTTTATAAAATCTAATCGCTAGAACGCTCATGATAATAACAGCAAATATCGCATCTGTTAAAATCTCAAGCTCAACTAGCTCATGTGAGTTGTAAGCCATTAGAGCAAGGCTTAGGTGGATACCGTTTTCAAACAAGCAGTAGCTAGAATTTGTTTTATAAATGAGTTTCTTAGCATAAAGCCAAAGAAAATTCCCATCATAAATACTGTTCCAGCAGCGATCAACATGATCTCTTCTTTGATAAGAAGATTTACAAAAATATAGGGTGGATACTCATTGAAAGAGCTGAGAAAATCCCATGCAATAACAGGACTTACAAAAATCCACCAACTGGCTCATCTTCGCTAACTACGCCAAGTTTTTGATAAGCCAGAACAAATTCACGGCACGAAAAGAACTTTGGTAAAACGCAACGATCGCTCAAGTTTTTAGCTGCTCAGCGTTAAATTTCTCAGATAGCAAGAAAAAAATATACTAACTAAAAGTAGTGTCTCTATCGCATAAGCGATGATTGAGGAGTTTCAAGCTTCTAAGACCAAAAACCGCAAGCGAAGTTACGATCATGCAAATGGCTAATATATCTAGTGTTTGCATCTCACGCTCCTACTACATAAAGTGTTAGTGCAACAAACGAAATAGCAAGTGCACCAAGAGCATTTTTTGCGTAAAAGATGAAGTCATTTTAAAGCGTGGTCCAAAGTTGTCTATAAATACAGCTGCGACGTAAAATACTCCAGTTTTTATCACAAAAACGATAATAGCTAAGAAAGGATTGCTAAAATTCCATGGCTCAAATATGCTTAGGAAAAGTCCAATCATAGCAAACTGTTTTAATATAAAGTGATGCTTGAACTAAGCCAAGGTCGCTACCAGCATACTCACCAAGAACACCCTCTTGAAGCTCTTGTTCTGCTTCAGCTAAGTCAAATGGTTTTCTACCAGTCTCAACATACATACACCACAAAAAAATGCGATAGAAGCAACGGCAAAAACTTGGAGATTTGATATCCGATAACGCCAGTTCTTACCATCTCTTGGATCTCAACTAAATTTGATGTTTTAGCTGCAAGCATAACTACGATTAAGCACATAATCATAACTGGTTCAACATAAACACCAAGCATTTGCTCCCTGCCGCCACCTGTTGCTGCAAATGGGTTGCCACTATCCATTGATGCTGCACCAAATACAAATCTAAGTAGCGCACCAAGATAGAGGATAACAAATATATCTGAGTAAGCTCCAAATACAGTGTCTTTGCTATAAGTGATAGGTATAGCAGCTAGCACTGCAGCTGAAGTTGCAAAAAGGAAAAATGGAGCCCATCTAAATACCCAGTGAGAGCACTCAGGGACGGTTCTTCCTCTTCTAAAAAGCTTTATAATGTCGCGATATGTTTGAAAGAAATCGCTACCTTGTTTTGATTGAAGTTTAGCTCTAAGTTTTCTTGCCATACCATCAAACAAAAGGAGCTACCAAAACGATAACGACTACTTGAAATATCATTAAAAAGTATAGTTTGCATTTTCGTCTCCTAAACTAAAAAGTAGCCCACAGCAAGTATGACACAAAGATATAGCAAGATATAAAGTGCATATACATTTGTATAACCACTTTGAACGATACCTAGCTTATCCTAGCATTTCACACACCATTTAATGACTGGCTCATAAAACATTCCCCACCAAATATCTTTTTGGATGGTTGTGATACTCAACCGCGTCAAAATAATTTCTAGTAACTACTTTTTATCAGCTCTAAATAGCCATTGCATAATCTTTTCTAAGGTCGCCATGATGAATGGACCACCTGTCATTTGCATACGTGAGCTATATTTAAAGCCACAAGCCCAAGGATCAGTTTTCGCGTGGTTTATCTCTGTTTGCTTTCATAACAGCAAGGATGATAAATGGCAAAATCATAGTTGCACATAGGACTAGAGCGATAAGTGGAGTTGAGATCATGCTACCCATAGGTGAAGTTACGTTTATAGCACCAAGGCTAGCTTTTATAGTCGCTTATAGCGATAGAGATTTACAGCTTGCATGATGTAATCAACTATGTAGTTTGCGCCAAGACCAAAAGCCAACGCAGCCTATCATTAGGGATGATCATACCAAGAACCATACCTATCGGACTCTCTTTAGCATTTTCCCAATTTTTGATCTCTTGGAGTACCTGCAAAGATAACAGCGTAAAGTTTAAGGTGCATACCAACCAAAAACGCCTGTTAGCGCAAGAGCTACGACGCCAAGTGTAAATGCATATCTAACTAATGTTCCTTCTCCCATAGCACCTTTGAAGCATACCTTGATATGTAAAACCACTCTGAAACAAAGCCATTTACTGGAGGTAAAGCTGCGATACCCATGATACCTATAAACATACCAAGGCTTGTCCATGGCATCTTTTTAGCAAGACCACCAGGATGTCCATATTTTGTGTATGAGTAGCGTGGATAACTGAACCAGCACAAAGGAAAAAGCAGACCTTTTAAATATAGCGTGGTTAACTCACGTGGTAGCAACCTGCTAGAAAACCTACTGCTGCAAGTGTTAAATTTCCAGCTGCAACGCCGTAGATGCCTGTACCAAGACCCTAGCAAGATGATGCCTATGTTCTCAACTGAGTGGTAAGCAAGCAAAGCTTTGAAGTCGTGTTGGCAAAGAGCGTATAAAACGCAAATAGTGAGCTAGCTGCACCAAGAGCGAGTATTGTAAGACCAAAATATGTGCTAAGTGGTAGATAAAGTGTAAGTTTAACTAGTGTAAATAGAGCAACTTTAATCATAACGCCTGACATAAGGGCTGAAACGTTTGATGGTGCTGCTGGGTGAGCTTGTGGAAAGCCAAACGTGGAATGGCCACATACCAGCTTTACTACCAAAAGCCGACCAAGAATAGTATAAATACAGCAGCAGAAGCGCCAAATGGCATCTTAACACCCCATAAATGCGCTCAAATTCAAAGCTTCCTGCATAGTAAGCTGTGATAAAGCAAGCCACAGGTTATACAAAATGCACCGATTTTGTGCGATGCCAAGATATACCATAACCGCTTTTAAGTGTATTTTTACCGTCATTGACGATGATAAGAAATGATGATACAAGAGTCATAAGCTCCCATAAAACAACAAAGCAAAATACATTATCAGCGCTGATTACTAGAAGCATTGAAAGGATGAATGTGTTAAACAAACATGCAAACACACCAACATTTGCTTTTTATGTACTCTTCTGCATAGCTCATACCATAAACACTACTTGCAAATCCGATGAAAACAACGACAAAGCTGAAGAAATTTCCAAGTGGATTTAGTGCAAATTTTTAGGGCGAATACAAAAAGCCATCCATAAGAGCAAAGCTATCACTTACTCCCATATTTTGCAACGAAGTGACACATCGCATAAAAAGCAGCTTATAGCACTTAGTCCAAAACCAACTTTAACAGCGGCTTTTTGGAGCGCAGTAGAGCAAGATACTAACGACGGCACCACAAGAAATAGCATATAAACCGTAGTCATCTTATGCTCCTTGTCCGTTTAGTAAATTTTCAGTAGCACAGTCTCGCTGCTATCGTAGTCTATCCTCTTGCCATGCTTATGTTTGCCCTCTTCTGGATCTACCATTATAAGAGCGCTTGTTGGGCATACATCAACGCAAGCTGGTCCATTTTCACGGCCAAAGCACATATCACATTTTACTGCGATGTTTTTGCGCCTGATTGTGACTCTACTTCAAGATAGTATTTTTGGCTCGACAGCGTAATTTACTGAAGGCATAAGCTCTGCACTTGAGCTTATCGCACCATAAGGGCAAGCGATCGTGCACATCTTGCAACCCTATACATTTCCTCGTGAAGCTCGATGCAATTATCGTTAAATCCGCAACGCTCCAGTTGGGCATACATTTGCGCAAGGGCCATCGTCGCATTGTCTGCACTGAGTCGGCATAACACCGCTAGCTTCTCTTAAGACGCTTAGCCTTGCACGTGATAGTTTGCCGCGTTCATAAGCACTTTTTAAAAACATGCAGCCATACAGGTCGCACATCCCTATGCAGCGTTTAGAATCGGCAATCACAATTTATGTTTTTCATAATTCCTCCTAAAAACAAGGCAAGACCGCCCTGCTCACTAATAGAGTGATTGTTAATCACATGAATAGAGATAATAGATTTTTCATTTAACATCTCAAACGCTCCTTCCTGAAAATTTACTGAAACAATTCTATAACTTCGAGCGATTAAACTCCGTCAGCTATCTGACAAATTTTCGTATTTTTGAAATTAAATTTTTATTTTATATTAGTTTAAGATATGCTATTAAAACGGCGTTATTATCGTGTGATTAATCAAAAAGATTAATATTTCATAACGGATAATTAGTAAAAAGAGTAAAATTATCTTAATTAAAGTTTAAATTTAAAAAAATTAGTTTTTAAGCTTGGGTTAATTAAATGAAACTGAAAATTTAAAAACTAAAATATAATCCAACCTTCAATTTAAAAGGTCATTGATGGAAATTTTTATAGTCATAGTTTTGTTTATCGCTTCAGTTTTTGCTTTTATGAAAATTTGCCCCTGTTTTTGGTGTCACACCAGATGCCAAGAGCCAAAAGCTGATAGAAGCTTCGCCAAATTTCTAATGGCAAAGTTTTTATAAATTTAGAGCCGACAATTGATATGGTAAAGAAAAAGTCCGCAAGCGTCTATGTTAAGTACATCCCTCAAGCGCTCTTTCCACCAAAAAGGGCAAGCTACCAAAGCGCCCTTTGCCGATTTAGAGTGACGCAAACGCTCCTCAAAAATGGCGAGTTTATCTGGCTTGGGGCACGTTAGCCCTCATCTGCAAGCTTGATGGCAAAACCATCGTCACAGACCCAGTTTTGCACCGAGCATTCTCTCTCCCAGTTGGCGGCAAGCCCATTCGCCTACGAGCACGCCATCACCGCTAGCGACTACCCAGAGGTGATCGACATCGCCCTCATCTCGCACGATCACTACGACCATCTTGACTATAAAACAATCCTTGAGCTAAAGGATAGGATAGCCATTCTAGTGCCGCTTTGGCGTCAAAGGCTCACCTCGTAAAATGGGGCGTGGATGAAGGCAAAATTTACGAGTTTGACTGGTTTAATGAGCAAAAAGATAGGAAAATTTGACTTCACTTTTTGTCCCCTCAAGGCACTTTTAGCGGGCGCACATTTAAAAGAAACACCACGCTTTGGGGCGGCTGGGCGGTAGAGGAGGGACGGCTTTAGCTTTTTATTTTAGCGGTGACGGCGGATATGGCAGAGCATTTTAAGATGGTAAATGAGAGAAATTGGCGGTTTTGATCTAGTTTTCATAGAAAATGGCGCTTACAGCGATGGCTGGCCCCTACGTGCATATGAAGCCAGAGAGTCAGCGCAAGCACTAAAAGATCTTGGAGCTAAGCTTTGGCGTGCCGGTACACTGGGGCAAGTTTGATCTTTCTTATCACGACTGGAATGAGCCGATCAAGCGTTTTGAAAAAGCAGCGACAAAACTTGAGCTAAACTATGCAACGCCGATGATCGGAGAGAGGTTTTTCACCGCGCAAAATCCACCCTAGAAAAAGTGGTGGGATGAAATTTAGGAATAAAATTTGCTCTAAATTACAAAATCCAAAAAGGAAGTGCAGATGAAAAGTTCTGAGAAATTTATCAAATTTAAAAATTCCATCGACAAGGCAGCGAAAAATGATCTTGACTCGAGTGCTACTGGAAGCTTTTTGCAAAATGTAGAAAAAGCGAACAAAGAGACAGAAAAGATCTACGAGAAGCTTGAAAAAGAGCTAAAAAGCGACGCGCAGATGTTTAAGCAGTTTGACTTCATGCAGATGATGACAAAGCTTCAATACGGCAACCTAAAATCAAGCGAGCGTGAAGAGTTGATAAACAAAATGAGCAAGATCGCCAAGGAAATTTAGCCGTTTAGTGTGGCTTTATGGCGAGCTAAATTTGGCTGTTTTGTGTAAATTTATGTGGTTTTTGGTGAGTAAATTTGCCAAAAAACGTAAATTTACTCGCTTAGTAACTGTTAATATCCTCACATTTGCCATATCTTTGCTAAATACTGTTGCACACTAGGTATGCAAGACAGCATCGGTATATCACATGCGCGAAATTCGTAAACCCATTCTGAAATGCTTTTTAACCTCTAAATTGCTAGTCAATCAATAAAGAGCAAATTTTAGAAATCTCATGAACGAGCAATTTTGGCTCTAAATTGAGCTAAGCAGTTAGCGAAGCCAAATTTTAGTAGCCAACTCTTGCGAGTGAATGCGACTAAATCTACAAAAAGATTTTTAGAAATTTGGGTAAAGTTTTGTTCTTTATAGGGGGAAGAGGCTTTGGATTGCAAGTCGCTCCTTCCCCTTAACAATCTAACCCCGACGACGTTAGAAGTGCATGCGATAGCACTATCGTGCCGCATGTGTTAAAAACTCTGTCAAATTTCACAAATTTCATGAACGAGTAATTTTAGTAGTCAACTCTTGCGAGTGAGTAAGATTTTAAAATTTACAAAGACAGCTTGATTAAATGGTAAAAGAATAATTTAAAAATACCTATTTATATATATAAATTTACTAGAGAGAGTAAGAGCCAAAAAGGCTCTTAAAATTACTAGTGGAGTTCGCTCCAGACTTTTGCGTTTCGAGCCAAGCGAAAAATCTCTAAGATAGAAGTAGATCATCACGTAAATGCCAGTGCTCTCGCGCTCAGCCTTTTTGCTGTCGCCTACTTTTTGGATGTAAGATACTATGTCATCTTCAGCGGCTTTGTTTAAAGCCAACTCTAGGCATCGCAGTGCTCGGAAGCATCTTTTGAGTATCATTTATAGATTTATGCAAGTAGTCTGCACCTTTTTGAGCGGATCATCATAGATAGATCAGGTGGGTTTGAGACCCATATAAGCTGCAAGAGCTTACTTTGTTGCTAAGAGTATATTTTTTATCATACTTCATATCGTGGCATCTTTGACATGCGTCAGCAAAGACCTTTTTCTTCAGTGATCTTGCTCTTTTGCATCTGCGTCAGCTGATACCTTTTAAGATAAGCAACTGCGTCAGCGATCTCAGCGTTTATATCGCCGCCAGCACCCATAAATGCAGTCATCGGATAAGGATGCTCGTCGTATTATGAGATAGTTTTACAGCCATAGTTGGATTTTTGATAAGTGCAGCCAAAAATCTCTCGTCATAAATTTCTACCAGCTATGCTAAGATCTGGTGGCACTACGCCAAAAGCTTTGGCTAGCTGTCTCAGCATCCATACTAGCTGGCATGCCAGCTGCTTCGATGCTCGTCGGCATCCCGCATCCGGCTGCGCCAAATGTCTCAGCGCCTTTTGCAGCGTCACCTTTTGCAAGGTCGATCGAATTTATATCAGCCCAAAAAGCTGTATAGTCATCAAGAATTTTTTGTGCCGTCTCTACATCTTTTGTAGCTGCATCGATGCTAGCTTTGTTGCCGCCAGCTTTTTGCAGCCTCAAGCGCCTCTTTTTCTGCTCTAAAAAGTGTTTAGCGTAGTCAGTATCTTCTTTTGAGAAGTTATACTCGGCATTTGCAGTGTGTGGATGAAGCTTTGTGTGAGCGTATGGCTCGATACCCCAGTATAAAATACCTGAAAGGATAACAACGATGGCAAAAATTTTTAAGCTCTTTCATGATTAGCCCCTTTTTCTTTCAAGTATTGTTATGGCCGGAAGCGCGACTATAAATAGCACCAAAAATAGTAGTGACGAGTAAAATCCTATCCAGTCGTTGATACCGCCCGTTGGGAGCTTGCCATATATAGATAAGACGATAAGGTCAGCAACTAGCACCCAAAACCATACGAAGAATAGTGGTCTTTTTGTGAGCTGGAGCTACAAGGTCGCTTCTATCAAAAAGCGGTATAAGCATAAACGCAACGCCTGCAAAAGGCAAATGCGATAAGTCCGATGTTATAAAGCTGAAATTCCCAGCTATATCAAAGAAGAAGCCACGTAAAATTTCATATTGCCACAAGAAGTACCACTCTGGATAGATGTGTGGTGGAGTTTTTTTAGTGGATTTGCTGGCTCAAAGTTGATAGGATCCATCGCAAAGTTGAAGTGATAGCAAACAAGATATAGACAAAGATCATAAAAATGATACATACATGAAGTCTTTTTGCTAAAAATCCTGGCCAAAAATGGTATAACTTTAGCTTTTGCTCTGTCACCATGTAGATACTCTTTGCGCCTCTACTTCAAAGTCGATATCTTCGCTTGTTAGGTTATTTACGTGAGGAACTCTTAATGAGTAGAAGTGGATAACCAAAACAACGATAGTTACAAGTGGTAGCAAGCAGACGTGAAGCATGAAAAATCTAGTAAGTGTTGAGTCGCCAACTGCGTAGTCACCTGATCCACTCAACCAAAGCATCGCCGATAACTGGCACACCACCAAGAGCTGAGTGATAACAGTAGCCGCCCAGTAGCTCATCTGTCCCCATGGGAGCATGTAGCCGCTAAATGCCTCTGCTGAAAAGCAGATAAATAGCACCATACCGCTTACCCAAATGACCTCTCTGCCTCTTTTGTATGAGCCGTAGTAAAGTCCAGTAAGCAAGTGGATATACATGATAAGAAAGATCGTCGATGCTGAAACTGCGTGGATATGACGCCAAAGCCAGCCATACTCAACCTCTTGCATGATAGTGTAATTTACGCTGTCAAAGGCTAAATGTACATCTGGTTTGTAATACATCATGAGCAAACAGCCAGTGATGATCAAAAGCAAGAAAAGTGTCGTTGGGATAACGCCCATCGCCCAAAGGAAATATATTTTTTGGGATCCAGTATTCGCTAACTAGAACCTTCATAAGCTTTTGTAAAAAGCTAGGCGCTGGTCAAAGCCAGTCAATAACGCCAGTTGATTTGTGAGATAAAGACATCGCTAACCTCCTAGCTTTAGCTACTAATTTTTCGTATTCTGGGCTTGTTTCGCCTAGAACTAGCTTGGTACCATCGATCTTAAAATGGTGGGATATCAAGCGGTCTTGGTGGAGAGTCCGTATGTCTGCACGCCATCAGCGTTCGGTCGCCGCCATGACGGGCGCAGACAAAAATTTGCTTTGCTCGCTTTATACTCAGGGATACATCCTAGGTGCGTGCAAAGTCCGATAAGAACTACATATCTTGCATCTCCAACGACTACATCTCTCTTGTCGTTTTTAGCCATATCTGGGCTTTTTGAGGATGAAAATAGGCTTTTTACGCCACTCAACCTGTCTCATCTCGCCATCTTTGATCGGGCTTAGATCGACAGTTGTAAAACCAGCAGCTTTTTACGCTAGGGAGCGGATCCCGTGTCTTTTTCATGGCAACTAGTGACATCGCACCACCGACAGCTGCCACGGCACCAAACGCAAGGCCGATAAAGCTTCGTCTTTTCTTTGCTTTACTGACATTAATTTCCTTTCTATAAATAAAATTTAAACGATTATACTCTCAAAAAATTAAAAACTATAATCTCACTAATATAGTTTGTAAAAATAAAAGTGACTCAAAGCTTTTTACACCCAAAAATTTGAGATAAATTTGATCTAAAAATACCTATATATCGTGACTTTAAGACTTTTTATAAAGAGAAATTTGACTTAATACCCAAACGTTAAGATAAAAATTTTTCATTTTTAGCTCTCGTAAAATAGAAAATTTTTAATAACAAATTTATTAAACTTAAAAATTATAAATAGCAACTATTAAAAATGAGAGGCTTTGTTTTAAATTTTAAATGCTAGTTAAATTTAAAACCATAAAAGGCTTAAATTACGGGCCTCTCGCTCATCTTTATGTAGATATGTAAGATATCGATCGCTGCTGGCGTGATAGCTGAAAATTTCACTCGCTGCAAAGAGCGTTGGCGGAACAATTTCTCAAAGCTTTTTCGACCACTTCATTGCTAAGTCCGCTTATGCTTCTAAAGTCGAGAGTACCAAGGATTTTTCACATCCATCATATCTTTCATTTTTCTATCTGATGCTCGCTGATGTAGTGCTGATACTTGCACTCGGTTAAAATTTGATCCATGCTCGCATCGTCTGAAATTTACAAATCTCTCATCAAGCTTTCTTAGTTTTTCAGCCGTGAAGCTCTTTCGTAGCGACTATCTTTTTGAAGGCTCTACATTTTGGCTGATCGGCTCTTCATCAAGACTTGCTAAAAGCTCAAATTGCTCTTACTTGGCGTGATCTGAGTCTCATTTAAAAACTCTAACTCCTCTTTCAAATTTCTTCTTATATTTCCGATCTATTAAAAGTCTCATCATCAAAGCAGTCCCAAGCTCACGACCATATCCGCTGAAGCCTTAAAATGGCATTTTCCTCACGCAAAAAGCAAAGCGTACTCCGCCCTACTCAGTAAAACATCCTATATGGCTCTTTTTGTCCCTTTTGTCACAAGATCTATCTATCAAAACGCCGATATACGCCTCATCACGGCGCAGATAAGCGGCTCTTTTGTCATCCAGCGAAAGTGCTGCATTTATACCAGCCATGTAGCCCCTGAGCGCCGGCCTCCTCGTATCCAGTCGTGCCGTTTATCTGCCCAGCCAAGTATAGCCCTTTTACCTTTTTGGTCTCAAGGCTATGTTTTAGCTGCGTTGGCTCGACGTAGTCGTATTCAATGGCGTATCCATGCCTTACGATTTTTGGCATTTTCAAAGCCCTTTACAGAGCGGAGCATCTGCACTTGCACCTCATAAGGCAGGCTCGTTGAAAAGCCGTTTATGTAGTACTCTGTCGCTTCAAGTGTTTGAGGCTCGATGAAAAGGTGGTGTCTGTCGCGGTCGCCAAAGCGGTTTATCTTATCCTCGATACTAGGGCAATACCTTGGTCCGATGCCTTCGATCTGACCTGTAAAAAGTGGCGCTTTGTCGAAATTTGAGCGGATTATCTCATGCGGTGGTTTTCGTTTGTGTAGGCGATAGCATGGTAGCTGCGTTGGGGAGAAATTTTTAGTTCTAAAGCTAAATGCAACTGGCTTTGCATCGCCATCTTGCTTTTCTAAAATTTCAAAATTTATCGTTTTTGCATCGATCCTTGGGCATGTTCCAGTCTTTAGCCTACCTCAGTTAGCCCAAGCTCCCCTTTAGGCTGGAGCTTAGATCCTTTGCGCTTAGCTCGCCCACGCGGCCAGCCTCAAGTTTGTTAAATCCCAACGTGGATTAGCCCGTTTAAAAATGTGCCAGTTTAGTAATTATCACTTTTTTGCGTTATAGATGTTATTGTAGTGGGTTTTTAACGCCCTGTTACTCTCGCCATTTTCGCTTCAAATTCAGTGGCAATCTCTTTGAGAAATTTCAAACTGGCGTATTTAAAAGCAAATTTCTCTATAAACGCGGTATCTATCCATATCGATCTGAGCGCGGCTACCACGCACTGCTGGGCCCGTTTGCTCTCATTTAGCACGCGAAACTGGATACCAACAGCATCAGTCGTAAGTCCCATTTGACCGCCAAGCGCATCGATCTCTTTACAAGATGCCCTTTTGCAAGGCCTCCGATGGCTGGGTTTGCAGCTTGCAGCGCCTATTTGCTCGGCTAAGATAGTGATCAGTAAAGTTTGTTTGCCCATTCTAGCAGCCGCAAGACTTGCCTCAATGCCAGCATGTCCGCCGCCAACGACGATGATTTCACAGTCCATGATAAATGTTTTCCTTATTTTTGATAGGCGGATTTTTATCAAAAAGCATATAAAATTAAATTTTTCAAAGAAATTTTCGCACAGAAATTTGTCATTATAGTTTTTATTAATGATATTTTAAATATTTTGCTGTTAGATTTACATATTTTTAAATCCAAAAAGGCTTTATTCATGAGGAATTTACTAAAAGTCACTGGCTTTTTTGCCCTACCTTGCGATCGCATTTTGACGCAAGTGTCGATCTAGCACACAAAATAACCATCCAAAACGTCCTTTTAAAGACCCTACTCAGGCGATACGCTTTTTATCCCAACAGCCGTTATAAATGCGATGATCTTGCTTCCATTTATATTTTTATTTTTCGCCTTCAAGCTTTATAAATGACAAATTTGCAAAAGACAAAGGTTATTAGAGTGCCGCCTTTGGCGTTGTTATCAACGTTGCGGTGCTATTAGCTACCTTTTGGTGCCTTTTGGCGTGGCATTTGCACTCACACTCATTTTGGCTGCTCAAGTGCGATCTACTCGCCAGCAAAATACGGCATCATCAAAGCACTTGTCGGCACTGAGCGACTTGGCACAGCAAACGGCGTCATCCAAGCGCTCACCATCGTAGCGATACTTGTTAGCTCATTTTTATTTTCATTTATATTTGAGTAAATTTATACATCCAAGGCGAAAACTCAGAAGAAAGTTATCAAAAAGCGTCTATCCTATCGGTATCTTTTTTAGTCGTATTTTAGCGCGCTTGAAGCATTTTTGCCTACAAGCCACCTTATATCAGCGAAACAAAACGAACAAAGCGGAGAGATTTGAGCTTAAAAAGATACATCAGCCTTAGCTACTTAAGAGAATTCAAAAGAGGTAAGATCAGATAAAATATCCGGCTAAGCATCGCTGGTCTTAGCATATTTTTGGGGAAATTTCTCAGATCATCATAGCTTAGCCTTCCCAGCTCACTACAAAGCAGTTTTTAACGACGACAGCTCCTCTAGCAGTGCAGGCAATCCTTGCAGTAAGCGCCATAGGCATCGCATTTGGCTCATACGTGGCTGGCTCTATGTCAAAAGCTTCATATCGAGCTTGGCATCGTGCCGATGGGCGCTATTGGTATATTTTTCTCAGCTTTTATTTTTGCATTTGGCTCAAGCATCGGCGTAGTGAGCCTTTAGCTCATTTGCATTTGGCTTTTTGGAGGCATATTTATAGTGCCGCTAAATGCGATGATCCAGTACTTTCGCCCCACAAAAGAGCACCGGCAAGATAATGGCGGCAAACAACTTCTTGCAAACGTCTCAATGCTGCTATTTCTAGCCATTGGCATAGGCTTAGTATATTTTGAAAATTTCAACCACCGGACTCTTTGTCTTTACAGCGCTTGTTTGTTTAATCAGCAGTTTTTACGCCATTTTACAGCTTCCACACCTTTTTACAAGGCTGCTTTTTTTGCCATTTTTAAAGACAAAGTACCGCTTTTTCGTTGAGGGACTTCGTAATTACGCAAAGTGGCGGCGCACTTCTTGGCAATCACATCAGCTGGATCGACTGGCTCGTGCTTCAAGCTGCAAGCCCAAAGGGGCATAAGATTTGTCTGTATAGAACGATCTATAACAAATGGTATCTAAAGCAGTACCTAAACTTTTAAGTGATCCCCAATAGGCGCAGGCGCTAGCAAAGAGTCGATCGAGCTAGTTAGAGAGTGCCTAAAAAATGGCGAAGTGGTCGCACTTTTCCCAGAGGGCCACATCAGCTACAACGGCCAGATAAATGAATTTCAAAAGGGCTTTGAGCTTATCATCAGAGATCTAGAAGAAAATTTGCATCGTGCCATTTTACCTTCGTGGCCTTTTGGGGGATCTAGCTTTTCAAGAGCTAGTAAAATTACAAAGACCTCACTTCTAAAAATGGCAGACGCGACATCATCGTCGCCTTTGGCAAACCAATAACCACATTTATAAACGCTGCAAAGATGAAGCAAAAGGTGCTTGAGCTTAGCTTTTCATCGTGGGAGAGCTTTATCTCAAGGCAAAAACCACTAACGAGCGAGTGGCTAAATAACGCAAAAGAAAATAAATTTGAAAAGAGTGCGTGAGCGACAGCACTGGGCTAAATTTAAGCAATTTGAGTATAACAGCTGTTTTAGTCTTTATCAAAATGCTCAAACGCGAGCTAAAAGATGAGAAAAATATAGGCATCTTGCTGCCTAGCTCAAGCATCGCAGCTATCGTCAATATGGCGCTTCGTGCGATGGGCAAAGTGAGTCAAAATTTAAACTACACACTAAATGAGACCTCGCTAAATCACGCCCTAAGAAAGGCAAATATAAACACAGTCATCACCTCTAGCAATTTCTTGAAAAGCTCGCACTTAGGGCTTTGATCTAAAAAGATGCAATGAGCGAAAAAGGCTATTTGCAGAAGATCTCAGCTAGCGTCTCAAAAAGAGAAATTTCTAACGCTTTTAACTGCGTTTTTGCTCTGGCTCATTAAGCTGCTATTTTAAGCGTGTGAGCTTTAGGGATACGGCCACCATTTTATTTAGTAGCGGCAGCGAGGCAGCCAAAAGGCATCGAGGCTAAGCATACATACTGTGCAAACATACCAAATAAGCGAACTTCTACTTTCAAAAAGATGACGTGATCTTAAACTCACTCCCAGTATTTCACTCATTTGGACTAACGGTCACACGCTCATGCCGCTTTGCGAGGGCGCAAAAATGGTGAGCGTGCCTGACCCAACAGACGGAGACAACTATCGGCAAAAATGGCCGCAAGACACTGCGCTAGCATCATCTTTGGCACCTCAACGTTCTTTGAGGCTCTACACTAGAAACAAAAGCTTCATCCGCTGATGTTTCAAAGTGCCAGAATGGTCGTAGCTGGGGCTGAAAAGCTAAAAACCTGAGATAAAAAGACGAGTTTAGGCTCAATTTGCGCAAAAGTATGAAGGATATGGCGCGACCGAAACGGCGCCAGTAGCTGCTGTAAATATGCCAAATATCCTGAAAAAGAGCCTAAAAGAGCTTACATTTAATAGACAGCAGCGTTGGCATGCCTCTGCAGCACTATCATAAAAATAATCGACCGAGACGCTGAAGAGCTAGAAACTGGCATAGACGGACTCATCGTCATCGGCGGTTCGCAGGTGATGAAGTGCCACCTAAACGACGAGGCCAAAACAAGCGAGGTCATCACGCACATTGATGGCGTAAGATACCATAAAACTGGCGATAAAGGCCACATCGATGAAAACGGCTTTGTGTTTATCGTCGATAGATACTCAGATTTGCCAAGATAGGCGGCGAGATGATAAGCCTTGGGCGTCGAAGAAGAGCTTGCAAAGGTGCTTAGGGGGCGACGATCGTCTTTAGTAACGCAAACGTGCCAGATAGCAAAAAGGCGAGGCGATCGCACTTTTTAGTAAAAAGTGGCACAGAGCCTGAAAAATATCGAGACATGTACAAAGAGAGCAGCCTAGCTCCTATAATGATGCCAGGGGCTATATATTTCATCGTTGATGATATACCAGCGCTTGCAAGCGGCAAGGTTGATTTTAAAGGGGTAAAAGCTCTAGCGGTCTCACTTTTAGCGGGTGAGACGCCGCCCTTTCTATTTTGTGATAAAATAGCGCCAAAATATCACATAGGTCGCAGTTGCGACTGACATTTTGTCATAAATCTTAAATTTTTATCTTGCAAAATTCCGTTATTGATTTTACTTTTTTCTATGAAGGGAGTTTTTGTATGAAATTTTCTAGTGCTTTTAAATTTGGTGCGCTCTGCGTGGTTGGCTGTTTGCTCTCTTTAAATTCTGCCTTGGCAAATTCTTACGAGCAGATCAAAAAGATGGCGTCATAAGGATAGCAACAGAAGGCGTTTATTCGCCATTTTCATTTCACAATGAAAAAGATGAGCTAATGGGCTATGACGTGAGATAGCAAGAGCTGTGGCTAAAAACTAGGCGTAAAGCCAGGTATCGAAGCTTCATGGGATGCGATGCTTGCTGCATTTGACGCTGCGCAAGGCGGACGTGGTATTTGAACCAGTAAGTATAACCGACGAGCGAAAGAAAAAGTATGACTACAGCGTGCCATATATGGCCTCTTACTCAGCCATCGTCGTGCATAAAGACAATAACGACATCAAAAGTTTTGCTGATCTAAAAAGGCAAAAGAAGTGTGCATTCAGTAAATAGCATGTGGATACCAACAGTTGAAAAGTATGGCGCCAAGCTGAGTTGTGGCCGATAGTTTGAGCGATCAGATAAATTGATCATCACAAAAAGAGCTGATGATACGATAGATGATGCGGTGATGTTTTACGACTACATCAAACAACATCCAAACGCCCCTATAAAGATCATCAAGCTGGCGATGAGCCGATGTATACGGCTGCGATTGTTAAAAAGGTAACAAAGAGCTACTAAAATAAGATAAATAATGCCCCTAAATGAGCTTAGCAAAGATGAGTTTTAAGCGAAAATTTCAGCTTAAATACTTCGGCAAAGAGACATTTCTAAATAAGGAGAATCAATGAATTTTTAAGCCCATTTTTGGCTTTATCGCGGGTGCTTTTTTTAGCTTTAAATTTAAAATGCTTCAACTATCAAAAAGGCGAGCTTATAGTTGCAACTGAAGGCACTTACTCGCCTTATTCATTTATGATGAAAAGGGCGAGCTAGTAGGCTATGACGTAGATATCGCAAGAGCTGTTGCAAAGAAGCTAAATTAAGATCGAGTTTCTAACAGCCCCATGGGACGCGATGCTAGCTGCCATTTGACGCTGGCAAAGCGGACGTTGTTTTAACCAAGTTAGCATAAACGAAGATAGAAAGAAAAAGTATGATATGAGCGTGCCTTATACCATGCCATATCCCGTAATAGTCGTGCATAAAAGATAATAACGACATCAAAAGTTTTTGCTGATCTAAAAAGGCAAAAAGAGCGTGCACTCTGCAACTAGCAACTGGGCAGCGATAGCTGAGAAAAACGGCGCAACAGTGGTCGTGGCTGATGGCTTTAGCAAAGGCGTGGAGCTTATCATCTCAAAAAGAGCTGACGATACGATAAATGACAACGTCACGTTTTTTGACTATATCAAACAACGCCCAAATGCACCGCTAAAGATCGCATATACTAGCAACGAGCCCTATGCCAACAGCTGCACTTCTTAAAAGGCAATACCGAGCTACTAGAAGCGATAAACAAAGCGCTTGATGAGCTAAAAAGCCGAAGGCAAGATAAGCAAATTTTCGATGAAAGTATTTTGAAAAGATATTTTCAAAATAAAGGATCAAAATGAATGTACAAATTTGATTAAAAGTAGTAGCAGTGCTTGCAATGGCTCTACTTTGCAAGCAAAAACTATAAAAAGATGGCGTGCTAACAGTAGCAACAGAAGGCACTTACGCACCTTTTACATTTTATAATGACAAAAATGAGCTAGTAGGATACGACGTAGATATCGCAAGAGCAGTAGCGCAAAAAGCTAAATTAAGGTTGAGTTTCTAACAGCTCGCTGGGATGCGATGCTGGCAGCATTTGATGCTGGCAAAGCAGACGTGGTGTTTAACCAAGTAAGCATAACTGATGAGAGAAAGAAAAAGTATGCTTTTTCAGTGCCTTCACTACTGTGACATTTGGCGCTATCATCACTAGAAAAGACAATAACGACATCAAAAGTTTTGCTGATCTAAAAGGCAAAGATGCCGACTCAGCAACTAGTAACTGGGCAAAAGTAGCTCGTAAAATACGGTGCTGAGCACGTCGTAACAGATAGTTTTGCTAAAAAGTGATGGAGCTTCTTATATCAAAGCGTGTAGATGCTGTCGTAAGAGATAACATCGTATTTTTACGACTTCATAAAAGAGCGTCCAAATGCACTCAGTAAAGATAGCTGCCTCACTTGACGAGAAAGACTACAGCAGCAGCTGTTAAGAAAGATAACGCCGAACTTGCAGAGCAATTTCAAATGCTTTAACTGAACTTTCAAAGAGAGCGGCAAACTAGAAGCTATCTCTAAAAAGCTACTTTGACAAAGACGTCTCAAAAATAAATTATAAACCAACAAGGCAAAAATGGAGATTTAGATAGAGTGATCGAGCTTGTTTCAGCTCGACACTACCGATGATCATCGCGCTTTTTAAAAGTGACGATCCCACTTACTTTACTCTCGTTTTCGCTAGGGCTTGTCATCGCCATTATCACAGCAGTATCAAGGCTTTCAAATATAGAAATTTAAACATTATATTTGCCACCTACGTTTGGATATTTCGCGGTACGCCGCTTCTTGTGCAGCTTTTCATCGTATTTTACGGGCTTCCTAGCATCGGTGTCACGCTTGATACTTGGAGTGCGGCCACTATCGCATTTAGCCTAAACGTGGGTGCTTACGCTTCTGAGTCTGTAAGGGCTGCCATGCTTTCTGTGCCAAAAGGTCAGTGGGAGGCAGCCATATCTTGCACATGACGCACTATCAAATTTTAAAAGCGCATCATCGCACCTCAAGCAGTGAGGATCTCGCTGCCGCCGCTTTCAAACACATTTACTAGGCCTTGTTAAAGACACTTCGCTAGCAGCTTCTATAACGATGGTAGATATGTTTATGGTTGCTCAAAGGATCGCAGCAAGGACCTTTGAGCCACTCATCCTCTACATCCTAGCAGCACTCATATATCTAGTGGTTTTGCACACTTTAACCTATCTTCAATCAAGGCTTGAAAAAGCTGTCTCAAGGTATGTCTAATGGCTATACATTTTAAAAAAATATAAGCAAATCTTACGGCGATCATTTGGTACTAGATAATATAAATACAAGCTTTAAAGAGGGTCAAACGACCGTGATAGTTAGCTCATCTGGTTTGTGGTAAATCAACGCTTCTTAGATGCATAAATTACTTGAGATCCCACAAAGTGGCACTTTAGAGGTAGATGATAGGAGTGTAAATTTTAAAGAAGCTTAGCTCAAAAGAGCTTTTAGAAAATTGTAGCAGGCATGGTCTTTCAAAACTTCAACCTCTTCCCGCACCTAACAGCGCTTCAAAAATGTCACCGAAGCTCCGATCTACGTTCAAAAAGGATAAAAACGAAGCGATAAAAGAGGCAAAGAGCTTTTTAGCCAAAAGTGGGACTTAGCCACAAAGAAGATACCTATCCAAAGCAGGCTCTCAGGCGGACAAGCACAGCGCGTGGCCATCGCTAGAGCGCTAGCTGTAAATCCATACTTTTTGCTACTTGAGCGAGCCTACAAGTGCGCTTGATCCAGAGCTTGAGGCTGAAGTTTTAAAGGTCATCTTATCTCTTGCAAAGAGAAAAAGTCTATGATCATCGTCACTCATAATATGAATTTTGCTAGAAAGATAGCTGATAGAATTTTTGTTTTAGATAAAGGTGTGATCGCCTTTTGATGGCTTAGTTGATGAGTTTTTTTAACAGCCAAAATGAGAGGATAAAAAGCTTCATCTCGGCTATGGATATATAATTTAGCTAGAAGATCTAGCTAAATTAATTACGCAAAAGTATGGTTTTTATCTGCTCGATCCAAGCTGAGATCTACCCTCAGTCTTGTCACTTTGGTTATCAGCATCAAGCGCTAGACCCTACAAATGTCCCGCCTCTTACGGCATCAGAGCCATCAAATGTATATCCATCAGTGCTAACTTCGCCAACTACTTTTTGCACCTGCTTTTACGACCTCATCAGCAAAAGCTTTGCCATGCCGTTACGATTACTCATCAGAGTAGCTCTCGCTATCGCCCATGCCAAAAACAGCGACCGTTTTACCGCTTAAAGTTAACGCTTTAAAATCAAACGCATCCCAGTCATCTTGAAGATCACCGCTACCCCAAGTCGATGTGCCAGGATGAGCTTATCAAAGCTATTTATCTTCGCTGCGTCCACGTCAGAGACGTTTAAAAGCTCGTTTTTCAAGCCCCAAACCCTCGCTTATAAGTTTTGCTGCATCTTCGGTATTTCCCATGCTGCTTCCATAAACTATACCTATCATTTTTTTATCCTTTTTAAAAATTTTACTAATAATCGTATAAGGCACGAGTTTTATGCACCCTCTTGCAAAGCAGTGTCTAACCTCAACGTGCCGCCTCAATTCCCTCATTTCTAGGGCAGACGATATAGACCATCTCGCACTCGTGACCAAGCGCGCAAACGGCTGCATCGATGTCGTCGTTTACATTCTCATATCATCAAAGCTCACGCTTTTAAAAGCTTGGCATGACGCTGAGTAAATTTACGCCATCTTTTGACTGAGATCACACCGCCATTTAGCATGACCTCTTTGTCCTGATGGCGGAGGCGTATTTTATCATAAACAAACTGGTAAAAACATCTGCGCTGCGTCAATGAAAAACTCAAATTCCCCCGCTTCTATAAAGCATCTTTATCATCTTTGCGGCTGCCATTTTTGGCTCTTTTGCTACAAATCTCAACCCTTTAAAATCATTTTTCAAATAAGCATTTATAACGATGTTTGAAGGTATGCAAAAGCTATCAACTGGTTTAAATTGAAATTTCTCACGCAGTAGAAAGTTATCCTAGCCTCAAAAATGTCTTTGAGTGAAAATGTAGCGTAAGCGGGATCTTTAGCTCGCTCTCTACGCCAACATTATAAAGTGCGATGAAAAGTATTTCGCACGCGAAAAGCTTGTCAAGCTTTGCAAAAATACTTGGAGTTATTTCGCCAATATCTGATAAAAACCCGAACTTCATCGATTATTCTTTTGCATCCAAATTCCTTATCTAGGGCCAAAAGACCTTACAATACTCACAAAATACGCAACTAACGCTTCTTTTTGGCACAAACGATAGGGATATTTCTCTTTTTTGCTTGAGTTTTAATAGTCTTCATCGTGTTGTGGTTTAAAAAGCTAGTTAGCATCACCACGCACTCGGTGTCTTGTGGGATCGGCTTGCGATTTACGCGGTTTTCGTTTCTAGCGTCCCAGTGCTCTATCTTCTCAGCTCCCAAATCATGCAAAAACAGCCTTAATAGGCGTGATCTCATCTGCTCCGATAACTAAAACTGACATAACAAAGCTCCTAAAATTTATTCGTTTTCTGATAACGATTATAAAAAGCTTAGCTAAAAATTATTCTTAGTTATGATATTTATTATCACTTATTTGTAGAAATTTGTAACGTTTTTGGTTTTTAAAAAAGGCTAAATTACTCAGCCTTTTCAAATTTAACCGCTGCAACGAGGAAAGATGACAAGTCCAGCCGCTGCAAAAAGGCTGCCAACGTTCGCCGATATTTTGCTCGCCAAGATGAACTATCGTTTGATGTCCTATTAGCGCGCCAGCTCCTATGCCGATATTATAAATGGCTGAATATATCGCCATCGCAGCGTCCGTGGCATTTGCGGCTAAGCTTAGCACCTTTATCTGAAAGCTCATATTTATCCCAGCTATGCCAAGCCCCCAGATAAAGGCAAGCGCAAAGCATAAAGCTCTCATTTGTAGCGATAAAGTTAACGTCAGCAGGCAAGCTAAAATGATAGCTATTGAGGTAGCTGTAAAAGCATTTTGGTATGAGCTTATAGGTAGAAAAGCACGCTTGTTACGATACCGGCTACGCCAAATAAAAAGCAAAAAAATATGGTGATAAATTACCATCAAAAGCCGCTTATGTCTTTAGCAAATGGTTCAATGTAGCTATAAGTGCTAAAATGCGCACTGATAACGATAGCAGTTAGCAAAAATATCACCATCAAGAAGCCATTTCTTGCAAGCTCTGGCAAACTCTTTAGCGAGCCTGAGTTTTTGCTAGGCAAAAAGTGGCAAAGTATTATATAGCCATGACGCCAACGCCCACAGCAAAAGATCCCTATGAGCCCAAATGTGACACGCCAGCCCAAGCTATCACCTAAAAATCCTGCCAAGTGGCAAGCCAAGTATCATCGCCATCGATGTGCCAAGTGCTAAAAGTCCCAGGGCTTGCGAGCTTTTATTGATAGGTGCCACCCTAACAGCAAGCGAGGCGGTGATCGACCAAAATATGGCGTGTGAGATGGCTATTAGCACGCGAGCTATGACTAAAACAGTAAAATTCCAAGCAACAGCGCAAAGTGCGTGAGAAGCGACAAAAATGATAAAAACCTTTAAAAAGTAGCGACCTTCGCTCTAAATTTGCAGTTAGCAACGCAAAGGTGGCGAAAGTATCGTCACACTCACGCATATATCGTGATGATGAGCCCAGTATCAGCCGTACTCATGCCAAAATCCTTTGCTATGTCGCTCAAAAAGCGGCACCGGCACGAACTCAGTTGTATTAAATATAAAAAGCTGCAAAAGCTAGCGCTAATAACCCTTAGATAGGCTATTTTTATGAATATTTATCAAAATTTCATCGCTTTTACTTTACCCTTACAATATTAAAATTTGACTTACATCTTAGTTATTTATAAATTTTAATTTTTAATGATGAGAGATTAATGACAAAATTTTGGATTTTTCTTTTTATAATAAAGCCATTTTAAGATAATTTTAAGGCGGAAATATGTCAAAAATAATGAAAACTATGGACGGAAACGAGGCCGCAGCTTACGCGTCATACGCATTTACCGAAGTAGCTGGGATTACCCTATCACTCCCTAGCTCGCCATGGCTACTACTGACCTTTGGGCAGCTCAGAGCAAGAAAAACTGATTTGGTATGCCAGTAAAAGTGGTCGAAATGCAAAAAGCGAAGGCGGCGCAGCCAGCACGGTGCGTAGCTCGCTGACAAGTCGGTGCGCTAACTACGACCTACACAGCTTCTCAAGGCCCTACTTTTAAAAATTCGATATGTATAAAGATAGCAGGCCAGCTCCTCCCCGGCGTCATCCACGTCTCAGCTCGCTCTCTAGCAGCGCAGGCACTTTCAATATTTGGCGACCACCAAGACATCTATGCCTGTCGCCAAACCGGCTTTGCTATGCTAGCAAGCGGCTCAGTGCAAGAGGTGATGGATATCGCTGGCGTGGCGCACTTAGCAGCGATTAGGGTCGTGTGCCATTTTTACGCTTCTTTGACGGCTTTAGACGAGCCATGAAATTCAAAAAGTAGAAGTGATGGACTACGCGCACTGATAGACTTCGATAGGAGGCGCTACAGAAATTTAGAGATGAAGCGCTAAGCCCAGAGAGCCCAAAAACAAGAGCACAGCGCAAAATGACGATATCTACTTTCAAACAAGAGAGGCTAGCAAACCGCTATTATGACGCAGTGCCAGATATCGTGGCAAACTACCTAGCTGAAATTTCAAAGGTCACTGGCAGGGACTACAAACCATTTAACTACTACGGCGACCCTGAGGCTACACGCGTCATCGTAGCTATGGGCTCAGTGACGCAAACTCTTGAAGGTCGTGGACTATCTAAATGCAAAAAGGCGAAAAGGTGGGCATCATCAAGGTGCATTTGCCGCCCATTGCTTTAAAAGTATCTATTTGACGTGATGCCAAAGAGCGTGAAAAATAGCCGTTCTTGACCGCACAAAAGGCACGGCAGCCTTGGCGAGCCGCTATATCTTGATATAAAAGCTGCATTTTCGGCCAAAAGACGCCGATCATAGTTGGCGGCAGATGCGGCCTAAGCTCAAAGGACGTCGATCCTGCGCAAATGCTAGCTGTAGTTGGTGAAACCAAAGTGAGCCAAAAGACGGCTTTACGGTGGGTATCGTTGATGACGTCACTTTACCTCGCTGCCAACTGGAGAAAAAGTTTCACTAAGCGATGAGAGCGTTAAGGGTGCTTATTTTACGGCCTTGGCGCTGATGGCACCGTGGGTGCAAACAAAAACTCTATAAAGATCATCGGCGATAAGACTGATCTTTACGCTCAGGCATATTTTGCCTACGATGGTAAAAAGTCGAGTGGCTACACGCTCACACCTTCGCTTTGGCAAAAAGCCGATCCGCTCGACCCTATCTCGTCTCAAACCCGCACTTTGTAGCATGCTCGAGTCGCGCATATCTTGAGAGTACGACGTCATTGATGGCATCAGAGAAAAACGGCACATTTTTATTAAACTCTATCTGGGACACTAGAGCAGACGATAGCCAAACTGCCAAATAAAGTTAAGAAAAAGTACAGCTAGCAAAAATATAAATTTTCTACATCATAAACGCAACAAAGCTGCGCATACGATATCGGCCTTAAAAACCGCACAAATACCATAATGCGGTCAGCATTTTTCAAGCTGCCGACATCATACCATCTTGAAGATGCGCAAAATATATGAAAAGAGTACGCGCACAAAGCCTGCTACAAAAAGGCGAGGGCGATCGTGCAGATGAACTACAACGCTATCGACGTTGGCGCAAATGGGCTTATAAAAGTGCCAGTCGATCCTGCGTGAGCGATTGGCAAATGATGAACAAAAAGATGAAAAATATATCGGCAACAGCTTCATCGAAAACGTCGTAAAACCGATAAATGCGGCCAGAGGTGACAGCCTGCCAGTCTCAGCCTTCATAGGCTACGAGGGACGAGCCACTTGAAGCTGGTACGACGGCTTACGAGAAGCGTGGCGTTAACGTCATGGTGCCAAAATGGATCGAGCAAAACTGCATCCGGTGCAACCAGTGCGCATTTGTCTGCCCGCACGCTGTAATCAGGCCATTTTTTGATAGACGAAAACGAGGCTTAGCGCAGCCCCAGATGGCGTAAAGAGCACAACCCTAGAGGGCAAAAGGCAAAGAGGTCAAGGGACTAAAATACAAAGATCCAAGTAAGCCCGCTAGACTGCACTGGCTGCGAACTATGCGCGCAAAACTGCCCAAGCAAAGAAAAATCGCTCGTCATGGTGCCGCTTGAAGAAGAGCTAGGCAAAAACGAGCAAGAAAAATGCTGATTATCTATTTAAAAGTCGCTTATAAAGACGATCTCACAAACAAAGAGACGTTAAGGGCGTTGAGCTTTGAGCCGCTCTTTAGATCCACGGCGCTTGCCACGGGTGCGGCGAAACTCCGTATATCACGCTCATTACAAGGCTCTTTGGAGAGCGTATGATCGTAGCAAACGCAACTGGTTGTAGCTCGATATGGCGGCTCTGCACCTACTCCGTACACTACAAATGACGAAGGCAAGGGCGTTGCGTGGGCACGGTCGCTATTTGAAGATAACGCCGAGTTTGGCATGGGTATGAACGTAGCGATGGGACTATGCGCCACCGCATCGAAGACATAATGAGAAACAACATAGATGGCGTGCCAAACGCACTTTCAGCGCTTTATAACGACTGGATAAATTCAAAATGATGGCGACGCAAGAGATCACGAGATTGATTGCCTATTTTTAGAGCGAAATTCAGCGCACCGGGGCGTCAAAAGAAATTTTAGAGCTTAAGAAAATTTTCTCGTCAAAAAGTCGCAATGGATCATCGGCGGCGACGGCTGGGCGTATGACATCGGCTTTGGCGGACTTGACCATGTGCTAGCAAGTGGCGAGAACGTAAATGTGCTAGTGCTTGACACCGAAGTTTATTCAAACACTGGCGGTCAAAGCTCAAAATCAAGCCGCGCAGGCTCGATAGCACAATTTACAGCTAGCGGCAAACCGGCTCAGAAAGGACCTTGGCTACATCGCGATGACTTACGGCAATATTTTTCGTAGCGCAAATCAACTCAAACGCGAGCCAAGCAAACGTGATAAAAGCGATCGCAGCAGCCGAAGCATATGATGGCTAAAGCCTCATCATCGCCTACTCTCCGTGCATCGCTCACGGCATCAAAGGCGGCTTGGCGCTCTCTGGCGGCAAGGCGAGCTCGCCACAAAATGCGGATACTGGCCGACATACCTATACGATCCGCGCCTCTTAAAAAGAGGACAAAATCCGCTTAAAATCACCTCAAAGAGCCAGACTGGTCGCTTTATGAAGAGTTTTTGCTAAACGAAGTTCGCTACAACTCGCTTAAAAAGACTAACCCTGAGCACGCAGACGAGCTACTAGCTAAAAATAAAGCTGACGCGCAAAGACGCTACCGCCAGCTAAAACGCCTGAGTCTAGCAGACTTTAGCGACGAAATCAATTGAGTCCCTCAGGTGCTTTTTGCACCAAAATTCTCTAGCAACTAGAATACATCTTGCTTGAAATCTTTTTAAATTGCTGCATATCTCATCAAAGGCAAAAATGACGCTCCTTAAGATCACTCATCTATATGAAAATAAGACCTATACTTCTCCACAAAAAGCCACTTCACTAGCTATGATCTCGCCAAGAGTGCTGTCATCTATAAGAAAGTACTCCCAAAAGGGCACTTAGCTCAAGTAGCCATTTTTGCAAGTCTCCGATATAGAAATTTAACCCTAGCGCCGCTTTTTATAAAAAGCAAAAGATACTATCTTTGCATCACTAAAATTTGAGATCTACAAAAACTCTCTCAAGCGTCTGGCTCGTCATAAAAAGACTTTATATACGAGCCATAATCCTCTATCCTCTTTTTCAAACTCATCATCGTCCAGATCACCATTTACAGCTCTTATCGAAAAACCTCATCTTGCGCCAAGGCACTGCGGCTCGCCAAATTAACTTCTAAAGCAAATTACATATATCATTATCTAAAAATTATTCATAATTTAAAAGGCAAAAATATGAGCCAAATGCACCCTTTTAAGCCAATCTTTGATAAAAACTCTAAAATTGCTGATCCTTGGCTCTTTCCCTCTGTCATCTCTCGTACATTGGCTTTTACTACAAATCCGCAAAACCGCTTTTTGGCGGGTGTTGGCTGGGATTTTAAATACTGATGTGCCAAAAAGCACGGATGAAAAGATAAACTTTCTCTCTCATCACATCGCGATATATGACGCGGCGATATCATGCGAGATAGATGGCTCAAGCGACGCTAAGATGAGGCAAGATCGTGCCGCAAATTTAAAGCCAATTTTTTAAAACCGCAAATGTCAAGCGAAGTTTATGCAAACGGCGGCAAGGCTTATAAGTACAAAAATATTTAGAAGATGAAATCATAAAAAGCGACAAAAACGAGGTAACAAAACTACCATCAACCAAGCCCTGCAAATGCCAATTGAGCCTTGAAAAGCTCTCAAACGAGTGGTCGGTGATAGCTAGAGCGCTAGAATAACAAAAATCAAAATGACTTTACCTTTGAATTATTTTTGCCTTGTTCCCTTTGCATTACAGAAATTATAAATTACCTCTTTTAACTTTCGCTTTTTATTTCTAGGCTTTGATCTAAAACAGAGGCTCGGTTTTTGGTTTTGGCCTTGTTTCATAGTGTGTGTTATAACATTTTAGTAGCTCTTGTCCGCACTTTTCACATGTAGTTTCACCCTATATTATAAAATTTCATGCAGTCAGGGCACCACATGCCCTCTAGCCTTTTGCACGATTGGCGGCTCTTTTTCTAAAAAGCCATCCAAAAGCTATATATACCCAAAAATAAAAACTAAAAGCTGGCAAAAGATATAAATTGCCAGCATCATCAAATTTAAAAACTTCTCACCTACTTTTTACATTTTTATGTATTAACATAGATATACAGTCAAGCAGCACATAAATCCTATAAAAAGACCAGCCTATGCGTTTAAATATAAAAACATTATAAAACTTAAATCTTCACTAATACAAAAAGCTAACTATTTTTATATTTTTGCAAAATAAATTGAGTATTACTCTTGCAGCCAAAAATAGTAAATATAAAAATAGCTATATATTTCATATAAGAGTCATCAAAAATATTCAAGATAAGCCTAAAAGCCTAGTAGATATATCAAAAGCAGCAATGAACGACAGAAGGTCAAATTTAATTAATCCACTTGCTTTGCTATTCTTGACAAAAATAGCGCAACACAATAGATGAAAGTGCAAACAGGAGACCGAGAGAAGATCGGCTTCACTCCAGCCCCTAATATAGTACTTCCCATAGACCATACATAAAACGAGCTCTACAAACGATATGCAACCCACAGCCATTCTTTTCACCTTTTTCCATTCTACTCCCTATCTTGGCAATATCGCCTAAATTTTTAAATGAATTTATATGGGATTACAGAGCCAATGAAGAGTGCTATATTTTAGATGCTTTTTACCGTACTTGTCGTTAAATGGGTAGTTAGTGGTTTGCCACAATCTGGGCACCAAAAGGTATCTTTGTCGACTTTAATGGCTTTGTCACAGCTATTACACCATTTGTCTTCGATTCTTTCTTGATATTTTTAAATTTAATAGACCTATATCCAAGCCATAATATGGTGCCCACTAATGCCGCCACACCCAGAAAGCAAGTAGAAATCTCCCATCAAAGAGTAGTCGGTACTATCATATGCTCTTGCTATTTTTCTTGCTAGTAAAAATTTGAATAGCAGTTATCAAAAATCAATAGATATAAAGAGATTACTCATTTTTCATTACCTTTAAAAGCCAAATTTGTAGCCCTTCAACTACTTTTTATCTCCCTATATATAAAAAGCAAACTCAAAGCAACCTAGGATAGACAACCCTCCGGCAAAAATAATAATAGTTCATTTTTACCTCCTTTAATCAGATTACCGTAATACCTTTTATTTTGGAGCATATATAAAATCTGTATGAAAAATTATCATCATCTAGAGACACGGTCAAGATTAAAGACCTGAGCCTATTAACTCTATCAGATATACTGGGTCTCAAAGGACTGATTAGATAGTCGCTTTTTCTTTTTAAAAGACCTCTCACATGTCTTTTACCTTGAAAGGGCCAAAGTGATATAAAGGGGTATTCAATAGCCAAACTATACCCCTCATTATCCTAATCGGTAGCTCTTTTTTTATGATATATATATATATCTATAAGGTCGCTCTCTAATAGTCAATACTTCTCATCACTCCACTCAAAATAATCCATAAGACCTGCAACAAATGAGTTCTCATCATAGCATTTTTCATATACTAAAGTACATAAAAATACTTCATAAGTCCTCTATATAATCAAAATCAACACTTCTAATATCGCCATCATATATTCCAAATATGTAGCTACTTATCACCTCCAGTCTCTCTTTTTGGGTCAAATTCAATGATAGATATGGCCTTTTGATAGACTTTTTCTCAAATATAAGCTCTTGAGTACTATGCATAATAAAAACATCCAATATAGACACTATCCCAGCAAACAGTTCTCTTGGAATTTTTACTTCACATTTATATGTATCATCAAAATTTCAAGCAGATCTTTTTCTAGTCGCCAATATTTATCATCATACCATATGCCGTTAAGAACTATTTGTCCTATAAATGAATCCTTATCAAAATACTTACTTGTTTTTACATTTTTATAAAGTACCAAATTTCATCAATCGCTTGTTCCATTTATGTTTTTAAAAATTTGATTTTCCAAATTTTTAAAATCTTTATATTATTAGTTCACAACTATGTTAGGCAAACTCCTCAAATAGAGACCAAATTTACTATAGCCGTTCTTTTTATTATCTCTTCGCTTTCATCTTTGCAATAAACCATATAATAATAATCACTCAAAGATGCGATATAGATCAAATTTCAGGAAAATATATACGATATGCAAACTGCACCAAAAGCGTCCCTAAAGCTAAGCATTGTAAAAATTTCAATATCTTCTTGGCGAGTTATACTTTTTGCTCTAAAGTAAAATTTTTCTAATCTGATTTGCGAGATATTTTTGCATCAAAAGAAGCTTTGTGGCTTTTTGTAGTTACAAAAACAGATTCTTGTTGATGCTTTTTCTTTGATAGCAAAAAGTGCTAGAAAAATTTTAAATATTTATCTTCGTTTGCTTAAATAATAGCTTTTCTCTTCATCACCCATTTCCGTAAAGCTATTTTTAAAATATTCTTGAGCTTCATCTTCGTTTAAATTTCTATCAAATATATCCAAAATAAAACGCTTCATTTTCTTAGTACCTTGCCTTCTTCTTTTACTTAAAATCAGTTAAATAGGTTTTGCAACTTCATAAATTTTTCTTTTTCGTTTAGAACCCGCAATATATTGATCTATTTTTTTGAATACAAAAAGTGGCAGTTTGGAAAGATCGCTGGTTAGTATCTCAAAATCATTTTTGACACAGAGCGATATGATAAGTCTAAAAATATCTTTATATTCACTAGTGAGTATACGCAGTAATGCCCCATCTACCAATCCATTGTTGTCAAAAAGAGATCTGTAGAGCAGCTATCTTCTAGATTGCCATAAATGTCCAAGCTGTCCGACCATGATTTTTACTTGTGGCAAAATAGAAGCAACACTATTAAAAACTTTCTTTATTAACTGATACTTTATGCCAAAAGATAGAATCATCAAATGTTTCTAAATTTAAAACTGCCTCATCGCTGTTTGCTTGGTAAAATGTAAAAATCACATTGCCAAATCGCCAATACTAACTCCTTTTTATGAATATAGTTTTACAGCATAAAAAGTGCCATTGCTATTTTTTGCATACAACAATATCATCAAAACCAAATTCTAGTATCTCGTCAAGTTTTTTTCAAAAATCGGTCTTATCTACTATCTTAAAGATATTTTCCTTTAAACAAACTGCTTTTTTACTGGACACTAAACAAGTATATCTTCATTTAGTATTTTTACATAAATATTAGTAGTCATATTTAACTCATTTTACTCATATTCTTCTTCTAATTGGCAACTGAAAGTCTATATCTACTTCAATACCAAATTTTTCAAGTAATATCTTGTTTGTCTCTGGCGTGATGGCATAGGCACCACTTAGGTATTCGTTTCCATTTTTATCTAGTTGAATATGTTTTTCATTTGGATATACATTTAATAAAAACATTCTCAATATCATTTTAACCCACAATTTTTCAATAGGGACAGATTTTACAAAACTATCATCAAATTTATTATAATAAATAACGCAAATATTAGTTTTTGGCTTAGATTTTCATTTTTGCACCCCTATCCATTAGCCTCTCACAAATGCCTACTTTTATTATCAATATGTTCCCAACTATTATGTAATTCATCAAGACTATATAAAACGCCAGTGCTTTTGTTAATACTAAATTTCTACCACTTTGAGCAATAACTAATTTTTACATCTTTTTAGCCTACCTTAAAGACTCTCCGCTTGTTCCAGAATTTCTATTTTTGTTATTGCCCCTCGAATCCACCTGCTTAAGACTCATAAAAGTATTATTTATATTCATAAATCAACTTGTTTTAACTTTACGAAAAATAGCACAAATAGCATAGCAAATATCAACTATTAGCTGAAGACATAAACAAGCAAATGCGATATAGAGTGAAATTTCTATCACCTAGGCCATATGCTACAATTTTAGGAATTTTTATAAAATTGTTAGGATGATCATTATGGCACCGACAAAAACGAAAAATACCTAAAAATAAACTTTCGACCCTTGTTTTTAGACTCTTTTAGCCAAAAATCAAAAATATAAAACTTGCAATAGATCGAAAATTAGACCAATATTATTAAAAGCCAACGTTATCCCCCATCAAAAAAACAGTAACTATCAGAAATATATTCAAAAAAATAGTTGATAATAGCCAGAAAAAGTGCTTGGGGTTATTTTGCCAATCTATCAATATAATGGCTGGCCAGATCATATTCATAAAAAGAACAACTATCATGGCCACTAATATTCCTCTGCTTATTTCAAACCAATTGTTGTGATATTACACAATATAAGACAAAAATAAACAAGTATGGCATCAACCTATAAAAAATATATAATCCAGATAAAAATCTCGAAAAGTTTATATATGAGTAGCATAACTCAGCTTACTTATATATAGCATTAAATAAAGCACTACATTGATATTAAAAATATATACTAGTTCCATTTATTATCCTGTCACTTTAGTAAGCTAAAAATGGGCTTACTCCAAACCTTGTCATTAGTTCAAAATCCACCAACTTTTGCTTTTTATCCTTTAATTTTACATTTTTAACCTTTAGCAAAATTCTTGATTTTCTTTTTTTGATTTCTCTTTTTGGATTTTGGTGTTATAAAATAAAAATTTGCATTACTCGGACATTTTTGTAATTGGGTATTTTTTTGATGTTTTTTTGCGGAACAGAAGGCAAGATAAAATGCAAAACTAGCTACCGAGCCGATAATAGCCGGAATGACATAAGTATCACCCAAACTAGACTATTGCAAATCTTTCCAGAATTTTTGTTTTGCAAATATCCTAATAGATATAAATAAAAATCAAAGCCCTATAAATCCATAGCAAAATTACAAAACGTAGTTATTCCTTGAATTTGTTGTTATTGTTTTTGCTGTTTTCTAAATCTACATCTTTAAATTGACTTATTCTTTTGGTTGTAGAAAAATCCTAAACATATAAAAAAATAACTCAACAATGAAAAATCCAAAAATACTTTTTCATCAACTGTTTGCCAACCATGAAACCTAAAAATAAATTACACTTCACCAAATAAAGCCCAAAATGACTTCAAAGAAAAAAATACAACCTAAAAGATAAATCCAAATTAGCATTCATTCTTTATTCAAGTGTCTTTTTATATTGCTATATTATCAAAAGAATAAGTCATATTGATTACTCTGTTAAACAAAGACTATATTATCATTAAACAATCTTTTACCGTTAATATCTAGGTTCTATTTTGCATATTTGTTCCCATGCCATGCGATCTACTTATATCTTTTTGCAACATTTTTATTCATTTAGGATTCTTTTTATAAAAATTCCAAATAGACAAAAACTGGCAAATATAAAAAGGACGCAAAAATATCAAATTTTCAACATCATTTGAAAAGCAATATTTAAATCCACGATATGAAATATAATTAAATTCCAAAAACTAAAAAGCGTAAATATATGAACTAATAGATATAAAAATCAAAAATCTTGGTTCTCATTTGTCGTTTTTCCACTCTTTCATAAACTCACACACAAGCCAGCTCCTACTGCCCAAAGCAAGAGAATGTCTAAACACTTTTATCTTTTTCTAAATTTTTCCAACTCATCTGGAAACTGTCTATAATATTTTTCAACTTCTATTGTTTCAACATTACATTTAGGGGCATTTGCTATTTTTAGTATCAGCGTAATTATAACTATTTTTACACTTTGGACACTTTGTAGAATTCTGGCATTTTAAGGGTAGCCTTATCAAATATATCGTATATGTGATCAACAAAATGATTAAAAATTATCTGCATGATTATAGACTGCGCAGTTGATACTACATATACTTTTCCGCCTTTATAGCCTTCTTCTGTTAATAGTTTATATAAATTTAAGAGACGATAGTAATGTAAAAATATTGCTATCACGATCCTCGAGTTTAATCATGACTTAAGCCTATTGCTCGTGAAATTACATCAAGTATCAACAATGTCTTTATCGCTTTAAGACATACTCAAATACTCTGGATATTTTTGATGTTTTTGTGGAACGGAAGGCAAGATAAAAATGCAAAACTAGCTGCCATAGCTAATAGTGGCTGGAATAACATAAGTATCACCCAAACTAGAAAAATCATGTTCTATTGCAAATCTTTCAAATTTTTGTTCACTAAAATATCCTAATAGATATAAATAAAATCAAAACCAATAAAGACATAGTAAATTATAAAACATAGTTATTCCTTGAATTTTGATTGTTGTTGTTTTTGTTTTTAAATTTTATTTTTCAAATTTGACTTATTTTTGGATTTTTCTCTTTTTGATTTTGGTACACAAAAGAAGATTTGACAGTATTGTTTCCAATATTCTATAATAATATATATTAAAGACATTGTTACAATTACATGAAATATAATATCTTCTATTTCGGCATTGTGCCAACCACGAAAATAGTATTTACCATAAAGATACACACACTTTCTATCGTCATTACAATAATTGATATTGCTATATATTTCAAAGATAGAGTAGTTCATAATTTTATACCTTAATGTTTCTGCTGGCATACTATCACCCAAAAATTAACCTAGGTTTGCTCCATTTATAAAAATATAAATTAATTATTTCTATTTTTTGCTTTTACAATTTATACCATTGATGGTTTCATCCAGTATCTTCTTATTTCTAGCATAAAACATATTATAGAAAATATAGCAAAAACATATATTTTCAATGTTTGGCTCAAGTTTTGTCTCGCACCATAAACGGATATTCCAAGGCTAATAAAACACCTTGGATAAACAAAATCATTGAAAAATATAAAAATACATATTTCATCTATTATCCATAAAAATCTAAAAAGCTATTAATTCCCATTAAGCAACTTCAATAATTTCAATCTAGTGCCACGACCATCTGGTAATCTTTTTTTCCAAAAATGTTATTTGTAACTTTCTTAATTCCTATTTTGAGATAGTCATTTTTCTTTCTTTTTATTCAATATTAATAAACATCCGTAATAATCAAAAAGCCACTTATTGGTATGTATAATAATGGATTTGAAAAATCATGAAAAGCCCCTTGCGACCAAAAATTGTTTAACAAACAACACTTTAAATCCAGCAATAATCATAACCAACGCAAGAAAATCATTAATCATTTGATTTTTAACCAATTTGCAAAATCTTTTTATATCTTGATTTAACTTATCGTGTCCGTACGCGATACTTATTCCAACACCAGCATATCCATAGCCACTATAATTTAGAATTCCATTAAATAACTTTCCAACAAATTGGTATCGCATTTGGTTTTTCAAAACAAATTACACCATTATATACTATCCCAAACCATACTTTGTGGTTGGTTTTTAAAATTGTGGTTTTGTGATTTGTTGTTTGGCATTGTTGCAAATACGAAGTATTGTTCTGTCAAACTACCTTGTTTGCCGATTTGTTGCCATACTGGCAAACCGCTTATATCCGTTTACTCCGTTCATAGCATATCTAGTTCCATTTGGACTTATTGCAGTTCTGTTGCAGTATCAAGTTATTCATTTTTATTCCAAACCATATTTATATATATAAATTACATAAACCTACTATACTAAACTAACAATAATTGCATAATCGCCTAGATATAATGGGTCATAATAATGAAAAAGTAAATTTTTGTCATATATATTCTAATACTTCCGATAATAAAAACTATGCCACACAATAAAAGCTATAAATTTATTCATTTGAGTTTACTTTCTAATAGCGGATTTATAATGTATTCTTTAATTCCAAATCCAGTGCTTTTGCAATCCAGTTTCTAGCGGATTTGGCGATACTGCTTTCATTTACAATATCAACTCTACTATATCCTATAATCCAAGTTTTAGGATTTATCACAACATTCCCCACTCTATAATACATATCAGCTTATTGGATTTAACTAGGTTTCATACATTCGAGTTAAATTGAGTTTGTTATGATTTTTCGTATTTGTGTTTTTGTAAAAAGCATTTTTACCTATTGGGCATAAATGTAATAGTAGAAGTTTGTGTTACGAATACCACCAAAAATATAAATAAAAATTATTAAACTTATCGATTTAATCATTTTGTTGCCTTTTATCTATTTCCATTCTCTAATTCGCTTGGAAATTGCTTTATAATATTTCTCAATTTCTATTGTATCAATATTGCACTTAGGACATTTGCCTTTGATTGTATCACCATAATTGTAGCTCTTTTTACATTTAGGGCATTTTTGTGAATTCAGGGTATTTTTATTTTTGTATTTTTGTTCCTAAAAATATAAAATAAATCCTATGATAACATAGATAATTGTGGCATCGCGATTTGGTATAATTGTTCCGTTAAATTATCAGGTATTTCTATACCAAAATACGCACAAATACCTATAAAAATAAAATAAACCCACAGAATTTTTATCATTTAAAATTCTCATTTTTAAAAATCAATAATACTATTTTTACAGCATCGTAAGAATTTTTAAAGAGTACTATTGTTGTATCATAATTAATGCCCATATTTGTTAAAGGCTCCTACACCACCCCAAAAACATAATCAGGTGTTCCGGTATAAAATAACCATTTATAAAGTCTGTAATTTTTGTGGGAATTCTAATCATCAAAATTTGTTCCATTATAATACATATCACTAATTGGTTTAAACTCGGTCTCATAAATTCGGCTACATTGAATTCGATTACCACTTTTTGTTTCCAGTTTTTGTGTGAGCATTTTTACCTATCATATATAGTCCATATTACCTTTATCTTTTTCGTTTATTTCTAACACTTCTTCTTTTTAGGTCCCTTTTTCCTTTTTCTAAAAATTCTATTTTTCTTATATAGTCACCGATGTTTGTTTGCATCCATCACCTCTCCACCACAAAAATTGCATTTACTTTTTATCACGTAAATGCCAAACCCTCAAGTAGTTTTACATTTTAAGACATACTAAATACTCTGGTATTTTTGATGTTTTTAGTGGAGCGCAAGGCAAGATAGAAAATGCGAAACTAGCTGCCAAGCTAATAATGGCTGGAATAACATAAGTATCACCCAAACTAGAAAAATCATGTTCTATTGCAAATCTTTCAAATTTTTGTTCGCAAATATCCTAATAGATATAAATAAAAATCCAAAACCAATAAAGACATAGCAAAATTATAAAACATAGTTATTCCTTGGTTTTTGCTATTATCAGTATTTATTGCATTCACTAGTTTCTTTCCTGATTTTTATTATTGTATTATAGATGTCAATAATCGATTCTCCAAATTCTTCAGGGTGTAAAAATTGATATGTTGCATAACCAATAGCGCCAGCAATAGTAGCATCTGGAACACCTCACGGAAGATAACTGTTTATATATTCTATGGTCATAGCAGGATTATTTACGATGCTAAAAATCGCTAGCTTTCTTAAATTCTGTTTTTGAGATAGTTTTTATACCTGATCGTTGCAATGCGTTTTTCCCAACAGCCAAAAGCCCATCTTGTGTAACTTCATAATGATTTCCAACAAGCACCTTTTCTTCTTTTTATTACTCCAGTTGGTCTTATTATATAATTTTTTTAGTTAAAGGATTATGTCCACCACTGCGTACTCTTTACCGCCTATATTTATTGTTTGAACACCTTTTATTGTTATTAGTTGATCTAGTTTAACAATGGAAGCTTAATGCCGCATCTGTAAATATGTATTTTTTCACTAAATTTACGCCTTTTTGCGCCAGCCTTACCTACGCAACCACTCCATCTTTTTGCTAACTTACCTAAACCAACAGCCCCTTTCCCAAGACCAACGCCAACTCCTTTGCCTATTGCTGCTACACCAGTTAAACTAGATGTATCAAATCCTGATATTAATGCTATATCATCGCTTATGCCATTATAGTCATAAACTTTTTCTAAAATCTTTTTATCATTGTTAAATATATTATAGTACATATTTCTTACGCCACTTACTCCGTTTACTGCTATATCTTTTTGCTAAAGATATAGCACCGTCACTGCAAGCTAGAGGCGGTAAAAGTCTGATCTTTATACCAGTTTTGCAAGTTGCTTGGTATTTTTATCTGCATTAGATGCCAAGTTTAATATACTATTTTTTAACTGTTTCTAGCGGTAAAGAGTCTATGTTTGGATGAATATATTTATTGTAAAAATCTATATTATTAATGGCCCACATCTAAATTTAATCTATTATTTCTATTATCAGATTATCAACAACAAATAGACCATCTTTGTTGTCAGATTTTTATCAAAAACTCTTTTGCTAAGGCATCATCTTTATTAAACATCAAAGACCAAACATTATCACTTTGCTTTAGTGCCTGCACTGAAAGTCTTGAAATGAGCTTCATCTTGAGAAATGTCTATACTGTTCTCTCTCTAATGAAGTTGGCAAAATTATTGCCATTAGCCTTTAGCCAGTCTATTTCTGGCTGACTAAATTGTCTATTATCCCCCTTACTCTTATCTAAGCCATTAAACATATAGAATTTAAAAGAAGGGTATTTAAGCTACTTTGATTTTTAATATAGTTTATCGCTGCATCTTTGGCATTGATGCCACTATCTTGTAAATTTAGAGCTTTGCTTAGATAGTCACTAAAACTATCTTCTTTTAGTTTTGCATATCTATCTTGCTTACTATCTCTCGGTATACAGTTACCAGCTTTATAGTCTATAGCATGTTTTTAACTCATGCCCTAGAGTGCTCACAAACTGATCAACATTTTTTTAATGTGAGCTAGATTTAGATATTGAGCCACTATTAAAATGTCCTAGAAATTTTTCATCGTCTTTTCCTTTTGCAGATTATCATCAATTATTCTTAAAGATATGCCATCTAGATCAAGACCTGACATACTTGCAAATAGCTGTATAAATTTATTTCCTAAGGCCTCTTTTTCTTCTATGGTAACACTATCATCTATTAGTTTTTGAGCAAGCTCCTTGCCTAATAGTTTTCCAGCTTCATACTGTGCAACATTTTCTTTTACTTCACTGTTAAAAGTTAAACTCTCTGTTTCTATAATGGCATTTAGTGCTTTTGTTATGGCAGTAGCTGTATTAAACTCATCTTTGATATCCTTTTTGCCCACTCTTTGTTACCACCCTTAAATCCATACTAGCATCTACATTTGAGCTTATGCTAGTATTTACTAGATCTTTTGTTAGTTTAGTGGTATCTCTATTTAGTCTTGTTAGATCATCAGAGTTATCTTTATCTGCTATCTCTATGTTACCACTGCCTAGAGTTGCTAGGTTTTTTTAGATAAGCTGTAGCTTAAATTTCTATGGTTAGATAGATCTATTGATTTTAAGACACTGTAAATTATCTTCTTGATTATTATTTGATTTGCTATCTTTATTGTTTTTTTATCTTCTAGGATATAGTTAGCGCCCTATACTAAAGTTTGTTCCTTTAGCATAGCTTGTATTTGATAGGTTTTCATAGCTTATGGTATTTGTTTTTCAATTTAGGGTTGTGGTTATCTATAAAGGTATTATCTTTATCATACTCTCCCTGCTGCTAGAAGTGATCCTTTTTAGATGAGTGTTTTTGCCTACCTCTACGTTTTAGCTCATTGGCTGTTATAGATGAGAGAATGGTTTGTTTAGTTATAGTATTTGAGCTTGATCTAGAGAAATTTGCATTGGTGCTAGTTGCTTTTGTGCTAGATGGATTAGCAAAAGCTTGAGTTTGGTGATTTATCACTACTAAATCCTATACCAACACCTACACTATATCCTCTTTCGTTGTATGCGTATTTGTCTCTTACACTCTCTAAGTTTAGATTATTTCCTACTTTTAAATTTAATCTCTCATCAGCTCTTAAATTTGCTCCTTTGATAGTTGCGTCATTAGCTGTATTTATATTCATATCTTTAGCTGAGTAAAGATGAGAGTTGTTGTTTGTTAGGCTCTCTGTGTCACTACTACTAGTAGAGTAGTTTAGGCCAGCACTTCCGCCGCCACCACCATACAGTATATCTCATGGTTCCACCTATGCTTTTTGTCTTTACTTTCTGATGTATAGGTGTTTTTGCTAGAGTTTATATTTAAGTTGTTTGTGTTTATATCTATTAGATTATTGGCACTTAAATGTGAACCAGTGATAGTTGTATCATTTGGAGTTTGTATCTTGATGTTATTTGCACCAGGGTGATGGATTAGAGACTACTTCATTTGAGTTTTGATTTTGATTTGTGACCATTTACACTAGCTGCTACTCCCTACACTAAAACCAAATGTATACCAGTTAGATGCTGCCTTTGCAGCTGCTGCTACTTGAGCTATAGTGCTAGGGCTCTTAGCCTCTACGTTTGCCATAGCTAAAGCTATATTTGCCTTATAGTATCTCTCTTCGTCATTAACATTTTCAAGGATATCTGATAGATCTTCTATATCTGAGCCATCTATGCCAGGAGTTTTACTTTTATAGGCTTGTTTTAGCTCATGTAATTTATCTTTTAGATCATCTCTAGTGTGTTTATAGCTATCATACTCTTTTTACCTTTTTTAAGCTGCTTTATAGCTTCTATCAAAGCAAGACTAGCTGGAGCCACCTCTACGTATTCGTTTTTGGGCAGTGATAGAAAGAGCTGCTTTTGCTTGTTTAGTGTTTTTGATATATCAGTAGTATCGGTGCTATTTAATATATCGATATTTGCATTTTTGCTTATTAGATTTATATCTTCTTTAGCGATCAAGTGATCCAGTGATGCCCTATCTCTTCGTTTTGCATTTAAATTTATATTTTTTTATCTGAAACAAGGTTTGACGATATAGCTTTAGTTGATGCTACATCGGTGGTAGATTTTTCATACTCTGCGTCTGCTACTCTTGTCTTAGTGCTAGTATCATACTTAAATTCTTTTTATAGGTTTTTGGTTTTTGATCATTTGCAAGATCTTTGGTGCTTGGTAGATTTATACCCTTGCTCTTAGATATCTCATAGCTACTATGCTCGTTTTTGGCATTTGATATCTCAATAGAATTTGCCTTTATATTAGTATCATCTTTACTTGATAAATTTGCAGTTATAGTAGCTTCATTTGCTTTTTAGATTGAGCTCTTTGGCTGCAGATATGTTTGAAAGCTTTGCTAGTGCATCAAGACTTCCCTTTTTCGTTATATGTAGAGCGATAAATTTGAGTTAAAGTATCTCCAAACATTTGCTCAAACAAGTATGTATTTGAACCAGTTCAATAGGATCTATCGCAGAAGCTACCAGCATACCTGGGTATGTCAATAATGAGATTATATTAATGTTTGAGCTCTTATGAACGCTTTTTTTCTTTTTATTTGCTCTTTAGCTGCTAGTATAGACAAGTTATTGCCAGCATTTAAATTTACATTTCTACCACCTTTAATATCTGAAGATATTATAGAGATGTCGTTGTTTGCATTTAAATTTATATCTCCTTGACTAGTGCTTAGAGATGAGCCTTGCAAGTTTGTCTTAGCAAGAGAGTGCATATCAAGGGTAGTTTTTAATCCACCAAATGACTTCTTAGAGCTAGATCTTGCCTCATCATTTTTATAAGCTGTTGGAGCTAAGCCTATATTATTTGCATCTATATTTATATCATTTTTGGCACTTAAAGTGAGCCAGTTACTATTGTGTTGCCGCCAGCCTTTTAAGCTGATATCGCCTGCGTTTAAATTTGAGCTAATGACCTTTTTGATTTATAGCCATTAGATGAGACTCTTTTTAGAGAAAAAGCCCTTTGACTTCTCTTTAGTTTGCGTGCTCTCGTTTGTATTAGCTCCCTCTACATATATATCTCCCAGCTTCTACATTTAGCTTGTTAGTAGCTCTTAGGTTGCTTGAGCTGATCTGTGTATTTGACTTAGAGTTTAAATTTATATCTTTTGCGTCTAGGTTTTGCGCTATTTAGCGTTTGGATGTTTTTGGTTAAATTCCACGCCTTTTTCTTTTTGCGCTATGGCTGTAGGCAAACTCTTTAGCGTTTATATTTATATTATCTGCATTTAAATTTATCTTATCAGCCTCTAAGCCTCCGCCAGTGATGTTTAAATTTTCTTTAGCGTTTAGGTTAAGGCTCTCGTCTGCTTTTTAGATTTGAAGCCTTGCTAAACTGAGATGACTCTTTGTCTAAGCTTATATTATTTGCATCTACATTTATACTTTTGGCTGAAATTTCACTTGAGTTGATATTTGCTGCGCCTGCTTTTAAATTTAGATCTTTAGGTTTAGCTCTAGGTGATTTAGGTTTCAAATTTTGAGAGTTTAGATTGATATTATCAGCCACTACACTGCCAGCTAGGCTTATGTTGCCTTTGGCGTCTAGGTCTATGTTATTAGCCATTACTAGAGCTGAGGCTTTTTACGTTTTTATCTTTAGCTTCCTTTTAAATTTGCTTATGCTCTCATTTCTTGCTTCATATAAAGCGTCAAGGATATTTGCTATATAAGCAGAGTTTATACTATCAAGGCTGTAGTAATACCCTTGGTTTTTCACCCTTCTATTTAGGTTTTTGATGATTGGACTATTAAATATTGGCTCAGAGATTTATCCAGATCAACATTTGCTAGCTTTATATCGTCATTTTAGTGCGTAGCTAGAAAAAGTCCTGAGTGCTTCCTACTATGTTATTGCCCGCTGCAAAAGACTGCTGGCAAATCAACATCAGTGTATGAGAAGTTAGAAATTAGTGCTTTTTTCCGCCCTTAGTCTCCCATTTGCTTTTTAAATCCTCTCCTATACCATTTCTTTTCTCTTTCCACTTATAAACGCTATAGCTATTTACGTGGTTATTTAGCATTAGAGCTATGTTTTCTACATTATCGCTATTTAGTTTTAGATCTCCTCCAGCATATATAACACTCTTATCGTTTAATACATCGTTTACATTTAAATTTATATCATTGTTAGCTATTATGCTGCACGGGATGAAGTTGGCTTTATCATCTTCGTTTAGAACATCTTTAACTATGCTATATGTGATAGTTCTTTTTTTGTTCATTATTCTTTTGCTCTACTAGTATCAACTAGAACTTCATTTGTATCATAGTCTAGTCTTAGGGTTGTGAAATATCTTTTTGGCTGGTGCCGTATAGATATGAGTCTTTGTGTAAAGTTAGAGCATATAGAGCGCTATCTTTATTTTATAGCCTCTTTTAATACTAACTCATTTACCTCGTTTTCATCTAGCTCACTTATATCTTTACCTAGTTTTTAGCTAGTTTGGTGCTTATTTTTCTCTTTTAGTTCTTTTAAAGTACACCAAGCTTATATCTATTGACACCCTCTTTTTAGATGCATAGTGCCTTGTTTATGCACTGTATCCACCCTAGCCTACGAGCTTGAGTTGTTACCAGCTTTTAGCCTCTACATTTATATCTTTTGGCATACATTGGCTTGAAGTATTTACCAAAGTGTCTGCTTTTATATTAAGGTTCTCTTTGGCTGCTATTAGCGCTTCATCTTTGTTTGTTATAGTCTTTGCCTCTATCTTAGCCTCTTTGTTGGGAAGCGATAGCACCAGCATTAACTATATCACCATCAAGGCTTATCTCTATGTTGTTGTTGCTATGACTAGGCCGATTATGTTACGCCTACGCCGTTACTTGTGCCAACTAGTTTGATTTTATTAGCATACATACCGCCAAGCGCGCTACTATCTAGGCTAAAGCTGTTTTCTTGGTTTTTAGCTTTTATGTCGTTGTAAAGTCTATCTTTGCTTGAAGCAACCGCCTTTTCACCGATGATATTTAGCTCATTTGCGTGGATATTTGAGTTTAAATTTATGGCATTTGAGATCACATTAGTATAGTCACTGCTCTTATCGTTTAGGCCGTCTCCTACGATGTCGATTGATTTGTCAGATATTAGCTCTATCTCTTTAGGGCTTAGTTTATTGATATTACTGTTGTTAGTGTGAGTGAGCGTGAGTTGATCATAGTTAGACCATCTACGCTTATGCCATTTGGGTTTGCTATGACCACATCAGCTCTGCTACCAGCAACCTCTAAATTTCCTTTTAGAGATGATTTCTCAGCCGAATTTACTTTGTTGATAATAAGGCTTGCCTCTTTATTTAGCCTATAGTTTGCATCTATCTGGCCAGCTATCTTAGTATCTATGTTTTTTATTAGAGTTATTAAGGATAGTGCCAGTGGTTGGCGTATTAAACCTGCTATATTCATTTTATAGATACGCCCTTGCTATCAGGGTTTGTGATGTTTATTATTAGCGTCTCATTAGGGAGCTTTTAGTATATCAGGGCGGTTGCTAGCACTGGGTCAGCTATGATGCTTGGCTCATTTGCTAATGCTGGTGAAGTGGCAAGTAGCAAAGAGAGACTTACGTAGAAGTTTAAACCCTATGGTTAAAAAGGCTAGAGCTTTTGCGCATTTGAAAAGTTTGGTTGTTCTTTAGCATATTTTATCCTTAAATTCGTAGCTTATGATGAAATTTACATTTGTTGATTTAGTTTCATAGCTCTTTGGTTTTATAAAGAGGTTTTTGAGACAGATATGTCGTAGCTTAGGTTGTTGTAGGCTTTTATGCTGCCTCTTAGACCTATGGCGTATCCTGCAAAGGGTGTTTTATCCTTTATGCCGCTATTTGCTGCTCTTACCATGCCAGCGTCAAGCCCTGCATAGACAGAGTTGCTCTTATAGTAGTTATATGAGGGGTATTTCTTACGCTTACTCCGTGGTTTCCAACAAGCGAGCTCTCCCCGTCAAAGCCTCTAACACTGTGGTATCCACCGATGCTAAAGTATCTTGCAAGCTTAGTTTATTTAGGCCATATCTTGCATTGATATTTAGATCGTAGCTTAGTGGAAGTTCAAATTATATTTGTAGTTTAGGTTTTAAAGTTATTAGAGCAAACCTAGATGTAGCCTCCCCGCTATCTTCTAAAGGATCAGGCTGTGATCTAAATATACCAGTGCCCTTTTTGTAAGCTAGCTTGGCGCTAAAAGCTTGGTTGTAAAATTCCAGCTTGATTTTTACACCTACCTCATATCCAGCATTTCTTCTAGCTTGGTTATCTAGCTCGTAGTCCTCTAGGTAGTTTTTTATTTTTCTCTTAAATAGCTTTTACGTAAGCGCTATTTTTAAAATTTGAGTCCCTATAAAATGTATAAGCAAGGCTTAGTGAGTCACTCTCGCTTCTACCTTTATATGTGTAGAGATTATAGGCTGCGTTTATGATCTGAGCGTAGTCATATTTACTCTTTTTCGTATTCAAGCATGAAGTATCCAAATGGGATGCTAAAGCCGTAATAGTAGTTATTTGAAGCTCCGTGATCAGTGGCGCCATTAGATTTATTTGTGACCTCATACTTTTTTTAAATATATCTTTGCCACGTGAGAAGCTAAAAATTTCGTTAAATCCAAGTAAATTTAGCGTGCTTAAACTTTAGCATGCCTTGATATTTGCCGCTTTGTTTTGAGCCAAGGTTATCAATGCTTATAGCAGCCTTTGGTGGGAAGCTATCAACTCTAGTTATTACTATGTTTGAAAAAGCCAGCTCTGTTTGAAGGTAGAGTTTAATGCTAACGTCATTTTTTGAGACGTTTTTGAGTGACTCAAGAGCCTGCTCGATATCTCTTATGTTTGCTACTTTATTTTTTATGAGTACTCACCAAATGCACTAAATAAGCTCGCTCTGTTTCTTTGGCTATCAAGCTCGTTTATGCTTATGTCATCTATTAAGCCAAGATTTATCACAAACTCTAGCTTGGCATCTTTTAGGCTCTTTGTAACTAGGCTCGCACTTGAAGTGATATAGCCACTTTTTATTATCTCGTTGTTAAAAGAGTTTATGATTAGATTGATAGAGTTTTTTTGCCAAGACAGCTGCCAGCTTTAAAATCAAGCTTGTTTAAGCTAGCCTCTAAAATAGAGTTAAATTGAGAGTAGTTTGCATTATAAGCTTTTTCTTATTATAGCCTCATCAGCACCACTACTAGCGTTAAAAGCTAGCTACTTCATGCTCACTAAGAAGTGAAATTTTATCTATTTTTAAAGCATGGGGTTTTCGTTTAAATTTAGTTTAGCTTCTGAAGTTGGTTTTTCGTTAAATAAATTATGTTGGAGCTTTTCGTTAAAAGAGCTTGCCATATTTGCCCTAATCTCTTCGTTGTTTAACTCGTTTTTAGATTAGTCTCATTAGCAAGTAGCGCAGCACACACTATGCCTAAAGATAAGAGGTTCTCATCTCAACCTTCCTTGGAAATAACTATAAAGTTATATTTTTCTAAAATAATTTAGTGACATTATAAAGGATATAATCTTAATCTAATATTAAAATATAATGAGAAAAAGAATTTTTATACAAAATATTTCAAAAATGAAACTTTTTAGCTATCTAAATGGCAAAAGGCGATTTAATTTGGTTTATTCTCTTGTATGTAGATTTAATTTTATATTGACAATGATTATTATTTTTGATATAATTGCGCAACTGATTTTTATTTCGTAATTTCAGTAGTTAAAGTATTTTATAGACATGCTATTTTTTGTAAATTAATAAAAATAAATTTGGTTTTGATTACTAAATTTATCTAAAAATAGTAAAATGTATATCTATAAAAATTTAAAAATATTTTTGTGACATATATTAGAAAAAGAAAAATAGACAATTTAATCTGAAAGGATAGGCAATGAACAAGCATTTATTTGCACTTTTTGGCTTTGGTAGCTTTTTAGCAGCCACTCTTTAGCTCACAGATTTTTGGCTTTTTGGAAGCAGCAAGGAGGTAACTAGCGTTGATATCGGCTATGCAGACGACTTTCCGACTGTTGAAAAGATCCCAGATAATAGGATCGCCCTTTTTGAAGCCCCATACGTTATAAACAAAAATGGCGAAAAACTGAGCCTAAAACAAAGCGGCGAAAACTACCACTATGAAAGGGCCAAACTAGAGGACGGCTCATACCTTATAGCTGGCGAGTATAAGCCTACATTTTGGACAAAAAGCAAGCGATGGTACATGGCACATGGGCAAAACCAAAGAGGACATCAAGGACGCCAAATACTGCAAAAAGCGAGCATGAGCGCAAAAGGCATCATAAATAAAAACGCAAAAAGATGGCTCAGTCACAAAGCCTTCCGAGCAGCGCTTAGAGATAGTCCCACTTGACAATCCAGCAAATTTCAAAGTTGGTGTGCCATTTAAAGTGAAAATTCTATTTGAGGGCAAACCTTTAGAAAATGCTACACTTGATGGAACATTTGATGGATTTTTAAAAGAAAAAAAGTGCATTTCATGGCCAAACTGAGCCAGACGGCACGATAGAGGTACTTGCAGCTTAAACACGGAAAATGGCTGCTACAAACAGTGCATAAAGTGCCATTTGCCGACTCAAAAATTTGCGATGATGAGACGATCGCTGCAACACTTGCATTTGAGCTAAAATAGGTCAAATTTAAAGTTATCAAGGGGCGTAGTCAAATGCGCCCTACTCTTTTTATCTTATAAGTCAAATTATCAAATTTATATTGCAGCTCAAATTTTTAAAATTGTGTATTTCTAAAAGATTTAATAGAAATGACAAACTCCAGCAGTCGTAATTTCATCATTATTTGTAATCTCTAAACTTTTATAAATTGCTGATCTGTTTTCGCCCTAAAACCTTTTACAAAACTCAAGCACCTCGTTATTAAAACAAGTTTTTAGAACTTCGGTAAAAGGATTTTCTGAGATTTTTGAAATACAGCATTTCAATATAATTTCTACTATCTAAATACCAAAAATTACTTCACATATTAGCAAACAATCAAGAAAGTATCATAATCCATAGATGTAAAAATTTAGTGATAACAATACACAATTCATTTTTACTGTGGAAAACGAGGCGTTTCGTTGTTTTCTATATGGGTACTCTGGTAGTTTTTAACACAGATTCACCTTTCATAAAATGAAAGACATTTTAAACATTTTTAGTCAAATTGATTGCACTAGCAGTAAATTTTTCAAAGTGAGTTAAATTTAGAAGAAAAATGGTGACCCATACGAGACTCGAACTCGTGTTACCAACGTGAGAGGCTGGTGTCCTAACCGCTAGACGAATGGGCCAAAAGATGGTGCCCCGTGTGGGTCTCGAACCTACGACCCCATCATTAAGAGTGATATGCTCTACCAACTGAGCTAACGAGGCAAGATTAAATATCAATAACAAATCATAAAATGTTATCTTAGAACTTATAATCTTAAAATTTGAATTTGATCACTCAAAAACAAGAAAAAAATAGAATCAAGAACCTTAACCTAAGGTTTAGTAGATGGCGCAGCGGACGGGGCTCGAACCCGCGACCTCCGCCGTGACGGGGCGGCATTCTAACCAACTGAACTACCGCTGCACCTAAAAGTAATGGTGGTCGCTATAAGACTCGAACTTATGACATCCACCTTGTAAAGGGTGGCGCTCTACCAACTGAGCTAAGCGACCTAAATTTAAAAATATCTGGCGACCCTTAGAGGATTTGAACCTCTGTTTCTACACAGAGAAAGTAGAGTCCTGAGCCACTGAGACGAAAGGGTCATAAACCCAAAAAAATGGTGTCCTGCGTTGGATTCGAGACCAACGGCCCCCTCATTAAAAAGTGAGATGCTCTACCGACTGAGCTAGCAAGACATGATTATTTAAAAAGAATTGAGATTATACAAAAAAACATTATTATATGTCAAGAAAAAAATTAAATTTTAAATCAAATTAAAGCTATTTTTGTCCGCTACTTCTAAGCAAAAATATAAATTATAAGCTAAATCTTTTCTTTAGCTCTTAAACCATTTTTATTCAGATATTTTTTTAAATCGTATTCTAACTCTTGCTTAAGAAATCTACAGCCAACTTCCTAGCTTTTTCTATCTTTTCAGCCTCTTGATTTTTGAGCTGCGCTAGATGATATCCACTTTTTACCAAACAAATTTGAGCCGCTTCTATCATAACTGCGCAGGCGTATGGCTCTTTTTCGCTAGAGATGCCTTGCAAAAATGCGGCTTTTTGTTTTATCTCGCAAGATCTGCTTGGCTGGCCCTATGAAACGACATCTGCATAAGGCTAGCTGCCGCCCATGCCCTGCAAAGGCTATCTTTGCTACCAAGCATCTCGCTTATCAAAAATATCTATTTGCTCTAACGTGCCAACCCAGCCAAGCGCTATTATAAGCTTGCGTCGAAGGGACATCATTTGTCCCCAAAAAAAGAGATGATTTTAGGGATAAGGCGGTCACAAAACGCGGTATAAAAATCTCTATGCTTAGATTTAGTGAGGATTTGCGCTATAAGATAGATGGTTTCTACTTTTTAGTTTTTGATCGCTATCCTTGGCTAAAGCGCTCAAACAAAAACTCCAGCCCAGCGCCTGCGTGCCTATCAAAAAGCTGCTTTCTAAAATTTGAGTTGCCCGCCCTCTTGCCACTCTTTTGCAAATGAGCTCATAGTGATACGCTATCTCGTCACTTGCGCCTAAATTTGCGATAAATTTGATCCTTTTGCCGTCCTGAAAATTTCTCTTTTTTTAAGCTCTAGATACTCTTTTTTTCAAGATCATTTAAACTTAGCACTCAATTTTACTTTATCATCTCAAGTTTGGCTTTGCAGGCATCTTTTGTAAGCACTTGTGAAATGTGAGCCAACGCACTCGTTTAGATATGGGCTTTAGCTAGCTTTATACTGCTTTTTGTCTGATGTAAATTTCACTTGCCAAATTTAGAGCATGCAATCGGTCCTCTGGCTCAAGCTTCATATTTAGTATAAATTTCGCCTCATCAAGCGCCTCGTCAAGATTATCTGTCTTTAGCGAAGCCTCCGAGTAGTCAAAAATTTAGCTTTGGCGAAAAAGGTATTTATCTTAGCTCTAGTTTGCAGCTCAAGCGCCTTTTTAGCGTAGGTTGCAGCAATAGCGTAGTCGTTGCTCTTCATCGCATAGTCACATATAGCTGCGTAGGCCTCGATGATCTTTAAAATCCTGCCCCTTAGCTGCTCGATCGCGCTGATCGTTGAGACCGCCTCGGTAAAGCGCTTTAGCGCAAGCAGCGAGTAAAAATCTATCAAAAAGCGATGGCGTAGGATCCGAGTACTCGACCGCTGAGCCAAGCGAGAGCGCGTCGTTTGCTGCAGTGATCGCATGCTCGTAGTCTTTATTTTTATATAAAATTTTGCTCAAATTTACCAGCCACTCGACTCTATCTTCTAAATTTTCATCCTTTACATGCGCCTTTGCAAGCTCTAGCGCGTCGTTGTAGCGCGCCGTTCTAAAGTAGCAGTTAAATAGCTTAAACTGTGGCAAAGAGACCTTGCTCACATCGTAGTTTTTCGAGTAAATTTACAACCGCCGTGCAGTCATCTTTTGATGAAAAACTCTTTTTGTTAGCTCAAGCGCAGCCCTCATTTACTAGCTCCATCGTCTCAGCTTAAATTTTCATCTTTTGCGAGGTTGTTGTAAGCTAGCGCATCGGCAAATTTACGCTCTTTTAGATCAAGCTCAAGCTCGCTAATTAATGCCTTTTGGCTGATATTTGTGCCAGTATATTTTTTTCGATGAGCTCTTTATATCTTGCGTGAAGTGCGGTGGCGTTTTTGTCGTCTTCTTCAAAAATAGCCCATCCTTTGCCTTAGCGACCTCATCGATATAATCGCCATATTTAAACTCTTTTTCATATCTGTTTAGATACTCATACGCCCTTTTTTCATCTTTAGTTTTGGCTAAATTTAGCGCTAAATTTTTTAATGCCGCCTCGTAAAAATCCTTTGTCCTATCGCTATTATTTGACCAAAATTTCATAAATTTTAGCAGCCACGTCTGGCATATCTTTGCTGGCAAATGTATAGGCTAAATTCATCGATTTTTGTCGGATCGTTCATGAAAAATTTTTCATTTGCATTTGCGATCTTTAGCACAAATTTCTTCGCCTCGTCAAATTTCTCTTTATCGATATTTGCGTCTGCTAGGCTTAGTGCAGCCCTGCTTGCAAGGTCGATGTCGTTTGTAGAGTAGAGCACCTTTTCATAGTCACTAGCGCCTCTTTTTGCCTGCCTATTTTTATATAGGGTAGTCAGCATAATCAAGCGTGGCAAGTTTTGTAAATTTAGACTCTGCGTGCTCTTCACTTAGTATGTCAAGCATATTTTTGCATCACTTGCGATGCTATCTTTGAGGTAAGCTCTGGCGATGAGATATAGCACCTCAGAGTAGTTCTCATCAGATGGGGAAATTTTCCTTATCCAGCTCTGCCTTCGCTTACGATGTCCTTTGGCTCAAGCCCCTCAAACTCGCTCTTTGTCTCAGAAAATTTTATCAAGCGCTCTTAGTCTAAAAAGTAAAAAACTCACTTGAGAAAAGACTGGCTGGGTGCCTTTTCATCGCTGTTTGCGTATCTTTTACCACGCTTTCATAAGCGCCCTTTTCGTAAGCTCTTTTTATATTTATGTAGATGTCTATGTCGTTGCTATCAAGCCCAGCGATAGGCGCTTTGTTAAGATCAAGCGCTCCGATGCTTGGACTTAGCATATCTCTAAAAATCAGGCGAGAAATTTGAGCCCAGATACTCTTTTGTTGTTTTTCACTTAGCGAAGTGTCGATGATGATGCTAAAGTGCTTTGAGATGGTCGTCTTTTGGCGTATCTTGCACGCTCGGACTGCTGTAAAGCTCAGTTTGAACATTTAGAAGTTTTGAAGGCGCCTTTGGCATGATGACGATGAAAGAGTTTGCCGTCTTGCTTTTTTTATATTTTATGTCCATTAAAAGGCAGCGTCGTATCTTCGATCTTTGGCAAGATCCCATCATCGAGCATACAAACGTAGCGCTTCGTGTCATAGGCTAGAAATTTGCTCCACACATTCAATTCTTTTCTCGTCGCTTAGCTGAAGGACGCTATAAGGCTTATTTGCGTTTGCGCCGCTGTTTAGGCTAAGGCTAAAGGCGGATAGATAAAGCGGTAAAAAAATAAGATGGTTAAGAGCTTTTTCATGCCGCCATTATAGTTAAATTTTTCTAAAAATCCTGAAGCAAAGACAAAATGCTCGATAAATTCCCAAAAATCGCTCCCAGAAAATAAAAAGGCAAAGACCGTGCCAGCAACGGCAACTCCAACGATCACTTTTAGCGCCATCGAGACGTTTGAGATGTAGATATTTTTATCTTTTACGATAGGCTCTTTTTAAAAAAACATAAAGACGATGAGCTTTAGGTAGTAATAAATAGCAATCGCAGAGTTTATCATGATGATGAGGCTAAGCACGACGTAATCAGACTTTATGAGCGATGAGATAAGCACCATCTTGCCCCAAAAATACGCTAAAAGGCGGTATGCCAGCAAGGGCGATCATGAAAAATTCCCATTATCACGGCGTAACTTGGCAAAATTCTAATAAGCCCTGAAAAATTTCTCATACGGATGTTTAAAGCGCTTGTCCCAGCAGACGACGTCGTCGCACCTTGCCACCCAAAGCATAGAAAATGCGCCCAAATTTGCAAACAAAAACATGATCCAGTAGAAAAACAAGGCGACATTTGCCTCGTGAGAATTTGCCACAAGCGCGCAAAGCACGACACCAGCGTGAGCTATCGAGCTAAAAGCGAGCATCCTTTTGACGTCTTTTTGCACTAGCGCCATGATGTTTGCAAGGCTCATCGTAAGCACGGCGATGATGTAGAGCATATCTTTTATCCATGAAATTCCAGAGCCCTCAAGCATCACAAAAATTCTTAACGCGACGATAAATCCCGCAACCTTTGGTACGATCGACATATAGCCTGCTAGTGGGGCATTTGAGCCCTCATAAACGTCTGGTATCCATGTGTGAAATGGTATGAGCGAGAGCTTAAAACCAATGGCAGAAGCTATGAAAACGCAGCCAAGAAGGATTATTAGATTACGATTTAGGCTAAGATCTTTTATGACAACGCCTATACGAGCGATGTCTATTGAGTTTGTTGCTAGATAAAACATCGCTATCGCCATCGCAAAAAAAGCCAGCTGAGAGCGAACCCATCGCGAAGTATTTGATAGCAGCCTCGACGCTTTTTGCCTTGTTGTGAAGGGCGATTAGGGTGTAGAGGCAAAGCGAGCTGATCTCAAGGCCTAGAAAAGATGATTAGTAGGTTGTTTGAGCTCACCATAAACAAAAATCCAGCGATCATAAACAAAAAAATAGCGCGTAATACTCGTAAATCGTATACTCAAAAATACTCTTTTTGTGCTAAGTGCTAGCGGGATGAAAAGGGCTGAGGCGATTAGGATAATGATCTGCGAGATGATAGAAATTCCATCGACTAAAAGCATATCCCAAAAGCTTAGGCTAAGTCCGTTAAAATCGAGCGTAATGCCTAAATTTACAAATATAGCGATGATGCAAAATACGCAGTAGAAATTCCTCGAAAGATCCTTTTTATCGCTCCAACTATGAGGATAAAAAGCGCAAAAACCATCATGCTAAGCATCGGCGAGAGTGATTGCAAAGAGATCTCGTTTAGGTCTAAAAAGGCTATTTCGTTCATAGTTTGCTCCCGCCGTTTAAAGATGAAATTTTATCCTTTTGTGCCGCTATTTACAGCTCTAGTTTGCATTTTGCTTATGATATTTTGCACGCTTGGCTCAAGCGGTTTTAGTATCAAATTTGGTGCGATACCAAGAGCGATTATGAGCAAACAAAGTGGCACAAGAGCGGCTAACTCTTTAAAATTTAGATCTTTTAGGTTCAAATTTTTCTCCTTGCACTCGCCAAAAAGACCCTTTTATAAAGTACTAGCATATAAACAGCGCCCACGATGATGCTAAAGCCACCAAGTAGCGCAAAGAGCTTGTTTAGCTTAAATACGCCAAGTAGGCTCAAAAACTCGCCCACAAAGCCGATCGTTAGCGGCAGGCCGATACTTGCAAGCGTTGCTATAAAAAAATATGAGCGCATACTTTTGGCATCACCTTGGCAAGGCCGCCAAATCCCGTAAAATTTCCTTTTGTGTGAGCTCTCTCGTAGATGACGCCAACTAACAAAAAAATAGCGCGCCACTAACGATGCCGTGGCTTATCATCAAAAATATCGAGCCGCCAAGGCCTATTAAATTTAGTGAAAAAGATGCCAAGCATGATGACGCCCATGTGTGAAATGGAGCTATAAGCGATCACTTGCTTCATGTCGCTTTGTGCGTAGGCAACAAAGGGCTGCGTAGATGATCATGATGATGGCTATGACGCAGACAAAGCCACTTAAAAAGCAGGCTCGCGTCTGGAAAAAAAGTGGGAGTGAAAATCTCACAAATCCGTAAGTACCCATCTTTCAAAAGCACGCTAGCAAGCAGCACCGAGCCGATAGTCGGAGCCTGTCCGTGCGCGTAAGGAAGCCACGTGTGAAATGGAAACAGCGGAGTTTTGACGCCAAAAGCGAAAGAAAAAAATGCTAAAAAAATAGCCAAATTTGAGCACTCTGTCCGATGCCAAGCTTGTACCAATCAAGCAGATTAAAGCTAAAGACGCCGCTTTTTTGATAGCACAGATAGCCGATAAAGATGATCGCCACTAGCATAAAGACAGAGCCTAAAAATGTGTAGATGAAAAATTTAATCGCAGCGTAAATTCTATTTTTTTACTACCAAATGCGCCGATGATGTAAAGAAGCGGTATGAGGCTAAGCTCCCAAAAGCTGTAAAACAAGATCATATCAAGCGCGCTAAAGACGCCCATCATCGTGCTCTCTAAAAATAGCACGCTAATAACAAGGTGCTTTAAATTTCCATCATCGCTAAGGGCGGCGATAGAGATGAAGCTCATAAATGCGCTAAGGACTATAAGCACAAGCGAAATGGTGTCGATGCCCGACAAAATAGCTGATATTTAGGCTTGGTATGAGCGAGACTTGATGCGTTAAAACAAAGTCATAACCCTGAAAATCAACATTGACGCAGATAAAAAAATGGCTAGCAAAAAGCTCGATTAGCGCGATGCTTGCTCCATAAAAATTGATACTTTTATTTTTCTATCAAAAAGCCAAGTATTGCGCTTATTGCTGGGAAAAAAATATGATGACACTTAGCATTATTTGGCTCCGTTTAATAAAAATATAAAGCTTAAAAAGCAAGGCAAATCCAGCGACCATAAATCTAAGCATGACGCTTAGATTGCCGCTTTGCATTTTGTTTGCAAGATATGCAAATTTAGTAACCACAAATGCGACAAAAATCGACACTTTTGATCAACTATCATCTCATCAAATTTCTTACAAATTTTAGAGATTAAAAGCGTAGCCATTTATAAAAATTTCTCATAAAATTTCTGGGATAAAGTAGGGCATTTTGCAAAAATTTTATAAACTCTACTTTCGCAAATGCTCTCTTTAAAAATTTCTTTTTTTATAAGCAAAGACTGCAAAACCAGCGCTTGCAAGCACTAAACTAAGCGTTAAAACGAGTAAGAAAAATTTCACTGCTGTGAGATAAATTTAGCTTAAAAATCCCCAAGGCTGTTACTTAAAAAAACTCACTAAAGTTGCTCCAGAAAAAGCCGCTGATGACTGAGAGAACGCCGAGCACGCTCATGCCAACAAGCATGTAGTTTTTGGCCTCATGTGCGTGCTCTCGCTCTTTGGCCTTGCAAAAAAATACTAGCATGACAAGTCTAAAGCTATAAAATGCCGTAAGCACCGCACCAAAAGAGCAAGACAAGCCCACAAAAATTTGATCTTTCACTAAAGGCGACCTCTAAAAATTTTATCTTTTAGAAAAAAAGCCAGCAAATGGATAAAATCCAGCCAGCGCGCAGCTTGCGATGATAGAAAGAAGTGCTGTTGGCTTCATAAATTTATAAAGTCCCGCCCATTTTTGATATTTAGCTCGTCATTCATCGCGTGCATGACGTTTCCAGCGCACAAAAAGAGCAGCGACTTGAAAAAAATGCGTGCGTGACAAGGTGAAAAAAAGTGCGATCTTGTAAGCGCCCAAGACCAGCCGCTACAAACATATATCCCAAGCTGCGAAAGCGTCGAGTAAGCGACTATCTTTTTAAGGTCGTTATGCACTAGCGCGATGCTTGCGGCAAATACCGCTACAAATGCGCCAAGGCAGGCGATAAAGTGCGAGACTTCAGGCACGTTTGCAAAGATGAAAATGCGCGTATGACCAGATAGACGCCAGCTGTTACCATGGTCGCAGCGTGGATGAGCGCAGAAACCGGCGTTGGACCCCTCCATGGCGTTTGCAAGCCATGTGAAATGGAAACTGCGCGCTTTTACCCATGGCGCCTATGAAAAGAAGTGTGGCGATGATGCCTACATTTAGCCCAGAAAGGTCGCTTCTAGCGTTAAAAAAACCTCGCTAAATTTAAGCGAGCCAAAGCTATAAAATATATAAAAATGCCAACAAAGCATCGCCAAGATCAGCCACTCTGTTCATCACGAAAGCTTCGTTTGCAGCGACGTTTGCGCTAGGGCCTTTTATACCAAAAGCCTAATGAGTAGCCAAGAGCAAAGCCCAACGCCCTCCCAGCCGATAAAGAGCCCTATGAAGTTATCGCTTGATACAAGGACGTTCATGCAAAAGACAAAGAGCCCAAGGTAGCTAAAAAAAGCGGTTAAAAGCTCGCGTCATCTCTCATGTAGCCAATGGAGTAGATATGCACGATGCTAGCGACCACGCCCACGGTGCTAAGCATCACAAGGCTAATCGCGTCAAGGTAGAAGCTAAAGCTAAGATCAAGCGAGCCTAAGTTTATAAACTCTTTTAGTGTTAAATTTAGTGGCTCATCTACGCTAAGACTAGCCGTTAGCATGAGTGAAGCTGTGGCGCTAACGATCATGAGAAGCGAGCAAAAAGACCGATAAATAAATTCTTACTGCTATGTGAAAAGATGCCAGCTATGATGAAGCTAAGAAGCGGGAAAAAAATAGCGAAATACAAAAATAAAATCATCTCTTAGCCTTTCATATTTGTCATCGACTCTAAACTGATGCTGCCAGTCTTTTTATACCAAAGCACGAGCAGACCCTAGTCCCACGGCGACCTCGCTAGCGGCGATGGCTACTATGAAAAATGCGATGATCTGCCCAGTTAGGTCAAAGTAGTATTTTGAGATGGCTGCAAGCGCGATGTTTGCTGAGTTTAGTAAAATTTCGCTTGAGAAAAATAGCATTATCAAACTTTCTTCTTCTCATTATGCCAACAAGCCCTATGACAAAGACCAGACTTGCTAGGGATGAGGTAGTGAGTAAGGCCTATCATAGCATCTCCTCAAATTTGCTTTGCGCGTCTAGGGTCTTTATGTATCAAGATGATGCCAGCCACCATCGCCACAAGTAGCATGATAGCGCACATCTCAAAGGCTAGCAGATACTTGCTAAAGAGTAAAATTCCAACCGCTTCGATGTTGCCAAGACTAGAGAGAGTAGAATTTACCACCTCTTGCTTAGCGCTATAGATCGGCGCTAAAAAGATAAATATCAAAAGAAGCGCTATGAAGCTGCTTAGAAGATAGACGATGATCTTTGCTTTTTTTGCCACTTTTTGACTCGCACTCCTTGCTGGTGTCAAAAACATCATCGCAAATGCGTATAAAACGACCACGGCGCCTGTATAGACGACGATTTGTACCACGCCTAAAAACTCAGCCCCAAGCAAGAAAAATATAGCTGATATAAAAACCATGCCAGCAGCTAGCGCAGAGACCGCATTTAGGGCGTTTTTGCAAAGCACACTAAAAGAAAAAAACTAACTAATATAAGGGCGCTAAAAAGATAAAATGCAAAGCTCTCATACATCGCTTGACCCTTTTAAGTTTATATCCATCACTTCTGCCTTATCTTCATTTGTAAGCGCATTTGGCGTCTTTTTTCACTAGAGCTACCAGCATTTTTAGGTAGTGCGCCATAGCCCTCAAACTCAGCTTTGATCTTTTTAAGATTTATCATCTGTCAAAAACTCAGCCTTTTGTGCCAAAGAGGATTTTTATTTTCACTTGCGACCTCGTACTCTTGCCCGCAGACGATAGCAAGCTCAGGGCAGACATCAGCGCAAAATCCGCAATAGACGCACCTGCTTCAAATTTATCGTATAGCTTGCGACCTTTTTGCGAGCCATCTTCGCCAAGAGAAGTCTTCATCGAGATGCAGTTGCTAACGCAGATTTCTCTCGCATAATCCACAGCCTATGCAGCGCTCATTTTCGCTTTCAACAAATTTTAAAAGCCTATGAATCCCCCTATATCTGGCGTTTAGCTCCATCTTTTTGCATAGGGTATTTTTAGAGTGTGCGACTTGCTAAATAGCATCTGCTTTAGCGTGATCTTTAGCCCCACCAAAAGATCAAGCTTAAAAAGTAGCGGCGATGAAGTGCTTAAAGTTTATCAAATGCCCCTTTTGGCTCTATCTTTTCGTCTATCAAAATATATCTTTTCTCGCTCATTTTACGCCTTAGATAAGTAGTGCAAAGCCGGTGATTACGACATTTAAGATGCCAAGCGGAAGTAAAATTTTCCAGCAAAGCATACTAAGCTGATCGACCCTTAGATGTGGCCACGACGCCCTCGTCCAGAGAAAAAAGAAAAAGACTAGGCTTGATTTTTAAAGATGATCATCAAAGCACCCGGGATAAATAAAAACTCATTAAAACCGCCCAAAAACAAAAGTGTGATGATGATGCTTGCTGCGATCATATTTGTGTATTCGCCGATGAAAAACATCGCCCATCTCATGCCGCTATACTCGGTGCCATAACCTGCTACGATCTCGGTCTCGTTTTCTGTTAGACAAAATGGCGTTCTGTTGCACTCAACAAAGCTTGCCATCACAAAAAGCACGAAAGCAAGGGGCTGCTTAAATATAAGCCAGTTAAAGATGCCTTTTTGGTAGTTGTTTATATCAACTAACGAGAGCGAGCTAGTCACCATGACAACGCTTAAAAGCGCCATGCCAGCGACCACTTCGAAGCTAAGAAGCGCTACGACTGCGCGAGCGGCGCTGATTAGTGCAATTATTGTAGCTTGCAAGACCTGCTGCAAGTGGCGAAAAGACGCAAACCGCTGCCACGCCAGCGATATACAAAACGCCCACATTTATATCTGCAAGTATCGGTCTAATCGTATGCCCAAAAACCTCAAACTCAGGCAAAAATGGTACAGGCGCAAGCGCTGCAAATGCCGCGATAGCAGAGATTAGAGGGGCTATTAGAAAGATAAATTTATTTGCATTTGCTGGGACGATGTCCTCTTTTGTAAAGAGCTTTATCATGTCAGCCACGATCTGAAGCACGCCAGCAGGCCCCACCATATCAGGTCCCCACGCGGCGCTGCATGTAGGCTAGCACCTTTCTTTCAGCATAAGTCGCAAGCCCTGCAAGGCTAGCCATGACAGCTAAGATGACGACTGCTTTAACAATAGTTGTTATCACAAAAAATAGCATTTCACTCATTCTCTGCCTTTATTATTTTTACGCTAGCAAAACTCTTGCCCTCAAAAATGGCGCTTACATCAAGCTTATCATCGTAGTCACCAAGATAGGCTGCCACGCCTCCTAGCTCGCTATCAAGCTCCACGCAAATGGCAAGCTTTTGCCCATTTTTTCTAAAATGACTGCTTTATTTTGTGAAATTTCAAATTTAGCCATAAACTCGCTGCTTGCGTAAAGCACTCGCGCGTTTAGCTGTCTGACTGGCATAGTTTGCAAAAAAACGATGGCAGATTTATAGGATTTTGCAAGGCTTATTAGCGCTTCGTCCTCTTTTAAATTTAGCTCATTTTTCTCTTTAAAAAGTGGCTCTATGTCCTCTTTTGGCGTGAAATGTGAAATTTCAAGCTTGTAGCCTCTGTGGCTTGTGCCGTCATTTGCGTAAAGTACTTTCTAAATCATCAAACTTAACGCCCCTGTATCCCTTCTCTTTTGGCAGCTGCGCTGTGTAATCAATCGTATTTTTTTAGCCACTAGCCCAAGCGCATTTGCGATATCGTTTAAGAAGTAGCCATTATGAGTCAAAGCCGCATTTGTCGGCACTACTTCGTTATTTATGCTTGTAAATGTGCCCTCTTGCTGATTTAGCGCACCAGCGTCAAGGTCGCCCTCAAAGATGCTAAATTTAAACTCGCCCATTTCATTGTATCCTAGCGTCTTGCCGGGCTTTTTTCTCGTGTGAAAGCGTACAAATTTTAGCCACGCCAAGCGAATTCGTGCGAGGCGGTATGAGCATCACATGAAATGGCGTAGCTCTTGCGATCACTCCAGCAAGGGCTGCAAGTAGATTGCATTTTCATGAGCGTAAAAAGTCACTACCCAAAATGAGCGTAAATTTAGCCTTGCCTTCGCAGAGAGCGGCTATCTCTAAGCCAAAGCTCTCATCAAATTTCTTTCAAGTCTAGCCTCAAGCGCTGCTAGGTAAATTTCTCACCCCAGTTTTTAAGCACAAAGAGTGAAAATTTGCTCCAAATCTGCCCAGCCTCATAGCTCACACGAGGCGAAAGTCTTTGAGACTTTCTTCACCACCTCATCAGCGATGTGATGAAAGTAAATTCACCAGCTTTATTCATCTTAAGGGCGTTATTTAGCTTATAGCTAGTAGCTGGGCTCTCGTGGCGCAAGAAGCTGCCAGCCGTGATGATAAAGTCGCTATTTTTTAGGCTCTCATAGTCTGCGTTATATGAGCTAAGGCCGCTAAATTGCTAAAAAAATATTTAAGAAAATTTTGAAATTTAAAAAGCCTCATCGTTTAATAAATTTAGATCAAATTTTTCTCTCAAAGCGCTCCAAAATAAGCGCCTCTTCATTTGTTATGAAGCTATTAAATTTTTATATTTTTTTATGTTGCCGTTTTTAAAATTTGAGACTAGCTCATTAAATTTCGCCTCATTTTTTGCGGGCATTTTCGTTGTGAAAGTCGTAGCCAAACCTTGCCGCACCGCTTATCTCGCCAAAGTGAAAGTCGTTGCTAACGCGGTAAATTGCTTTGCTTCTATCGCTAGTGCTTTTTTCTTTTTACGTCATAAAAAAATGAGTTCGCAGTCGCTTTGGTGCGGATTTGCCGCTGGGACACGGCTTTAGCTCCCAGATGTTTGAGCTATACTGAAAATTTGAGCTAACAAGCGCGCCAACAGGGCAAACGCTGATGCACTCGCCACAAAATGAGCAGTCTAGCTTTCGCCAGCGCTTGGGGCCATTAGGCTCTTTTTGCATCTTGCTAAAGACGGCGTAGGCATCTTTTAGGCATGCTCTCTTTTTAGCTCTTTTGGCACCTCAACGCCTCTTGGCACCGTTTTTAGCGCGCTCTCGCCGATCTTATCTTTTGCAGACCGTCACGCACCTCTCGCAAACCACGCAAAGAGCTGGATCGTAGTTTATTAGCCCCCATTTTTTGTGCGGTTTGTGAGTGTCTGTAATGGCAAAGCTTTGCTCATTTACATTTAAATGCGCCGTTAAATTTTGTAATTCACACTCGCCACTTTTGTCGCAAACGCCGCATTGAAGGGGTGATTGACGCAGTAGGTCTGCATGATCGCATTTCGCTCGGCAGCGATCTCTGGCGTATTTGTGTAATTTGCATATCCTCTTTGGCTTTGGCGTTGCAGCTATAGACCACTTTGCCGTTTGCCTCGACCATGCAAAGCCTGCAAGCAAGCGTTGGCGAGCAGCCGTTAAGGTAGCAAAGCGCAGGGATGTAGATGCCATTTGCCCTTGCGATGTTTAGGATGCTCTCGCCCTCGTTTGCCTCTAAAATTTGATCGTTTATGGTGATTTTTCATTTGCTAACTACTACTTGTTTAAATGCATATCCATCAAAACTCTTTTGCCAAGCAGGGACAACCGTGCCTTTTAGCGTTGGATCTAGCTCAAATTAGCTCTCACGCTAAAGTCTTTTTGCCTTCATTTAGAAATTTCGCCATCCTTTGCCTTTGCCACGATGCCAAACTGCACGCCGCCCACGATCTCGTCGCTTGCGTTTTTGTTTAGATAGACGACCGCTCCGTCAAAATTGTCAAGCTCTCTTAGCTCGCCAACTTCGCCGCCTGCTGCAAATTCTCTCATCTCAGCGCCTGCTAAGACGACATTTTTGCCCTAGAAATTCAAGTAGCCAAAAAGATCGCATCTTTGTCTGGATGAGTAAAGAAAGAGTCATCGATGATCACGTTTTTAACGTCCTTTATCCACTCGCCAAGCTCCTCAAACTCCTCCTCGCCCACGTTGCACTCGCCGCTTATGAGTCCCATCATCAAGCTCGTTGAAAAACTCATTTTGCACCAATTTGTATACTTGCAAAAGAAGCGCCAAGACATAGCTTATCGATCCTATCTCGCAGCGGATCACTTTTTCGCTGCCAAGCTCGTTATCTTCAAAGCATGAGATGTATTTAAACTCGTGCTCTTTTATCTTTTTGCTAAATTTTCTTTATCGCTCAAACTTAGTAAATTGCGATACTCAGGCTCTTGCCTGCTATTAGATCATTAAATTTCATATCTTGCCCTTTTTTTATCGTTAATGCCCAATCAACTTGGTTAAATGGCGAGTTCATCACCTCGCAGTTTAGGTTATAAGCCAAAGTGCGGCCTTTGTTACACCGCTGTAATCACCTATCTCAAACAAAAATATCACCACTTCGCTCTGGCTCGCTAGCCTTTATCTGCTGTCCAAGAGCGCTCAAAAACTCGCCCTTTAGATGCCTAAGATCGACCCTTCTCATCTATCAACCTCGCCTAAGATGATATTTGTGCTGCCTATTATCGCAGCCACATCTGCCACGTACTGCCCAACTAGCATATCTTCATAAATAGCGCAGTGCCAAAAACTTGGCGTGCGAATTTTTAGGCGATACGGGCTTGCGCTGCCGTCTGAGTTTATATAAATTCCAAGCTCGCCCTTTGGCGACTCGCTAGCAAAAGTAAATTTCGCCCTTTGGTGGCTTTAGCCCCTGAGTTATCAGCACAAAATGCTGCATTAATGAGTAGTTTTGGCTCATTATCTGCTCTTTTTGAGGCGCTAACATACTCTGGCGCATCGGCGATGATAGCGGGGTTACTTGTCTGATACTTGCTAACGCACTGCTTTAAAGTATTTTCACGCACTCGCGCATCTCTTTCATATAAAGTAGGTATCTCGCGTAGCAGTCACCCTTGGTGGCGTAAGGCACGTCAAATTCTAGTTCGTCGTAGATGAGATATGGCTCTTCTTTTTCTGATGTCGCGCGCGATGCCGCTGCTCTTAGCATGACGCCAGAGCAGCCACTACTAAGGGCTAGCTCTTTGCTAACTACGCCCACGTCTATTAGCCTTGCTTGCCAAATTCTATTTTTCACTTAGTAGATCTTCGTAAAGCGTGATGTCGCTTGAAATTTTCTCGCAAAGTGAGCAGCTCCTCACACCAGCCATCAGGCAGATCAAGCGGCACACCACCGATCCTTATCGAGCTATGCGTTAGCCTTGCGCCGCAGTATTTTTTCTATGAGATCAAGGATGTATTCGCGCTCTCTAAATGCGTATAAAAAGACGCTCATTGCCCCCACGTCAAGGGCGTGTGTGGCTAAAAATAAAAGGTGTGAGCTGATACGATTTAGCTCTAATAGCATCACTCTAATGATCTGCGCACGGCGAGGCACTTCTATGGCGCAAAGCTTCTCCACAGCCGCGCAAAATGCGTAGTTATTCGCACTTGATGCTATGTAATCCACCACTGTCAGTTACTGGGATAAATTCCTGATAGGTCATATTTTCAGCCATCTTTTCAACGCCTCTGTGCATAAAGCCAACCTCTGGCATCGCGCGCACGACCTTTTCTCCGTCAAGCTCAAGCACAAGCTTTAGCTGGCCATGTGCGCTTGGGTGTTGTGGGCCAAAATTTAGTATCATCTTGCCGTCATTTTGCTCAAATTCTAAACTACCAAAAAAATGGTTTTTAAGCGGTTTGGTGCCTGGCTCAAGGTCTTTCCTTTACTATCTGGCTTTGGTTCAAATTTAGCCTTTTTGACAAATCTCACGCCGCCTTCTTCTTGATACTCGTAGTCTTCATTTTCATCAAACACACGTGAAAATCCAAAGGTATCTTTCTCGTTCACAAAGGCTGGGTCGCGGTTCTCTTCGCCGATCTGCTCTCTAAACTCACTCCCAAAAATTTTATCCACCTCGTACCATTTAGCAGCCTCGTCGCCAACTAGCGGATAGCTTTTTAGTAGTGGGTGCGAGTGCCAGTCATCAGGCATTATAAGACGCTTTTAAATTTGGATGATCTTTGATGAGAACACCGCTTAGATCATACATCTCACGCTCCGCCCAGTTTGCGCTTTTATAAAGCTCGCAAACGCTTTTTAGCATTTCGTCCTTTTTAACAAAGCATTTTTACGCGTGTGCGCCTATTTTTGCTTACACTTAAAAGCTGATAAAATACCTCGTATCCGCCTTTTTGAGCTATATAATCAATCGCCGCAAGCTCACAAAGCTGCTCGTAGCCAAAGTTTTTTAACGCTTCAAGCGCTTTAAAATTTTTCACTGAATTTACGTAGAGAACAAGTTGGTCAAACTCCACATAACTAGATAAAATTTGCACTCCGCTTTGCTCTAAAACAGCGAGCTCCTCGTCAAATTTAGAGCCACTTGCTGCTTCTTTTGGTGTCTGCTTGGCGATATAAAATTTCTCGCTGTAGTACTGCTTTTTTTGCAGGTCGTTTTTTGGCTTATACTCTCTCATATTTCGAGCTTTCTTGGCTTTTGCGCCCTAAATGCACTTTGTTTTCTTATCTTTTTTTGAAGCATCATAAGTGCGTACTGAAGCGTCTCTGGGCGCGGGGCACAGCACGGGATGTAGATATCGACGGGGATTATGCGGTCTACCCCTTGAACGGTTGAGTAGGGTGTTAAACATACCGCCAGTGTTTGCACAGCTACCCATCGAGATGACCCACTTTGGCTCAGGCATCTGGTCGTAAAGGCGCCTTGTAAATTCAGCGTGCTTTTTAGTTAGCGTGCCAGCTATGATCATCACCTCTGAGTGCCTTGGACTAGCGCGAAATATAGTACCAAATCTATCAAAGTCATATCTGCTCGCCCCACTCGCCATCATCTCGATCGCACAGCATGCAAGCCCGTAGCTAAGCGCCCAAAGCGAGTTGCTCCTGCCCCACTGCACGAGCTTATCAACGGTTGTTAAAACTACTGGCAGACCGCCATTTGCAGCGTAGTTTATCTGATGCTTTGCCATTTTAAAGACTCCTTTTGCCAAGCGTGAAGGCAAAGCCGATGAGTAAGATCGCCACAAAAAGCAGCATTTCTATTAGCCCAAATAGCCCAAGCAGCCTAAAATCCACCGCCCACGGATACATAAAAATGACCTCAACGTCAAATAAAAATAAATAAATTCCATAAAAAGTAGTGGATATTTATCTTATTTGGTTTGTTTTTACAGTTGTCGGTCCGCACTCGTAAAAGCCTACTTTTTAGGGCGCTCAGTGTTGCGGTTGGCTAGCTTTTTTTGCTTATCTTTGAAGATAGAAAATGTTATCAGACTAAATGAACAAGTAGCTAACAAAAGTATGATAAAAGCGCCAAGATAGGTGCTGTCAAGCTCTGAGTGTGACATACTTCGCCTTTTTAATTTTTCAAAAATTCTACTAAATTTAAATTTATTTGATCTTGAAATAGCTCAAGAGTAGCGCACTCAAATCTCTTTTTGTGTAAAAAAATACTCTTATTTTATCTTCTCAACGGCGTCTTTTTGCAGCACTTCTGCGCTCTGCCTCATCAAGCTCGCGCACAAAGCCATCTTTAACTAAAAATGATCCTAGTTGCCACGTCAAAGTAGCTATCATCGTGGCTCACGGCGATGACGCTGATACCTTTGCTTTGCAAAAACGGCAAACTTTCTTTGTAAAAATTTACGCTTAAATAATGGGTCTTGATCGGCCGCCCACTCATCAAGGATAAGGATAGAACGGCACTCTAAAATGGCTATTAGCAGGCTTAGGCGCTTTCTTTGGCCGGTTGAGAGCTGCGTGGTGCTAAGTTTATTATCCACCACACTTACCTTTTTATCTATCTCAAGCAGCGCCAAGAGCCCTCTATATCGCTTTGGCTGGCAAAGCCATCACGCGAGCGTTTGTGAAAATAGATAAAAATCAGCAAAGATGGCGCTTATCTTTGCTTGATAGCTTTGCAAATTGCATCATCTATCTTTTGTGCTATCAAGGTAGAAATTTCGCCGCTACTTGGGCGGATAAGTCCGCAAAGAATGTTTATAAGCGTGCTTTTTGCCGCTGCCATTTTTACCGATGATAAATGTTATCTCGCCACGTTTGATCTCTAAATTTACATCCTTTGAGGCTAAATTTGCCGTGAGCGTAGTTGAAAGTATATCCTTTTAGCCTGATGCTTCGCCACTCACTCGCCAGGCTATCGTCAAAGTTAAAAGCCTTCTTTAAATTCATTTAAATTAAACTCATGATCTTTTCTAAGCTCACCTTTGCGCTAAGTGCGGCTGGTATGGAGCCAACCATGCTCATAAACGAGCCTCTTAAAAAAATAGTATCGTAAGGCTGATGCTAAGAGCTGTTTGCAGGCTCGCTCAGCCAAATGCCACGCATAAAAAAATACGCAAAGTCCGACTGAACCAAGTAGCATCACGTTTGTGAAATTATCACTTAGCGCGTGAAATACATCAGCCTTTACCATGCTTTGGCGCTTCTTATCACCTGTCAGATTGGCTCATCAAAAGCCGATTTGCGCTCTTGCTCTGTTTAGACTAAGCTCTCTATGCCCCTCAACGATGTCGTCGTAGTGCCTTTTGCAGCGCGTCATCTTGCGTCCTTGAGTCTTTAAAGTAAAAAGTGGATCTTTTTCATCAAAAAGCGTGTTTATAAAAAGGGTCGCACCGATCCAAACGGCTAGAAAATATAAAAAACTTTTGGCGCGATGTAGGCTAGATAAATAGCTAGCGCAGATGATGAAAACTAGGCTTTGTATGAAGCCAGTAGCGCTCATAAAAGGCAAAATGTGATCGTTTTTATGTCGTTGTTTAGACTTGCTATGATCTTTGCCTTGCCGATCTCGTTTATCACGCTATTTGGCGTGTCTAAATTTGCTTTACGCTTTGGTATCTAAGCTCGTAGATAAATTTATGTCCGAAATTGTGAGTGAGATGTTTGCAGCGATGGCGCTTAGAAAAAAAGAGGTAAAACCACTATAGGTTAACCGCCAAGGGGCGTTAGAATTCTTTTTAAATTTACAAGTTCGTTGTTGATAAAAGAGGCGTCCAGACGCCAAGCCCGCTAAAGGCAAGCGTCAGGATCACTATTTTTGATTATTGAAAAAGATTGCTTTTTATTAAATTGCAAGCATTACGGCAGCACGTGGCTGAATGATATTTTGATCAAATTTTTGCTCGGTATTTTCACTCATTATGTGAAGCACCTTGCTGCGTTTGATCTTCGCATCGTCCTTAAATATCGCGCGCACCTTATCCATGCCAGCGTAGAAGTCACGCATGAGCACGACGCAGATGTATTTGCCAAAAAAATGTTGGCTTGATAACGCCGTTTTTCTTCGTATATCGCATTTTACAAGTTTTAGCAAGCTAAAGCTCGACAAATAGGTCTTTGTTGATGTTTGCGTCGTTTTGCTCATTGTAGGTTTTGATATCCACGGCGCCATCAAAAAGCCTTGTTAAAATGTATATTTTAGTCTCTCTTTTTTGCTAAATGCGCATTTTGCGATGACTGGGCTTTGCCTATCCTTGACCTTTCTGCCGTAGTCAAGTAGGTTAAAGGCATTTATCACAAGCTCGCCGTTTAAAAAGCTAAATGCTCCGCTACCAACGCCCACATACTCTAAATTTGAGCCTACATATTCGTCGCGAAGGTCTGCGTTTTTTTCATTTGAAAATGCCCAAGCGTTGCTTTGCCTGTAGCCGCCATTGGCAAATTCACTCACGATGATCTCGTAAAAGTCGCGCTCATTATCGACGTTTGAGACGCCAAGTGCGCGAGCGATGTTCTCTCTCGTTAACTCCGATTTCATGAGCGGATAGAAGGTGATTTGCTGCGGAGAGATCGATTTTGCGACGTTTATGTCGTTTATTAGTTGCTCTTTTGTTTGATTTGGTAGGTTAAAGATGAGATCTGAGGCTGATGACTGGTATCTTGCCGATAGCCTGCTCAAGCTTTCTTTTGTCTCCTCGGCTGAGCCAAATTATCGTATCTGCCAACTCTTTTTTAAAGTCTCATCATCAAAGCTTTGCACGCCTACGCTTAAGCGGTTGATGAGTCCCATCAAAACAGCTAGGCTCTCTGGCGAGATGTGATTTGGGTCGCTCTCTGCTGAGATGTCCTCTATGCTAAAGAGATCTTTTGCGAGTTTTAGCGTCTTTTTCAGCTCTGGCTCGTTTATAAGCGTCGTGCCACCGCCCACATAAAAAGCGAGTCAAAGTCAAAGCCAGCCTCTTTTACCTGCCTCATCTCCTCGCGTAAATTTTTCCAAAAGTAAATTTTACCATAGCTCCTGCTCGTAGTGGTACTTGTGAAACGAGCAATACGGGCAAAATGTAGTGACAAAACGGCACGTGAGCGTAGAGCATATACTTTTTGTCTTTTTTTGGAGTTTTGGTGTAAGTCGTGTTTAGAAATGTCTATGTTAAATTCGTTATATAGCGATTTTTGTATAGAATTATGAGCGTAATTTGCAGCAAAACTCTCAACAATATTTTTAAAAATCATAATTAATCGCCTTAAATAAGTTAGTTTAATTTTGAGTCCATTAGGATAGCCAGAGTTTTAATAAATTGTAGCCTTGCATTAACGTCATTTCAGGTAAAAAGTGCAATCATTTTAAATTTGTACTATTTTTACAAACCTGCGATTTTTCACATATCTGGCTCGCTTTTTGCTCTATAAATTTAATCTTAGCCTACTTACTCTTTTTACTCTTGAGATGACCTTGCTTGAGTCAAGCTCAAATTTCACTCCGTCTTTTGTCTGCAAGTAGTAGAATTACCGATATTGCAAAAGTGACTTCACATCATAAATTTTTAACCGCCTTTTTCATCTATCTCAGCAAGGCGTTTGCTCTTTGTCTTTTTGCCTCGCAAAAGTGAGCTAGGTAGCGCCTTTTAACGCGCTTTTATCTACAAGCAAAGTTATAATCCACATCGCCTATATTAAAGGTTTTTTTGCTGTGTATTTGATAAACAAAAGCGAGTTTAGAAACGATCATAAGCAAAAGCGCAGCATAAAAAAACAAATGAAAAATCCTTTGTCTCTTTGATGCTTGCAACGCCCCTAGCACAAAGAGAGCATAAACGAGCAAAAGAGTATCCAAAGTGCCAAAAATCCGCCATCTTTTTAAGACAACAACCGAAATGATAAAAAGCAAAAACGCATGATAAGCGACAAAAGATAGATGATGGTGATCTATCTTTAAAAGAAAACTACCAGATTACCCCAGCATGAGAGGCAAAAATAGCGATAAAATGGCGCCCCAGCCGTAGTTTAGCTTTGAAATGCTGCAAAAGGCTAAAAATGGCAAATGAGATGAGCGTTAAAAATAGATGAGTGAGCTATAAAAAATGAAAAGTACGGCTTTTTAAATTATATTTTTATCATCATTTTTGGTAAAAATAGGGACAAAGACCAAGATAGCGATCTCAAAAAGCCGTCACGATCGCGGTCGCGCAAAATAACTAAGATGCGTAAATATCATCTCTGAGCTATCTAAACTCGGAAAAGTAGCCGATCCACAAAAGCCAAAAATACAAAAAAAGTAGCAAAGCATACTGACGACTGGGACGATGAGGGTGAGGTGCTTAAAAAATTTGTAGCGCACTCTTTTTATGAAATTGCCTTCAGTGCCCGAGTGCTCGCCAAAGACGGCTCTCAAAAATATGAGTTAAAAAGCAGCTCATTTTTGACCTTTCTCAAAAGCTCCTCTAGCTCTCTTGATAGCGCCTTCTACATTCATAGTTTTTGTCTTCAAAATCCTTCGTGATATCATCTTTTTATGTCTAAGATCACAAAAGCAAATTCGCTCTTTTAGCTCCTTTAACTCCTTTTGAAAACTTTCAGTGTAATTTGTCCTATTTGCTTTGTCAAAAGGTCGTTTTCTTCGTTTTAAAAAGAGTGATCAAACGCTTGTTTGCTGCTTCTTATCTCACAGTTTGAAAAATTGCCTTTATAAATTACAAATTTCTTGGCGTTTTAACGTCTCATCTTTTCATCTAAAATGTCTTGATAACTCAGTTAAATCCTAAAAAGTACACGGAAATACTATTTAAGCACCTTTGCGATTTCGCTCCAGCCCATTGCTTAGCAAGTTCAGCTGCGGTTTTGCCACTTTTGTGCGGGCGTTTTGCTGGCGCCGTTTTTCTAGCAGAGTTTACGATCGTTAAATTCAGCAAGTGCCTCATGGTGAAGCTGCGTAAAACCAAAGCTCGTCGGTGTCTGCGACCATGCTGGATGCGCTTTATCTGCTCCACGGCCGCGCATGTTTTGCTCATCGGATGCTCTATCAAATTTTCTGGATGCTCTTTTTGCTCGAAAAACCACCAAAAATATCTTTAAAATCGCCAAAATCAAGCCCCCAAAGCCGCATCATGCTCGGCTGGCTCATCTTTTTGCATGCGTGGGCGCATCGCCTGCACGCTAAAGCCACCATAAGCACGTCCGTCTATCGCAAAGAGCCAGTCGCTCATATCGGTAAATTTGCGCTTATTTGATCGCCAACTTTGACGTTTTGCACGCTATCTGGCTCATTTACGAGCGTGCCATATATCGTCTCTCCGTCAAATTCAACGTCATTTTACCCACATGTGCTCGCCCACCTCTTCGCCATTTTATGACATCTAAAAAGCAAAATTTTTACCATCGCATAATCAAAGCATAGGTGCGATCCTGCGGCGCTCCCAGTAAAGCTCACGCCAAAAATGCTCAAAGCTCTCACGAGCTTGCTCAAATGCGCGCTGCATATAGTCTTCGTCGCTACTTACAAAATAGATCGGCATCTGCTCGCCAGGTCTATTTGCTTACCAAGTATTTTTCTCAAAAAGCCCATTTTTACTCCTTTTTAGGGATTTAGATGAGATCAAATTTAAATAAAACGATAAGGCGATTCACCCACGAATACGCCAAATTTTCGAATACAAAAACCATGCGAAAATTTCGCCGTATTGGCCCAAAATCCTGCGGAATTTTGTAAAATGTAAAAGTCACGCAGCTATTTCACTATAAAACCACTACGATTATTTCGCAAAATTAGGCGAGGCGATTTAAATTTTTACTGCGACGGGGTTCCGAGCTGGTAATGACCGAGCAGGTGAATCAACGACGCATAATAAAAAGCGAAAATATGCGATATAGCCTGCGGGCGAGATTTTCTAGCTCATTTAAAGGCGCTCACGAGAAGCCATTATTTTTAGGTTTTTAAAACTTATCGGAAGTTCTAGGTTTAGCCCCTAACCAGCTTTATACACTCTTGCAGATCGTCTATGCTTTTTGCTTGTCACTCTGATCTCTTCGCCCCTGATCTGCGCACTAACCTTGATCTTTGAGTCTTTGATCGCTTTTGGTTATCTTTTTGAGTTTTCGCCATCAAGCGTGTCGTTTAACTTTAGCGTAGCCTTCGGATTTCCCCCACTAGCTGGCTCTCTTTTTGTCTCTGTGATCGCCACTGGTGGGATGTTGCGCTTGATGAGCTTTGAGATCACGATGTCTTTTAGCGCGTCGATCTTGTGTATCATGAGCTAAAAGCGTGATCGGTCTCTCCTTTTTCATTTTAGCTCTACCTCAGCCGCAGCCCCTTAAAGTCATACCTCGCCGCGATCTCTTTTTGCCGTCTCCAGAGCGTTTTTAACCTCCATCATATCGACTTCAGCGCTTATGTCAAAGCTGTGTTCGCTTGCCATTTTCTATCCTTTTATAGATTCTTCTATATTTTTAACCATGAGTGAGATCAGCCGCTTTCAGCCTCCAAACTGCCCCATGCCACGTGCGGGGTGATTAGTGAGATTTTCTTTGTTTTTTACATTTAAAAATGGGCTATTTTTCGCTCATTGGCTCGCTTTCTAAAACGTCGAGTGCCAAAGCGTAAATTTCTCTCATCTATCGCCCTTGCCATCGCAGCTTCATCCACTATGCCGCCACGTCCTACGAAAGTAGCACTATCGCATCATCTTTTAGCAAATTATCTCGTTTGCTCCCAGTAAATTTCTAGTCTTTTTCATTTAGCGGTGCGTGGATGCTGATGATGTCGCTGCTTCTTAGTAGCTCGTCTAAGCTTTTTGCTTGAGTCGCTATTTTTATTGTTGCTCCGCTTTGTCGAGTAGTAGCTCACGTTTGCGCCAAATGCGTGCGCTGCCGCCACGCCGCGTCCTATCTCGCCAAGTCTATGATGCCGATTCTTTGCCAGCGATCTCGCTGATATCTGCGCCAAGATAGGTGAAAATTTTCGCTTTTCACCCATTCGCCACTCTTTACGTAGTGATCATAAGTTTGATGCGGTTTGTTGGCTCAAAAAGCAAGGCAAAAGTGTGCTGCACGACGCTTGCGGTTGAGTAGCCAGCGACATTTTTAACAGCTATATTTTTAGCTTTTTGCATGCTCCAAGATCGACATTATTCATCCCAGTTGCGCTTATGCAGATGAGCTTCGGTGAGCGCGTCCATCACGGCTTTGTCGATGATGACCTTGTTTGTGATGACGATATCAACGCCCGCTTTAGACGTGGCGCGACCTCTTCGCTCTTGGTTTTTGGTGGCTGATAAACTCGCCCGATTTCTTAAAAACACTAAGATCAACGCTTTTTCTCCAAGCGTTGCCGCGTCCAAACAAACGATCTTCATCTTTAATCCTTAATAAAATGTCCTACAAATTTAGAGTAGTTATCTAAAATTACGCCGCCCTTTCTATATCCAAGCGCGCACGCCTCATAAGCGTAAAAATACGCCTGCTTGGTAGCTCTCGCCCCCTCTCATCTTGGTTAAACTCGTAAATTTGATAGATGGCCTTGTTTGAGTCGTATTCGCCGTCATTGCTTGCTATTTGTGTGCCGTTTTCATCGTATATCGAGACGTTTGCACCCTTCTCTGCCAAATACCGGTTTTTTCACATATTTTTTGCCTTTTAGTGGCTCATTTGAGGTCTCGAGCAAGAGCGGGTGATTAGGATATAGATCCCAAAGGATTTTTAAGATCCCTTTGCTTTGGAAAAAGCAGCGTGTGAGCTGGATTTATGATGATAGCTTTTGATTTTTGACGATGTTTGAAAGTATGAGAGCCAGCTCGCCCTCATCGATAGCTATGCTCTCCCAGGCACTAGCAGACCAATACTCGGAAATTTTCATCATTTTTAAAAATGCCCTCATTATCGTCAAAAACGACCTCATCAACGTAGGCAAAAGTGCTGTTACAAAACCAGCCTCTTTTGCGATGTATTGCAGCAATTTCACGGTTTTGCTCGTCCTCGATGCTGCCAGCGATACTGCTAAAAGAGTATCCCCAGCCCTCGTAAAGCTCGTCAAGTCAGCATCCTCATCGCCAAGCGTGATAAGGCGTTTTGAGGTACAGCTGTAGCGACTCGTAAGGTCGTTAAAGCTGAGCTGCTTCGTCCATGTGATTTAGCTTTAGCATCGCCCACTGGATGATCGCTGTCTCAAAAACTGCCGTTGGCGTGTCGGCGTTAAACTCAATGAGCATATGGAAACACCATCAAGCCCGCCAGCTAGATCAAACCTGCCGTAAAAGGTGCCAATGAACGTCATTTTTCCCAGCTATTTTTTATGATATCAACAAGGTTAAATGGTATGCCTATCTCGTGAAAAAGGTTGTTGTCGATCACGTGTTGAGCGGCATTTACATACATATCATATAGCTCGTTTGCCGCCTCGTAGTAGGCATTTGCCTCTTTTCGCTTACTTGCACGATCTCATCAGCGATATACGAGCTGTTGTCGTTATCTGTATGCCATGCAGCCGATTTTCTCCATAGTCGTTGTTTAATGGGGTGATTTTTCTGAAATTATCATTTTTCAGCCTCCAAAGCTTGATGAGCTAGAACCTGACTTTGAGCCACCACCGAAAAATCACTCTTTCCACCGCTGCTTCTTGCAGCAGAATTTGCCGCTTTTTGCTTGTTAAAGCTATCGACACTTCTTGTGTAGGCACGTGGATTTTTATATGTGCTTTGGCGATTTGCTTGGAAATTTTGGTTGCCAAAGAGCTTACTGCCTATCCAGCTACCAAGTATCGCGCCAGCTGCTGAGGCAGGATCGTCTCGCCAAGGCTTAGCCCGCCGCTGTAGCTGTGCGTCGCTAGTTCTTGTCCAGTTGGAAGTGTTGTTGTCGATCTTTGCATTTGCTTGCGCTAGAAGTTTATCGATCTCGTCTTTACTTAGCACGCGCTCAGTGCCGTTCATATCTTTTAAAAACGACCCTAGTTTCGTTGCTTGGGTACTCTTCTAAGATTTTATAAACGCCGGTGCGCTCTCTTCGATGATGACAAAGGCGCCGTTTTTTGCCGCTTCGTTTAGTGCGTTTTCATTACCGCCATCGTCGCTCCCACAACCTGCAAGTCCAGCCATGATAATGGCACCAAATCCCCAACCGCAGCATAAGTAGCTATTTTTGAGTGTTTCATATCTCTCCTATCAACTCTTTTAAGTACATGTCTTCTAACAGTATCACGCCGCGTTTCGAGTGATAGGTGGAGTGATGTATCGCTTTTATTATCTTTTCACTGATCTTTTTCGTTGCCTTTGGTTTCGATTTAGCTCCTTTAGATATTCAGCCAGTCTATCCATTTGACTCATCCTCTATCTGCGCATCTATCGCCGCTTCGCTTGTAGCCTTTTCATTTTAGGTGTTAAAGTGGCCTTTGCATGGCGTTTAGAAACTCGCACGAGCTTCTCGTCTCTATCTTTGTAAATTGCAAACTTTCATTTTGCGCTCGATAAGCATCTGCTCTTTTTCTTTAAAAAGCCCTATCTTTGTCGGCTTGCAAATTGAAAATTAAGCTCTTAGCTCATTTAGCTCATTTAGCAAATAACACAAACTCGTCGTTTTGGGATTTAGTTTTGTGCTTTTTGAAGCGGTTTTTGCGGGCTTTTCACTGCCAGCTCCTCGTCAAGGATAGACACATTTTGCCATTTTTCAATGACTGTTTTTCAACGAGCCTCGGCGGGTTCTATTATAGACTGCTTCTTTTGTTATGCCCTGAAATTCTGCAGCTTCATTTACAGCTAGCTTTTGCATCGGATTTCCGTTTAAAAATAAAATAAAAATTGCTTTGATTATAAAAATAAGGCTAAAGAAGAGTTAAACAAAGAGGCAAAGCTCCCTTTGTCTTGGTTTTAGAGTCTTGACTCGTAGCGTCTAAGCATATAAAGACGTTTAAGCATTTTCTTGCGAGCAGCAATTTTTGTTTCTTGCGGATCTCAGTTTTAGGCTCAAAAAAGCGTCTAGCTCTTGCTTCAGTAACGACTAAGTTACGGTCAGTTTTGTTTTTAAACTTTTCTGTAACCCTCGTCAAATGACTCGTTGGGATGTACCTTAATACCAGGCAACGTCCTCACCACCTTTCAGATTAAAATAAGCCGTGAGTATAGTTTAACTTTCATAAAGTTAAGCTTTTGGACAAATTTAAAATATTGTACTTGTAGTACACCAAAATTTATAATCTGTAAATTCAAAAAGGGATTGTCATGTCAAAGGATGTTCATCTTAGCTACGCCAAGAGGCGTTACATTTTTGCTGTGTTACGCTTATTGCATATTTTGCCATTTGATCAGGATAAATGACGCACAGCTATTTTTGCTGAGCTTTGATAAGAGCAGGGTCGATCTATTTTTACAAATTGATATGCAAGAGCTATATTTGATGCCATTTTGTTTATCACTTTGTTTTTAACTATATCCTAACGACGCTTGCAGGGCGCGTCTGGTGCGGCTGGAGCTGTCCGCAGACCATTTTTAGAGCGATCTTTCGTGACCTTTTGCGACTAAATTTTAAAAGATCAGATATCCAAAACAGACAAAAATGAGCCGCTAAGGTCAAATGCTTAAGCGTCGATTAGCGGGAATTTGGTCTGTTCTAGCTCTTATAATAGCTACCAAATTTTTATGTGGTTTTTGTGCCGCCATTTGAGTTTTTAGCCTATATAATTGACCCGGACATAAATTACTTGCATTTTGGCTTGGTATCGCTGCTTGGCTGGTCTATGACGTGGTCATTTTAAAAGAAAACTTTCGCGTCTAGTGTCTGCGCGTATGCAAGGGTGCAGTCCGTTATGTTTGATAGCGACACGATACAAGTTATCTACAACCAAGCCAGAGGCGGCACCATATATGAGGGCAAGAGAGAAATGTAAAAAGCCAAAAGAGATGGCGCGCTTTGCACTGGCTGCGAGGCCTGCGTGAGGATATGTCGACGCATATAGATATAAGAAAGAAAAGGCATGCAGCAGGTGTATAAACTGCGCTTGAGTGTAGTGATGCGTGCAGCAAGGTGATGGGGCACTTTTAACAGGGCTCGCTTATAGAGTGGAGAGCATAAACTCATTCAAAGAGCAAAAAGGTCAAAATTTTACGCTTTAGAACAGTTGCTTATCTTGTCATTTTGTGCGCAGTTTTAGTAGCTGCAGCCTGATGAGTGGCAAAAAGAGAGCATGCTTTTAAATATAAATAGAACTGGAGCTTTACAAGGTTTTAGATCAAAGGTGAGGTTGAAAAATGTATGTATTTTTAGTGCAAAATACCCAAAGCAAGGATCGCATTTTACTGAGATAGATGATAAAAGCATAGAAATTTCTCGTCCAAATAAGCCTTTTACGCTAAAAGCTGGCGCAAAGCAAAAGGTCATCGTCACGCTAAAATCATGATAAAACACAAGCGAAAAAGATCTCTTTAAAAACATATAAATATAAGCTGCGCCACCGACGAGTCAACTATCAGCGTGCAAAGAGCTAGCACCTTTATCTATCCTAAAAGATGATAAAATGACAAGAGTAGATGGGAGTAAAATGGCGATCTCAGAAAAAGGCAAAAACGATACGAACTCATCGTAAAAACGGCGCTTGATCTATTTTTTAAAAATGGCTACGAAAAACCAGCCTTAGCGATATCGTCGCAATTAGTGGCGGCTCGCTTGCTAGCATTTACACATTTTTGAGAACAAAGAGGGCTTTAAGGCGATCATAGAGCAAGAGATAGATGACTTTTATAAAAGAGATCGATGAAAAGATAGACCTTAAATTTCTCATAGCTTGGAGGAGTTTTTAACCAGTGCAACCATCATCTTCTCCATCGTCTGCACGCAAAAAGCGTCTTGCTTAGCAGGACTATGATAAGCGAGAGCTCTAAAAATGGTGGCAAACTTGGCAGGGCATTTTAGATCACATTCAAACAAGATCGATCTTGTGCCTATACATTCTTTGAAAGAGATGAGATAAAAGCCCGCTAAATCCAAAATCTCCAGCCGAATTTGCTGCAAAATGCTTTATGGAAAGTGTAGAGGTCACATTACTACAACGCTCTCATATTAGACGAAGAGCCAAAACTACAAAAAGAGCGTGAAGAGCACGTTGCTTTGTGCGTTGAGCTATTTTTAAATGGCATTGTTAAAAGTTGAATTGACTTTTTAATTTATAATTAGTTATATTCAGTAACTTTTATAATTTGTAATAAAAATTACAAAACCTCATTTGGGATTAAAATTTAAAATTAAGAGAGGTTTTATGTTGAAAATTTAAAAGTTTTCTTGTGCTTTCAGCTGCCGTTTTTGTTTTCTGGCTGCTTTGAAAGTGGCGACAAAAAGGCTGCTGCAGGCCGCCAGATGCCAACATCTCATGTTGATATTTGTTGCACAAAAAGCAGATGTGCCTCATTAGCTTGACTACACGGCCACAGTTACAAGTAACCAAGATGTCATCCCATCTATCCAAAGGTTGGCGGCACGATCATAAAGCAGTTTTTAAGCCCGGTGACAAGGTCAAGGCTGGAGAGAGCTATTTCTCATAGATCCAGAGAAATATCGTTAGCTACGACTCACTTGACGCAGCCGTTGGCGTTGCAATGCAAATTTAAAAATGCCGAGACTGAGTTTGAAAAGATTTCTGCCGCTTTATAAGAAAAATGCAGTCTCTCAAAAAGATTACGACGCAGCCGTTGCTGCTTACGATATCGCAAATGCAAATTTAGTAAGCGCAAAAGCAAATTTAAAAAGTGCAAAAATAGATCTAGGCTACACAAGCATAGTGGCTCCATTTGACGGCGTTGTTGGCGATAATAAAGTAGATGTTGGCTCATCGTAACAGCAAGCCAAACTCAGCTTGTAAGACTAACAAAGATAAATCCGATCGAGGCTGACTTTTTACATCGCAGACGTGGATAATCCTAAGCAGAAAAAGCAAATTTGAGATAACGGCGCTTGGCAGCAACTAAATAGCGAGGCTGTTTTAAAATTTAAACAATGAAGATTTCACTGGCAAAAGTGACATTTATAGATAATGTCGTAAATACGGCAACTGGCAGCGTTTTAGCAAAGGCTAGCTTTGATAATAGTGAGGGTAGAGTTTACCAGCGCGTTTGGTCACATAAAGATGAGCGGATTTGTGCAAAAATGCCTTTAATATCCCACAAGTCGCCCTTCAGCAAAGCGCTACAAACACTTATGTTTTGGTCGTAAAAGATGGCAAAGTAGGCCAAAAATGTAAAAACTAGCTACCAAACAAAAGATATGGTCGTAGTGACTGAGGGGTCTTGAAGAGGCGATAAGATAATAGTTAATAACTTCCTTAAAAATCGGAGTTGGCGTCACCAGTAGAAACTGATAAAGACCTAAGCGTCAAATTCTTAAACAAAGATGTAAACGCTACAAAAAGCAAGTAAAGGCAGATAGATGTTTTCAAATTACTCATAAACCGCCCGATATTTGCAACCGTTATATCCTATCATCATAGTTATAGCAGGTTTTATGCGTTATCAAAGAGGCTTCCTATAGAGGAGTATCCAGTCTTACTCCGCCTGAAGTATCAGTAAGTGCGTCATATAGCGGTGCTGATGCACAGACTATCGCTGAGCTCAGTCGCCAGTGCCATTGAGGATCAGATAAATGGTGTTGAAAAATATGCTCTATATGCAAAAGCACATCAAGCTCAGCAGGTACTATGAATATAAGTGTATATTTTAAGATCGGCTCATCGTCAAAACAAGCTACGATAGAGCGTAAATAACCGCGTCCAAGCTGCCCTTTCAAAGGCTACCTCAAGAGGTGCAAAACATGGGTGTAACGGTGCGCGAAAAGAAGTGGCTCGATCCTTCAAGTGTTGGCTTTTACAAATCCAAATATGAACCTAGTTGAGCTATATAACTATGTAAATTTAGCATCGCCGACGAGATCAAAAGAGTAATGGCATCAGCGATACAGCGCTCATTGGCGGCAAGAGTACTCACTGAGAATTTGGCTAAAAAGCCAGACAGACTATCTCAGTTTAAACTAACTCCAAGCGACGTCATCTCTCGAGTAAAAATTCGAGACTCACAATACGCAGCCAGCAGAGATCGGTGAGCAGCCATCAAAAGGGTGAAAATCCTTATGTTTACTCGGTCGTTTCTGAAGGTCGTTTCAAAGATCCAAAAGCAGTTTGGTGAAATACTGATAAAAGAGTGAGGACGGCAGCGTCGGCTAAAACAAAAGGGTCGCCAGGGTCGAGCTTGGGCTGCTAGCTACGCATCCAGATGCTGATGCTAAATGGCGAAACCAGCAGTGCCACTTTTGCTACTTTTACAAAACGATGCAAACGCACTTGCAACTGCCCGGGCGGTAGCTGCAAAGCTCGAAGAGCTGAAAGAAACCTATCCAGTTGGCCTAGAGCACACCGCAGCCTACAGCCCAACTGAGATTTATCACCGTCTCAATAGACGAAGTTATAAAAACTTTTCATAGAAGCGATGTTGCTCGTTCTTATCGTAATGTACTTCTTCTTAAAAGAGCTTTGAGCCACCATCATACCGATGCTCGCCTGCCAGTCTCTATCCTAGGGTACATTTGGCGGACTTTATATCATGGGCTTTCAGTAGTGAAATGATAACGCTTTTTCGCCCTAGTTCTTGCCATCGGTATCGTCGTGGATGACGCCATCATCGTTATAGAAAACGTCGAGAGGGTACACGAAGATAAAAATATAAGCGTAAAGACGCAACATTTAAGGCGATGAGAGGTACAAACTCCAGTTATCTCTATCCGTGCTCGCTGTGCGGTTTTCGTGCCGGTATCTTTTATGGAGGCTTTGTAGGCGTTATACAAAAGCAGTTGCGCTAACACTTGTCGTCTCTGTTTTGTATCTCTGGCTTTGTTGCTCTTACTCTTACGCCAGCACTTTGCGCGGTTATGCTTAAAAGGCAGAGAGCAAAGTCATTTTGGATAGTTCAGAAGGTAACGACTTCTTTGATTTTAGTACTATATCTCACAGCAGGCGTGGCAAAAATACAAAACACGTCATCAGTAGCTTTATAGTCATTGGCATAATGGGATTTGCAACGTATGGCTTGTTTCAAAAGGTGCCAAAAGGGCTTGTGGCCCCAGAAGACAAGGGTGCTTTTGATGGTTGTCACCTCCTTCCACCTTCTACAAATATGCTAAAGACAAAAGGCGAGCTAGTCTCTATCGGCGGTGCTATTTTTGAGGCAATCCAAATGTTGGATTAGCATGGGTTTTGCAGGATGCGATATGCTGGCTGGCTCACTTAGAGAGAAAACTCAGCCATTAGCTTTATTAAACTAAAGACTGGAGCGAGAGAGAAAGGCGCTGCAGATAGCGCGAGATGCTTTGGCTGGAGCAGTTAACGGCATAGCTTTGGGGCTCAAAAGAGTCAATGACCTTTGTTGTAATTACCTCTATCATGGGCTTATCGATGACTGGTGGCTTTGATGTATCTACAAAACAAGAGCGGCCAGGCTACCGGCGAGATAGAAGCGGACGCTAGAAAGGTAACTGCAGCAGCAAATGCACAAGACCACAGAGCTAACTGGTGTAAGAACGACGCGAGACAAACTACCGCCAGTTTAAGATCACGAGTCGTAAAGAGCAAACGCTATTTGGCGTAAGCGAGGTGAGTACAGCACGATAGCGGCTGCTGGCTCTTACTACGCAAACGACTTCAACCTTGCGGGCCAAATCTTACCGCGCGTATGCAAGGAGCAAGTGACCAACTTTAGAAAGCAACCCTGAGGATCTAAGATTACTCGTTCGTTCAAATGGTGGTGGCGTGGTGCCATTAAAATTCCAGTAGCAACGCTTACAAGATCGATCGGACCTGATATCGTTGAGTAGATTTAACCTCTTCCCTGCGGCGATGATCATGCGGGCGATCCAAAAGCACGGCTATACATCCGGGCGATGCGATGAAGAGCGATACAAGGGGTCGTAAATGACACACTAAATGAGTGATGGGTACGCGCTATAAGCTGAGCAGAGCAGCGTATCAAGAGGAATAGAAATTCTCGAGCGAGCACAGATCGCCTTTATCTTTTGGTATGGTCTTTTGTCTGATCACTTGCGGCTCAGTACAGAAAGATGGCTCATCCCACTTGCTGTTATCACGGCCGTGCCGTTTGCGGTATTGGCTCGTTGCTAGCTGTTGTTTGGTTAAAGAGGCTAGCAGATGATATCTACTTTGAGATCGGACTCTTGCTGCTCATCGGTCTAGCGGCCACGCCGACGTTTGATCGTGGTGCTGTGCAAGAGCGCGAGAGCGGAAAAGGCATGGCTGACTCGGCTGTAAAGTGCGGCAAAACTTCGCTGTAGGCCTATCGTTATGACATCTATCGCATTTACACTGGGCGTTTTCGATGGTCGCCAAGCACGGTGCAGGCGCTGCATCTCGCCACTCACTAGGAACTGGCGTGGTTGGCGGCATGATCAGCTTCTACTACGGTAGCGATATTTTTCGTGCCCTGTGTTTTACTGTGGCTTGCCCAAATGAAAAATACTGGAAAAGGAGCAAAAAGATGAAAATAAGGCGTTTGTATACTTATAACAGCGGCGTGTGTGTTTGCTGGTTGCTCGTTTCGCTTGAGATATGCCAAATGTGGATACATTCACCTCAACATGCACTTACGAGGACAAGCGATGTAAAGAGATCTTTGGTGGAAAAGGACCCTCACGATGATTCGAAATTCTCTGGTCGAAAGCGCACTTGAGAAAAATACTGAGGATTACGCATCGCATGTTCAGTACAGCAAAAGGCAAAGCCTTGGCGTGCTGAAGCTGATTGCTGCCGAGGTGGGTGATATGCAAGTTATGCCAAAGCAAAGACCAGTGAGTGAAACTTACACTGGAGCGGCCTCAAACACACTGCTCGAAGCTCGAGCATAAATTGGGGCTGAAGCTACGAGATGAGATCTCTGCAGAGAGAGTAAAAATAGCGTTGCTTGCGGCTAATGAAAAGGGTAAACGCTTAGTAAATTTGACTATGATAGCGCCAGACTAAGCCTTAGCTCAAGTGTGGCAAAAAGCTACTTAGCTCTAGTATCGCTAAAACATGCAAGGCGGTGCTAAAAGAGACACTAAGACCTACGAAGATACGCTAGCGCTTCGCAAGACGCAAGCAGTCTTGGTGGCATAAACAGGATGACCTATCTGCCAAAAGCAAGGCTGAGGTTGAAAGGGCAAAAACCTAGCCTAACTTCGGTGCTAAACTCAAAGTCATAGCCTTACTTCACTAGCCATCCTAACTGGCAAAACAGTGAGTGTGTACAAAAGGACCGTTGCTGAGTGTATAAAACCCCTGCAAGCTCACCTGAGATAAAGGCTGGCATCAGCTCAGATGTTTTGCTTAGAAGAAGTGACGTGGCAAAGGCACTAGCAGATCTAAAAGCTACAAAATGCCCTTGTGGGCGTAGCAGACTGATTATTTTCTACAATCTCACTTACTGGACTTTTGGGCTTTACAAGTATTGATTTTGAAAAATATGTTGTAGGAAATGCCAATACTTGGAATATAGGTGGCTCTTTAGCGCAAAAATATTTGACTACGGCAGGACATAATGTCCGCGTTGCTGAGACAAACGAGCAAATCGCAGCTATTGCTTACGAAGCGACTGTTAGATCGGCCGCGAGAGAGGTTAGAGATGCCCCTTATCTAAGGCAAAACACAAAGCTCTCTTTGGATCAGGTAGAAATTGCTACAATCTCAGCAAATTATTCGCTTGCTAAAGATCAGTATAACGCTGGCTATATCGGTCGCAGAGCTTCTCGATGCGGAGAAGAATTGCTTCAAGCAAGCTTCAAATGTCTCTGCAAAGCTTTGATGAGGGTAGATAGCGCGGTCGAGTTTATAGGGGCACTTGGCGGCGGATTTGGAGCTAGATAAAATAAAACTCAAAAAGGAGAAAAGTTGATGACTAAGATTTCATTTCGATACATTTTCTTGAGGGTGTTTTGCTATCGCTCTTGGGTGTAGCATTATGGTTTGCGATAAATTACGTGGATACCGGTAGGCGAGTCAAGCTTTTTATGATATCGGCCGGATAATGTTTATGATGGCAGCTGTCTTTTGGTATCGTTTTTACCTTATCGCGGCGATATTTGTTATACCCTATTGAGGGCGATGACAAAACCTAAATCCTCTCATCTAAGAATTACGTTCGTAGATGACCCCTCAAAATACATTATATTCTACTTATTTCGTACGCAAGAGTAGAAAGGGCGAAGATCGCGCCCTTGAAGTACTCAAATTACGATTATTTTGCGCTCTTGCGCCACGCATGGTGCAGCCTAAAATCCTATAAATGATAGCTCCGATGATAGACTCCAACGATAGGCGCAACCCAGAAAAGCCAAAGCTGCTCCTAGTGCCCAGAAGTGCCTTGAGAATATCGCAACGCGCCAGTTGAGCGAGCTGGATTAACCGATGTGTTTGTGATAGGTATCGAGATAGGGTGTATCCAGCGGCGTCAGCCAAAGGCCAATGGCGATCGGCGCAAAGCGCTGGTGCGCACTCATCAGTCGCACCTAGGATAATGATGAGGAGAAAAACGCGGTTAGAACGACCTCTGCAACTAGCGCTGAAAGGACTAGATTGCCAGCCATTTGGTGAGTGCTCGCCGTATCCGTTGCTAGCAAAACCGCTTGCGGTAGCGTCAAATCCAGCCTTGCCTGAAGCGATGAGATATAGCACGCCAGCGGCTGCGATCGCTCCGATAACTGTGCGATGACGTAAGGCGACGAGTCTTTTTATCAAATCTTCCGCCAACTAGCAAGCCAGCTGGGACAGCTGGGTTTGAAGTGACGCGCACTGGTCGCGACCAGCCGCGTAAGCCATCAGCGTAAGAACTGTAGGGCCAAAAGCCAAATGCAACACCCACCAAAACCAATGCCAAGCTCTGGAAAGCCGCGGCAAATATCGCACCACCGCAACCTCCAAATGTAACAGGTATATGGCACTCAATAAATATCTCTCTGTTTTATCCCTTTTGGAGAGTAAAGTAAAAGGGGCGATTTTCAGCAAAAACGTGTGACATTACAAAATATTGTAAGGTAAAGTTTTATGTAAAATTACTTGTGGTTTTGGGTTAAGAGTACAGTGTTTATAACAATCGCAAATACTATTAAATTTTCGATTAGTTTTTATATAAGCTCTGCGTAAAAGCTAAATCGTCGTTTTTAATAAATTACGTACCCGCCGATTACTGACGGGTTTTTATGTAATATTACTAACGCCTTGATGTCCGCCGAGCTAACTCTTGGTCATGCTGCTCAAATGGCAGCTTTTTATGCCGCCAGCTTCTATCACGACACTTGCGCCATTTATGGTTACTTTGGTGCTACCTGCTTGGTGGATGATCTCATTTTAGCATTGACCTCATTATACGTCGTCTCGATCTCGCTATACTTAGAGGTCTCACCGCCATCTCGGTGTGCTGCGCGGCTGTTTTGTAGTGAGGTACGACTTAGCATTTATGTCGATGTAGTTGTTTGCCTGAGCAGCGATGTGCTCGTTACTAAACTCATTTATGCCTTTTTGAGGAGTGGCTTGTGGCTACCATCTATGTTTTGCTCTTTGGTACCTTTTATCTCTTTAGTTTCGTCGTTTATGTATGGTTGTGTTGAGGGTTTGATTTTATCTCGACACATTATCATTGCCGACAACAAACTCATGCCTACTCTTGACCAACTCTGGTTGTATCATCAACTTGCTTCATTTGAGTATGTATTTGGAGACGCCTACTACCGTATCTTTCGAAAGTCCAACCGTCGTTAGATATTTACACCTCCGACATTTACGTTTTTATGCAGATCTATCGTTTGGATATGTGCTTTTTGACCCGCTTTCAGTGTAGCTTCACCATGCACTTGAGAGCTTTTGTCGTTTAGTATCGTTTTGAGAAAAAGTCGTTGTTACTAGCTCGTCGTAGTCTTTCTCAGCTTTACATAAATTGCTCTTTGTTTTTAAGTTTGACAAAGTGATCTCGTTTATGCCAGTCGTTTGACCGATCGTTTTTGAGCTAAGCGACGTTTGATGGTAGTTATTATCTACATTTACTAGTGGCATGTTTGAGGGCATTATAGAGGCTGCCACTTACCACTGGGTTGTCTATGTCGTTTTGCAAAAATGAGATGATCACCCGTCGCCGACCCTAGGTATCGCAAAGCCAGAGCTGTTGCTTGCGATAGGTGTGATCACTCTTAGATAGGCACTTTTATGATAGCTTGCGTTTATGGTGTCGTCTTTATCTATCTGCTCTTGTGTGCTAAAGGCGTTTAGTCTTACCTTTACTCTGCCGCAACTATCCGTATGGATGGTGTTTGTTTGGCTATTGGCCCATCTTGTCCTACGACAAGACCTAGAAATGATATCAGGCGCTTTTTGGCTTTTTGTTTATAACGGTACCATTCACGCTGCTTGGGATGATGCTTGAGTTTCATTTGTATATGAGCTTATAAATTCTTATCTTTTAAAAGGGACATTATCGCCCTAGAAATTTAGAGTATTTTCTAAAACGCTTTCGTCTATATAAGTGTGTTTTTATAGCTATTATTTTAAACTCATACTCGCCGCTACTTTGATCTATGGCGACTGAGATATTGTCGTTTAAATCCCAGAGCAAAGACGTTTGAGCTAACGATAGAATGCTTTCAAAAAGCATATCGCTTCTTAGCTTTTTAAGATAGGTGCTGACCTCAAAGCAACCTCGTATCTAAATGAATACTCATCTAAATTGTATGCTTATCATAGATTTTACCTGCTCGTCAAATATCTTCTCATTTTTGCTCTCTAATACGTTTTGGATAGGCTGTGTTTTGAAATGAGTGGGTGAAGCTATTTTGCCTTTAGAGTTTCGCTCTTTGTGATTTTATTTATGTGTTCGCTGGCAGATTGTTATTTCGAGTACGATTAAAAGCACTTTTTCTAGCCTCTTTGCCTTTGCTCGGCTCGCTGTGCTAGGCCTTCAGCTTAGTTGCTATAAGCTAGGATAAAGGTATCGTGAAATAAATTACTCATTATCTTCATAAAAATATATACCACTATCATGGCAAAGCCTTGTTATAAAGCTAAGAGTCACTTTTCGTTGTACTGCGCTATAAATTCTTTTTATTGTAGCTATTTTTGATGTTTGAAGTCTAGCTCTTTAGTTGGCCTTTGCTTGTTAAAGACCATTCTTTTACTACTTCAAGCACGCTTTGATCTATTAATAAATTCTGTTTGCTCTATTTATACTTAGTCTATATAGCGAAGATGTGAGTTTAGAGGTGAAGAAGTATTTTTGTCTATATTTGTACTGCTATCGTCATCAACGCCTAGATACTCGACATCGCTTACTATGCCGCTAAAGTAGATATAGTCGCTACCATTATTGCTTGGGATGATACTCTTGTTCGTAGAAGATGGTCTTTTTATGCTTAGCTTCATGCCTTTTATCAAGGTATCTATATATGCCAGTTTGAGGCGTTATCATTATATGATACTCTCTAAATTTTCATAAAGCGGGTTTTTGACTAAATTATATAGGCAAAAGCACTCTATGCTAAATATATCCTCTAAACTCTCATTTATATCAGCCCTTGTAACTATAAATTTATCGTTTGCTATCTGAAGAGTAGAAGGCATCGTTAGATACGCCATAATCTACAAAGCCGTCTGTTGCCACTGAGTTGCCAGATGCTAGCATGACTGGCTTAGTTAGTGATGATGTTGGTGATGTTATGTTTTGTCCATTTGTTGCTCTTTCAATCTTTTTCGTTTTCTTCTTCTCTAAGTCAGTATTTCTTTCTGGTTCTTTAATATCTATAAAATCTATTAACTTCTTCTTCTATGCCACCACGTTCTGCTTCTTTATTGGCTCGGTTATCCTTGTCTCAAAAATATCTACACCAATTTTCTATATCAGCACCCTTTTCACATGTTTTACAACCTAAAGCATCAAAAAATTACAACTAGTGCCACTGGTTGCCTCATCGGTTCTCATATGACTTATCTTTTTCACTAAAATCTTTTAGTTCTGCATTGTCATTTTTATATCGAGGTTTCTTTTTATTTATATTAAAAATATCCATTACTTCTTCTCGCTTTCAAAAGCTTATCTAAATCTTTTTCATCTCCTACTATCTTTAATATAACCCTTAAATAGCCATAATGATAAGGATCTTGACCATGTTCTAAGACTTTTTGATTAGCTTTAGTATTTTCTTCTTTAAAGTCTTTATATTTTGAGTTTTTATAAATTCTAAGCTCAGGGCTTGCTTTTTTATCTTTTATGCCATCGCTATTTTCTCTAAAAAGACTAGAGAATTCATGTTGCGATGTCTCTTGTTAGCCACTTACTAGGGAAGGTACCTTTTATAAAAAGTAAATCAGTGTTTTAGGCTTATTCATTGCAAAGTACTGATCAAGTAGATTTGGTTCATAATGCAATTTATCATTTTTCTAAAAAGTAATATTAGCATCACCCAAGCTCATCTATGTAATATTCTATACATTTAGCAGTATTTTTCATCGGTTGTATTTTTATCAAATATCACAGCAAACATATTTAAGCAATTTGCTTCAGTGTGAATATAAAGATGTTATGAAATATGATTATTGCTAATTGCCTCATTGTACTAATTCCTTTTTATTTCCATTATTTAATAAATTCTCTAAATCTTTGTCATCATTTATGATGTCAAAATATATTTTAAATATTCGTAGTCTTTTTGGATCTTGTCCATACTGTAATTGCCTTTTAATTAATTTAAATTCTCTCTTTTTAAAATTCTTTATATTTTTAGTTTTTATAAAAATCAAGTAGCTCTTTTACTAGAGAATTTTGCTTTCACAAACCGACTTCATTATCTCGAAAAAGAATAAGATTCAGTCCCATAGAAAAAGCCAATCTGCCATTTGGTTTTGTGCCTTTATCAAAAAGATCATTAAGGTTTTCGAAATTATCTTCATTAAAAGGCAATTTCTAATAAATTGGTTCATATCTAAGTCTTGCGGACTTTAAGGTAATGTTGCATTGCAACCATTATCTATATAAGCATTCATATATTTTTGCTGTATTTTCATCGCTATGTTTTTGTTGGCTACTATATTAAACATGTTTGCACAATCTAGATAATGTATGATTATATATTGCAAGCGGCATAATAAATGAAATCAATATCTCATTTACCATCCTTTTTATATTGCTCTACTAGCCTATCTAAATCTTTTTCATCATTTACAAGCGTTAATACTTTCTGTAAAGGATATAGCCTTTTTGGATCTTGTCCATGTTCTAATAGTTTTGATTAATTCAAATTATCTTCTTCATTCTCTATGTGAGTTTTTATAAATTCTAGTAGCTCAGGGCTTGGTGACTGCCCTTCTAACTTAACACCATTTTCTTCAGCAAAAGTCTAATCCTATTGAACCAGCTAACCACGCATTAGGTACTGCGCCTTTTTCTAAAAGTTTGTCAATGCTTTTTGGTTTATTTGCACTATAAGCAAATTCTAATAAGCTAGCTTTCATCGTTGAAATTGGTAAATTATGCCAGCGTTAGCATCGCATCCAAGATCATCTATGTAATATTTGATGTGCTTAGCTGTTTCAGCGTCACTGAAATGTCATTGAAAATGAGTCCAACCATATCCGTGCAGTTTGCTTCGTGTGAATATAAAGATGTTATGAGAAATATGATCATAGCTAAGTGTTTCATATCGCATTTCACATATCATGGTGTTTTAAAGATAATGATAAAGGGCTCATTGTGTCACTTCCAACGGAAGATTGATATCCCTAGGGAGATCCCTAGGTTGTTTTACAAAGCTTTTTAGTAGCTTCTCTCAGTCATCGCTTCCGCTTGTACCTGCAGCTACATGCTCCCCAAACTATCTTTCTATAGTTCATTGAAACTTTGAAAGCTCAGTTTTGTCGCTGTTTGGCTTGTCTTGAGCATTTGGGCTTACTAGGTGATATCTGTTATGAGTTTGCATCTTCTAGTTTTTGCTGGTGAAGAAGTGCTCAGCGCCACCGCTAGTTGATGTTCTATACCAGTGGATCTCAACCTCTGAAGTCTCGCCTTGAGTTAATGCGTTGTAAAGAGTGGAACAGCTTTTGTTTAAAGATGTTGTAAAGCTAAATGGCTTATGTACTCTTTGTCCTGATGGTTGGCCACTTTGTGGATCTACTGGAACAGTTACGATGTGTGAAACCTCTTGTGCCATGATCTCATCTTCGTGACCTGACTGATAGCGATTACCGATACTAGCTTCTGTTGAAGCACCACTTGAGATAAGTCCTGAGTAGAGACCTTTCACCTTAATATACACTGGTTGTGACATATTTACTCCTATTAAAAATTTGGTTATTTTAACTTTTATTAACTTTCTATTTTATTAAAAACATTACTTTTTAACATATAGCTTTCAAGTGCTTTATGTAATAAATAATTAAACGCCTCTTTATCTTCTCTGGTGCTGTCACAGCACCAGAGATAGTTGAAAAATAATTATTCTCGACTATATCGTACATTTTGACTATATAGCTCTTTGCAAAATAAGCTTAAGCAAAACAGCATTAACAAGCGTCGTGTTGTCGCTTAGAGCAGCGTTTTTATAATTGTTTCCATATCTTTTGTATTTAATGTCCTGCTCTGCTCGCTTATGGGGCTCATGTTTGGCTGCACTTTTTATGCTCTCAGCACTAAATTCATCAAAAGCTCATCCATACTCTTTTGCTGTTAGCATCCTTTGACTATTTATATCTTCTTCATCAGTACTGGGCACTCTCATTTTTCATTTAAGACACATCATTAACATTTTCATTTAAAGTGATATCTTTTCTTCATCTATGGAAGAGGGTATCTTTGGCTCTTCTTTAAAATCAACATTTGAGATTTTTCCCAACTGGCTCAAATTCTTTATTATCAAGCTCATCAAAGTTTTTGGTATTTTCTATGATCTTGTGAGCTTTGCCGACATATTCGTCTATCCTAGAAGGATCTATAAATATAAATTTAAGCTCCCTATCCTAAAAATATCTCTGGATTTATCACACTTTCATAATCATCAGGTAACTTCGAATAGAATCGCTATAAAATATCTCGCATCCTTCGTATCCGCAAATGGTAAAAACGCCCTCTTCAAAGCCTATATGAGCGTGCTTTGAAGCTATAGAGCCACTTGTATCGCTGCACGGAGAAATTTAACCGTATCTAGCGAGCCTATATCTCCGCCGTTTTTCATCAAAATGACATCTGCGCCAGCTCGAAGCTTTATCAAGGTACTGTATAACCGCTGCTATTTCTTGCATATTTTTCCTTAATAAAGCATCTTTCTTGGTAAATCAATAGTTGGTATGATATTCATGAGCTCTAAAAAGCTCTCCACCATTTGGAGTAACTTCAAAGCCAAAATATGACTCTTTTTACCATCAAAGTTAAGCGTGCTAACGCCAATGCTACTAAAAGTGAAGCCTTTTAGAGCTTGTACCAGCCCCTCACCATCAAAGCTGATCTCTTTTTTGTCGCTACCTGCATTTGAAACTGCATTAAAATTTAAACTGTGTTGAGATATCAAAGCTTTTACTTGAGACAAATGGGGTGATGGGATCGTGTGATCATACGCCAAAGGAGTTAGTTTGCGTAGCCTATATTTATGTGGCTGAAAGGTACCGATAAATCAACCGCTTTTTAAGTTATAGTTTAGTTTTAGCTCATCATTTGAGTCAAGCATCCAGTTGAGAAATTCTATCGATATAAGCGATATTTTCAAAACTTTTATTAAATCTTAGCTCTTTTTGCATATTTTGGTCTTACTTTGTAGCCACTGCCAGTTTTTGCTCAAATTTGTTTTAGATACTTATCATAAAAAGCTATTCAAGTTCCGTCTTTGCCAAAAATCTCTTAAATTCTTCGATGCTAACAGCCTTTGCTGAGTTTTTCATTAAATGGATAATAAGGTTTTATAAGGCTCCAAAGTCATCAGAACATCATCTTTATAAGCTGTTGCTAAAAAGCGATGAAGCTCCGTTTTCTACTATTTCCAAGCAAGTTTTGATAGCTTTTGATGAGTACTCATTTGAGCTCATCTGGAAGCTTTTTAGCGTCATTGTTTAGCACGATAAATGGATCGTTTTCATTTTTATGCCATTTATCGCATAAACGATCTTATCATCACTGCTTTGAAGCATCTCAAAGTTATAGTCACTAACTTTTTTATAGACATTTGTGAGCGTCATTGCTGATAAGATCTAGCGATCCGTCAAGGGTGAGCGCATGATGGTTTGTATTGGTGCTAAAGTCTGTAAATACACGTTTTATCTCGCTTGAAGCAAAGCCTAGAGAGTAGATGTATTTTAATGTAAATTTTCATCATTTAAATTTGTATTTTTGATTAGTTAATTTTATAAGAGAAAGTGGTGGGTTTTTCTCTTTTTGATGAAATTCCAAGCTCATCTATGACCTCTTTTTTAGTAGCAAATTCATTTGGCTCGATCGCTCTTAAATTTGGTTCCATTTATCCAGCATAGTTTTGCAAGTAAAGCTCAACAACAGCGATGCTTAGCTCCTTTTCTCATTTGAGCTGATATCTTTTAAAGATGAGTTGGTATCCATCAGCCATGACTCGATGCCCGCGGTCTCATCGATGTTTTGAGCTAAGTTTTGCCAGAAGTCTCTTAGAGTACTTTTCTTTTGTATCAAATTTTATTAAATGGATTAAACGCCTCTTTTTCTTGAACTACTTGGTTTAAAGTGCTCAACCTCTTTTTGATGTCGTAGAATGATTTTTCATCTTTAAATGAGATAAACTCAAGTATCGAGTAGAGCCTTTTTGCTCTTTGAGCAGGTGTTAGTTTAGTATTTTGCAGCACTTTGGGCGCTCTGATCTGCTGAAATGCTTACAGTGCAGCATTTTAAAAATAGCTTCGATGTGTGCTAAAAACTCATCTTTAGCAACGCCATATTTTTCAAATTATCCCAGTTTGCAGCTATCCATTCCCCAAATAGATCTACGTTTGTATAGTTTTTATCAAAAAGTGAGATCATACATATAAAAGGCTTTTTATAAGCTTATCTGGGTCACTCTCTGTTTTTAGGATATTTTTCCATCTCAGTTTAAAACTGTATTTTTGATCAGCACTAAGGTCATAATAAAGCGCTTTTAATGGTGCAAAAACCCTTATAAGAGGTATCAAGGGTGATGTACTCAGTAGTATCACCGCTAAAGATCCTTGGATAGTCGTTTAGACTTTGTTTTAGCAGATTTAAAAGCTCGATCTTTTGTGTAGCGGTAAGATCTTTATACTTTTGTTATCAAGATAGTTAGAAATTTTATCTACGTTGTTGCACGCAATTTGCTCTTTTGTATTTTGATATTTAAAATATAACTAGAGCCAAAATAAACTCCACACAAAGTGCAGCCACTAGGGCAAAAATTATAAATTAATAAATCTATTTTTGAGCACCATTCAGTTACATTTTGCTTTAAAGCAATCTCTTTTAAAATGATTTTTACAAAGTAGCTTTGTTTGCTATAATTATTTACCGCTCTAAAGTGGTTTTTGATGCTATATTTATCACAAATTGTATTTGTAAGGTAGTTTATAGGGATGTTTTTCTTGATATGCACTTACAAAATAAACTCCATTTTATCACAGATGTGTTTTTAAGAGCATTTTGAGAGCTTAGCTTTGTGACAAAAGTCTTTTACTAGCACAAAAAGGTACCAAGCTGTTTTAAGAACAAATATGAGCGTTTTTATCTTCTAGCATGTGCGAGATCAGAGTTTTTGCTCATTAGGGTGTTTAAATAGTGAGTCGCTTAAGCCCTTAAGCTCTGTCTCAAGTGTTTGAGCGGTGAGTGAGTCTAAATGTATACCAGAGCTTTGTTGCCACGTCTTCATTAAATAATTTGAAATAATCACCCATGACCATCTATAAGATCAAGCTTGCTAAAGACTCACGTAAATAGGAGAATTAATGCCAAGGTGCTTCTCAGCAGTCATTTATCCTCTTTACCATATATCTTATAAGCTCGTCAAAAATACTCTTGAGTGCCTTCTAGGAATTTTAGTATCGATGATAAGCACAGCGCCGCTTAGTCTTGAGTTAAAGTCATTTCTCTTTAAAAAGTGTAAAAACTCATTCCAAACGCCTTTTTGAGTAGATAGTCTCTATTTTTTCTACATCATCTTCAGGAGCTCCTCTGTTGCAGTTGGCTGATAGAGGCTCTCTTGTGCAAAGTGAATGCCCTCAGTATCTAATAGCGCTCCAAATTACTGATACATAAAGGTTAAATTGTCAGTACTTTGGTGTATCTTTTTATATGTATCTAGGCTATCAGATGAGAAATTCGATATTTGAATAGTTTATAAAAGCACTTTGCCAGCGCCCTCGTTGCCTATTATCATTATTAATGGCAATTGAAATTATATCTTTCTTCAAGTCGTTTTGGCGTCTTTTAGCGAAAGTAAGAAATTTTCTGCCCTTGCCAAAACTATCCATTGACTCTTTTTGATCTCTTTTTAGTTTGTCGTTTTTCTCATCTTTTGCGTGATGCAAAATAGTTCATCAACGGTCTAAGCAAGACAAAAACAATATAACTGCCCAAAAACAGCAACTACGCTAACTCGTGAGCTAACACTAGCAGAAGCTATATATATCGTTAAATGCTACAAGCGGGGCATAGAGCCAAAACAAAACACTAGAGCGATAGAAGTTACTAAAAACAACACTGTGTTTAAACCTAAAAATGTGAAAAATCTGCGTGAAGTAGTCGATAAATGCCATAGCTGCAAATCCTTTTTACAAATAAATATATTTCTTTTATGTAATTATATCAGATTTTTGATTTTTGGAGTTAGATTTCTATGAACAAAGTCTAAATTACATAAAATTGACATTTTTATCATTTTAAGCCTTGAACTGAAAAGCCAATTTGACTACTTGTATATTTTTTGACCCAAGCTTAAACTGCATCTTGTGAGAGTAATTTATCTTCAAATATAAATCAGAAACAAATTCATCATTAGTAAAATAAGAAGAGTCTCTTGAAGCTCTTTAAATTATCTTTTTGGGGAAGAAAGGTCACAGCCTCTTCGTACTCTATGCCGTTTATAAAAACTGCGATCTTAGTTTGTTTTTCAAAAAGCTTTTTGCCAAGGATGAAATTTACTACCAAGTGTCCCTATTTTTATGGCCTAAGAGTTTAATTTGATGGTGCTATGAGACAGATTTGGTAGAATTTCTTTTCCAAGTATAAAAAACTTATCTTTTAGCCAAAGTGGCTCTGAAGCATCAAATTCAACCTCTTTTTGGCCTTCTTTGGCTAACTGCAAGTGGCGAAAATGGCAGAAATATTTCTACTGCCAGCTGCTTTTCTTTTATATTAAGCATATCAAGCAAAATCTTTGAGAATTTACATCATCAAAGCTCATCTTCAAAAAGATCTTGCGTAGTTTTTAGACTAATGCTGTCAAAAATAGCCAAAAGCAAGTAGTTGTCAAAAATCAAAAATAGTTCATAGCTATTGTCATTAGTCTTTTGGAGTCTTTCTCTAAAATGTAGCTTGTTAGGTGTGAGCCGCTTCTAAAGACCCATGAAAATTACAATTATCTTTTGTGAAGCTCCTGCTCATCTACAGCTCTCGAGCTCTTTGATCAGGTAGGCAAAACTCGAGCTATTTTTAAAAATATCTCGCTTCTATCCCTATTTTTAAAGATATTTTATCAGTTTTAAAAAGAGGCGACTTATCTCTTCGCTCATACAAGCTCTTTTCGTGCCACTTAAAAACCCATAATCAAATAGAAATTTACCTCTTTACGCACTTGATCTTAAGCTCGCAAAATGAGTTAATAGAAGCAAATTACGATAAAAACTTAGCCAAGTATACCTAAAACATAGACATTTCAAGGCTTTCAAACTCGCTCTCATCTATATAAAATATACATAGCACTCCTCTTTTTGCAAAGCCGCCATCGACCGCTGGATCTGTTTTGTCTTTATCTCATGAAGCGAGCTAGAAAAATTTGCTGCAAAAACTCATCATCAGGCAGCATAAAGGCATTAAAGCGAGTGCCAAAAAGAGCCCTTGTTTAGTATGCTTTGATAGCTAAATGACAAGATACTAACTAGCCTCCAGGTAAATTCCATCTACATTTTACACGTTTTACGCTAGTTGGGATAGTTAAGTGGTTACTACACCTTGGTGATTTTTGGATTTTGTTTATCTCGCCTAGTTTTAGATTGGTTGGTAGATCGCCGTTACAGCAAAGCGTCTCGATGCTCACGGTCTGCTCTTTGGTGTCATTTTTAAAAATGAGAAGCTTTCTTTGTAAGAGTTTAGCTTCATATCTGTTTTATTGCTTACAAAGTATAGTCCTTTGATCTTTGGCTATTTAGAAAACTCAAACCTCTCAAAGCTTTTTGTAGTTTTTAAGTATCCTTTTTCATTATTGCTGCTGTGAGCGACGACCTTTGTGATAGAAACTGATCTCATAAGCGTTTGTGTTTGAGCGGTCGATGAGATCTATATTCATTTCCGTTTGTTGTTATTTTTGTGTATAGGCTCAGCGCCTTTGGCAAACTCGTTATCGCTGGCGTGGCAAAGGGGAAATACTCTGAACCTTGGCACATAACCATTTGGCATATCTTTTGAAAAGACAAATTGATGTTAAAGCTTTTTGCGTCAAATCTCTTTAAAAACCAAGTCCATTTATACGGATGAAATTGGTTTAGATGAAAAATATGAAAGCTCTTTTATAGAGCTCAAATGCCTCAAAACCAAACTCATCGCTATTTATCAAAGCTTCATCAAATTCATCCAAGCTAGCTTATCAGCTCCAAGTTTTGCTCTCCTCATCGCTATCTTCAAAGCTTATGACTATAAATTTTTAAGTAGTTTTTTTAGCCACATCAAAAGAGTTGAAGAAGTATATGTTATCGCCAAGATACTCTTAAAAAGTCTATATCAAAGCTCTTTGGTGCTAAGCTCATCTTTGATGATAGATATGTTTAAATTTAAAAGATGAGTCACTTTTTTGTTGTTTTTGACATGAAAGCTTTTGATATCTTTAATGGAAGCAAATTACGTCATATATCGTCTAGAGGTACAAGCCACGCCGTTTATTGGTTTTGACTCTATGATGCTGCCTTTTTGGTATAAATTCCCTTTTTCTCAGAAAAGTCATCTCTTAGAGCAAGATTCTTGCATGCAAACTGAGGGGAAAGGGTTTGTGTGAGCTTGGCATTAAGATATTTATCAAAAGACTCCAGCTATTAAGGGGATATTTTTCATCTAGCTCTTGTCTAATCCTTGATGTCAAAATAGCCATATTTTCTATGATACTCTCAACATCAGGATCTTTGCTCTTAGTATCTAAAAATGGTGCAACTTTAGAAATTCTTTATAAAAAGTGCTCTTGTTTCATCAAGATACGCCATCTCTTTTGAAAAATAAAGCTAAATTATTTTCATTATAATCCATTATAAAATCTCACAATATCTATTGTTCTTAAAAATAACCTTTAGCAAATACTCTTTGAAATTGTCGTTTTTATGCTTATAGTTTATGTTAAAGATGATACACCAAGGCTTTGCGAGTCACTCATAGCCGATAGAGAGTTATCTCTATTCTATTTTCGTTTGAGGTGATTAGCTCATATGTCGCCATACCAAGTCTATGGCCAAGCTCGTTTATCTCGACCCCAACCGACCAAAGATCGATGATACTATCATTTAAACAGCCGTAGTTTCCAAGCCTTGCCGTTAAGATAGTATCGATATGATCTTTGATGTCGCTATCTGGGTCTTTGAGTAGGGACGGTACGACCATCACTAAAAGTCATATAAATTTACATCTATCAGCGACATGCTTACAGTACTCTCTTATCCAGCTTACCAACCAAAGAGCTCGGTACCTTTCTCCCATAAATTTAAAGTGAGGTCTAGCTAGAAGCTCTATCTTATACCAGCACGGCTCGCCAGCTATATCACTAACGATGAGCTTTTGCACTTCTAAATGGCCTTCTACTTCACATCAGCTGGTGGGTTTTTCCTGATCTGAGATGTACTGCTCTTAGCCACTCATTTTTAAGCCGCGCTCAACGTCACTGCGCTCTTTCCAAGTACCGATCTCTCTCTTTGAAGTACTTTTTAGATAGTGAGCCAAACGAGAGATCAAAAATACATATGGAAGCTGTGTGCCAAGTCTGAAATTTGTCTCAGCAGCTTTGCCTTCTGGAGTATTTGGGAAAAGCTTTGGGTTTTAGCACAGAGTTTGCAGAGAAAAATGCTGCGTTGTTGCTATCACGTCTTAGCGTAAGTGTGAGTAAAGCCATTTTCTGCAAGCTCGAGTCTCTTCTATCTATTATCAAAACTTCGGTTGCGATTTTTGTCTGAACGCTTCCGTAGTTTTTCATAAGTGTAGTTGGTGGGTCTTTTTACAGCGCCACCACCTTTTGGTCCGATGATGTTTCCGCACCATCTATAGTCCGCAAAACTCTCTGTAAGTCTTGTAGCAAACGCATAAGCGCCGTTGCCCCAAAAGCATATCATCGTGCTTATCAACGCTTTCGCGGTAGTTTAAAAGCTTTTTATAGGTTATCTTCTGGGATATATGGAGATCTAGTAAGAAATCTATTTACCATACAACTCGTATATTTTTGCATCTTCGTTCTCTCTAAAAAGTTCTCCATCTTGTGTATTGAGGACCTTCAAGTAGGCTCTTTAGATCTTTTATGTTTTTCAAGTTCGCCAAAGTTATCAAGTCCAAAAGAATTTAGAAGATAGCGAAGTTAGAAGCGGAGAGTGGCTCATCGCTGCAGTTGAAGACATTTTTGTTTTAAGAAAGTCATGTCTTGATTTGACTTATCTGGCTCGTAGTCAGCAACTATCGCGCCAACTGGCTCACCACTAAATTGACCATATTCAGCTGAGTAAATTTGCTTTATAAAGTGTGCTTTGAGTTATATCTAGATTGTTTTTTCAAAGTCATCTAAAATTTTCTTCTTTTTGTAGCGTCTAAAAAGATCAATCTTTACGTTTTCGTTAAAATTTGTTCTCTCAACTAAAAATCTAAATGCCGCGCCATGTAGACTCTAACTCTTGGAAAGATTTGTTGTGAAAATTTCATCCATCTGAGCTGATAAAAGCGTGTCTATATGGGCTATCATCTCATCAAGTGCAAGCTTATTTATCTTCTTCAGCGTTGTTTGTTGTGATGATATTTGAGATAAACTCAGCAACTCCTTGCTTTTACTACGCTATAACTTTCATCCTCTTTTTGTATATTTGCTCCTTTGCATTATGCTTTCAATGATAGGAGTTTTTACTTTTGAGTTTCAGACATCTTTATTCCTTATCTTTTTCGTCTTTAAGCTCTAAAAGAAGCTGTTTTCTACTATCTTCATCCTTAATAGCCTCTAAAACCGCTTTTTCTAAAATCAGGCATATTGCCCATAGGTCCTTTAACGCAACTAAAAGCTTTTTCTAAGCTGCAATAGCTTTTTAGCTCAGGGACTTGGTTGATGATATTGTCTGGATTGAAATCCTGAGATACTTTCAAAGTTAAGATCGATATTTAGATCTTCGCTACCAGAGTGAGTCTATTTTTCACTGAAAAATTCAGTATGAATGTCTAAACTTTTCATAGCTTGATCGAAAATTTATCTTATTTATAGAGACAACTTCGCGATCTTCAAGTGGAGTTTGGTTTTCACCAGTTACATTGAAACTACCATCAGCTTTAGTGGAAGCTCAACATCCGCTTCTTGGTTGTTTGTTTTGGTTCTATAAACAATGTTTATACGTTCTTTTGGTGGGATTGAATTTCTCTGCCATAATAACATCCTTTTTGAGTAAATGATTTAAAATTATAATTAAATAAAATTAAAAGTTTTAAAAACATATTTTTATCACAAAAATGTTTTTGCCTTTATATAAATATCGACAAATAATCCTTAAGCTCAGTGTTTTCTATACGTTAACTATTTGCGAATATACAACTTTTTGCATTGTTGTCCATGCCTTGGCTTGTAAATTACTGGAAAGCTCTAACAAAAAGCTAGAGCTCACTTTGCGAATTTGTTGTATATTTGCCTTCTATCAAGAGGCTTTTATCAGCTCTTCAAAGCTCATATCTTTTTCATTTCGTCACTAGAGATAAAATTGTACTCTCTTTTTACTGAAAAATTAGCACTCTCCTCACTGAAAAATGCCTCTTCACTTTGAAATGTAAGCTTTTTCATGTCTCAGAATTTTTCTATACTTTAAAAGTCATATTAGAAACGAGTTCGCTTTGCTCGCTTGGTCCAGATGATCTTAAAAACTCGCAAAATATCCTAACGCCATCTATCCAAAATGGATTAAGAGCTAGATTCTTATACAATTTTCTAAATTATCTTGGCTTGTTTCTTTCATATTTTTAAAAAGTAAGATCAAATTTTTCATCAGGATAGCGTATCTGCGTCACTTGCTCGCTGCTAACTGGCAAAGCCTTGATCCTGCCCCACATCGCCTCAAAGACAAGCGGAGTAAGCGGTCAAATTTTTATTTATATCATTTTTAAAGCGAGATGGATAAATTACAAAATACTCTCTAAACTCTCTATCACTACAATGTGCTAATGTCACTACTGCCAAAAGAGACGCTTTGTGAGTAGCTTGGCTCTACCTTTTGCGGCTGCTTTGGCTCCTCTACTTTTTGAGGTTTGCTCATTTTCTCTTCTATATAAAAGCGTGTCAAAGTGCGTGCTAAGCTCGCGTGAGAGCTCAGGTACAAGCTCATTAAAAAGCTCTTGCGTCCGCTTCGTCTAAGTTATACCATCTCGGTGGGCTTGCGTAAAAAGCTCTATCGTTTGGGCAAATATCTAGCAGGCACTTGCTTTTTCATTTTTGGCTAATAAACTTGGCTCTTGTTTTAGGGTAGTTAGAAAAATGAAAAAGCACTGATTAAACTTCAAAAAGCATCTTTGTCGTTTTAAATTACAGCAGAGATCGCTAAGAATTTAAAAGCTTTTACATCAAGGCTAAATTCAGCTTAATGCCTTTAAGGACGAGCTATAAACAAAGTCCCATTTTATCGTATCGTGAGTCAAAGTCTTAATACTGACAGCATCTCGTCTATAAGGCTGATGTAGAGTTCGTTTTCTGAAAAGTTTTTCGCTCAATTGTTGAAAAACTTATCTTGCACTTACTTTTTGTCCATAAATTACTTTTCTATTTTTATTGTTTTAGAACGCTGTCGTTTTTAACGTTGTTTTGATCCATCGAGTGAGGTGCTATATAAAAACGCAGCCGCGATAGCTGCAAGCGCTATAAGGATAAAATAGTATTCAAATGTCTTAGTGAAAAATATCTCAAAAAGCTTCTCTTTTTGGTTTTTAAATAGCTCTTTTCAAATACATTTTCATCAGCTTTGATAAGTGGCGAAACGGCTGAGGCTATATTTTCACCAAAGGTATGAAAATTTTTCTCATTTGCAAATCTTCTGCGCTTCTATGTTGCCCTTGTAGCCAAGCACCAAACAAGCGTAGATAAACTCTAAAAATCCTTGTTTTGCCCACATTTTCAAACCATTTATCCATGATGCCAAAAGATTTGTTGCCACCTAGATTTTTCGTTGAAAAATCTTGTTGTTAAGGTGTTATTCGCTCAAAAACTATTCATAAGAAATTTTCATTTTTAAGCAAGCTCTCATCGATAAAAACACACAAAGGCAATATCTAAGCCTAATGATGTCATCCTCTTCATAAATGCCTAAATTTGAGATCTTTGAAGTGGTGCTTAATATATCATTTATCAGCTTTTCACGTAGATTGCATCTCACTTTGTGAAAAGATCACTTAGTTTTTGATACTCTATTTGCCGAGAAGCAGTGGTGGCACATGATCTAGAGGCAGGATTTGCGCCAAGTCCTGAGAAGCTTTGTCTGGCTTAAAAACTGAAATGTCATTTTGATTTTCACTCATATCCTTATAATAAAAGCCCACATCTTAATGTCAGCGTTTGATAATGGTACTGTTATATAGACGCTAATAACGCTTTGATTTGCGAAGCTTTGAAAAATTCTATCTTTTTATCGATCTTGTAGTAGATATAGTCATTTAGCTTTGGCAATGTACTAGGTATAGCTGAATGGTCTACATTTATGCCGCGAAGCTGTGATGAGACGATACTTTTTGATGTTTGATTGGGTGTGGATTTTGCACTGCTCTTTTGGAAATTTTTAAGCAGGTACTCATTTTTGTATCGCTATGGATAGCAAAAGTACATTCTGAGTTTTTCTATGATACTTGGGTTATCGAAAGACGCAGTCAAAAAGCCGTGATTGTTTTTGACGATCTGTGCCATGACGTATTTTGGCGACAAGATATGCGAGAACAAAAGCCTAAGATTGTTTATTAGCGGTACGAAAGTTTGACTTAAGTTGTTGTGATCATAAGCTATAAATTCGCTAAAAACTATCATCGTGACTTAGGGCTAGCAGATCAGCTTGAAAAATCAACCAGCCTTTCATATAGATACTCTGGATGATTTTTGTCTCTTTTAAAAAGATATGAGAATATCAAGTGCCATTTTTCAGCATATTTGGCGTC